>Ga0065165_1000017_pt1 | contig 278286 bp, 213 predicted proteins | sample AraplaMF_Cvi_mMF_FD_63813 | JGI IMG/M metagenome (GOLD analysis project Ga0065165, IMG submission 63813) | Arabidopsis root microbial communities from the University of North Carolina, USA - plate scrape MF_Cvi_mMF (version 2) (version 3) | ecosystem: Host-associated > Plants > Roots >...
ATTTGAGAACATCAAGGTGAACACGGACAGGCAGCTGATCAGCGGAGCGATCATGACGACGTTTGACTCGCTGAAGACGCAGGTAGTGGACGTGGACAGTGTGATCCACGTGATCACAGACCTTGCGAGTGTGATCAACGATCTGGCCCACCTGACCATAGATAGCGATTATCTGACAGTCAAAGAGCTGGCGGATAAGATCCGGGAAATGGCGGAAGAGGAATTGCCGCAGGAGCTAAAAGACCGGATCATCAAGGCTGCCGATAACCTGGAGCAGGCCAAGAAGGAATACGACGATGCACAAGCGAAAAAAGATGCAGCCACCACTCAGGAACAACGAACGGAGGCGCAAAAGAAAGTTGATGCGGCGAAAGAGAAATTTAATAATGCCAAGGAAGAGGTGAAAGCAGTGACCGCAGAAAAAGCGGCGCTGGTAAAAGCGGTGACAGATGTGTTGGTAACGGCGATTAAAGAGTTGAAGGATGAAGCGAGAACTTCTGAAAGCAGTGCCATCACTAATTTCACAACGCAACAGCGCCAGATAAAACAAGCAATATTCGATAACCAGGGTATTGGTACGGATACCACCACTATGGATGTGGAAGACCTGGGGGGGTATGATGAGATACGCGGGGAGACCAATATTCCGGAATCGTCCAGGAGTTTTGCACAGACACTGAAAGACTACGATCAGAAAAGAAAGCTGTTGATCGGCTTGAAACTCATATTCGCTTTGTCGGATTATTATAAAGATGAGCAAACCCTCAGTAAGGATTTTAAGGAGGACGCATCGCTGAATGGTAAAGCGCTGATCAGGGAGATTATGGACAGGAAACTGAAGAACACCAGCAAAGAGGATATGATCAGGTATGCCAAAGAACAGTTAAAAACTAACATTGACAATTTACTTAAATAGCAGGAAGATGACCCGATTACTGAATATGCTATTCATATTCGCCAGCACGCTGTTACTGAGCATACCGCTGTATGCAGGGCTTCCTGCTGACAGCCTTCTTGATAAATATATTAAAGGCCTCCGCACTGCTATTGAACAAAAAGTGGTGGCCAATAAAACAGCCACACAAAAAGATTATCTGCTGGTTTATGATGATCCTGATCCAAAATTCCAGACTGATTTTGTGAACAACGGCCGGGATTTCTGGTTTGCAAGCGGCTTAGACGAGGAAACAGCGCTGCGTAACCTGATCAATGGGCTACAGGACAAAACCGGCGGCGAGCCTTTGTATGTGGTGCTGGGAGCCGTTTACAATTATGCCGACCTGGATGATGTAAACCGGACCATCACATGGAGCGCAAAGAATAAATACAAACCGGCAGAATCGGATTATTACAAAGACGAAGATATCAGGCTAAGGATACTTCCTGCAATAGGCCATAAAAAGGGCACAGCGGGCATACCCCACTCTATACTGTACGTTATTTCTTATTTCACCGTTGATGGAGAAAACTATAAAGTAAGCCACAGATGTTTCTATGAAGGCGCTACCTCTCTGAAGCAGCTTGGTTTTGTAGTAAATGCGACGGATAGAGTAGAAGCAACCAATAAAACGGAGACTAATCTGCAGGAAATGCGGTTAAGCTATCTGAAAAGCACTATTACGGCTGTTGCAGCAAGCATGGCGCAATTCAGCGATGAGATGAAAAAGATCAATGTGCTGTTTGCCAATTTGCCCGAGGACGGTCTTGGAAAACAATTCTACAATAACTACAACGGTGTATGTAAAGACCAGCTGGTGCTGAAAAAGCTCGCGTTACTGATCAACGAAATAGGTCTTGATACGTACAAGGCTTATGTCGGTGATAAAAACACCGCCGATGGTTATGATGCCGTTGTATTCAGGGCCTTTTATGAAAACCTGAAAAAGTTCTATGATACCTACAAAGGGATCAGCAAGCAGCTAACAGTAGTTACAAGCGCCGCTGAGCTGGCCAAGGCATTGAAGGTACTTAGCACGTCTGAATTAGGCGCCCTTAACTACCCCGAGCGCATTAAGGCCATTCGCGTACTGAACCAATTGTCAACACTTAAAGATGACACCTGGTGGACTGCGCTTGCCAAGCTGGGATATACAGTTGTGGGCGCGGGTTCATCTCTGGTGATGGGATCCGAGCAGCTCATGATCAAGCTGATCGGCAGGACTCCAGACTCCGACGTAGCTAAACTAAAAGCCGATCTGAAAGAAAATGGTTATAGCCTGCTGCTGGATATATTTAAGAAAACTGATGATGTGGGAGTCGGCGAGAATAACTATACAAAGCTGATCAAGGAACTGGCTGTGATGATGGTGAGGAATGCCACTGCGCCGGAATTGGATGACATGTACTCAAAAAACCGGTTTTATACATGGAACAATGGTGCATTGCGGACGATCATAGATGATGAAACTACTCCCCCGGTACCATTCATGTTCGGTAATCTCAGTTTATCAGCGCCGACGTATCTGTACTTTTCGTACAGCCCCAGATTTCCGGAAAGATATAAAGTCACCCTTCAAAAATATGGGGCAGTAGAAGGAGGCGCCCGGGGCGAATACGGGCAACCCGTCATGCGGGTATGTACCACTTCCTGCCAAGTGCTGATACCTATGGCTGAGGGCAACCAGCAATTGGATCCGTTTGATTTTATTGCTTTTATACCTGAGCAGGACATCAACTTCAATACCGGTTTCGATATTCAGGCCAAGCAGGTGGTATTAGTACCTGCATTCTTCCTTCAATGGTATACAGACAAAAAGAATAACGCGGCGATCAAGTCTGATATTAAACTGGGTGTTAACCTGACCCTAGCCGCTGTCTCAATTGCTTCCGGCGTGGGTGGGCTCGTTACTGCCGCTACCACCGGTGCGAGGATACTGATTGCTGCACAAACCTTCTTTGCCGTCACCTCCCTTGCCTCGGCACAATATCCAGAATTCAATACTTTTCTCGAGAAAAACCTGGGCGAAGGGCTATACATTTTGTTCAAAAGCGTGGAATTCGGCGTGAACATGTATAGCGCCCTTCAAGGCGCCGCCGCCCTTGGCAAGGGTGCTCTCAATGCCGCCCAAAGATTGAGTAGTTCACTGCTGAATGTTTTAAAGACCAGACCGGATTTCCTGGCCCGGCTGCGGCAGCTTTATCCCGAGAAATTCAGGCAGCTCGTAGCCTGGTTTAAGAACTTTAACGGTACTAACCTGGATGCGCTGGCGGCCGGTGAGGGCAGTTATCCCGGCTTCCTGTCAAAAGGAGAAGTACCAATTACGTATGGAGCACCGAGTGGCGGCACTCGGGCCGGAAATTTTGGTCAATTCAGCACAGATTTTGTAGAACCAGGCGCTTCCCTCTTGCAAACCCCGGGAATCCTTGGCGGCGGCGGCAGCGGAGTTACCGCCCTGGTGATGGATGCCCAAAAGGTCTCTTCCGCAGTAAAATTCAGCAAGGGATTAACAGAGCAGCTGAAGGCGCTCTACCCGACTGTTGACGAGGGTGTAGCTGTTTTAGTTCAAACAACGGCGGCAGAATCCAATGTAATGAACCTGCTATCAACGGCCCAGACCTCTAATAAAGTAGTCAATGTGCTGGTGCTGGCCGATGCGGCCAGGACTACCAAAGCGGTAATAGCAGAAGGAGCTACAGCCACCTATGTACTATACGCCCAAGGAGCTGCTAAAACTGAAGTAGATGAATATCTGCGAAAACTGCAGGAATGTGATCTGTGCGAGAACGAACCAATGATATGTTTATTGGATAAAGTAGCTGATTGCAAAGAAAAAGGTGATGCGCTCGCCAAGCTATGCGGCTTACCTCACTCACAACGAGATCCTGTATGCATTAAACTCCTCACCTATGGCAAAAAGCTGCTTAATACCTTCCTGACCGATCTGGTAGTTGATAAGCCCAGCATCCAGTGCAGGGAGCCATATAAATTCCTCGCCCAAAACGTTCGCTCTCTTACACCTGGTATCATAGCTGCATGGGAAAACTACCACGACGCATATCGTACCTGTCTGCGCGTTAGCCTGGACCACCTGCGTAAGATGGATAATGCCTGGAATAATCCACGGGTGCGGCAGGCGCCATTCTCCTTCACTTTTGACGACTTTAGGCTGATTGCCAGGGCGGCGGGTTCGGCAGGCCAGTTCGCTACGAAGATTGACAATACCATATTTGACAATATCCAATCCTTCTGCAGGTTGAATGCAACTATCGTCAATATGGCCAAGCTTAAAGAGAAACTGGAGCAGGAAAATAGCGGAGCTGCGCTGGAAGGCACCAACTTTATTCTTAAGTATATAGGTGAACATACCAGCAGGTTTAACGGGCAAGTGCTGGAGTTTGAAGACGGTGAAGTAAGTAACGACCGCGACGTTGACCTGACAGTAGTATCCCCGTCCGGTGAAGAGATCTTCTATGAGTTTAAAAGTGTAGAGAACCTGGAGGAAGGCCGCGACGCCACAGCGGATAAGCCCGCCAGGAAGGGCTTTGCTGATCAATTTACCAAAGACCTCAGAAATGCAGGCTCTTTAGACCAAATAATCTGGATATTTGACAAGGATAAAATACTTACTGACAGTGATTTGCTGACCCAGATACTGAACAGATTAAAATCGGATCGGTCAAAAAGATTGCTGAACAGCCTGGACGCAGCAAAGAAACAGACCTATTTCGGCTGGGACCCATCAAAACCTGATGGTCTCACAGATGCTCAAATTCAGGCATTCATCAGGAGTAACTTTACTAAACTATTTAAACGAGATTGATATGTTCAGGCTTGTCAGGCAAATTCACGATGTTTCCGATCCGCTCATTTCCGGTCTGGAGATTGTTTATGTAGACAGCCATCAAGTGATTATAAAAACAGAAAAGAATTTTGATACCGTTGAAAATCATTTGAGCGTCCCCTTTGCACTTATCGGCATTACCGGTAATGAAATCATACTGCGGACAAATGAGGCGATAATTTCTCTGAACGCCGGCAGCGCCGTAAAAGAAACACATGCTCTTGTTTTCAGCGGCGATACACAAATAAAGCTGCTCTATGATAGTGATAAAATGATAGTCCGGAACAGTGTGCAGCATGGCTGGCGGCTATGTAAATATAATTTTCGCCATTCACAGATCATTTGGGAAAGAGAAGATAATGACACACTCCGGGTTTTCAGATTTGAATCATATTTAATAGCTACACAATTCGAAAACAAAGGTCTCCTGACATGCTTCAATGAAACAGATGGAGCGTTATTATGGCAACTGAATATAAATGAATTGGGCTTACCCGGAACAGGTTATGAGCTTGTTAATCGCCCCCGGCTACACAAAAATTATTTACTGTTGAGTATCCGGCAAGGATTTAATATATACCTGCTTGGAATAAATATTAACACCGGTCAATTACGCTGGTATCTACAAGGCCCGGGGCTGTGGTTCGGAACAGCTAACGATAAAATATTATGTTTCTACAATAAGGATATACTGCAAATAGATCCGGCCACCGGCGCCATCCTTCATGCAGTATCCGTACTGGATAAACTAACAGCAGCCGGCATTGATCCCTATGGAAACCTTGTGTTCAAAGACCATCACATGTACCTCGCCGGTATCCTGGATACCATCATCAGCGTCTGGGATATCAATACCGGAGCGCTGCTGTGGCAACACCGCCTGTACGATAAAAGCCTGACCGGCCGCAGGGGAATTTCCATTCCGGCATCAGAGAGTATATTACAGGTACATGAAAACCGCATTTACGTATTGGATAGCCAGCGGGTATTAAATGTATTTGAGAGAATATAATTACAGCTTCTAAACGCCCTGTTCAAACCCTTCATCCACCAGCCACGGACCCATATCCGCAGCCTGCGTCGCCAGCTCGTCACAGCGGTTATTATACGGATTGCTGGCATGGCCTTTTACCCATACCATCTTTACCTTTTGCCTTTTATACGAAGGGATGAAACGCATCCACAGATCTTTATTCTTCTTATCCTTGAACCCGATCTTTACCCAGTTCCACAGCCATCCTTTCTCAATGCTGTTCACCAGGTATTCACTATCGGTAAAGATCGTCACATCCAGCCCATCCTTTTTCAGGGCTTCCAGTCCTGTGATCACCCCCATTAATTCCATGCGGTTATTGGTAGTACGGCGATACCCCTGCGACAGCTCCTTGCGAAGCTTACCCGCCATTAATATAACCCCGTAACCTCCTGGTCCGGGATTTCCCCTCGATGCGCCGTCTGTATAAATGGTGATCTCTGACATGAGCTGTTAGCTGAATGAAAAGGCGCAAATATAATGGACAATTATGAATTATCCATTACACCTGGATCACGCCCGTGCTGAATACGTCTGTCACCGGGGAGTGATTAGCAGCCGCAATACCCTCTGAGATCACTTTCCGGGTGTCTGTAGGATCAATAATATCATCCACCCATAAACGGGCAGCGGCATAGTAGGGAGTGGTCTGGCTGTTATACCGGTCTGTAATGGTAGCCAGCAGCTTGCTTTCCTCTTCCGGGCTGATCTCCTGCCCTTTTGCCTTCAGGGAAGCTACCTGTATCTGTAATAAAGTTTTGGCAGCCTGTTCTCCACCCATCACCGCTATTTTGGCCGTGGGCCATGCATAGATGAAACGCGGGCCATAAGCTTTGCCGCACATAGCGTAATTACCGGCCCCATAAGAATTGCCTACGATGATAGTGATCTTCGGAACCACGGAATTAGCCACTGCGTTCACCAGCTTGGCCCCGTCCTTGATAATGCCGGCGTGCTCACTGCGGCTGCCTACCATAAAGCCGGTCACATCCTGGAGGAATACCAGCGGTATCTTTTTCTGGTTGCAGTTCATGATAAAACGGGCGGCCTTGTCGGCGCTGTCGTTATAGATCACGCCCCCCATCTGCATTTCTCCTTTCTTGCTTTTAACGATCTTGCGCTGGTTGGCTACAATGCCTACCGCCCAGCCGTCTATACGGGCATAGCCGCATAAAATGCTTTTGCCGTAATCCTGTTTATACTGATCAAATTCTGAGTTATCTACCAGGTGGGAGATCAGCTCCACCATATCATAAGGCTTGGTACTGTCTACAGGCAGTACGCTGTACAGGCCTTCCGGATCCCTGGCAGGCGCCACAGGGGTGATACGGTCAAATCCCGCGTTCTGCGGGCTACCCAGCTTGTCCATGATCTTACGTACCTGGTCCAGGCATTCCTGGTCTGTCTGGAACTTATAATCGGCAATACCGGATATTTCCGTATGGGTCACGGCGCCGCCTAACGTTTCCGCGTCTACGCTTTCGCCGATAGCGGCTTTTACCAGGTAAGGCCCGGCCAGGAAAATAGAGCCGTTGCCTTCCACCATCAGCACTTCATCGCTCATGATAGGAAGATAGGCCCCTCCTGCCACGCAGCTGCCCATCACCGCGGCGATCTGGGTAATACCCATGGCGCTCATCCGGGCATTGTTATAGAAGATCCTGCCGAAATGTTCCCTATCCGGAAAGATCTCGTCCTGCATGGGCAGATAAACACCGGCACTATCTACAAGGTAGATAACAGGCAAGCGGTTTTCCATGGCTATTTCCTGCAGGCGCAGGTTCTTTTTACCCGTGAGCGGGAACCAGGCCCCTGCCTTAACGGTCATATCATTGGCCACGATCACACATTGCCGCCCGCTTACGTAGCCAACACCGGCTACTGTACCGGCGGCGGGGCAGCCACCGTGTTCTGCGTACATATCGTAAGCGGCAAATGCGCCTATTTCAGTAAAAGGAGTGTCTTTGTCTACCAGGTAAGCGATCCGCTCCCTGGGGGTTAACTTACCTTTCTGCCTGACCTTTTCCATATTCTTCTTACCGCCCCCCTGCTCTATCACTGCCAGGCGTTGTTTCAGCGTACTTACCGCCATCCGCATGGCATCTTCATTCCGGTTGATCTCCAGTTGTTGTTGATCCATAGCTGTAGTATTTATTTCTAAAAATAACGAAGAATGAAGACATGGTAAAAAAGGGTTTTTCGTAAATTTAGAGGAACAGTAACCATATAAACCTGCAGTCACCATGTCTCATCTGCAATACATTGCGCAATCATTGCAAGACCTGTATGATGGCAATCCCTGGATAGAGGTCACCTTCACCGAACATCTGAAGCTGCTGAATGCACAGCAGGCGGCAAAGCGGATCAATGGCTCCAACTGCATCTGGCAGATCGTGAACCATATCATTTTCTGGCATCAGCGTGCATTGCGGTATATGAACGATGAACTACCGGAGCAGGATGGCGACCTGCCCGACTTTTACCTGCCGGAGAATCATGGGGAGGAGAACTGGCAGGCTACACAGCACCGGCTGGAGCATTCAGTACAGCAGCTGACAGAGGGGATCCGGTCTTTCCCGGAAGATAAATTATATGAGGTGTTCCCGGGAACAGAGCACCAGGCGGTCTATTATTTTCATGGCCTGGTAGAGCACGCCTCCTATCACCTGGGACAGATCGTGCTTTTGGCGAAGTATAGTTAAGCCAGTTCCAGGTCGTAACGTTCCTCACTTAACTGATGGCCCCACATCTGCTGTGCATGCGCATCCGTTTTCCTGAAACCTGCTTTTAGATAAATATCAGCGGCAGTTGTTTGCTGGTGGGTAGTGAGCAGGTACACCTGCTTATACTCCTTCTCCCGGCAAAATGCAAGGGCGTCTGTCACCAGCTTCTTACCCAGCCCTATACCCCGCATATCCGGATGCACCAGCAGCCAGCGCAGCTGCGCCAGGTAGCTGGAATGGCCCAGGATAGCCACTGCCCCTACAATGCGTTGCTGCCAGCTGGCAATGAACACCCGGTCTTTGGCAGGATCGTAGTTTTGCAGAAAGTCATAGAAGGTCTTGCACACGTAGGCCTCAAACTCAAGGTTATAACCGGTTTCCTTAGCGTAAATATCTCCATGCAGGTAAATAAGATATCCCACATCGCCTGGTTGCAGTTCATTGCGGAATGTCAGATCATTCAGGCTGATACCTTTTTTCCCGGATAAGAGCTGTTCTATGGTACGCATGGAGCTGGTCACTTCTTCCTGCTGGTGAACGGGCAAAGGGTCTAATACCTGCCGGATCTGTTCACTGGAACGCTGATCCAGCGTTTGCATCAAGCGCTTGCCTTTGGCCGTCAGCTGCAGGAACCAGGTACGCCCGTCTGCAGGCGACTGCTTGCGGCTGACGATATTATTCTGCTCAAATGTCTTTAACATACGGCTCAGGTAACCACCGTCCAGTTGCAGGCTTTCTATCAGCTTACCGGCTGTACATTGCTCCGTATGCCAGATCTCATATAGTACCCGTACTTCAGACAGGGAAAAATTACTGTCCAGTATATGCTGGTCCAGTAATCCTATTACGCCCGTATAAAAGCGGTTGAATTTTCTCATGGAACTGATCATTTCTTCCTTTGTTGACATATTTCCTGCTTGTATTTATAACACTAAGATATGTCATATAGTTGACAAAGTCAAGTATATTATTTGACAATGGCAAGTATTATAAAATTAAAAAGGCCGCACAGATGTGCAGCCCTTTTTCTTGTGCTTGTTTATAATTAACTGTTAAGACTTCTTATACATGATCCGGTAGATAGTGCCCCTTGCATCGTCAGATACGTACAGGGAACCGTCAGGGCCTTGTGCCAGTCCGCAGGGACGGTGTTTGGCATCGCCGGGAGACACGATGTTATCGGTACCTGCAAAGCCGTCTGCAAATACTTCCCATTTGCCCGAAGGCTTGCCGTCCTGGAAAGGTACAAACACTACAAAGTAACCTTCCTGTTTTTCGGGAGCCCTGTTCCAGGAACCGTGGAAGGCGATAAATGCGCCGTTCTTATATCTTTCAGGGAACATATCCCCGGTGTAGAACAGCAGTCCATTAGGCGCCATGTGTGCAGGAAAAGCAGCGACAGGGTCTTCTGCATTTTCGCCGCCGGTCTTCTTGCCATCGCCGCCAAACTCAGGGTTCAGTATTTTCTTCTGCTGTTCATGGTCATAGTAGATATAAGGCCAGCCGCAATCGGAACCTTTCTTCAGGCGGTACATACACTCAGCAGGCAGGTTCACAGACTGTTCCTGTGTGAACAGTTTGGGGAACATGTCGTGCAGCTGATCACGGCCATGTTGCATTACATACAGTGCATTCACCTGCTGATTCCAGTCCAGTCCCACTACATTGCGCAGACCGGTTGCGTAACGAACGCCGGTGCCATAGGTTTGGTTCTGCTGGTCTGCCTTAAACTGCCAGATGCCCCCTGCAGAGTCCAGGATGGGGCAGGGTTTCATACCGGGAGAGCCCGCGGTGCGGTCTTTCTCCTGGCAGGCATTGGAATAGGCGCCTATGTTCACATAGATATTGCCGTCGTTGTCGAGGATCAGTGATTTGGATTCGTGCTGGTTACGGTCAATCAGCCCGGTCACTATTTTCTCTGGCTGAGCCGGATTGGTTACCTGGTTTTTATCGTCCAGTTTGTAACGGAATACTTCCGTGTTGGAAGAAGCATACAGGTAGCCGTTCTTGATGGTGATACCGGTGCCGCCGTAATCGCCAAAGCCGGTGTTCTCATCTGCTTTGCCGTCGCCATTGGCGTCGTGCAGCCTGATGATGCCTTTTCCGTCTTTCGGGCTGGCCAGCTTCACGTAGATGTCTCCTTCTTTGGTTACCACCAGGTGGCGGGCTTTACCTACGCTGTCGGCCACTTTGATGGCGCCGAAGCCGGCGGGCAGTTTCAGGCCGGCAGTGTCAGCATCGGGAGCAGGTGTTGCCCCGGACTGAGCGGTAGAGTCTGTACCGGTGCCTTTGTTACCCCCTTGCCCACACGAAGCAAGGATAGCGGCGCCACTGATCACCAGCAGCAGCCTAAAGCATGTTCTCTTCATAACTTATGAATAATTGAGGTGTTAAATTAAGTTGATTTTTTGATTATTCTCCCCGCTATTTTACGGGTGGTATTACTCATAAATAAGATAGCGGCCACGGCCCTGCTGCATAAAAAATGCCGGCGCGAGGCCGGCATTTAATGAGTATAACAACTGATGGATGGACATAAGATAATTGTCCACTCAGTAGCCTGGGTTCTGTACCAGCTTGTTGTTACGGTTTATTTCATCGCGTTGCAGAGGCATAAAATACATCTTATCCAGCCACAGGCGTTTTTCAGCTTCCAGGGTCATCGGCGCATAAGTATAATTGTAATTAACAGGATCATACCTGTATACGGTCACCTTGCTGCCAGGCTTTAAGGTAGCCGTAATGTTGATACCACGTAAGGGCCTGCCTACGGTGTTCTGCGGTATCATCCAGCGCCTTACGTCATAGAAGCGTTGCTCTTCCAGCGCCATTTCAATTTCGCGCTCATGACGGTAACGGTCTCTGAGCTCAGTACCCGCAGCAGTAATCGCAGGCATGAATGCACGTTTGCGGATCATGTTGAGGTAAGTGCGTGCTTCGGCATCTTCTCCCAGGCCGATACAAGCTTCTATATAGTTCAGTACCACCTCTGTATAACGGAGGAAAGGATAAGGCACCTGCTGGTTATAGAACTGTGCATCCACCGTAGTATCAATGAACTTCTTGAAGTAGTAGCCGGTGAATGAACCATTCCAGTTCTCGATCGGGCTTGAACGGGTATCCAATCCAACCACAGGCACGTTCTTGGTACCGTCAAATACTTCGTAACGGCCCGTCTGCACCTGGTTAGCGGGATCCTTTAACTGTACATCGGCAGGACGCTTACGCCATCCGGCGCCATCATACAGGATAGTGGCATAGAAACGCGGATCACGGTTCTGGTAAGGATTAGCCTTATGTACCGGGTTACTCCAGTTAAAGGGTGTACCGTCTATCATTTCATAATCATCAACGAACTGTTGCGTGGGCGTGTTGCCGGCCCAGTTGTGATAGCCATTTAAACCGTTATAGAGACCGATGTTGCCACCTGGTTCGTCCTTATCATTTATAAAATAACGGGAAAAGATACTTTCGGAATTATCTACCAGGAACATGCCCTGGATATTGGTGGTTGCCTCTTTGGCGCTCGCCGGGTTAGGGCTCTGCAGGGAGAAACCACCTGTCTGCATCACCGCCCAGGCAGCTGCTTTTGCTTTCTGCCAGCGTTCGATACGATTGCCGCTGGTATAACCTAACAGTTCTGCATGTGAGAAGGTATCTATCACCTGTGACTTCAGCTTTGCTGTGGGAATGTCGTGCAGATCGCTGGCTGCATAGATGAGTATACGAGATTTCAGTGCAAGCGCAGCAAATTCAGTAGCACGTCCTTTAACGGTAATGCCGGTTTTGCCTTTCAGGTAATAAGCAGCAGAGTCGCAGTCTTTAACGATAAAATTCACGCACTCTTCAAAAGTGCCACGGGCAATGGTATAATCAGATTCGCCAAGGGCATACACCTTGTCAACGAGTGGTACGCCGCCATAACCACGCACCAGCTGGTGGTAGAAAAAGGCGCGTAAAAAGAATGTTTCCCCCTTCAGTCTGTCCCGTACATTACTATCGTCAAAAGGTACGCCTCCTATCTTGGAAAAGAGCTTGTTACAGGCCCTGATCCTGGTATACAGCTCATTCCAGCGCATGGTGCTGCGGTTGGTCACATATTCTGCATCCGTAGGGTTGATGGTGGCCTCTACCATGTTCTTCATACCATAGCCATGGGTGAACATGGTCTCATCTGTTGCAGAAGACAGCATGGTTTCCAGGAAACCGCCGCTGCTAAGGCCGTTATAGATATCGTTCACAAAAGCTTCCGTGAGGCCGGGATCGGAGAACACCTGGTCTTCCGCCGCTTCGTCCCTGGGAACTGTGTTCAGAAAATCCTTTTTACACGCTGCTGTCAGCACAGCTGCCAGCATAGCCACCCCTATGTATATACGTTTTATTTTGTTCTGCATACTGTTAATCTTTAAAATGTTAATGAAAAGCCTGCATTGATCACTCTTGCCTGCGGATAGTACTGCCCGTTGCCGCTAACAGACTCGGGGTCCAGTATGCCCAGTTTGTCAAAAGTGATCAGGTTAAGACCGTTCACATACACCCTCAGTGAATTGATGCCAACCCTCTTCTTCAGCAGATCAGAAAGGTTATAGCCGATCTCCACGTTCTTCAACCGTATGTAGTTGGTGCTGCGGAACCAGTAAGTATTACCGGTAGCCCAGTAGGTATCATTACGGTCGCTGGTGCGGGGATCCACGCTGCTGGGATTATCGGGGCTCCAGCGGTGGTCATAGTAATCTTTCGTGAAGTTGCCGATCTCACCGGATTCGGTATTGACATGCAGCGCACCGCCGGTAGCGCCCTGTACCAGGATGGAAGCATCAAAGCCTTTGTATTGCAGGTTGATGTTCAAACCGCCGGTAAAGGTGGGCTGGTTGTTTTTCGACATACGGATCTTGTCATCACCATTGATCTTGCCATCACCGTTAATATCCTTGAACTTCATATCGCCGGGGCGCAGATCGTTGGTCAGCGCGCTGTAGTCGATAGTGTTGTTCTTAATAGCGTCAAAGTCACGGAATACGCCGTCGTACTCATAGTAGATCTGGGTATTCATGGTCTTGCCGGTTGATTTCTGCCATGCGGGCGCGCCAGGCGGCTCATCCCAGAACTTGATGCTGTTCTTGGCATAACCACCATTCACGCTTACATCATAATGCAGCTCTCCTATCTTGTTAGTGTAACCGATATGGAACTCCCAGCCTTTGTTGTCTACCTTACCCAGGTTCTCTGCAGGCAGTATCATACCGGTAGTTTGCGGGATGGATGCATTCCTGCGCACCAGGATGCCGGAGCGCTTGTTCATGAACGCGTCCAGTTCGAAGTAGATCCTGCCGTCCAGCAGCTGACCGTCCAAACCTACGTTATAGTTATTGGCCACTTCCCAGGTAATGTTAGGATTAGCCAGGCGGGCTTCATTGATGGATTTCTGCAGTACGCCGCCCAGTACATAGTTGTCAAAGCCGTAAGTGCCGTAGTACTGGTATTCCTGCAGGTCCATGGTGCCGTCTCCGTCATCGTCAAAATAGATCTGGTCATTACCCAGGCGGCCCCAGGATCCGCGCAGCTTCAGGTAATTGATAAAGCGCACGTTGTCTTTCCAGAAATTCTCTTCAGAGATACGCCAGCCGGCCAGTATACCGGGGAAGAAACCGAAGCGCTTATTGGAGGGAAACATGTAGGAACCATCTACACGCCATACAAACTCTGCCAGGTATTTTTCCTTGTAGTTATAGGCGGCACGGCCAAAGTAGTTCAAACGGGCACGGTCCCATGCGCCGCCGTCGTTGTTCTTCTCCCTGTCGCCACCGGCTATCAGCTGATCAATAGAGCTGGAGATAAAGTATTTACGGGAAGCGGAGAAGTGATCCTGGTTAACAGTTTCTCTTTCCACGCCAAATACCAGGTTCACGGTATGGCCGCCTTTAAAGGAACGGTCATAGCTCAGCAAACCGCGCAGCAGCTGGTTGGTCTGATCTTCATCGCCCTGGTCCAGGGTAGATTGATCGGTACCGCGTTTACTGCGTGTAAGCTTGGGCGTTTTACCGTCTGCTTCATAGCTGCTGCCGTCCCAGGTATACAGGTACCAGGGCGTTTGCCATTTCTTGGTGCGTTTCAGGTATTTATCGAAAGCGATGTTGCCGCTCAGTTTCAGACCTTCCACCCATGGAATGGTGATATCCAGGCGGGCATTGGTCTGTACGTAGTAGCGCTTATCGCGATCATAACCGGTCTGGCTGGTAGTAACCACCACCGGGTTGTTACCATACTCGATATCAGGACCGGGCAGTCCGTTGGGCCAGAAAGCCGGCTCATTGGGCTTGCCGCGCATGAGCATACGGAAGATATCGCCGGCGCTGCGGGTAGGAAAATTCCTGTCTTCCTGGCGGCCTAACATGTCCACACTTACGCTCATGTATTTATTGATCTTTCCATCCAGGTTAATACGCAGGCTGTACTGATCAAATTTGGTAGCAGATTTTTTATAGTATCCTGCCTGGCTCTGGTAGCCGAAGGAGGTCATATAACGCAGGTTCTCCGATCCGCCCGAGAGCTGCAGGGTATGATTGGATGTAGGCGCCCAGGTTCTTAAGGTTGCCTTATACCAGTCTGTATTCGGGTGGCCCCAGGGATCAGATCCGTCGCTGAATTTCTGCAGATCGTCTGCGCTGAAAGGCGGCGTCCAGGTATTACCCGTTACCGGAGAGGTATAGCTGCCGTTCTGTTTATAAGCGCTCCAGGCATTGTTCCATTCGGTAGCTGCTACGTTCTTGTACAGGCTCAGCTCATTCCTGATCTGTGCATACTCGGTAGCGTCGGCCATTTTTGGCGTCCGGGTAGGCTGAGACCATCCCTGGTTGAAGTTATAGGTGAGCACCGGTTTACCGGATTTACCACGTTTGGTGGTCACCAGTATTACACCGTTGGCCGCCCTGGCGCCGTAGATGGCGGCAGAGGCGTCTTTCAGTACAGACATATTTTCTATATCTGCAGGGTTCAGGCGCTCCAGGCCACCGGCCCTTGCGGCTACCCCATCTATCACCACCAGGGGATCGTTGTTACCCAGTGTATTGGAACCCCGTATGCGGATGGTGGAGCCATCATATCCCGGCTCGCCGGTGTTCTGCATGGCTACCACGCCAGGCATGCGGCCGGCGATGGAGTTACTGAGGTTGGTGGCGGGCGACTTTATCAGGTCGGCCCCTTTGATGGTGGCTACCGACCCTGTTACAGATTCGCGTTTCTGCGAGCCATAACCTACCACCACTACTTCGCTTAAGCCTTTGGTATCTTCCTGCAGCGTAATGTTCAGGGGGCCGCTGCCGCTTACCGTAATGGTCTGCGGCATGAAGCCGATAGCGCTGATGGTGATCTTAGCTGCTTCGGGCACTGATAAAGAGAATGCGCCCTCCGCATCGGTAGTGGTACCTTTGCTGGTGCCTTCTATCTTAATTGTTGCGCCAGGCACGGGCTGTTTATTCTTATCTGTGATCTTGCCTTTGAGCACTATATCCTGTGTAGCGCTGCCTTTGGGCGAGATCACGATCAAATCGTCATTCATCATCCGGAAACTGAAGCCGGTATTGTTAAGCGCCATTTCCAGCACTTCAGATACAGGCTTTTGCTGTACATCAACAGTGACCAGCTTATCAAGCGAAGCGGCATCCTCCTGGTAAATGAACCGGTAGTTGGTTTGCTGGGTGATCCTCTTAAAAAGCTGTTTGATGCTTTTGTTCTCCTGTTTGAGCGTTACCCTCGCTTCCTGCGAGTAGCCCATGTTTGCAGAAGCCTGCAATACGGTAACGAGTAGTAAGGTGACAGTTAACTTCATACACAAGATTGACCTACAGACATAACGATGCCTGTCCTCCAACAAGTCAAAAATTTTCATACTTTTGGTTTGAAAGGTTAATAAAATGGCATGCCTGGTAACTCCCAATTACCAGCATGAGATTTTGGCTTTTGCGGGAAATGCGGTCACATTTCCCGTTTTTTATACGCTATTACTTCGGTTGATAATCATAACGTGGTTTTAATCAGTTAGAGAATATTTGTTTGTCAGCTATATCAGTTCGCCTCATAAAGTATGGCGGTATGGTCTTTTATACGGTATTTGCAGCCGGTGATGATGCTGATGGCTTTCAGCGCCTCTTCCGGCGAATCGTCTTTAAATGCACCTGTCATACGGAAAGACTGCAGGCGTGTTCCCGTTACCGTTATCCGCAGGTCGAACCATCTTTCCATCCTCACAGCCAGTTCAGATAAGGGTTCCCCGTTAAATACCAGCTCATTGTCTACCCAGGCGGTTTCCGCAACAACGCTGTCTTTACCGCTGGGCGCTACGCTGGAGATGCTCAGTTCTTTATGCGGGTGAACGTCCGGGTTGGAAGCGATGCTCAGTTTTTCGTAGGAGCTAAGCAGGTAACGTTCCTGCGGGCGGCGTTTTACCTGTACTTCTATCTTTCCCCTGATCAGTACTGCTTCTGCTTTCTTTTCGCCCGGGTAAGATTTTACATTGAGAGAGGTACCCAGTACCCTCACGTCCATTACGGCGGTATTGATAATAAAGGGTTTCCCTTCATTCTTCACTACTTCGAAGAATGCTTCACCGTCCAGCTGCACCCGGCGTTCTTTCTGCAGGAAATCGTCGCCATATGTCAGCTTGCTGCTGGCGTTGAGCCAAACGGTAGTGCCATCCGGCAGGATCAGCTTTGTCCTGGAGCCGGGCCGGGTGATCACCATGTTGGGAAACCTTTTCTCTGCGGTTTCTTTGATTTGCGGCTGTTGCATGAACAGCAGCGCGATGCAGGCAATGCCCAGGGACAGCACACCTGCCCCTAAGAAATAATAGCGCCGTGCCTTCTTCTTCTTTCTGGCAGGGGCGCTTATGATGGGTTCCACATGCTCTGGTAACAGCCCTTGCTGTTCCAGCTGCTGCAGGTTGCGCTCCAGCAGGCGTTTGGATCTTTCGGGAGACCTGGGCTGTGAGCTCACGCCTGATTCGTTCCAAAGCCACTGCACGGTTTCATATGCTTCGGAGAATTCCGGATATGCCTTCAGCAGATCTGCCAACAGCAGCTTTTCTTCTTCTGTTAGCGCTCCGCTGATCTTTTTCAACAACAATTTGTAAAAGATAGATTCCGGTCCGTTCATTTAATTTATATCATCAATTACCTATATAGACGATAATATGGTACGCTTACCATTAAGGGGGAAGAAAAAAAAATTTCGGGCCTTCACTCCCGTCATTGCGAGGAGCTCCCGGGGGAAATGCGCGGGGGCGCGACGAAGCAATCTCCTAACATAATCTCCGCGAAGATTAATTAGAAGATTGTGTTAGGAGATTGCTTCGTCGCCCCACCCACAAAAGGCGTTACTGCTCCTCGCAATGACGGGGAGGGGGCTTATGCGAGGGTGCGGAACTTGACTGAAGCGGCTACTTTCTTGAGGGCGATGGCCATCTGTACTTCCACGGTATTAACGGAAATTCCCAGCAGCTCGGCTACCTCCCGGTACTTAAAGCCATCTTCCTTGACCATTTTAAAGATCAGGCGGCAACGGGCGGGCAGCACATTGATGGCCCCTTCTATCTTGCGGACCATCTCCTTGGAGATCACCTGCTCTTCAGGGGTAGGCGCCAGGTCCTGTACCTGCAGCGGATCGATCTCATTGAATTCAATGCTGTGTAAATGACGTTCTTTTTTCAGGAAGTCCAGGGCCAGGTTACGGGCCATGGTATATATATAGTTTCTTGGATGGGCCGTATCAGGCAGGGCATGCCGCCGCGCCCATATCTTTACGAAAAGGTCGGAGTATAATTCTTCTGCTACCTCCTCCACTCCTACCAGGGCTTTGATAAAAGTGATCAAAGGGTTTTCCAGGGCCAGGAATAACTGCTGATAAGCAGTCATATCATCTTGCCGACACACCCTGTCATACAATTCCTTTATACCTTGCAGGTTATACATAGATAGCACCTGATTAAAGCAGTTTCCAATATTGATACAGTATAATGCATAAAGGGGATCATCTCACACGTGGCCAATAAATATCTTTTTCCATAACGTTCTCCCTGTCAATGCTACAATTACGGTTTCTCTTTTCCAAAGTAAAAGGAAAAATCCTAAAATCCAAATGCTCCCACCAAACTTATTGCCGCTCCTGTATTTAAATATATAACGGAAATGATAATAATTATCTTGGCAGCCATGAAGCACCTTATATTACTGTACTGGCTCACAGGGCTGGCAATACCCCTATTTGCCCAGGATACCCTCTTCCGCTTTGCCATGATCTCGGATACGCATATTGGTAGTTCAACAGCACAGGAGGACCTTGAAAGGACCGTGCAGGATATTAATGCACAAACAGACATTGCCTTTGTGATGATCTCTGGAGACATTACAGAATTTGGCTCAGACGAAGAACTGCAGCTGGCCAAACAGGTGCTGGACCGCCTGCAGAAGCCCTGGCATATTATACCGGGCAACCACGACACCAAATGGTCTGAAAGCGGCTGCAATACCTTCCGTACCGTATTTGGCGGCGAAACCTTCAGCTTTCAATATAAAGGATACTGGTTCCTGGGCACCAACTGCGGCCCGAATATGCGCATGGGCCCCGGTCAGGTTCCCCGGGAAAACATCGTATGGCTGGAGCAACAGTTACAAGGGCAGCCAGATAAAGAGCTTCCCATCATTTACGTAAACCATTACCCTCAGGATGATGGATTGAACAACTGGTATGAGGTGCTGGACCGTTTCAAGGGCCGCAATCTGAAGGCCATCCTCTGCGGACATGGACATAACAACCACCAGCTTAACTTCGAAGGCATCCCGGGTATCATGTGCAGGTCCAACCTGCGCGCAAAAAAACCTATAGGCGGGTATAACATCGTGTCACTGGTGCATGATTCGCTGGTGTTCAATGAACGGCGGCCCAATGAAGCAACATTGCCCGCCTGGCATGCAGTAGCGCTGCACACGAAGGAAGCCCCGCAATGGATGGCCAATCCGCCCCGTCCAAGCTATGCCGACAACCTTTCATTCCCACAGGTACGCATCAAATGGACCAAACAGGAACAGGGAGATATTGGCAGCGGCGTGGCTATCAGCGGTAAGCGGGTGATCTATACCAATACCAACGGCGAGATAAAAGCAGTTGATTTCAGATCTGGCAGGCAGCTGTGGCAGTTTAAAGCCCGGGGGAAGATATATGCTACACCGTTAGTATCCGGCAACCGGGTGATCGTTCCCTGTACAGACGCTAATATCTACTGCCTCGATGCCCGCAACGGTCATGTACTATGGCAACAGGCCACCGGCAAAGCCATTGTAAGCTCCGCAGCATTGTACCGCGATATGGCGATCATAGCCGGGTCTGACGGGCATTGCAGGGCATGGGATATTGCTACTGGTAAACAGCAGTGGGATTTTGACAGCGTGCGCAATTTCGTGGAAACAAAGCCCCTTGTATATAAGGACAAAGTGTATTTCGGGTCCTGGGGCAATGATTTCTATGCGCTGGATGCCGCGAGCGGCAAACGTATCTGGACCTGGAACAGCGGCGCCTCTAACCGTATGTTCTCTCCTGCGGCCTGCTGGCCGGTGGCCAGTGATAATAAAGTATACATCGTAGCGCCGGACCAATACATGACGGCTCTGGATGCGGCTAATGGGCAGGTGCTGTGGAGGCACCGTGATACCGCCAACCGGGTACGGGAGTCCATGGGACTTTCCCTTGACAACGGAAAAGTATACGCCAAAACCATGCAGGGATATGTGCTGGCATTCAATGCAAGATCAGCTGAACAGGAACTGCTTTGGAAATCGCCTGTAGCGCTGGGCTATGAGATCTGCCCTTCCCCTATCACAGAATATAAGAACACTGTTTATGTACCTACGCAATCCGGCATCATATACGCCTTATCCGCAGCGGATGGCAGCCTGCAGTGGCGACACAAGTTCTCTAATTGCCTGGTGAACACCATTCAGGCGGTGAACGAACATACGGTGATTGCCTCTGCGGCAGATGGCAGACTGATATGTTTGGAAATTAAGCGTTAAACTTCTGCCGACTCATTCAGCTTATCCAGCTGCAGAATGGTGGTAGTGCCGGTTTCCCGGTACATTGGTACAAACTTGCGGTTGAACTTGATTTCATGGTAGGTATAAGAGGTGCGCTTAAGCACAACGTTGGAGAACACATCGTCAAATCCTTTAACCAGTACATACAGTTCAACATCCGCATCCTTCATATCTGATTCGTTCAGTCCTAGCAGGGGGCTGTCCTCATCTATGGGATGCACAACCGTCCAGTTCATGGGCAGGTTCTGTACTTTGCTGCGTTCCAGTTTCAGATCAAAGAATTTATATGCCGTATTGCCGTCTTCCTGTACCAGCAAGGCGCAGGTCAGTATCACCTCTACATCCGTCATTGTGTGATTTTCTTTATAGGAAGCAAAGCGGAACATCAGGCCCGTCTTATCCTTATAAGGAACAACCGTAGCATAATCGCTGAAGGCCAGGTATGCTTTGGGCTTGGAGAAGCGGCCGTAGATCAGACCTGTAAAAACGGCCAGGTACAGGAACCCGTTCAATGCTTCGAGTGAGGCTACCAGGTTGGCGCCGTCTCCTATGGGGTTCACACGGCCGTAACCTACGGTAGTGAAGGTTTCTGTGCTGAAGAAAAAGATCTCCTTGAAGATCTGCCATTCTGTGGTACCTATTACCCCCATAAACTGGTGTACGCCCAATAATAAATAGACGCTGGTATAAATAAGGTTGATACCGAAGAAGAAGACAATTATGGCCAGGAAGAACTTCCAGCCGGGCAGGTTCAGCATGGTATGATAAAGGCTCAGGCGCTGCCATACCGGCCAACCTTCCTTGCGCAGGTTAAATGACCCGTCGCGGTTAACAAAACGCCCCACAGAGCCACTGGAACTGGCGCCAAAACCGGTATCGTTATTGATCTTGGAGAAAGGGTTGATACGTAATGCCATATATGTACTTTCGTTTATATGGCAAAGCTACTATTACTTTCTGCTTTTTTTACCAAGCATGGTCTGATCAACGCTGATAATACCGGGTCCCATGATAAAGAGGGTAAACAGCATGATCAGGTAATACAAGGGGATTTCGAAACCATTATTACCAGCTTCGAACCCGTTAGGCCAGTGCACTGCAAAAATGGCCACCAGCATAATGAACATCAGCGGAATGGTGATAAGACGGGTAAACAGGCCCAGGATCAGCAAGAGCGTGCCAAGGGCCTCGAAAGATGCCACCAGGTAAGCGCTTACCGCTGGCAGAGGAAATTTTGCCTGCTGGAACCAGCCTACAATAGCATTGATATCTGTCCATTTCATTTTGGCCGCATGGTAGAATCCATAGGCCAGCACCAGTCTCATGATCAGTAAGGGAAGAGACCATCCTTTTTCCATGGAAGCGCCCCACCTGCTTAACGATTGTATCATAGCTTCTGCGATTTGATGTCGTAGCCAAGAATAAGCCGGTTCTCCAGCGCCTGTGCAAAGAAGGCGCCCGCGGCTTCCCTGATCTCTTCATTCAGCGGCAGCTGCCAGGTGGCACAGGCCTGTTCTATCAGGGTATCCATGCCTTGCGGGCCTTCCTGTAATAATTCCAGCAAGGTGACCAGCACGGGCGAAAGGTGCATAAAGGCCACTTCGCCATTGTCCGGCTTGCGGAACAGTGCCAGGAAATAATCCCCCTTATCGTCTGCCCTGATCTCCTTAGCCGGTTTCAGATGTACCGGGTAATGAAAATGCTGCAGCTGGTGTTCCGGGTTCAGCACCAAAGCGCCTCTTGTTATATCGCCGGAGGCGGTATAAGACGCCGGCCTGTCTTCCATCATGAACAGCTCCACTTCCAGCCATTCAAACCACAACAGTTCTGACAGGAAAGGATATTTTTCCAGCAAAGGATGCTGTACCTGTAAAAGATATTCGTGGAGCTCCCGGGGCATGTACCATACCTGGGGCGACTGGCAGGGATGATGGGAGAAGAAGTCCTGCACCATGCCCTTCCACTGCTTTGCCGTCAGCAGGTGATGGGTAAGCGGGTAGGCCGATTGCAGCATATCATCCACCACATTGTACACCAGCCGCCTGTAATGTGTAACGTGCCCGTTATGCACACCGGGAATATCTGTATAGCGGCCCGTACGGCAGTATGCTGCCAGTGCCGATTGATGTTGGCGGGTAGCGGCTTCAGGCTGTTGCATACTGCTGTTTTTTCAGGTTCACGGTTTTGATAGCCTGCAGACGGTCTATTTCCACCTGCAGCTCCTCCAGTTCGGGGATATTGAAGTCCCTTTCCAGCAGCACGGGCACATCGCGGTCCAGGCGCTGCATGGTGTAGGCAAAAAGATCATATACCGGGTCTATGATCGCTTCTGCGTGTGTATCGATGATGAGGTCTTCTGCTACTTTTTCGTGACCAGCCATATGAATATAACGTACCCTTTCCATCGGCAGCTGGTCAATAAATGCCTTTGCGTTGTACTGGTGGTTAAACCCGTTCACATATACGTTGTTTACATCCAGCAGGAGGTCGCAATCCGCCTCCTGCAGGACGGCATTGATAAACGCTATTTCCGTCATCTCAGGCGCAACAGGCGTGTAGTAGCTAACTATTTCAATGGCGATCCGTCTTTCCAGGAAATCCTGCACCTGCCTGATACGGCTGCTTACATGCTTTACTGCTTCCTGTGTGAAAGGGATGGGCAGCAGGTCGTACAGGTGGGCGTTATCACATTTGGAGTAACTGAGGTGCTCAGAGTAGATCTGTGCATTTGTTTCGTGCAGGAAATCCTTTACTTTTTTGAGAAAGTCAAGGTCCAGCTCATCAGGACTACCCACAGAAAGCGAGAGCCCGTGAGTGAATAAAGGATATTTCTCCAGCGCCTGGCGGAATAACTTCTTCCAGTATCCCCCCACTCCTATCCAGTTCTCCGGCGCTACTTCAATGAATGCCGGATGAAAGGACGGGCTTTGCAGCAAGGTGGCTGCGAAGTCTTTTCGGAAACCTATTCCTACCATGATCTTTGTTTTTGAGTGGTATTGAGGCTTGATGTTTGAATCTCACCGTCATTGCGAGGAGCAGTAGAGAAATATGCGGGGGGCGACGAAGCAATCTCCTGACACAATCTCCAATATGATCTTCGCGGAGATTATGTCAGGAGATTGCTTCGGCCTGGCTCTCCGCAAAAGCTCTGCAGGCCTCGCAATGACGGGAAGAGGAAGCCGTTTAAGCTTTAGGTTTGGCACCAGTGCTATCCTTCTTTGCCTTTTTCTTCTTATCCCCGCATTTGCCTTCTCCGCATTTTCCTTCGCCACATTTGCCGTCTTTACCTTTTTTTACACCGGCAGAATCTTTCTTAGCGCCGCAGTTCAGCTCCAGGCTGCGGGCATCGGAGTTACCGTCCATTAAGCGGGCCCTTACGGATTCACCGGTACCGAGGTCTTTAAAACGGAAAAGGTCTGCTGCATTTGCGTTAAGGTTAGCAGTGGCCAATAAAGCGCCGGCCAGCAGTGAGCCGGTAAGCAGTACTTTTTTCTTGTTCTCCATTGTCGTCAGATTTTTATATGTGAAAAATTATCTTGTACGTATATCGGTACGTATACCCCACCTTACACAATTAACGGTGCTATATTGATTTTCGGCCAGCCTTCAGCGCTCAATTCTGTTTGACGTAGTTTCATCCTCTGCTGACCAGGTATTGGGAAGATTACACGGCGATTATTTGTTACAACATCATTATCCGGGCTCATAAGCGTGTTATGTAAATATATTTTATTTTTTTGGTTTATACGAATCTATAACGGCGATCAATCGAAGTATTGGCTCCTTTAATTCTGATCCTAATTTTTTCATGGCTTCTTGAGCCTCTTCATTATTTTCTGCCATTGATAATGCTGCATAGTAGCAGAAGCTAACCTTATCGAAAAATGATTTTCCATGTACTGCAGATACCCTATTAATTACAGATAAGGCAAGTTGCGGATACTTGTATGCCAATAAACTGACTATAACCGTGGCAAAAAACATAACAGCCTGCTCGTCTATGATCGCTGGTTCCAACAAACTGAATAACCGCACAAAAAGGTCTGTCAATTTGTTGACCTGTTCTGTATCATTTTCTATTAACGAAAGAATTACGTCATATCTGTACACTCCCAGTACTATCAATATGAAAACCTCCACAACACTGTCCGGTAGAACCTCCTCATCTTTACTAGTCGATATAAATTCAAGAATAGGCCATTTGATTTCGTGAATTGCAGATAAATCATCTACAATTTGGTAAACCGATTTTCGTTGTGCGGTGTTTAATACTGGTTTATTAAGCGCTACTTTTGCAAAATTCTTCCAATCCTTCTTTTTCAGATATATGTCAAACAGCTCATCAAGCTCCTTCTCACTAAAACGCATTTTACCAGCGATATATATAGGAACGCTTTCCCTAACCATAAACTTAGTTTCCGGCGTTATTTTCTCAAAGAAGGAATATACCTGCCCGTAAAATTCGATCGATTTAGAGTCTAATTTCCCCTCCTTCACTTTTTCTACATAACTGATAATGCGTCTTTCTATCTCACCTTTATCACACCACAATTCAAGGAACCTAACCAGCCATATCACTCTTTGCCGATCCTCCTTACGCCCATACCGCATCAAATACCATATATTAAAAAACCTTTCCCGTAATAAATAAAGATGGTTTTTAGTCTTTGTCGTCCGTTTCTCAATAATATCAATTCTTTCCAGCTGCCTTAATTGGGCGGAGATCACCTTGCTTTCTAACCTAAGCTTTTGCGTCAGCTCTTTCACGCTTACCGCCTCCCAATTGCGTGCAACAGCATCCACAATTTTCTGTTGCTGGGCCGGCAGATCATCCATTCTATGCTTATACAGGGGCGTAACAGCATCCAGGATCTTTTCAAGATCGTTTACTGCATTCCCATGCTCATCATCTACGAACACCTGGAATAAAAGCGCCATTGTGCGGGGCAATCCGCCAGATAGGGTACGCAGGGTTTCTATGCGGGACGGAGTTTCCCGGATGATCTTTTCTATCTTCCCTGTTTCTCCATGCATCTCCGCCAGCTTCTTCAAAAGTGCAGTGCTCTCATCATAGCTAAGCCCCATTAGTGGTACCATCTTAAAAAACTCGAAGAAGGGTTGCTGGTAATCCAGTATTCCATCCAATACAGCGGAAGAAGCAGCAATAAGGCGCAGGTGAGGCCTGGTTTGTAATATTTCCCTCAACCTGAATATTTCCAACCGGTCTAATTTATCCAGCAGATCACCCACATTATCAATAAGCAGCACTACTTTTTTCTTATACCTGTCCAAATATTTGATCAGTATATCTAATGCTATCTCCTCAAAATCCTCTTTATGAGCATACTGCTGTATCTCGGCCGATAGGCCTGAAAAATTATGCGTATCCTCCAGGTATTCTGCGATATACTCCCAAATATTCACCACCTGGCTGATAAAGTACTGTTCTTCACTGAACATGATCGGTATCACCCACTTATTCAGGTATTCGTTATCTTCAATGGCATACTTTAAACGCCACAGCAATGTTGTTTTACCAGATCCTCTTTGTCCAAGCAGCATATAATGCTGCCCGGGGTACTTCATATCATCTGTGCTGACGTCATTAAATATCTCGTCAAACTGCCAGTGGCGCACCACAAACTCATCAAGAAATTCCTGTTTATTCTTTCTGTCTGGATTATATAATAAGATTGCCATAACTAACAGATAAATTTGATCCACCAGCGTTTTACCACCGGAGATGTAAACTGGTATTGTTCTAAGCTGCCGATATAATGAATATAGCCATCATACATCAATGATTCAATGATACTCCTGTAGCCGTCTTGCAAACTGTATTTAACGGCCATATCAAACACCCCTACCCTGGTCATCATATCCTTTTTCGCAATTTCTTTCAGCAGCTCATCTACATATTTAAACACCTGTTCTTTAAACTGCTCTTTCAACCTTGAAAAATAGTGGTCAAAATGATTCTGGTTTCTTAACACAATCATATGATCCATACCCTGCTCCATGGCGGCCGCCGTTATTTCTCCGCCTTCCGGGGTTAAACGTACTGCCTCCTGTACCAGCAACTGTATGTGAAAAGGAATATGATATTGTATCATTTCCAGGAGCTTTTCTTTGCCCTCTTCTTTCACTACCCGTTTGTAAGGCGCCAGCAACTGTTCAAACAGATCAATTGCTTCTTCATCTGTGAGCGCCCCTATCTCTATTGAATTAAGATCATTGATAGTAGCGGTAGCACCCAGCCGGGAAACCGTATGATTTAACCCTATAGACCCGGTGTAAATGAACTTCACTTTCTGGTTGATCTCAGGATCTAAGCGCAGTGCTCTTTTTCTTTGCAGAAAGGCAATGGCGCCCTCCTCTCCCTTCTTGCTCATATTTTCGATAACCTGGGGAAACTCATCTATTAAAAGTACCAGCTCGGTATCTTCGACCTGCGTATAGCCCATTAAGAAATCAAAAAACTCGTCGTAATAATCCCGTGCTGCTTCAGGCTGGTTAAATTCAACGCTTGCACTTAATACCTGCACACTATTTATTCTTCTGAAAAAACGGTTCACTCCGTTTACAAAGCCGCCCAATAATTTGGAAGACGTGGAAACCCTTTCATTTTTCAATACGGCTGCCAACAGCCGCTTATAAAACGACTGCTCATCTGAAATGCTTTCCGTATCTACGTATATATAATGCCTGTTGGGAAAATCATTATCCAATAAATACCAGAGAATGGAGGTTTTTCCTACTCTTCGGGGCGCGGTGATCTGGAGATTGTTTCCGTTGGATAAACTGCTGATGATCTTTTCGACTTCTCTTTTGCGCTGGTAGAAGTCTTTTCCTCTTGCGGGTGAACCGATAATGTTCTTCATTTAACAATGGATTTATTGCCAAACTTACTCACAATTTTTTTATTGTCAAAACTTTTAACAACTTTTCTATTGTCAACCCCTCTTTTTCTGTGGTATAATTCCTGCATGATCCTCCCTATGAGATATCGCGTACTGGCCACCGACTACGATGGCACTATTGCCCACCATGGCGCCGTTCCTAATGATGTGGTGGAATCGCTGAAAGCATTAAAAGCCAGCGGCCGCGCCATCCTGCTGGTGACCGGGCGTGAGCTCGACGAGCTGAAAGCCATTTTCCCAGAGCACACCATATTTGACCTGATCGTAGCAGAGAACGGAGCTTTGCTCTATAACCCTGCTACCCTGGAAGAAACCAAGCTGGGAGATCCGCCGCCACCTGCCTTCGTCCATACATTACAGGCAAGGGGCGTACAACCGCTGTCTGCCGGACGGGTAATTGTGGCTACCTGGGAACCGCACCAGGCCACAGTACTGGAAGTGATCAAGGAATTCGGTATAGAACGGCAGATCATCTTTAACAAAGGGGCCGTAATGATACTGCCTCCGGGTATCAATAAAGCAAAGGGACTGGAAACTGCGCTGGACAATATGGGGTATTCGCTGCATAATGTGGTAGGCGTGGGCGATGCAGAAAATGATACTGCCATGCTGCAGGCGGCTGAATGCGCGGTGAGCGTAGCCAATGCCCTGCCCGCATTACAAAATATCAGCGACTGGATCACCCCGGCTGATCACGGAACCGGCGTTATGCAATTGGCAGACCGCATGCGTGAAACAGACCTGCAGGCCTTTGATCCCCTGCTGCAAAGGCACTATCTGCCGCTGGGAGAACGTTATGACAATTCGCCTTTTGAACTGAGCCCCTATGGCAGCAGCATTATCATAGCCGGTAGCAGTGGTGGCGGAAAGACCACATTGACCGCTGCTTTTATGGAAATATTGCTACAACGCGGCTACCAGTTCTGTATGGTAGACCCGGAAGGTGATTACCTGGAAATGCAGGGCGCCGTTGTTATTGGCGATGTGAACCAGCCCCCGGCCATAGACGCCATCATGCAATTATTACAACAGCCCCGTCAAAGCGTTATCGCCTGCACACTGGCCCTTTCGATGGAAGAGAAACCCGCATTCCTGCAGCAATTGCTGGTGGCCATACAAGAGCTGCAACAACATAAAAGCCGCCCGCACTGGCTCTTACTGGATGAAGCGCATCACCTGGCGCCGGAAGTGGCAGACCCCAGCTCTTTCAATACTTTAACAGCTATCCGCAATTTCATGGCCATCACTACCAAGCCGGAGCTGGTGCACAAACCATTGATAGAACGCGCTACTACCATTATAGCAGTAGGCGACGAACCGCATAATACGCTTTACAGTTTTGCCAGTATAACGGGAGAGGATATACCGGAAGTACCCGATACACCGCTGCAGAAGGGAGAAGCATTGGTATGGCACCGGCCTTCGGGCGAGGCGCCCTTCCTCGTAAGAACATTAGTCCCGCAACAGGTATTGCAGCGGCATAAAAGAAAATATTCCACGGGCGATATGGGCCCCGACAGCTTCATCTTTACCGGATCTGAAAACAAGCTGAAGCTGCGCGCCAACAACCTGCAAACATTCGTGGAGCTTGCCCAGGGCGTGGATGATGATACGTGGATGTTTCACCTCAAAAACCAGGATTATTCCAAATGGATAAGGCATGCAGTGAATGATGATACACTGGCAGAGCAAGTGGGAAGAGTGGAAACTTCGGAACAGGATCCTGCCAGTTCCCGCTCTTCCATTGCAAAATTAATACAGCTACACTACACCGGACCGGCATGATCAGCGGCTACGCCACTTAAAATAAAGTATTAAACCTACTGTTACCATCAGTACCTGCACCAGCGCCCATAACATGGTGCTAAAGTCACGCAGTCCCTTACCTCCCCAATCCATAAAATGATGTTTGTGGAACAGCGCAAATGAATAACCTTCTCTAAGGTCAGCATCATCTACGCGTACAGACAATCTGCCTGTTTTCGTTTCTACATAGTACCTTTCATGGCCCCTGGTGTCATAAGCCACTCTCCAAACGGGCAGGCGCTTGTCTGTAAAATTGTATTCGTCTGTAAACTTTGTAACAGGTGTAACAGTACGAACAGAGAGCGCCGGATTGGCGCTGAACCGCCCTGCCAGGAACACAGCGTACTTTGCATCTCCTTCGGGTAAAAGAGACAGATCCCTGGTATTCACGTACTGTATACCCGCTTCTCCTTTTGTATATACCTGCCAGTAGCTGGCCGTATCTATCTTCACCATACTGATATTGGTCAGCGGCGCTTTCACGATCTGTATCAGGCTGTCCAGCGGTAAATGTAAGGCAGCGCTGGCAAAGCGGTTGCTTACAAAATAACGGTCCCTGGTATCGTCCTCGAATTTTGAGAGCGTATGATAAGCGCCGCTGAAGGTCCACATCAACGTGAACAGTGCAGCCACAATAGCCGTATAACGATGCCAGCGCCTCGTCTTTACCAGCCCGTTCCCATTTACTTTTTTGCTTTTGGTGGCAAAGAACAGGTAGATGCCCATCACACTGGTGATGAAAGCCAGTGACGTCAACAGGAATAATAGGGCCAGCTTTCCTTTCCCTAAAACATCCAGCCAGTCCCAGGTATGCAACAAACGGAATACCGTATCAAAAGCTGCACGTTTATTGTCCATAGCAAACGCAAAGCGATCCTGGGTGGTTTCTACATATATGCGGATACCATCGGACCTTTCGAAGCCAACTTTGTACACTGGCAGCAGGCGGTTAATACTTTTGTATTCCTTATCAAATGCAGTAAGCATGGAAGCATCTGTCACCTTACTGCCTTTACTGCCGTTAAGTACGCAGCTGGTGGCCGCATCACAGCAATCATGCAATGTACCTGCATCCGAGGTGGCAACGGGAGGCGCCGCGCTGCTATCAGGTGATAGCGGTCCTTCCAGGAACTGCCTGGCCAGGTATTGGGCATACAGCCAGTTACCGGCAGTGAGCTCCTTTCCGTTTACAGCGCTCAGGTAAACAGGCTCCGGCTTTTGTGGCAGCTGCACCTGGTAAAACCAGGTGGTGTCTATATGCACCAGGCGAAAACTGTTGATGCTGTCGATACGGTTTTGCTGTAAGGCAGTGGCCAGGTCTGTTTTGATATGGGCACTGTCGATCACTATAGGTGGTAACGATTGCGTGGCTAGCTGCGGACGGATATTGGTCATCAGCGGATGCATAAAGCCGCTCAATGCCCAAAGCAGTACCGGTATGGCAATGATGATCGATAAGGTGCGATGCACCTTGTATATTTTCTTTCGCATGGTTCCTTTCTTAATGTCCAAAACGGCAGGCAAAGCCTACATTCCATTCCCTGGGATCGCCGAGGTTATAACTGTACCCGTAAGCAGAGCGGCTGGCAAAAGTGGCGTAATACTTATTCAGCGCGTTCAGGGCATTCACCCATACTTCAAACCGGCCGAAGTTATAACCGCTGCGTACGTTCAGCACATCAAAGCCGCTGTAACGCTGTGTATTGGCATTATCCAGCCAGTATTTGCCCAGGTGCTGCCATTCAATCCCGATACGGAAACCCTTGAAAAACGCAGGCTTATACATCACTTCCGCATTGGCAATAAAGCGGGGCGCGCCGCTCATTTCATTGTTGCTTACGTTGCTGCCTTTTTCTACATAGTCAATGAAGCTGTGTTTTGCATTGGTACCGCTTATGCGGATCATCCATTGCCGGTCTGGCCGGTAGGTGATACCATATTCAACTCCCCGGTGCCTGGTTTTACCTGCATTCTGGTTGATAGAGGTACCATCATCCTGCCGCACGGAAATAATTTCATTGCTGCCATTCATGAGGTACACGCTCCAATCTGCATATACTTTATGCTGCAGTAATGAAAACCAGCCACCTGCTTCATAGTTGAAGAAAGTTTGCGGTTGCAGATAAGGCACTTTTACACTGTTAAACAGTTCAGACACCTGCGGCGGTACATAACCCTGGCTGTAATTGGCGTATACGCCTATGCCTTTGTAATTGTACGTAAAGCCCGCTTTAGGCGTAAGGCGGTTGAAATCAGTTTGGGTAGATGGCGCCCCTGTACTGGCGGAAGCGGAGAGATGATTATTGAAATCGAAATGGTAAAAATCATAGCGCAGCGCCGCTACGACTTTCAATCCTTTCAAGGGGCTCATCTCGTAATGTATATAGGAAGCCAGGTTACTGATCGCCGTGGCGTAATCGCTCAGGGTAGAGTCTGTAGGCGTATAGCTTACATAATTCCCCTTCCCGTCACGGCTGATGCGGATGTAACGCGCGTTATAGGTACTGGGACTAATATCCGCACTGATGCCTCCAATCACCTTACTATTCAGCCAGTTGAATTGCTGCTGATGCTGAGCCACCAGCAGGTAACTGTTAAAAGAGCTGTTATTCAACTGACCATTGGCCAGCAAGGGATTGGTCCTATTATTAGTGATATAGTAAGAAGGATTCTGCTTTACGGAATTATCGCGAAAGAGCACAGACAACTGCGACTGGCTCTGTTCATTCCATTGCTGGATGAGTTGCGAGCGGATGCGCAGCGCATTGGTTTTACGATAGGTAAATGAATACGGCGTGGTATAATCTTTTTTCGAAAACTGCGCGCTGTCCAACGACCCGGTCATATCGCTGTAGTAGTCGATATAGCTGATGCTGTTGCTCCAGGTGGTACGTTCGCTGGCTTTATAGTCTGCACGGAAGGTCAGAGCAGTCTTATGAAAATCGCTGTAATCAATAGGACCATCATGGCGGTTGGCATAGTAACCGCTAACAATAAATCCCCATTTACCGGTAGTGGTGCCCGCCTGGAAATCAGCGCGCTTATAACCGTTGTTATTGGCCTGCAGGCTGATCATACCGCTGCTGCCAGCTGGCGGCGCCAAGGTGATGATATTAACGGCGCCGCCGATGGCCTCTGCCCCATATAAGGAAGAGGCAGGACCGCGGATGATCTCTATCTGCCGTGCGGCAGCCATATTCATTTCCAGCAGGGCGTTATGGTTATACAGGCCGGTAGTGCGGATGGGAATACCATCTTCCAGGTAAAGGAAAAGGCTTTTAGTGGTCATAGGTTGGCGTATGCTCATCTCATGCTGCTCGTTGGCAAGGCTTACCATGAACACGCCGCTTACCTTATTTAATACCTGGTCTAAACGGTTTGCTTTTGTATCCTGTAGTGTTTGTGTGGTGATCGTGCTGATGGCGATAGGCGCTTCGCTGCGTTTTTGTGCAGAGCGGCTGGCGCTCACAACCACCTGCTGCAGTTCAGTGATGGTATCACGCACAGGCGCTTTATCCTTATGCTGGGCATGCGCTTGCAGCAGCAGGACCGAACAGATCACTGACAGTACAATATGTAGCTTCATATATGGCAAATAAAAGGTTCGCTATCTCAATACCAGTGGTATAAAGACAGACAGGAAAGTTCAATAGTTAACGAGTGTACTGATGCTGAGCTGAAGCTAGCATTGCTCATCATCAATAGTTCAATAGAAAATAAAAACAGTGTGTGAATCCGGTTACGCCTGCGGCGGATGGAAGAAGGAAGGGGTATAATCTGTGCAGGTGTCGTCCTGGAAAACAGGATATTGAATGACGGAAAAAGAGCGGGCGGGTATGATGGTGGCAGTATGAAAAGCGCCGCAGATGATCTCAAACTTGTTCTCTGCGCGGCGTTCAGGGTTGTCCTGGTCCTGCTTTTCTTCCTGCTTCATCTTCTTCATCATGTGACAGCGGCCGTTACAATGCATCTTGGGACGGCTCTTGTTCACGCAAAGGTTTTTGGCAATATACTCCCTGTTCAGCTGGTATTCAGCTACGATCATCGCCTTGCTGAAGGTTTGCATCAGCACGCCAAGAAGTAATAATATTGCGGCAACCTGTTTCAAGTTGCCGCAAAGATAGCTGTGAATGTTGACTTTTCAAGGCGGGTGAGCAATATTATTTAGTATTCCACTTAAACCATTTAATACCCAGCACGGAAAACACAATAGCATATCCTGCTGTCGCCATCAAAGCTATTCCGCTATCGCCGGTCCAATGCCCTGGCTGCAGGCTGTCAGAAACGATCCGCTTCACCGTACCGAAAGGCGACCATATTACGGCCTGCTGTACTTCATTTCCCATTGCGCCCAGCTCTCCAAGCATGCCTACCATGATGAAGAGGAAGTACACGAGGCGGGTAACCGCATTCACTGTTTCAGGATGCTTGATCAGGCCAACAATCATCTGTCCGAGGCCCAGGTACACAGTACCGCCAGCCAGCGCCATCACAAAGCCGAATAGATAACCGGTGGGCGAAAGCGAGATCTTGTCTACATAAAAGCCTACCACGAACACAGCGATAGTGAGCAGCACGATCATAAAGATCTGTACAGTTAAACGACTGACCATGATGGTCCAGGAAGGAATAGGCCCAACGCGCAGGCGCTGAAAAATGCCCTTATCCCGGTCGCGTGCAATGGTATTGGTATAGCCCATCAACCCGATAGCGGTCAGGCCGATCGTGACACAGATAGACAATACGAAGGGGCCGCCCATCCTGGCCACCAGCCCTTTCCAGGAAATGAGGATGATAACGGGCACCAGTAATACCAGCACTACAGAACGGCGGTTGCGCCACTGTGCGGTAAAATCTGCCCGCAATAAAGCGTTTAAGGCGGAAGAAATGCGGGGAATATCTCTTTGCATGATGATCTGTTGTGGTGGTTTAGATTATGAACGGACTTCGCGGCCGGTGAGGCCGATGAATACATCTTCCAGGGTGATCCTCCCTTTGCGGGATACGCTGATCACTTCCGGATCGTGGCGGTGGCGCTCTATCAGCTCGCCGGGGGTATCAATGGCCACTACCCTGCCATGGTCTATGATGGCGATACGGTCGCATACGGCTTCTGCCTCTTCCATGGAATGGGTGGTCAGCAGTACACCGTGCCCTTTCTCCCGGATGGCTTCTATACGCTCCCACAGCTGGCGCCGCGATTGCGGATCAAGTCCGGTGGTAGGCTCGTCCAGCAGTACCAGCCTGGGATCATGTATGGTGGAGATCAGCAGCGAAACGCGCTGTTGCTGTCCGCCTGAAAGCTGGCTAAAACGCTTGGTCCCGGCGTCCCGGAGATTGATCTCCTGCAGCAGCGCCGCCAACCTTTCATTGCTCATCTCCACGCCATAGATACCGGCGTAGAGACGGATGATCTCCGTAATGGTCAGCTCCGGCTGGAAACTGGTGGCTTGTAGCTGGATACCCATATTAGCACGGGCATGGAGCGATTGCTGCCGTACATCATAGCCGGCTACGGAAATATTGCCGGACCTTGGTTTAAGTAACCCTTCAATGGCGCTCAGGGTGCTGGTTTTTCCCGCACCATTAGGCCCCAGGAAGCCGAAGATCTCCCCGGGCTTTACCTCGAAGGAAACGTCCCGCACGGCATGGAAATTCCCATAATAAACGTGTAGTCCTTCCACCCGTAATACGGGAGCAGTTGGTAGGTCAGTCATGAAAAATAGATTTTATATGCTCGTAACATCGTAAACATACGCTTTCAGTGCTGCAGCTCATGGGGGAAAAAGGTGAAAACAGGCCGTTAACCGGTAAAGGGCTGAATATTGGCGGTGAAGTTTCCAAGGCTTTTTTATTATCCCCGGCTAAAATAAAATATTTTTATCTTCATTAATCATAGCAAAATGATACTATTTTAACCAAAGTGCCTTGCCACAACGATATCACAAGGTGAACACAAGGAGAAGACAAGGTGAACACAAGGAGAAGACCGGTAAAATAGTACAAGTGTAACAAAACAATCAAATCACAGACCAATACTTATAATAAATACTACCATTATGTTCCGCTATGCCCTTTTACTGGCTATTCTGATGGCCGGCGTTTCTTATGCTGATGCCCAATCCTTATATATGCCTCGCGACGTATCGCAGGCCTTTAAGAAAGGTACCCGTTCTTTGGATGGGAACCCGGGTCAACACTACTGGCAGAACCGCGGCCGTTACGATATTACAGTAACCGCCCTGCCACCCGACAGAACGATCAAAGGTACCGAAGACATCACCTACGTGAACAATAGCCCGGATACCCTGGAAAGCCTGATGATCAAACTCTTCCTGAACATCCATAAACCGGGCGCGCCCCGCATCGTGCCTGTGCTGAAGGATTACCTGACCGATGGCGTACAGGTCACCTCCTTCAAGGTGAACGGGCAGCCCCAGCGCTGGCGAAAGGTCAATTTCACCAACCAGGAGGTAGGATTACCCGTTCCTTTAATGCCGCATGACTCCGTAAAGCTGTCCTTTGAATGGCAGTACGAGATCTCCCTGCAAAGCAACCGTGAAGGGATGATAGACTCTACTACTTATTTCCTGGCCTACTTCTATCCGCGCATAGCCGTATATGACGACTACAACGGCTGGGACAAGATGACCTTTACAGATGTACATGAGTTTTACAGCGACTTCAACGACTATACCGTTACGGTAAATGTACCTGCTAATTATATCGTTGTGGGCACCGGTACCCTGCAGCAACCGGAGAAATTACTGCAGCCTACATTTGCCGACCGCTTAAAGGCTTCTCAATCAACCGACCAGGTGATCCGCATCGTCACCGCGGAAGACCTGGCCGCTAAAAATATTACAACACAAAATGCGGTGAACAGCTGGCAGTTTAAAGCCAGCAATATTCCCGACATGGCCTTTGGCCTCAGCGATCATTTTGTATGGGACGCTTCCAGCGTGATCGTAGATGATGCTGCACAACGCCGCGCCGGTGTACAGGCATTCTATAACGATACTGCAAAAGATTTTCACAGCATGGTGAACTTTGGCCGTCACTCACTGGACTGGCTCTCCCACCACTGGCCGGGCATTCCCTATCCTTATGAGAAGACCACCATCTTCCAGGGTTATGCAGATATGGAGTACCCGATGATGGCCAATGATGGCTCCACGCCGGATACCGCCTTCTCCCGCTTTGTTGCAGAACACGAGATCGCGCATACCTATATGCCTTTCTACATGGGCATCAACGAAACCCGCTACGGCTTTATGGATGAAGGCTGGGCCACTACTTTTGAGCTGTTGATAGGCCGGGAAGACCTGGGCACAGAAAAGGCGGAAGAGCTGTTCAAACAATTCAGGGTGGATGGCTGGATCACGGACGGCAGCCCTGATGAGGACATTCCCATCATTACCCCGGGAGATGCCCAGGCTACCAGGGGCCTTGGCAATAATCAATACGGTAAACCAGCGCTGGGATACCTGGCTGTAAAAGACCTGCTGGGCGATGCGCTGTTTAAAAAATGCCTGCATGCCTACATGCAACGCTGGAATGGCAAGCACCCCATACCCTGGGATTTCTTCCATTCATTCAACAGTGCATCCGGTAAAAACCTGAACTGGTTCTGGAACAACTGGTTCTTCTCCAATTACTATATAGACCTCGCTGTGAAGCAGCTCACGCCCGGCGCGCAGGGCTATACGCTGCAGATTGAAAATCCCGGCGGAATGGCCGCGCCTTTTGATGTGAAGATCACGTATACGGATGACAGCAGCGAAACGCTGCACCAGACACCACAGGTATGGCAGGCCAATCAGAAGCAGGCTACCGTGAAGATCGGCACAAAGAAGAAGATAAAATCATTGTTGCTGGATGGCGGCATCTATATGGACGCCGACCCGACGAATAATAGTTGGCAGTAGGCAGTGAGCAATTGGCAGTCAGTGACTGCACACTGCCAATTGCAAACTGCCAACTTGTTAAAGGGTAGGAATAACATATTGCTTATAAAGCAGGATCTTACCATCTCTTGTGCGCCCTTCCTCATAGACCTTTTCTCCCAGTGAATTGGGGTCCAGCTGGAGGGAGGGGCGGTTGGCGATCTGGAATTCATTCATCACAAATACTCTTCCCTGGCAACGTTTGATCAGTTCTTTCAGCAGGAGCTTGTTGGGCATGGTGCTCTTCCACTTCTCTGCAATGTTCTTACGGTCAAGCGTTGCCATGGCTGCCAATTCATCGCTTTCCATCATCAGGATGCCCTTTTCCAGGGCAGTACCGTTGTAGCTCAGGTGATGGCCTACTTTATAGAAGATGGTGCGGTTCAGCAGGTCTTCTGTAAGATGCTTTCCGTTCTTTCCTTTCTTCTCCCATTTCTTAATCTGGTGCCAGCTTTCCCAGCTCCCGTATTCGGCGTCTCCGGGGAATAAGAGCACTTTACCGGTAGCCACTGATTCAATGGCCAGGGCCAGGCTGGTATTATTGATATGACTATTGAGGCGAAGCGCCAGTGAACCGGCAGCTGAAAGCCAGTCGTCATTGATCTTGCGCCACTGGTTCTTATGATCGTAGTATACGCTTTCCAGGTCATCTCCTTCAACAATAAAATCGGAGGCAAAGGGCACGTCATTGCGCACCTCTTCTTTTAATGAGAGGAAAGCGTTCATAGCAAGAGAACACTGGTTCAGCGCGATGTTCTTTTCATATACATCACGGCCTTCCTTACCATCTTTGAACATAAAGTCTTTTCGCTGCGGAGGTCCCAGCACATAGAATTTAATACCGGCCGCCTGGCTGACGGTCACGATATCACCGGGACTGAGGTAACGTATCTTCACTTTCTTCTTTTCCAGGATCTCTTTGATGATGCGCATACCAGGCAGCGCCTTGCCTTCCGTACCGTCTTCGCCGGCCAGGTTGATGCTGGCCAGGGTATTGAGGCCATTTAAGAAAGCGCCGCTGTTGTCCAGCACAATGCGGTCATAAGCGGTTTTACCTTCCTTTCCGTCTGCATCAACCCGCATGTTCTCATGCCTGTCCTTATAAGCATGGATAGCGTTCTGCAATGCCATGCGCATGCTGGTCCGTTTCTTCAGCAGTTCCTGTGCGGTGCCGTCAGGATCATCGGGGTTCTCTGTCCAGGCAAACCAGGCCTCCTTGATCTCCATGGCTTTGAAGATCTCGGGATGTTTGGCAAAACCGTTCACGTGATCGTTGTGCTCATGTGTGATCACCAGCAGGTCAACGGAGTTGTTCACGTATTGCACCAGGTCTTGCATAAAAGGCTTAAATTCGGCCGGACCACCTTTGCAGCAGCCGCAGTCTATCATCATGGTATATCGCCGTGTTTTGCCGCTGAAGAACTTCAATACAAAGCAATCCCCCGTTCCGAGGCAGTACATGCGGATGGCTACCCGGTCTATCTTTGCGCCAACGCGCACGGTATGATTAATAGGGCGGGCCACTACTTTCTTAGGCGCTTTTTTTACTTGTGTAGGCATATCTGTCAATTAATGCTGATGAAGAAATGCAAAAGGCTCTGTCATATGATGGAAACCATTGCCGAAATACTGGAAGTACTCATTCACGCCACAGTCGCTTTCTCCGTACTGGTAGTTGTACTGCGCTTTGATCCGTTTCAGGTTGAGGGCAGGCGTACGGCCCTTCTCCAGGCTGTCTATATCCAGGATCGGTTTGGAGATCACGTATTTCAGCAGCTGTGAATCGAGATCAAAGATGAGCGTGCAGGCGCCCCTGAATTCGAAGCCGCCTTCGGGGATGGGCTTTCCATCTTCTGTTTCACGGGAGAGCGCACTCTTGTTCGGGGTATAATAACCCTCGATCTTACCATCCCTGAACACAACGCCGGCGCGCTGTGTGATAGAGAACACCACATTGTTGACCTGCGTACCGTTGGGGCCTACGCGGGATACATGCCGCAGCTTCAGGATCTGGAAAGAAGCGCCGTTATAACGGCTGGACTTGCGCATACCCAGCTCTTTGAAATCCTCTACAAAGGCCAGCCCGGTGAGCTTTGCGAACTCAGTAGACTGTGCAATCTTGGAATTAAGGCGGGTGTGCAGGCCCGGTATACGCGGCTGACCTTTTTCGTACAGGCCGGTGATGTATTCCCTCGTTTTATAGTAGATCTTACGACGGTCGTTCACGTACTTGATCTCATCGCCATAGTCCCTTAAAAAGCCGTTCACGATGCCCAGCAGTTCCTGTGTGGGATCAGCGGCCGCTTCTTCTTTTTCGTTCTTCTTGTCGTCTTTACCGTTGGCGTTACCGTTATCATCTACCTGCATATAACCGATGTTGCGCAGCGGGAAACGCAGGCTTTCCACGCTCAGTGTCTTTACACCATCGGGATAGATGCCCCTTCTTCTGAAAGCATCGATGAAAGCCAGGCGGTAATCACGGTTATCATCCGCTACTACATCTGCATCAGCAGTGATAATAGCACGGAGATAATCGCCAAAGGTGAGGTCTATCGGCGGACAATAATCCAGTGCGCGGATGCACATGTTGAGCACGTGCCCGGCGGCTTTGGCGGCTTCGTTGGCCAGGCGGTCTACGAGGTCGCGCTGGATATCGCCCTGGTTCAGGATGCCGGTACCGTTGGAGGCAATACGCAGCAGGTCTGCCACCCGGCTTTTATAGATGTTCAGGAAAGCCTCGAACACGGCAGCAACGAGTATACTGCCCCGCGCGTGCGGTTCCATTTCTGTACGGTAGTCTTCGGGGTCCGGATCATGCGGTTTCCATTGATGCGTTTCCGGGTCTATCTCACCAATGGCGTCGCGCAGGCTGCCGTAATCGCCAACGGCGCTGCCAAACTCCTGCGCCAGCTGTCCCAGGAGATTCTGCGCGCCGAGGTCGCCCCGGGTCTTGCTGATCTGGTGCTTCAGCACTTCGGGGAAGGTGAAGTGCTGGAACAGGGCCACGATATCGGCAAAGGCCTCGTGAAAGGCCAGCACATCGGGGTTGGTAGGCTCGTTGTAATAATTGTGCACCCCATCGAGGATAGCGTGTGTGATCTCATGGGCGATAATATCATGGCTCAGACAGGTGAACACCACGGAATTGGGCATGTGCAGCGTTTCATCTGCCGGTGTGGAGGCGAAATACCCAAACAACAGCGCTTTCTTCACGGGACTGTAATACGCATTAGGCTCGCGCATAGCGTGTGGATAGATGCGCAGTCGCTGGATGTATTCATCCTTTACATCCACATCATCGCCCCTGCGCGACTCCCATAAGATCTTGCGGCCCAGGGCGCGTTCAAAGTTCTTGATGGTGGTCATCGCCACGGCGTATACAAACTGCTGGTGGAACTGCGGATCGCTTTCGCTGGGGTCCATACCATCCTGGGCAAGGATGTAATCATCGTCCAGGTTCACGGCTTTGTAGAACTTGCCAACAGTGGGATCAAAGTCCACTACTTCTATGTACTCGCCAACAGGGCCCGGTGTGAGGTTTTCCCATGTTACTTTGTATACAATGTCGTTGATGGCGGCGGTGTCCATTTTGAGCGACAGGCTGGGGTCAAAGGCATAACCGCGTAGTTTCCGGAATGGGGGCTTTTTCCCATAGAAGTTGGGAGGATTGTTAATGATAGCCATTATCACTTTTTTAGTGAAACAGGATTTGGGGCTGTAGGATATATCCTTGCTGGTGCTTTGGGGTCTCTATGATTTGCAACCGATCTCCATTCAAATGGGGTCAATTTCCACTTGCAAGGTGGCATTTTTTCCTGAATAAACGACCCGTATAAATACCTTTTTTTGAAATAGTTACGTTTGATCGGCATATTTATCCAAAACATCGGTACATTTCGCAATCCATATATCCAGGTCCTGTTTCTTTGCGTTATGTTCCGGAACAAGCTATCCGTTATCATTATTCACATCACCTGCTGGCTGATCTTTCTCAGCCTGCCCCTGGTGTTCATCAGCGACCTTCCCAGTAGCCGCAGCCCCTGGTGGGAACTGATCCTCACTACCCGGTACTGGCTTTTTGTACTCGTATACCTGCTGCTGTTCTATGGTAATACGTACTTCCTCATCCCTAAGCTGTTCTTCTCAAAAAAGATAGTGGCCTATTTCGGCGTCCTTTTGCTCTTAGTAGGCCTGATATACTACCTGCAGCCTTTTGACCATTTGATGAGCCATAACGGCCGCCAGGAGCAAGCCCGCATGGAGCACCGGGCGCCGCCAGACGATTTTGGCCCGCCGGATCATAGTTTCCGGGACATTCCGCCACCGCCCCGGGATGGGCAGTTCCGGGATGGGCCTCCACCCAACAGCCGCCGCAGGCGGACAGATATTGTAAGCCTCTTTCTCTTCGTGGCGGTAGTGGCCCTTGCCCTGGCCATAGAGGTTAACAAACGCTGGCGGCTGACAGAACAGCGCGCTGCCCAGGCGGAAGCAGGCAGAGCCAATGCCGAGCTGTCGTTCCTGAAAGCGCAAATCAATCCGCACTTCCTCTTCAATACCCTGAACAATATCTATACGCTGGCCGTTACGAAGAACGAGCATACGGCAGACAGTATCATGAAACTGTCCAACATTATGCGTTACGTTACAGACGAAGCCTCGGAACACTTTGTATCACTGGAAAGCGAAGTGGATTGCGTACGTGACTATATAGACCTGCAACGCCTGCGCCTGGGTAAAAAAGTGCATCTTGACTTTAATGTACATGGAGACCTGGAACGCAAGCGCATTGCGCCTTTGATATTCATGACCTTTATCGAGAATGTTTTTAAATACGGTATCAGCAACCACGCCGATTCCTCGCTGGTGATCCGGATCTTTGCAGAAGAAAGGACCATCACTTTCTACAGCAGCAACCCGGTATTCAACGGCAGAAAAGATAGGGAACGCACAGGCGGCATCGGTATCTCCAATACACGCCGCCGCCTTGAACATCTTTATCCAAACAGACACCTGCTGAATATTATAGAAGACGAAGGCCTTTACACCGTAGAGCTCACATTACAGGTATAAAATACACCGACCATGCAATTGAAATGCATTGCCATAGATGATGAACCGCTGTCGTTAGCGCTGATACAGGAATATGTTAGCAGGTTCCCCGCATTGCGCCTGGTACAAACCTTTGACGACGCTATCTCTGCAGCGGAGTACCTGCGGCAGACACCTGTAGACCTGCTCTTTGTTGACATCAACATGCCGGACATCAATGGTATTGACCTGGTACGTTCCCTGGCGGTAAAGCCCATCGTTATCTTCATCACTGCCCATCGCAAATTTGCCGTAGAAGGCTTTGAGCTCGAAGCGCTGGACTATCTGCTGAAACCTTTGAACTTTGACCGCTTTTCAAGAACCGTACAACGGGCGCTGGAATATTACCAGTACCGCCAGCAATCCAGCATACAGCCGGCTGCTTCCATCTTTGTGCGGGCAGAATATAAACTGGTGAAGATCGACCTGCAGGACATTCTGTACATTGAAGGACTGCAGGATTATATCAAGATCCACCTGCAGCAGGGCAAACCCGTCATGACACTGATGACGCTGAAGTCTATGCTGGAAAAACTGCCCCCTGCCCTTTTCAGGCGCATCCACCGCAGCTATATCGTACCGGTAAGCAAGGTCACCGCCATCATGAACAAGAAGGTGAGAATAGGCAACTCCATTGAGCTGCCTATCGGCGACAGCTATGCGGGGTTCATTGAAGAATGGACAAAACAATAGCGATACAACCGGCAAGCCGGTGTATACACATTCCTTTCCGTTTATCTACAGTTTTGAACACAGGTATCCCGCTAATAGACGGGAACAAAGGTAAACGATGAAATAATGAACTGGCCGCTTCCTTTGGCTACCAGGTAAAGGTCATGGGTACCGCGGTTCTTCCCCATTCTGGCCGGGACCTTTAACGCATAGGTAGTATCCCCTGTGTAGGGTATTTTGAGGGTGCCTATAACTTTGCCTTTGGGTTTATCTATTCTGAATTCTAATACTGGCTCGCTTTTCTGAGAATTGGTCACTTCTACCTGGAAGCCGATCTCCCCCATACCCAGATATACCTGTCCGAAACCCAGGTAAGAACCTGATTTCATCTGGAATTCTGTCTCATGCTTTACTTTAGGTGCTGCGGGCGTGGCGGGGGCGGTAGCCGGAGGGGTTGACGGCGTAGCTTCCTGACCCTGTACCAGCAATGGTATCAAGAAGATCAGTAAACATTGCAACAACATCAGCGTCAACCTCATAGGCATCATAGGATAGGCTTCATCCACTCTGAAATTTAGGTAGCCAGGGGCCAGTACCCGACATTTATCCAGCTGGAAAAATAATAATATTTTTTCTAATATTTGGAGTTAATATAAAAATAATAAAGTTGTTAGTCATTCGTTGTCAGTTATCAGTGACGGGATCGGCCCTTTTCCGGACCGGTCAATGACAACTAAAAACGAACAACTAACAACTAAAATTGCCTGCTGCCCAGGGCAGATTTACGCCTATCTGATCAGGTTTACAGACCCTTTTCTAAGCACTTCGGTACCATCGGCCAGTTTCAGCCGGATGGCATAAATATACACGCCTACGGGTTGGGCTTTGCCCTTATGGGTGCCATCCCAGCCTGCACCGGTGGCGCTGGTCTCGAAGATCAATTCTCCCCACTGGTTAAATATTTTCATGGATTGCCCGCTGATGATATTGCCTTCTGCCTTGAACTGGTCGTTCAGGCCATCGTTATTGGGCGTGAAAGCATTGGGAATGAACAGGTCCTGGCTTAACAGCTTGGCGCTGGCATCGCCAGGGTCACTGTTCTGACATGCCTGTTCGCCCAGGGCCACTACCCGTATGCTGACCCCCTGGGACAAGGGCAGGCCTGATACCAGGTGCGTGGTGCCCGTTGATCCTGAGCTGGGGGCGATAAATGCCCCTCCGTTCACCGATACCCGGTAGCCTGTGGCATCCGGTACCGCCTGCCATACAAAGGTGACGCTGTTGGGCATCACCTGGGTGGCAGTTACCACCGGTTTAGCTATTTCACCCAGGCGGCTTACGGTAACGGGCACACGGCTGCTGTTGCAGATGCCATTGGCTGCCTCCACATAATAGGTAGCGCCGGTGGCGGATGCAGGTACCGTATAGGTGATACCGTTAGCAAGGGGATCTCCACCGGTAGCGGCAGCGTACCAGCGATAAGTTTCCAGGATGCTGGGCTTTTGAACTTTCAGTGTGGCGGTACTGTCGGCACAGGCTGTTACCGCATCTGCCGCTGGTACCGGCGGTACAGCCGTTACCGTTATCTTCACGGTATCCCTTACCTCGCAACCCAGGGTATCTATAGCGCTGACAATATAACTGGTGGTAGCAGCAGGCGTTACGGTAAAGCTGCTGCCGCTGCCATTGCCCGGTTGCCAACTGTAATTGGTAACAGGGCCGTCCGCGCTTACATTCAAGGTAGCAGTGCTCCCCGTGCAGATCGGGTCTTTATCTGCCGTGGCTGTCAGCACAGCCGCGGTTTTCTTCGGTACCACGCCGTTATACGTAGTGGCGCAACCGTTAGCATCCAGGATGGTGCAGGCGTAATTGCCGGCCTTGAGATTGCTGGCGGAATCTTTCAGCTGCACCGGAGAGCTGGTCCAGGTATAGTTCAAAGGCGGAGTGCCGCCGTTGGCTGTTAATGCGATGCTGCCGTCGGCATTGTCGCAGGTGGCGGCCCTAATGCTTGCCGTTACCGTCACCGGCGTGTATACAATCCCCGACAGGGCCAGGATCACAGCCCTTGAGCTCGTGCCGCTGCCAGACATATAACGGATGGAAATGGAATCCAGCAGTTTCGGCTGATCGCGGCAGGCCATGGAAATATCGTAACGGTAAAAGCGGGGATTGTTGCCGCTAAGGCCGTCTACCAGGTAAGGAGGAGCCGTATTACGCGCAATACGGCCAACGCCGCTGTACACGGCGTTGGCGCCGTTAAACCAGTCCAGTACCGTGACCGAACCACCCGGTGCACTGCTGCCATCTGCAAAATGCAGGGTGAGACCAATGGTGCTATTACCTTCCGTAGAAAACAGCAGCAGGCTCAATTTGCTATAGGCCGCCGGAGTGCTCAGCGCCAGTGTACCGGATGCCGCTGTGTGAACGATCGTTCCGTTATTGGAAAGATACAGGCCGTTATTAGCGTTATAGGGCGCCAGCTGGTAGGTACGGTTGCCATTCACCACGGTACCGTTATCCACCATCCCGCCAGACAATCCATTGGTAACAGCGAAAGCTTCTGAATATAAAAGGTAGAAGCTCAGGTCCAGCTCCGTGGTGGTCACCGCGGTGGCGTTGGTGCCGCTTTCCGCCACTACATCATTATTAAATCCTGTTATGGGAACAGGCGAATAGGTTTGTGCAAATAATTGCTGCCGGCCTGCACAAAGAGCCAGTAAAAGAACGATCGTAAAAACGTGTTTCATCCGTCAGGTTTATTATGGTTGATGATAAATGGTGATCAGCGGAGGATTGCTACCCACCCTGTGTATGGTTTATCTTTAGGCTTTGCCCTGATAACGTAATAGTAAGTGCCGGTGGGCGATTGTTTACCGCGCCAGGTACCATCCCAGGGCCGTTCGTAGCCGATACTCTCATACACGGCTTGTCCCCAGCGGTTAAAGATCTCCACCTGGCAGCCCGGTATGCCGCGCAGGCCGTCTATCTCCCAGCGGTCGTTAATACCGTCTCCGTTAGGACTAAAGGCATTGGGTATACGCAATACTTTATCAGGCACAACGATCAGCCAGGCCAGGCTGGTACTGTCTACACAAGCTATCTCGTTCATGATGGTGAGTGTAACGCGATAGCTGCCCGGCAATGCATAGCGATGCTGTGGATCGCGGGATAGATCCGTATTGCCATCGCCAAAATCCCAGGCATAGCTAAGCGCGTGCTGCGACTGGTTACTGAAACTGAAATGCGCCTCGCTGTATTCCAGCGGTATGTTGGCGCCAGGTTGAACGGTAAATGCAGCTACCGGCGAAGCCTGTACGTTGATCAGCGCTGTTTGTTCCAGTGTGTCAAAACACTGTTGCTGTGCGCCGGCTATTATTGTGACAGTATATGTACCTGCCGATGTGTAAGTATGTGTGGGAGTTTGTGCTGATGAAAAATCGCCATCCCCGAAGCGCCATTGCCAGGTATCTGACTGCTGCGATTGATTGGTGAATGTAACCGGAAAATCCGGACAACCGGTAGTGGTATCCACGCTGAATGCTGCCAGTGGTAAAGGAATGACAGTTACGGGCTGTTGAGGAACATTCACGGTACATACACCATCTGTTACTGTCAGCGTAACCGCGCCATTTTGCTGATATTGTACCGTAAAAGGACCAAAGCCGCTGCCGCTTTGCACTACGCCCCCACCCCAGGTCCAGGAAGCTGTCGCGTTATTACTCGCATTACCCGTGCTGCTTACGGTGATAAGGTCACCGGCGCAAGGTGTTGGATCACTGAGGGTAAAGCCAACAACCGGAGGCGCACTAACAGTAACAGCTTGTGAGCCAACAGCAGAAACACAGCCGCTGTCTGTAACCTGTAATTGCAAAGTATAAGTGTTTGCAGTATTGAAGAGGATATTATAAGGCCCTGCCCCGCTGCCGCTTTGCACAGCAGCGCCAGAGAAATTGTTCCAGTTATATACAGCGTTGTTACCGGCACTGCCAGTGAAGGTGACGGTTTGCGGTGTGCCCAAACAAACAGCAGCCGGTGTAACTGTAAACGCGGCTACCGGCAATGGCTTTACAGCGATGTCCACACTGTCTTTCAACACACAGCCAAAGGCATCCTGCGCACTCACCACATAGCGGGTATTAAGGGCCGGTGTTACTACTATACTGGCGCCGGTGGCATTATTCGGCTGCCAGGTATACCCGCTGACAGTGCCACCACTGGCGCTGGCTGTAAGCGTAGCGGACAGGCCTTCGCATATGATCGTATCACTGGCGCTGACGGACAGTGTAACAGGCGATTGCTGCAGCACCGTTCCCTGGTAGATTGTATTACAGCCGTTGGCATCTGTAATGATGCAGGTATAAGTACCTCCCGGCAGGTTGGTAGCCGTTGGCTGCGTTTGTACTGGCAAGGTATTCCAGCTGTAAAACAAGGGCGTTGTGCCGCCGTTCACGGTTAACGCTATACTACCGCTACCGCCTCCACACATTGCATTGGTAATAGAAGGCGAAATAGACACCGGTGTATAGCCGATACCGGAAAGGGCCAGGACACAAGCCCTTGTAGGAAATTGCGTACCGCTGCCAGATAAATAAGTGATAGTTACTGACTGCAGCAACTTTGACTGATTAGCGCAGGCAACCGGTATATCGAAACGGTAAAAGCGGGGATTGTTGCTGCTGGCGCCATCTACAATATAAGGCGGGGCCGCTTTCCTGGTAATACGGCCAAAGCCGGATATCACAGGGTTACCGCCATTGAACCAATCCTGCACGGTCATATTCCCGCCAGCGGCTGTAGTGCCGTCTGTAAAGTTCAGCGTTGCGCTTACAGTAGTAGCGCCTTCTGTAGAGAACAGCAGCAGGCTGACACGGCTGAAATTAGCAGGTGTAGCCAATGTAAGCGTGCCTGCAGCAGCGGTATTGGCCACAGCGCCGTTGGCAGAAAGGAACAGGCCATTGTTGGCGTTATAGGCAGCCAGCTGATAAGTGCGTGCGCCATTAACGATGGCGCCATTGTTGGGCAATCCGCCGGTAATGCTGTTAGCGGTGGCAAAAGCCGCTGTATACAGGATATTGAAGCTGAGATCCAGGTCGGTGGAGGTCACTGCAATTGTGCTGGTGCCTGACTCCGCAACAACATCATTGTTAAACCCTGTGACGGCAACAGGGGTATACATTTGTGCGCATAGCTCATGCAGGCCGGTGGATAACACCAGCAATAGGGCAATAAAAAAGGTTTTCATCGGTTTACATCATCGTTTTCTGTCTGTGGGCGCCATGAAACACAAAGGAACGGGCATAGGGCACCGCATGCTTTAATGGATCTAATTTGAATGCAGGGTCCAGTTTTTTTAAATACACCGGCAGCGTTTATTCGGGGGGGTATGGAAAAACTTTTTTTATTGCAGTACGAATTCTATCACAAATTCCGTTCTTCCCGGGGCAAGGGTGGTAAGCGATAATTCATACCCGTGGTGATGCAGTACTTCTTTTATAAGCGTAAGGCCAATTCCCTGGCCGTTCTTTTTGGTGCTGAAAAAAGGGCTGAATAACTGCGAGGCCGCTTCAGGGCTGATGCCGCTCCCTGAATCTGCGATGATCAGCTGCTTTTCCCGGATGCGGGTAATAAATTCAATGCGGCCTTTGTATTCAATGGCTTCCATGGCGTTCTTCACGATGTTGATGAGCACTTGCTCCATTTGCTCCAGGTCTGCATAAATATAGAAGGGGCCTTCGTCCAGGTGGTATTCAAAGCTGATCTCCTTCTCTCCTGCTTTCATTTCCATGAGGCGTGCTACATTGTTAACCAGCTGATGCAGGTCTGTCTCTTTCCGCACAGGCTCAGGCAGGCGCACCACATCAGCAAAGTTTCGCATGAAATGATTGAGGTTATGATTACGGTCAACGGCTACACGCAATGCATGCTGTAACATGCCGCCGCTTTGTCCGTTCTGCAGGCTTTCGGAAGCAAGGGCAGATTGCAGAATGGAGTTCACCGGACCTATGGTATTGTTCACTTCGTGGGCCATCATACGGATCACTTTACCGTAAGCCTTTTTCTCTGCAGCCAGTATTTCAGCGGTGAGCTCTTCTATCAGTATGAATTCCCTGGGAAAACCGCGGTCTATGAATTGCGATTTCTGCAGGCGATAAGTGAGGGCATTGTTATAGGTAACTGTCAGCGAGCCGCCTTTGGGTAATTGCCTGGCATGCGCCAACATATCAGCGCCTTTCATCTCCATCAGCTGCTGCGCCTTGGGGTTTACCTGTGCAATGTTGCCGTCGTGGTCAAGGATGATGATACCGGTGGGCGAAGTATTCACCAGCTTTTCGAGGAAAAGGTGCTGTTCCTGCTGCAGGGTCCTTTCATGCCGCAGCTCGTCGATCATACGGTTATATACATTGATCAGCGCATCCATTTCGTACTTGCCTGTAGGCACGAGCTTTACGTTAAAGTCACGGTCTTTGATGGCCTCTGTACCCAGCACCAGTAATTTCAAAGGGCCAATGAGCTGCTGGTACAATCGCCAGGATACGGCCACCGACAGCAGGATGATGGCTTCTGCTACAATGAACAGTACCTTATTCTCTTTAAACACAAACCATGAAAGCACCAGCGCAAGCAGGTGCAATACTGAGAGGAAGAGGATATACTTAGTCCGAAGTTTCATCGTAGGGAATATTGTATTTCTCCAGGCGTCGGTACAATGAGCTGCGGGTCAAGCCCAGGGCGCTGGCTGCTTTCGAGATCCTGTTCTTGTGGAAATCCATGGCTTTACGGATCATCATGGCTTCTATCTCATCCAGGGTAATGGCGCCCACATCAGGCAATTGAATGCTGCCTTTCTTTGCGGTGGAAAGCTCCAGCTGGGAACGAAAATCATCTACATCCAGGTTATCTTTCCGGGTGATCAGCACGGCGCGCTCTACCAGGTTCTTTAACTGGCGGATATTACCCGGCCAGGGCAGCTCCTGCAGCCAGCGAAGCGCTTTTGCAGATACCGTGAGCGCAGACCTGTTATAGATCTCCTTCAGGTTGCCGATGAAGAAGTTCACCAGCAGCGGAATATCACCGGGCCTTTCTCTTAATGCGGGAAGATGTACGATGATCAGGTTGATCCTGTAAAATAAGTCCTCCCGGAAAGTGCCCTCTCCTACCATCCGGCCCAGGTCTTTGTTAGTGCCGCAGATCACCCGTGTATCTACTACCCGGGTACGGCTGCTGCCCAGTACTTCGTAGGTGCGATCCTGTAATACGCGCAGCAGCTTTACCTGGCTGCTGAGATCCAGGTCGCCTATCTCGTCCAGGAAGATGGTTCCTTTATGGGCCAGCTCAAAACGCCCTACCCTGTCTGTACGCGCATCGGTAAAGGCGCCGCGCACATGGCCGAACATCTCGCTTTCGAACAATGAGGTAGAGATACCGCCCAGGTTCACTTTGATAAATGTTTTCGTACGGCGCAGACTGTTCTGGTGAATGGCTTCGGCTACCAGCTCCTTACCGGTACCGCTTTCACCGGTGATCAGCACGGGCGCATCGGTAGCTGCCACCCTGCCGATGGTCTCCAGCAGCTGCAGCATATGTTGGTCTGCGGTAATAATGGAACGGAAATCGTACAAACTATCCAGCTCTTTGCGGGTCTGGTGCTTTTCTGTTTTCTCCCGAAGCTGCAGCAGGGTTTGTACAGATTGTAAGAGGTAGCTGTTATCCCAGGGCTTGTTGATAAAATCATTGGCGCCCAGTTTCATGCCTTGTACGGCCAGGGCGATGGTGCCCCAGCCGGTAATGAGGATAATGGGCACCTCACTATTAAGGGACCTGATCTGCTTCAGCAATGCTATTCCTTCTTCCCCACTTGTTTCAATGGAGAAGTTGAGGTCCAGCATGATCAGGGATACTTTTTGTGCGTTGATAATATCCAGGGCCTCCTGTTGGTTCTCTGCTGCCAGGGTCTTATAGCCCGCATTCTCAAACAGCAGCATCAGGGAGGCCCTGACGGCGATATCATCATCAATTACCAATATCATAAGTAAAAGCAAGTTACATTTTTTCCTGTACAGCGTGCTTAGTCTTCATGCAGCGCAACTGCCGGGTATACCGCAGCGGCCTGCCGCCCTGGATAGAAAGCACAGATCAGCACCAGCAGGTATATAAATAACACGGACAATACAATGGCCATCACATACACCCCCGCAGGCAGATCAAATACATTCAGCAAGGGAAATTGTACCGCGAAGAAAACACCTACAATAATGGAGAAGGTAGACAGGATAAGGGCTTCGGCCACCAGCTGCATGGATACTGAGCTGCCGGTTGCGCCCACTGCCCTGCGCAGGCCAATTTCTCCGCGTCGTTTATTGATATTATACCATAGCACGCCAAACAGGCCCAGGGCCACGTTGATGATAAGGAAACCGGCCACAATGGATAAGATGATCATGGGCATCAAGGACATATTGTTCATATACTTCCGTCTGTCTGTAAGATGTTGAATCTCTACGTTGGCGGTCTTCATAACGGTCGAAACGGTTTTATACAACCTGCCCTCAAAAGTGATGTCTGCATCCGGCGTTACACGTACCAGCATTTTCTGCATACCTCCCAGGCTACCCGTATCAACACGATTATATACCGCTTTACCCGCTATGGTGTAATCTCCTTTCATCTTAGTATCCTGCACCACACCGATGACCCTTGATTGCTTATCGTCTCCATACTGTTTGCCCACTGCAGGCTGATTGCCAAACAATTCTTCCCGCAAGGTGGCGTTGATCACTACCGGCTTTACCCTGGCCACAGCGTCCTGTTTGTTAAACCAGCGTCCTTCCAGCAGTTTTATGTTCAATAAGTTTTGGTAGTTGTCGTCAATATTATACCAATTAATGCTGCTGATATTTTTCCCTCTATTATTTACTCCGTTCATAATGGTGGAGGATGAAAAAGGCACATTGTTAGAGGTAAAGCTGATTTCCCTTACCTGGGGTAAAGCCTTTACGGTTTTCTGCAGCGCGTCGTAGAACAGCCAGATGGAGTCTTTATTATCGGTCCTGAGCGGATTACTATAGTCAACAATCCATACATTTTCATAGTCGAGGCCAATAGGCTTCCTGTAGTTGCCATAATAATAGACGGAGATCGTAAGCACAGCAAACACCACCAGGAAAGAAACGAACATCTCCGTCATCAGCAGGAAGTTCTGCTTCTTTTTATTCCACATCAATATAAATAAATGCCTGAACATAGTTTTTGAATTAAATGATGAATGATCATGATGCCTTCAATGCGTCTACCACGTGCATGCGTGACATGCGCCATGCAGGGTATACGCCGGATAAGAGGCCGAATACCAGGCAAGCCAGCAGGGTGACCAGCAAGACATTGAAGTTCAGGGAAAGATGCAGGTTGTTAAGCAGAGGAGCATTGTTGATCACCTGAAGGGCTATCAATGACAGCACTACACTGATGACGCCACTCAGCAGGGTAAGGATCAGGTTCTCGATAATGAACTGCCCGGCCAATACCTTCGAGGAGGCGCCGAAAGCCTTACGGACACCAATTTCAGAAGAGCGTTCCATGATGCGGGTCACATTGATGTTCACCAGGTTCATAGCCGGCAGCAACATGATCAGCAGCACAAAGATGCTAATGGTCATGAACGCGATCTGCATACCGGACTTCTTTTCATTACCGGTTCGCAGGTAGGCATTCAGATAGTTATCCGCATGTGTATAAATATTGGTATACATTTTATTAGACATCGGCAGACGGGCGGCCATTTGCTCATACTCGGCTTTCATTGCAGGAACATCAGCACTTGATGCGGCCTCCAATACGCCCATGAAATTGCCACGATAATCTTTATTGGACCGCAGATCGATTTTTGAAAGTGTATAAGGCAGGAAAAGATCACCGGAGAACAAATAATTGGTAGACGGCACTGTCCTGATAACGCCAGACACCCGGTAGCGTACATCATCTGCCTCAATGTATTGACCAACCACAGACGGCATATTACCGAAGTATTCCTTTTTCAGATCCTCCGATATGACGGCGACGCGCTCACCGTTAGCCAGCTGTTGCGCTGTAAAGGGCTTGCCTTCCACGAAATCATGATCCAACACCTCCCAGTAGGTTGCATCGGTATACTTATAGCTAACCGTGATCTTTTTATTGTTGACATAGGTATTAGTATTCTCATGCCGCGAGGAGATAAAGATCTTAGCGGGCCTTTTCAGGCTTTTTACATAGCGCTCCAGGTAATAGAAGGACAAAGCGCCGCTGTTCATGGAGCCGGGGCCGCTCTCTTCAAATGTGGTGATATACAGCAGGCGGCTCCTGTTCCTGTCGGGATAGTTTTCACTGACCACTTTATCTACAAAAGCGGCGAGCACCATCAGGATGGTGATGGTAAAGCTGATGACGAAGATGCTGATAAAGGTGAAGAACTTTCTTCTTTTCAGCACGGCAATGGCGATCTTAAAATAATTGACGAGCATAGTCGGTATATGTTATAATGGATGAAAGGATCACTGTACCTGGCTGCCATCGAACAGGCGAACAAGGCGATGCGTTTTCTTGGCCATCTGCTCGTCATGCGTCACCATAACGATAGTAGTGCCTTCTGTTTTATTCAGGTGCAGCAGTATCTCCATCACTTCATTGCCCATGGCGCTGTCCAGGTTGCCGGTAGGCTCATCGGCCAGGATGATCTCCGGGCGGCCGGCGATAGCGCGTGCAATGGCTACTCTTTGTTTTTGTCCGCCGGAAAGCTGTTTAGGAAAATGTTTCAGGCGGTTGCTCAGTCCTACTTTTTGCAAGGCTTCAGTAGCCAGCTGCTTTCTTTCCTTAGCGGAGCCTTTGCGGTAGATCAATGGCAGCTCTACATTGTCTACTACCCGCAGATCATTGATAAGATGATAGCTCTGGAAGATGAAGCCGATCTTCCTGTTCCTGAATTCTGCCAGCTTTGCATCCGGCAGGTTTTCGAGCTTCTTGCCGTCTATCTTCACCTCTCCTTTGGTAGGCGCGTCCAGCAGGCCCATGAGGTTCAGCATGGTGCTTTTACCGCAACCGGAAGGGCCCATGATGGAAAGGAATTCGCCTTTTTCGATTTGCAAACTGATGTTGTGGAGGGCGAGCGTTTCTACCGTATCGGTACGGTATACTTTCTCTATGTTCTGTAGATGGATCATTATGATGGATTTAGTTGTTAAACGATGTATATGCTTGCTGATAGCTTATCTTTTCATTCTTTTCGAAATCGTACAATGACAGGTAGCGCAGCTGGTAATAAGCGCTCCAGGAATCTCGCAGCGCGGCGATATAATCCCGCTTGGCCTGGTCTTTTTCCTGGAAGGCAATGCTCAGGTCTGTGATGCCGAAATTACCCAAGATATATCTTTCTTCAGCGATGCGGTACTTCTCGCTGGCGATGCTGTCTGCATTCGCAGTCAGCTGCAGCTGATCTTTCATCATATCGAACAGGGTAACCTGGGTAACGATCTGCTGTGCAAAGACCTGTTTGTCCTGCTCCACCGCGTATGCTGTAAATTCCATGTTGGCCTGCGCGGTTTTGGTGCGCGATCTTGATCTGCCCCAATCAAGAATGGGAATGGCGAAAGTGATCTGTACTTCCTGCTGGTCCTGTGGCGACTGGTAGGACTTACCAATGGTAGTGGCGCTTTTGGAAAAACCCAGCTGCGCTGTTAGCGTAGCATTGAGGCCGTTATCTCCTTTGGCTTTGGCAACATCTCTTTTAGCTTCTGCCATACGCCGTGCAAAGGCGATCGCATCGCTGCGGTTCTGATAAGCCTCTGCCAGTACCTTATCAGCAGGAACGTGGACATCTGTTTTTGAACCCGGCGCGATGAGTGCTATTTCTTCTTTATGCTGCAGTCCGATATAGGAGCGCAGGTTCAGTCCGGCGATCTCCATATCCCGGCGTGCAATACCCGCTGCCTTTTCAGACTTCAGCTGTTCCAGCTGCAGCTGCAGGATCTCGTTGCGGGAGATCTTGCCCAGCGCATATTTTTCATTGGCGATGCGCAGGATATTCCTGGTGTTGCGCAGGTTGGTCTCTGCTATCTGCAGGTTCACCTGGGCCAGCAGCAGGTCAAAGAAATAACCGCAGGCAGTGATGGCCACACTTTCCATTGCTTCAATGTAAGCCTGTGTGCTTTCTTTGTACTTCAGGGGTTCTATCCGTTTGTCCCATTTCAGTTGGTTGAACTGGAACAAAGGCTGGCTGTAGCCGATACCAAAAGGCACATTGTTATACAAAGTGTTTCTGCGGTCAAAATCATCGAAGCGTTGCAGCTGGGTGGTGCCGAATACGGTTCCTCCTGTGCCTGCGATGCTCTGGCTGAAAGACAGGTTGAGCGATGAATTGTTGTTATGAATGGATTGAAAGAGGATGGTACCATCCGGTTGTTGTACTTCGGTAAATGTTTTACTATAGCCCGGCAATATACCGTTCAATGCCAGTTGCGGCTGGTAATTGGAGCGATAGGTACGGTATTCCCAGTATTTGGTTTTCCGGGTGGTCAATGCCTGCTTGGATGCAATGGAAGAGGCTTTCGCCATATCTACCACCTGCTCCAGGTTGAGCCTGACGGTATCCGGAGCGGCTTGCGCCTGTGCCGTGGAGCAAGCTCCCATACAATAAATAATATAAAGCAATATGCGGTTCATACCTTTTAGTTGTTGATGGTGAGCACGCGGGCATTTTTAAAGGAGCTCATATCTGAAGTGATCACTACATCTCCGGGCTTTACATTACCTATGATCTCTACATAGTCAAAATTACTGAGGCCTATACGTACCTTTCTTCTCTCCGCTCTGCCGTCGCTACGAACCACAAATATATCCTGCTGGCTGGCGCCTTTGAAGGCGGGGCCGTTAGCCACTCTCAGGGCCTGCATTCTTAACGCGGTTACCAGGTATACATCTACTTTCATATTGGGGCGTAAGATCTTATTATCGCCGGCGCTCAGCTGAACACCAAAGGTGATGATCCCATTCTGCACGGCGGGCTGTATGTTCACGACCGTTCCTCTCGTTGATGCCTCATTGATCCGGATGATCGCCGGCATCCCGTTACGCAGCTGATCCAGGTACTGATCTGCGATACTGCCCTGCACCTTGAAACTGCGCAGATCTGCTATCCTGGCCAGCGGATCGCCTTCGTGGATGCTTTCCCCGATGTTCCTGTTCACCCAGGTGATCACACCTCCCCGGCTGGCGGAGATATCGGCCAGCTGCAGCTTACGTCCCAACTCCCGCAGGTTGCTTTCTTCTATGGCGGCAGCAATCTCCGCTTCCTTCATCTCGATCTGCATGCTTTGCTGCTTGCTTTTGATCTCGTTTTCGAGCTGCTGTTTTTCCAGGCGGGCCACTTTCAGCTCCAGCTCGGCCTGTTCAATATCTTCGCGGGTGCCGCCCCCTGCGCGGAACAGGCGTTTGGCATTCTCTACTTCCGCTTCCATGCTGTTAATACGTAATTGTTTTACATCATTATTGGATTTGATATCATAAAAACTTTTTTCCAGTTCCAGCCGCAGCTTTTTAATGGAATTACGTTTTGATTCCAGCTGGAACTGCAGCTTTTCAAATTCGTTCTGTGATGCTGTTTTATCCAGCAGCAGGATAGACTGGCCCGCTTTAATGCTGCTGCCTGCTTCCAGCATCACCTGTTGGATGGATGCATTGATAGGGCTGGTGATCACTTCTTCGAACTCGGGCAGTACTTCGCCGGAGGCATTGATCGTGTTTTCGATATCCCCCCGTTCTACTACGGCGGTGATGATCTCAGATTTGCTGAGCGAGGGCGTAAGCAGGGAGCGAAGGAAGATCACCACTGCAATGATCACCAGCAGGGAAAGGGATAAGGTCCATACCAGTTTTTTCTTTCTTTGCAACCGAACTTCTGTTTCAATTACTTTGTCCATGAAAAGATTTTAGCACTCAACTCTTTCCAAGCCGGATGCCAAACAGAATACATTCAAAATGAGCCCTTTAGGCAATTTTTATTTTGGAAAAATGTCCGGTTCCGGACAAATTGTTTGAAAATGGGCGGGCTATTCATGTGATGATATCTTTATCTTTTTACCGGCTGATTTGTAAAAGCAGGTATACCCACCTATATTTGCCAACCGTCTATAATTACATAGAGATATGCATGGTAATAAAACAACAACTATAGTCCTGCTGGCCGCGATCGGCGCTTTTTTATTCATTCCTTTCCTGGGGCGTGTGCACCTGTTTGACTGGGATGAGATCAATTTTGCCGAGTGCTCCAGGGAAATGATCCAACTGGACGATTATTCCCGTGTATATGTAAATTTTAAACCTTTCTGGGAGAAGCCGCCCATGTTCTTCTGGATGCAGACGGTGGCCATGAAAATGTTTGGCTATACGGAATTTGCCGCGCGTTTTCCCAATGCCATCTGCGGCATTTTTACCCTGCTGGTGCTTTACCTCTGCGGCAGGCGGGTGTACGATCATAAATTTGGGCTGCTCTGGGCTTTGGCTTATGCGGGCTCATTGTTTCCTAACATGTATTTCAAGTCGGGCCTCATTGATCCCTGGTTCAATCTTTTCATCTTCCTCTCGCTATATTTCTTCATCCTGTATCACTGGAAGCGGAACGGGTATGATAAAGAGGGGCTGACGAAAGCACCAGTATATTATGCAATCTGGGCGGGTATTTTCATGGGCCTGGCCGTACTGACCAAAGGCCAGGTAGCGTTGATGATCTTTTTACTGGTGCTGGGTGTGTACCTCATCTACAACCGGTTTAAAATATACTTTGGCTGGGGACATGCGCTGCTCTTCCTCGTGATGGCCTCCCTCCTTACCTTCTCCTGGTATGGTTATGAAACTCTGAAGAACGGTCCCTGGTTCATTACGGAGTTCCTGAAGTACCAGTACCGCCTGTTCACCACGCATGACGCGGGACAGAAAGGTTTTCCGGGCTATCACTTTATAGTGATCCTGATCGGATGTTTTCCCGCTTCTCTTTTTGCGATCCCTGCCTTTTTCAGGATGCGTTCCGGCAGCAGGTATGACAGGGATTTTAAACGCTGGATGGTGATCCTGTTCTGGGTGGTGACCATCCTGTTCACGATCGTGCAGTCAAGGATCATTCACTATTCTTCCATGGCCTGGTTCCCGGTTACTTTCCTGGCGGCTTACACTTTTTACAAGTGGGAGCGCAAGGAAATGCCCTATAAGAAATATGTGGCTGTTTTTGCCGGCATTCTGGGCATTATCATTGGCCTGGTGCTGTTGTCTGTTACCATTATTGCGATGAACATCAAAAAGCTGGTGCCTTATGTATCAGATACCTTTGCGCAGGGCAATATGATGGCGGACGTGCACTGGAGCGGTATAGAAGGCGCGCCGGGCATACTGATGCTGGCAGCTGTGATATACGGACTGATATTATTAAAGCGGCAGGATTATCGCAAGGCGGCGTGGACCTTCTTTGGCAGCACGGCTATTGTAATATTCCTGGCAGCTATGCTGATCGTGCCTAAAGTGGAGCGTTACTCACAAGGGGCGGCGATTGATTTCCTGATTGAAAGACGCGGAGAGAATTGTTATGTAAATTCATTGGGATACTGGAGCTATGCACCTTTCTTTTATGCACAGAAAGAGAAGCCAACGAATCCTGATTCCTATAACGAAGAATGGCTGTTAACCGGCGATATAGATAAACCGGCTTACTTTATTACAAAAGTGGACCGTGTAGAGGATTATACGAAGAACAATCCCGAGCTGAAGGAGCTCTACCGGAAGAATGGGTTTGTGTTTTTGGTTAGGAAGCCGCGCTAGTCGGGAATATCTGTAAGCTGGCGAGGGAAGAATACTTGAATTAACCGTCATTGCGAGGAGCCGCGAGGGCCTGGAGCGTTGGAGCGACGAAGCAATCTTTAATGCAGATCTTCGCGTAGATCGGCGCAAGTGAAGCCCATAAGAGATTGCTTCGTCGTCCCGCGCACGAAAAGCTCAACTGCTCTTCGCAATGACGGGAAGGAAGACCCGTCTCTTTTGACGGGGATGAAGACCCAATATTATTTCTTACGGGAGAAGAATTTCAGCATGTTGCTGATCACTTTATCATTAGATCCTAACCATCCCTTTACTTCCGTATAGGCAGCCACCATGGCATTGTCCAGTTTCACCCTCCATTTCTTGTTGTTGGTGCCTTCTCCGGGCCTTGCCATGTAGTGAGTAGCCCTGCGGAAAGGATTCTTCTCGATGGAATAGTAATATAAAGCGATAGAGCGCCTGAACTGGTCTTCCGGGCAGGTCATCGGCTCCGGATGTCCGTGATAGGAATCGGCGTCTGTATTAAAGATCACGCAACGGTTAAAAATGGGAGATACTTTCCTTTCGCAGGCGGTCATCTTCCGGTCCCACAGCTCCAGCTGTCCGCCCCATTGGTCCTGCCAGTCTTTGTTCAGGTAAACCAGCACGTTCACACGGCGCTGCCAGTTCTTATGGTGCGGGTGTACGGTAAAATCCGCATGAATATTGAGGTAACCACCCCTGCCGGACTGGTGGATACCACCGCCTTCGAGGTGATCATCCTTCTGCAGGTTCTTAATGCCTGTTAACTGGCTGAGGAACTGCAGGAATTCGGGCGAGTTCAGTTCATTAATAGCATGCCGGATGTTGGGAGGCAACTGTTCCAGCTTGTTCAGACCGCGTTTCTTTTCGTTAAAATGCACATAGTTGATCCACCCGTCAGCTGTGCTGAGCGCATCAAACTCCTCATTACATTTATCCAGTATTTCCGGGTTCAGGAAATCTTCCAGTACAATGTGCGGATAGGGTCCTGCTTCCTGGTACTGACGGCTGATCACCGGGAGCTGGCTGGCCCAGCTTTGAATGTCTATAACAGTTGTAGGTGTGGATACTGTTTGCAAGGTCGAACTTTTTATGCTGAACAAAGATAATTGCTATGTTATTTGGCCCCAAAAAAGGTTTATCCTGCGAATATATCAAAACATTTCGTTACATATTAGTTATATTTTAGTTAAATCCTTATTTATTCAGCAGCCAGAACAGCAAGAGGGTCAATTCATTACCCAATGATGATCTGAGTATACGCAGGGCTTTACGCATGTGCTGTTCTACCGTATTTACGGAGATATTCAGGCGTTCGGCCACCTCTTTATTGGAAAGCTGGTTCTCGCGGCTTAAGAGGAAAACTGCCCGGCATTGTGTAGGCAGCTCCTGGATCTTGTTCTTCAGGAAGGTTTCCAGTTCCTTGAGCTCCAGACCATAATTTTCCCGGCTACTCACAGGCAGGACCTGCATGAAGGCCTGTTCCTTTTTCAGTTGAGCCAGCTGCTGACGATGATAATTATATACGCGATTGCGCAGCGCAATGAACAAATAGTTGTCCAGCTGTGTATCTTCCTGCAGGGCGGGCAATTGCCTGTACAGGGAAATGAAGATATCCTGTACCAGCTCCTGTGACGCTTCCAGCTGACCGGTCTTTTTATGAGCGAGGTTCACCAGGCGGATAAAGTGCCGCTCATACATAGTATCAAACGCTTTTTCGTCACCTTGCTTGAATAATGCTATCAGTGCAGTATCGGTATATTGGGCGTAGAGTTTGATAACAAAGCAGTTTGTTCAAATTTAATAATTAAATTTTCACTATACTTTAAAAATCCTTAGATTGATGACCTAAATGTACAATCTCTATACATGAATAAGTGGAAAGTGTATGCAATTGTAATGAGCCTTGTTTCCTTGGGTTCGCTACAGGAATCTTTTCGTATCTTAACCTCAGATGCGCCGGATATCGCAGAAAACAGAACATCGCTTATACCGATAGCGGTCTTTGGAACAGGGATTTGCGTGTTTCTTGCTGTTAAGTTTTGGAGGAAATCGTCCAAAATATAAGTCCTGTGAAAATAAATATCAAGATCAACAATAATGATCCATATGGATTTAAGAAAAATAAGCCTTTAAAAGGCTCTCTTCTGGTTATTGGTCTAATTTTATTCCTTTTAGGTGGAGCTGGGTTTATTATTGATCTATTTTTCCCGACTTTCTCAAATAGTTACCACTTTATAGCGGGTAAAAGTAACGGTGTTCGGCTTTTCACAGGAAGCTTACTGTTATTTACCTTTTATTTTCTTAGAAACGAGAAAAACCCCAAAAGTCAGCAATAGCTGCACCTGCTACAATAAGTCATTCTACTTTTTTTGCGTTTGTAAGGCAATACCCCAAGTCATTCCGGACCACTTTCTTCATGTTATAGTGTATATTTTTTTCACCGGAGTAACGGTAGCATCAAAAAACGGTGTTTATATAAACGTAACGCTATTCATTTTATGGATCCTCAGTATCTGTTAACACTATTAGAGAAGTATAACGCAGGGCTATGTACGAAGGAAGAGCTTGGAACCCTGGATGCCTGGTATGAAAGCCTGGGCAGTGAAAGGCCTGATCATGTCATCGCGCCTGAAAGCGAGGCTGCCAGGCTCCTCACCCATCAAAAGCTGCAGGCGCTGAGAGCCCAGTTGGAGACAGCAGCTGTAAAGCCGCCAGTACGAAGCATCAGCAGTCCATTCCTTCAAAAAGCCATACGTACCGCTGCAGTGCTTACGGGCATGGCCCTGCTCTCCGGCGCTGTATATTTCGGATTGCAATGGCGGGACCGCCAGAACATACACACCGCGCCGATGCAAAGCCTGGCCGGACTGGATTACAGCCGCTACATTACATTGCCCGATGGCAGTAAGGTAGTGTTACATGCAGGCAGCCACCTGGAATATCCCCTTGCGTTTAGCGGTGATGTAAGAGAAGTGACATTATCCGGCGAAGCCTATTTCGATATCAAACAAAATACCAGCAGCAGCTTTGTGATCAATACCGGCCGTGTGAAAACCACCGTGCTGGGCACTGCTTTTAATATAAAAGCCTATCCCGGTTCCAATGAGATCGTGGTATCGGTGACCAAAGGCAAAGTAAAAGTAGAAGATGGCCCTAAGATGCTGGCGGTGCTCAATCCCGATCAGCAGATCGTATATAATACCGTGGCTGCTACCCTCGCCCAGCGGCAGGTGAATGCCTTAGGCGAGATCAGCTGGACGAGGAACGATATGGTCTTTGAATCCATTCCCTTTGAAACCATCGCCGCTACTATCGGCAAAAGATACCACGTGAACATACAATTCAATAACGAAGCGCTGAAACAGTGCCTGGTGCGTGCCTCCTTCAGCGGCACCGAATCACTGGAAGAAGTGCTCAATGTACTGTGCACCGTCAGGAACGCCACCTATACCATCGAAGATGAAGAGCGCATCATCATTGATGGAAAGGGCTGCTCCGCAGATGAACTATGAATACCGTATCACTCAAAAAAACACTAACAATGACGCCTATGGCCTAGCTGAACCGTCCACCAGATCGTAGTATTACCTGATCCGCTTTTCCGCTGAACCATAAAAAAGCAGCCTCTCCGGAGGCTATGGGAAAGCTTTTGCCAAAATCTTAAAACAAACTCCCGTTATGCGCATGTACTTAAACCGTAATGCCCTTATAATCATGAAAACCAGCACCCTCCTGTTGCTAGGCATGCTATTGCTGCCGCCCCTGTTATGGGCGAAGAACAGCGAAGCACAGAACATGTCTACCAAAAAGATCACCCTGATGCTCAGTAATGAAAGCCTGCGCGGCGCATTGGGCAAGGTAGAACAGCTCTCCGGCTTCCGTATTGCTTTTCCACCTGAACAGGTACGCCGTTACCGCAACATCAGCCTTGAAAAAGGCACACGCAGTGTAAAGGAAACACTGGAACTGTTGCTCCAGAAAACACCGCTGAATTTTAAACAGCAGGATAATATAATTATTATCTACCGGCAGCAGGAAGAACAAAGCCAGGTGGCAGATACCACCACTCCGCGCGCGCTGCCGGGCACTCCTGTACAGGGGCAGGCACGCACCATTATCGGCGCTGTGATCGAGCAGCGTACCAATGAACCTCTACCCGGTGTAACCGTACAGGTAAAAGGCACCAGCCGCGGCACCATGACGCAGGCCGACGGCACCTTCAGCATCGTGGTGCCCGGCGGCTCGCCTGTACTCACTTTCTCCTATGTAGGCTTTGAAACAAAGGAAGTGGAAACCGGTGTCACCAACTCTGTGAACGTGGAGCTGAGCCCTTCTAACATCGGGCTGAAAGACGTGGTGATCGTTGCTTATGGCGAACAGAAAAAAGCAACGGTGACTGGCGCCATCTCTTCCGTTACTACGAAAGAGCTGGTGCAAAGCCCGGTGTCTAATCTTACCAATGCGCTGGCCGGACGGCTGCCAGGGCTTATTACCACACAACGCAGCGGAGAGCCGGGTGTAGACGGCAGTACGCTGTATATACGTGGCGTAGCTACTTTAAATAATGCTACGCCGATTGTGATGGTTGATGGCGTGGAAAGATCTATGGACTACGTAGACCCAAATGATGTGGAAAGCGTGACCATCCTCAAAGATGCTGCGGCCACCGCTGTACTGGGTATGCGCGGGGCTAACGGCGCTATCCTGGTAACCACCAAACGCGGAAAGGCCAGCACCCCGCAGGTAAGCTTCCGCGCCTCTGGCGGCGTACAGGAACCTACCCGTATACCGCCTTACCTGGGCTCTTATGATTACGCCAGTCTCTTAAATGAGGCCATGCGTAATGATGGACAACAGGAGCCTTTCACCGCGCAACAGCTGGAAGGTTATAAGAACGGTACGCTGCCCAATACGGATTATTACAAATTCCTGATGCAGCCTTCGCATGTAGCCAACGCCAACCTGAACGTAAGCGGTGGCGGCAATGTGGCCCGCTACTTTATCTCTGCCGGCTATAATATCGCGGAAGGCAACTACAAACATACCGATGAAAATAAGGATGGCTATAATGCTAACAACGTGATGAAACGCTATAGCCTGCGCGCCAACGTAGACGTGGATATTTCGCCCACGCTCACCGCGCGCCTGGACCTGGCAGGGATCCTCACAGACCGTACAGATGGTAATAACAGCGCCTCCGGCGTGATGCAGCTGGCCAACCGTATGCCGCCTATTTATCCCATCTTCAACCCAGACGGCTCTATGTGGGGTACAGGTACCTACACCAGCAATATCTTCGGCGAGCTGTCGCAGAAAGGATACCGCCGCTGGTATAACAATACCGTGCAGGGCACATTTGCATTGACACGCAAGCTGGATTTCATCACTAAAAATCTCAGTGTTAAGGCATCTTTCTCTTACGATAACAGCAACCGGCCTAACGCCACCTATACACGCAGCTATGCCGTGTACCAACAGCTATTTGATGCCGATGGCAATCCCACCGGTTATAAGACCATCGGACAGGATACCAAGATAGACCCTAACGGGGGCTTTGGCGGGGGAGACGCTATTCGCAACACTTATTTTGAGACCACGCTGAACTGGAACCGCCAGCTCAGGGATCATGAGGCCAGCGCGATCCTGCTCTGGAACCGCCGCCTGCAGGAGTTTAACTCACAGATCCCCTATGCTTATCAATCCATCCTGTTAAGAGGCTCTTACAATTACAAGCTCAAATACCTGCTGGAATTCAGCGCTTCCTACCAGGGATCGGAGAATTTCCCGAAGGAGAGCCGCTATGGTTTCTTCCCTTCTGTTTCTGCAGGCTGGGTATTATCTGAAGAACCTTTCTTCAAGGATAACATCAAAGTGGTTAATTTCCTGAAGATACGCGGTTCTTATGGCGAAGTAGGCAACGACCGTTCCAGCTCTTCACAGTTCCCTCCTGCTTCTGAACGCTTCCTATGGTTCACTTCCTGGGCAGGCGCCACGCAGTATTATTTCGGCACCAATCCCGCACAGGCCAATGGCTGGGCACAGGGCGCCATCGGGAATCCCAATGTAACCTGGGAACGCGGGCGGCAAGTAAACCTGGGACTGGAAACCCGTTTGTGGAAAGATAAGCTGGGCATTACCGTAGATGTGTTCCAGCAAAGAAGAAGCAAGATCCTGATACCGCGCAGAACATTGTCTGATGTATTCGGCCAGGACATCAAAGCGCAGAATATTGGTATCGTAGATAATAAAGGGATTGAGATAGAGCTGACACACCAGCACACCATCGGCGAGGTAAGCTACAGCGTGAAACCTAACATCACTTACGCGCGCAACAATATCGTTTACCAGGATGAAGTGCCGCAACCTTATGAGTGGATGAAGCGTACCGGTCACCCGGTAGGCACTAAGTTCGGGCTGATATCCGAAGGTTTCTTCCGCGATCAGGCTGATATTGATAACAGTCCCTGGCAGAATTTTTCCAGCAATTACAAACCCGGCGACATCAAATACCGGAAGCTGACCGGTAAAGAATACGATTATATACAAGCGGTATATGATGAAACGGCCATCGGTTATTCCCGTACGCCGGAGATCATGTATGGCGCTTCATTCGGCGTTTCCTGGAAAGGTATTGATCTTTCAGCCTTGATCCAGGGTGCAGCGCATGCAGATGTATCCCTGAACGGAGAAGCTGCCTATGAATTCTTCCAGGGCGGCAAGGTAAAGCCCTTCCACCTGAACCGCTGGACGCCAGAAACAGCTTCCACCGCCACCTATCCCCTGCTGCATGCTACTACCAATGCCAATAACCACCGTCAATCCAGTTTCTGGATCAGGAGCGCCGATTATACGCGTATCAAGAATGCGGAGATAGGTTACCAGCTGCCAAAACGCTGGGTGAAAAGTATGGGCCTCACCTATTTTCGTGTATACGTGAACGGTCAGAACCTGTACACCTGGGATAAGCTGAGCGATTTCGGTTTAGATCCGGAAGTGAACGACGGCAGAGGCGATATGTATCCCATTCAACGTATATGGAATTTCGGTATTGATGTAAGATTCTAACATTAAAAGACACAGCGCGATGAAAAGAACACTGATCATACAAGTCCTTGCCTTTACGCTTATAGCGGCGCTGCCGGCCTGCAGAAAGGATTTTTTGGACAGGGCCGCCACCACCCAGCAACAGGACGCCGATATCTTCACCAATTTCACCATGACAGACCAGGTGGTGAATAATCTCTATTCCCGCATACGCGGACCTTATACTTACCTGGGCGGATACTCTATGAGTGCAGCCAGCGACGAAGCAAAAGACGCTTCCAGCTGGATGGCCTCACAAACCTTTAACAACGGCTCCTGGAATGGCACTACTATTGGCAATACCTGGCGCGAAAACTATGTCGCCATTCGCCAGGCCAATACCATATTGGAGAATATTGCGAAATATAAAACACCTGATGATCCTAATAACCCGGGCACATTGGAGAACCGCATCGGCGAGGTATATTTCCTACGTGCATGGTACCTGGCTGAGCTGATCAAACAGTTTGGCGGCGTGATCATCGTTACCCAAAGCATCGATCAGACAGACCAGGCTGCGCTGAACCGCTCGCGGAACAGCTATGATTCCTGTGTGGCACAGATAGCTGCCGATTGTGAGGAAGCGATCAAACGCCTGCCTTATACTTATCCTAACACACAGGTAGGGCGTGTGACCAAAGGCGCTTGTCTGGCGTTGAAGGCACGGGCCTTATTATACGCTGCCAGTCCTTTGTGGGCGGTAGCTGGTAAGACGGGGTTCCAGGGAGATATCAGCAGCAGCGCCAATGTTACTGATCCTGAAAAATGGCGGCAGGCTGCGGCGGCAGCTAAAGCGGTGATTGACCTGAATGATAACGGCGCACCGGTATACCGCCTGGAAGCTACTTTGGCTGCAAGGAAACAAATGTTCATAGCCACGACGCTCCAGAGCAGTGAGGTGATCTTTGAACGGATGCGTGAAACGGACCAGAATATGGACAAGTACCTCTTCCCTTTTGGTAACAGCGGATGGTCTGGTTGTGCGCCAACACAGAACATCGTGGATGATTATGAAATGGATAATGGTTATCCGATCAATGATCCTCTTTCCGGTTATGATGCGGCCAGGCCTTATGAGCACCGTGATCCTCGTTTTTACCAGGATATTCTTTACAATGATGCGAGCTTTAAAGGGCGGAAGATCGAAACCTTTGCGGGCGGAAAAGACGCGGTTAGTACGGATGTAGACCATACCCGTACTGGTTATTTTGCGCGGAAGCTGTTTGATGAGACAATTACGCCGGGACAGTCATCATCTGTCAGACAAGTACATGGCATCATCTTCCGCCTGGCGGAATTTTATTTGAGCTATGCGGAAGCGCTGAATGAATATGATCCGGGCAATGCGGCGATTGCTGCTTCCGTGAATGCCGTCCGACAGCGTGCAGGTATGCCCGCATTACCTATAGGTCTTTCGCAGGCACAGATGCGGCAAAGAATCAGGAATGAACGGCGTATAGAGCTCGCTTTTGAGAATCATCGTTTCTGGGATGTACGGCGCTGGAAGATCGCGGAGAATACGGAGAAGACAATATGGGGGCTACAGGCTATTAAAGACGATACGGCCCCCGGAGGCTTCCGGTATGAAAGATTTAAAGTAGAAGACAGGCCCTGGAGAAATGCCATGTATGTGATACCGATCACGGTGGATGAGACATTGAGGAACCCGAACCTGGTACAGAACCAGGGCTGGTAAGAGCGGTCTGAAATTCATTGTTTGTTTATCCATGAAAACCTGAGCTCCGTCAGCGATGACGAACTAAAAAAGGCTTTACGGCTGATTGCTGTAAGGCCTTTTTCGGTTAGAACTAGGGTAAGTTGTAGTAAATGCCGTCAAATGCGGTTCCAATGATGATATTCCCATTGCGGTCTGTGATATAAGTGCGCGACTGTTCAGTTAAGGCCGGGTTTATACTTGTAAAAGTATTGAAGTCCTCAGTGCTTATTAATCCGCCGCCGTAGTAATAGAAATAAAACCTGCCGTTGTTCTCCTGCCTCATCTTATGGATCTCCGGGTATACTCCAGGAATTGCGGGGGCTGTATATATTAATGACCATGTGGCACCATTGTCAACAGACCTGTGTAGCTCCGCGTAATTGCTGGTTATGCTCTGATAGATGTACCCGTTCCTGTCAACATACATAGCCCGGACATTAGAGGCGCCCAGCGACTTGGACCATTGGTGGCCGCCATCAGCCGATCTATACATGTTCCCTGCATCACCCACCAGGTACAATACTCCATCAGCTGTTTCAGTTGGATAGTAGTAACGATCACTGCTCGTGGTGTTGACGCTGAGCGAAGTCCAGGACAGGCCTTTGTCTTCAGACAGGTAAACGCCACCGATATACGTTGTATATATTAATTTGCCGCTCCCGGTATAAGCCATATCAGTAAAGCTTCGTAAATCTGTAATGCCTGCACTTCTAAGGCTCCATGTCAAGCCTCCATCCGGGGAATAGTATAAGCCGTTATTTAGCGTTGCCGCAAAAATCTCGTCGGAAGATGTGGCTATCAGTTTTATGATAAAAAGTAAATCCGACCCAAGTGGGAAAGTTGTAAGTGGATGCCAGGTAACGGCGTTGTCATCGGAATAATAAGGATAATCGAACGTGTTAAAAGCGGCGATCAGGCGTCCAGAGCTCAACCTGCAAAAACTATTGACCGTTGGTTTCCCTAATTCGGGGGTGCAGGAAGACCGGTACCAACCATGAGCAGGCTTAATGCCGGTGGCTTCCGCTGTTACCGAATCAACCCTTGCCCTTAAAGAGTCCAATAAAACGATCTTTAGCGTTTGTTTACCAACTATTCCGTTTAAACGCCACCGATAGCCTGTTTCGCCAGACCAACCCATCACGGTTTGCTCCGTGGACAAGTTCCTGTCGCAACCGCTTGTCTCGAAAAGCACAGATGCTTTCTTTAACAGCTTACCATCCTTTGTAGCTTTTACTATGATGGAATCTGTGAGCATTTCCCCAAGCGTGTCAGCCTGTTTGTCTCCCCTGATAATTTCAATCTTATAACCAGTATTGGCAGGATTGGGGTTGTCTTCTTTGTCCTTATTGCAGCCCAGGACAATTATTATTACTATTAAAACGGCGGATATAACTTTATTCATAGTTTAAAGGATGCTTAAATATACTTATTTCCTAATTGTTAATAATACCTCCGGATCATTAAAGATCCCGGAAAGTATTTATATTAGATAATAATTTGTATCCCTTATTCATTCCCTCATTTAATCATTATTAAAACTTTCACACCATGACATCAATTTCCAATCCCCTTACCAACGCGCAAAGTGCGGTATTTCTTTCTTATGTCGCCTACTCCACAGACGCTTCCAAAGACATTTCCACCTACCTGCCGGGCTGGAAAGTAGTATGGAACGGCACGCAGACCAATGACGGCAACTATGCATTCATTGCCGTGGACCCTACCGGAGAAATCTATGGGCTGGCCATCCGTGGTTCTCTGAACCCGGAGGATATTTTTAAGAACTGGGACGCATTTGCCAACTGGATCCTGGAAGACCTGGATGTGATCACACAGGTAAACTGGCCGTATGCAAGCACTTCGGATGCGCTGATCGCTTCGGGCACCAATACTGCATTCACGAATGTGCAGACCATGCAGGACACAATGGGCAGCGGTCTTTCAATTGCAGACTACCTGATCGCGAATGTGATCAAAGCAGGTAAACAAGTGATCATTACGGGTCATAGCCTGGGCGCTAATATCGCCAATGTGTATACGTCTTATTTTGTAACGACTGTTACACAGCAAAGCCTTTCTAGCAGCAATATTTCTCTTTACACTTTTGCAGCTCCTGCTGCCGGTAATGCAGCCTTCGCGAAAGACCTGGATACGAAGCTGCCCGCAGCATGGCATTACCAGAACTCAAATGATATTATACCGAATTTCCCGGTTTCGCAAACGATCATTAAAACGGCTTTCCTGTATCAGCCTAAACCGGATGCTTCTGCAGTTACGGTAAGCTATAACGGGTATACAGTAAGCCTGCGGGAAGGTTTCATCCTGCTGGCGGGTGTGTTCCTGTTTTATGGGTATCAGCAACAGTCGAATAATTATACGACGTTTTATACAGCGCTGGATCCTGCTTATGAGAATAATACGGCGGCGGATTGGTTTGGCCAGGCAGCGTCACAGCATCATTTGAATAATTATGGTGCGTTCCTGGGAGTGAATGTGCCGAAGGGTGCGAGTGCGGCGGAGACGGTGTGAGTTAGCAGGATGTAAAGTATTGGAAAAGGCTACACGTAGGTGCTAGCCTTTTTTGTAAACCCCATATTCCTCATCCCTCACCTTCTCCAACCACTCCACCGTCTTCCCGTCCAAACTCTCCTGGATCGCAATATGCGTCACAGCTGTTGTTGCCGTTGCTCCATGCCAATGCCGCTCACCAGGGGCAAACCACACCACATCCCCGGGACGGATCTCCTCTACCGGTCCCCCCTCACGCTGGGCCCAGCCACAGCCCGCCGTAACGATCAATGTCTGACCTAGCGGGTGCGTATGCCAGTTAGTACGAGCACCTGGTTCAAATGTAACGCTGGCGCCTGCTACTCTAGCCGGGGCGGGAGCCTGGAACAAGGGATCAATCCGGACCGTACCGGTGAACCAGTCTGCCGGGCCTTTACCGGATGGCTGTGAGCCGCTTCTTTTGATTTCCATATCTAAGCTATTTGGAATTGCATACAATACTACTACTAAAATTCCTGACTAATGGGCCTGAACAATATTTCATTGATATCTACGTCTTCGGGCTGGCCGATCGCATAGGCAACTGCCCTTGCAAATGAATCTGCCGGGATCGCTTTTTCATATGCCTTGCTATAAGCGGCAGCAATGTCCGGCTCAGAAATGGTATTTGTCAGCTCAGTAGCCACCGCTCCCGGGGAAATCACGGTGGTACGGATATTATGAGGTTTCACTTCCACACGTAATCCTTCCGATAAGGCACGGACCGCAAATTTGGTGGCGGCATAAACCGCATTGCCATTAGGCACCTTATGTCCCGCAACAGAAGACACGTTAATGATATGTCCTGATCGCTGCTCTTTCATATAAGGTAACACTGCTGCGATGCCATACAGCACGCCTTTCAGGTTCACATCGATCATCGCATCCCATTCTTCGATCTTCAGGCGGCCGATCGGAGCAGCAGGCATCAGACCTGCATTATTAATGATGACATCTACCTTTCCGAAAGTTTGTACTGCGGTATCTACTAATTGCTTTACCTGTTCGTGTTTAGTTACATCTGTTGTAAGGGCCAGGGCATTGGCGCCTTTTTGTTTCAGCTCTTCCGCCAGTTGCTGTATACGGTCTGCTCTGCGGGCGGCTAATACAAGCGTAGCGCCCTGTTCCGCCAGCAGGCGTGCAGCCGCTTCTCCCAGGCCGCTGCTGGCGCCTGTAATGACAATGACTTTCCCTGCAATGTTATTGCTCATGGTATTCCGTTTTATGTATGCGCAAAGTTATTGCACAACAGCAGGCGGCGGCTAACGATTATCAAACGAAATATTAAGGATTTCAAACATTAACCTGCCAGGGGTGATCCCTGAGCCCGGTATTGTAACATTTATTCCGCCAGGGCCGTTTAACAGGAAACCCATTTTATCACCACTATCATATGAAACATTTCTACCTCCTTCTAACCATTACGCTGCTCTTCGCAGCCTGCGAAAAAGACGAATTTGACCCTTCCAAACCAAAGAACGGTAAAGTAGTGGAGCTGTACGTGGACCATTACATATCCGGTTCTGACGACCGCGTATTTCTGAACTCGAACAAAACCGAGCACTTAAGCGGCGGTCTTAAAAATTTCACGGAACGGCAGCTGGGCTACACCTATGTAGTCAGAGCCAAAGTAGTGGTGCCAGCCCAACCATTACAGGATGGTCCTTCTTACTGGTTTGAATATTTCCAGACTCTCCACCAGGAAAAGTACCAGGGACAGGATACGCTTACATTACCCATATATGGGGCTGTTGGGCCTTTTCCGGCTATATTTGTAAGAAAGGATACAGGCCGGTATTTTTATTCCGGCGCGCAGCTTGCGCCTATTGACAATACTGTTAAGGCGAACCTGGACTCAGCCATTGCAAAGGCGAGAGTATTGCTGATGCAGTCTCCACCCGCCAAACCAGGCGCGCTGTATGTAAAGCATAACCCTGATAACTATGGTAAAAGCTATATTGTATATAGGGTAGTGATACAATAAAAAACAGGGCCGCTTCCATAAAAAGAAACGGCCCTGTATAAATATTAATCCTGTTCCACATCCGGTGATGAAGCAGGGCTGAACGGCGCGGCATTAGTCGCGGTAAGCTCATAAGTGTATACATACGCGTTGTCAAGATCGTGTTTGAAGGAACCTTCGCCTGCGCCCTGCATATCAGATGGACCGATGCTGGCATCATTCGCTTTCAGCCAGTTGCCATCCTGGTCTTTTTTATGGGCCCAGTAGTGGCCTCCCCTAAGCGATTCGCCCTGGTGGTACACAAATCCTTTCAATTCATAGTCTTTCCGCATGACCTGCTGCGGCCCCTGTACTTCGGATAAACTGAAGTGCTGCGGCATTTTAAATGTGTTGCTCAGTTTATTCCTGTCATTGTCAAAGCGCTTCAGGGCAATGGTCAATACCCCCGGAAGACGCGTAAAGGTGGTTTCTTCCCGTTTTTTTATCACACTCACCCATTGCTGATCCAGCAGCGCCCAATCAATTGTTTTCCGTTTGCTGTAGTCAGGCGTATGCACCGGGAATCTGGGGTTGTTGAGCCAGTCTATAAGGCCCTGGGCCTCTGTTACAGATATGTTGAGTATATTTTCTGGAGGTTGCGGAGTCGTTTTTTCTCCGCCAATCCAGGGTACCGCTGAAGGATCATTGGGCGAATCATGCAATGCAGATACATCATGCGCTAAAAGGATCTTACGCTTGTCGACTGCTACGTATTTAAACAGGTTGTCGTGCTGCTGCAACATCTGCTGCGGGTTGGGTACCTGGGTAGGATCCAGCTCATCCATTAATTTACCCATCAGCTCTGCGGTATCTTCATGACGGCCCATGCTATCTACTAATCCCAGTGCATATAAGTACAAACGAAGATCGCGTACCTCCGCCTTGGTAATACTTTGCTGATTACCGACCTTGCTGACCAGCTGACGTACCTTACCGTCTAATGCAAGGTGCTGGTAGACGGGTAAAGACAGCAGCTGACACAGTGCGTTCATGAAACAATCCGTACCGGTGTTAGGGATGCCTCCATTTTCAGCGGATTTTCCCAGGGTACGATGCTGATGTTCAGGGCGCTCTGCAGCTTCATCGATGATATCGTTTTCATAATCAGCGTGCAAACTGCTTTTGATCACCTTTCTTCCGATAATATCCTCGAGCAGCTTAAAGTTCGTACCAACATTTATAAATTGCTGCTTTTCCTTCACCAGGGGATGGGTACCTCCCTGCGTGATATAAGCGCCTATCACCTCCATCAGGTTAGCCAGGAGCACCCGCTGTATTCTCTTCTTCTCATCCAGGAAGCGGTCTGCATCTCCTTTTTTACGCGGCTTTTTTATGTTCCCGTGTAATTTATCGATCTCTGCCAGGCTGCCTTTTCCGAGCCGCAGCTCAAGGATTGCCCTGGTTTCTTCTGCTGCTGCGCTCCTGTTTTGCAGATCTTTGTCATCGAGGCCAAGACTGTAGGCAGCACTGATCTTGTCTTCCTTGATGATCATGCGGACCTGCTGTATGTAATCAAGCAGATCTGCCACCTGAAGGCCTAAGGCTTTTATGTCAGACCAGATCTGCTGCAATATAGAAGTAATGAAGGCGTTGCCGGACTGTGACGTCTCAAACATCTCTGCAGTAATGGCTTGTCTCCGTTTATCCCGGCTGGTGAGCTTTTCCAGCCATCCTTTAAAAGCGCTCATCAGCTTCAGATCATTTTCTGCATACGTGCCCTGGTCCCGTTGCTCCAGCAGGTGGCTATAAAACTGCTCCACCTGCTCAATATCCTCCGGCTGGTACTTGTCACGGTTGCGGAGTATCCGGGTGACTATATTGGCAACTTGGAGGAACCTGAGATCAAATGGATTCATATTATGTTCTCCCTCCTCACTGTGAAAGTAGGGCTTATTGGAGGCAAAGGCGTCCTTCACCCGTTTATCATCTTTCTTCCCGGACACCACCGCCATGACAGGAACGTGATCGCTGAAGCTGAACCAGGCATCTGAAATCTCATTATCCTCGCTTTCCATGTGATGCGGCAAGCCCGTAACAGGATCAATCACGCCTGCCTGACGTGTTCCGGAGCTCCGGCGATCTACAATAAAATAGTCGGCGCTTTGCAGACCGGTATTATTTTTATTGGTTCCTGTCAAGGATCTTGCATCATGCAGGAACTTTCTTTCGAGGGTTTGTTTATAATTGTATGGTTTGTTTGTTGCCGGATCCAGTAAGTTCCTGACCTCATCAATTTTCCCGTGGGTAAGCCGAGCATCAGGGCCACCGGGCTTAAGCCGGCCGACTGATTTATTTGACTCCAGGCCCTGGTTCCTCATCTGGGCTTTCGTCAACCTGTAACTGTTCTTCACCTTCTTTTTATAGCTTTTGTTCCGATACCTCGAAACGGCCGGTGTTTTCACCAATGCTTCTTCCGCTATATAGTAATCTCCTCCAACGATCAGTTGCGCCTTTGCTTTCCTTGCTTTGCTCCTTAGTTCTGGTAAAGATTTTTTTAATTGTTCCGCATAAATGTCCCTTCTGTCAAATTCATCGCCTTCAGGGCTGGTGTGTACCATGCCATACCATATTTCGTTTCCGGCCGGCTTCCCGTTTGCATTCTTTCTTTTAAGCTTGTGCACTACAATAGGGCGATACTTAATATACTTGAGATGAGGGTTTTTAGTCCATTCAATTTCAGCGTCTTTTTTTTGCTCCCCGGCACTGCTAATGGCCATGAAGCCCACGTGCTCATACTTTTCTTCATTAAAAACAACGGGGTAATATTCAATCTGTGACCTGTGCAGCAGATCGTCCGGTGAATCCAGCAGCGCATATTTCACCGTGTGCACCTTAAGATCTGCATCTGTGTAGCTTTTCTTTACTTCAACGGCTGACATCTGATCCGCATGTTCATCATTGTATTCCTCTATCGCTGCATTCAGGCCTGCTACATCTATCGAAACCGCCTGCAGTTTGGGCCCTTTTACAAGCTTGCTGCCTTTTTCCTTCGCGGGGCTCTCTTCCTCTTCCATGGCCGCATCTGAATCTTTCTCCAGCTGTTCTTTCATAAAGTCTACCCCTTTTCCCACCTCATTGAAGCCCATAATAAGATTGGGATGTACTTTCATCAAATGCCGTGCATGCGCTATCATATAATGCTTTTTCAGCGAGCCGACAATTGATAATACTACCTTGTATTTCCCTGCGAAATAAACATCTCCCTCGTCGCCCAGTCTTTTGAATATATAATTAAGCGCTTTCACTGCATCCATCAGCTTATTTACATCGTGGATATCAGAATAGGCCGGTAGTCCGCCCGTATAAGCAAGCAGCACCTGGAGATATTCTGTTATTTCAGCTGCAGTGAAGCCCTCCCTGTTCGCCGTCCAGGTTTTCACCTGGGCAATGATCTCCTCACCATTGAGCTCCGCAATCTTTTTAATGATCTCCCCTTCACTGAGGTTATTTCCATCTCCGAAGTGATTGGCATTCCAGGCTACAAATTTTAGGGGAACATCCTGTGCAGGTTCCAGTTCCTCTTCCTCTTCATCGACGGCAACTCCCGGGGCAGCCTGTTCTTCTTCCTCCTCCCCCTGATCCATTTTTTCGGGGGCTTTATGTCGTACTTTGTGCTTCTTTTTTGGAGGGTCTTTCTTTTTTTTCGGGGAACTACGTTTTCTCTTTTTGTCCACCCGCTGCACTACTGTGCTATCCGGTTTTAGTTGAAATGGCTTTGTTTCAGGAAGCGGACCTTGCTCCGGGAGTGTATCCGGCTCCTCCAAAGGATGCTGCACTGCCGGGTGGGAGATCCCGGAAGATTTAGGTTGATGCGCTGCCGCACGGGAAGGTACATTCGCTGACTGCTCTTTGCTGCGTTCGTTTGCCATGGATCTGAGGGAACGGAATTAGCTTTCTCTCCTAATTTACAAACTAATTGCAAACATTTCAAAGGCCCGCGAATAAAGAAGGGCCGCCCCATAATTGAGACAGCCCCTTACAGTTCAGAATGGCGGTAAACGGTAAGTATTTCTATGTCATTACAATGATTTCCTGAAGTGATGGGCTGACAGCACATATCCTTTATTCAGATAGAGGCGGTGTGCAGGATGCAGCTGAAAACCACTGTCCAGCACCACCGAAGCCTTTCCTGTTTCTTTTGCCAGCTGGTGAATGTAATCCAGCAAGGCGCCCGCATAGCCTTTATTGCGAAACTCCGGCAGGGTGCAGAGATCATCCACGTAAATAAACCTGCCCGCGTGAAGGCTGTAGATATTCCGGTAGCCTGCAAAGGCAGCCACTTTATTATTCTCAGACAGGTACAGCATATGGTAGCCTTCCTGCTGCATCTCCTTTACCTGCTGCAGGTAATCGTTCTTTACTAGATGGGGGCGCAAAGTATTCACTACATCCCAGCAATCACCTATCTCCTTTTCACTTTGAGCATATCTGATCTGATACATAAGCGGCAGTTTTATAATTCAGGTTCCATGTGTAAAGAAACGCCTATACGGGTCCAGGCATTGATGGTGATGGCGATCATAATGATCTGCGCAGTCTGTTCTTCACCAAAAAGCGACAATGATCTTTGATACAGCTCTTCGCTGAGGCCATGCTGATAGATCAGTGTGATCTCTTCTGCTATCGCCAGTACGGTACGTTCCGCTTCATTGAAGGCATTAGGCGCTTCCCTCCATACAGCTACCAGGTACATTTTCTTCGGATCTGCGCCCAGTTTCAATGCTTCGTGGGTATGCTCGTTCACACAGTAGGCACAACCATTTACCTGGGAGACCCTTATCTTTATCAGCTCACGATGTAAGCGGTCAACACTGGTTGTCTCAATGTATTTGTCCAATGCGTCCATTGCTCTATAGGCAGCAGGTTGTACTCTGCCCATTTTTAGTCTTGACATGGTCTTATTATTTTATGTTAATACAAATCGCTTGTTTGATAAGCTGGTCGCTTCTTATTTAAAATGCCATCCAGGCTCCATTTATAGGCAGGCAGGGTGGAAAGTAAAAAGCTGGCTGCACTGGCGGTGAATACAGAGTAATTCAGAGGGGCCTGTATACCCAGGGCTACTGTCATGCTCAATGCAAAGAAGAGCAGTAAAATGCCACTGCCAATGGCTGCCCAGCGGGTAAGCAGGCCCAGTATAAGTAATACGCCGAAGATGATCTCCGCTCCGGTGGCGATCCCGGCTACTAAGCTTGCCAGTCCGTAAGGCAGGAAGAATAACAGCTTATATGCATAGTCCATAAAATGCTGCCAGTCGCCCCAGCTGATACGGGCGCCTCCCGGAGGACCCCATACACCTAAGCGGTCAAGGCCTGCACAGAGATAACTGGCGCCGAGCCCTATACGTAAATAAAGTTGGATCAGGGATAGATTCTTTTGCATCTGTTTTGATTTACGATGTAAAATTATCGCCTGCTTGGGCTACCTTTATAGTCCAGTTGTAACAAAACGAGTAGTCCAGATGCTTCCTTTCCAGACCTTGCTTACCATCAACAAGAATGGCGGCGCTCCGGTGTACCAGCAGATCTCCAACGGGCTCATAGGCCTCATCCGTGAAGGTGTTATCAAGCCCGGCGCTCCCTTGCCCGGCAGCCGGGAAATGGCCCTGCTGCTGCAGGTGCATCGTAAAACCATTGTAGCGGCTTACCAGGAGCTGTTTACACAAGACTGGATAGAAACCATTCCGCGCAAAGGGGTGATCGTATCACAGCGCCTGCCTGAAATAAAACCACGCAGCTTTAAAGCGGAAGCCAGGATACCCGCTTATGCAGGGAATACCGGCTTTACCTTTGACAAAGCGCCGGTAGTGTTGAGTTCCGCCGCCCGGGCGGGCGATCACCGCCTTATGATCAACGATGGATTTCCTGATCACCGGGTATCCCCGATAGACCTGCTGATACGCGAGTACCGCAGCCTGTACAACAGCGCGGCCATTAAACGCTATGCCGCCTATGGCAGCGCCCTGGGGCCTTTAAGCCTGCGTACGGAGATGGTGCAGTTCCTGTCAGACAGCCGCGGATTAAACATCACACCAGGCAATGTGATGCTGACACACGGGGCGCAAATGGCCATTTACATCGCGGCCAGGATGATCTTAAAACCAGGCGATACCGTGCTGGTAGGAGACCCGAATTATTTCCTGGCAGATGTGCTCTTCCAGCAGTTCGGCGCTAAACTGGTACGCATACCATTGGACGAGAACGGGATGGACGTGGATGCCATCGCAAAGATCTGCAAGCGGCAAAAACCCAGGCTGCTATACATCATCCCGCATCACCACCACCCTACTACCGTTACGCTCAGTGCAGACCGCCGCATGAAGCTGCTGGAGCTGATACGGGAATATAATTTGCCCGTGATAGAAGACGATTACGACTATGATTTTCATTACAGCAGCAGCCCTATTCTGCCGCTGGCCAGTGCAGACCATGGCGGGAACGTGATCTATATCGGCTCTTTTACCAAAACGCTGGCCACTTTTATAAGAGTGGGCTATATGATAGCACCGGAAAACTTCATCAGCGAAGCGGCCCTGCAAAGGAGGACCATAGACATCCGGGGTGATAATGTGCTGGAAGAAGCAATGGCCTTGCTATTCAAGAACGGCGATATGCAGCGGCACCTGAAAAAATCAGTGAAGCTTTATCATGAGAGAAGAGACTTGCTGTGTGAGCTGTTCGAACAAGAGCTGAAAGGCATCATCAGCTTCCGCAAACCGGCGGGCGGCATGGCGGTATGGGCCCGGTTCGATGAACAATACCCGCTGCCCGCCATTGCCGCAAGAGCATCTGCAAAAGGGCTGTTCATGACAGACGGCGCCAATTACAGCTATGGCACAAAAAACCATAACGCGCTACGCTTTGGCTTTGCATCATTAAATGAAAAGGAAATGCGGGAAGCAGTGGCCATTATCAAACAGGTGATATAAGCATTAACATGCACGCAGGATCAGGAATGCCAGTAATGGATAGAGGATCCACTTAACGATCTTATAGGTATTGGTGCGGTAGAAATATACTTTATTAATGATCCCGTTATCATGGAAACGTTCCCCTATACCTTTAAAACGGAAGCGTGAAAGCTTGCCCCACAACACGCCCGCTTCCTGCGCCAGCCTGAGCGCAATTACATAAACGAACACGGTGATATTTCCTGTACGGGCGCGTTTGATCGTTTGAATACTGCTGGCTATCAGCTCTATGATCACAGCGCCTGCCATAAACAATAGTACCGGGATCACCCATGCCGGATCTACAAACAACACGATCACTGCTGCGAGCAGCGAAAGCAGGAGTGTTTCCGGTGTATTGGGAAAATCGTAGTAAGCATATTTGGGATTCAGCTGCGGCAACCAGCTATTGCCTTTACCATAGCGGAAAGGGCGCTTCAGGTCCGCCTGTTCATTCTTCCACCAGGGATGCACCACTGCTGCCTGCGGCAGTGTTTTAAAGTCTTTATACCCGTTGTGCTCGCGGATCTTCAAGAAGAAGTCCACATCTTCGCCGCCGCCTGATTTAGGATATACGGTAGAGAAACGCACATCGCCAATGGCGCTGCGTTTTACCATGATATTCGCCGTAGCGCCCCAGGCAAAAGAGGGCTTATGTTCAGCGATGGAAAATATATCCAGTGAGCCGCTTGCTTTCAGTGCAGCGCTGAAATTGGTTCCTGGTTCGGGCAGGCGTACCAGGCCGATAAAACCTGTTTCTTCCGGATGTTCTAAAGCAGCATTGGCGTAAGTGACCAGCAGGTCTTCGCTCACAGCGATATCATCGTCGAGGAGCAGTACCCATTCTCCGCTTCCCATATTGATGCCTGCATTGCGTGTAAGACTGGCGCCCAGGTTCTGCGGATTGACCGCCAGGAACACCTGCTCATTATCCACCAGCGACTGAATGGAGGATGCCGGAATGATCGCCGGGTTATCGGCTACCAGGTAAAATCTGATGAGGGCATTGTCAGGTTTTCGCAAGCGAAGGATAGGCAGAATGTACTTCTCGTCTAAGCGAAAAGAAGGAATAACTACGTCAATACTTACTTTCATGCATTCAATTGGAACGATAAAGATAGATACATTTTATTAACCGTTAATATTCCCAGAAATCTTTTTCACCCTGCAGCTTCTTCTTGAAACGCTTGTACAGCATGCGCATATACATGAGCCAGCCCATGCTTTCGCGGATCAGCTGCAGCTTATCCTGTTTAAAGGGAATATCATTGGTGACGGAGGAGAAGCCCGTCATATCGTAGCGTACGATGGTAATAGGAAAGAACAGCTTTTTAAAACTATTATCGCCCCAGACACGGATATTAAGGGCATAGTCTGCATATACCTTGTAACGGAGATCATATTGATATTTGCGGAGCGCACTGACCGGGTAGATGATCACCTGGTGATTCATACAATGTTTGGCCAGCCTGTATTTACTGAATTTACCGATCAGCAGTAAAGGAGTGGCGCCGCTATCGCCATAATAAGGCTCGCTGTTGCCGTAGTATACTGCATTTTCATCCTGCAGCCTGGCGGCCAGCTCACTGAAGCCGGGCAGCAAGCGGTCATCTGCTCCCATGAAATAGCACCACTTGCCCGCTGCACGGCGGATGCCTTTGTTCATGGCGTCATAGATGCCGGCATCAGGGCCGCTGGTCCATGAAAGACGCGGATCCTCCGTAGCTTTTAATATTTCGATGGTATTGTCAGTGCTACCCCCGTCTATCACCAGTACTTCCAGGTCTTTAAAGGACTGTTCCAGGATGGAAGCCAGGCATTCCTTTAAATGCAGGCCAGCGTTATAGGTGGCTATAATAATACTGATCGTTTTCAATGGGAAATACGTTACGCATGTAATACAGGGAGACCGGACAGTGCTTTTACAGGTAAGGTGACAGGCTCATATGGTTATGGTACGTAAGTTACTATACTTCAGCGTAGCCGTCAGGACAGAAAACAAGCTTGTTGATCTTTGTTTCGCTGTAACGCAGGTCGTTCACCACATACTGCGATTTTGAATTGGCGTTATGGTGCAGATGGAAGCAAACAGCCGCCAGCTTCAGGCGTTTCTTCAATACGCCGGCGTTGATCAACCTGGCAGCGAACTCGCAATCTTCAGAGCCCCAGCCAAAGAACTGGTTGTTATACCCGTTGATGGTGATGAAGTCTTCTCTCCAGAAGGCGAGATTGCAGGCTTTGATATTATCAGAGCTGTAGGGATTTGTTTTGATCAGGAATGATAATGCAGGGAAGCGAAGGGCATTAAAGCGGCTCTTGATACCTCTTGAAAAGAAGCTCAGGCGGGTGTCTCCGCTTTTCAATATCCCCCTGGTAGTGCTTTCACCGATCATGGTGCGGGCGCCCTGTACAAAATGACCTCTCTCTGCGTTGCGAACATGATCTTCGATAAAGCGGGGATGCGGAATGATGTCACCGTCTATTTCAATAATATAGTCTGATGTGGACAGTTTCACTGCTTTATTGAGCACGATCCCTTTTCTGAAGCCCTGATCTTCGTGCCAGGCATGCTTTATCGGCATCTTAAAGATCTTGCGGTACCGGTTGATCAGGTGATCGGTTTCGTAGCCTGAGCCATCGTCAGCGATCAATATCTCGTCGGGCAACTGCGTTTGCTGCAATATGCTCTGGAAAATGATCTCAAGTGCCCGTGGCCAGTTGTAAGTTGAGATCAGAATACCTACTGAAAAATCCCTGTTCGCCATCAATTGTGTACTTTTTTGCTTTAAAATGTAAAGGCCGTCGCTACGCGCCTCATAAGTATAACGTACTATACTTTAATTTGTTACTCATCAATTTGCGCTAAAGGTTTGCATTTCTATCAGCTTACGGTATAATCCATTCTTTTCTAAGAGTCCGGTATGTGTTCCCTGCTCAACAATTTTGCCATTTTCCAGCACAATGATGAGATCAGCATTTTGTATGGTGCTGAGACGGTGTGCGATCACCAGCGAAGTACGGTTCTTCATCAGGTTGTTCAGCGCATCCTGCACCATACGTTCTGATTCCGTATCCAGTGCAGAGGTGGCTTCATCCAGCAGCATAATCGGCGGGTTACGCAGTACGGCGCGTGCGATACAGATGCGCTGACGCTGCCCTCCCGATAATTTAACGCCTTTATCGCCTATATTCGTCTGGTAACCATGCTCAGTTCCCATAATAAAATCATGGGCATTGGCTATTCTCGCCGCTTCCTGCACTTCTTCCAGGGTAGCTCCGGGTTTCCCGAAGGCTATATTATTAAAAACGGTATCATTGAACAGGATAGACTCCTGGTTTACAATACCCATCAGTTCACGCACGGAATCCATCTTGTAAGACTGGATGCTCTCGCCGTCTACCAGGATATGGCCCGACTGTGGCTGAATAAAGCGGGGGATCAGGTCCATCAGGGTGGACTTTCCGCCGCCGGAGGGGCCTACCAGCGCCACAGACTTTCCTTTGGGGATGGTCAGGTTGATGCCATCCAGTACAACACGCTCATTATAGGCGAAGCTCACATTATCGAAACGGATCTCCTTATTAAAACCAGTAATAGGTTTAGCGCCGGGTGCATCCTTGATCAGCGGTTTCTCATCTACCAGGGCCAGTACGCGTTCTCCTGCGGCAATACCGGAGTGAATACCACTGAATGCCGTGGAAAGGGCCTTTGCTGGGCGCATGATCTGCGAGAACAGAGCGATGTAAGCGATGAAAGCAGCTGCATCCAGGCCGTCTTTTGCCAATACCAGAGAGCCGCCGTATAATACGATGCCGGCCACCATTACCACACCCAGGGTCTCTGATACCGGAGAGGCCAGCTGCTGCCTTTTTGACATACTCCTGATAATATTGGAATACCTGATATTCTCCCTGTTGAACCGCGTCTTGATGAATTCGGTGGCATTGAAAGCCTTGATGATCTTCACACCGGCCAGGGCCTCATCCAGGTAGCTGATCATATTGCCATAAGACTCATGCGATGCGACCGCCTGCTCTTTCAGACGGGATACGATCTTCGATATGATAAAGCCCGAAATAGGGATAATCAGCATAGACGCCAGGGTCAGCTTATAAGAGATCACAAACAGCATCACCAGGTAAGTGATGAGCGTTAAGGGCTCTTTAAAGATCACCTGCAGGGTGCCTGTCACGGTGTACTGCACCACCTGCACATCCGAAGCGATCTTGGACATGATATCGCCTTTCCTTTCATTATTAAAGTATCCCAGGTGCAGGTCCATCACGTTATTGAACACCGCCTTTCTCAGGTTCAGCAAGGTATGGATCCTCAGGGCTTCCATGGTACGTTCAGAAAAATACCTGAAAATGTTGCCTAAGAACACAGATGTCACGATCACGGAACATGCAAAGAGCAAAGTTTTATATACGCCATACTTCACATATACCACGGATGAGTAATAGTACATCATCTTAAAAATATCATAGTAATGCGCCGGTTTTGCCGCTACCTGCTTTGTTGCATTCTGATCAAAAAGTGTAGTCACCAACGGAGCCAGCAATGCCAGGTTCAACGCACCAAACAACACGGATAAAAGTGTAAAGATGATATAGGGAATCGCATACTTTTCAATCGGTTTAGCAAAGGACAAGAGCCGGAAATATGTCTTCATTATTATTACTATAATTATATATATAAAACGGCAAAATTAGGACTTATTTATGAAACGCCCTTCACAATCATGGAATTAGGCCTTTCCCCTCCGGCTGAAAACGGGATCAGGACTGTTCTTCCATACGCGGTTCGCGGCGCGGCAAAGGACTTAAGTACTAAAAAGCCTGCGGTTTTAGTCTTAAAATACAGATTGTATAAGGTAAACCAGGGTTATACGATTTGGTTGATAATCTACATACACTGGTTATATATGACTCAAAATTATAATTTTTATTCTTATTTCCTAACACTTCAAGCGCTTATACTTATTTTTTTTTAACATAGCCAGGCAAAGCAATGGTAACTATATATAAATATTATTATATTTATCCTGCTGAATGGAGCAAAAATCAATACGAGGGACAAATATTTCAACCACTATCCTATGCCTGGAAAAAACTGCGTGAAAAACCTGATTTTCATTGCCTTAGCGGCTGTTACCTGCATTTCCTGCAAATCTACCGAGCTGGTTTATATCAATGTATTGAAACCGGCGCCCGTGACGATACCGGCTTATGTTAAAACGCCCGGTGTAGTGAACCGGACCACCATTGCTGCCCAAAATAAGGCAGTAGATGCGGTGGATAAGATCTTCAGCCTGGAAGGCGTACAACTCGACAAAGAAGGCGCGCAAAGCAGCGTTAGCGGCCTTAGTGATGAACTGCTGAAGAACAATCGCTTTAATGACGTAAAAACACTGGGCGAGCTGAATCTGACCACCACCGCCCCCGGCCTCTTCTCCGCCCCCCTTTCCTGGGAAACAGTGGATAAAATATGCCGCGACAACCATGTGGACGCCCTCTTCTCGCTGGAGCTCTTTGATACCGATTCAAAGATCAGCTATGCAGCCAAACCGGTTTCGCTGAAAACACCGCTGGGGAATGTGCCAGGCATAGAACACCAGGCCAGCATGCTCACCACGGTGAAAACCGGATGGCGCATCTATGATCCCGCCAGCAGGAATATCCTGGATGAATTTCCGGTGGCCAGGGATATTACCTTCTCCGGAAGAGGTATCAATCCGGCTGCTGCAGCGGGCGCCCTGCTCAATCGTAAAGAGGCGGTGAAACAAGTGAGCACCGAAGCAGGACAAAATTATGCCATGCGACTGATCCCTTACCGCATAAGGGTAACAAGAGATTATTACGTGAAAGGCACCGACAATTTCAGGACCGCCCGCCGCAAAGCGCAGACAGGCAACTGGGACGGCGCAGCAGCCATCTGGAAGAAAGAAACTACGAACCCGAACAGTACCGTGGCAGGCAGGGCCTGTTATAATATGGCCATCATCTGTGAGATCAACGGAGAGCTGGACCTGGCTATTAAATGGTCGCAAAAGGCATATGAAGAATACAACAACCGCCTTGCACTGAGCTATATCCGTATACTGAAGAACAGGCAGGCAAACGATGAGCTGCTGAAACAGCAGCAAACTGAATAATGTGTTTGTGATGAAAGCTGCTTATTTTTAAGCAATGACAAACAAAACGGCAACCATTGCGGAACTGGTCAAACAAGCAACAGCAGCAGCTCATGCCAGTACAGAGAAAGCATTGATCCAACACATAAAAAGTATTCGTACCGCGCAAAACTATGCATCACTGCTGTATTGCCTGTACGGTTATTTTGCACCAATGGAAGCACGCATTGAAGCGCTCAGCGGCACGTCGATACCAGACACACCACAAAGGCGAAAGGCCTCCCGCATACTGGCAGACCTGCAGACGCTTGGTTTTGCAGCGCCGCAACATATTGCGTTACAGCTACCGGTATTGCACAATACCGCCGAAGCACTGGCCTGCCAATATGTGCTCGAAGGCTCCACACTGGGAGGCGCAGTGATCAGGAAGATGATCAGCGCGCAATGTCCCGGCCTTCCCGAAACGGCGTTCTCTTTCTTTTCAGGCTACGGTGAACAGAACAGGAACAGGTGGCTGCTGTTCCTGGACAGCTTTAACGCTGCCATTACAACGGCCCCAGATACCCGTTTAGCGATCGATGCCGCTAATGCATGTTTTACCGGACTGGAAGAATGGATCGGTACATTTTACACCTTGCTCAAGGGTGGGCTGCAATAGCTCAAAACTTGCCTGATCACCTTTCCGAGGCTCTCGTAGCTCATAGGTTTGGTAATACAGACCGTACCGAAGCTCCTGGAAAATTCAATGTCAGGAATACTGGTGGATGTGGTGAAGATCACAACGGGAATACCTGCCCATTCATTCCTGCTGCGTATTGCCTTCAACGTTTGCCGCCCGTCCATCCTGGGCATGTTCATATCCAGGATAATGAGATGGGGAAAAGGCTTGCCATCCTGCTCCAACAGCTGCAGCATAGCAATTCCCTCCTCTCCGCCCGGCGCTTTTAATACGGCAATGCCTGGGTAAAGGCTTTCGATGGATTCTCCGAAAATTAACAGGTCATCCTCATCGTCATCTATGTAAAGGATGCCTGGTGTTTCATCTGCCATAAGGAGTGTAGTAATGCTTTATATTTGATTCGACTTGGTTACTTCTTCGTCTACACGCGGACGGCGCGGCTGATCTGCCGGCAGCACGATCGTGAATACCGCGCCCTCATTCTCCTTTCCTTTGGCTATAATGACCCCATGATGTCGTTCTACGATCTTTTTTGCGATGGCCAGTCCTATACCTGTGCCGTCATATTTTTCCTTGCTGTTCAATCGCTGGAAAAGTGAGAAGATCTTGTCTGCATACTGTTCGTCGAAACCAATTCCCTCATCTTTGACCCTTATTTCAAAGAGCCGGCTGCCGGTATCCTTCAGATCGGGATAGCTGCCTGTGCTCACTGCTTTTGCTGTAACGGAAATAACCGGCGCTTCTCCCGGTTTATGGAATTTCAGGGAGTTGGCGATGATGTTCTGGAACAGCTGCCGCATCTGACCCGGCACTGCTTCGATCACCGGCAGGCTGGAAGTATGGATCCTGGCGCCCTTTTCCTGGATCACCAGTTCCAGGTCCTGCAGGATATCCTGGAAGATATTGCCCAGGTCTACCTGCTCAAATAGGTTTTCGCTCGACAAACGGGAATACGACAATACATCATTTATCAGGTTGGTGGCCCTGGAAGAAGCGTTGATGATACGATCTATATATGCGGAGAGATGGTTTTCGTAATTTTCACCGCGGGTGAACTGGTCTTTGATAAGGCCACTGAACAGATGGATCTTGCGCAAGGGCTCTTTCAGATCGTGAGATGCTACGGAGGCAAACTGCATCAGGTCTGTATTGCTGTCTTCCAGCTTCTTGTTCAGCATACGGAGTGCGCGGGTCCTTTCCTGGATCCTTTCTTCCAGCACCCTTTCCGCTGCTTTCTGGTCCTGTATGTCTGTGCAGGTGCCGAACCATTTGATGATGTCCCCCTCATCGTCACGCATAGGAGTGGCGCGTCCCAGGAACCAGCGGTACATATCATCGAACCTTTTGAGGCGGTATTCTATTTCATAGGGATCGCCGGTTTGCAGGGACTTTTGCCAGAGCTCGTGTGTACGCCCTTTATCATCGGGGTGCAATACGGTTATCCAACCTTCGCCTTTGGATTGCTCAAAAGTGAGGCCTGTATAATCATACCACTGCTGGTTGAAGAAATCTACATAACCGTCTGTACGGGTAGCCCATACCATTTGAGGCATGAAGTTGGTGACGAACTGGAACTGGCTGATCAGCGACTGCATTTCCACATTCTTCTGGCGCAGCTGCTCGGTGCTGTGCTCCAGCGGCGTTACGTCTACCATTGCACCGATCATACGGTAAGGCATACCCTGATCGTCCAGCAGCAGCGTACCTCTGTCCAGCACATGGGCATACTCACCGTCTGCCTTGCGGAAGCGATAGGCTATCTTGAATTCTTTGGCATCGCCGTGCAGCACCGAACTGAAGGCATCTTTCACCATTTGCTGATCTTCCGGATGAATATGCTGCAATCTGAAAGCGTGCCGGCGTGTTTCCGGGTCCACTTTGTTGAATGAGAACAGCTCGTAGTAGCTGTCGCTCCACCACAGATCGTTGCGGGCAAAGTTCCAGTCCCATATCACATCATTGGTGAGGGAAGCCACCATCCTGAAACGTTCTTCACTGATCTCCAGGTCGCGTGTACGTTCCCTGATCTTCTGTTCCAGCTGGTTGTTCAGCTCGCGCAGCGTTTCTTTGGTAACCAGCAATTCGTTATAGTTCCTGCGAAGTTTTTCTTCTGCCTCCTTACGTTGGGTAATGTCTGTAAGCACCAGCACAAAGCCGTCCTGTTTCTTGTTGATCCCTGCCTGGAACCAGTGTTTAATACCGTTTTTAATAAAGTTGATCTCCATGGAGGCCGGCCTGCCTGTGTTCACCACATCCGCATAGCGCTTAAAAAGACCGGGCGTGGCCAATTCCGGGAAATTGTCTTTCAGGAGGAGGCGCTCATCCGGGCGCATTTTTTCCAGTACCTGGTAGGCAGCGTCATTGGCAATGGTACAAACAAAGTCGGTCACTTGTCCTTCCCTGCGTTCTGTTTCAAAAACAAGGATGGGATGCGCGCTGGCATCGAACACGCTTTTAATGATGCTGTTCAGGTTCTTGGTAGCGGATACATCTACCAGTGTGATCACGAGGCCATCCCGTATCTTGTCCTGCCGGATGTATGGCAGGATGCGTATCAGGCATACGGCGCCGCTGTCCAGCTCTATTTCCCGTTCTATGATGGCGCCGGTTTGATTGGCTTTACGGATATCTTCCACGAATGTGCTTGACCTGATATGATGCGTGATATGGTCAATGGGGCGTCCGATATCGCTGTCTATGATATTGATCACTGCGCAGACGGCCTTATTGAAACGACGGATGCGCAGGTCGCGATCCAGGAAGATCTGACCGATGAGGGAGCTTTGCAGATAGTTGCTGATATCATCATTCAGCTCTACCAGCTCCTTGATCCTGAGCTGGTGCTCTGTATTGAGGGTATGCAGCTCTTCGTTGAGCGACTGCAGCTCCTCATTGGAACTTTGCAGCTCTTCGTTGGCGGATTGCAGCTCTTCGTTAGAGCTCTGCAGCTCTTCATTGGCTGTTTCCAGTCCTTCAACGGCCATTTGCAGGTTGGTGCGGGTTTCCCTCAGCTCGTCCTCCAGCTGCCGTACGTAATGATCTTTCTGTAAAAGGCTAACGTCTTGTACGGCCACCGGCGCCTTAGCGGCATCCACGATACTATCCGCCAATACCAGCAGCGTATAGCCTCCATGGGTAGTTTCTGCAGGCGGATATACGAAAATGTCAATCAACCTTGGCTGATCATCGATCCTGGCCTTTACATGCCTGAATTCCTGTGGCTTATTGTCTTTCTGACACTTGCGAAGGGCGGTGCTCAGCACGCCAGACAGCTCTGAAGGCGCCATCTTCAACAGATGCAGGGCACTTAGCTTATCCGGCAGAGATAAGTATTTCCTGAAATTGCCTACCGCTTCCTTTATCTCGTAATTCTCATTTACATAAATAGCGGTATATCCCAGCTTGTCTGCCAATACCTTTCTGAAATCGTCTGCCAGCTGCACATCTGTTTTTGCCTTTAAGGCAGGCGGCACCAATACCGGGCCGGAGCGGCTTCTACCTGCGCTTACCCGGCGGCTGAAAGTGTTCTGCTCAGCGGTGCGTTTGTAGATCTTCCATTTGTCATCTACCTCTGTGAAGCCTCTGCGCAAAGGAGAGGGATTCTCGCTGGTGCCCAGGAACAGATAGCCACCCGGGTTGAGCGCAAAGTTCAGGGTGGCCAATACGTTTTCCTGCAGCGGATGATTCAGGTAGATCAGCAGGTTACGGCAGGTAACAAGATCGTTCCTGATAAAGGGAGGATCTTTCAGTATATCATGTGTAGCAAAAACCACCTGCTTACGGATGCGGGGTATTACGCTCATCCCCTCTTCCGTTTCCGTAAAATAATCTTTCAGTATTTTCTTCTCAAGGCCGAGCAGCTGGTTGTATTGATATTTTGCTTTGGAAGCTGTCTCAATGGAAGATTTATCTATATCGGTGGCAAAGATCTTTACGTCAAGCACTTTGTTCAGCTGCTGCAGGGCCATATCTATCAGTATAGAAACGGTATAGGCTTCCTGGCCGGTGCTGCAGGCGGTGACCCACACTTTCAGCTGATCATAGTCCTCTTTACTTTCCACCAGCTTCAGGATCACTTCGCGGTACAGCGAAGCAAAAGCATCCTTATCCCGGAAGAAGCTGGTCACGCCTATGAAGAACTCTTTTGCCAGCAGTGCTGGTTCATCCTCTCCCCTTTTTACATACTGCTCATAGTCATTCATAGCGTCCATCTTCACCATCTGCATACGGCGGGCGATGCGCCGTAATATTGTGGGTTGTTTATACTGGATGAAATCGTAGCCCGTTCGTTTGTAAACGGTGGTCAGAATACTCTGGATACACTCGTTGTGTTGTTTGGACTGTGCCGTTTCCTGCGGCAGTATGCCATCGATATAGTTACAAACCTGGTTGAACATATCCGAAGGCGGTAGTATCAGGTCAGTATATCCGGATCCGATGGCGCTTTTAGGCATACCGTCGAATTTGGCCGTTTTGGGGTCCTGCACCAGCACAAAGCCGCCATAGCTTTTTATGGCCTCTATTCCGCGGGTACCGTCTGTACCCGTACCGCTTAACAATATGCCTACCCCATAGTTACGCTGGTCGCGGGCCAGTGACTGAAAGAAAGTGTCGATAGCTGTATTGGGGCCTTTATCAAACTCTTTCTGGGCCAGCATCAGCAGCCCATTCTGAATGGTCAGCTCTTTATTGTTGGGTATCACATATACTTTACCTGCCTCCACTTTCTGTTCGTGACGGGCCTCTTCCACCGGCATATAGGTATGCTTGGCCAGTAATTCTACCAGCAGGCTTTTATAGTCGGATGACAGGTGTTGTACAACGATATAGGCCACGTGGTCGCTGTCTGAAACATGATCAAACAGTTCGTTGATGGCTTCCAGTCCTCCTGCTGAGGCCCCGATGCCTACCACGTAGTTGTCATCATTGTGCAGCGCATTGTTCTTTACCAGAAACATAGATCCTTAATTTAGCCTGTTAAGCGTATGCTGTACCAGGAAGCCGCGGAACTGTTCTGCAGCAGCTATTTCTTCCTCGTGCCAGCTCTTTGCTGTGTGATGTACGGTCTGCTGCCAAACCTGGAAAGAATGCCGGGGATGGTAGACCGTGGAATTTGGTTCAAACTGTATGGCTTCATTAGGATTACCGCCCCAGGAAATAGTGCGTACCATTTCAGGACGGAATGCGATCAGGTAATTACCCCTGTCTGGCTGGATAGGTAATGCCATAATACCGCTGGCGCTGTCTGAAAAAGCTTTGCTTTCCTCAAACACCAGGGGTAGCTGAGGTTGATGAAACACCTGCTGCCGCGCTTTCTGCCGCAGCCAGAACACCAGGGTTTCTATATCGCCTTCCTCCGGCGTGCGACCTTCGGTTTCAATGTGCCCCTCCCAGCATAAGGCAATACCATCTGCACGCAGGAACTCTTTCAGCAAAGCAGCATTACCGGCGAATGCATCTATCATGCTGCCATTATCAACCATGTTCTCAACAATGGTGGCAAAGCGGCCGGTAAGCTGCTGGCGCAGGAACACTGCTTCCGCATTCTGCAGCGAGGCGATCTTCTGGCTCAGTATATTGGAGATCATCTCCACGATGGAACATTCCTCGAAGGAGAGGTATTTAGGCGTACGGTGATGACAGGCGATCAAACCCCAGAGACGCTCCTGGTAAAGGATACGTGCAGACATAGACGCTGCCACGTTCATGTTCTTCAGGTACTCGATGTGCACGGAAGCCACGCTGCGCAGGTCTGCATTCAGCAGGTTGGTAAAACCATTGCTGACGGGGTTCAGCAAGGGATATAATTTAACGGGCGTATAATCGCGGTTGGGGATCAGCCGGTAAGGATTCTTTTCATACATATCCCTGGCCGGTTTGGGAATATCTGAAGCGGGAAAAGTAAGGCCTATATAAGCTTCCATTCCTGGTTCCGCCTCTTCCGCCACTACGGTGCCGTTCCAGTTATCATCAAAGCGGTATACCATCACTTTATCAAAACCGGCAAGCTTTTTCAGTTCTCTTGCCGCAACAATGCATACTTCATCTATTGCGTTACATTGATTGATATGCAGCATCACCTGCTTAATACGCTGGTAGATCTCAATAAAGGTACGCGGTGGCGCCGCATAAAATTCTTTCAGTTCAGCTTCTATGATAAAGCCTTCTTCCACAACATGGAGCAGGCAGAATACGGGCTCTTCCGCGTCTTTTACTTTAAAGGTTAGTGTAAGCGGCAGCTTTCCTTCAAAACCTTCCCGAACGGCTGCCAGCAATGCTCCCCGGCTTTCAGCGGTGATATAAGCGGATGCTTCCGCCCCGGCTACTTCCTGTACCGGCCGCTTCAGCAATTGCCTGATATTCTCGCTTACCTGCACGATCGTCTGCAGATCTTTATCCAGTAACAGCAGCACTCCATGCGGCTGGATAGAATTGGTCTGATGGATGGGCAGCCTGCCGCAAAAGGTGGCATCATAATTTTTATGGTCCGTCATAACTGTCTTATCGCCATTCAAAAAACATGCAGGTTTGGGGATGGCTGATTTTAACGTACCAGATTCAGCCGGAAAATAGCAGACTGAGGATTTTGTGAAACAAAATGTGGAGCCGCGATAATCAGTTTGCGGAGGGGTAAACCTGGTAATGCAGTTTTGTAATGTAGTGGATCAGTTCCATGATATAGGTGCGCTGGAGATCATCAGAAAAAATATAGCCGGAGCCCTTCTCCTCGTTGATCTTCTGCATAATACCGGCTACATCTGTATCCTGGCGGTCATTCAGGTAGAAGACCGAGCGGCCGTTATCCGGGAATGCGGGCAGCATATGATTGTATGAGCCGCTCTGATCTGCAAGGAATTCCTTCCTGAAAGAACAAACGTAACGCGCCATGCGCAGGCGGGGAAAATGTGCGATCACATACAGGTCCCTGGTATTAATAACAACGATCATGGCTATTGTCTGAAAGCGGAAGGCGTTACGCTGGTCTGCTTCTTAAAGAAATGATTAAAGTGCGCCGGTTCTTCAAAGCCCAGGCAATAGCTGATCTCTGAGATATTCCAGTCCGTATGCTTCAGCAAAGCTTTGGCTTCTGCGGTTAAACGCTCGAAGATATGTTCCGTGGTGGTTTTACCGGTGGTGATACGAATGGCGCGGTTCAGGTGATTCACATGAACGGCCAGCTGATCGGCAAAGGCCCTGGCAGAACGCAGTGTAAAACGCTGGCTGGGCGACTCTATCGGGAACTGCCTTTCCAGCAGCTCCGTGAAAACGGTGGTGATCCTGGTATTGGCGTCAGCATGCTGGTAGAGCTTTTCCGTAGGCTGGATCTTCAGCGCATAGTGAACGATCTCCATGATGTAGTTACGGATCAGGTCATATTTATACATATAATCTGAGCGGATCTCTTCCAGCATCTTTTCGAATACCTGGCTGATATATTGTTCCTGTGTTTCGTTCAGGATATAGCTCGGTTTAGCACCGGGGGCAAACATAGGCAGGTCTCTGAGACTGCCTTTTAAACGCTCCGTAAAGAAAGCTTCCTTGAAGATGCAGAAATAGCCTAAAGGATTCTCCGACTGCTGCTCAAATGTATATGGCACATTCGGGTTGAAGAAGATAAGGGTGGGACCATCTGTTTCCAGGCTTTTATCGGCATAGTGATACACATTCTTCCCGTTCCCCATGGCTATTTTATAATAGTCCCTGCGGGTATATTGTACCGGGGTTTTGCCATGACCTACACAATCTTCTATCCTGAACACATTGAAATGCCCGATATCCTGTTTGAGGTTTTCCGGCAGCCAGTTCATTTTCTGCCGGTAAAAGTCTTCCAGTGTCTCTGTTTTTGCCATAAAATAAATTTCACTTCAAAATTACGGTGCAAAAGCGTTGCCCTTGTTATGAGAATCAAAGAAAAACTTGCAAAATTCAAACAATTACTAGCCGGCGCTGATCTTCATGCGTAACGCTTTCAGTCCGGATACCCCTTGCAGGTCTTCCACATCCAGGCGCTCTACGCGGCTGCCGAGCTTACCCCTGGCTTGCAGGATACGGACATAGTGCAGGTACTCCTCTTCTTCTGCCTGGCTGGAATAAACAATGGTCAAAGACCCGGCCTGTACAATACGTTCAATGCTGTCTTTGACATGCGCCTTATCGATCCGTTTCTTGACGATCTCAAAGCGGGCGTTATAGCTGCCATCCACGTCGAAACGCTTCTCATCCATACGAAAGCGGATGGCAATGGTGGCATGGTATACCAGGATCAGGGCGGTAACGTCCAGGGAAATGGGCAGTACGTTTTTTATGTTGCGATGGGCGGCATCCATTTCACACAGCACTTCCAGCTGCCACAGGCGGATAGCCTGTAATTTCTCCATATCAAAGCCTTCACGGGGAGATATGGAAGGCCCTATGTAAAGGTTATGCTCTACCCCATCTGTTTTAAAGCGCTCGTAATAGTGCGGAAAGATACCCTGGGCGGATGTCTGGCGGCGGTCTATCACGGAGGCCAGGTTGCTGTTGATCTCGGAGATCGTTTGCTCGTATTTCCTGCGGTGCTCATGAAATGCGCCGTGTTCCTTATTGGCGGCTTTGAAATATTTTTCTACCTGCGTCTGAGCGCTAAAGGGCCGGAGCAGGAGGTGCATGTGGTTGTCCAGGTAATTGCTCAGCAATTGTTCTGTATCTGCCCGCAGCGGCTGGGCCAGTTCGCGGCTATGTTCTTCCAGCTGCGGCTTCTCTGCTTCGAAAACTTGGGCCGGCAATGTTTCCAGCAGGGCCATCAAAGCATGCAGTTGCTTTTTCAGGTCCTGGCGGATACTGTTATTACGGGCATCTGAAGACCCTTTGATATCGATCTGGCCATACAGCGGGTATACATCCGGGAATACGATCTCGTTGAGCGCAGCCTGCCTGCCTTCCTGCAGTTCGGCAATGAGCTTTTTGGCCTCTGCCCTGAACTTCCAGTATACGCTTCTGTGAATGGCCGTATAACGGTCCTGTATAACGGCCTGGACCTGGTTATGCCATTCGGCCACCAGGCGTTCTATATTGTCCGTGAGGTAAGGCATCACCACATCCAGCTTGTTGGCATTGATGCTGTTCAGGGCCTTGGGCATGTCTGATACTACTTCCAGCACGCCGAACAGCTGCTGGTTCTTGACCACCGGCGCCAGGATAAAGCTGTTCACGTTTTGTGCAATGAGGCGGGTGGCCATGAGGCTGCCCGGGTTGGCAGCCAGGTATGCGGTGGTATCGGCAACGGCAAAATATCCCCTCTTCTTCAACAGGCAGCGGTAAGCATTGTTGCAGAGCACATCTGCCGGGGAGATATTATTCTCCTCCTGCAGGATAAAGCTCCGCATGTGGCGGCCTAAAGCATCTGTGCGCAGGGTGCCTTCTTCTTCATCCAGCACAGTAAGCCCGATCTGTATGTGCGGCATACGGAAAATAGAGCGGAAGATGTTCTCTATGCTTTGCTCCAGGCCCTCTGCCTGGATGGACAGCAGCTTTTCCTTCAGGATGGATACCGCACTCTCTACCGTGGCATCGAACAGCGACATAATGGTGAAACCTTTGAGCAGCCAGGATTGTGGCGGAAATTTCTCTCTCCACAAGGCAATGTTATCATAGCTGTTCAGCAGCAGGTCTATATCTTCTTTGCTGAGGGGAAGGGATCTTTCTGTAGGAAAGATATCCATGAAATCCGCATTGTACAGGATACGGTAATGCTTGATGATCCCTTCTGCCGTTGGAATGTCGTAGAACAGGGGCTTGCTGAAATCCAGGCGCGTGCCGTAGAACTCGTTGAGGATAATGCAGCAGCTGGCAATGTAGGCCTGGTCTACATCAAAATCGCGGATATTGATGGAGAAGCCCGGACCAGCATCACGGAGGATATTCTTAAATCGTTCTGTATGATTGAAGATAATGGCCTCATAAGGAAGGGCGACGGCCTTGATCTCATTGAAGGTAAGGGCTGCCGGGAAGCAGTCGGCCAGCAGCCGGCGGATCAGCACTGCATGCTGTTCCAGCTGAGCAGGATCTCTCAGTCCATCCCTTAGTTCAGGATAGGGAGCAATGTCGTCCAGCAGCGCCTGTGCGTGGGCGGCGCCATCATTCGATGGATCCGCAGCCAGCTTCTCCAGGTTTTCGATCAGCTGATAAAAACAAAGTTCAACTTGAAATGGACTGTCCGCAAATCTGTGCAGGTTCATGCTATTACCTATCATTTTACCGGAGGTAAAAATAATAATTTAATTGCGCTGACAGCTTTGGTTTATCTTTAAACTTAAAACTCCAATATGTCTTCATTATGCAAACGGCTGGTATTCCTGGCCGCCTGTTTTATCGCTACCACCGCAATGGCTCAAACCAGCAAGGAAACACCGCTGCCCTTTAGCCCTTACAGGGCCGTGAACGGCTTCATTTTTGTTTCCGGGCAGATAGGCGTTAATCCGCAGAGCGGCAAGCTGGTGACCAGCAGCTTTGCCGACGAAGTGAAGCAAACGATGGCCAATATTCAGGGCGTGCTGCGCCAGGCCAGCGTGGATCTCTCCAATGTGGTAACGGTAACGGTATACCTGAAAGACATTAAACAGTTTGCCGCATTCAATGAGGTATATGTGCAGTATTTCCAACCGCCGTTACCTACCCGTACATGCGTAGCCGTTAAGGAGCTGGTACTGGGCGCCAATGTAGAGGTGACAGTAACGGCGGCGGTATCAAACAAAGAACCTTAATTACAGTTTCTGCAGTTTGGCAGTACTGGCTTTCCCTTTATAATATAATTGCATCATGTACACCCCCGCAGGCGCTTTATCAGCGCTGAAGGGCACTTTATGCGTACCTGCCGCCATCCAGGCGTTTACGGGTACGCCCAGGGTTTTGCCATTCATATCGAACACCGTTAACCTGGTACGGCCTGCTTCCGGCAGTGTAAAAGTGATGGTGGTCTGACCGGAGAAAGGATTCGGAAAGCTGCTCAGCTCAACCGCCGGCGTGCTGCCGGACTTCATATTGCGGGTAGTAAGTATGCTGGTACGGGCGGATGCACTGCCGCTGGCCTGGATCTTTACTTCTGTATAGCTGTTCCAGGCATTCACGCTGTTGCCATGCCCTACGATCCTCAGGTACCTGGCAGCTCTGGCGCTAAAGGTAAATGTTTCCAGGTTCAGCGAAGTGCCGGAGCTCACTTTGTTAGTTAATGCATTGGTCCAGTTCACACCATCGTTACCGGTGAGCACATCGAAGGTAGACGTGCGGGTATTACCGTTATAGAAGGCGATCTGTACACCGCTCACCGTTACGGTGTCGTCCAGGCAGAATTGGATCCATTGGCCATCGCCGCTGGCAGACCAGCGGGTATTCAGGTCGCCATCCAGTACATTGGCCGGCACATTGCCATCATCTCCACTGGCAGATACGGTCTGACAGGCCGGGCCCGGGTTAGCAAGCGCATTCGGCCCTACCATGGCAGGCGTTAAAATACGGGCGCTAACAGCCGCTGCAGACACTTCGTCCGCTCCTTTATCCAGGGGGGAAGTACGTGCCTGGCCATCCATATCGCTTGTAACAAGCGGGTAAGACCCGGTGGCGGTACCAATAGCCGGACTTCCCGCCTGCAGGTGGAAAGTACCCGTAGCATCTCTTGCCAGTAAAGGGTTGGCAGTGCTGTATCCGCCGGATGGTATACTACCCGCGCCGTTGGTGTTATACAGGATATTGCCTGACCATACCGCCCCGGTATAAGGCCCTGCAATGGAGGCTGCGGCTCCCCCACCCTGTATAATATTGTTCACCACCGTTACAGCAGTAGCGCCTAAGCCATTGGTACGCCCGCTTTGTATCACATTGGCAGGGTTGTTCACCAGGGTATTGAAAGCGATCAGCAGCCGGTCAGGACGGTCATGCACGGTCAGCGCATCGCCGTCCGCTACTTCACCATCGCCATTGCCGATGTTAATAGCAGGGTTACAATTTTCAAAGTGATTGCTGTAGATCGAATGATCATCCCCGAAGATGCGGACACCGGGTGTGTTGATGAAATAGTTGCCATACACCAGGTTGCGGTTGCCATGGCGTAAGGTCAGGTGCGCCGGACAATTACGGATGGTATTGTAGCGGAAAGTAACGGCAGATGCTTTGATGGATACCATTTCATTTTCGCCTTCGCATTCTTCGAAGAGGTTATATTCTATGGTGCTGTTGCTGGAAGACAGGCTGTAGCCGCTCAGGCCTATCTGTACAGATTCTGCGCCGTTGGCTGTTTGCTGCTTGTGATCAAAGAAATAATTGTGATGAATATGAATACGCTGGCCTATCTGGCTGCCGCTTCCGCGCAGGGTGATAAAACGGCCCATAGCGTCTTTGTGCCGGAAGGTATTATAATCTACTTCATGGTCATTGCCATTCAGGGCAAGATTCTCTCCGTCGCCCGGTGTTTCAAACACATTTTGCGTCCAGCGGCAAAAGCTGGTGCCGCTGGCCATGGTAGCCTGCGATGCATTGTGCGTGAATTTAAAGCCGCGGATGATGATATACCGTGCAGGGCTGACAATATTAAAACCGGCAGTGCCCTTGATCTCTGCACCACCGATTGATTGTGCGGTAATAGTGATCGGCTGGGCGGCCGTCCCTTGTTTGCTGACGGTAATATCCGTACTGGCGGTATATACACCATTGGCCAGGACGATGACGTCTCCCGGTACAGCGTTATTAATAGCCGTTTGCAAAGCGGAAAGAGAGCTTACCTGGATAGTGGCGGCGGATAAAGGTCCTGCCAGGCAGCAGCATAGCAACAGCAGGTAGGAATAGGCAAATGTTCTCATAAAAACGTGGTTTAAAAGTTAGTATTGATAGGGTTTGTTTTTCGCCCGCTACAGGTTGGCAAACAGGAGATTACACCTGCTTGTTTTTCATAAGCGGAGTCCACGTGGCATACTGAAGGTAGGAAATATCCAGACAATTGCAAACGATTGCATAAATATGCGAAGGAAGGATCAGGAACTGGTAAAAAAGAGGAAGTTGGGCAGGGATTAATCGTATTATTACGAGTAATATAGGGGGGTGGTGTTTCACCGGAGTTTCACCGGGGTTTCAGTGGGCAAAACAGGCGTTTTTGGGGGGATTGATGGGGAAACAGGGCTAATCCGGGCGGATGCTCCTATCCGCGTCATTGCGAGGCCCGAAGGGCGCTGCGGGGAGCAGGGCCGAAGCAATCTCCTGACGTAATCTTTTAATCCGATCTTCGCGGAGATTGTGCTAAGAGATTGCTTCGTCGCGCCTACGCACCGGAGCCCTGTGCTCCTCGCAATGACGTTAATTGGTGATACATATCCAGTGAAATTTTCTTGGTCTCCGTAATACTTTCTGTAAGAAGGGGTTATTCTTTTGCAGGATGGTATAATGAAAGCCTTCCAGGTCTTCCAGGCTGAAATGAAAATACGCATGGGCCATTTCAGGAAAGCCCATGCTGGTATAATAATCCAGGGTTCTTTGCCTGGCGGCAGGGATCTCGTTCTTTTTATAGAAGAAAGTATCTACAATATGGATCTCTCCACCTGGCAACAGATGTTGCAGGGCGATGCTAACGATCTCCGGCAGGGAAGGAAAATAGGCAACAGATGCAGCAAACACGATCACATCAAAACGTTGCGCACCTAAAACAAAGTCTCTTAATTCACCATAAACAAAACGCAGGTTAGAAGCGGTAAAAACAGCGGCTCCCTGTTCCAGCTCCGGCAGGTTAACATCCAGACCGGTAACCTGCGTATGCGGTACCATTGCCAGCTGGTTGGACAGCCAGCCATTACCGCAACCTACTTCCAGTACCTCCAACGGCCGTTTCTTTGCTTTTAACAGGGCCTTCAGCTTTTCGCAGGATGTTTTGCGGATCAGCCATTCATTGTAATGCGGATGGCTTGCCTGTATATCAGGGAGCTTTGCCAGCTCCTCATTACTGTACACTCTTTTTTCTTTTTCTCTCAGGGCCAGGTAAAGCTTTGCAAATGCAGCATCCGGTTCAGCATCACGGGGGATATAAACATTATTACGTTTTTCAAGATTAGGATTGTTCATAAGTATCTAAAAAGCTGAACCGCAAGTTAGGCATTATTATACGCCGTCGTGCAATTCGCATCGCTGATAGCCGGAATTTGAGTGCCTGCACCTGTTGCAGTGGCATCCATCAGGGCCGGCCCTGCGATATGATCCGTATTGATCAGGATGTGGCCCAGTTCATGCGCCAGCGTTGCCGTATCGGCCGTATTGGCCACTACGATGGTATTGCGGAAAAGCGGATGCGGGCTTACCCCAGGCCTGCAGGAATAGGCTGCTGCAGCGATATTGCTGACGGTGTCTACATAGAAAGCACGGAACCTTGCCCCAAAACCGGCATTAGCGCTGCCGTCCCTGAACAACCTGGTCTCTTCCGGAGAAGGCGCCAGGCAATTATTGCCGGAGCGCAGATCGGTGTCTCCGCCCAGCATCTGTTGGGTAGTGGGGGCTGGCGGCTGCGGCGCAGGGGCATTCACTCCTTGTACCACGCGTATATTACATTGGGAGAAGATAGCGTTGGCAACGGCAAAATCAGTAGCAATATTCTTGGTAGATCCCTGTAGCTGCAGGGTATCTATGGTGACGGTCTTTTCTGCACGGGTGCGCACAGTTGTTGGCGGCGCCAGTGCGGGTGCAGGCGCTGCTGCCGCCAGCATCGTATTGGCCCGGGTAAGGCTCTGCTGCTGGGCAGCCGAAGGAGTAGCCGGGGCAGCAGCCAGCGCAGTGCGTATTTCCGTGAGTATGGCGTTGCCATTTCTTTGTGCAGCCAGTACGGCTACCTCGTTGTTGACCATGTTATCCATAAATGCAAGGGCCATGTCGAATGCAGCCGGGCCGGCGGTCTGTCTGAAGGCCTCCTGTATGAAAGGCAGCTCTGCCTCTGCATTGGTCAGGGCCCTGGCCATCAATGCAATACCGCGGCCCAGGGCAGTGGTCTCTACCGACAGGAAGATCCCTACATCAAGCTGCACAGGCGTGGCCCCTGGTCCGGGAGCCGCGGCGGAAGCAGGCCTGTCCAGCAAAGGCGCGTGCAGCGGATCAAAGGTGCCGGCCAATCCTTTTATCTGCAGGGGATGCAAAGTACCCACCGTCCCGTTAAGCTGTATCGGCAAAGGAAAACGCAGCCCCTCCTTCCAGTTGGTCATGAAAGGGATACGCAGGTAAGTATCGTTATACATCATCAGCCCCTGCGCCAGCTCTTCTTCTGTAATGATATCCAGCGGCAAAGGCGCAGCGGCGCCTGCTGGGGTGAAGGGCGTAGCAGTGGTCCACAAGGGCAGCAGTATACGTGCCAGGCGGCGCATGGTCATACCTCTCCCGATGATCACATGCAGGCGGTTAGCACCGCCGCTCAGCAAGCCGCCCTGTACCGTTACCGGCCCTACTACGGTATCGGTAACGTTGGTAGGAAAGAACTGCACTCCGGACCGGACCACCTGTCCTTCCCGCATGGTAAAGCCTACAGCGTCAGGATCCTGACGGGATACCATCGGCGAAGCAGCGCTTTGATATCCATGGTTGTTACCCGTATTGTTTGATAGTACAGCCGCAGCAGTCTGCGCTGCCTCTCTTTCATGCGCACTGCCGGGAGCATCGATCTCCAGTGGCGCAGGCGCTCCTGCAAAGCCTTGCTGCTGAATGGTATGTGTAAGCTCGTGGGCGATCAGTTGTTGTCCTTCTTTTGTAGCAGCGCTGTACTGGCCTTCGCCGAAAACAATATCACGGCCAACCGTATACGCTAAAGCGTTCACCGCCCTGGCAGACGCTCCTGCCCTGGCATCCGTATGCACGCGCACGTGGCTGAAGTCATGGTCAAAACGCGGCTCCATAAAACGGCGGATGGCGGGGTCCAGCGGGTGGCCGGGCGACTGCAGCACATCATATACCTGCTCAGGCACTTCATCCGTACGCTGCGCGTTAGCAGGGGCACGTTGCAGTTTAGTATCGCGCTTTTTCTTACACTCCTCACACTCTCCTTCCGCAGCAGTTTTATGATTGCAACCACATTTGCGGTGCAGTTTCATGCCTTCGTCCTTGGTGACGGGCAGCGCCTTGGGCGGCTGTTTGATAGCTTGTTGTTGCATAGGCAGCAGCTTAAAGGGGTCAGAACGGAATGGTAAGCGTTCCGCCGATGAAGGTAGACGGGCGCTTGTTCGGGTCAGGATCATTCAGGGAGGAGTCGCTGGGCGACAGCGGGCCTTGCACGCCAAAATTGAAAGTAGCGCGTGGCACTTCCTTGCAACTGCCTTTGGCTTTGTCCACTGCATCATACATCTCTCCTATGGCGCCGGCGATATCTGCCAGCTTGCTCAGGCGGTCGTCCGGCGCAGCTGTTTCCAGTTCTTTCATGGCTTTCTTCAGCTTTTCGCCGGCGGCGGTAATCTTCGTTTTCAACGATTCCGGGCTGGGCGCACTACAGGTGGTTTTGGTGGTGCTGATCTCCAGGCCGGCAGAACCGCTGGTGCCCTTGTCCTTGTCTACTTTCAGGCCCACCTTGGCAGATACTTTCACATGCGGCAAGCCGTTCAACGCGATCGCAAAGGAGAAGTCGCCGGAGGTTTCTGCTTTCAGTTCAAAGGCCAGTGACCTGGCCCCGCCCAGGGATACCGGCAGCTTCGCCGATACGGATTTAGGGATCTCTGCTGCAAACTCCAGCGGACCTGCCTTGAACTTGAAAGACAAGAGATCGCTTAATGATTTCCCGCCGCCTGATGGTGCGGGTCCGGGACCAGGCTGTCCAAGACCTCCTGCGGGCGATGGCGGTACTAACAAACCCGGTGGTAATGCTCTTGGGGCTTTATAAAGATCAGCGGTGATCACGCCTGCACCTTTGGTACTATAGGCAGTAGCTGGTTCTATCTGTATACTGGCGGCCGGCACTCCCAGGAGGACCAGCGCCCGCAGAAAAGCATTCATGCGCTGCTGCAGCTGCCCTTGTTCTTCTTTGGATTTGGCGCTGTTCATTTTGGCCGCTTCGCTGAGGTAGGAAGATAGTTTAATATAGGCGCTGGGGTTAGCCGCGATCATTCCTTTGAAAGCGGTTGCCAGCTGCACCAGTTTAGGATTCTCTACAGAAGGCGCGTCACTGCTTTCCAGTGATATGGAATCAGTCGGCAGGTTCAGTGCCGGAAAAGGTGAAGGTGGATCAGGATTCTTCTGCAACAGGCCTGCACCTGCATGCCGGCTGCTCACACCGCCTTCACGGCTGCCAATGCTTTGCGCATTGCTTTCTGCTTCCTGTTCAAAAGCATCTCCTGCTGCGCCTATCTGTATATCTCCTGAAGGTGTTGCTGTGCCGGATTGCTGTACTACGTGGGTCAGCTCATGCGCCAGCAGTTCCTGTCCGCCAGACTGCCCCGGCGCATAGCTGCCATTCCCGAAAACAATATCGCGGCCTACTGTATAGGCCTGTGCATCAACGGCACGGGCAGAGGCAGCTGCTCTATCGCCGGTATGGATCCGTACATTGCTGAAATCGTGACCGAAATGCGGTTCCATCATGGCGCGGGTACCAGCGTCGAGCGACTGCCCCGGTGAATTCAATACCTCGTGCACCAGCGGCGGGGCGCTGCCTGTTGCCGCTTCATGCAATGGCGAGCGCTGCAGGCTGCCTTCACGTTTCTTACGGCATTCCGGGCACTCGCCTCCACCGGAGTGCTCTTGTCCGCAACCGCATTTCCGTTGTAACATCCCTTTTGCCATAACAAATAATTTAGAGGATCTTGATACGTCCTTTGTTGATCTCAAATCCGCTCTTTGTATCCAGGCGTTGTTTAATGGGTCTCAGGTCCAGGTGAATGTGCAGTTTCTTTCCGTCGGGGCCGTGGTTTTCTTTCTGCACTACCCTGCCGGCGCCAAATTTCTTATTGATCTCGCCGGCCAGTGGCACATCGTTATAGATAGCTCTCCATGCAAATTTACCGGTTGTTGGATCATCTTTCTCACATTCATCATTCAGGTCGTCAAAAAACTTCCTGACCTTTTTGCGGTTCCAGTATTTGCCGGAGTAATCGCCGATATCTTTTACTTCTTCGAGGCTGGTAGAGAGGAAAATGTCCGCCGAGAACTCGCCCCAGGAATGGCCCGGATAGGTACCGGCTTTAAAGTCTGAATTCGCAGCTCCCAGGCGGGTCAGCAGGTTGGTCACATCCGCTGCGAACGTATGGAATCCCTGCGCATTGGTAAATGTTTTTTCCGCCTTTGCTATTTTCACTTCCAGCGCTTTACGTTTTTCCTGTGTTTTTTCATCTGTTGCGCCGCTCTTGTCCAGGTCTTCCAAATCCTTCTTCAATTTCGCCAGGTTGGTCTCTGCTGTTTTCTCTGCCTTGAATTCATCTGCAGCCCCGGCTGCCAGGGTACCAGACAGTACGCTGGTTTCCACCACCGGATCCAGGGAGCTGGGGCGTTCCTGCCGCTTTTCAAATTTATCGGTGAAATCTTTGACGCTCTTTTTATCCTTGTTGAAAGTAGTAAGGTCAGGCTGCTGTGTTTTTGGATCTCTTTTCAGTGTAAAGGAAGCAGGCGTTCCGGGAGTACCGGGTGATCCCGGTGTACCGGGACTTCCGGGCGTAGCGGCGGCGGCACGTTCTATGAACCCGTAGCTCACCAGCAGGTCTAACATCGCTGTCAGGTCTTCTGCTTTCGCAGGCTTTGGCTTGATCTTTTTCACCAGGGCTTTATCGTTCAGTAATTCTTCGGTGGTAAAAGTGAAAGCAGGAGGAGCAGGAACAGGCGTGCCTGTTGTTCCGGCTGCAGGTGCAGGAGCTTTACCCTTCACCCATTCCGCAATGACATTTGCATTACTAAAAAGCGTAGTTTCATCCGTTAGCTGCTTCAGCATTTCCGTACGAGGCGATACACTGGCGATAGGCGAAGTGGTTTTGGATGTTCCCAATTGCCTGCGCAGCCGTACGCCGCTGTCTGCATGTACTTTTACCTTACTGAAGTCATGGTCAAAGCGGGGCGATGCCGCAAGCGCATTGGCATCCGGCGCAGGACGCGAAGCCGGTAGTATGCCTCTCGTTACAGGTGATGAATGATTTGTCTGTTGTACTTTTCCGTTTCCCATGATGCATGGTTCAAAGTCCCGGACCGATATCGTTCACCAGCGCTTTCACATCTATTGCGCCCAGCGCAGTCTCGAAATCTGCCGGTAAGGTCTCTCCTATTGCTTTTGCACGCTTTTCAAATTCAGCTTTGATCTTTTTACGCACATCCTCATCCAGCTTTACTTCCCTGTTATACCGCTCCCGTAAACCCGTTGCAATGGGCGCGTAGGAATAATGCCAGGGCTCTTCATTGTATCCTCCCTTACGGCCTGCCGTATAGCTTTGTATCAGTCCCACTTTGGGTGCATTGGTTTGCAGCCAGGTGTACAAGCTTGCCAGTGAATCTTTCTTCCCCGGTTTCCAGTCATCCACATTCACTGAGTTCAGGTCTACCTCCGTACCCCAGTGATGACGCGAGGTACCGGGCAATGCAGAAAATTTAAGAATAGTATCCAGCCGGTCTTTGGAGGGCGTACCTAACCATTTGGACTTATTCACGCCTTTAGTACGGTCGCCTTTGTTAAAGAATTCGTTCGGCAGGGTATCCCAGCCACCGGCCCTGCTACCGGACAAAAAGAACTTCTCGAAGACGATCTGCGACTGCGAGGTATTTCCGCCAAACGCATCTGAGAACAGGCGTATATCAGATACAGCTTTGATGGGCACCGGCGGTTTCATGGCGTTGAGGCTGGCAATAGCGGTATCTACCCTGAACTTGATCCGGTTGAGTATATCATTCTTTTTTGCCGGTTTTATACCGGTGAGGAAAGCTACCCTGTCTGCAGCATCAAATGCATCAATGTCCTTTAGTATATCCCGGTCTGCCGCGGTGTTCAATTTATCAGGATCATCCAGGAAGGCTTTTAAAGGCCTTACAAAGCCTTCCACCGTACGGGCCTCATCCCCCTTCCCTTTGCCAAGATCTTTGAATGAAGGAGCTTCTATAGTGATCACCGGGGTTGTTTGTCCCGGCCTGGCTGCATTGGGCGCCCAGGAGCCAAGGCTCGTGCCTGCGCTGGGTGTTTTCTTGCCCCTGTCAAGCGGGTACACCGCATTAAAATCATTGGGGCCTGTACCTAATTGATTGGCCGGCCGGTCTGAGGGATTCACGAGCGTAGTGGCCATACCACGGGCCAGTTCCACTGCTTCTTTATTGGCGGCCGGATCTGCAAAAATGCCCGCGCTGGATGGCGTTGAGATGGCATGCACAGATACGATCCGGTCCGGTTTAAATTTCTCTATGAGGTTGATGAGAGCTACTGTTTCCGGTTGTCTTGGTGCTTTGCCTGTATTGGGACAATCGGTATCCTTCGGTTTTTCACCTGTCGGAAAATCCCTGTTAAGGTCTACCCGCTGACGATTACAACGGTTACGCCAGAACTTCACACCATCCATCTCGTCCTTTATAGCGCCCGCATTAAAGCGGGGAATAACGATGGTATTGAAAGCAAGACCGGCGCCCAGGTTATTCCTCATTTCATCTACCAGTGCATCGGTAGCCTGGAAGCCCGGCCGCTCGTCGCCATGGAATCCACCTACCACCAGCGCTTTTCCTTTAGCCAGCATCACGCTTGGAAAGAAATGCGCTTCCACCGGGATATTGGATAATGGCACCGGTGAATCGGGTGTGGTCTTCGGCTCAGGACTGATCAGCTTAGACTTATCTGCCGGCATTTTAAAAGTGCTGGGATAATCTGCCGCCATGGTGATCTCTCCTTTGGGAGGATTCAGGCCATAGTCTGAGAAGAGCCTTGCAACAGGCATCGCCGGCCAGAAAGGATACAAGGGACCTTTAGGATCTATCTCTTTCGCCTTTGCACTATTCACTGCTGCAGAGATCCCGTCTACATCAAAGGGTGCACGGGCAAGGCTCAACGCAGGCTGTGCGCTAACCGCCGGCAAGGCTCCCTGCTGACCGATGGTATCTGCTATCTGTGAAGCTTCCTGCTCTGCCGCACCTGCCGGAGCGCCGAGTTGCAGTCCCCCTGCCTGTGGAACAGGAGTAGCGTGCTTTTGCTGCACCACATGGGTCAATTCATGCGCGAGTAATTGCTTTCCTGCCACCATACCCGGCTGGTACTGCCCTGCCGCAAACGTGATATCTGTACCTACTGTATAAGCTGCTGCATGTACCGCGCGTGCGGATGCATGTGCGCGCGTATCATTATGCACTTTTACCCGGCTGAAATCGTGACCAAAACGCCGCTCAAAATAAGTGCGGCTGGCGGCATCCAAAGGTTGCCCGATGGAATGCAGGTTCTCGTGCACGATCGGCGGAACATCATGTGCCGCATGTGCAGCCGCTTTGCATTTAGGGCATTCTCCACCGCAATCACATTTACGTTGAATCACACCATCCGCAGGCGGCGTTGCGCCTTCCGGTATTAATTCATCGATACGGTATCTGCCATTCCTGTTCTCTGGTAATTGAGAACGCAGGTATTCACAATGCTGCAGGTAGGTATCTCCGGTGTTATCCTGTGCATCCTGGAAGTGCCTGGTCCCCACCGGATCACTACTGCCGCGGTAATAAGATTCTCCGCAATAAGGATCTCTTAAACGGTATCCCCTGGCAGGAATATTATGCTCTGCACGGATCTGGTTCTCCCGTTCTACAGTGGCGCCGTGCCGTAAATACTGACCAGCGCGTGGCTGACGCCGGGCGGAAGGATCGCCTTCCTGTATTTCCAGCTGCCCTTGTGCATCGCGCCCTACAAAAGGCGCCCTGTTCTCTTCAGGCCCTTCTTCCTCTTCATGCGTACGGCTGCTGCGCATATCGCGCCAGGCGTGGCCGCAAAGCTCATGCGCCAGTATCAGCCAAGGTGGTATATCCAGGAAACCACTGTTCACCGTTGCGGCGCCATATGTGCGCTGATCATTGGGTGAAGGCACGCGTACCAGTCCGGCTGCGCCTGCAGGCGTAACGCCATCCTGGATCTGGATCTTCGTTTCCCTGCCTGAATCTACAAAATCACATAAACAGCCCGAGCCCACCGGGGTATTGGAAGAGCCTAAACCGGAAAAAGCAGTGGCGCTGCCCAGGCCTGCAAAGAAACCTGCAATAAGGCCGATGGCGGCACCTGCCACGCCAAGGATCTGTCCCAGCACGGGAATATTGCCTACAAGCCCGCTGCCAATGCGATAGCCTCCTGTGATACCGTGCAGTATGGCCGAGCCGAAGCCGGGACAATAGCCGGTTTCGTTGCTAACTTCACCGGTAGTACGATTCACCCTGAAATTGCCGGAGGGAGATATGGTCTGCAAATAACCTTCTACTACCTGCGCGTTCGTCTGACGTATACCGTTCCCCGCAGGATCAGGGATCATACTGGCAGGATTCTCCACCAGCAGCTTTCTCATCAGCGTTGGCTGCCCGATGTTTTGCTTAGGCTGCACCGGCGGCGGACCGTAGAGCGCTACGCGGCCAAAATCATGCGGAGGCCCTTCCGTGGCCAGCATGCTGTTTTCAGCATGTTCGGTCTTCGGTGCGGTCTTCACAGCTTCGTTTACGGTAGCCTGCTGCGTTTTAACAACAGCCTGTTGTTCGCTTCCCATAAAGCATTTTGAAGGAAAATATTATACTACATCTCTCCACTTGTCTGGTATCCGCTCTACCGAGATCGGCGTGCCGGAACAACTATCATGATAGAACCAGTGCCTGAACTGCTCCGCTTCCGTGATCCTGTTCTGATAGCCCCAGCGTTCATCTATATCACGCTGGTTCCATGCCTGCGAAGAACGCTGGCAATGCCGGTGATGGCAAATATCATAATCCACCCGGTGCAGGTGGATAAGGTAAAGGGAACTATCTTCCGCTGTTCTTCCATCTACGCGGGTATGCAACCCCCCGTGCCATTGCATGGGTACAGTAGCCAGCAAAGGTTTTGAGTACACCGGGTTAAAATACCAATGCGCCCGCTGTTGCAGGATAGGACGCGAGAAATCAAGCGGGTTTTCTGTTTCATTCATGTGCAGCACTTCGTAACCGCAGCAGTTAACGAACTCGCCTTCAAAGCGGTCCATATAATCGCCCAGGTCTCCGGTAGCAGGATCGGGTGCTACGATCTCGTCCACATCCGTACAAAGCACCATATCATATTGTGCTATCAACCGGTGCTGTTGCATTTGCAGCATATCGCGATGCCATCCCCAGTCAGTCACCGGATGCGAGACCGGCACACGTACAAAACCAGGACCAGAAGTAGAACCGTCTACGGTATCATGATCCAGGATATAGATGTCTTCCGGTGCAAAGAAGCGGGAATAGTATTTCCACCATACGGGTAGAAAGACTGCTTCATTCTGCGCCATGGTAACAACGGCGCGTGAACGTTTATTCATATTTAGTTGTCAGTTATCAGTTGTCAATTGGCGGAGAGCAACGAGGGTCTTCAACCCCCTCAACGAAGCAGGGGTCTCCATCCCCCTCAATGAAGCAGGGGTCTCCATCCCCGTCAACGAAGCAGGGGTCTCCATCCCCGTCAATGAAGCAGGGGTCTCCATCCCCGTCATTGCGAGAAGCGGTAAAGCTTCTGTGCGCGGGGCGCGACGAAGCAATCTCTTCACACAATCTCCGCGAAGATCATATTGTAGATTGTGTGAAGAGATTGCTTCGGCCCGGCTCCCACATAGCCCCTGCGGGCCTCGCAATGACGGGGATGAAGACCCAAATCCACTCATTACCGATTACTATTTTTATACTTTCTGTACTACCATCAAACTATTTGCCTGCTGTACCTTTCTATAAGCAGGTGTCGCCAGGATCTCATTCACAAAAGCCTGTACACCGGGATAATAATCCGCATAATCATGAAAAGCGATGTATCCGCCTTGCTTCACCCAACCGGCAAAGTGCCAGAAGTCGCGGGCTACATTGGGATAATCGTGCAGGCCATCAATGAATAGCAGGGAAATAGGTGTCTCCCATTTAACATTAAAAGAAAACTCTTTGATGGTCTCTACAACTGAAGAAAGACCGGCATTCTCAATATTCTGTTTGAACCTGACCAAAGTAGGCGGCATGGCCTGCAATCCCTGATCGGCTGCGCCCACCACACCTTCATGCGGGTCAATGGCATACACTTTTCCCTGCGGGAAATAAGTTTTCATGACACTACCCAGCAGCACGGTAGATTTACCCTGGTAGCTGCCTATTTCAACAATGACCTGCGGTGCAGGCAGATCTATACCGGATTTAATAGCGCTGGACATCAGCAGGTCGGCTTCCTGGTCGTCCAGCCATCCTTCTATTTGTTTTACCTTATTCAAAAGGTTAGCTGCAAGTAACATAGCGGGAGCTGCGTTATTGGTTAAAACGGAGGTATTATCTACATAGTGCCCAAACCTTTTCCTGGCATGCGTTCTGACAGGATCATTGTACTGCCTGAGCACGGGGTGCATCCAGAAAGCATCTGTTCTGCGCAAGGCATGTTCCAGGTCTGATATGCTGTGTGCCACTTTGTATTTTACATAGTCGTAACTGCTGGGATTCTGTGCAATGTTGTAACCCAGCAGGCGGGTGATCGTGGGAAGAATGATCTCTTCTGTGGCCCAGATCCTGGTTGCGCGCATGATCTCCTGCAGCTGCTGATCTTCTTTAAAGATCTTCACCAGATCCCTGGCTGCATCGGCCGTAAACACCGTAGATGGCCAGAAAGTCCAGTGCAGGAATTTATTCTCTCCATCGGAGAACTTTTTCAGAAAAGGCTGCCAGAGATCATATTCACGAAAGGCATGTATAGCAGGTGCAATATTGGTATCCCGGTTCACTTTTTCCTGCCTGCTCGACAGCATACCTACATCCTGCACATTGGAGAAGAAGCGGCTGATATAGTCCGTAAATCCTCCACGGATAGCCAGTTGATCGGAATCTACAATGGTGATGGTATCAAAGGAAAAATGCTCCAGTGCATATTCCATACAGTTGAGCGCGAAGCTATGCAGGTAGCCCCACCTCACGGGAACGGGGGAAGGATGTATATAAGCATTGAATGTATGAAAAGGGAAATGCTGCTTCATCAATCCTGTTTGCTGTCCGCCGTTATACAACAGGATCACTGCATCTGGATCAAGATGATGCAGGTTACGCACCAGGTCTATAATACAATCTTCGTTCTCATGTACTAAGCACGCATATACGTTCTGCAGCTGCTTATACGGCTGCGTAATGGTCCTGTCCTGCATTACAGGCGTTTGCACAACAGGTTGCGTCACAACGATGCCGTTAGCACTATACATCGGCCAGTCAGGCCCCATTACTTTTTCTATTTCTTCAACAGGAAAATTATGCCACCAGATACCGTCTGTTTTCTTGGGGCTCACATTGCTGTTGTGGATCATGTGCACGGAGAACGTAGGATCCGGCAATACCGTTACCCGGTCAGCCGGCATGCTCCATACAAAGAGCCCGTCCATCCCTACATCGATCTCTGCAAAGCGATGCCTGTTCCAGGTTTCTCTGGTATAGCAGAGCGAGCTGCCCAGCAGCCATACGCGCTGGTTGGCAGGATAAATGTATTGATAGGCGTTTTGTTTTTGCAGGTCATAATACAGCAGGTGATTAATGCCGCAGACATCTGTTTGTGCCTGCTGCAAGGCGCTTACCTGGTATTTCAGACGGCGCATGGCATACCAGTCATCATCATCCCAGTTGGCAATGATATCGCCGTTGGCGTAAGCCGCAGCCAGGTTCAGCTTGGCGCCCAACGTGATCTTCTGATCCAGCCTGTAATAGCGGATCATGGGAGAATCCGGCACCAGGTCTGCTATATTATCTGTACCGTCATCGATAATGATCAGTTCCTTGTTATCATAGTCCTGCCGCAGGAAATAACGGATGGCATTAGGAATGAACTCCCTGCGGTTATACGTAGGCATGATACAGGAAACCATGGGGGCTGTATCGTAAAGCATGGCAGTAAATTTTTGCGGAAATGTGTATGGGGGCTAAAAAGAAAAACGAGGGAGACTGATGCCACCCTCGCTAAATTATGTACAACGCCGGGAGTCGAACCCTAGAGACGCATTACTACAACTCTACCTTACCGAACGGAATCGCGCTGCAGTAATAAAGTTAAACATTAATAACGGTAACGCCAATTTTCTGATCGACTTTTTAGCGGCAACATCAAACTTTTTTTGCGGTCAACCTGCGTTGGTTCCTTCCAGCGCAATGGCTCCGTTGATCGCAACAACAGTGGCATTGATCGAGGGCGCCACATTCCACATCACTATCCATTGCGAGGTGGCAGGCCTTTGCAAAATAGGGTTGATATGAATACCGGTGTTGAAGCTGTTCTTCTGATTATTATCCGTACTGAGCACATGGTTCTGCGTCACCATCATCCTGCCTCCCAGTTGTCCCCACACACGAATACCATCAATGGCCAGTATGTTAGTGGCTGAGCTCAGGCGTCTCAGCTGCACATGATTGTTTTCAATGATCAGGCTCTGGGCATTGCCTGCAAAGATGCCGTGACGATCCCAGCGGCCGCCGTACAGGGGCAGCACTACGGTAACATTATTATTTGCGATGGTGACAGATTCCGCGAGGTCGCGTGCGTTGTTGGTGGCCCGGTGGCTCACCCCTACGTGTATTCCCTGCATGAAACCTTCGGTTGTATTCTGATGGATCTTTACTTCTTTTGCTACTTGTCCGCCAACGGTAATACCCGCCCATCCGAATGTTTCATCCGTCCGCGCGATCAGGTTAAACAGGGAGGCAAATGCGTTGCCCCTGCCAATATTACTCCTGAAGGTTTCATCCAGCAATATGCGGTCTACCAGTTTTCTTGTATACATTAACAATCCCGTCGCCGTAACGATCACCTGGTTAGTAGGCGGATTAGCCTGTAACAGTGCTGACCAGACAGCCTGCGTTAACAGGCTGCTGTATGATCTGAACGCTATACGCACATTGGCGAAAGTGAGGTTCACAAAACCGGGGGCAGTCTCGCCTGGTGTGAGCTGTACATCATACATGAAGATACTTCTGGCGGCTGCCCTGAAATCTGCTGATTTTAACAGCTCAGGGAAAGTGAGTACGTTTGCCGGCCTGTCATATACGGTGATAATGTTGTGTTCTATCAGCGAGCGCAAGGCATTCACCACCAGGATCCCCTGTTGCAGGTAACCCACGCTCATGTTACAGTTCTGTATGCGTACCTGTCCGGGACTGGCTGGATCATTGCGCGTAGTGATGCAGGTGGCGTTCTTAGTGAAACCGCTTCCGCATTTCAGGTTCACATATTCCACATCCACATTAGGACAATTAATAAATGTGAGCGCACCGTTCAGGCGTGCAGGACCGGCGCTACCGGTTTCCGCATAGATATCGCGCACCAGTACCGATTTACAATTATTGAACACCAGCGCTGCTTCTGCAGCGGAAGCCACGATGCGGGTACCGTTACCGCTGCCGCTGATCTTGATATGTCCTTTGTTGATGATCTGTACGGGTTGTGTCACCGGGTAGAATCCTGCCTGGAAGCATACCTGCGCATCCGTTCCGGCGGGTATCTGGTTAAACACGCTCTCCCAGCCCGGGCCCGGCATAGCGGTGAAAGTGCAGGCGCCGCTGCGGCTGGCGCAAAGCAGGTCCAGCGCTTCCTGTACGGTAGTAGCCTGTGACAAACAATTATTGCTGGTATAGCAGATATCATCTGCACAGATCTCCGTCAGTGAGGGGAACAATTCGCGGCAATCATCTACTTCCGCACTGCCATTCGTTACAGTGATCAATGCCAGGCGGCAGTAATAGTGCGGAGTACCGGCCGGCGCTTGTGACAGCGGAGTGGTATTAGGAATCGCGTAAGGCGGCCATTCTACTTCACCCGTAGCTGTACGGGCAGGTATCAGCCAATAGTCGCCGGCTTTATAGTTACCATCAGAGAAGAGTACCTGTATACCATCTTCCAGGTCTACCCAGTCTGCAGGCATCGGAACGCCGTCTGCAGTAGCAGTGGCATCCGACTGATCCCATCTGCGCAGCTTCAGGTTGGGTATGCCCGTATAGGCTGCGGCAGAACTTTCCAGCGTGATCTCGCGGGTAGCGGGATTGATGCCGTGGATCTTTACCAGCGGATGCGGTGTATTGTTCAGCGTAGCTGTTTCATCTACGATCTCCACCCACTGACCAATGCCGAAACCCAATATATCATCTTTGCCTACATCGGCCACCGTGAGGATGCTGCCATTCACTTTCTCGATCCGGGTTTCAACCGAACCATTATCTCTCGACCATTTGAAGCGGGCGTTGGCGCGGGTACCATTGCGCTGTACTTCCACACGGTACAATTGGTTCTCCAGTCGGCGGAATCCTGCGCTGGGTGGCAGCGAACAAGGGTTAGGCGTATCGGCTGCCTTGTTGGTGCGCACATTCATCCTGCCGCTGGGCGCAGCAATGGTATTATCCCATTCGGGGAATACGCTATCGCATTCCGGCGTGGCATTACCGGGGTTCACCTTCAGCAGCTTTACCTGCCATACCGTTTGCAAACGGGTGGTGGTATCTGCTTCTCCCAGGGCCACCTCCTGTATCAGCGGATCATCGTGATAATTGATCTCGCGCTGCCAGGCTTCCAGGTAAACAAGGTAAGCGCCGTTCTGCAGGTTCAGTGAAATGACCGGCGAGGGCGGACTTCCCGGCGGGCTGGATGGGGGGCTCGAAGGAGGGCTTCCCGGAGGACTGGACAAGGGGCTGCTGATAAAGTACTGGATATCCGGGTTAGGATACCAGGGCTGTTGCTTGTAGGTAACAGGCGGGACCGCAGGATCCAGCTCGCAAAGCAGGCCTGATACGTACAGGCGGCCCGGAGCGATCACCAGGTCAGTACCACCCGGCAGCACGCTGATCTTAAAACCGCTCCCTTTTTTGGGTACGCCGGAAGGGCCTATCACATCGATAGTCTCCGTATGCGTTCTGTACTGCTGAATGTCCAGTTGTTCATTCCAGTCGGCATCCAGTTGCACCCGGCCCTGTTGCATCAGCACTCCACTGTAGTGCTTTAGCCGGTTGAATATTTTTCGAGAATAATCTCCTGGCATTGTTTTATCCTCCTATAAGTTTAGATTATTTTAAGAAGCGTAAAATATTCCTGCCTCTAACCCAAAGCGGAGATATTCGTTTAACCTTACACGTAAGTTAGCTTCCCGTTGTGGTTGATAGAGGTTATGAAAAACGCCCATTTCCGCTTCATCATCTGCTCCCTGCCTGATCTCTGTGGCGCTGTGTGCGCTCAGCTGGCAATAGCCTGCATCTCCATAGCGGAGCGAGGTGAATACCGGCCTTACCCTTGCCGCATCATCCGGTGATTCAGGCTGGCAACGGTATGGACGCGGCAGATTATGACCGGGTGGCAAATAAGAAAAACGTACGCAGCCCTGTTGCAGGCGTTCTGCCGTTACCGGGTAAATCCATTCATCACCCGTTTGCAGGCCGGCATAGAAGATAGTGTTGGAACCCATCTCCATGATGCGGGTGTTGACCTTTCCGATGATCGTAGTGTTCTGTACATTGAGCACAGCGCCGGGATCTTTTCCGTTGAGGCCTGCATAGGCTGCCTCCAGTTCGCTGGTGGCGTCGATGATACTGTCGCTGATATGTATCGTGGCGCCTTCTGTGGCACGTATAGCGCCGCTAACAGACTCACTGATGCGCACTGTTGACCCGGGTGCTTCTACTACCAGTCTTGGCTGCGAAGGCTGCGCCGCTACTGAGCCGATAGCTTGCGTAGCGCCGGGCGCCAGCGTGCAATGTTGAATATGCAATAATGCAAGCTGGTTGTCATTACCACCGGCATTCTGTAAAGGGATATGCAGGCTGCCACCGATCACCAGCAAACCGTTCAGGGATACTTCTGTATTCGCCTCACCGGAGATATCCATATCCCCCGCCAGCACCAGTACAGGCCTGGCCTCTTCCCTGCCGCGGATCTCTATTTTAGTGCCGGCTGTTAAACTGATCACCGGCGTTTCTATATAGTAGTTGCTGTTTTCTATTTCTATGACGCCACCCGTGGCGGCCAGTTCCTGCAAAGCTTCCTGTATCGTGGCTTTATCAGTCGGCACCCGCACCAATCCTTTCTGTTCAAGGCCGGTGGCGAAAGTATTTGTTCTGCCATAGGTGCCACCTCCCATCTCCGCACTGAAACCATAGAAATAATCCACTTTCACGTTCGCAGGCGGTGCCTGTAAAGCAGGGAATGCAATACGGCCCAATACCGGATCGATAGCTATTTTAGATGCAGGCATATTGGCCCAGCCGATCACGTTACCTCCGGGATCCACCAGGTCGCTGAGGTTACAAATGGAAATGTTGTTGGATAATAACACAGGCGAACCATCTACATAGATCAGCACACTCCCGTTAACGCCATAGAATGCTGCCGGATCAGCGGCCATGCGCCGGCGGCTGATAGGTATGGGCACATTCTCCGGCCCTGCCAGGTGCGTGATCTCTTCTTCCGATTCACTGCGGTTGTACAAGGGCGTGTCCATGCCCAGGGCATTAAATTTATATCTTCTGTCGTCTACCCGGAAAGCAGGTGATTGCAATAAAGGATGGCTGGCCAGCCGCCATAACCAGATACCGATATCAGGTATATTATAGCGGCCTCTTTTGCGTTCAATGTTGCGCACGTCTGCCGTGCGGGCCGTCTTATCGAAAGGCGTGTTGATGAATTCCAGGAGCCCCCCGTTTTTTAAACCGGTTACAGACAGGTTCTCCGGGCGCAGGTGGTTCAGGTACTGGGTAGTGGCCAGCAGGGTGAAATACTCTACTACATTAGAGTCCCAGCCTGTTACATCATGCACCAGCTGTTCCAGTACTGCGGCAGTTCCTTTACGGCGCCTGTACTGGATGGTGTTGGCCACCTGTGCGCGCTGGGTAAAGGGCGCATTGGGAAAAACGATCAGGCCGCGTGCGCCTACCAGGTCGCCGATATAAGGCACTACCCATTCTGCGCAGGTTTCTATGAACTGATCATCATACAGCTGTTCAAAATTCTCTTCCAGCACGGCGATCTGTTCCGCTATCAGTGATAGCAGCTCTTTCAGCGGCCCCGGGCGCTCTTCTCCCGGGAACAGGGCATTGGCGGTTTCCTGGTCGCGTATACGATACAGCGAGGGAAGCAGCTTATACAGTCTTTCTTTATCGAAGCTCATATGATCACTTTAAGGTCGAGATGACGGTGATCCAGCAGCAGCAGTTCTGCTGCCGTAACATTATTATCTGTTGTTACCGGCATGGATGCAGGAATAGTATAGTTAAGGTCGGCAGAGGGATCATCCGCGCGATACAGTGTGTCTATGTCCACTGCTATCACGCCTGCTACAGCCTGTATCACGGCTACTACTTCGCTGTAATGCACTGCCTGGCCAAAGCCGCGTGCTGCAAAAGAGAAAGCATCCTGCAGGCTGCTTCCTACTGCGTTTAATACTTTATCGGTGATATAATCCGGGTCGATCTTGAGATTGGCAGAGAGGCGGAAGAACTGCGGCACATAAGTGGCCAGCGTAACAGTAACGCGGGGATCGCCGGCTTTACGGATGGCGTCCAGCAGGTTCTTATACAATTCGCTGTCTGTTTTGATAGCGGCGCCGCCTGCACCTGCAACGGTAATAAAGATGGTGCGCTTCTGTCCCTGCCAGGTCCAGGTGGCCAGTGCTTTTTCCACACCGGTGTAGGCCCGTGCAAAGTCTTCATAGTCCAGCAGCGATACGATACGGTCCAGCGTAAGGATCGTTAGCGGCGCATTACGCCGTGCATCCGCCAGTTGTTCCGGATCAGCCGCATCAATGGCAGGCACGGGGTTTACGGCTGATTTAACGCCCAGGGGACGTGATACCAGCTGTGAAAGCTGTTTGGCTTTTACCGCGCCGCTGACGCCAATGCCTTTCCGGTATTTTGCTTTTACATTCTCCTGGCCGGTAGGAAGGCGTGCACCGGTGATGCCATCGCCGAAGGTAACCGTGGTCTTTCCATCGTCATCACGGCGGGTGATATAGATCCGTTCATCAGGGCCTCTGTCTAAAAAGTTGGGTACTTCTTTCCAGAGCAGGTCATTCACACGTATTTCAAGTGTGGATTGTACCCCGCTGGCAGATGCGCCCCTGGTATAGGTCAGCGGCGGCTGTCGCAATGCGAACTGCTGGAAGATCTTAGCCGCGTCGCCGCTGCCTAACACTTCCTGTACAGACTCTCCATGCGTGGCAGGGGCTACATTGGCATTCACGTTCACCGTGCTGCGTGTATACGTATACGCGAGCGACGCTGTGAATACCAGCACGGTATAACCGCCTTCCACCAGTACTTCCTTGATGGTCATCATCTCGCTGGTGGTAGCGCCTTTGAGATCGTTGCGATCGCCGGTCACAATCACCAGCTGGCCTGTTTTCAGACCGGGGTAGTAATTATTGAGGGTAATATTGTCGCCAGACACCACATCTTCTACCGGCTGTTCTGCAAGTGCAAGGCGCAGACTCTGAGCATATGCTGTCACATCCCGGAAGATAGACAACTTGCTGACAGCCGGCTGGTTGATGACGATAGCGGCTGCAAAGACCGTCGTATCACCAATGGTGGTTACCAGTGGCGGATAATGAACGGTACCGCCTACAATATCCTTCCATTGCATCGGGATACTGATCTGCGTGGTCTTGCCGCTCATGCCATAGGCAGTACGCGGACGTATAGCCGTTTGCTGAATTTTATAAACAGGCACGTCCTCTATATTCTTAGCGCCTTTTTGCAAACCGATAAAGCTTCCTGCCAGTATCTCTTCGTATGCGTTATCAAGGAATACCCTGCCGTCTGCTTCTGCCTGGTCGAGATCCCATTCTGTCCACTGAGAAGGCGGTGTAGGCGTTGTTCCTGCAGTAAAGGGCTCTTTAGGGGCGTTATAGCCAAAGATAGCCGCCTGTTTGCGGAACACGAAGATATCCTGCGTCGTAATGGATGCCTGACGGGCAGCTTGTGCTTTAACAATACCGGATACGAGGTCGTGTGCAGACCATTTCTTTGTTTGCAGCAGCACAGCCAGATCCTCTTCTTTCCAGTTATTAAAAATGATCTGCGAGATCACGGATCCATCCAGCTGCTCTTTGTTATTGAAGATGTTGATGTCGCCGGCCGGCTGTATGGGACGAACAAAAACCGGTACCTGAGTGCTGCCGCTGGACAGTTCAACGCGGGTGGTTTTCGTATCGGTATCTATGGTAACAGAGAGTACCTTTTTCATTTTCAGGGCCTGCACCCCTGCAATGGTTTGGGATAAGAGCAGTATATCGCCCTTTTTAAGGTCATTAGCGGCGCCATCCAGTATCACCAGGCCTTTATCCAGCGTAAGCTGCTGCAGCTGCTTTAAACGCGGCGGAATGGCATTCCATTGCGGTCTTGCTTCTATGGCTGTAATGGTCTCAAAAGTCTGGGGCTGTTCTCCCGGACCGGGGATGCTCTGGATCTTCACACCGGCATCAATGGTGATGGGCGGCAATCCTTCAACAGGGTTCTGCGAAGTGCTGGTGCTTATCACCGGGCCCAGTGCGCCGGGCGCTTCTTCCAGTGTAAAGGCGAGAAAAGTGCCTGCTGCCGCTCCCGGGCGCAGCTCATAACCGATCAGGCGGGCCTGCTCCAGTACAGAAAAGCGCTCTGTAGCAGTACGCAGGTAAGATTCGTTGGCGATGCGCTCCTGGTAAAAGGTAAGCACCTCTCCCATGGCCGACCAGGCATCCAGCAAAGCAATGGTAAAATCATCATTGTTCCTGGCAGTGAGATGCAGCAGCGCATGCTGATCTGCGCCCGATAAGCGGGCCAGCAGGCTGTCTCTAAAAGTGGCGTAGGTTCCGGCACGGTAAGCAATAGCCTGCAAACCGGGCCGGTTATAGATCTGTAAAGGGGTACCGGTTAAGAAGCCGGTGCAGCAGTTACAAGTGTCAGTCATAAATAACTAGTTTGTTTGAGCTCGGGTCTTCATTGCCGTCATTGCGAGAACTAACCCGGGAGAGCAAGCGGGTCTTCATCCCCGTCATTGCGAGAACTAACCCGGGAGAGCAAGCGGGTCTTCATCCCCGTCATTGCGAGAAGCGGCAAAGCCTTTTTGGCGGGGCGCGACGAAGCAATCTCCTAACATAATCTCCAACATAATCTTCGCGGAGATTATGTTAGGAGATTGCTTCGGCCCGGCTCCCCGCAAAGCCTTACGGGCCTCGCAATGACGGGATAGGAGACCCGTTTGTTCCTTCCTATTGCTCATCGAAATGACCGAATAGAAGACCCTTATTTCCCTCCATTCATAATCAACCTGAACACCCCGTGCTCCGGAAAATTAGGATCATTATCCAGCCTCGCTATCTCCAAACGTGATAAGGTCAGCTCTCCTTTATCCAGCGCCACACTATCTGTTCTGCCCTGCCGGTTGAATTTCGTGATCTCTACCGCATCCACGCCGGGCGTTTGCTGTGCGGCAGCATATAAGGGGCTCAGGTATACCGTTTGACCAAAGCTGAAATTATCGGGATGGAAAAGGCCTCTGCCTCCCTGCGGCAGACCGCGGTTGCTGAAGATCTGTAACAATGCCGCCTGCACATCACTTCTGAAATAATGTTCATTCACACATACTTCCATTTCAATCTCCAGTGAGATGTAAACAGGACTGTTCACTTCCAGGTCGTGACCGGCCATGCGATAGCGCTCCAGTTTCTGCCGTATCTGTGTTTCAAAATCGGCGGCGATCGCTTCGCCTCCCAGGCGGTCTACTGTCAGGAAAACAGTTCGCCAGCTGCCGGTCCAGCGAAAAGTGGCGGCGCTGCGCTGTACCGTCTGATCAACACTCTTGGTGAGGTTCTCATAATCTTCCAGCGTAACGGCGCGTTCCTGTTTGCGGAAAGCATTAGGCGCTTTTTGCCGCACCATCTGCATGCTCTCCTGGTCCATAGCGCCGGTAGCAGGCAGCGGCATGGATACCGCTTTTATCTTTTCGTTGGCGCCCGTGATATCCGGGTCGTCAGATACGAGGTATACTTTCGGTTGAATGCCGATGTTGCCGTTAATGCCGTTACCGATCCTGCAGCGTACCGTGAAATCTGTTTCAGGTGCAGGACGCTTACCCAGCAGATCATCGCCGAAACGCAGGTAAGCAGTGCCATCATTCTCCACTTCCACCACGAAGTGCAGGTCGGCCGGCTTGCTGTTCAGCAGGTCGCGCTGTGGCGACCAGCTATGCGGCGATCCGGCTTCCAGCAGCTGTATAGCCGGCAGTACATCGCGCATGGACCATTGCCGTGCTGTTAGTGCGGAATCCTGCTGATAAGGGGCCACCTGGGTAACAGGACCAAACCTGAGTTTGGGATAATAGCGTAAGGGTATCGTAGATGTTTCCGGGATCTCACAGGGATCGCCTTCGGGCACGCTGACGCTTAAACGCGGCGAAGGCACGGGGTCCAGGGGAAATTCCGCCGTCATGCCATGATCGGCCAGCACATTGTTACCCAGTGCCAGGCTCACGTTGGGAAACTCTCCTCTTTCATTCTTCGTCGAGATACAAAGCGGAAAAGGCAATGCATCTGCCCTTTGCCATTGTATGATGGTGACGGGCTGATTATCCAGCGGGTCTTCCACCACTCTTACATTGCTGAGGCGTACCGGGTGCCGGTGATTGGGATCTGCATCTCCGGGCTCACCTGTTTGTGGTCCCAGCACTTCTGCCAGGATCAATATCATGCCTGGCTGCAATGCGGCGAGATTGCCTTTTAAAGTGGCGGTGGTAGCACCTTGCGGCAAACAGCACTGGCTGTCTTTCCAGGTGTAGAACTCCATGCGGTTATGCCGGTAGTCCAGTATAATATCATGCATCAGCTCAAACACCAGTGCGCCTTCATTCATGGCGCCCTGAAATTCTTTGCTGTCAGAGCGGAAGGCGGCCGGTATGGCGCTGGTACGTGTCAGTATTTTTGTAATACCGTAAATATTCTCCTGCTGCAGCAGCAAACCGGTAATACCGTCTGCTATTTCTATGTGCGCCCAGGTTCGGGCATTGCAGCCATCGTGCACAAAATAATCTATCAGGCGGGCATGGCGGCGTACAGACACGCGCCTGCGGGCGGTACCCAGGTAGGCTTCTGTGGCGATAGCATCCTGCTGATAGCTGAGATAATCGCCTGCATATGCCAGGAGCTCTACCAGCGCAATCCCTTCGTCGGCAATGCTACGCTCCTTCCACTGCGGTATCAGCAGGTTGAGGCGGTCCAGCATCAGCTGCCGGAAAGTGGCGTAATCCTTTGCCAGGTAGTTCAGCTCCGGCGCTGGCGGCGGCACCGGCGCACAGGAGAACTGCGGCTTGCAGTCAAAATCATTGCCGCAAAGTACCTTAAAGGAGAAGTCGACAGAAGACAGTACAGGATCATATCCCGTGGGGGCGTCACTGTTAGCTGCATCTGCTATCAGGTGGAGGGTATAGGTAGAGAAATCGCCTGCCGCTTCTACCCGCACCACCAGGATCTTTCCTGCATCTGGATTGGGTGGCGATGCAGGCGGCGACAGCACCAGGCCAATGCTGACGGAAGTGACCTTAATATCTTTTATGCGTTCGCCACCGGCAATGACCACATTTTTTTCGCTCAAGCTGCCCGGCGCAATATTCTTCAGAAAATGCACGTACAGCGTGGTTTGCCGCAGCGGCAGCGGATCTGCAGGATTATCCAACACCTCCAGGAAATCAATGCCGTTGATGGTGGGATGTTCCATCACCTGGTTGCGCCTGGCATCATTACAGCAGAAGTATTCCATGAGTGTGTATGTTAACGTGAAAACTGCGCTACGTTCTGTTCGCGGGTACGCCTTACGGTATATACCACAGTCACCTGTAAGCTGGAGTCGATGTTCAGCACCTGTACATCGTTCACTTCTATCAGGTCGCCCAGCCACTGCTGCAATGCGCCCTGTACAAGGAACTGGGTGGTAATAGCCAGCTCCTCGCCATTAGGTTCAAATACCAGCTGCAGCAGGCCGCTGCCAAAATCAGGATGGTTCACCCGCTCACCGGGAGCAGTGAAGAGCACTTGTTCGATCAGGTCGCGGATATGACGGTCGTTATCCGTTTCCGCGGTATTGCCTTTATTGTCGAACTGGTAGGGGAATGCGATGTTCATGTTCCTATCACTCTTGTTTGTGCAGATAAAATCATCAATGGGGTACCATTCGGTGCGCAGATAGCCTGGCTATCCATCAGCAGTACCGGCATACCGTTGGAGGTTACACGAACGGCGGCGGTAACCCATTGCGCCGTTATACAGGGACTGGGTGCACCGGATACATTGAAGGGACAACCGGCTACCGTATAGGGCGCAGGCTGCATGACGATCGGCATGCCGTTTACCAGCACCCTGGGGTTAGGAGAAGTAGGCATGGCGGGTCCTGCGTGCGCGCATTGCACGGTAGCGCCAACATGTAATAAAGGTCCGGGCATATGCAATTATGTGATGGCGAGCGCGCCGTTATTGATCGTTACTGCTGGGCCTACCATGACAATGCTGGCCCCTTTTCCGTTCTGAATATAGATCCCTGTGTCATTCACGATGATAGAGGCCCCGGTAGTGCTCTTCAGCATGATACCACCGGTAGGACCAGGCAGATCGCTGACCACAAGCGTATTCTGCGCCTGCGTCTGGAACACGATATTGGGTGAAGCAGGGATACCCGCCAGCGCCAGCGCCGGTATTTCACCGGCAGAGCCCCAGAAGCATCCTGACCAGATAGGATAATCCGGATTACCGCCTTCAAATTCCACCCATACCAGCGAGCCGATGATGGGCACTACAAATGATCCCATCTGGATGCCCGCCAGCGGTACGCAGGGCATCGCCCAGCTGGAGATACCAAGGCCCAGCACATCCGGCACCTGCACCAGTAACCTGGCTTTCTGCATGGGGTCTATATTGTTCAGCACTGTACCGCGATGCTTGCCGTAGAATTTTCTTTCTGTTGACTCATTCATAAAATATATCGTTGATCATGCCGGAACCAAAGGCACTGTAGGCAGTAAACCGTTCCGGGTGATGGTAAAGTCCTGTGTATATTTTCCCCGCTCTATCTTATGCTTGACCTGCTTTACAAAGAAAAGGCCGTCAAAAGCAAGGCCTGCCCCTCTCACGCCTACCAGCGCTCTTGCTTTCAGTATATGGCCATAACGCAGCACATTGAGCGAACCGGTACCGGTGACTGCATCTGCAGAACGGGCCGCTTCTGCCAGTCCTAAGGCCACTGCCTGAATAGGGTTCAGACTGGCCGTATCAGGCAGCATGGGGAAATTAACGGGAATAGGCGGCAGCGCTGCCAGGGGCGGGTTCAGCGGACCTATATCCGGTATGGGAATGGGAATAGCAGTATGCGCTTCCTCGATCTGTATAAATACAATGGGCATTGTTTTCGAGGAACCGTTGAAACTGAAATTAAGCGACTCCACATTCGTATGTGCATCCATGTTAATGTTCAGCGCGGGTTGCGGAATGCCTACTTTTATTTCAGGGCCCCAGTAAGCGATGTTCATGCCCGGCGCAGGGCCCGGCTCTATATAGAACACATAGCCTACTGCCCTGGCCAGCTCATTGATGTACTCCAGGTCTTTTCCGCGATGCGTAGGGATCCGCTGGGTAGGCACGGGTACATCTGTAAACAAACTGGGGATCACAAGGGGCACTATACCGAAGATGGCATACTTCGCGATGATGAGCGCTACCCTTGCTTCCGGCGGCATACAGGGATAAGGGAAACCGGTGAAGTCAACATAGTTCATCACGCTGGTCAGATCAGCACCGGTAACGGTAAAAGTAGACTGCCCTGTTTGTACGTTAGGCGTCAGCTGGTGATTCACCACCATGCCATCCATCAATACATGCGGCGTACCATTCACGGTTACCATGATGATGACCCGGATAAAAGGGCCTACCTGGCCTAATAAGAGCAGCAAGGTATTCAAAGGCGACTTACTGCTGAAGTTAAAGATCAGCTGAAAACCGCTTTCACCACCCGCTGTAGTAGTAGCTTCCACACTGGTGAGCGCATCTACTACTTCTTTGGGAACAGGCACTGGTACTACGGGGCCAATCAGCAGGTTCAGGGTAACTTTTCCTTTCAGCATATCAGAAGCCAGTCAGGTTTTCCGGTTGTGTGATGCGCAGCCTGGCGCCTATTTCGTCTGTCAGCTCTTCCGGCTTGATAGCGTTGTTGGCGTCAGCGATCTGCCAGAACTGCTCAGGGTTGCCGATCTGTGTAGCGGCGATATTATCCAGGCGGTCCCCTTCTCTTACCACATATTCCTGTAACAGCACAAACCTGTCGGGAGAAGGCACCATACGGCGGCGCAGGTAAATGATCTTCCTGCCGTTCGGCTCATCAATGGTGGCGGTACCGGTGCGGTAATAACGGCTGGTAACAGGAAAATTATTTACCGGCAGATTGCCTGCCTGCAGCAGGTTTTGTAATAACTGCGTATTCATGGTATTACATTTATACCCAGGTCAGTAAGGTTACCGGATGCGAACATGCCTGCCAGGCGTTCCTTGTTCTGCTGGTAGCTCATGAACAGGCTGCCTCCTTTATGATCAAAGCCCAGATCATCTATGCTTAACACGCGCATGCCCAGGCTCACCTTAGCGCGGATGGGGTTCAGGTTCACATCAAAAGCTTCTTCGGTAATGCTGAAATCTGTAATGCGCACAGGCAGGATGCGGTTCTTGTTCCAGATGAACAGCGTTAGCGGCGATTCCATGGAAGCGATCTCCAATGCGCCCATGCTGGCCATACTGTTATTCGAAAGCAGCTGCGAGCTCTTGGGATAGATGATGGTTTCCAGTGCGGCCAGCTGCGGCTGTATACCTGCTTTTACGGTGACAGGATCGGCTATCTGCAGCTGATCGGTGGCATCTATCTCCACATCCAGCTTCAGCGTTTCTACCGGCGGACCGGTAAGACGCAGGGGTTGTGAACGGTTATTGGAATCATTGCTGATGCTCTGTACCTGCAAAGTGCGGGTAAGGGTATCAGGATTATATTGCAGGGGGATGATCCGTTCTACGGCAGAGGTGTCCGGATTAATGAGCACAATGCCGCCTTTTATGAGATGAGGAGATCCGGGGAATGTAGACATGATTTCGAAAGTTTGAAGTTTGAGTCGGGTTGCTGCGAGGACTATTGCCTGACGGTACCCCCTCCCCGTCATTGCGAGGAGCAGTAAAGCCTTTGTGCAAGGGGGCGACGAAGCAATCTCTCAACACAATCTTCGCGAAGATTATGTTATAGGTTATGTTAGGAGATTGCTTCGTCGCCCAGCGCACCAGTCCCCGCTGCTCCTCGCAATGACGGAGGAGACCGAAGCGACGATTAACGTTACTTTGACGGAGGCTGAAACCCTGTGTACACCGTATTCGCGATCTGCTGTCCTACCGCAGCAGGCTTCGCGTTAGGCGTATGATTAAAACTACCGACATCCAGCGAAGGTATCGCCCCGCCTGAAGACAATCCCTGCGGCAAACCCTGTTCCGTAAACAGCCGCGTTAGCTCCTGCTGTACAGCAAGGCCTATACGCTGGCGGTCTCCTGGCTGAAAGCCGTGCAGCACCAGCTCTTCAATATGCAGTTCTATGTTGGGAGGTGTTACCATGTTCCTAATTCTGCGTTGATCAATGGTTTTTCCAGCTTATTGTATTCGCTGCGTGCAGCGCGGGAGATGTGCGACATATCCACCGGCCGGCCTTCATCTGCTGCAATAAAAGCAGCATTCATGGCAATGTTGCGGATGTTGCCGCCCGCAATATTGAGACGTGCCAGCTTATCTAACTGCAGGTCTGCCAGTGGTGTGCTGGCGGGAAATGCGCGGCGCCAGATCTCTGCCCGCTGTGCAGCATCGGGGAAAGGAAATTGCACAATAAAGCGGATGCGGCGCATCCAGGCTTTATCCATCGTGCTTTTCATGTTGGTGGTAAGAATGGCCAGTCCGCGGTAGGCTTCCATACGCTGCAGCAGATAGCTCACTTCTATATTGGCGTAGCGGTCGTGACTGTCGCGCACTTCACTTCTTTTGCCGAACAGCGCATCCGCTTCGTCGAACAAAAGAATAGCACCACCATCTTCTGCCGCATCGAAGATCTGTTTGAGGTTCTTTTCTGTTTCGCCTACATATTTGTTGATCACCTGGCTGAGGTCTACCCGGTAGAGATCCAGCTCCAGCTCTCCGGCCAGTACTTCTGAGGCCATGGTTTTGCCGGTGCCGCTCTCTCCTGAGAACAGGGCGGTAATGCCCAGTCCTCGCGAGCTGCGGGAAGCAAAGCCCCAGTCCTGGTACACCTTGTTGCGCTGCTTTACCTGCATGGCGATCTCTTTCAGGAGCTCTTTCTGTGCGGGGGGCAGCACAATATCTTCCCAGCCTGCAGCTGGGTCAATACGTTGGGCCAGTTCATCGATATGCGGACGCGTATGTTTACAGCAGGTTTTCCAGAGCAGCGGTAAGAGCTGCGTGGTATCATCGCTATCGGATAGCTGCGCCAGTGCAGCTGCGCCTGCGCTGCCGATAGTATGTGCGCTCAGGTTGAACTGCGCTACTATCCTGTCCATCTGCCCGTTTAAGGAGCGGCCGGCTTCACCCAGGTGAGCCATCCATAACGTTACCTGCTCCTGTGAAGTAGGTTTTGAAATTTCGTAGGCGATCTTCTCTCTTCTTGTTTTAGGACTTGCGGGTCCGCTGCTGACGATAACGATGCCCTGTACATGCTCCATAAAACTATTCACTGCCTGTACACGCAGCTTATCCGTTGTATCAAGTGTGGTATAATCCAGGAAGATGGCACAGGCTTTTAATGCTGCTTCCCGGCTCCATAAACGCGTCAGTTCATTAATATCACGGGCAGCAGTAGGAATAGCATATACCGGGATCGTATAGAGGTACATGCCTAAACGCGAAGCGATATAGCCTGCGATCGCCTCTTTATCCGCATGATTATCTCCCCCCAGCTGGATCAGCGGCAGGCCGCCGGGCGCAAAATGCTGCGAGTAATTATACAGGATGCGGGTGGCCAGCTCTATATGAGACGGCGCCAGGCTTTCGCCTGCCTGCGCAGGTTCTACCAGGCCGGATAAACGATCATCCAGGTGATGCACGCCGGTGAGAAAATGGAGAATCTGCTCATCGATCTTCAGCGGACTTTTAGATACCAGCTGTTCATTCAGCAGCTCTATCAGCCGCCAGTAGCGCAAGGGCGCATTAGGCGACAATGCGCTCCAGTGCGCTTCCGGAAGAACGGCCAATGCAAGGCCGAAAGAAGGCAGGATCAGTGAAGCGTTGCCATGGAGCCCTGCTATCATGGTAGCCAGGCTGCTATCCAGCTCCACTCCTGCACAAAGCAATAATATATTCTTTTCAAAGGCGGAAAGCCCTAATACTTTTACCAGTATATCCAGCGCAGCAGTATCAGGCATTTGCTGTGCCGCTTCTTCTACTTCGTTCAGGGCCTGCTCCAGCTGGATCTGACGGGCCGTATCTTCCAGCGCGCCGGCATCCGGCGCAGGGTTATACAGTTCCAGCGTCAGCTTTGCCAGGCGAACAGATGCCATCAGGTAACGCTGATTGGCATCATGCCAGGTGATGGAAGCGGCGCTCATGGTATCGTGATCACGGGTGAATTATAATTGCCATTGGGGGCGGTGCCCAGCGGGCTCTCTGCTCCGTCTACCTGTATACGCACCAGGTAGGTCCCTGCCCTTACGCCTGCAATGGGAATATTGATAATATCCAGCGAGCCGGGAGGACTTAAAACAGTAGACATCAGCAGCTGAAAACTATAAGCCCGCGGCGGTACGCCGGGAACAGGCGGGTTCAGCTCATTTAACAGCAGCATGATGCGTTGGGTATCTGTTACGTCAGGGCTGAGCTGCAGGCGCACCGTAGCAGACCTGGGCGCATTGCCGGAGCCTGTTACATTCAGCACCTGGCTGGATACGATACGGGGACTTAATACAAAAGCTTCCGAACGGGAGGAAACACCCGTATGCGGCTGCAAGGGAGAGCCCATCAATGTGGGATGTATTACCTGTATGCCATGAACGCCGGCCGGTAAAGACGGCGGCAGTGTAAACGTGATGGAAGTATCGCTGATGTCTGCCACAGCCGGCGTTACTTCAATACCGCCTACATTTACAAGCACGATCTCATTTTTGAACTGGTAGCCTTGCAATACGATCCGGAAGCCGGAGAGGATCTTCTGATCAAACAGCACGGGAGCAGTGGGCCCGGATTGTGAGCCTATCCTGTTGATCACCGGTTGTTTGAAAGGTATCACATAAATATTGCGTGCCTGTACAGGCAAAGCTGTTTTGGTAGAGCGCTGGCTTTCTATCAGCACCACAGAGATATGATATGCCGCGGTGGGCCTGTATTTGGCGCCGAAGGCAGTCCAGAGTTTGGAGATCTCTTCCAGGTTCATCTCCTCCGGACTGATCTTGATCTGTTCTACCTGGTCGGCCAGGTTGGAAGTAGACAGGGCCCTGAGTGAGAGCGGCAGATCGCCGGTGTTCACACCTCCAACAGGCGGCGTTAATGATCTGCGGATAGCATCGCGGGCCAGTACAGGCGTTTCATGCAACAGCTGCATGCCATGTCCCAGCAGTATTTCCATGTGGAGCTCACTGCTGCCATAAGCGGATAAAACATAGTGCAGGTCCAGCGCCAGGGGCGGATTCCCCGTACGCGTACCGGCGGAATCGAATGCAGGAAAGCCGTTGTTACGCCAGCCTGCATTGGTAGTGGCCTGGTACATGAACAGGTTCAGCTGGCTCTGTTCGTTGGTGGTGCTGGTATCAATACGATCCGGCGGCAGGGCGGTTACCAGTACGGTAGAGCCGATGACGCCCGTTACATCATGATTGATCAATCCGTCATTCAGCAGGTCTTTCAATACCTGTGTTACTGATGCAATAGCAAGCGCCGTGCTCATGATGTACCTCCGCTTCTTTTTTTAAGAAAGTCGTCAAGCGACATAGCCGCTTTATTAGCCGTGTTTGATTTTGCAGCCGCAGGCTGTGTAAGCGCCCTTACATCAATGCGGCCGATGGATACTTTGATCACCGGCTGCGGCGCTGCCGCCGCAGGGGAATATTGTCCTGCGCCTGCGCGTTGCATATTACGGTCAGGATACCCATTACCCTTATGATCGGAAAGTACAATGCCTTGCTGTCCGGCCGGCTGAATACTGAAATAAAGCGGGCGCGTAGTGACAGGCTGCGTTTGTTCAGGGGCGGTGGACGGTGTATTGGTCCCGCCGTTTTGAGGCGGCGGATGCTTTACAAAAAGATTGTTCACTGTTCCCCCTGTGGGCATGGCAGCAGGATAGTTATCAGCCCTTGTATGCTCCCCACCATTATCTGGCGGGGCTTGCGCTGCCGGTCGCTCTGTTGCAGCAGGCGCAAACAAGGACAGCAGCGTTTCAGGCGGGGCGATAGTATTATTGACAGGCGGTATTGCAGCTTGCTCCCCGCTTTCCTGTACAAGTGGTGCTGATGGCGGTGTCGCAGCAGGCCCGCGCCGTTCAGGAAGAGCGCCGGTTACCGCAGGAGGATGATCCGCCGGAGGCGCAATATTCCCCTGGGAATAAACAGGCATAGGCTCCGCAGCGGGACCCGGCTGAGGTTCAAACCTTCCCCTGAGCCGGGGCATTACATAGCTGGCAGCGGTAGTATGACGAGCTATCAGGTTGCTGATGAAATTACCCATGATCAGATCATTTCCAGGTAGAGCTGACGGCGTTGCGCGCTCATGTTCAGTATATCCTTTTCAGACCAGCCGAAGGCCCTTGCCAGCAGGCTTACCTCCTGCAGGAGGCGCAGGGCCCATTGATGCACCTCTGCCCAGAGATAGCTGGCAATATCGAACAGCGCTTCCCATTGATGCTTACAAGCCGGACAATTCAACAACATCCGTATATCCGCCTGCGGATCTTCTTCGCTCATACGCTGCATGAGTGCTGCTGATAGATCATCCGGCAAGGTTTGTATATCGTTTGGATCTATTGCCACAATACAACGTTGCAAGAGGGCGTCTGCATTCGCATAGGCGGTGCAGATATCGAGCGTGTTGGGCAGGCGGTAATGGATGGTATACCCGGCTATTTCCAGGGAGCGGCTGGCAGGGCTGTCTGTTTGCAAACAAGGCTGCAGGCGCAGCTGCTCTACGGAAGTTTCCCATTCCACCTGTTCGGCGCAATGAGGACAATAAGCCATGTTCAGCAGGCGGGAGCCAAAGATCCATTCGCGCAGCTGTAAGAGGCGTGCATCCCGTTCACCGATGCTCAGGGCAGCTATCTGCTCTGGATCAGCTCCACATGCGGTTGCCAGCATGCGTAAGGATCTGTCCAGGAGTGATTGCTGCAAGCCGGTTTCCCAGTGATCCATTAATTCAGTGGCGCTCAGCGGCCTCATATTCGGTTATCATGGTTCTGTGAAAGAAGGTTCGCTGGGTTCAGTCACTTCATAATCACGTTCCCATCCTTCGTTCTCCAGCTTGATGTGCTGTATAGCCACGGCATTGGCATTCGCATCAAGGTCGGGCAGGGCCTGGAATTCAGACACCCAGCAGCGGAACACCTTGTAAGCGATGGCCAGCTGTCCGGCTTCGTTGTACAATTCTATAATGATATCTTTTCTGAAATCTTTCAGGGATACTTCTGCACCCAGGCCGGAGCCGAAGTTCCAGACCTTGTTGGCCCATTTTTCAAACTCCTGGTCGTGCGTTACGCCGCGTTCCAGCGATATTGCTTCAAACTCTGTACGGCCTGGTGATTTGCGGCTGCTGCTGGGATCTCCGCCTTCGCGGTGCTTCACCACTTCGGTGGTTTTCTTGAGACCACCTACTTTACTGATGCCGGCAACGTAGCGGCCTTCCCATTTCACCCGGAACTTGAAATTCTTGTACGGGTCAAAGCGTTGCGTGTTTACGGTAAACTGTGCCATGATAGTTAGTTTTCAATTTTACCTGCCAGCTGCTGGATTTTAATGATCACAAATTCGGCGGGTTTCAATGGTGCAAAACCTACGAGTATATTCACGATGCCCAGGTTGATATCGTTCTGTGTGGTTGTTTCCTTATCACATTTCACCAGGTAGGCATCTTTCGGCGTAGTGCCCTGGAAGGCGCCCTGCCGGAAGAGGTTGTGCATGAATGCGCCGATGTTCAGTCTTATCTGCGCCCATAAGGGTTCATCATTCGGTTCAAACACCACCCATTGCGTGCCGCGGAAAAGGCTTTCTTCAATGTAAAGCGCAGTGCGCCGAACAGCGATATACTTGTATTCATCTGCCAGCTGGTCTGCGCCGCGAAGCGTACGTGCGCCCCATACTACCCTGCCCGTGATGGGAAAGGCGCGGAGACAGTTAATGCCGAGCGGATTCAGCTGACCGTTCTCCTGGTCGTTCAGGTTCACCTGCAAACCCTGTATACCATTGATACCTGCGTCGATACCTGCGGGCGATTTCCATACACCACGATTGGTATCTGTCTGCGCCATGATGCCGGCAATGCTGCCGCAGGGCACAAAAGTATCGATCTGGTTCTGCCGTGCCGGATCGGGCTTGCGTACTCTCGGGAAATAGAGCGCTGCATTGCGTGCAGCCGTACCGGAGAGGCCCAGTGTGGACAGTCCGGCAATAGCATTGGACACCGCACTGGTAGGAACAGATGCCCAGGCCAGCGGCGGATCTACCAGCAGCATGGCGCGTTTGTCCACACAGAGTTCCAGCGCCTTCTGATAAGTGGAAGCACTGGTATCTGACAGCCTGGTGGGCGGCGGTATGCACAAGAGGTTAAAGAGGTCTGTATTCAGCAGCGCGTAGATGCCTGTTTTCAGGCTTTGGCTGCCTTCATATTCAAGCGCGGTGAGATCACTGCCGTCATCTCCGCCGGTGGCGGTAATGGGCGTGGTAGTCACTGCAGGGCGTACTGTAGGTACGATCCAGTTGCCGCTGCCGTCTTTCTCTACGCCAATGCGGGCGGAGTTCTGTTCCAGCACGCGGGGCAGGAAGCGAACATCTGCAGCCTGTAACGTTACGTTGAGGTACTCTTCCACTTTCACCTTGTTCTCATAAATGATGAGGTTAAAATGGGTGGTATCCGGCACTACAGGAGAAGCGGGCGGCGCAGTAGGATCCTGTGTGTTGTAATTCACGGCAGCGCTGAGGTTGTTGCCCCATAGCCCGGGACTGGCGGCCTTCAGATTGAGAAAATCACCCATTGGGCTTAAGGTGCCGGGCAAGGGGATAGTAGCGATATCTGCGCCGTTCACAATGCGGACGATGATGGCCTGACTGCCGCCGTTGAGGTAGAAGTCCTGCACGGCATAGCTCATCGTGCTATCCATCCATAGCCCACCGAACAGGCGTTCGTAATCGCCGAAGCTGTTGATGATGACAGGCTCATTCACAGGCCCGCTCAATGCGCGGCCAACAAAGGCGGTTATTGAGGTAGCCACGCCGGTGATCGTTCGCACGCCACTGGGCAGTTCTTCAATATACACGCCAGGATAAGTTGGTTGAACTGGCATAAATAAAAGTTGTTAGTTGTTAGTTATTAGTTGACAGTTGTCAGTGGAGAAATCACTAACAACCAATTGCTTCCATGAGATATTCCTGTGGTAAATTGAGCAAAATGCTGCGCTGCAGGAGATCAATGCGGACCAATATCTTTTCTTTCCCTTTGTATTGCACTACTTCGCATGCAAAACCGGTAAATGGCCCTTCACGGATGAGCAGGCATTTACCAGACCGGAAATATTCTGCAGTCACCTCTATCTCCTGGCCTTTGTTAACAATAAGGCGGATATGGTCAATGATGGCAGCGCTTACCCGGGCTATCTGGTTGCCCGTTTTCACATAATACAATACGCCGTCAATGTCAAGGGTGTTGACATAGTTGTAATCATTCTGAAGATTTACGAAAACATAAGAGGGGAACAGGGGAGCATCGATGTACTTTTTACGGTCGGACCATTTGCGGAGCGATTTGACAGTTGGCAAAAAGGCATCTACTGCTAGTCTTGAAAGCTGTTCAGTTACTTTTTTCTCATGGCGCGGCTTGGTATAAATAACACGCCATCCGGCTTGGAAGTCAGTCATGGGGTTTCAATCTAGCTGGTAAAAAGATAAAGCTTGCGCTATCGTAAGTCACAGTCTTACGAATCCGGCAAAAGCATAAAAGCAAAAAAAATAAAACAACAAGCTGAAGTTGCGGTACGGTTCTTCTTTAATCTGGTGCCAGTCTTTAAAAGAAAAAAATCCTTGCCATTCGATTGGGGTCGAAAAGAATTGTAATTGGAAGTGTTTGAGATTAACTATTCAATAGCAAATTAGTAAAAAAAATTAAATTTTCAATATTCAAATAAAAAATACTTCATTATTAATTGGCGGATGTCCAGGATGATGGCCACCAGAAAAGGAATTCATTTTTTTGCTTACTTAACAAAAAATTAATAATTTCATAACACAACTAGCGCCCATAATTTCCACCCATTCCTCTGAAGCACCCCCTAAAACAATTATTACTATTCCACGATTACTACCCGATGTTGGCAATGACAAGATATATGTCGCTATCCGTAGCTCATGTTAAAAGAACCGTAAGCGGTTTCACGAGCTGGTACCTGATACTTTGCGCCTTGGTTTTATTCCTGAGGTGTTTAGCCATGATATATGACAGGATGCTGCACGGCCGGCTACGTGCCTGGTGGGATGTGTGGCTGGCAGGCATTGCCAAAGACATGATCTTCCTGATGACCCTGGGCGCCTGGGCTTTTCTTGGCCACCTGCTCATTTCCCTCTTCAGTGAAAAACTGGCGCAGCGCCTGGGCATTATCAGCGCTATTGTGATCTGCCTGGTGCATATCGCGCTTACACAATACTTTCTTACTACACTCACCATGCTGGGTGCTGATCTCTGGTATTATTCCACCCATGATATATGGCAAACGGTTGCAGCCACCAATATCCGGGCACTGGCCCTTATCGGTATGCTGGCCGTGATCGTACTCGTGATCTGGAGCCTGGTGAAACTGCCCGGCAGGATCCACCCCGCCCCGGTAGTAGGCATCAGCATCATCGTATTATCAGGTCTGTCTGAAATCTTTAACCTGGCCCGCCGCTCGCAAAACTGGCGCAGTGAAAGCTCTGAATATGGTAATAGTCTCAGCAACAATACCTCTTACTTTTTTTACCGGCAGAGCCTTGATTACTTCTTTCCTTCACTGGCGGAACTGAATGTTTATGCAGACAGCAATATCCTGACAGAACGTGATGAAGACAACAGCAGCGTGGATTATTTTAACTATACGGATGAAAAACATTATCCTTTCCTGCACCCGGATGAAACAAAGGATGTGCTGTCTCCCTTCCTGCGCAGGAACGGCAGTAAGCCTAACATTGTGGTGGTAGTGCTGGAAGGAGTTGGCAGGGCCTATGCCAATAAGGGCGCTTACCTGGGAAGCTTTACACCCTTTATGGATTCGCTGTCAAAGCATTCCCTCTATTGGGAGAACTTTCTAAGTTCCGCAGGGAGAACCTTTGCCGTGCTGCCTTCCCTCCTCGCCTCTGCGCCTTTCGGTAAAACCGGCTTTACAGAGATGGGCGACCGCATGCCGCCGCATCTGAGCTTATTAAGCCTGCTCAAGCATAACGGGTACTCCACTGCTTTTTACTATGGCGGCGATTCCCGGTTTGATAACATGGCGGATTTTCTGCACCGCAATGCCGTTGATCATATTTACGACCTGCAATCTTTTCCGGAAGGTTACAGCAAGCTGCCGGCTAACCGCCTGGGGCTTTGCTGGGGATATAGCGATAAAGAGCTTTACCGCTTTTATTTCTCTACGCTTAAAAATGATGATACGCCCTATTGCAGAGTATTGCTCACCGTTACTTCTCACGAGCCTTTCCTGGTTCCGCAGCAGCAAAAGTACCTGACCCGCTTTGAAGAACGGATGAATGAGCTGCATTTTGATAAAGCCAGCAAAGAGATAGCGCGTGATTTTAAATTGAAATATGCCAGCATCCTGTTTGTGGATGACGCCCTGCGGGAATTCTTCCAGGCCTATGCCCAAAGGCCGGATTATTATAACACCATCTTTCTTGTTACAGGCGATCACCGCATGCCGGAGATCCCGATGAATGATAAGCTGGATCGTTATCGTGTACCCTTCCTGATCTATTCTCCGCTGCTGCAACGCAGCGCTACCTTCTCTTCGGTGTCGTCACATTTTGATGTTGCTCCCAGTATACTGCGCCTGTTACAAACGCAATACCAGCTGCGCGTGCCTACACTCGCTTCCTGGGTAGGCAGCGGACTGGATACCGGATATACCTTTGGCAACCGGAAAGCTTATCCTTTTATGCAGAGCAAGCGTTTCATGATAGACTTTATGCAGGGAGATCATATGATCATAGGGAATGATCTTTTCCGTATCGATGAGCAAATGCGCCTCGTTCCTGTCGTTGACAGGTATAAACAGGGGCAGCTGCAAAGAAGGTTTGAAAGATTTAAACAAAAGAACCGCCAGATGGCGGCGGGTGCCAAGTTGTTGCCGGATTCTATTTATCAGCATTATTTTCCGAGATAGCTATTCTTCCAACGGCATCACCAACACCGCCGCCCCATGCACCTCCCCTGAACGCAGCATTTGCAGCGCCTCATTGGCCTGATGCAATTCAAACACCTGCGTAGTCGTCTTCACCGGTACCAGCGGCGCCTGTTGCAACAGCAAGTTCCCATCTTCGCGCGTAAGATTCGCCACAGAGCGCACAACCCGTTCTTCCCATAACAAACTATAAGCAAAAGAAGGAATAGCGCTCATATGTATCCCCCCGCAAATCACCACACCCCCTCTGTCTACATCTGACAGCGCTTTAGGAATTAGTCTCCCGTCAGGTGCAAAGATGATCGCAGCATCCAGCGGTACCGGCGGCTGTTCCCTGGAATCACCCGCCCATACCGCTCCTAATCGCAGCGCAAATTCCTGCGCACGCTGATCACCGGAACGGGTAAACGCATACACCTCTTTGCCCTGGTAAACAGCGATCTGTGTAAGGATATGTGCCGCCGCGCCAAAACCGTACATACCAATATGCCTGGCATCTGAGGGCGCCATGCGATAAGAACGATACCCTATCAGGCCCGCGCAAAGCAGCGGCGCACCGGAAGCATTGGCATACATACCCGGCAAAGGCAGACAATATTGCTCCCAGGCTGTAGTGAAAGTAGCATACCCGCCGTTCACCGTATACCCGGTGAACAACGCATGCTCACAAAGGTTCTCCCTTCCGCTCAGGCAGTATTTACAGGTACCGCAGGTGTACGCCAGCCAGGGAACACCTACCAGGTCGCCGGCCTCCAGGTGTTGTACGGCAGCGCCTTTAGCCGCCACTACGCCGATGATCTCATGGCCCGGTATCAAGGGCAAATGAGGATATTGCAGCTCTCCGTCCACAATATGCAGATCCGTACGGCATACACCGCAGGCGATCACTTTTATGAGGACCTGCTCCGCAGCAGGTACAGGCATCGGGAGATTCTTCAGCACCAACGGTTTCCCGGGCGCTTCCAGTATCATGGCAAGCATGGTGTCAGGCAGCTGGGGCTGTGAATGGGATGTCATATGTTGGGGTTAGATGGCACGTCTATAAATCTAGCAAAATAACTGCCAACCCCACGCGATATTAAAAGATATATCTATCTTTAATAAGCTCAGCCGCTTAAAAGCAAGCCCCTTTATGGACCAGGAAAAATACAGCTTGTTTGATCATCTGATAGAAGGCGTCCAGATCATCAGCAGAGATTGGAAATACCTGTATGTGAATGAGGCCATCTCCATACACTCCATGCTCTCCAAAGAGCGGCTGCTGGGGCACACCCTCATGGAGATCTACCCGGGTATTGAAGACACGGAACTATACAGGCGCATTAACAACTGTATGGAGCACTGCACTACGGATAAAATGCAGATCGAGTTCAATTTTCCCCACCGCGCCGTAGGCCATTTTGAGCTGAGGTTCCAATCTGTCCCGGAGGGCGTACTGATCCTGTCCATTGACGTTACCGAACAAAAGAAGACCGAAGAGGCGCTGAAACAAAGCGAGGAACGGTACCGGATGATCTTTAACGGCATACAGGAAAGCTTAATAGTCTATGAAGTCATTACAGACGATGCCGGAACAGTCACTGACCTTTGCTTCCTTGAAGTAAACCCCGCCGCAGAAAAAACAATCGGGAAAACCAATAAAGAGCTGATCGGGCATACCCTCAGCGAAGTCCTGTGGGCACTGGACCAAAACGCCGTGGAAATTGTAAAACGGGTACTGTTAACACAGGAACAGGTAAGAACAGAACGCTTTATTCCCCTCCTTAACAGGTGGTTTGAGATCTTCACTTTTTCACCGCAACCCGGACAGATCGCCAATCTTAATCTCGACATCACCAACCGCAAGCACGCAGAAGAACAGGCACACCAGCTGCATCTCGACCTGGAAGAGCGTATCAGGGACCGTACAGCAGAACTGATCGCCTCACTCGAAAGAGAAAAAGAGCTGAACGAGATGAAGTCAGACTTCGTGTCGATGGCATCCCATGAATTCAGAACGCCCTTAAGCACGCTGCTGACCAGCGTCTCGCTGATAGAAAAATACGTGGAGACCGGCGAAAAGGAAAAATCATACAAGCATCTTGCAAAGATCCAGGCCTCCGTTAAAACCCTGACGAATATTCTCGAAGATTTTCTCTCGCTGGATAAGCTGCAGGAAGGCAGGATAGATGTAACGCAACAAACTTTCGAGCTCTGCCCCTTCGTAGAAAAGGTCATAGACGATATAAAGCCTATCTGTAAACGCAAACAGCACATCCGCTACCAGCATACCGGCCTTACCAGCGTATACTTCGACGCCAAGATCTTACAGAACATCCTGCTCAACCTGCTGTCAAATGCCATCAAATATTCCGAGCAGGATATAGCAGTAAGCACCCAGGTAAATGATGGCGCCATGACCCTGACCGTTACAGACAAAGGCATCGGCATACCCGAACACGGACAGGAAAAAATGTTCCGGCAATTCTTCCGTGCAACAAATGTCAACAATATCCAGGGCACCGGACTAGGGCTCTACATTGTGAAACGTTATCTCGACCTCGTAAACGGCAGCATTGATTTCACCAGCAAAGAAAACGAAGGCACTACCTTCCGCGTACACTTCCCCCTGCATCACTAAAAATAGCAGAAAATTACCCGTTAACATTTCAGGTACGTAAAATCCCCTATATTTAATACGTTCAAAGTAACCATAAACATAGCAAGGGTGGGCCCCATCCCTAAATATTCCTGGTATGAATGAAATGCACCACATTTTATAACCCAATAATTACGACAACTCAAAAAACCATTGTATGAAGCACCTTAATGGTATGCTGAACATCAGCAAGAGCCAGACCGGTCTGGCTTACTTCCCCGATCATGCGGTTTATTGTACCTACTACATCAAAGGGTATGATATGTCTGCACACTCACTGTGGCAAAACCTGGCGCGGCAGATAGACCAGGCATGTAAAGCAAAAGACTACAAAACAGTTGTGATCCTGGGCGTAGGCTTCGATTGCTGGACAGCATGGAGCAAATCGCTCAACTATCCGCTGCCCGGAGGGATGGGCTCAAAAAGCGCCCTGGAAGAACATGCCCTGTTCCTGGGCGACAGCGGCGGAGACCTCTGGTTCCACGTTAAATCAGACAACAAGCACGATGCCGCAACTTTGTCTGACCTGATCAGGAACACCATGGAAACGATCATCAGTAAACCACCGCTGATCGTAGCTGCAGAGAAAAGGTACAACGGCAAAGTGTTTGGCGGCCGCTTCATTGACGGCCTCGAGAACCCGGCAGACCAGGAAGACCTCTCCCGCCGCGTAATAATCGGCATGGAAGACCCGGAGAACGTAGGCGGCGCCTTCCTCATCTCACAGCAGTTTGAACATGACTGGGACAAGCTCAATGCCATGAGCGAACTGCAAAAACAGAACATGATAGGCCGCGACCGCGAAGACCGCCTCGTACCTATGGAAGATCAGTCCAGCCATATCAAACGCGTTCGCCAGCTCGACCAGGAACGCGTAAACTTCCGGCTGGTACGCCAGGCCCTCCCCTACGGCCATAAAGCAGATAATAAAGCGAATGAACAGGGCGTGTTCTTTGCAGGCTATGCAAAGGCCACCCATGTGTTCGACAAGATCCTCTCCGGCATTGCCGGCCATCAGAAAGGCTTTGTGCAGGATCAGCTCTTCAGCGTTACCCGCAGCGTTAACGGCTCTTATTGGTATGTGCCCAGCCGGGAACAATGCGGACTGGGAGAAGATAAACACGATGGCAATGACCAGGTGACCATGAACGAATACTTCAACATCCGCAGCAAGAACGGGTACATGTTCTACAATGCGCGGGACTACCAGCACAAGATCCGTTCGTCTAAACTCACGGAAGATTGTCCCTTGAGCGACCGCATACTCATTCTGCTCAACAAACAGTTCTCCCGCTGGCAGGACACCTGGTACAAGAAACGCGAAACGCCTCCCCTTGGCCATCTCAAAGATTACCTCAGCGATGCAGAAAAATACCTGCTGGATGCTCCCGTCGTGCTTCGTAAAGGCATGGCCACCAAGATCAGTCTATCCAAGGTACTGGTGAGCCGCGAATACACTAAAAAGGCGAACCTGATGCTCATAGATCCTGACGAGATCGTTGTAGGCAACATGCCCCAGCTCTCACTGGGCATCGGCGCACAGGTGATGGAATACCTGAACGATACCGAGCGGATGACCGGCTTCTTTGCCACCCTCAATGAATATTCCGCCACCGGGCACAATGCGCCGGGATACCCCTTCCTGCTGGCTAATGGTATAGACGCGATCAAAGACATGTTCGCGAATAAGATCAGCAGCGCCAGCGGCGACGCCAAAGACTTTTACCAGGCAGTGGTATGGTCCCTGGAAGGTCTTTCCGCTTTCATAGAAGCCTATGTAGACCTGGCCATACAAATGACCCTGCAGGAAGATCTCTATACCCCGGCGGAGATCGCCAACCTGAAAGCCATCGCCGTGCGCATGCGCAACATAGCGCATAAGAAACCCGCCTCCTTCCTGGAAGGCCTGCAGCTGGTGTTCATCACCAATTGCGCCTTCCACCAAACCGGCGAGCCTATGTCTATCGGCAGGCTGGATCAGCAGCTGATAGATCTTTATACAGAAGATATCAAACAAGGCAAACTGAATAAGGAGGCCGCACAGGAAATGATAGACGCCTTCTGGCTGAAGATGGACGAAACCGTGCTGTATAACTATAACCACCTGAACGATTACCTGAACTACGGCACCGGCGCTGTTTTCTATTCGGCCGGCAACTTCCCCCAAGGCGCTGCCATTAACCAGTGGGTACAGCAGCTGACGGTAGGCGGTTATAAAGCCAATAACTCCCCTCAACCGGAAGACGCGTCCAATGACATCACCCTCCTTTGCCTGCGGGCAGCGCGCCGCCTGCCGCTGAATGCACCCTGTCTTTCCTTACGCGTGCATAAAAGCATGAGCGATGAGCTGTTTGAAGAAGCCGCCAAGGCGATTCTCAGCGGAGGCGCCCATCCTATTATGCTGAATGACGACAAGCTGGTGCCCGCGCTCAGCGCCTGCGGACCACTGACATTGGAAGATGCACGCGACTATACCTGCGACGGTTGTTTTGAGCCGATCATCGTAGGCAAGACCGAATGGGCTTTCAGCTATGTCACTATCCTGCCCATGGTGGATTATACCATGAACCAGGGTTGTAACATTCAGGGCGCCGGACCTATCGACCTGCGCGGCCTCAAGCTGTCATGGAACTCTCCCCCGCCCGAAGAGATCCACAGCTTTGACAAGTTCATGGAGATCTTTTACACCCACTGGAGATGGGCGATCAACGCCTTCTTCAATTCACTGATGAATGGCTACGGCGATCTCTGGGCGTATTGTCCCAGCACATTATTTTCCGCCTTCCTGGATGATTCCCTGGAAACAGGCCTTGATCTTACCAATGGCGGTGCGCGCTATCACATTGTAGCGCCGATGATGTGCGGTATCGTGAACACCATCAATTCACTGCATTCCGTAAAGAAGCTGGTATATGAAGAAAAGAGCGCCCGCTGCTCACTACCACAGCTGCTGCTGGCATTGCAATGTAACTGGGGCAATGATATGATCCAGCCTTTCTATACCACCATCGAAGGCAGCCTGCGCAGGGATGAAGATGCCATCTTCTTCAAAGAGCTGCGGCAGCACGCCCTGCAGCTGCCCAAGTTCGGCGTGAATGCGGATGCAGGACTGCGGGAATTTGCAACAACCTTCGTTGCGAAATGCGTGGAGATCATACACGACTGTTTCAATAACCCGATACCGGTGATCAAAGAAGGCTATGAAAGGATCCGGCAAAAATATAGTACTCCCGGACGGCCTTTTGCTTTTACCATCACACCCGGTGTAGGCACCTTTGAAGACAACGTAGGCCTGGGCATGGGCATCGGCGCTACGGCAGACGGAAGACTGAACGGACAGCCTATTGCAGACGATTGCTGCGCGATTCCATGGCCGGCAGATCTGCCGCTGAATACACAAACCAGCAATGCCTTTGTATCGCTGCACGACTGGAACGTAGAACCGATCAATCACGGCATCGCCAACTGTGCGCCTATTGACCTGAACATCCGGGAAGACTGGCCCCTGGATAAACTGAAAGAGCTGATCCACGATTTTGCGCACAGCAAGATCGGGTCTAATATGATCACCATTACCTGCGCCGATCCGGAAACCTACCAGGGAGCTGCCAAATTCCCTGAACGCTATGACCTGGTGAGGAGCAGAATGGGCGGGTGGACAGAGTTCTATGTAGCGATGTTCGACTTCCACCAGCAGTCTATATTAAGAAGACCATACTATACGTGGAAATAATCAAACAGTGAACATTGATTGGGTTAGCGGGGCTCACCGGGTTTGGTGAGCCCTCCTTATTATCCCGATTCGCTATATTTACCGCAAATTTACCATATGCAACATACTAAATCGCTTATCTGCCTCGCGCTCATCTCCCTGGCAGTAGCATCCTGCACTAACCCCCAGGCAAATACGAAAAACACTACCGACAACTCCTATTTCACTCCCACCGACAGCGGCGTGCAAACAGGCGGCGTACAGGTAGTGCCCATTGAAACGCCTAAAGGCACTTTCAATGTATGGACCAAACATATCGGCAACAACCCGAAAACAAAAGTATTATTGCTCACCGGCGGTCCCGGCGCCAGCCATGAATATGTAGAATGCTTTGAAAGCTTCTTCCCTAAAGAAGGCATCGAGTTCATTTACTACGATCAGCTGGGTACCGGCTATTCCGATAATCCAAAGGATACTTCCCTGTTTGACCTTGCCCGTTGTGTAGATGAAGTGGAGCAGGTACGCAAGGCATTACACCTCGATAAAGACAATTTCTATTTACTGGGACATTCCTGGGGCGGCATCCTCGCCATGGAATACGCCATCAAATACCAGCAGCACCTCAAAGGCCTGATCATTTCAGACATGATGGCCAGCGCCGCTGATTATGACCGCTACGCCGATGAAGTGCTGGCCAGACAGCTGGACCCGAAAGTGCTGGATACCATCCGCCAGATAGAGAAAAAAGGTGATTTTGACAATCCCAAATATATGGAGCTGCTGATGACGCATTTCTATTCAAAGTTCATCTGCCGCCTGCCTGCATGGCCGGAGCCGCTGGCGCGCTCCATGAGCCGCCTGAACCAGCCTTTTTATGTTACCATGCAAGGGCCCAGTGAATTCGGTATTTCCGGTAAGCTGGAGAACTGGGATGTAAAAGCCAAGCTGCCCAGTATAGAAGTACCTACCCTTAGCATCGGCGGCAAGTATGATACCATGGATCCTGAGCATATGAAGTGGATCGCCGGACAGGTGAAGAAAGGTACCTTCCTGCTTTGCCCCAACGGCAGCCACATGAGTATGTATGATGATCAGCAGACGTATATGAACGGGGTGATCTCGTTTATCAAAACAACGGAAGCTGGCGGTAAATAATCATACATTATCCGCATGCATATAGGCTTTCTTAAAATCGGAGAAGTTCAACCCGGCATTCTGCTTGAAGAACCTGCTGAAGTGCGCCATATCGGAGAAACCGAGCGTATACGCCACTTCTTTGGTAGAGGCGCCCGCAAAGGTGACCATTCTTTTTACTTCCAGTATAATGCGCTGCCTGATGTGGTATCCGGCAGAATGCCCGGTATTCTTCTTCACCATCTCGTTGAGGTAATTGGGGGAAACGAATAATTGCCCCGCATAATCGCTCACCGTTCTTTTAATACCAAAGTCCCGCGTCAGTAAGGCAAAGAACCTTTCGACCAGGTCTACCGTTCTCTTCTGGCGGAACTGTCCGCTGTGCGCCTGCCCAAACTGCCTGGCCAGGTATACCAGGAATACTTTCAGGTAACGCCGGAGGATCTCTGTACGGAACAGGTCTGCATTGTTAAACTCCCACAGCAGCTTCGCTGTTATCTCCTGCATATCGGCAGTCGTAGCCGGGTCGGTGATCAGGGGTTGTTCGCCCTCAAACATGCTGATGAGCGCCGAACGGTAACCCGATTCTATCTCATGATCTCCAAGCCCCAGGAAAGATTCATTGAAGGAAAGGGTAAAACCTTCTAAGATACCCTCTGCTTCCAGCTTATGACACAGGTTAGGCTTTACACAGCAGATGGACCCTGCTGAGACCCGCTGCTTTTCAAGATTGAGCCAGCGCGTTCCTTCGCCTTTTAAGATCCATATAATCTCGTAGTGACTGCTGATATGCCCCTTGATGTCCGGACAGAGATCCTGCAGATTACGTTCTTCCAGGCGGCAGATCTCAAAAGAGCTGCTGTTGGCGACTACCCTGAGGGGTTGACAGGTTGACCGTTTAGCGATAAGCATAAGTGATGATTTAGCCTTATAGCAAAGTACCAATTACATGCCCATCCCTAAAGAAACTGGTTATCAGTCGCTTGCAGCATTCCCTGTCATTGAATTACACGATATTTCGAGCTTTAGGCAAGCCTGCTGACGAAATACCGTGATTCATACAACAGAAGCTATTATCGGGACATTTACCGCCTGCCTCCAATTGCGGAACTTTATGCCAGGAGAATATTGTCATGAAAGCGCTGCCACTCCTTTTGTTGCTTTTCCTTTTTACCTGCCGGGCATTTGCACAGGATACCGCCGCGCAGGGAGTGTATTATCTCTCCCTTCCGGCGGCAATTAAAATGGCGCAGGAGCAGAACAAACTTGTACAGGCATTAAAGCAGGACGAAAAAGCCAGTACCTACGACCTGCAGGATGCACGCAATGCCGTATTGCCGCAAGCCGGGGTGGAAGTCAATTACCAGCGTTTCACGGAGCTCACTTTATTCGATAACGGTTGGTCAAAATCAGCATCCTTCCGCCGCAGACCGGATCCTAATACCGTTAACCTGGGCGCCAATGCCGCCTTCACCTTATTTGCCGGTGGCAGATTACGACATGCCGTGACAGAAGAAAGTATCCGCCGGGAACTCGCAACATTGGGTATTACTGACCAGGCCGGACAAAGCGCACAGCTGGCCGCCCTCCTTTACCTGGATATCATCCGCCTGTATAAACTGGACTCACTCATTGTTGAACAGGTGAAACGCGCGGAGCTCCGTTTAAAGAATATCACTTCTCTTTACAACAACCAGCGTGTTACGCGGAGCGACCTGCTGAGAGCAGAGCTGAACCTTTCCTCCATTCAACTGAATAAAGAAACGACAGACAACGATATCGTCATCGCCAAACAAAAGCTCGCCGTACAGTTGAGCATACCCGATACCGCGCAGCTGGTAATCACGGATACCGCGCTGGCGCAGCCGCTTTCGCTCAGCGGCCTGCAGGCCAGCATGAACGCCACATCCACAGAACCTTATGTACTGCAGCGGACCGCTAAAGCGATCCGTTTGCAGGAAAGCAGGATCCGTTCTATCCGCAGCGCTTACTATCCAATGATACAGCTGTACACTGCCTATGGGCTGAACTATCCCAACTTTTTCTTCTTTCCGCCGGTGGCCCAATGGTACTCCGTAGGCTTCATCGGCATACGGGCGCAATATGCTATTTCATCGCTTTATCATAATAAGAACAAAGTAGCAGCTGCCCGGGAAAGGCTGAATAGTCTTCAGCTGCAGCGGGCCTATATCAGCGATAATATAAATGAAAATATCCGGTCCTTATATATCAAATACAGCGAATCACTGACGAGGATCAGGGTGGCGGAGAAATCCATCGAGCAGGCTGCCGCCAACCTGAAGATCGTCAGCACCAAATACTACAATCAACTGGCATTGCTGACCGATCTGCTGGATGCAGACAATCTTTACCTGGAATCCAATTTCAACCTGGTAAAGGCGCAAACAGACGCTACGGGCTATTACTACCGCCTGCTGTATGTTACTGGTAAACTATAACCATACGATCACTACAAATTATCTACATGATGACCGAGGCCAAGCTTAGAAAAAGACATCCGGGCAATATCATCACCACCATTATTGCCATCATCATAGCATTGGCGGCTGCCGTTTACTTCATCCGCTTCTTCATTCATAATGCGAAATATGAAAAGACCAATGACGCACAGGTGGAAGCCTACCTGAACCCGGTGTCTGCAAGGGCAGCCGGGTATATACAATCTATCCTCTTCGAAGAAAACCAGCTGGTAAAAAAAGGCGATACGCTGGTACTGCTGGACGACCGGGAATACCGTGCCCGTTTGCAGGAAGCCGAAGCAGCCGTAGAAGATGCACAGGCACAGCTGGTAGTGCTGAACACCTCCATCCGCTCGCAGAAAACCGCTACAACAGTGAACGAGGATCAGATCTCTGCCGCAAAGGCACGGCTATGGCAGCAGGAACAGGATATGAAACGCTACGAAAACCTGATACGCGAAGAAGCGGTTACCGGCCAGGAGTTTGAACAGGTGAAGGCCCGTTATACGGTAGCCACCAGCGAATACAGCGCCAGCCAGAACAGCCTGCGTACCAGCATTACAAAGATCGATGAGCTGCAATCAAGACGCGCCCTGCTCCTGGCAGACCTGAAAAGGAAGAATGCCTTACTGGACTTTGCACGTATTAACCTGGCCTATACCGTGATCACCGCCCCGTACTCCGGACGGCTCGGCAGGAAGGTGATCCAGGAAGGACAACAGATCCAGCTGGGCCAGCCACTGGTAACCATTATCAACGAGCAATTCAAATGGGTGATCGCCAATTTCAAGGAAACACAGGTACATGGCATGTACCCCGGACAGGAGGCAATGATAACGATAGACGGGATACCCGGTAAAACATTTCAGGGCAAAATAGAATCACTATCCGGGGCCACCGGCGCGAAGTTCTCCTTACTGCCGCCTGATAACTCCACCGGCAATTTTGTAAAGATCACCCAGCGTGTTCCTGTAAAGGTCCTGTTTACCGATACGGCGCTATCGGCTGTTAAGATAGGCATGAATGTAAATGTTTCCGTAGCAAAATAGGTATATGCTTGCACCTGTTTATTTCAAGCCCTGGATCAAAGAACAGCAATGGCTCATCAAGCTGCTGCTCTTCTTTTTACTGATGACAGGTTTGGTACAATTCGCTTTGTACGGCCTGTTACAAAGCTATGTGCTGGGTGCATTGGGCGCACAGCCGGAAGACATCAGCTTCTCCACCCAGATCACTTATGCAGCGCTGATCGCATCCATTCCCATACAAGCCAGGCTGCTGCGCTACTTCCAGATCAGGCAATACCTGCAGACCATGCTGATGCTGAGTATTATTATCAGCATTGTCTTTTTATACATCGATAATATTTATGTGTTCCTGCTCATGCGTTTGCCGCTGGGATTTATAGTGAGCGGTATTGCCATCTCCTGCCTTACCCTGATCCTTTCCAGGCTGCAGCCTTTTGAGATCGTGATCGGTTTTTCGGTGTTCTACGGCTCCATACTGGGCGCCGGTCTGTTGTCGGGCACACTGGTATACAGGGTAACGGATGATATGAACTGGGAAAACGTATACCTGTACCTGATACTGGTACAGGCCCTGGCCATCATCTTCGTGCTGCTGTCCTTACACCGCAACAGCGGGCAGCGCCGCTATCCCCTGTACCAGCTGGAATGGCAAAGCTTCATACTGGCCCTGACATTGTATATTGCCATTGCCTTTACCTTCATTTACGGGCCGCGTTATTACTGGACGGATGACCCGCGGGTCAGAGCATCCATCCTCATTGCGCTGTGCACACTGGCATTACTGATCTACCGCCAGGGTATCATCAAAAGGCCTTACCTCCATCCGGATGTATTCAAACACAAACCGTTTATCATCGGTATATTGCTGCTGGCAGTTTACTATGGCGTGAAGGACAGCATTAACCTCGTATACGCTTATACCTTAAATGTGCTCCGCTGGGATACCGGCAAGCTGATATGGCTCTCCAGCTGTAATGTACTGGGCCTGGTTACCTTTATGATCATTTCTACACAGCTGTTGCTCTCCAAAAAGATCAGGATCCCCTATTTCTTCCTGATCGGGTTTACATTGTTGCTGATCTACCATGTATGGATGTACCGGATCTTCAGTACGGACCTCTCCTTTGGCGACCTGGCCGGGCCGGTTATATTACAGGGCGCAGCATCGGGTATGCTGTTCGTGCCTATTATCGTGTTCATGGTGGCGCAGCTGCCTCCCTATACAGGCTTTACCGGGGCAGCCTTAGGCTCCTTCATCCGTTTTCAGGCTACGATTAATGGCATCGCAGGTTTCTATACCCTGCAGCTGCATTACAACCAGCAATATAAAGAAGGCTTTCTGCAGCATCTGACCACCCTGGATGATCCCTTCATTCAACGGCTGGGACAATACGCTACCGTGTTCAGGGCGGCCGGATATACGCCGGAGCAATCCAACATGCTGGCCACCGCTTCTGTAAGCAGGGCTTTGACAGTGCAAAGCCAGCTGCTTACAAATCTGGCGGTGTTTAAAATAATGTCGGTGATCATTGTTTGTATGCTTATACTGCTGATAACAGTACCCTTGTTACTCCGTTTAGTCCGGAGCATTCGTTCCAAAAGGTCTACAGCGTGATGTAAGCAACAAAGTAATACGCAGCGGCAACTCCCACGCCGATGATCAGCAGCCATAACCAGGAGGGGATACTTTGCGGCGTTTCGCTGCCGGTGATGAGAAAGCGGGTCTGGTCGCCTTTGCTATAGGCATTGATCATGAGCGGCAACACACCATCTACTACCGCATTTTCCCTGATGCCTTCAATTTCAATGACAGGGCCGTTCCTCACCTCAAAAGGGATCTTGCGGATCCCTTCCTTACCGGTAGGGCCGCGGCTCACGATCTTCAGGATATGCGGACCGTCCACCAGCTTTAAAGTATCCAGCTCAAAACTGACGGGTGTTTCAAAGCTCGCCACTGGTATGGGCTCTTCATCTATAAAGATCAATATACTGCTATGGTCTTTCATTTAATACAATGTTCTTGATATGATGAGCGGATTGTTCGCCGGGGAACAGGAGCCATTTAATGGAGTAGAAAAGCGTTACCAGCACCAGCAGGGCAACGATCGCTACAATGAGGTAATCCCACCGGGTATCCGGTCCTCTGCCGTGCGTGGCATTGCGCAACAACCAGGATTGTTTACGCGTACAGGTCTCGCAGGCCGAAGCGGTGAACCCGGCAAAACAGCAAACCATTACTATGATGAGACATTTCTTCATTTCTTTACTTTATCGATGACCTGTTTTACTTCTTCCAGGCTGATCGTTTTTGCCTGATTGCCCCAGCTGGACCTTTCATGGTTGATGATAGCCATCACTTCCTCCGGTGTGAGGTTATTATTGGTCCCTACTGCAGGCATGGGACCATATCCTTCCTTAATGCGGCCTGAATAGCCATTCATAATGATGTCTATCATCAGCGAAGCATCTTCGTCATTCACCACATTGCTTCCTTTCAGCGGCGGAAAAGCGCCTTTAAGGCCTTCCCCATTCTCCTGGTGGCAGGACTGGCAATTGGCAGTATATAAAGCTGCACCGCTCAACGCAGGTGCAGCACCGGAAGTATTAACGGCAGCAGCTCTTTTGTAGAGAAAATCAGGAGCAGGGGTACCGTCGGGCAATTCCACCTGTTGTAAAGACAGCAGGTAAGCCGTGAGCTGCAAAGCCTCTTTAGTAGCAATAATGTTTTCACCCGCTTCCAGGTATCCCTCCGGAACTTTCACTACTACATCTCCTTTCTTCACTGTCTTCGTTATGTGGAACAGCCAGGGATAGGCGGGCATCACAGATGCTTTTACCACCATCCGCGGATTGTATAAATGCGTGAGCTGCCAATCCTGCGAAGGCTGTCTTTTACCAATATTGGTCAGATCAGGACCGGTGCGCTCCGTCCCCATTAAAGTAGCCGTATTGCGCCACACATCTGTGCGGTGTATTGGCGCATAGTCTGCAGCAATGCTGGGCCTTGCGCCCCACACCTTATCCATATCTACATTACGCACCTGTTGTGTATGACAGGCCACACAGCCGTTGGCGATGTACAACCGGCGTCCTTTTTCGGCATTGTCGCTCAATGGCTCATAGCCCGGCAACACAGCATTATTCTCCTGGCTGCTGATAGAAGGAAAGACGGCCACGACTAATGTAAGCCCTGTAAAAAGTAAAAAGGCTGCTCCAAATAAAGTTTTATGATTGTCAAAAATATCCATGGTCAAGAGCTTACTCCGGTACTTGAATAATAACGTTCCAGTTTTTCGATAGCGGCTTCGTTAATATCAACAGACTTTTCAGGTGTGAGCATCCTGTAAATATTATACGCGAAGATCAGGTGCGACAGCCACATCAGGCTTCCGCCGATGGCCCTCCATAGCCAGTAAGGCGCCATTAATACCAGTCCGTCTGTGAAGGGCTTCCCCTCCATCCACAGCAGGCCTTTTAAAGTACTGCCATACATTAAGGGAATGGTGTAGAACAGCACACCGGTGAGCGCTAACCAGAAATGCGCGCCAATCGTGATCTGCGGCGCCTCCCTGCCTGTAAGGCGTGGAAAAACGGCATAGATGGCGGCCCATACAAAAAAAGCGATGATGCCGTACATCGTGATATGGGAATGCGCTACGGTAAAGTCGGTAAAATGCCATATCAGGTTGGTGCTGCGAAAAGCCTCTGCCGTTCCCTGGAAAGAGCCGCTAAAATAAAAGATGATCCCTGTGAGGAAGAAGGGAAGCGTATAGCTGCTGCCTATCTTATGCCAGGCCCCTTTGAAGGTCATGAAAAAATTGGTAGTCCCTGCACCCACGGGGATCAGCATACCAATGCTGCCAACAATAGCCGTAGTTTGCAGCCACCATGGAATGGAGCTGAACACAAAGTGATGCGTACCGATCACCGTGTAAAAGAAGATCTGCGACCAGAAAGCCAGGATGCCCAGGCCGTAAGAGTAAATAGGCTTGTTCAATTGCTGCGGCAGGAAATAATACACAATGCCCAGTGTAAAGAGCATAAACCACATGCCTACGCCCTGGTGCATATAGTATCCCTGCACGATGGTCTCTCCCAGGCCGTTCTGCCAGTAAGGCAAATAAGCTACCACTGTGATCACCAGAACGAACATAAGGGCAGCTACGATATACCAGTTGGAAATGTAGATCTCTTTGGTCATCCTGCGGGCGATGGTGCGTAAAAAGTTGAGCAAAGTAAATACAAGTCCCACGGCAAAAAGCAGCATTACCGGCCATATATATTCACGGTACTCCCCTCCGCCATTGTTAATACCTGCCATCAGGCATATGCTGCCCAGCACTACTGCCGCATTGATGCAATACAGGCTATACCAGCCCAGCTTAATGCTGTACAGTTTCGTATTGCTGACCATCGGGACTATATAGTAGCCAAGGCCCAGCATGGAAAGAGAGGACCATCCCCAGAAAACAGCATTGGTATGCACGGGACGCAGACGGCCGAAACTCAGCCAGCTCACATGATCGATATCCGGTGATACGAACTTGATCCCTAAATATTCACCCACCGTAGTGCCCAGCACCAACCAGCCCGCAGCAGAACAGATATACCAGATCACCAGGCGCGCCAGCGCAGGATCGATGTTGGGCCGCTTCAGCGCTTTCTTTTTGGTGGCTACAAAAGGGATGAACCCACTTGGATGGATATTGGAGATCATTCCGCGCTGATCGTGTGCCTGCACCTGGCCAGACAATTCATCATTATTCAGCCGATAGTCCAATGAGGTTTTCCTGGCAAGCAACTGCTCTATGAAGGTGCCGCCATCCTCTGATTTGAGGTAAGCTGCAAAATCCTCCGCCTCCTGCAGCTTATAATCATTGCGCTGCTGTTTCAGGAGAGAGGACAGCTTCAGGATCATGATAAAGATCCCCGCCAGCAGCGGAAGCATGATCAGTACCAGGGTGATGATGATACCCGGCTCTCCTATCAGCAGTGAAGGAACAAATACATGCAGTTTCTTTTTCTTTAAGAGAAGAATGGAGGTGATCTGATGGCTGTCAAGGTTATTGAGGTACTTGCTAAAGCGCTCCCTGGGCCTGGAGCTTTTTCCATCCTTGATCCGGTGCCGCAGGGTTTTGATGCGATATAGCAGGTAGAGGGAAGCGATCAGCAGCAGCACCGCCATCACCATCGCCAGCCCTACGTAATTACTCATAAGCGATAGCATTAGGTTAGACGGTACAAAATTGAAAAGATAAATGCGCCGCCGCAATTGACAGTTTATCGTATTATTTGTACATATTACCGCAAATACAATGATCCTGAACGAAGCGCTCACCAGGGCGGTGCATACGCATCATTCAGGATCAATGCAGCGGGGTGTATAAATGTTGTTATTTAAGCAGCAGTGTCATAATAGAATGCGGTAAGCTGGCTGTTTCAGCTGCCTTGCCCTTGATCCAGAGATGGAAAGGCAAACGCTGTGCAGTAGGGTTCATCACCACTACCGCGATGCTGCCGTCTGCATTCCGGAAAGCAGTAGCTTCCAGGAAAGAACGGCTGCTGGAGGCAGCAATACGCTTAGCGCCCGGGCGGATGAATTTAGAGAAGTGACCGATGTACCAATAAGCGTTGGTATAGATCAGCTTACCGGTTTTGGTATCGCCATGCAGCGGCGCAAAGCAGTAGTTACCAACGTGGTTAGGGCCGCCCTGTTCATCCAGCAGGATGTTCCAGTCTATCCAGGCAACGGTGCCGTTGTTAAAGTCATTGATGATGGAGTGCGCATATCTTTCGCCAAGGCTCCAGTTATTTACGCTGTCCATATTGAACTTTTCCTTACAACCTTCTGTAAACACCAGGTGCTTATCCGGGAATGCCTGTGATACGAGGCGCAGGTTATCGAACTGCATGGTGGAGCCGGTCCAGGTTTCATACCAGTGAAAGCCGATGCCCCAAACATATTTGGCGGCATCTTTATCTTCCAGGATGGTGCTGGCACGCTGGAAGATCAGGTCGCGGTTGTGATCCCAGGCGATAAGCTTTTTGCCTTGCAGGTTGTACTCCGCTAAGGTAGGCCCCAGGTAGTTTTTGATGTAATCCCTTTCTTCTTCGGCGGTGAAGATGCAGGACTCCCAGCGTTGTTTGGCCATGGGCTCATTCTGTACGGTAAGGCCCCATACAGGAATGTCTTTTTGTTCATAGGCCTTAATGAACTTCACCACATAGTTGGCCCATGTTTGGCGATGATTGGGCAGCAGTTTGCCGCCTTGCAGCATGCTGTTGTTGTCTTTCATCCAGGCGGGCGGGCTCCACGGACTTACCAGCAGGGAGAGCTTCCCTCCTGTTGCGGCGATGGCCTTTTTGATCAGGGGGATCTTGAACTGCTCGTCGTGCGCCAGGCTGAAAGAAGACAATGCGCTGTCGTTGTCTTTCACATAGGTGTAAGACCCGCTGGAAAAGTCGCAGCTGTTGATGTTTGTTCTGCCCAATGTGTAGCCGATACCTTTGGCGGGGTCGAAGTAGGCGTTCAGGAATTCCTGCTGCGCTGCTGCGGGCAGTTTGGCGAATGTTTCGGCGGCAGCGTCTGTCAAGGCTCCGCCAAAACCTTCAAACTGCTGGAAACCGGCGTCGGGATCTACGAAAACACAGGGTTGTGTTTCAAAGGGCTGCGCCATGTCTGTAAAGTCCAGGGTGTCTGTAGCCGTGATACGAAAATTGGTGCTGTCTGCCGTAGTGTATACGGTCATTTTGCGATTGATGATGTGTGTTGCTGTTTGTCCGGCTTCCTGGTTGGGGCCAGTTTTTTGCTGGCATGCCCACAGGCCGGTAGCGGCAATGATGACGATGTACTTTTTCATAATTGGATTGTAAGAGATAAACTGTCGCAAGGTAAGGCGGATTAGAGAATTGTTCAGCAAATAACTGCCTGGCCCGAAAAACCGGCAATAAATTTGTTTTATTGAACAGTGTTCAATAACTTTGCACCATATCAATAACAATTAATAAATCAACGAATGAAAAAAGCATTGATAACAGGCGCGAGCGGCGGTATCGGGTTGGAAGTAGCCCGGCAGCTTGCTGCCAAGGGCTATAAAATAACACTGGTAGCCCGCAGCGCGGATAAATTGACCAAAGCAGTGGCAGGATTGGCAAATGAAGGCCATACGGCACTGGTCGCTGATATTACCGATAAAAATGACCTGCAAAAATTGCTGGATCTGCTTCGGACAGAAAGTTATGATGTCCTTATTAATAATGCGGGCGCTGGTATTTACGGCCAGTTTATTGATACCCCATTGGAAGATCAGCTGGCGACTATGGAATTGAATATGAATGCTTTAGTTAGGCTGTCCTACGGATTTTTAGCAACCGCCGCTCCGGGAAGCATCCTGGTAAATATTGGCTCCTTACTTGCCCATTCTTCCTTCCCCGGCGCAGCAGTGTATGCAGGTACCAAAAGCTTTGTTGCCAATTTCACAGAATCCTTGTGGTATGAGTTTAAACAGAAAGGTATATTTATAATGAATTTCAATCCTGGCGCTACAAAATCCGACTTTCACAAGCACGCGGGTAGTCGAGCCGGCGCCTTCCCGGATTTTGTGCTCTCCTCTGTAGAAGATGTTGCTAAAGAATTGGTTAGGGCATTGGAAAAGACCAGGAAGCCAAGGGTAGTGCAAGGCTGGAAAAACAGGTTAATGCTTTTCGGGTTTAAATTTTTGAGCAGACGTGCTGCCATCAATATCATGGGAAAAATAAGTCCCGGTATGGCTCACTAATTATATAAACTAAATTATACGTTAAATCATCGATATGGGTATTGCTGAGAGAAAACAAGAGGAAAAACAAGAAATGACGAAACGGATCCTGAATGGCGCCCGTAAAGTATTCCTTGAGAAAGGTTATGAGCAGACTAGCATGCGCAATATTGCCAATGAAATTAGTTACAGCCCGGGCTTGCTGTATTTTTATTTTAAAGATAAAGCTGAAATTTTCCATGAACTGCACCGGGAAGGGTTTCGATTGCTGCTCAGCCAGTTAAAGGTGCTGAATAAAGTAGCAGATCCCTTTGAGCGCTTAAAAGCCATGGGGCATGTTTTTATTGAATTTGCACAGAATAATAAGGACTATTACAATTTAATGTTTATTGTTGAAGTACCGGCGAAAATGCCTGAAAGCAGCGGCTTTATGATAGCGCAGGAAGCAATTAGCCTGCTGGCTGCTACTGTAACAGCATGTCAACAAAAAGGCAGGTTTAAGGACATGGATGTTGAATATTTTTCATTTATGATCCTTTCAACATTGCACGGTATCTGCGCCTTGTTCTGTAAAGATCGCACAGCCAGCTTTGTGAATAAGACCAATGAGGAGCTTATGCTGCACGGTTATGAGTGTTTTGTGGCTTTGCTCGAAAAGAGCTAAGCTTTTTTTTACCATATTATTGAACAGTGTTTAAATTTATTACAGTGATTAAATTAATAGCTAAGAACCGGGTATTTCGAAGTCCCCTTCTGGTAGCGCTGCTCCTTGTGGCAGCTTACCCACTGAGCGCCCAAAGTAAGTTGGATGAATACATCCGGGAGGGGCTTTCTTCCAACCAGAGCATTAAGCAGCAGACTTTTATACTCGACAAAAACGTGTACGCGCTGAAAGAGGCTAAAAGTATGTTCCTGCCTGACGTTTCCTTTTTAACCACCTATACAAAAGCGGATGGTGGACGTACGATAGATTTCCCAACCGGCGACCTGCTGAATGGCGCTTATGCCACACTAAATCAGTTGACTGGAACTAATTCATTTCCTCAGCTCAAAAACCAGCGCATTCTGCTAAATCCGGATAATTTCTATGATGCTAAGTTCCGTACAAGCCTGCCAATCCTGAATGCAGAATTGATCTATAATAAAAGAATTAAGCTACAGCAGGTGGATTTGCAGAAAGCAGAAGTACTGCTTTATAAGCGTGAACTGGTAAAAGAGATTAAAACGGCCTACTATAACTATGTAAAAGCCATCAATGCCACTGAGATCTATCAATCATCACTTCGGCTTGTAGAGGAAGGTCAGCGAATTAATACCGCACTCTTTAACAATAGCAAAGTAAACCGCACCGCAGTAATACGAAGTACGAATGAGGTATCGAAAATAAACGCCTCACTTATTGCGGCCACCAAAACGGCGGAGTCAGCCCGTTACTATTTCAATTTTCTGTTGAACCGTTCTTCAGCGGATAGCATACTCTTAGACGATATCACGGCATTACCGGAACAGGGTGATCTGCCGGCTGATAATGTAAGTGGCAGAGAAGAACTGGCCAAGCTCCGGATAGCGAAAGATATTAATAAAAACCTGAACGGTCTGGCAAAATCATACCTCATTCCGAAAATAGGTACTTACCTGGATCTTGGTTCACAAGCCTTTAACTGGCAATTTGACAACCATAGCCGCTACTATTTCTGGGGAGTTTCGTTAGAATGGAATCTCTTTTCATCTGGCAAAAATTCTTACAAGATAAAACAAACGAACGCCGACCGTCAAAGTATAGCGGCACAGACTGATTACGTGGAGCAGCAGCTCACCACAGAGCTAAAAGTGCGCCAGAATGAGATGCAAAGCGCAGTGGCTGAATATCAAGCCGCACAATCACAACTAAAGACCGCGCAAACCTATTACGATGACGTATTGAAATTATACAAGGAAGGTATGGCCATTTATATTGAGCTGCTGGATGCTCAAAACCAATTGATCAATGCCCGCCTGAATGCCAACATTGCTCTTTTCGACACCTGGATTGCTTACGCAGCGGTAGAACGCGCCAACGCCAGTTTCACTATTCAATAAATAAAACCTACTAAAATGAAAAAAATACAATTGCTCAGTCTTATCGCAGCAATATCAGTTTTATACGCCTGCAAAGAAGAAGACAAATCAAAAAATTCACTGGGAGAAACGGATGTTATTCCTGTAAAGATCTCCCCTGTATCTGCCTTAGGATTGCCCCGGGAAATAAGTGCAACGGGCCTGGTAAGCACAGAAAACGAAGCCAGGTATTCTTTCAAGATAGGAGGCATAATTAACCGTGTCCTGGTAGAAGAAGGCCAATTCTTTAAGAAAGGCCAATTGCTTGCCACACTTAATTCAACGGAGATTGCTGCCGGCCTCGAGCAAGCCAGCCTGAATGTTGACAAGACGCAACGTGACTACGTGCGGGCAGTGAACCTTTACAAAGACAGTGTTTTCACCTTAGAGCAACTGCAGAATACTAAAACAGCCCTCGATATTGCTCAAAAAGCAAAAGAGGCAATCGCTTTTAATGAGCGCTATTCAAAAATATACGCGGCATCCGATGGCTTTGTAAGTCAGAAAATCGCCAACGAAGGGGAAGTAATCGGACCGGGTATGCCAGTCTTTACTATTAACGAAACACGTGGAACCGATAACTATTTGCTTAAAGTGGGTGTAACTGACCGTGAATGGTCTGCCATCAGTCTGGGCCAGACTGCGAAAGTAAGCCTGGACGGATATGCCGGTAAAGAAATTGACGCTTTCGTATTCCGTAAGTCACAGGCGGCAGATCGTGCGCTGGGCTCCTTTCAGATAGAACTGAAACTGAAATTAAAGGACATCAAACCTGCAGTGGGCATGTTTGGTAAAGCTGAAATACTGACAAATCAGGATGAAAATGTAAAAGTCATCCCATACAGCTCTTTAGTGGAAGCCGATGGCGATAAAGCATTCGTATTTACACCCGATGGAACCGGTAAGGTGAAGAAGATCCCGGTAACTATTTCGAAGATCGACAATCAGCAGGTTTACCTGAGAGAAGGGCTTGCTGACGTGGCCGAGATAGTGACATCCAACAGTGCCTATCTCAACGAAAAATCTACAATAAAAATTATCAGGTAATAACAACAGATATGAAGATCACAAACTTTGCCGTTAAAAATTACCAGTTCACGCTCATTATATTCCTGCTGTTTGCAGTGGTGGGTGTACTCACCCTGTTTACCATGCCGCGCTCGGAAGATCCGACCATCCATCCACCGGAATATCTCATCACTGTCATATACCCCGGCACAAGTCCTAAAGACATGGAAGAGCAAGTGGCAAAGCCCATTGAGAACAAAATTTACGGCCTGGAGAATATCGACAAAATGCTGACCACAGTGGAGGATGGAATTGCTGTGATCCAGCCAAAATTTAAGTATGGTGTTGATGTAGACAATAAGTACCAGGAAATATCTACAGAAATGAATGCCCTGAAAAACAGTGAGCTGCCTAAAGATATTTACCTGATAAAAACAGAAAAGATCTCTTCTTCCGATGTCAAAGTTTTACAGGTGGCCTTAGTTTCCAATAATGCTTCCGATAAACTGATGAGAGATGAAGCGGATGAACTTAAGAGCCGGCTGGAAAAAATAACCAATCTTAAAGAAGTTAAATATTTCGGAATGCCGGAGCAGGAGATCCGGATTGATGTGCAGCTGGATAAACTGGCCCAACTAAAAATACCGCTCAACCTGGTGGTAGGTAGTTTACAGAGTGAAGCGGCAGATATTCCCGGCGGAAGCGTTAACCTCGATAGCAAAGTATTTAATGTGAAGACCAGCGGTAAGTTTAAGGACATTGAGGATGTTGCTGGTACCGTTATATACAATGCAAACGGGAAAATTGTCTACTTGAAAGATGTGGCGGAAGTGAGTTATAAGAACGAAACGGTTAATCATATTACACGAATAAATGGACATCGCTGTGTGCTGGTTACGGCAGCAATGAAAGACAATGTTAATATAGCTAAAGTGCAGCAGGAGTTCCTTCCCATACTGGATGAGTTTTCTAAAAGGCTGCCTGTTAATATCCGCTTAGTCAAAAATTTCGACCAGGCCAATATGGTTTCCCAGCGCCTGGGACATCTCGGATTTGATTTTGCCCTGGCTATTCTTTTAGTAGTAATTACCTTATTACCCTTAGGGTTTAGGGCATCGCTCATTGTAATGATCTCTATCCCGCTTTCCCTGGCATTAGGGCTTATAGCACTGAATATGTTAGGGTACTCATTAAACCAGTTAAGCATTGTTGGGTTGGTGGTTGCGTTGGGATTGCTGGTGGATGACAGTATTGTAGTGGTAGAAAATATAGAACGTTGGCTCAGGGAAGGGCATTCACGAAAGGATGCAATTCTAAAGGGCACGAAACAAATCGGGGTGGCAGTAATAGGCTGTACGGCTACTTTAGTGATCGCCTTTTTACCCCTGGCCTTCCTTCCCGATACAGCCGGTGAATTTATCCGCAGTTTACCGATGGCTGTTATCACCAGCGTACTGGCATCCATGATCGTGGCTTTGACGCTTGTTCCCTTCATTGGAAGCCGGATATTGAAAACCCACACACACGGGGAAGGCAATTTCTTCCTTAAATACCTGCAAAGGTTCCTGACATACAGTTACCGGCGGATCATGCCTTTAGCTTTAAAATGGCCTAAAACAACCATTGGGCTGTCGTTGATAGTTAGCGCGCTGGCTTTCTTCCTATTCACAAAAGCAGGATTTAAACTTTTCCCCACCTCCGAAAAGCCGATGTTCCTGATTAATATCAAAATGCCGCTGCAGGCTGATATTCCCGAAAGCGACCGCGTGACAAAACTGGTGGAAGATGAATTAAAGCAACACAAAGAGATTGTGTATTATACAAGCAATGTAGGTAAAGGCAATCCACAGATCTATTATAACGTACACCAACAGGATATTAAGCCCGACTTTGCCCAGATCTTTGTACAGATGGACCAGGAGGCCAGTCCTACCTCAAAAATAGATCTAATCAGGCGGCTAAGACAAAGGTTTAAGGATTTTCCTTATGCAAAGATCGAAGTCAAAGATTTTGAACAGGGCACGCCAATTGAGGCGAACATCGTAGTCAGGGTGTTTGGCGAAGATCCCGATAAACTAAGAGAGCTGTCCTTTACGGTGGAGAATATTCTGCGAAACCATCCGGGTACCGTTTACATCAATAATGAGCTAAACACTTATAAATCTGACGTTAAAATAAAAATAAACAAAGAAAAAGCCCGCACCTTAGGTGTGCTTACAAGTGATATTGACAAGGTGATCCGATTGGCGGTAGCGGGATTAACCGTTGGCGATTACATAGATAACAGGGGGGATTCCCGGGATGTTGTCATAACGCTTGCAAGGGATAAATTTTCAAATTTAGATGCATTCAAGAACCTGTACGTAAATAACATACAAGGCATTCCTGTATTGGTCAGCCAGATTGCAACCATTTCTTTTGAAACATCACCGACGGCTATCAATCATTTTAATAAATCCCGTTTCGTAAAGGTAACCTCTCTAACCAAGGAAAATGTGTATGCCAATGATGTACTAAAGGACATTGTTCCGCAGCTGAACGCACTTAAAATGCCTCCTGGCTACTATTACAAGCTATCTGGTGAAGCAGAGTCGGAAGGCGATACCCTGGGGGGCAATTTCCTGGCAGTTATCCTGCTAAGTGCATTCCTCTTTATTGGCGTTTTGTTATTGCAATTTAAAACGTTTAAGGGCATCATCATTGTACTATCAATTATTCCATTGGGAATTTTCGGCGGCGTAGTAATGCTGCTTGTCACCGGCAACCCGATGTCGCTGGTTTCCATCATTGGATTCATTGGCTTGTCCGGTATCCAGGTCAAGAATTCGCTGCTGCTTGTTGATTTTACGAATCAATTGCGGGTTGAAGGGCATAGCATAGATGAAGCGATTAGCATGGCAGGTGAAACCCGTTTCCTACCGGTTGTACTTACCTCGATAACTGCTATCTGCGGATTAATTCCACTTGCTATGAACCCTAATCCACTTATAGCGCCTTTAGCAATCGTGTTAATTGGAGGACTAATCAGTTCTACGATACTTTCCCGGATTGTAACACCTGTGATGTATAAATTAATTCCGCCAAAAATTGAATCAGAAGAATAGTTGAAGTGTAAATAATAGTGTTCTTCTTAATATAAGATATGGGAAGTAAAGAAAGAAAAGCAAGAAATCGGTTGAACATGCATAAAGATATTCTTCATGCAGCACTGAGGATTGTCAGAGAGGAGGGGCATCGCTCGCTAAGCCTGCGGAGACTGGCTAACGACATTGAATTTTCAGCTACTGTCTTGTACCTGTATTTCAAAAACAAGGAAGCTTTATTAGTCGATCTGGCCAGGTTTGGATATCAGCAGCTTAACACAAATATAGAGCGGAACTGCAATTGTATCTTTGATCCGAGGAATAGATTAAAGGAAATGCTTACTATCTATTGGCGTTTCGCCACCCGTGAAAAGGAGCTTTACCTTCTTATGCAGGAGACTTGTATGAACCTAAACGGCTTAGCGCCGCTCTTCCCGGAAATGCTGACATTTATCAACTCGGTAAATCAGGCTATTACGAAGGCATGTGAAAAAGAAAACAGAACAGCTATTTTTTTCAAACACAAGTGTTACATGGCAATTGCCATAGTACAGGGGCTTGCGTCGCTCCATTTAATTCACAAAGATTTAGATACGTGCTCGCAATTTCAGATGCTGGAGGATGCGATTGATAGCCTGATAGATTCTTTAAACTGATAATAGAGGCTGTCTCATAAAAATTGTTGAGCAGCCTCTATTTATTCCCTACCCTTCACCCCTCTCGTCCTCTACCCCCTCAAAAACATGATTATAATCATGCTAATTATTGAAGGATCTTACGTAGATTGCGGCTACCACCCCAAACCATTGTCATGCTCAAGATCACTCCTATTCAGGCACCCATCAAAAAAGGTAATCAGCCCGGTATGCGGGAATTTATTCATTAAAAAAAACTTTATTGTATGGCAAAACTTGAAGAAGGTGCTGCGTTTGCAGGCAAGAGCATCTACAGAATGAAAGGATCCGACAAGCTCATTGTCCGAAAAAAAGGAGGACCCAAGGCTGAGCAGGTATTAAAGTCTCCGCGTTTCGAGCGAACGCGGGAAAATTCGACGGAGTTTAGGGGAGTTGGAAAGGCTGCCAGCGCTATCAGGGACTCACTGTTCACTATCAGACATCTTGCAGACCATAATTTCAGGCCTACGCTTATCAAAATCTGCAAAAAGATCCAGGTACTCGATACAACAAGTGGCCGGGGCCAGCGCTCAATTTTCCTGTCGCAGCAGCGTCATATGCTCAAGAATTTCTGGTTAAATAAAAAGCATCCTTTCCCTACTATTGTAGCCGATACAGTGAGCTGTAATCTTGATCGGGAAACAAAAAGTGCTGTGATACAGCTACCCATGCTGCTACCGGGCATCAGCCTGCACCTGCCCTGGAAACAACCGCTCTACCGCTTTAGCCTCTCCTTAGGGCTCATGTCTGATGTTGTTTATGAGAACGGGGAATATAACGATCATATTGAAGATCGAGATATTGGCCACCTGGACACCCCATGGAATGAGGCCACGGAGACATTTCAGGCACAAACCCTGGAGCTAAAGCTGAATAGACCAAAGGCGGTCAAAGATTCCCAGACCCTGGTATTGGCTATTGGCATAGAAATGGGGACGCCTGGCGCTAATGGGGAGGTAACTGGGGTAAAACACTGTGGTTCGGCCTGTATCCTGGCTTTAGGCTAAGCACTATTAGGATCAATTTAATATTAATCTCGTAAAGATAACGCAACTCTTAAAAGAGTTACTATATCGTTACTATATCATTACTATATCGTTACTATATCCTGGGAGTGACTAGTCCTAAAATGGCTATACAGGTGAATGAAAAGAGCAGTAAAAAACAAGAAAGGCCGCCCTTTTACAGCACGGCCCTTCGTTTATGATACTCTCTGCATTGGTCATTTCTTGGGATTCAGCAGTGAAGCATGGATCCAGCCGATGGTTTTAATACATCGTGTTCCATCCACCACTTCTGAAGCTTTCTGGGCCAGGTACACTTTCTTCCAGCTGCCGTTCGTCTCAATAACGCCTACTTCGTAATCTTCCGGAAGCGTTTTGATCGCAGCGCTGGCGGTATTTGGACCGGACCTGAATTTCACGCCCGCAGTATTGGTAACAAATATCTTGCCGGTATCTGAGGTAGCGCCCTGCACTTTGGTGCGGAATTCGTCCCAGGGAAAGGCTGGTCCGGGATCAGGCTTGCGGCCTGCGGAGATATCGTCATGCCCCAGGGCGGTGACCAGGTGATAGGTATCTATCAGCACTTTACTCAATTTGTAGAGCGATTCCAGCTGGGCAGGCGGATAGATGAACCAGTTTTGATTCTCTTTGCCGGTCCAGAAACGGTGTTTATGCGCTGCGGGAATAATGCGGGCAGCTTCTGATGCCGGGTAGGATTTGGAAACTTTAGCGGTAACAGGCCTTTTGAATGTACCGTCTGCCAGTTTCTCCACGAAACCAGGGTTTACGATCTCGATGCCGATGGCGTGGTAGTTAAACTGGCTCACGCTGTCCCATAAACTGGAACCGGCGTGGTTAGCCCTGCAGTTGAAGGGCACCAGCTGCGTGATAGTGCCATCATAATCCAGTACGATGTGGGCAGCAATCTTGTCAGGATTATTGGAAGTATCCATAAACCAGTCTATCGCGTTTTTCGCGGTATCGGTGGCGGTGTAGTGAATAACCAGGTAATCCGGGTCGATAGGAGGCCTTGCGTTAGGGGATGGTGACTTAATGATCTTTTCACCAGTGCCGTCCGCCTCCAGCCAATGATTAACAATTTTCATGGTATAGGTCGGGGTTTAGATTCCGACAAAGATAGCAAATGCTTGATAATTCTTATATATATTTGCGGGTGGAAACCAGATTTATTACAAAGATCCCGACTATCTTATACCTTTTATGCATATGCTGCTTCATCAACCGCAGCAGCCTATACGGCCAGCAGCACACGGTAAAATGCAAAACATCCGTAAAACCGGGCATTGAGCATCACGGCCTGGTAGAAGAAGATGAATATCTCTACATAGATTCCACAAAACCGGAATTACGGATCATCTTCGAACGCACTTTTAATGATACTGTTTGCATTTATTTAAACGGCGCCTTTGTCCGGAAACAGTTTATTCAAACAAACAGGATGATAGGCGTATCAAGGGCAATGATTAAACTTGATCTGTCCGAGTACAAAGAAGCGCCTGAAATCAGTTTATTTATGGGGAAATACTGTGCGCGTTTTCTGCCGGTAAGCGGCAAAAGGATCGCATATATCAACTTCTATAAAGAAAAGTGGGCTATTGAGCTTTCAAATGTACTAAGGGCCTATAAATAGGCGGCAGCCCCGTGGATAAACGGAACTGCCGCCACTAGTTGAAAATGTTTAGTACGAAGCCTTCTTGTATTTCTTCACCTCATAATTCATCGCCTTGTTCGACTTCTGGAACATTTTGCGCTCCGACTCCGTTGCCACTTTCACGCTATCCAGACTCCTCACATAAACAGACATCTTCGTGATCTGTTCTTCCAATTTCGGAGAATTAAATACCTTCTGCTTTTCTTTCAGGATGATGATCGCCTGGTTGCCTTTATCCTTCGCTTTTTCATACTCCCGGCTATCCACGGCCATCATCACCTCATCAAAATGCTCAGTGGCTTCAAACAGGGCCAGTAACTCCTCTACGTTAGCATCCTGTGCTTTCTCATAGGCAGCGGCGTCGCTGGTCAGGGATACATGCACCTGGCACTCTTCTTTTACCGGGGTAAATGCCTGTGCATCTGTATAAGCCAGCACACAGCCCAGGTCAAAACCGGATTGCAGCGGCGCGCTGGGGCGTAATTTGATTAAAATCGCTTTTTCGTCATTCGCATTGATATCGTTAAAACGTACTTGTACCTGGCCATTCTTTACGTCATACGGGTAGCCATATACTTTTTCGCATTGCAGGCCGGCTGGCAGATTGATCTGCACCATGGCGTTCTGCGCCACCACGTTCAAAAGGCCTTTCAATTCTTTGGCGAAGAGCTGGGGGATCTTGTCTGCGCTGTCAATAAAATAATAGTTGGCGCGGCCAGTTTCGGCCAGCATGGTCAGCAGGTCTTCGTTATAGTCGGCGCCCAGGCCGAAGGTGGACAGGGCAATACCTTCCTCTTTGTACTTTCCTTCCACGAGGCGCTTCAGCGCCGCAGGATCCACAATACCCTGGTTGGCCAGGCCGTCTGTGAGCAGCAGCACGCGGTTCACGTAACCATCTTTACGGGTAGTCTTTACCTGGGTGAATCCTTCCAGCATGCCTCCGCTCAGATTAGTGGCGCCGCGATCATAGATCTTGTCCAGCAGGTGTTTCAGCGCTTCCTTGTTCTTCACCGGTTGTGAAGGACTGGTCACCTCTACCTGGTCGTCATAGTTAACGATGGACAGGTAATCGTCTTTGCTCAGCTGATCTACCAGGAATTTGGAGGCGCGTTTGGCGTAGGCGATCTTCTCCCCTTGCATGGAGCCGCTGCGGTCCAGCACCAGGGACACGTTCAGGGGTATACGCCGTTGGGTGGAGTCCGGCTGTCCGCTTTGTATGTTCACATACAGGTAGATTTCACCCTGGCTGTTGCGGATGGCATAGGCGTTACCCGTTTTTGCATACCAGTTAATGAGCGTTGCCGTTTTGGCATGGGAACCGGCGCTTTCGGAATAGATAAAGCCGGAGACCATGGCACAAAGGGAAATACCGCCAAAGATGAGCAATAAAGGCAGTCCTTTGAGCTTTGCGTGGTAGCGTTGCATAGAGGATGATTTGGTTAACTACAGGATGCTGTCCTGCTAGTAATCCATAAAGATAGGCAAGGCTTTAACAAATTTTTAAGGAACCTTGTAGAGCGCTTTTAAATACGTTTGCTTTTGTTTCCTGTTCATTTTCAGGTATTCGCGGGATACGATCATTTGCTTGCTCCTGGTGTTCTGTCCTTGCAGCGGACTGATATCCAGGCGGGCGCCAATGATCTTTTCGATGCCAAAACCGCTTCTTCCGGATAAGGCAGCGGTTCCCGTTTCCGCATTCACTTCGCTGGTCCTTCCAAGGCTGTCGAATACAAACAGGGTGCTATCATCTTTGGCAGCTACTATTCCCACAGGCCTGCTGATGCCTGTTCTTATTCTGCGCAGCGGTTGCAGCTCCGGCATTCCGACCACATTCAGTATGGTGTCCGTTCCTATATAGTATAGTCTTTTCAGTGATGCTGATCGGGCTACCATCCGTGTGCTCAGGGGCGTAACGGGTACTGCGTCTTTCCTGGAAAAATTATATAACAGGAGCTGTCCCTTTTCCCATCTTTCACAGACCGCAGCCCCCGTCCACCAGGTACATTTCACTCTCATGATCTTTATCGTACAAGGGGTTTTTACGCCAGCTGAGCGTCTCATAATCCATTATATAAACGCTCTGTGAATTACCATCAGACACAGTCAGGTACTTTCCGTTGGCGGAATTACTGACAGACCAATTGGCCGATACAGGGCTCAGGGGTATTGCGAGCAGGGGCTCGTCCTTTACGTAATCTCTGACCTGCAGGACACTTTTACTATTCAATGTGACAAGCAAGGGTTTTGCCGGACAAAAAACGAAACTTGTCACGCCAGGCGCCGCGTATAGGATCCTGTTAGCAGCCAGATCGTCCAGCAGGAAAGGAGCTCCCTGATCCGATGGCTTCTGGTGAATAGCCAATGCCTTACTATCGGCAGAAAAGCGGCAGGTGATATCCCTGTTAAGCATCTGGGGAGCCGCCTGTTCTAAAACATCACTCACCGGATACCAGTTGCGATGCGCAAGATTGAACAGGATCGTATTTGCCAGAACAGAATTACGGTTCAGCAGCAGGTATTTCCCATCTGCCGAAAACTCGCATGACTGTTGTACGTTAATCCTTACCCCCGCCGGAAGCATCGAAAAATCTTCTCTACCGGCTACCCTTACAGGCTCCGGCATTTTGCCCTCAATGTTCAATAGCTGATAGCCGCTATTTAAGCTGTTGATCACTACATATTTATTGTCCGGCGAAAACAGGGCGCTGGATACGCTGTCGATATCGTATAGCCAGGTATAACGCCGCTGGCTTAAACGCCATACGGCAGCTGCGCCGGATTGACCTACTCTCATGCAGAGCGTGTTATCACTGCTGTAATAAATATCATTGCCGTAGATAGCCGGGAAGATCAGTGAGTCAATATAGTACAGGCCCGCGGTATCGCCCAGCTTATCTGCTTTTTGAAACAGATCAAATGATCTTCTGTATTCCTGTGCTTCATAACTCTCTTTGCCCAGGAAAATATAATTCTGAGCGGTGAGGGCGTTTTGTTCTTCCCGTTGATGGTGTTCATAAAAAAATAGGGTTATTCCACCCAGCAGAATGATAACCAGCAGGATCATCAGGACTATTCCCCGCTGGCGGAGCGCTTTTCGGGATGCTTTAATTTCATTATAGGCCACTACCGCTTCCTGCTTTTTAACCTGTGCTACCTTCTCTGCTGTTTTTGCCCGCTTGATGGCCTGTTCCAGGGCTTCCTTATCCTGCTTCAGCTTCTCTCTTTCCCTTCTCAATGCAGCATTCCTGGAAGCAAGCCTTGTGGACTCTCTTTCGTCATAAGAGCTGCCAATGGCGCCCAGCAGGTAATCGTGACTGATCTCGTAGAACTTCTGCCCTTCCCGGTGATCCTCCCGGATCAGGCGCAGGCTGAGCAGCTTTCCAAGGAATTTACTGCTGTCGATCTCCCGCATATCCTGCTCTTCCCTGGCCTTCTTCAGAATATTCAGTACGGTTTTCTCGAACAGCATTTTCCTGATCCGGCCATCCTTATCATACATGTTGTCCTCTATCAGGATCCTGGCCAGCTCCTGCTCTTTGAGACTGCCCAGCTCATTGACCTGGTTCTGGTAAAAATTTGAAATAATCCTTTCTATCCCGCCAATGCTTTTCAGGTCCTCTTCTACTACCGTATACCTTTGCCCGTTAGACGGTGTTTCACTCTTCTTTTCGTCTTCCTTCCGCTTAACGATCCTGGTTTCAATTTCACTGCAGATGATCTGCAATTGTGTAGCTTCGATAATATCATTACTACCGGAAAGGTTCTGTAGTATTTTCTCCAGCAGATCCGGGTGGTATTGAAAAGGAGCAGTAGCAAAGAGCTTTTTGTTATTGGCAGCGGCAGGCGTTTCTATCGCTCTTTTAGCTTCCGTTTTGTTCAGCGGAGACAGCTCAAAACGGTTACGGAGTATAGCCGGCAAATATGCCGTCAGCCGGTTCAGCTCAAATATTTTATCTGAGCGGATAGCAAAAACTATTTTAACATCCGGTTGCTCCAGCCAGGAAGAATAAGCGATCTTTCCCGGCTCGTCCAGCGTGTTGTAAAACTCCAGGAAGCGCAGGGGAACATTGTCGGCCAGCAGCTCATTTACCTTCAGCATAAATTCGTCCTGTACGGAGCGGCTGAACGTAAAGAACTGCTCAAACTGATCGAGGATAAATACGGGTGTTGAAGAAAGCGGGAAATTGCAGCACTTGAAATACTCCCACAAACCCGGCTGATAATCCGGTACGGCAGCCTTGATCTGCGCTAAGTCTGCATCATAGGTCCGTTCATCGAAATAAGCGCGAAGGGTCCATTTAAGCACATCGAGCGCGGTTTCACCGGCCCTGTTATCTGATTGCTGCAGGCGCAGCTCTACGGGGAGCAAGCCCCGCTTTTCCAGCAAAGGGATCAAGCCTGCATTGATCAGGGAACTCTTGCCGATGCCTGAGCGCGCAAAGACAAGGGTGATGCTCTGGCTGATCACTTTATTGAACAGCTGCTGTGTCTCTGTTTCCCTGCCAATAAACAGCTGCTGTTCATTCCGCTGAAATGACCGGATGCTGGGATATCTTCTAATCTTTTCCGTCATCTGATACTTCTTTTGAAACCTGATCGATAATTTCCAGGATCCTGCTGCATGCTTCCGTGATCGTCTTATCTTCATCCCTGCCCTCATCTAAAACAGGAACAGGACCGGCAGCATTACGGGGGATCCAATCGCCATGCGGGATCTCCTTCACCTGCTCCAGGAGAAAATGCCGCGCAAATACAGGTATTATTCTTTTGGCAGGATCTTGTTTAAGCAGCTGACAGGCGTGTGTAAAATTCGCATGCACCTTTTCATCATACAGGAGATCACTGCCGATGACGATAAAGATGTCAGCAGCAGCATAGCGCTCATTCCTCACTTCCACCTTATGTTCACCGCCTGCTATATCGTCTGCCCAGATGGATATTTTACCTTCCAGCTGCTTTGGTTTCAGCTGTTTGGCGATCTTATCCCTTACCCGCAGATCTTTACGGTAATCGTCACCGTCCGCCGAAGCCGTACAACAAATGAATACCAGCTGCACAAGACGCGTAGCCGATGGTACTGGTACCGCGTTCTGCATGAAACGCTGATAGAGCTTATCCACAAAAACTTCTGCACCCGGATGCCGGAATGAGAAATTAAAGCTGCCCCTGTAAAAATGCTCCACATGCGGCAGCCAGCGGTCTGCCGGAAAAGTAAAATTGTTCCTGGTCTGCTCAGAGAAGCCCAGCGCCTGCAATAATATTTTAAGTGTCCAGGATTCATGCTGAAAGCCGATAAAAAGACAGATCCTGTTATTCCTGATAAAATTCCGGATGCTCACGGGCAGGCCGTTCTGCGGCATGTTCACCTTACGTACAAACTCCAGGTAGTCTGTCTCTCCCAGGAGGATCGAGGGCGTACTGGCGGGCGCATCATATCCATACACGTTATAGATCACCGTTTTATCAGGCGTTATTTCCAGCGGCAGATGGGATTCTGCCACCTGCTCATTATCCTGCCGGTTAAAATCGTAGTACCAGAAGCAGCAGCGGTCTTCCCCCAGCTTCTCACTGAAGCTGTCATAAATAGTGCGGTCCGGATTCGTATTAATCACCAGCTGGAATGGGAATAAAGCCAGCTTATCATACAGCTGTTTTACGGAAAGGTTCTTTTTGATGAACTCTGAAAAATTCCTTTTCTCCATCAGCTGATCGGGCTTTATGAGCATGGCGGAGATGTGCTCATTCAATCCGTCAATATACCTGTTTACCGTGTAGTTCAGGTTCTGTTCCTGTGTACTATCGAATTCTATTTGCCGGGCTTCCATCTGCCTGCATTTACTCAGTGAGTAATTCCTGTACAGGGATTCCTGTTTGGCATCCCGGAAGAGGTCTGGTCCCAGGAAGAGCACACAGTCGCCGAATTTGATACGTTCTATAAATACATCAAGATCTTCATCTGTATAGTTCATACATCCGCGGATTTAGACTTAGTAATATTGAGGGCCACTTCTTCGATGCCCATGGCTATTTCCATATAAGCTTTATCAGGCAGGGGCCATTCCAGTACGGGCTTTCCGTTCTTCGGCAGTGGCTGGATGTGTTCGAGTATGCTGATCCTGGCCCAGAGACAGGGACTTATCAGTGTAGGGATCACCCGCTTTTTCATCTCACAGGCTTCATACAGCAGCCGCATGCATTGGTCGCTGCCCATAAAATCGGCGGTCACCAGCAGGATGATGATGTCTGCATCCAGCATTTTTTGGCGGATGATTTCCATGATCGCTGCACCGCCTTCCAGGTCGAGGGTGTTACCATCCAGGCGGAGGCTTTTGTTAAAGCTCAAGGGCTTTAGCTGGCTGCTTAGCTTTGTATAATGGTCTTTATCTGACTGCTCCAATATAAAGAATACCCCGGGAGGCCCTGTGGGTGCTATAGCTCCTGCGTCCTGTAAAGGCGTGGGCGGGATAAAGGCGGTACCGTTCTCAATGCTGGCCAGCAGGTCATATAGCGACTGATTATTACTGTTCTCGCTGACCAGCACCTGCATTAACTGTTTGTGGAGATCATTCCGGTCGGCATAGGCCAGGATGGAATCCCACATATTAACACCGGTGTCCGTCAATTTAATTTCGCCGCGTGGGATCTGCGCGTTGATGAGCAGCGCTTCGATCTTCGCCAGTGTTGGATAGATCTTTACTGCCTCGTGGATGATATCCCGGTAGGCTTTTGCGGTAAGGTTCATGTTGCAGCCGCGTTAAAGTTGAATACTGTTGGCCTCGAAAAACGCCAGGATCTTGTTCATACGGATCCCTTCATTGCGCAGCACGGGCTTTCCGTTTCCCGGCTCTTCCAGCCAGCCGCCGCTGTGATGCAGGGCAACTACTTCCCAGCTGGAGTTAAAGACGGGGGAGCCGGAGGAGCCGGGCATGGTGTCTGTGAGGTATTGGATGACGTTATTGTCTGTATGGGTGACCACATTATGATACAGGCCTATCTTTTTGTATTCCCCGCCGGGGTGCTGGATAATATTGACAAAGTCATCGGCTTTGATCTCCTTTTTCTGCAAGGTCAGAAAGCCAAAGGTTTTCGCGGGATCTCCGGCGATACGGACCAGCGTCCAGTCATCTTCCTCGGAGGTATGAAATATGGAGCTGTCTACATCAAAGGTTTGGGATGCAGCATCAGCACCGCTCACTGTTTTCTGGTAATTGAACTGCACCTTGCTTGTTGCCGCAACTTCTTTAGTGGGGAAAACGTGGTTATTGGTGAGGAAGAGGTTTGCTTCGGATACGAGAAAGCCGGTACCCATACCTTCCGAGCTAATGATACGGGCTACAGACATTGATCTTTGGAGACCTATTTCCAGGAAGCTGACAGGCAGGAGCGTGCTTTGCTCCCCGGTGATCTTTTCAAACTGGTCTTTGTTAAACCCGTTCTTCCAGACCGGCTGTTTTCCTGCATATACGCTTTTCCTGATCACCGGCTGGTGATGGCGGTAGTCCAGCAGCACGGGATTGTCCGGGAACTTTTTGAGCGCGGCGTCCAGGATCGGCTGAATGCGGTCCTTTAGCTCCAGGTCATTGATCAGCAGGGTCCAGACAACGTGGGCGGATCCGTCCAGGTTGTAGTCGCCCGGCGACAGCCCGGCCTGAATGATAAGCGTCTCAATAGTTACAGTGCGGTAATAGAGACCTGACAAGGTATCAACGAGGGGCGTATATCTCCATGACATAAGTATATATTAGGGATTGGGGAATATCAGCTATAGGGAAAATTTTCATCCTGTTAATTTGAGGTTCTCAGGTACTTATGCTAATATAGGATATTCCTGCCAAATCCCCTTCATCCAAATTTTACGCCTCCCGGTGCCAGCCTGTTACCAGGTGGATAGCCCTGCATAACTGTGAGCGGGAGAAGGGCTTTTCCAGGAAGAGATCTGCCCCGTTCTCCAATGCAACATCTTTGGCGGCAGCGTCCATACCGGACATCATCACCACTTTGGTTCCCGGGTATTTATGCTTGATAAAGCCGATAAAATCAATGCCATAGCCATCGGGCAGGCGGTTATCCATCAGGACCAGGGATGGGGATTGTTGTTGAAAATATTCCACAGCGGCGGACAATGACTTTACATGTTCAATTTCCAGGTCTTCATCGTCCAGTAAAAGGTTGATCAGCAGGCACATTTCGCCTTCGTCTTCAATGATCAGCAGTTTCTGTTTCAGTGTGGTGGAAGTAGTTGTATCTAACATAAAAAGATGGTTTTAGTAATTGCTGAGGATGTATGTAAAAAAATCGTACCAAAAGAACGCAGCCCTCCGTACAGGGCTGCGAAACCCGCCGTGGTGGGGTCTTTTGAAAACAATGTGGGGCATTTTTTCCCGGCGAGCCTGGTATCAGGCGTCAGTGCGGGTGGATCAGGGATTTTACATATACCATCCGTATACCGGTCCGTAAGTAAAACGGACAATCTCCAGGGCCTGGATAAAACCGGCCGGCGAGGGATTCATTAGCTTGAGGCTCGCATAGAAGGTCTCCCAGTTTTCTTTTTCGCTACCCAGCTTCTTTGCCATATATATAGCTGCGAGATACTCCGCCAGCGGATCAAAAGCGAAGCGGATGAAGGTATCATTTGCAGAAGAGCGTTTCTGCAAAATACCGTTGCTGACAAGCCGTGTAAGCACGTTCTGTTCACTACTTATGAAATTGGCGCGTTTGAGACTGTCTTCTACCGCCAGATAAGATACATCACGGGGAATGAAGGACTTCCCAAGAGACAGATCAGCCACTATTTCGGATGCCGCCTGCAGGTTTTCATCAGAGACATTGTTGCCGGGCTTTCCTTTCGGGTTCACCCTTACCAGGTAATCAAAAAAAGCTTCGGGTATGGAGCCTGGCAGGTTATCTACCAGACGATGAATGTCATGATCTACTTCCGGCTGCCCGGCGAGTAAAATTGCCTTTTCAACTGTCAGTTTCAGTAAGATTGGAATGATAGGTACTTCTTTGCCATTCGCAATGAACAGGGAAGCAAGCTTTTTAGCCAGGATCAGCTGGTTATCGACCGTTTTCAGGATAGCAATATCTTTTCCTATCAGCGAGGAGGACATAAAATAAAGTAGTTTATCGGGACTCAGAAACTGAGGATAAAGAAATTCTTCATCACTGATGTCGAGGTCCAGTTTTTCCCTGGTGGTAATGATCAGGGCGTTGATATGCTGTTTGCCATGCAGTGTGCGGATATGCTCCTGTGTTTCAACCTTTCTTTCGGAGAGTGCATCAATGATGATGAGCAACCGTTGTTTCTCCAATAGCGCCGCCAAGAACATTTTGTCTATGTTTTTTGGCAGCCAGCTATTTAGCTTCCGCTCGATCACGGAGAAAAGGTCAGTAGTATCCTCTTCTATCAGACGGGCAACATTAGATGCCGGAACCAGTTTTTATTTTGCTCATCAACTGCCCATTTGCCCAGATGGACGGCAAGGGTAGTTTTACCTACGCCGCCCACGCCAATGATCTCAAGAATGGACCTATGCGGTCTGAAGAATTTCGACATACTTTCAGCGGAAGGCTTTTCGATAATGTCTCCCTTTAGTTCTTTAACACTTAAGGGCAATGGTATATAGTTCCCATGGTCCTTAACGGTTGCTTCTGCGTTGTAAGCAGTGAGGATTGTAGTCTTGTACTTATTCACCCAGGCATCCAGGACCCTCTTGTTACGAAGGAACAATGGCACAAGCGTAATTTCAGCGGCTAATCTGAAAACTATACCGAATTTGCCAGCCAACACTTCCAGCTGTTTAAGCACAGGGAGCTTGAGGTACACGTTATAAATCGCCAAAGGGTACAGGTATAGCAGTAAATATAGAAAAGCAAAGTAGGAAAGGGCTAATATTGCAATGAGCGTAACTTGTTTATGTTCTTTGAACCAATTGAAAGGGTTATACAAAAGTGGTCCCAGCACATAGACATTTTCTTTCCCTCCGTCTGTGTAGATCAATTGAAGCATATAATCCGTAATGCCGGCTTTGGCATTAACTTCCTTTGTACTAAATGCAATTATTAGCTCAGTCGAATCTGATTTAGAGAAATAAAAATGTTTACTTAACAGCTTCTTATTCTCAGTATAATGAGCAGCATCTTCTCCATACAGCTCTAAATTAATATTGCCGTCAAACCCCATCCCTTTCTCTATATTAACTTTTACTCTTATTGAATCTTTTGTCTCTTCCAGGATAAACTTATCTACTTTAGTATAGAATGAAGAGGATGCCATACTTAAAACATAAAAACTATCGATCCCTGAAGAACCTTCACGACTACCAGATTTGTAAACTACGGGAAATTCCCGTTGATTGTATTGATCAAATATTTCATAGCCCTTCGATCCTGATTTATGCCATTTCGTTCGGGAAGCTACAGATTGGAAATACATAGTTGAATCAGCCAGAACGGAAAATATGATTGACGGGTTTTCAAAATAACTGATATACTTAGTCGAAGGAGCCGGAAGATCTACCACCGTCCAATGATGGCCAAAGTCAACCGACATCATAACATAAAATCTTCTGTCAAAACCGCTCCTGGGCCCCAATATTTCTGTGGTCACCACATTTCCTGAACTATACTGCCAGCTTCTTCTATAGTACCCCGGTGTACTGTTCGATACAGCATGAACAGTATCGATATTTATTATATTACTCCGCCAGGACAAACCATAGTCAGTGCTCCTTGCCAAGGCTATTCCTTCGTAATTAGACAATGCCAACAACGTATCTTCCCTTTTCGCTACAAGAGAGGGGTATATTGTGGCGGGGATGTTTAATTCCCTGACTCCTCCATCATTTGGAGAAACCAGGAGTAGGCGCTGTCGCATGTCTGCACCGGTGAATAATAAATATAATTCATTCTGTTTCTTTTCATAGTAGGAGTAAACATATTTCGGCAACCCAATGTTAAATTTAATTTCCTTTAGTGCTTTATCTTGCTGGGTGGAATAGTATACTGCCTTGTTCGTTCTCAGATAGTAGTAATTATTATCCTTACTTACATCGAATCGCAAAAAACCCGATGAAGTTCCAGCAATTCTTCCCATTGTATCCCAGCTTTGCCCCCGATTTTCTGTGTACCAGACCTGATACTGGCGGGTTGTATCATCAAAGCGTATCTCCGTTACTTTCCAGATATGCATACTGTCATTAACAACAATAGAAGCTACATTACTGTCCGCAAACAGCAACTGAAACTTTAATACGGAATCTTTCTCCGAATACAACGAATCCACATTCAACTCCTTCAGCCTCCCATTGGAAGACCAGCAACCTTCTACACTAATTAAAACTATCAGGGTTATTAGCCAATAGGGATATTTTAGGGGCCTTGGGGTCATGCATATCAATTTATCCCGTCAATTTACTAAATAAACTGATCCGTTTAGCAGTTTAAAAAACGGCACTTAACTTTTTACGGACCAGCTCCTTCAATTCCACCACGTCAAACTCCGGCGAGGACTCAAAACAATGCTTCAGTATCGGTATATGCCCATTGCCGAAAAGCACAATGATCCGGTCATTGCCTGCCGGTGCAGTTTTCAGGATGTTATTAAAGATCCGCAGGTTGCGGTCGTACCACCACATAGCCAGCAGATCCGGTCCGCTGTTATCCAGCGTATTAAAGCCTGTGGTGAGATAAGCTCCATGCATCCTGCGGAGAGTCTGATTGTCAGCCATCAGCAGGAAACTTTCCAGGATGGTATTTTCTATTTCAACGGAATCGCTGGCGGTATATAAACGCGTGTAACGTTGTTCCATCATTTTATCCCGCAGGGTATCGGCAGGTACCTGGTGATTCCACAGGCTGTCTATTTCAGGGATCTTCTTATATCGCTCATAAGCAAAATCAGATGCATCCACTGCGTATACTTTAGGCAGCTGCAATTCCTTTGATAAGCGGAAAGCCAATTGGTCTATTTCGTTGCGGCGTAAGGTATGTTTGCCTTCCCGGTAAGCATTGTACAATGAATCAGTAAAGGCCTGGCTGCTTTGCTCCACGTAAATACGCGTAGGCTTAAAAGCTGCCAGTACATTCAGCAGCTGACGGATCTCCTGCTGACGCTGAGCAGAAAGTACGTCCATCATATGAGCACTATCGGTTTTGTGCTGGTCGCGGTTAGGATAGCCGAAATGGAAACTACCCAGCAACAGTACTTTTACCGGAGGCGCGGCAGGATTGATCAGGATCTTATCAGCCTGTTGCTGTTCCAGCTTTTTCCAGTTGACGGACTGCGCAAATACCTGTGCATCAAAACAGATCAATAGCAGAATAGGAAGTATTTTCATGGTGATGATTTTCGGACAAAATAAATGTCATCTTTACGGTTGTCCTCCGCTGATCTGCTAAGCCGCTGGTTCCGTCTGCCAATCTGCCGGTGGACTTCCCTACCGGTTCGAAGATAAAAAGCGGGGATTTGAAGACAAATCCAAACGGTAAGGCCTTTCCCAGCGGATATTATCTGCAACTGACATAGATTTGGGTATGGGAAAACATTTAACACGCATCACCCTGATCTATGCGGGCCTGTGGGTACTGCGGGAACTGGGCATCAGTGTGCCGCTGCTGGTCAGGGGCCTGCCTGCTTTCCCGGACTGGCAGGACCCCGTTAACGTAATGCTGATGAGCTCTGCCTTCTTCATTTTCCTGCTGTATCCTCTCAGCGCCTATATTATCTTCAGCAGAAACTTCCGGACAAATAAGAAAACGGCTTTCCTGTACTGGTTCCTTACCTTTTCGGCTATCATCTTTATCCGCTATGGCGTGGAAGAACTGTTCTTCCCTGCCGTACTCCATTTCAGGAATTACGGAGATACTACTACCCTGTTCTATTACTTTGTGGACAACCTGTTTTATGCAAGCCTGTATTCTGCTTTAGGAGCGGTTTACTTCTTTATACAGAGCGACCGGGAACAACAGCTCAGAGAGGCAGAATTACAATTGTCCGGCAAACAAACAGAGCTATCTTTTCTCCGTTCCCAGATCAATCCGCATTTCCTCTTCAACAATCTCAATAATATCTACTCGCTGGTATACCATCATTCTGACCAGTCGCTCAACGCTATCGCGAAATTATCCGACCTGCTGCGATACATGCTCTATGACAGCAATGAAAAAGTGCCCCTACAAAAAGAGCTGGACTACATCCATAAATACCTGGAACTGCAGCAGATGCGTTTTGGTATGCACGCTCCTGCCCATGTGGAGATAACAGGCGACGCGGGGAAAGCCGGTATTCCTCCTCTGCTGCTGATCCCCTTCGTGGAAAACGCTTTTAAGCATGGCGATATGAAGAACGGGAACACGATCCTCATCCGCCTTAAAACGGACGATGACATGATCCGCTTCACTATTATCAATACCATCAGCCAGCAGCAGAAAGACAGCGGCGGCGGCATCGGCCTCGAAAACGTACGCAGAAGGCTGGAATTATTATATCCCGGCAAACATACATTGGAGGTACAAAAAACAAGGGATATATTTGAAGTACAACTGGAGATCCCAAGATGACAACAACCCGAGTGATCAACTGTGCCGTGGTGGATGATGAACCACCTGCCCTGCAGCTGATAGCAGATTATGTACAACGAACACCTTTCCTGCAGCTGGCCGGGCAAACCACCGAGCCGATGGCGGCCATTGACCTGGTACAGCAAGGCGCTGCAGAGCTGTTGTTCCTGGATATCCAGATGCCCGAACTTACCGGACTGCAATTAATGAAAGTGATCGGGCATAAATGTAAAGCCATCCTTACCACCGCCTACCCGGATTATGCACTGGACGGCTATGAATTGGATGTGATCGATTACCTGCTGAAACCCATCACCTTTGACCGCTTCCTGGTAGCAGCGCATAAAGCCAGGGAAAGACTGATGCCTGCTGTTACTGTAGTGCAGGCAGTGCCTGCAATCGTCTCCACTCCTGCTTACATCTTTGTAAAAACGGAATATAAAATACAGAAGGTGGATCTTGCCGATATTCTTTACCTGGAAGGCCTGCGGGATTATGTAGCCATTCACACCAGTAACGGCAAGGTACTGACCCAACAGAGCATGAAGAGCTTCCAGGAACAGCTGCCGGAAGATCGTTTTATCCGGGTGCATAAATCTTATCTCATTGCGATTAATAAGATCCGGTTCATTGAGCGGAACCGGATTGTGATCACTGATACGTATATACCGGTGGGAGAAACTTACCAGGAGGCGTTTCAGCAGAAGCTGCAGATCAGGAACGGCTGACATTCCCATTAACCCATTATCCAAATCATTCCATTATGAAAACAGGCACAGACACCATCATCATCGGCGCAGGACTTTCAGGGCTCGTAGCAGCTACGGAACTGGCAGACCAGGGCATCAAAGTCATACTGATAGACCAGGAAGGGGAACAGAACCTGGGCGGACAGGCATTCTGGTCGTTCGGAGGATTGTTCATGGTAGATACCCCTGAGCAAAGAAGGCTGGGCATCAAAGACAGCCTGGAACTGGCACTGCAGGATTGGATGGGCACGGCCGCTTTTGACAGGCCGGAAGATCATTGGCCCCGTCAATGGGCAGCAGCCTATGTACGCTTTGCTGCTACAGAAAAATACAGCTGGCTGCGTGGAATGGGACTACGCTTTTTTCCGGTAGTGGGCTGGGCGGAAAGAGGCGGTTATGGCGCTATCGGGCATGGGAATTCTGTACCACGCTTTCACGTTACCTGGGGCACGGGCCCTGGCGTGTTGGAGCCTTTCATTGTACGTGCAAAAGAAGCGGCTAATAAAGGATTGATACAATTCAAATTCAGGCATCGCGTAAATGAGCTGGTAGTGGAGAACGGCGCGGTAAAAGGTGTTCGCGGTGTTATACTGGAGCCCAGTAATGTGCAACGGGGACAGAAAAGCTCCGACACTGTTACGGGGGATTTTAATTTTGAAGCATCAACGGTGATCATTACTTCCGGCGGCATTGGCGCCAATCATGAACTGGTGAGAGAGAACTGGCCTGCCAGGCTGGGTATACCGCCTGCACAAATGTTGTCGGGTGTGCCGCAGCATGTGGATGGGCGCATGCTCGGCATCGCGAAAAATGCGGGCGCCCGGCTTATTAATCCGGACAGGATGTGGCACTATACGGAAGGGATCAAAAACTGGTCGCCTATCTGGGAACAACATGGGATCCGGATATTGCCAGGTCCTTCTTCCTTATGGTTTGACGCAACAGGTAAACGGCTACCTCCTCCCCTGTATCCCGGCTTTGATACATTGGGAACGCTGCAACATTTGATGCATACCGGTTATGACTATTCGTGGTTTGTTCTCAATCAGAAGATCATTAAGAAAGAATTTGCTTTATCGGGATCAGAACAGAACCCTGATCTAACGGATAAAAAATGGAGCCAGGTGATAAAGCGAGCGGTGGGTAAGAAAGCAACAGGACCGGTGGAAGCTTTTAAAGAAAACGGGGAGGATTTTGTAGTGGCGGATAATTTGCGTGATTTGGTAGATGGGATGAATCGTTTAACGCCTACGCCGCTGTTGAATTTTGAGACTATTGAAAGAGAGATCAAAGCCAGGGATGCGCAGCTGAATAATAAATTTGGCAAAGATCTGCAGATAGCTGCTATCCGTAATGCGCGGAATTATGTGGGTGATAAACTGATCAGGACAGCGCCGCTGCATAAATTGCTGGATCCAGGTGCAGGGCCGCTGATAGCAGTAAAGTTGCATATACTTACCCGGAAAACCTTGGGGGGATTGGAGACGAATCTGAATGCACAGGTATTGAACGAGCAGGGCGAGGTTATAACTGGGTTATATGCGGCAGGGGAAGCAGCGGGATTTGGTGGCGGAGGGATGCATGGGTATCGGGCGTTGGAGGGTACCTTTTTGGGGGGATGTATGTTTTCTGGTAGATTAGCGGCGAGGGCAATTCTCAGGGGAAATAAATAATCCGATTCGTACTATGAGGCGGCTTACTTGTTTACCGGACGGCGTTTATGTAATTGTGAAGAACTCAGTATGGGCAGAAAGGCTACCTTTGGTATAGAAGGTTTGGCGACAAGTGGGGTTGTGAAGTCTCTTGCCGCTGTTCCAGCTTGGAGTTTAGCCGGAGGCCGGTAGTAAATTTTAAAGGGGTTTTTGAACCCGAAAATAATTTCTTGTAAATAATCCTGTAATATCCATACTATTGCCCTACCTTCAGTAAGTCAGCATTTTATTTTTTCTGATTTGGTTTGGATGTCCTTTTTGTCATTCATCATTGTTTTTCAGTGGTGTATGAGTTAAATTAAAATTGTATATTTTGAACATTTTTGTAGGCAATGTAAGTGACAAAACAACTGAAGTTGAGATTTGGTCACTGTTTGATCCATTCGGAGTGGTGTATAGTATTAACCTGGCTGTAGACAAGTACAGCGGTCGCCCCAAAGGTTTTGCATTCGTTGAAATGCCGGATGATTCCAATGCAGCGCAGGCAATTCAGGAACTGAATAACTCAGTAGTTGACGGCAAGACCATCGTAGTGTACGAGGCTCGTCCGAGACCTGAAAGACCGGATAATGACCGTTTCTCCAGATCCGGACCAAGGCCGGGCGGTGGAGGCTTCAGACCGAGATACTAATAGGTTTTATTAATCTGATTAGCTTTTTAGAAGATATGAGCAAAAATCGCAGCATACGATTGGCAGTCCGCGTTTTTGCTATTTTTGTTTGGGCGATATTTTAATACCGAGGGTATCGCCAGCAGAAAATCCAGGTTCTTAAGAAAGCCTGTAAGTACCACTTACAGGCTTATTTTATTTCCGTCCAATGGCGGATTGAGTACATTAATGGGCTCGTATCCTGAAATAATAAAGGGCCGCAAGACTACGGCCCTCTGAGAATGTTCACACTATCTCCATTATGAGCATCCTCCGCCTCTTTCAATAGAATGGGCGCCGGCTTCCAATGGATTACCATATCCTTTATTCGGATTAGCAGAATAGAAGCAACTGCCCCAATCATTGCTACCACCAATAGCACCGCTGATCATACCATACAGGCCGCCTACGACCCATCCAGGTATGAACCAGTCGCCCAGGATAGTATACTGACGGGAGTGATAGAGTTCGTGTTCAAAAGAAGGACTGCTGGTATTGCCTTCCCAGATATTCACTGTAGCGCCTAACGTAACAGCAGAGAAGCCGCTGGAAGATTTGTCGTACTCAAAAGCGATCACACCGCCTTTGAACCATTCCACATCATTCCAGGCGCCAAAGCCGGTACCAAAGCCACCGATGAGCAAGCCTACAGTAGATGTAATCGGCGAACGCGCAAATTTTATCGCAAAGCTGATGAAGCCCAGCAGGCGCTCTCCGAATGAATCGCCCATAGAAGCCTTGTCTAATCCGCCGCAGATGGCGGGTCCGGCAATCATGGCGATGCCGCTGAAAACAGCAAAGCCCAAACCGAAAGTATTGTAGCCAAACCACAGGGATACCGCGCCGACCACGCCGGACCAGAGCATTTCGGACACCGAGAAATCTCCGCCGCTTACCGCCCAGTTAACAATGTAGCCTACTACGCCCGCTACAAAGCCGACAGCCGCAGCAATGGCATCGTCAATACCGAACCATAAACCAAAAGGATCGATCATATTGACGGGGTTATTAAGCACATATACATACAGCTGCAAACTGCGGGGCACTTTAAAGAATTTCTCCGGCTGCTGTTCCAGGAAATACGGGTCAGGCGTCAGGAAAGTGCCCAGTGAAGGCATGTAGTAACGCCCACCGAAGAATACCAGGTCTGGCAGGGTATCGTATTTCTTGCCTGAGAAGTTTTGCGGTGCAGAAAGTGCTGCGCCGAATGCCATCTTACCAAATGCGTAATACTGTTGCTCACTCATCAGCGCGCCTGTTTGCAGATGGCTCTCCGCCACATGGCTACCCAGGTGATCTTTATGGAACACCACACCGCCGTTGTTGACGCGTATCATGGCTACCGCACCTGTTTCATCGAATATGTACCGGTTCTTTTCACTGCCTTTGACGGTGTAGATGTCGTCAAAATTGTACATTCTTTCCGTATTACCGCCAACAGTAGTGGTAGTCAACACGCGGGAACCCAGGTGATCGTAGAAGTAACTGATGACGGTGCCGTTTTTATGGGTCACTTTTGTCAGCTGGTTCCTGGCGTCGTATTCCATCGCTGTATCGGGGGTCTGGGTAACGTTACCGGCTGCATCATATTTGTAACCTTGTGCTGGTTGGCCGCTGACACCTGTAACCCGGAAGGGATGCTGTGCATCGCCATGCTGTACCTGTTCTGTGCCGAATGTTTCAGGGTAGTGTGTCAGGTTGCCCAGCTCATCATAGGTGTAATTATGATCGTAGTTTCCGTTGGAAGTAATGCCGGTAGCGCGTATCAACTGATCCAGCTCATCGTAGAAATAAGACCGGGTATGCTGTATATGGCCCGGTGCATTGGCAGCGTCCGTGATCTTTGTGATCAGGCCTGTTTCGTTGTAGTCATACGTCAGGTGCTGGTATTTCACATTACCGTCTGGTGAAGTTGTCTTTATACTCACTAAGCGAAAACTGCCCGGATCGTAATTATACTCGGTAAGCACGCCGCTGGCATAGACGATCTTGGTACGCTTGCCAGTAGGCCCGTATTCCATCCTGTTGATAATACCCGGAATGGAATCGATCAGCCCTCCCCGGCTATATAGGATTGAGGCTTCAAAACCATCCGGGTATTTTATTTTAGTATACCTTTTCAGGTTATCTGTTTCGTATGCTACTTTCATAGGTTGCGCCAAGCCCGGATAAGTGCGGGTCTTGACTTTCAGGCACCCGCATTTGGAATAACTGTACTTTACTTCGCCAAAGCCGCCGCTCACTTTCGTGAGCTTGCCCAGGGTATTTTGTTCTCCCGGATCGCCGCTGTCGTATGTATAAGTTTCCATGAGCGTGCCAGCGCTGCCGCCGAAATGTACCGTGAGTAAGCGGCCCATCACATCATAGGTGTTGTATACGGAAGCGTTCTTGCCATCTTTTCTTTCCACCAGGTTATCTATCGCATCGTAGAAATAAATATAGTTACCGGCGTCGCGGTAGCCGGAGCGGATCCGCCTGTTCAGGCAGTCGAAAGTATTCTCTACAAAAGTGTTGTTGTTGATCGTTACTTTCGTGCGGTTACCCAGCGCGTCGTATGCATAGCGGGTAATGTACTGGCTGCTTTTCTTTCTTTCCACGATCGTGGTAAGCCGGTCTTCCGCATCCATCCATTCTGTTTTCGGCGTATTGAAATTATTGTTAGCCGGTACATCTTCCAGGTCCAGCGGGTCGTAGAAATTACGGGAAAAAGGATTGAAGGCAGTAACATAGGTCTGCTTGTTCCAGTCGGTACGGCGGGTGCTTCTGCCCAGGGCATCGTATTCGTAGAGGGTGAAGACATCTTCGTTATTCTGGTCTGCCAGGGAGAAGGCCAGGTTATTGGAAAAATAGGGCTGGTATTCTTTCTTCGTAAGCCCTTTGGGGTTATATTCCTTTTTACCGGTTACGCTCACCTTGTTATCTTCCGCTTCGGCGCGTACCTGGAGCTTTTCTCCCAGACCGTCAAAGTATTCTATACGGCGGGTTTGTGCACCGCCTTTTTCTGTGCGGGTGAGGGTGGTTTGTGATCGAAGCCCGGGCGTATGATTGTATTGATACTGCACATAGGGCTGTCCTGGCAGATCATCATGACGATAAACACCTGTGAGCTGTCCGGCTTTATCGAATTCATATTGCTGTTCTACATCGTTAGGGTCTTTGTAAGCTGTGATGCCACCGTACTTGTATTCATAAGCCATCTTTATGACAAGTCCATTCGATTGTTCCACCTGTATGGGATAAAGATGGAAATTATCGAAGGTCATTTTTGTTACGAGGCCCACGGGATTTTTGCGCTCAATAGTGTTGCCGGCTGAATCTGTTTTCTGGCGCAGCCTGTCAATGAAGTACGCATCTCCCAGGTCTGGATCGGTTGCCTGTATGTAACCCAGCGCGGCCATGTTGGGCGGGACTGCGCCGTATACCTGGTTAAAGGCAGCAGTGCTCATTACCAGCTGGCGTTCGCGGGTAAGATTGCCTTTGGTGGCTTGTTGTTCAGGCAGGCCTTCAAATTCAGTACCGTCGTAATACCAGATGGTTGCTTTCAGCACTGTGTTATTGCCGTCTTTGACGGTTTCACGGCTTTTGAAAGCGGTGATCCGGCCGGCTGCCTGTGCGTAGGTGGTGGTAGTCCTGAGCACCTGTTGTTCCTGCTGGCCCTGATCATTTTTCCATTTGGCCGTCTTTATTTCTTCGGTAACATTACCCGCGGCATCGTAGCTGCAGGTTTTCTTTACTTCGCTCCATTCTGTTGTGCGTTCATGATTCCTGCTGATAGCGGTTTGTTTGGCAATGAACTGAATATCCCTGCCATCGGGCGCTGTGCCAACTTTCGTTACGCTGTATACATTCTCTTCGGCTTTATAGGGCAGCTTGCTTTGCGGGCTGCCATCTTCCCCGAAGATCTGCGTTAAGATGGGTAATCCTTTCAGGAAGGGATCCCTGTTGTTGAAATAAGAGACGGAGCGGTTGGGTGCGATCGTTTCATCGCCGCTTTCAATCCTTTCCGCTTTGGCGAAGCCGCAGAACTGCCTGGAACGGCTATCGAAATGACCGTTGTAATAGTTGAAAGTACTCACGCTGACCACCCCGGTGGCAGTATCGGAATTGGTGATCTGCTTTACCACTGGTACGGGAAAAGGAAGGAAGCAGGCCCCGGTAAGCAGCGGATCAGTGCGATCCTGCTGAAAGGAGGTGGAACTGCCGTGCTCAATCTTTGTGGCGATGCCGGTATTACCTACGATCGTATTCAGGAGGTAAGGCTTTTTGCCACCGCAGATGTCCATATAACGATAGGCTGCTTTATTACGCAGGGCTTCATCATAACTCCACAATATGCCGTTGGTACCCGTGCCTTTCATGTCGGCTATAACGATGCCTGCATTGGCAACAGGCGGCGTACCGGCAATGGTAATGGTATCGCTGAACTTGCGGCCGCCCTGGTTGATCCAGCAACAGATGCGGTCGTGGTCCACATAAACGATATCCATGGCGCCGCTGCCGTCTATATCCACAAAGAACAGACGAGCAGGATCATAGTTGCGGGGCAGCTGCGGGGCGTTGGCCATCCGTTTCACTTTTCCCCATTTACCATATCCCAGGTTGGGCCAGTACAATACACGGCCGCTGTGGATCTGTACCAGGTGGGTACGGCCATCGCCTACGATATCAGCCATGCGGATGTGCGGATCGTCCAGGTTCACTTCGGGCTGCTCTTCAGCGCCGAAGCTCCTTTTTACTACCATGGGCTGATCAGCCCATCCCTTTTCTGCTTTATTGAAATAATAGTAGAAGGCTTTACCGTCGCCGTACATCATGTCTACCCGGTTGTCGCCATCCAGGTCTACCAGTTTAGTCTTAGGACTGCCAACAGGAACGTTGGGGCTTTGCCGGTAGTTTACTTTTTGTCCCCAGCCGCCGCCGGGCAGGTTGGGAAAATAACCGCCGGACTGCTGGCTGCCTACCATGAGGTCTGCCGTGCCATTACCCTCCATATCACCGAAAAGCAGGTTATCATCACTCAGGTCGGTATGCAGGGGAATGTCTTTTAAGGTGTAAGGCGTTCCCCATTGCAGTCCGCCTTTGTTGGGCCAGAAACGGGCTACCCCGTTGGCGATCTCCATGACGCCCTGCAGGCCGGTCCCTTCAAAGTCCAGCAGGCTTACATCCGGACGCAAGAGCGAAGGCGGCGCGCTGCCATTTCGGCTGGTAAAGAGCTCCAGCTTTTTCTGTGCCGGATCAAAATGATTGTAATTAAACGTGATAGGCGGAAAAGGGATCTCCTCTGTAGTAGTATTTTCTTTATGCAAGGCTACCAGTTCGGCTTTCTGCAATAAGGAGATCTCACTATAAGGCGCATGCGCGTAAGAGAAGCGGTATTGCTTGATGGGTGTAAGAGCAGGCTGCAGCAGATCTACCTCGATGGAGGCGCAGCGCATGGCGGTTTTCACTTCGAAGCCATTACGATAGCTGCAATACTCATCCTGTCTGAATTCGTAGTTGAACACTACCTGGTAGATGGCATAAGTGATCTTTTTGATGTAAGTATTGCCTCCGTTAGACACATACTCATAACGGATGATATTACCATTGCTGTCCGTCATCTGGTTCAGGAACCAGGCATGGGTCTTTTTAACTCCGTTATCAATAAACACCATCCTGGAATCTGCCGTGGTGCCCAGTTGCAGCAGGCTGCCGGATTTTGTCTGTACTTCCCAGCCGGCTGGTGTTTTTTTAATGACGGAGAATTCATTCTCTACTAAAGGCTGATAAACGTTATTGCCCATGGGCACCAGTTCCCGGCCTTCAAACAGGAAGCTATCCGTATTATCGTTGAAAGTGGGCAGCCGTTTGTCTGTGCTGCGCGTGATGGCAACCATATCTACGCTCCAGCCCATGCCGAAGGGGCCATTACCTCTGCCGGTACTATATTTCAAGGCAAGACCGGGCGTGAAGTTATTGACGCCTTTAGGCAGCTTGATCGGTACCTGGTAGGAACCTGTACCGGTACCAAGGTCTGTTTTAAAGGCTTCGTCAATTGGCTGCATGCTACCGCCACCGGATGGTAGCGGCAGCACATCCGTTCCTATTCCTGATGTCTTTGCCATATTATAATCCTTTATAAGTGAAGGAATATTCAAGGAACAGGAACAGGTCCCTGATCTTTGATCTGTCTAATCCCGGATTATCGGCGTCCAAAAGCTGGATGGTCCATTCCTTGTTCACTTCCTTATCGATGAATGCATTCAGCGGGTTGGCAGCATCGGCCTTGTTAGATTTGATCACGCCACCGGCGTCTGTAACAGCCTTTGCGCTAATGGCTTCCTGCTGTACGGTGAATTTCAGGTTATTGGAAGGCATGCCTGCTGTGACCACTTTCAGGGAGATGTTCTTCACCATCTGCTTCGTCTCATTGTAGGCAAAATCTGTAGCCTGCAGCAGGCATTTCAGTTCGCCGGTATCAATGAAGCGATAGTATTCATCCGGGAAAACAATACGGAAAGGCAGGGCCATATTCTTTGCGCCTGTTTTAGGCAGGGTGGCCCTGATATTGTTTTCCAGCAGCTGATCATACTGTGCCGTATAGTAGACGATCATCTTTACATCAGAGATGGTCTGGTAGTTGAGATCATTGGCTGCCATGGGAATGTCCAGCGTCCAGCTGGTGGCCACGCCGCAGTTCTCAAATACGTCCAGTACACGCTGATCGGGCTGGAACACCACGATATCTGCACGCGGGCTGTAATTAGACAGGTACAATGTTTCATGTGGCTGGATGCGGAAGAAGAGATCGCCATTCTTTTTTCTGTCGCGTGAGATGCCGGAGTTCTTCAGGGTGCCATGTACACCACCCGGCGGGATGAGGCCTTCTACTACCATTTCTATTTTCCTGATCTTCCTGAGATAAGCGCCCGGATAACACAGGTCGAAATCAGACAGGGAGGTTTCAAACTGCAGGCGGCCGGTGTTCTTGAAGGTAGTCTGGAAACCAGTGGGGTTCAGCTCTGCCAGGGAGAACATTTGTTTGATGGGAATGTCTTTTGACTTGGAATTATTGATGCGGTCAACCGTGAAGTAGTTGATGTCATTCAAGAGATAATCTGCGCTCAGCAGGCCGGAAATGATGTTGGTATTATAATCGCTCTTGATAGCGTTCAGTGCGCGGCCGGTTTCCAGTTCATAGGCCTTCTGCATTTTCTTCGCAATACCGATAGCGCGTTGCAGATAGGTTTTGGAGATGAACAGCATACGGGCGCCTAACTGGAACCATACTTCCGGGGTGAAGGTCTGTGATTCGAAGCTATCCAGCAATTCACGTGAATGCTTTTCATTCATTTCCGCGATCTTTTGCTGTTGTACGGCTACATCCACATTTACCTGTGCGGCCTGTACCTGGGCATTGGCCAGCTGCATACCGGCGTCCAGCTCGGCGATGTTGCGATCCATATTGGAGAGCTCCATTTCCCTTGACAGCATGCCTTTTCTCCAGGCAGCATCTTCCATTACCTTGTAGGCATCGCTGCCGGAAAGGGTCACGTCCTTGCCTTGGGATGGGCTGTAGTAGGTGTAGGAAACGCTGTAGCCTTCCGGACCGGAAGCAAACACGGTAGCGGCTTCCAGGGCGGTGATCTCATAGCTCACATCTGCATACTGCTGTTTCTGGTCTTTCGCGTTCTGCAGGCGGGTAGCGGCCAGCTGTGCGTTCTCATTGTTGATGTCCAGCTCTGCCTGGGCGTATTCTACCTGTTTCTGCGCCAGGTCTACCTGGGCTTTGCTGAGCTCTACGGATTGCTGCAGCTGTTCGCGGGTCATTTCTTCATCTTCGCCGCGGGCGGTGAAATTGATGTATTCCCTTTCTGCCTGTATGGCCTGTTCAGCGAAGTAGGTAGCTACGCTTTGCAGGAAATCGAATTTGAAGATGGGGAAGTAATTAGCCGGGAAGCCGAAGTAATCCAGTCCGGCATTGATCATTCTCAGCCTGTTCCTCGCATCCAGTACAATGTTGATCGTATCGGGGTTCAGGGTGGAAGCATCCGGATCGGCAATGGCTGCGATCAGGGCGCTTACCTGGTCGCCATATACTTTCAGCTTGTCTTTATAGAGCGGAGATGCCGGTGTTTTATCATCAACGGTGATGATGTTCACATAAGTATCGAATGCTTTCTGCACTTCTTCGTTCTTGTAGTGCGAATTACCCCATTCCAGGTAATTGCGGGCTACTCTGATCCAGAGGGCCGGCACTTCGATGGACGTATTGATGTATTGATAAGCGGATGCGGTCTGATACTGGGCCAGTGCCTTGGGATATTCGCCCAGGTGGTGATGACAATCGCCTATACATACGGGCAGCTGGTATAGATACATATGCGGCAGGTTCACGGCCAGGTCAGTGATGGCGTTGTAGCCGATGTTCACTACAGCCAGGTCTTTCAGGTCTACACGCTGCGCATAGTAGGTGTTTTTTACACCTTGCAGATCCAGTCCTGCGTCTGCTGTCCAGTTGAACTTCATGGTTTGTGCGCCCCGTATAACGCCTAATTCCTTGGCAGCTATCTTTTGTTCTTTTTCGATATTGCCTTCCAGTGGCTGTGTGATCCAGCCATCACCTTTGTTAGGCATACGGAATACTACTCCTCCTCCATTCTTACCGGCGAGGTCATAAATAGTATCCGGTTTGGTGGTAGTGCCCAGCTGTACGGCGTGCACCAATGCGCTTTTCACGGCCTTGGATCCCATGGCGGTACCACCAGGGCCGTCTCCATTTGGTAATACGATGGGAGCAGCAGTAGTGGTGGCCGCTCCGCCAGCGGTGGCGGCAGCAGCGGCGGCAGGTTGGGCCACCGTGCTGAAACCGGCTGCAGGTGCGGTGGCTGCAGCGGCGGTAGAAATGGCAGCTGCCGTGAGTGCCGCCGGGGAGCTCCTGAGCAGTGCTGCAGAAAGATCGGCCGTATGCAATACCGCGTTAGCGTCTTTACTCATTGTAGCAGCTTCATTGGCTTTGCCTTCCTTGTTCAGGATAGCCGCCATATTGAGCTTTGCCTGTCCTTCTCCCACCGCGTCGTTAGCGCCTTTAAACCCTTCTGCGGCAGCGCTTAGCAGGTTCTGGGCGGCGCCCAGGTCGCCTTTCTGGATCTGAACAGCGCCGAGGTTCATCTGCAGGGATGCCTTTGCGATCTTTGCATCAGGTGAATCTGCATTGCCCAGGGTATCCAGTCCTTCTTTAAAGAATGCTTCCGCCTGTTTCCAGTCGCCGCTCTTGGCGAATTCCAGGCCGATCATGGTCGCATCCCGCGCATCCTTCAGCATTTTATCGCCGGCATAATTGACGCCTGCTCCGTCATAGAGCTGTGCATATTTCTGTGCATCGGCAGGCAATGATTTCATGCTTACATAGCTCACTGCGGTTTGTATATTTTCCGGTGGCAATGATATCGCCATTTCACCACCGATCTTCAGAATAGGATCAAACAGATCGGCGTTCACAGGTATTGCCTGCAGGGTTTCATAGATGTACCAGGGCTTGTAGGAGGGATATAACAGCTGGAACACCAGGCCCTGTACATACTGGTAGGTTTTTAGGGCTTCCTGAAATTTCTTTTTGTAGAACAGGTTGTTAGCTTTGGCAAAATTCAGTTTAATTTCACTCAGCTTCACCTGGTTCTTGGTTTCGGTTTTCTGATAGGCGCCTTCTTTTGCTGCCACATCCAGCCATTCATTGTGTTCCGCCAGGATCATGTCGTAGCTGGCGCCCACATAGTGCAGGGTATTTACATTTTCCAGGTACTTGGTTGCCATAGAGAGCATTTTTTGGGAGTTAGGAAATAAGTGCACGATTGAAAAGGAATACTGCTACAGATCAACCGTAATGAGGAGATGGCGGTTGCTGACAGCTGTTCGCACGACAATCCGTTCTTGATAAATTGTATTTGTTGGCAGTGATTAAAACACAAATTTCCCTTGCATGGGTCGGGAAATAGCTATGGGGTTATGCTTGACCAATTATGTGAATAAACACCTTTCGCACAACTAAGCTAAAGAATAATTTCAAACCCTGCAAAATAAATGCAGGCGAATTAATAAATTTTCTGCGAAGAACAAACGATGAAAGCTTTGCCTGCAATGGGTTGGTAAGGACTACAGCAGACACTGCTTTGATAACAAGCCGTATTGTAATAAGCTGTTATGAATTAACGGAAATGATGAATGTTCTTTTTTCCTGTTATTTGAAAATGCGTATTTATACGCGCCGCACAAATCATTGAAGCGCTTACCTTTGTTGCACGCGCCGGATCTGCAAGCCGGCGGGCTTTTTATTTTTCAACCCCAAAAATTAAAGAGATCATGAACTTTTCCAATCTTAAGGAACAGGTGATCCAGAAACCTGTTATACAGGAGCTGAGCATTTTCAACAAATTTTACCAGAGCGTTGTGCTGAACTTCAACATGGAAGCGCAAACCCAGTCTAACTGGTGTTGGGCAGCCACTTCCAAAAGCGTATCGTTCTTCTATGCGAGCTTTCTGAATCCCTGGTCGCAATGCAAGATCGCGTCTGCTGAGCTGGGACAAACCTGTTGCACCTCACCCGTACCAGGCCCTTGTAATGTACCCTGGTATTTAGACAAAGCGCTTACCCGCACCAATAACTTTGTTTCTTTCCAGGGCCCAATGACCTGGGAGAGTGTAAAAGAGCAGATAGAACAGGGCCTCGTGGTAGGTACACGCATCGGCTGGTTTGGTGGCGGTGGCCACTTCATGGCGATCTATGGTGTATCAAGAATATTCACGACCAAATATTTTCACATCGATGATCCCATCTACGGCAAGAGCATACTGACTGTAGACCAGTTCAGCAATAATTACCAGAGCGCCGGCTCATGGACGCATAGCTATATCACGAAAAAACATTTCTACTTTATGTGGTTAAAAGATATCGCCTTCAAAGCAGAACTGCTGAAGCCCATCCCGGAAGTACGGCCGCTGGTTCGCTTGCAGCGCCCTAACCTGAACCTGGAGAAAAGCGCTGCCGAGCTGCAGCTGTCCTTACCGCATCATGCGTATGTGATCGGATTACAGGATATTAACCAGGAGATCAAAATACCTGCTGAGCCGAGCTCATTGCGCGTGATAGAGATGGATGAAAAGAGCCCGGTGGCCTTGTATGACCTGTCTACTGCAGCGGATAATCCGCAGCTGTTGCAGGTGAGTACGGATGATGATTACCTGGGTCGTATTGAGAGCGGCATGGAAAAATTGAAGGCGAGCTTGCGGGATAAGAGTGTGGAGGGAGAATTGCGCTTGTTGAAATTCCCGGCGTTGAACCTGGAGGCACTGTGGTTGCATACAGAGGCGAGGGAGAATGACCGGTATTATCTGTTAAGGCATTTTGGACAGGAGGATGGCGTGTTGGATGAGAAGACCTTTAATGAGGTGGTGATGAGGCAGAAGGCAGTGGCGGAGAAACAGGATGATATGATGGGTGCGTAATTTCATAGATTGGTTGATAAAAAAAGGGAAGCCGCTGGTTTTAATGCCGGTGGCTTTTTTTGTTTCGTTGGTTTTGTTTCATTGGTTTTTAGCAGGTTTTCGAAACGGGCTGCGCTGGCTGAAGGGATGAAGATGGGGCGTTGGGGGGCATGGAGAGGTGGGGAATGCTATGGGGCGGTGACGAGCCGGTGGCGCCAGCGAAAGGCCCGTTTGAAAACTGCTAAAAACGGTGAGAGCAGGATGGAAATTATGAGCCGGGCGTTGCGGGAGCTGGGGCTATCTTTTTCTTAAGGTGTTTATATATCGTAGAAAATCCCGACATTTACAGCGCAAATTTGAGAGTGCCTAAAACCCTTATTATATATGAAAGGACAAACCTTGCTTTTAACATGTTTAGTGGCGGCAGTGACAGGATTTACTGCATGCAATAATCAACCGGCATCCAAAGAAGCGGCGGCTGATTCAACGGCGGCTGTACCTGCCGAAGTAAAACTGAAGGAGGAAGCGGTTACTTACAAAGATGATACGACAACACTGATCGGTTATGTGGTGTATAATGAGGCTTCGGATGCAAAGCGTCCGGGCGTATTGGTGGTGCCTGAGTGGTGGGGATTGAATGACTATACGAAGAGCAGGGCAAGGCAGCTGGCGGAGCTGGGTTATGTAGCGCTGGCGGTGGATATGTATGGTAATGGCAAACAGGCGCCGACTCCTGATGAAGCGGGTAAGGCAGCAGGTGTGTTCTATAATAACCCGGCCCTGATCAAGTCAAGGGTGGCGGCAGCGCTGGCGGAGCTGAAAACTTTCAGCCAGACAGATACAAGCCGTGTGGCGGCAATTGGTTATTGCTTTGGTGGTGCAATGGTATTGAATGCGGCTAAAATGGGATTGCCTTTCAATGGTGTGGTGAGCTTTCATGGCAGCCTGGCCGGCGTGAATCCAAATAAAGATCTGTTGAAGGCTAAGATACTGGTATGTCATGGCGGAGACGACAAGTTCATCTCTGCGCAGGAAGAGGCACAGTTCAGGAAAGGGCTGGACTCTGTCGGAGCTGATTATACTTTCAAAACATATGCCGGGGCAACACATGCTTTCAGCAACCCGGAGGCAACAGCGATCGGAAAGAAATTCAATCTGCCCATCTCTTACAATGCGGCGGCAGATAGTGCTTCCTGGCAGGATATGAGAACATTCTTTGCACGGATTTTTTAATTTTACTAACCACAACTAACCCAATAAACGATGAAAGGCAGTACGGTAAAACGTACTGCTTTTCTTTTTAGGGGTATGCTATTGAATCGCCACATTTTTGGACCGGCCCCAGGCAATAAAGGAAGTGATCAATGCGCATACTATATTAACACCGATCACGGAGGCCTCACCTCTCGTGATATGAAAAACCGCCCCGGCCACTGCCATGAGTGTCAGGCCAATAGCTGCCAGTATAGTGAGCTGCGGACGGATGCGCAATAAGGATGGCAGCACCAGGCCCAGGCCACCCAGCAGTTCAAAAAAACCGGTAAATCTGGCCAGTCCGGGATAGGTAGCCATCCAGGTCATCATGGCAGATAGTTTGGACAGCGAAAAGAGCTTCATAGTGGCCAGCCAAATAAACATAATTGCCATCAATAACTGGAGTACCCATAGGAATACGTTTAATGCAGCTGAGGATTTGGCTTGTGTAGTCATAATTTGTTAAAAATGTGTAGCGCAAAATTACCTACCTTTATCTCCAACAGTATCGCGGTAAACAAAAGGTTACCAGTCACCTTTTTGTTACTTTAAAGCAGCTCTCATGAGAATAGAAAATAATCAACTGGTTTACTCAGCTGAACAATGTAAAGAATACCTTGCCGCCGTTGGAGATGCACTCTATGTCATCGGCGGAAAGTGGAAGCTACGGATCCTGGCCTCGCTCCTGGGCGGCAGTATGCGCTTCAATGAACTGAAACGGATGGTGGAAGGCATCTCCTCCAGGGTGCTCTCCGCAGAATTAAAAGAGCTTGAAATGAACGGCTTTATCAAAAGGACTGTGCTACAAGGAAGTCCTGCCGCTGTGGAATATGAGCTGACGGAATATGCACAGACCCTGCGGGAGATCATGCAGGCGCTCGGTAACTGGGGCGCTATGCACCGGGACAAGATCAAACAGGAGTTTCATAAAGAAGAACAGGTTGGTAAATAAAGCTTAAAATAATAAAGCACGGGCAAGACTACCCGTGCTTTTTTGCTCATGTATCAACTCATCTAATTCGTACTTTCCAGGATCTCCCGGAGCTTCAACTCCAGGTCCTTGCCACGCAGGTTTTTCGCAATGATCTTCCCTTCTTTGTCCACCAGGAAATTCTGCGGGATACTTTGCACGGCATATAATTTCGCGATGGGGTTTCCCCAGAAGCTCAGGTCTGAAAGATGGGTCCAGCCGGACAAGCCATCATCATGAATGGCCTTTGATCCCGGCAAACACCTTTTTTAAAGGCATTGCGTTGCCGGAGAGGGTCACTGTCTGGGAAAAGGCACTGGCAGCTACATGCATAGCAGTCACCAATAGGAATAAGGCGGTTATACGCATCGCGCGTAACATTTTGGTTGACATGGTTGGTTTTTGATTTTTATATATTGACCACTGTTCTATGCTATTGTTTGAGCACTACCAGGCGCCTCCCCTCCTCTATCCTGAAGCGCACGCCTGTTTGCTGTAAACCGGCCAGCACCTGTGAGAGGCTCATTTCCCGGCTCATCTCCCCTTCGAAATACATATCGGGCACACCATTCTCATACACTACCTGCAGGTCGTACCAGCGGGCCAGCTGCCGCATCACTTCCTGTAAACCGGCATTCTCAAAATTGAACAAACCGTTCTTCCAGGCCATGATCTGACTGATATTAGCGTTGCTGATGATCTTTATACCGGCCTCCGGCTGGCTGCCGGCGATCTGTGCCTGCTGGCCCGGTTGCAGCAATGCATGGGCGCCGGTATGCAGGGTAGCTACCCGCACTGCGCCTGTGAGCAGGGTGGTATGAATGCCCGTTTCATCGGGGTAGGCATTCACATTAAAGCTGGTGCCCAGCACCTCTACTGCAGCGGTTTCCCCTATCTTCACCATAAAGGGACGACCTGCGGCGGCTGCCACTTCGAAGTAGGCTTCCCCGCTTATTTCCACTGTTCTTTCCTTTCCTGCAAAAGCGGTGGGATAACGCAGGGAGGAAGCCGCGTTCAGCCAAACCAAAGTACCATCTGGCAGCTGCACGCGGAACTGTCCGCCCCTGGGTGTTGTGAGTGTATTGTAGGTCAAACCGGCATTGCTGCCCTGTACGTCGTAAGTTAATTGTGCGCCCGTTTGCCGTACGGTAACGTCTCCCTGCTGTATCAGCTGGCTGCCAGCGCTATCCAGGCGGATGGTTGCGCCGTTGCCCAGCGTGAGAATGGCTTTATTGCTGCCGGGCGCAATGTCTTGTATAGTCGCCTGTGCATGTTGCTCTTTCCGGTTGGCGTTGATAGCCAGCATCACTACGGCGCCTTCTGCCAGCAAGATGAGCACAGACGCTGCAACCCACCCCCACCTGCGAAACGAGATGCGGAAGGGGTGGTTTGGGCGCTTCATAGGACGAATAGCTTTTCTGCCATTGGTCTTCTTATAGTCAGAGATGGTCTTGTCAATTTCCAGGATGGCGGACAGTCTTCTTTCACGGTCTTCCATTGGAAGCACCTCGTCTGTTTCGGTTTGTTCTATTAACTGTACCAGCAGCTCAGGCACAGCGCCATCCTCCCGGTGTTCTTCCAGGCGGGCCGCCAGCTCACGCGCTTCCTCCGGGCTGGCTAACCTGTCCATCCACATTTCCAGCAAATATTGCAGTCGCTCCTTGTTCATAACAATGATTTGTAATAGCCCCTCTTCTTTATAAGAGCAGGGAAAAATGCTAAGTGTCTATTGGCGGGTAAAATAGTTTTTCAGCGGCTGAATAAAAGGATCAATACCAGGCTGAAGCCGGCCTCCAGCAATTGTTCCCTTATCTGCCTGATGGCCGCGGCAATAGTGTTCCTCACCGTGCTGGGGGTAACGCCTACCTGTTCGGCTATTTCGCCGGAAGACAATTCTCCGTCGCGATGCAGCTGGTAGATCTTACGCCGCTGCTCCGGCATACCGGCAATGACCCGGGCCACCAGGGCTTCCATATCTTTCCAGGCGAGCTTGTCTTCCGGATCATTGACCGTATCAGGCGGCTGTCCCTGTTCCTGCAATACCTTATGATGCCGGAATTGCTCTTGCAGCCAGCGATGAGAAAGATTAGCCGCGATGCGATGGATATAGGCACGGGGATGCTCAACTTCCGCGAGGCTGTCGCGGTACAGCCATAAGCGCAAAAAGGTTTCCTGGAGCAGTTCTTCGGCGGTGGATTCGGACCTCGTCAGCTTCAGTAAAAACGTGTACAACATTGTGTCGTACCGAAAATAGAGTGTACTAAACGCATACTCGTCCCCTTCTGCTATCTGTGATAGCAGTTCATTGTCACTGTATACCATGTTAACCAAATTGGTTGATCTCTCGTTTGCTCTTTTGGGGAGTTTAACTAACAATACGATCTAATAAAGATAATGGCCGGGAATGTTGTATGCAAGTGAAGCGGGATTATTTTTTTTCGCATAGGTGTCGTTTGTACACTTGTTGCCACAGCAGTACATATATTAAAAAATCCCGGCCGCATACCTGCGACCGGGATCCTGTAAGTTCGTGACCCTGTTTCAACATTCTAAAACGGCCAATTGGTGGAATGGCTTTCTGTATAGCACGCTTTTGAGAAATTTTCCGGTATAGGAATTGAGGTAAGCATTCAATTATCACCAGATAACACAAACACTATGGATAAGAAAGCAACCACGATGCATAATAATATGCATACCGGGCACTATAGGCGTCTTATTGTAATGGCGGTATTATCTTTTATAGCCATGTACGTATTGATGTACTCGATGGTTAATACGCTTAGTAATGTAATATCTAACGTCAATCAATTTTATATGGCGGCTGTAATGACTATGCCGATGATAATAATAGAGCTAATAGTCATGAGAAGTATGTACATGAACAAAAAATTGAATACAGCCGTTATAGGTATAGCCACTGTCGGCCTGATCGTGTTCTTTCTATTGATCCGTCAGCAGGCAGCTGTTTCGGACAGGCAATTCCTGCGCTCAATGATCCCTCATCATGCCGGCGCTATTTTAATGTGTGAGCAAAGCCAGATAAAGGACCCAGAGATCAAAAAGCTGTGTGAAACGATCCGTTCAAGCCAGGAACAGGAGATCAGGGAAATGAAAGCCAGGCTGGCACAACTGCAAAATAAATAGCGGTCAGTTCAAAGCCCTGTATTCATTGGGGGTATACCCCACTCTTTGTTTAAACAAGCGGGTAAAATGCTGCTGATACTTGAATCCCAGTTCATACGCGATCTCTCCCAGCGACCTGCTGGTATCAAAGATTCTTTCCTTAGCAACATTAATCAGCTTCAGCTGTATATACTCCTGCGCTGATTTCCCGGTTTCTCTTTTAATCAGATCGCCAAAGTAGTTGGCAGACAGGTTCAATTCCCCGGCGCAATAGCCCACGGATGGCAGGCCCAGTATTTGTGGTTTGTCTGATTGAAAATAGCCATTCAGCAAACCTTCAAAGCGTTCCACGATCCCCTTGTGAACATTATCCCGTGTAATGAACTGCCGATCGTAAAAACGCACACAATAGTTGAGGAACAGTTCGATATTGTTAGTGATCAGCTTTCTGCTATGTTTGTCCACGGCCTGTTCCAGCTCAAACTGGATCTTCGACAAACAGTCCAGCACAATCTGCCGTTCCCATTCAGACAGATGGAGCGCCTCGTGCACCTCGTAGGAAAAATAGGTGTAATCATCTATATGGCGGCCCAGTGTGGTACCATGGATCAGGTCTGGATGGAATACCAGTGAATAGCCTTTAGGCTGGTAATACTCCCCGTTATCTTCGATACCAATTACCTGGCCCGGCGCCATAAATACCAGGGTTCCTTCATCGTAATCATAATAGTTGCAGCCGTAACGCAGATCGCCGCATTTCACTTCTTTCAGGGAAATGACATAGACACCGAGCCTTATCCGGGCATTCCGTTTCGGAGGTACTTTGGAAAAGTCGACGATGGTCACCAGCGGGTGCAATGTCTCCTGATCATAGAATGCATTGTACTGGCTGATGGTATCCAATCTTGCTATTTTATCCATATGCGGTGAAAAGTAATTTTGGTAAAAAATACAGTAATCGATATAACAAGTTTCCGGTCAATCAGGCGGACCTTTGCATGGAAACCAAATGACCGACAACAAAACACATAAAATGACTCCAACACTCACTAGAAGCACTCCTGCAGTACTGGACCACTTTACCGGAAATGTACGGACCAACCTGATCGTGACGCCTGAAGACGATCTGAACATCGTAGTAAGCAAAGTTACCTTTGAACAAAACGCGCGGACCAACTGGCACTGCTATGGGCACGGACAAATACTGGTTATCATGGAAGGCGCCGGTTATTACCAGGAAAGAGGCAAGCCCGTACAAGCCATCAGGAAAGGCGATGTGGTAACGATCCCGCTAAGCACTGTACACTGGTTTGGCGCTTCCCATCACAGCGCAATGATCCATATGGCAATTGTTCCGGCAGATATGGCCGGCACTGTTTGGATGAGGCCTGTTACCGATGCAGAATATGATAAAGGCGCCTGTTGATTTGATGCAAAAGTACTCCACTGCAAACCGGCGAGCTTGCAAAAAAGAAACAAAATATTACGTAAATCAAACAATTCTGTTCACCAGCCCGGGTTTTGCACCAGCTTCTTATTCCGGTCTATATCAAACTGGGGGATCGGAAAGAAATAGTGTTGCTGTGCAAATACCCTTGTTTCAAAAACGGTTCTTTTATAAAAGCTCAGATCCTGCACACTATTGCCTGCGTCTACATTCATCCCATAAAACGGGCCACCATCCGTTTGCAGCGCTATATTCCACCGGCGCGTATCAAAATAACGATGATATTCAAATGCCAGCTCTATACGGCGTTCCTGGCGGATGCGCGTCCTCATTTCCTCTTGTGTCAGACCTGCAGGCAAGCCCGGGATGCCGGCTCTCTCACGGATCGCGTTGACATAGGTAAGAATATCCGGATGCCCGGGCTGTGCCTCATTCAGCGCTTCCGCGTAGTTCAGGTAGATCTCTCCCAGGCGGAACAGCACCAGCGGACGGGCCACTGATCTTCCCTGCCGCGGATAGGTGTTGGGATGATAATTCTTCCGTACCAGGTAGCCCGTGCGGGAATAATCATAGGAACCCTGCTTACCGGTATTCCCCGTATTATACAGCTCCACTGTCTTTTCGCCTTCGCTGGTGTTGAACCAGGTCATGCCGTTATAGGTGATGCAAACATAGAAGCGTGGCTCGCGGTTCACATACATATTGTAGGTACCTGCTTTGGTGTATTTAGTATCTGTTGTGGAAAAACCTTCTTCCACATAACCGGAGCCGGTTTCATTGATCATCTTGCCATTGGCCATATGAAAAGCATCCACGATCTGCTGGGTAGCCGCTACACCGCTCCATCCGCCGGCAAAACGCGGAGAGCAATGCACTTCCCATTGATACACATCGTTGCCGCCGCGGGCAAAGATCGTCTCCTTATTCCAGGGGTCCAGCAGCACATCGCGGCAGGAAATAAAAGGATCAAAATTACCGGAGGCATCATTCTTCTTCAACAAATTAAAAATACCCAGATCGATCACTGCCTTGGCGGCGGCAGCGGCGTTTTGCCATTTAGCGGCATCCGCCTGCTGGCTGATCAGGGGCTTGCCATCCAGGTTCTTGAAACCAGCGTAAGCGGTGTTGCCGTTCACCAGCGGACTGGCAGCATATAACAGCAAGCGTGATTTGATCGCCATGGCAAATGCCCTTGTTGCACGTCCGTATTCTACCAGGTCTGTTTGCTGCAGGGGCAGATCGGCGCCCGCTTTATCCAGCTCTGTGCTGATGAAGCCTACACACTCATCATAGGAGTTGCGGGGGATCTGTGTTTCCTCGAAAGGCACATCAGGGGGCAATGTTTTTTCACCCAGCAGGGGTACCGGGCCATATTGACGCAGCAGGCAGAAATAGAAATATGCACGCAGCAGGCGGGCTTCTGCTTTATATTTCGTGAGCAGGGCATTGCCTTCGGGCAAGGCCAGGATCTCCTGGCATTTGTCTGCATTCTCCAGAAAATAGCTGGCAGAGCGGATGCCCTGGTAATAGTGTGTCCAGAAATCATAGAAGCCGGAAGTAGGGTCCCAGCTGCCGATGTTCATGAAATAACTATTGTATCCGCCCCGTGCCCAGGTCATGTCTGCTTCGTCAGAACATCCCAGCCAGGGATTGGAATTCCATTGATTGCTTTCATCCCGGATACGGTCATAGATATTGGCCAGGTATTGTTCCAGGGATTTCCGCTTCGAGAACACCTCGTCAATGGTGATACGGTCATCGGGCACCTGGTCCAGGAAGCCCTTCTTACAGCCGGCTGTCAACAACACGGCGGTTAACAGTAATGTATATAGGTGGCAATGTTTCATACGATGATTTTTTTGTGCGTTATCAGAACTGCAGGGAAACACCCAGGTTATAGGAAGTCAGCTGCGGATACTGTGTGCCCCTGCCCTGGTCCAGCTCAACATCCCACAGCTTGAATGAGCTGATGGTAAGTACGTTATAGCCCAGCAGGTAAATGCGTGCGCGTTGTACGCCCGCGCGGCTCAGCCATTTCGGGGGAAGCGTGTAGCTGATCTCCAGGTTCTTCAAACGCAGGTAACTGGAATTCTTTACCCACCAGGTGCTTTCCTTGTAGTTGTCATTTACAACACCGAAAGACAGACGGGGATAGAAAGCATTAGGATTGGGATTTTCCGGCGTCCAGCGGTCGGTGATCACGCTCATGAGATTACCGCGGTTACCGCCCTGTTCAAAGGGAACAAAGCCCTCTCCATACGCGTAGGTATCTACATTGGCTACTCCCTGGAAGAACAGTCCTACCGCTACATTCTTATAGGCCAGGTTTAGTCCGAAACCATATACGATCTCCGGTACATCGCCATAGCCAACCGGGTACTGGTCATAGGAATTGATCACACCGTCGCCGTTAATATCCTTGAACTTGATATCGCCGGGCCTTACATCACCCGTTTGCTTAGCGCTTCTTTGTATATCCAGTGAATCCCGGAAGAGCCCTTCTGCGATATAGGCAAAGCGCTGGCTGATCTTTCTGCCTTTTCTTTCCAGGTAGGGATAAGCCCATGGTGGCAAATCATCCTCGATCACCTTGTTCTTGTTGTAGGTGAAATTGCCTTTGAGGCCTATCATCAGCTCTCCTATCTTCATATTGAAATCGAGGCTGGCGTCAATGCCTTTGTTCTCGGTTCTTCCCAGGTTGCCGTAGGGATTGCTTCGCAGACCGAGCATGGCTGGGATAGAAGAACGCCTCAGGAAGATGTTGTTCCGTTTCTCCTTGAAGAAATCCACCTGGATGTTCAGGCGGTCTTTCAGGGTAGTGAGCTCCACGCCCAGGTTGGTTTTCTTAGCGGTTTCCCAGGTTACGTCTGAAGCATATTCTCCGATATCGTAGCCATTGCTGTAGTTATTCTGCCTTTCATTACCATATGCGTAGCCGTTAGTACTGGCCACGGTGGCGATATAAGCAAAGCGCCGTCCTTCTATCTCACCGTTGCCCACCAGTCCGTAGGAGAAACGGAATTTCAGGAACTGCAGCACATTCGCTGTGGGCTTCATGAACTTTTCGCTGGAAGCAATCCAGCCCAGACCTACAGAAGGAAAGAAACCGTAACGGCGGTTGGGCGAGAAGGTCTCCGATCCGTTATAACCGAAATTGGCCTCAAAGAGATAGCGGTCATCAAAAGAATAAGTGCCTCTTCCGGCCAGGCCTCTTTGTCTTCTGGGAATGGAGGCAATGAAATCATCCTGGAAAGCGTCTACCTTATCGCTCTGGTTATATAGCAACAAGCCGCCTACGCGGTGTTTCCCGAAGGCGTTATCGTAGCTCAAAGCTGTTTCGGTATAGAACTGGCGGTTACCGCCGTTGCTCCTGCTAAAGCCCAGGTAATTGGTACCGATGCGTGTTTGACGGTATTGCAGCTGTCCGGCGCTGTCACGGCCGGTGGCCAGCCAGGTATCAACAGACTTTGTACGGCGCAGGTTGTGCTGGTTATAGGTATCAAAAGAGAACATGGTGGTAAAGGACAGTCCTTTGATCAGGAAGTCAAGGTCTTGTCTTAGCCGGATGTTGGAGAAGATCTGGTTACGGAATTCCGTTGCAAAGCCGGACTGCGTAAGCTGATCATAAGGATTGTTCACAGAAGAGCCATCCTGCAGCGCAGGAATCTTTCCATCCGGATAACGTACAGGAAATACGGTTGGCGGTGTAGACAATGCCGAACCGAAAATAGTGCCGGTACCGGTGCCCGGATAATTGCCGTTACCAATGTATCCCTGCACGCCGAATTCCAGCTTTGTAGAAGAAGTAACTTTCAGGTTCAGGTTTGTGGTGAAATTATACCTGGTGAACTTAATAGCAGAATTGTATTTGGCCAGCTGGTCGCGTTTAAACAAGCCCACTTCATCGAAGTAGGAGGCGGACACATAATAGTTGGCTGCTTCCGAACCGCCCTGTATATTCATATTGGCCCGTTTGTTAGTGCCGAATTTATTGAAGATCTCTTTGATCCAGTTCACGTTGGGATATAAATAAGGATCCTCTCCGCTGGCGGTTCTCTGTATGGTCTCTTCTGAATACTGCGGTGTGCCGCCACGGGTGGTAATGGCTTCATTGGCCATCTGCATGTAAGTCACACCATCCGCATATTCTGGCAGGCGGGTGAATTCAGTCACGCCGGTGTTCAGATCAACATTGATCTGCGCCTTCTGCGATTTGCCCCGTTTGGTAGTGATCAGTATCACGCCATTGGCCCCTCTTACCCCGTAAACGGCAGTAGCAGAGGCGTCTTTGAGGATGTTAAAGCTTTCGATGTCTTGTGGGTCAACATTGGCGAAAGGCCGCTCTACGCCGTCTACCAGTACCAGGGGACGGCTGTTGGTGAAAGTGGAAATACCGCGGATCCAGATCTGCGCATCGTCATAACCTGGTTCACCGCTTCGCTGAACGCCTACAATACCTGCCAGGCGGCCCGCCAGCAAGGTGCTGAGGTTACGTACCGGCTGTTTCAGCTCTTCTACTTTTACACCTGATTGCGCGCCGATAAGGCTTACTTTTCTTTGTTTACCGAAGCCTACTACCACCACTTCATTCAGGCCGCCTTCTTCTGCTTCCAGGACCACTTCCATATCCACGCGGTTACGTACGCTCACCTCCTGCCGCTTATAACCTATAAAGGAGAATTCAAGCGAGCCTAAGGGATCTACCCCGATGGTAAAACGCCCGCGTTCATCTGTGATAGTGCCCTTTTCGGCTTTTATCACTCTTACGGTTACACCGGGCAGCGGATTACCGATGCCATCTCTTACGGTGCCGTTCACTTTTATTTCGGCCCGCTCTTTTTTTTCTATAACGGTAGCATGCCCCGAACTGGCAACAGGAATGATGAGATACTGTAAGTCTCCCATTTTACTCAGCTTCAGCTGGTGTGCAGCCAGTGTTTGCTCCAGGCTGCTGATCAGCCGGGCGCTTTCCAGCTGCACCAGCTGTGAAGAAACTTTAATGTCTTTCACCTGCGCCTCATTATAAATGAATTTCAGACGATGCCTTTGGTAGATCTGTTCCAGGGCGGTCTTCAGGTCCAGCTTTGCGGCTTTGTTCCGCTGTGCGGACAAGGTCTCTTCCCTGCCGGGCGTATCGTTTTGTACAAAGGCAGTTTGGGCATACGTTGCGGGTAAGATCATGCTCAGGCTACAGCAATAGATCCCCAGGCCCCCTAGTAAATAACGTAGAGCTTGTTTCATAACGGAAAAGTTTTGTTCACTTAAGGATGTGCGGCGATCCTATTTTGGTTGAATAGTTACGTGTCTTTCTTTTTTAATAATTGTTACGTTGTACATAATGGACAGCGTGTTCCACAGCTCAGGTCTGTCTTTTAAAGCAATGCGCCCACTAAAGGTTTGTCCTTTCAGCTGTTCCGGTTTTTCAATAGTGATAGTATATCCATAAATAACACTGAGCATCTCAGCAACTTCCGCCAGGCTGGTATTTTCGAAGTACGGGTCATCATCCATCCAGGCAGTGTACAGGGCAGCATTCACGGCCTCCTTACGGGAGCGGCCATCTTCCAGCAGCCATCTTTCGTTCGGATGAAGCGTCAGCGCCTGCTGCGGAGCATTTACCTTTACAGCGCCGGTACTGACCACTACAGAGGAACGGCGTTCATCTTCCCTTACCACGAAGGAAGTACCCAGTACGGTCACTTCCATTCTTTGCGTATGCACAATGAAGGCATTGTTTGCCTGCTGTGCTTTTACATCGAAATAGCCGGTACCTTTTATCCAGACGGCGCGTCCGTCCTGTTCCATTTCCTGATGATATTGCAGCTCGCTGCCAGGCCCCAGCCAAACCAGGCTACTGTCTGGCAACAGGATCATCCGGGCGCTGTCTGCGGGCGATAGCTTTACCAGCATCAGCTGGGGAGATCCGGTGTTGCGGTAAAAGAACCAGACGGCTACACCGATGGCCAGCAGCAATACGGCGGCGTATTTCATCCATCCGCGGCTAAAAGATCTCCGGGGTAGTGGCGGCGCTGCGATACCAGCTGCCCGCTGCCGGTCTAATATATCCTTTACCCGGAAGTAGAGTTCCTTATTGGCGTCATCGCTGTTGATCCAGGCAAGCACGCGTTCCTGCTCTGTTTCATTTGCAGTGCCGTCAATGAACCTTATAAGGAGCCAGTGGTCGAATTCTTTATCGTGCATACAGACATTGCTATTATATAGACGATCAATGTATTCTTTTCTACGTATAGCGTGGAAAAAATATTTTTTTCATCCCCCTCAGAGGAGCGGTGGGGGAAAATGAAGATTACGTTTGGAGATTGCTTCGTCGCGCCCCACGCTCCAGGCCAAGCTGCTCCTCGCAATGACGGGGAGGGAGACCCGATTACTAAAATAATGACCAGAAGAGGTAGCTGAGCTTTCTTACTTTCCCTTTGAGGAGCTTCAGGGCTTTATATAATTGTGTTTCTACCGTGCGGGAGGATATGCCCATGGCATCGGAGATCTCCCTGGTTTTCAGGCCTTCCTGGTAGCGTAGCTTTACTATTTCACGGCATTTGGGAGGTAATTGCTCAATGGCCTGCCAGATACTGCCATCGTCCGCGTTCATCAGCAGGCTTTCCCGGCCGGATGAGGGATCATAGTAGGCCAGTTCCTGCAGGCGCAATTCTGCCAGGGCACGGCTTACATAACGTTTATGCACCATATCGTGTTTGAGCTGGTCCAGGCACCTGTTATGCACGGCACGGAAAAGATAATTGCGGATGGTATGCTTTATTTCCAGGCCGGCGGCCTGGCGGTGCAGCTGTATGAAGACATCCTGTATAATATCTTCGGCGCTTTCCCGGCTCACGAATTTACAGGCATAGCCCAGTAAGCCGGCGGCGTACTGTTCAAACAGCGCGGCGATGGCGGCGGGGGTATCCTGCCGGAGCGCTGTTTTCATTATATCCTCGCTATCGTACATGCAGGGGGCATCGGTTTTTCATTACGTGTATACCAATATAGTTACAATAAATGAAAAAGTGAAGGGGCTTTTAAATCCTTACAAAGACTTCCGGTATTCTACAGGGCTCAGGTTCGCGTGTTTCCTGAAGTAATTACTGAAATGCGGCGTTTCCAGGAAGCCCAGTCTCAATGCGATCTCTTTAATGCTCAGATCAGGATCCTGCAGCATCACTTTGGCTTCGGCTACCATTTTATCAGCTATCCAGGCAACGATGGTCTTGCCGGTCTTGCTGCGGATCACACTGGAAAGATAACTGGGGTGCAAGGCCTGTTTATCGGCATAGTCCTGCACCCTTAACTGGGTGTCTGCTTTACCGTTCACCAGTTCCCTTACATGCTGCTCCAGGTTCCTCCGGAAGGTCTTTACGATCTGCGAGCTGCGGTTACCTTCATAGATAGGATTATACTCCTGGAAGAAATATTCTTTGATCTTCAGTAAAAGGGTTACTAAAGAACTGCCGATGATCTTGAATTTATAGGGTGAGTCACCACGATGTTCCCGGAAGAGAAAGCGATACAGTTCCTCCATCATGGCAAACTGCTCCGGCTGTAAAATGCGCGGCTCTACTATTTCTGTCAGCAGGAAGGAAAACTCGCGATAGATATCAGCGTGTACCTGTTCTTTCAGGAAAGACTCATTGAATACGATCAGGCAGGCATCGGTGATCTGCTGCCATTCAAAATCCCTATAGTTACCCGGGTTGGTAAAATATACGGTCCAGGGTGCAATGGTAAATTGCTGGTCGTCTATGGTATATTTACCAAACGCATGTTTTACAAAAAGGAAACTGAAAAAATTAGGCCGGTAGGGAACAGATGAAACGGGGAACTCTTTGAAGATATCCTGGAGGTAGTGAATGGTGAACCCGGATGTGGTATCGATCATCTCGTGGGGTTGCCCCATGAGATCATACAGCTCCGCCAGATCTTTGACGATAATATTCCTTGATGACATAAGTTAAATATACAGCGGTTTTCCGGGAGACAAGGCCATTATTTTATCCTTAAGGCCCTCCGCTGCGGCTATCCTGTATAGCTCCCTGAGCGGCGTGCCCAATGGCTCATCTGACAGATCAAATGTTCCATAATGCATAGGGATCAGGTGACGTGCATTTAAGTCCTTTAAGCCCTTTAGCGCCTCTTCCGGCGATTGATGGATCAGGTGCATAAACCAGACCGGCTCATAGGCGCCAATGCCCAGCAAGGCGTAGTCAAAACTGCCGTACACCTGCTGCAATTGTTTGTAATGACCATCATAACCGCCATCCCCGCCGAAATAGATCCGTTTGCCGTTTGCTTCGATCACAAAACCGCCCCATAAACGTTTGTTCGTATCAAACATGCCGCGCTTGGCCCAGTGCTGGGAAGGAATGAATGTAATGTTCACTGCCTGGTGATCTGTGTTGAATTGCTGATACCAGCCCGCTGTTTCGATGTTCGTTGAATGCGTGATGCCGTGTATCAATTGTTCCATTCCCAGCCCGGAAAGATATTTCATGGAGGGATTGTTACGGGCCAGCACCTGCAGGCTGCCTTTGTCACAATGATCGCGATGATCATGTGATAAGAGCAGGTAATCCAGGCGCCGGATCCGCTCAGGATTTACCGGCAATGCAGACTTACGATGATAAAAAGGAATATCCCCAAAGACCGGGTCTATTAGCAGGCGGATACCACCTATACGAATGTAAAAGCTCGCATGTCCGAACCAAACGATCAGATCTTCCTCCCCCTCCAGCCATGCATCGTCTTTATATACCTCCAATTGCCAGTGATCGGCTTTCTTCTCCTGTTCGAAGGGATTGGTCTTCATCTTCCAGCGGATCACTTCAACAAAGTTGGCGGCATACGGATGGCTGAGATTCATAAACCGTCCCTGCCCGTCTACCGGTGTACCTTTCCAGTCAGCGTCCTTAATAATCGTTTTTAACAGCGGATTGCTGCGCCAGGTGATCGCCATTATCGATAATGATATAAGACGCTAAAGGTAAGAAAACAAAGCTGGTACTTAAAGTACCGGGCCGTAATCCTCCAGGGTCTCTCCGTCGGCATACATGGTTTCTATCTCCGGAGGTTCGGAGCGGTCATGCACATGCGATGTAGCTGTCCGGTCTATCAGGAGGCTAAGCAGCTCGGGCCGGCTGTAATGACCGCGGGAGTCCATCAGCCGTTTACGGGCATCGATCAGTGAAAAGTCCAGATCGGCGATCACTTCCCCTTCCCCGCCCTTGAACGGTCCGGCGATGATCTGGCCATCCGGGCTTACGATGGCAGTAAAATTACCCCCGGTGATCGGGCCTACCGGGCCGCCGGTATCGGCTGCGATCTGCGCCTGCTGATCTGCATCCAGCCAGGCAGTGGCTACCACTACAAAAGCGCCTGATTCCAATGCATGCTGACGGACGTTAGCTTCTGTTTGTTCTGAGAACAGGGGCCCGAAGATCGATCCCGGATACATGGCGGAGTGGATCTGTTCACCTTCAGCCATCAGGGCATAACGGGCCAGGGGCATATAATGCTCCCAGCAGGCCAGCTGTCCGATACGCCCCACGGCGCTGTCAATGGCGCGCAGGCCGGAAGCATCACCCTGCCCCCAGATCATCTTTTCATGATAAGTAGGCGTGAGCTTGCGGCGGCGCTGGATCAGCGTACCATCTGCATCGAAGAGCAGCTGGGTATTATAGATGGTACTACCGTCGCGTTCATTGATGCCGATCGATACCACCATATTGGCTGCTCTCGCGGCCTCCCCGATGGCGAGGGTTTCAGCAGATGGCACGGTAACGGACTCTTCGAGTAAGCGCAGATGTTCTTTCGCTTGCTGGAAGGGGGCTTGTATAAAAGAAAAATAGGGATAGTAAGGAATAACTGTTTCGGGGAAGGTGGCGAACTGTACACCTTGCTTACCCAGCTCACGGATCTTTTCAACAACTTTGTCTACAGTACCCTGACGGCTGTACAGCACGGGGCTGATCTGAACGGCGGCAGCTTTGATGATCTTTTTCATGTGCGCAGTTTTGGTAATAGATAAAGGTTTCACCTATTTAAAACCGGGATACCGCACATTTGTTGCGACTTATGGCTGCTATATGGATATTATTTTTTTTACTTCGCGCTTTTATCTTGTCTTACATTTTAGTTTCGACACTTTTCCTTTCTCCGTATAATATTGCTCAATGGTCTTGCCTACGCAATCCACATGCTGTTCAGAAGCATCAACGGCATTTCTGATCATTTGGTCAAAGGCCAGTACTTTTGTCCCAACGCCGTAGCCGGATGTAAAGATGTTAACCTCCGCAGTATTGCCGATGTTTATGAATTAACAGGTTCCCATATTATGAATGTGGTACAGTATGTATGTTTGACTGCCCTGGAAAAAGGTGAGGCTGTCATCGATATTTACAGACCGTCAAAATTGCACAGTTTGCCCACCGTGTGCAGTACGAAGATATCGGCGCGGAAAATATTGACCAGCTGAAGCGCCATCTGCTGGATTCCCTCGGTTTACAGATTGCTACCCGGACAAACAACTATTAATATATCGTCGGCAACACCTATTTTTTAACAAAGAACTTATTCGCATTCTCATAACGGATCTTCTTCTTTTCACTTTCCGTTAAATTCAACCGCTCCAGTGCGTCTACCGCCTGTTTCAGTGTGATCTGCGGAAAGTCGGAGCCCAGGAATACCCTGTCAATACCGACATTTTTGATTGTCCAGATAAATTCTTCTTCAATGGGAGAATCTGCCATAATAGTTACGGTAGCGGATATATCAAAATAGATATTGTCTTCAAAAAAGCCTTTCGCTGTACGCGCTACCGGAATGATGTTCCAGAATCGGAAGCTCAGCGCGCCTAAATGGGCGAAAATGAATTTTGTTTTGGGACATTTTACTGCCAGGTCAAAAAGGTTCTCACAATCTCCGGGTTTGATGGCGGCATTATCCATCAGGATAGCTATTCCCAACTCCCCGGCCAGGCGGCAAAGGCTAAGCACCCGCGGGTCTGTTACATCGAATTGTTGTGTGTGCGGATGTAATTTAATAGTAGTAACACCCAGTGTTGCCAGCCTTTTCAATTCATGTACGGCAGTATCGCCATCCAGCGGGTGCACGGAGCATATTGGCACAAGTTTTTGATGCTTATGGGACAATGCGATCAATTCATCGTTTTTTTGTTTGGTTCGCTCAGGCTCTCCTTTCCGGGCAATCAGGATTGCACCGAACTTAGTTACCTGCTGGCGGGTGGAGTCAAGCTCGGAGATATATTTATTATAGGATTGTTCTCCTTCCCACAGATGGACGTGTGTATCGAAGACTTCCTGCTGTGCCAGGGCGATATGGGTAGTGAGGATACCCATCAGGAAAGGTAAGAGTAAACGTAAAGCTATCATGGCAGCGTAGACTATTGTATCTTGAGTTTACAATTAATTTCTATAGTCTATTGCTGCCTGTTATCTAAACCTTACTGAAAAGGCAGCGGCCTTACAAAACCTCTGTAATAGTCAACATCGATCTCTACCAGGTCATTTGCAGCCTTATATTCAGGGTACTCCTTATTGGTGGCATATTTAACCGCCTGCATGAATTGTTCTACATAAGCGGTGTTCTTTTTGGCGGGAATCTTTACCTGATCAATGATATCGGAGTTAGACAACATGGTTGTTTCCAGGTAAACGATCTTATCTCTTTTCCGGCTGGTGTAAAATCCCAGGAAACAGTGGTTGTGTGTCAGCACCATCACTGTTGATATATTGATGGCCCTTAGCAGGGAAGCAAATACCACGGTGCCATCCACGCAATTGGCCTGCTGTGTTTTCATGGAGTTATCAAATGTGCGGACAGCCTGGCTTACTAAGGCATTGGTGCTGTTAGTAGAGGTAGTGGTAATGCTGCTGTATTGGAAACCTCTGTCGTGCAATACTTTCCAGATGGCAGCCACCTGCAGGATGGTATTCACCTCATCACCCTGGTAGCCGCTTACGGAAGAGATCAGTTTTGTATTCAGTGCTTCTTTGAGGATCTTATCAATCTCCGGATGTTGCTCCTGGATAAAGGCGGTAAACAGGAAGTCAAACTTCTGTTCGTGATAGCGGTAAATGCAGTCGTTAATGCTTCGCATAAATAATGGAACGGATCTTTCCACTTTATTGCCGTCTTCATCATAGATCCTGAAGATGATATTGATCGGGGAGCTGGATACCTGTTTGGCAAGGGTTGCAATATTCCATGGAATGTCTGGCATAAAATAAACTTCCTGGCCTGCCTGCTGGGACACAAAATCGCCGCTTACCTTGTCGAAGTAGCTTTTGTCCACACTTTCTATTTCCCATTTTAAGGGGATGTAGGAGCTGTTGCTGATGAACCTGAATCCCAGGGCGCTGCTCTTAACAGAGTTCATAAATGCATTGTCAATAGCGCCTTTGTAGTCGGCCATGCTGATGACCATAGATGGGAATATTTGTCCGTCGAAGTAGGCTACCGGCTCCCATTTAAAATTAGTGAAATCTCCTTTTTTATATTTTGGTTTTGTCATTTGGTCGCCGGATACATTGGGTTGCGGCGTTCTGCTGTTCACCACTTTTACGTTCTTATTGAACTGGTCTGTTGTTCTTTTGGTGGCGTCTATAAATCCGCCAATGTTTCGCATGGTTTCCGTACCTGATCTGAGTGCATCGTTGGCATCTTTGAGCACTTTTGAAAATTGTGCATGAAGATGAGGGGAAAGCATGAATACAATAGCCAGCAGGTAAAAATGTTTGATTTGCATTACAGTAATTTTTGAGGTGGTACTACATGCTGTAGCGGCATAGGAGATACAGTATCTGCATATTGGGGACCTTGGCTGTAACTCATCCAGGTAAAGCAATCGGGGCGAATGTTGGCATGACAATCCCTGTATCTTCTGAAACAAAGGTATTTGATAGTTGCGGGCCTGTTCGTTAACGAACTGTTAATCAATCAGTAATGGTTCCTTATAATTTATGGATATATCTGCTATATTATAAAATAGCTGTCAACAGCGAAGTGCCTATTCCGTATCTTCGCCACGTCATGATACGACAAACAACGATAGCCGATTTCATAAAGTTGCCTGTACCGGTTCCCTTAATTGATGTGCGTACGCCTGCTGAGTTTGAACAAGGACATGTTCCCGGCGCTTTTAATGTACCCTTATTCAGCAATGAAGAACGGGTGCAGGTTGGCACCACCTATAAGCAAACGGGAAGAGAGGAAGCGATCCTGCTGGGTTTTGATCTGACCGGACCTAAATGGTCAGGCTTTATAAAACGCTCGCTGGAAATTGCACCTGATAAAAAGGTTGGCGTTCATTGCTGGCGGGGCGGCATGCGCAGCGGCGCAATGGCCTGGGCGCTTGGCATGTATGGATTTGAAGTGTATCTTATCCAGGGTGGATATAAAAGCTACCGGAAATGGGTGCGTCAGCATTTTGAGCTGCATTATCAGCTCCGCCTGATTGGCGGTATGACCGGCTCGGGGAAAACAAAACTATTGCAACAGATGATGGCTGCTGGTCACCAAGTGATCGACCTGGAAGATCTGGCTCAGCACCAGGGCTCCTCTTACGGCAGTATGAATAAGCTGGTGCAGCCAACACAGGAGCAGTTTGAGAACAATTTTGCCGAACGTTTAAAAGACCTGGACCCTGCGCATGAAATATGGGTGGAAGATGAAAGCCTGAACATTGGCAGGTGCAATATTCCTACCCCTTTCTGGCGGCAAATGAGGGATGCCGTTCTCTTTGATCTGAAGGTTCCGCCGGAACAGCGGGTAGCTTCTCTGGTGCAGGAATATGGAGCGTTGGACAAAGATTTTTTAGTGGAGTGTACGGAACGGATCCGTAAGCGCCTGGGCCCTGAACAAACTAAACATGCGGTAACAGCCATCCGGGAAAACCGTATGGAAGATTTTATCAGGATCGTACTGGTGTATTATGATAAAACCTATCGTACCGGTCTTAATAACCGCGCACCTGATCGTATCTTCCCAATAGAAATGAAGGGTAATGATATCGCGGCCAACATACAACAATTAACAACTTTTATATCTCCTGATGGAATCAACATTTAAACTGACGCAATACTCTCATGGCGCCGGTTGCGGCTGTAAGATCAGCCCGGCCATACTCGACAAGATCCTTCATAGCCCTGTGCAGCATGCACCTGATGCACGGCTCCTGGTAGGTAACGATAAACGTGACGACGCTGCGGTGCTGGACCTGGGAAATGGCCAGGCATTGATCTCTACTACCGATTTCTTTATGCCGATCGTAGACGATGCCTATGATTTCGGGCGCATCGCTTCGGCCAATGCTATCAGCGACGTATATGCCATGGGTGGAAAGCCGGTGTTGGCCGTTGCTATACTGGGCTGGCCCATCGATAAGCTGCCGCCGGAGGTAGCGCAAAAGGTACTGGAAGGGTCACGGGCTATTTGTGCGGAGGCAGGTATTACCTTAGCCGGAGGCCACAGCATTGATTGCCCGGAGCCTGTATTCGGACTGGCGGTGAATGGTATGGTGAGCATTGCTGACCTGAAACAGAATTCAACCGCTACCGCCGGTTGCAGGCTTTATTTAACCAAAGCATTAGGCGTGGGTATTTTATCTACTGCCCAGAAACGAGGTTTGCTATTGGAAGAAGATGCCGCTATTGCATTAAAAAGTATGACCACCTTAAATAAGCTGGGAGAACTGTTTGGATCGATGCAAGGTGTGAAAGCGATGACCGATGTTACGGGTTTCGGGTTGCTGGGCCATCTTTCAGAAATGTGTGAAGGCAGCGATCTTGCAGCGGTAATTGAGTTTGAGAAAGTGCCTGTCATCCCTTCCCTGCCCTACTATCTTGAAAAAGGTTGTTTTCCCGGCGGCACTACCCGTAACTGGAACAGCTATGGCGGTAAGATTGGCCCGGTCACTGACGAGCAAAAATATATACTGGCTGATCCGCAAACCAGCGGCGGTTTACTGGTGGCAGTTGCCGAAGACGCGATAGCTGCTTTTGAAGAGAAGATGATAGCGCTGGGGCATCCTGTGCAAGCTATTGGAAAACTTACAGTAAAAGACAGCGGTCCATTGATCACTGTTAGATAACCTTTAAAGAAAAAAGCTTTCAAAATTCTACGGTTCTAAATGCCTGATTCAGACCTGATTTTGTCCAACTCCCCGCTTAGCACTTCGATCTGCATCTGCCCGGGTCTACTTTTGACATGAGCATTCAGCTTATCAACATTTCAAAAACTTTAAATCAGGTCAAAATGAAGACGCTATTATCACACAAAAGGATTGGCTATTACTTTTCTTTAACGATGTTCCTTTTACTGTTTGCAATAGGCAGCTATGCTAAAGGCGCCGGCGACCCGGCAGAGAAAGTAAAGGCAAAGAATATCGTATTTGTTCATGGAGCATTTGCAGATGGTTCCGGCTACGAAAAATTATACAGGATACTTAGTAAAAAGGGATACAAGGTGACGATCGTTCAAAACCCGCTTACTTCACTTAAAGACGATGTTGACGCGACGAAGCATATACTGGATAAACAGGATGGTCCCACCATACTAGTAGGTCATTCCTGGGGTGGTACTGTGATCACGGAAGCAGGTGTACATCCCAATGTAGCGGGCCTGGTTTACATCGCGGCATTTGCGCCGGATAGCGGAGAGACTACTGTACAATGGGCTACTTCATTGCCTGCAGCGCCTGAGAATGGTATTTTGCAGCCGGACCAGAATGGGCTTGTGTTCTTTGATAAAGCGAAGTTCCATGCAGGATTCGCTGCTGATCTGTCCAAAGAACAAGCTGACTTCATGTATGCATCCCAGGGACCTATTGCGGTGAATTGCTTTACTGCACCCGTAAAAGAAGCCGCCTGGAAAACCAGGCCCAGCTATGGCATTGTTGCGACGAATGACAAAGCGATCAACCCGGATATAGAGCGGAATATGTATAAACGTGCAGGTGCAAAGATCACCGAGATTAAAGGCAGTCATGTGGTATTTATTTCACAGCCCGCTGCAGTAGCTGATGTGATCGTTGCAGCAGCGGAGGGTAAATAGTGTTTAGGTTGGATATAGGAAGAATGGCAGCGCCTCCTGCAATGCAGGGGGCGCTCTTCATTTCGAGCGGGAAATTGTTGTATATTCAAAGTAAATCTAAGAGGGACATGACCAACAAACTACCAGTACACGCTGTTGCCACCGCCTTGTTCTCCGTACCGCCTGAACGTGTTTTTGACGCTTTCCTTAATACGGAAATGATCGGGCAGTTTATGTTTGGTCCGCAGCTGCGGGAGGAAGAGATTGTCAGCCTCACCAACGATCCCTGGGAAGGCGGCAGCTTTTCCTATATCGTGCGCAGGCAGGGACAGGAAATCAATCATGCGGGAAAGTACCTGGAAGTGAAACGTCCGGAGCGCCTGGTGTTCAGCTGGCAGGTGATGGATGACCCATCCGGGGAAGCGTCGGTTGTGGTGATTGAAATTGTGCCAATTATTGCCGGCTGCGAGCTCACGCTCACGCATGAGATGTCCGGCAAATGGAAAAATTTTGCAGAGCAGTCCAAAGCCGCCTGGGGAAAGATGCTGGACAAGCTTACGGAGCTATTGCAATAAAGGGTTAATGAGACGGCTTTTATTTCTAAGCGGCATGCTGTCCTCTCTTGTTTTTATAAGCGCTGATCTTATATCTGCGGCGGCCTGGAAAGGTTATAGCTTCCGTTCCCAGGTCATCAGTGAATTAATGGCAGTCCATGCTGCTTCGAGACCAGTATCAATTCCGCTCTTTGTGATCTATGATGTGCTGGTGCTTACCTTTGGAAATAGCTTACTGATATTTACACCTGAAAAACGTTTGCACGTTGCCGGTGGATTAATCATCGGAGCCGGGGTTACGAGCCTTATCACCACGCTGTTCTTTCCGATGCATCTGCGCGCTGAAGCCGCAACCATCAGTGATACTATACATATCATCTTCACCGGCGTCACTACTGTACTAATGCTGCTGGCGATAGTTTCTACGGCCGGAGTATATGGGAAGCGATTCCGGTACTATGCTATCTTCACGATTGTGATACTGCTGGTATTTGGCGCCCTTGCAGGGCTGGATGTCCCCGGGATAGCTGATGGTCAGCCAACACCCTGGCTGGGGCTCACGGAACGGGTAACTATTGGCGCTTACGTATTGTGGATGGCGGTATTGTCTGTGAAATTAATGCGGCTTTAGCACTTCCGACTACTATTTGGTGATATTGTTCGGGTGAAGCGTTTGTTGGTTCCATAGGGATTATTTATTTACATGCAATCTAAGGATTATTGGCCATTGCCGCAGTCGGAACTGGACAAAAATAAGCCAGAGCTGATCCGGAATGATGTGTATTAATAAGTTGGATGCCATGTTGTATATTGTTTGCTTATTAGAATAAAGATGCAGCGCTTCTTATTATTTGTATTATTCGTTTGCCTGGCAGTTGTGCAGCCGGGAAAGTATGCCTTCGGCGCTTCCTATTACATTGATCCCAATCACGGGAATGATAACAATAGCGGCGCCAGCCGTGAAGCAGCCTGGAAGACGTTCAGGCGGGTCAATCAGATGATCCTCCTGCCGGGTGATGTGGTAGAGATCTTGCAGGCGGGCGCTTTTCACGAATCATTGTTACTGCGGGCGCGTGGATCTGAGGAAGCGCCTGTAAAAGTAAAGTTTGCACCAGGCAGGTATGATTTCTACCCGGATGGAGCTATCAGAAAGCGGCTGCATATTTCAAATACCAATGACAGACCGGATGAGCTGAAAGCGATTGCTATTGTGATGGATAGCTGCAGCTATGTGCAGGTGGAGGCGATGGGTGCGGAACTGGTATTCCGGGGCAAGATGATCGAAACATATCTTAACAGATGTGATTATATTGTCCTTAATGGATTAAGCTTCGATTACCAGCGGCCTACCGTTTCGGAGCTAACAGTGATGGATGTAGGAGATCACTATGCCGATGTCAATATTCATAGTGATTCCAAATTCAGCATTCAGGATAGCCTGCTTACATGGATAGGCGAAGGCTGGACTTACCGGCCGGGCGCTTACTGGCAGGTACTTGATCCGGCTACGAATGAACTGTCGCGTATTGATATTGAGATGGAAGCTGCTCGTTTTAGCCAGCTGGGTGAGCGTAAGGTGCGGGTCCATTTCTCTGAGAATCCGGGATTCAAAAAAGGATGGATCTATCAGAACCGGGATGTTACCAGGGATTGTGCGGGCATTTTTATGGAGCAAAGCAGTCATCTTACATTGCAGAACATACAGATCTTCTTTATGCATGGGATGGGTGTGGTGAGCCAGTATTGCAGGGATATAAAAATGGACGGCATAGCGGTGAAGCCCCGGGAGCACTCAGAGAGGACGTGTGCGGCATGGGCAGATATTTTACATTTTTCCGGCTGCAGTGGTAAAATAGAGGTGGCTGATGCTTATCTGTCTGCAGCTAACGACGATGCCATCAATGTACATGGTACCTATTTAAAAATAGTAAAGATGCCGGCGCCCAATAAAGTACAGGTGAAATTCATGCATCCTCAGACTTATGGATTTGATGCATTTGCCGCGCGGGATAGTATAGCATTTGTGCAAACAGCCAGCCTGTTAACGGTAGAAAAGGGCCAAATAGCAAGGGTTGAGAGAATAAATGATAAAGAATTTGTGCTGACATTAAAGGGCGCTGTGCCCGGTGTTGTGAAAACGGGAGACGTTGTAGAAAATATCAGCGCCACACCTGAAGTGTGGATACATCATACTACCATAGCGAGGATACCTACAAGAGGTATCCTCGCTACAACACGGCGCAGGGTATTGATTGAATATAACAATTTTGAACGAGTGCATATGACCGCAGTGTTTATTAATGGCGATGCTTCGGGATGGTATGAGTCAGGGATGGTGAGGGATGTGAAGATCAGTCACAATAATTTCAGGGAGTGTGGTGAGCCGGTGATAAGTGTGCATCCGGAGAATACGGAATTTGGGAGCGGGCCGGCGCATCAGCATATTACAGTGACGGATAATGTGTTTATGCTGAAGGGTAAAGATCTGTTCTCGGCGAAGAGTACGGGGGGTATTACTTTATTGGGGAATGTTATTCATGGCGGGAATGGGGTCAAGGGGATTGATGAGTTGCTAAGATTGGATCATTGTACCGGGGTGAAGATAACAAACAACAGACTGGAACACTAATTTCAGAGCAAGCGAAAAACCCGCTTCCTGTATTCCTCAAAATCATTTTCATTGGAAAACGTCTGGAATTTCTCCTGCCTGCCGCTACGGTCTTCTCTCACCAGGATGACGTCCATACCTCCAACAATGGTTCGCTTCGCTTTATTAAATATGCGTTCCAGTTCTTCGCGGTCCTGAATGGACTGCAATTCTTCGATACGATTCACTACAATTACAAAATCTTCCATTACGTCTATTTGGGGCAAATTTAAAATAATATACCAGATTTTACAGAAGAGCTGGATATTAATCGCGGATACACGGGTTGACATACCCGTATATCCGCGGTTAACAGCATTTACGCTTCACTGTGATAAGCCGCTGCAAAGTCTTTTGCAAAATCCGCCAGTTTCACTTTCCCTAATACAGGCCGGTGTTGATAATAGTCTTCATACAGGATACCACTCCCCTGGCTGGCCTGGATTTCCAAAAAGCCTTCGGCTATTTGCCGGTTAAATCCTATTGCCAGCCAACGGTTCAATAATTCTTCGCCCGGAATGACTGTCCATTTCAAATCAGGTTTGCCGATAGCATTGCCAAAGGCCTGAGCGATTTCATTGGGCGATACTTCATCACTGGCTACATATCGAACCGTTCTGCCGTGGAAAGGTTTGTCCATTTCTTCCGCAATAACAGCAGCAATATCCAAAGGCGCCACCCAGGGCTCTTTTGTATCACCACCGTAATTTGAGATAATAGCTCCTTTATTTCGGATCGTTTGTATGAATGAGAACATATTGGTGTAGAAACCCACCGGGCGGATGAACTTAATCGCAACATCATCCGGTAACTGTTTCAACAGCTGCTCTACATTGTAATGAAACACGAGAAAGCCGTTCCCTTTCTCCATATGCGCGCCAATGCTGCTGAGGTGTACTACCTGCTTAACCCCGGACTGTTCGATAGCCTGTTTATAATTACGGCCAATCCGGTTAATAGCCGCAATAAAATCCACCTCCTTGTCAAAGGAATCGCCTGCAGCGTCCAGTGTTTCCATCAGGTACACAATATCTGCACCTTTGAAAGTTGCTGTTAAAAAATCAGCATCAAACATGCTGCCGATGGCCGCTTTTGCACCCAATGCTTCGATGTCCTGCTGCCTTTCGGCTTTGCTGCTGATGACTGTAATGGAATGTCCTTTTTGTACCAGCTCCTGTGTGAGCGGTTTTCCGATCTGGCTGATGGAGCCCGTCAATACAATTTTCATTTTTGTTTTATTTGTTGTTTTGTTTCATTAATAAGATCAGGAAGGCCAGCAAACAGCTTGCTGCAGCTAATAAATAAATGGCGTGGTAGTTAAAATACCGGGCGACTATCCCCGCTACCGGTCCGGCCAATCCGAGTGAGAGATCAAAGAATGCGGCGTAAGCGCCGAGGGCTGTTCCCCGCGTCTGTGGCGGCACCTTTTTGATCACCAGCACACCCAGGGAAGGGAATACCAGTGAAAAACCGATCCCGGTAAGGGCACATCCCAGAATGGCCACCGGCCCTGAGCTGGAAAAGGCTATGCATAGTTGTCCGATGATCTCTATCATAAAAGAGACCATGGCTACTTTATACCCACCATACTTATCCGGGAAGGATGCAAAGCACACACGGGTAAGAATGTAGCATGCGCCGAAACAAAAGAACCCTAAAGACGCGCTGTGCCAGTTTTCTGCAGCAAACAACAGGGCAATAAAGGATGCGATACATGCGAATCCCATAGATGAAAAGGCTAAGGCCAGGCCCTGATCGTACACCTGCCCGATCACTTTGTAGAACGGGGGTCTGACATGAGATGGATCTACTGCCAGTACGGGCAATTGAGCGGTGGCCAGCCAGCTCACCAAAGACAATACAATGACCGACGCGAAGGCAAGGCTAACACCAAAAGCATTGACCAGCCAGATGCTGAGCGGTGCGCCGATCGCGATACCTGCATACATGGCAATACCGTTCCAGGTCATTACCTTACCGGTATTTTGCTGCCCCACGAGACCAATGCCCCAGGTCAGCGCACCGGTCACCAGCAAGCTCTCTGATATGCCGTGTACCATCCTGGAAATAACCAGCAGGCCCAGCGCCCAAAGCCGGAAGCCGCTCACTGCTCCTACCAGCATATATAGTATACCTGCTATTAGCACCATCAGTATACCTTGCCGGTTGCTGATATTGGCGCCGCGGGTATCTGTGATCTTTCCTGCATAGGCACGGGTCAATAAAGTTGCCAGTGATTGCGCGCCTATTACAAGACCTACGACGAGACTATCGAATCTTAAATTGTTTTTGACAAATACCGGTAGAATGCCCAGCGTTATACCAATAGTGAGATAAGCCGCAAATACAGAGATAACTATTGGCGTCAGCACTTTTGCCAATGGGGTACTTCGTTCCTGTTGAATAGCAGCGCTATTGCTGATAGCAATAACTGCTTCATCTTTTCCTGCCATGTTGTATCGTTTTTAATTGAATTGTTTTACGGATACAAAAGTAGATTGGCAGGAGTGATCCGGCGATGGCTATTTAATGGCTATGATTGGACAAATCATTGTTTGGTGTTACGGAATTCCCCGGCGGTCAGTCCGGCATTCTTTTTAAAGAAGCGGGAAAAGTAGGCATGGTCTTCATATCCTAATTCGAAGGCGATCTGCTTTACATCCAGGTTGGTATAGTACAAAAGACGTTTGGCTTCCAGCATGATCTCCTGGTGGATCCAGTAACTGGCGGGAAAACCGGTGATCTCTTTTACGAGCTCGTTCAGATAAAGCGGGGTGATGTGCAGTTGTGCCGCGTAGGCCTGTACTTGTTTCTCCTCTTTATAACGGGCCTGCACCATTTGCCTGAAGCGGATAAGGGTTTGGTATTTGGGACCTCCAATAAGGTTACCGGAGCCCATTGATTGCACCAGCGCCGTAGCTATCATTCCCGTCAGACCATCTGCAAAGGATTGTACCATCGGCTTTTGAAAGGGCGATGATTGCTCACTGAGCAGTGTTTCAAATACAGGGACAAAAGAAAAAACAGTATGCCCCTTTTGGATGGGAACGACCTGGTGCGTGCTGAGATAAGTATGGAAGATCTCCTGGTAAGTATTAGATATGAAGGCTGGCTCCATAAATACAAACCAGCCTTTGCAATTCTTCTGCCGTATATAACGGTGCACCTGTCCGGGAGCGATATAGCAAAGTGAAGAACCGGATAAGCGTTCTTCCGAAAAATCCACCTCTAGCAAGAAGCTGCCCTGTTGTTGGATAATAAACATGAAATGGTCGTCCCGGTGTATTACACCTGCCAGGTCGCCGATGTCTCCCAGCGGACTGATCTCAATACCGGATTCCAGTTCGTCCTGATGTAATGTTATTGCGGGTCGTTTCATGTTACGCCAATTAGCCGATCGGAAGGTGTAAATTACAAATAAAGCGACATCTCCGGATAAAGCAGGATATATTATTTAACTGAAGCCCCACAGGTTTCCTGTGGGGCTCTTTATTCTTCACTGCAGTTCAAAGTAAAAACAGCCTTGATCTTACACCAAACGATACAGCTTTCCAAATCGCTGGTAATATGCTTTTTCCAGATCATCTTTGTGTGCCGGGTCTGCAATATTGATCAGTAACCTGGCCCTTTGTTCCAGATTCTTCCCGTAGAGGTTCACTACTCCGTGTTCCGTGACAACATAATGTACATGACCTCTTGTTGTCACCACACCCGCTCCTGGCTTGAGAGAAGGAACAATACGGGAGATCCCGTCTTTCGTAACAGAAGGCAGCGCGATCACCGGCTTTCCTCCTTCAGATAGTGCGGCGCCTCTCATAAAGTCCATTTGTCCGCCGATCCCGGAGAACTGGTAAGTCCCGATCGAGTCGGCGCAAACCTGCCCGGTAATATCGATCTCAATTGCGCTATTAATAGCTACCACTTTGGGATTACGGCGAATAACGTCGCTATCATTCACGAATGCCACATCCATGCAGCTAACGTAGGGATTGTTATCCACAAAATCGTATACTTTGCGTGTTCCCAGGATAAAGCTGCTAACGATCTTCCCTCTTCTCACCGCTTTATGTTCATTGGTAATGATTCCCTTTTCAACCAGTGGTACTACCCCATCAGAGAACATTTCGGTATGCAGGCCAAGGCCTTTGTGGTGGGTAAGCTGTTTCAAGACTGCATCCGGGATGCCGCCTATACCTACCTGAAGGGTAGCGCCGTCTTCAATAAGGCCTGCGACGTAACGTCCGATCTGCTCAGCAACGGGATCTGCTTTTTCAGCATAGCTAATTTCAGGCAGCGCTGCTTCATGTAATACCATGGCTGTAAAATGTGAATGATGCAATACGCCATCTCCCATAACGCGGGGCATCAGGGGGTTTACCTGTGCGATCACCTTCTTGGCGGATCTAACGGCGGACAGGGCAGCGTCGACGGAAGTGCCAAGCGTACAATATCCATGTTTATCCGGAAGCGATACCTGCACAATGGCGACATCCAGCGGAAGGACGCCCTTCTCAAACAGCCTGGGTATCTCACTCAAAAAAACCGGCACATAGTCTCCGCTGGCTGCGTTCACCCAGCCGCGGACGTTGGCCGATACAAATAGTGAGTTCATATAAAAGCTTTCCAAGATATTGGGCCGGTTCCAATTGATGTCTCCATATGTGCTGATCGAAACCAGCTCAACATCATGCAGTTCGCCTGCGCGGTCCAGCAATGCATTCACCAATGGCAGCGGAGTAGCGGCGCTTCCGTGTATAAACACCCTATCGCCGCTTTTTACAAGGGATACGGCTTCTTCTGTTGTATTAAATTCCGGGTACATAAAATTTTTGCGATTTATCTAGTTAATGACCTTATATTCATCCGTATAGAAATGTACATCTCCATTTTCGTCGGGCCAGGCCGTATTGTATAGTATAAATACATATACCGTTTCGTGGAGCGCCATGCTGACGGGTCTTTGTCCGGGCGTCCATCCTTTTGCCATCAGCGTATCCATTTCGGCTGCTTTACCTTCCAATAGTAAACGGGCCAAAGGTGCTGCTTCCGCCACCCGTATACAGCCATGGCTAAAAAACCGCTGGTTCAGCATAAAAAGGCTTTTCCAGGGGGTATCGTGGAGATATACCGAGTAAGGGCTGTAAAAATTTAACTTGACAATTCCCAGTGAGTTATCGCAACCCGTGCCCTGCCGGAGCACGTAAGGAAAATTACCGGCGTGCAGCGCCTGCCAGTTAACCAACGCGGGGTCTACTATCCTGCCTTTCCCGTCCAGCACTTCAAACTGGTTTGCCTCCAGGTAGCTGATATCCCGTTTAATGTGCGGTAGCAATTCGCGTGTAGCAATCTTATACGGTACTGTCCAGTAAGGATATAATACCACTTCGTCAATACGGCTGCAAAGTGTTGGAGTAGGATTTGATCTTTTGCCAACTACCACACGCGAATACAATGCTGGTTTGCCTTGCTGATACAGCGTAAGGCCACAGGAGGGTATGTTTACCACTACCATAGAAGAACGCTGCCGGGCGCAGTGCAGCCAACGCAGCTGGTTCAATGCCTGTGCCAGCTCACGCAGCCTGACAGCAAAGGGTACATTCAGTGCTTTCAACACATTGCCGCGCAATGTACCATCTGGCAGCAGGTTAAACATACGTTGAACAATGGCTAGTTTTTGCTGCAATTCACTGGTTGTGACACTGTCTGCCGAATTCCTGTCCAGAACACCAAACTGAACCAGCCTTGCCAGCAGTAGTTTGTTGGATGTATCAACATTCAGACTGGTAACTACAGCATCACTGAAGCTGCTGTCTGTCAGCCGTTGCCTGAAGAAGGCGAGCTGATTTTTCACAGCCAGGTATTCAGCTGTGGCAGGTTCTATTGCTTTCAGAAAGGAGGAAAACCTTCCGGCAGACAGGTATAGCGCCATAGTATCCGCCAGATGCTTATTACATACAGGATCATAAGGAGGACCATTATACTTCACAGGAGACAGGGCCAACCTACCATAGGCAACATCGTTGAAAAACTGTAAAGCTACATTGCTGATAAGCGTTGCTGTCTCTGCGGTATCTGCTGCGGTGGGCAGTGAAAATGTGTTATCCAGGATGGAGCGGATAAAGGCGGGCTGATAATCACTTTCCTGCAAACCCAGGTAAGGCGCCTGTGCTATATATCCGGCCAGCAATTCCAGCTGATGACGATTGGCAACTGAGAGCCAGGAGTTCCCGCCGTTGGATTGTGCTTTGCCAGGCAAAATAAGGCAAATACAAAAAACTGCCAGGTATAATGTCTTTATCATGCTTTTTTAAAGATCGTAGCTTATCCAACTTTCAGGTAATTCACTGCCTTCACCAGGCTATCTATGTGTTGGCGGTCTACCCTGTTATAGTCTGCCAGCGGGATCTCGTTTTTAGTCCCTTTTGACAGCCAGGCGCCTATTTTCAGCAGTAGCTTGTCTCCCCAGGATAGTTTATTGAATTCCAGCTTACCAGGGAAAAAGAAGCATTTACAGACCTTTCTGACGTCTTCCGGAATATTGTTCTTAATATACCCTGTCAGTTTATCCTTTTCCTCCAGTGGTGTACCGGTAACGAGGAAAAAATATACTTTCCTGGTGGACAAAAACTGTTGGTTCTCACTGATCCATTTCTTCAACTGCAACTTCCCTATGTAAATACTGGATCCCAGGATCACAAAATCAGCGTTTAGCAATTGTGCCGGTGTTTCGTCGCCAGCCGATACCACCGGTAGTTCCAGCTCCTTACCGAGCCATTCGGCATATTGCTGAGTAGCCCCGTACTTTCCTTTATAAATAATTATTCCTTTCATACGTCATGCTGTTTATGGGTGAGTGATAAAAACAGGAATGTCCGTTGTACGAAGAATACTTTCAGCATTACTGCGGTGGAAGAAACGGGATAATGTGCTCCGGCCATATGCGCCGTAGGTAACAAGACAATCTTTACGATGGATCAGGAGTGCCAGAAACTCGGGTACCGGCTCACCAGTCAATACCGTATATTTTACTTCGTCGTAATGATGGTCCATATAATCCTTCAGCATGTTCTCATGCGGTATAGCTGAGTTGCCCTTTTCAGCTACGTATACCACATTCACCGGCATATTGGAATATCCGGGAAACAGCTGGGTAAACTGCCGGATGGCATACATGGAGGAAAATGTTCCGTTATAAGAGAATACCAGCTCCCTGAGGTGGGGTACCTGGTCGGGCAGTACAATTACCGGACATTGGGCCTGTGCCAGCACATCTTTTACAAAATGCGGAGGATTACTTTCATACAGGAAAGCAAAGGAAGTGTTGTTATTGATCAATAACAGGTCGGCAAACCTGCTGGCGGCAATTACTTCCGGTAGGGGTGCGCTCACGGTTTCCTGGATGTTAATATCATCACTATAGCTGTTGCAGGCGCGGTAGATCCGTTCAATATTTTCCTTTCTGAGCTGGGCCTGCTCCTCCAGACTTTCTCTGACCATCTGATCAAACTGGAATGTGGATACACTTGCCATGGGCGTGTTTTGTCCTACCAGGTTCTCTAATAATACAATAGTGAGCTTACCCTGGGCTTCCCTGGCTATATAGACATAAGCTTCGATCTGTTCTTCCGAGAAGTGAAGGGCGTCGATAGCGGCGATTATTTTTTTCATAATGATGGGTTTTATGCTGCTAAATTACCTGGGATGCAATGCGGGCAGAATGACAAAACTCAGAACGGCGCATGACAATGGTCAAGTCATTTTCTTATCAGTGTCATTCCTGGAACTATGGCGCTATGCTACATTTGTTATTATTAACACTAAATCATGATTTTATGCGAGGAAACATATTTTCACCGGAGTCTGTTCTTTCAAATGCGATCAGTTTATTGTTGCTGATCCTTGCGTTTAAACGGCCGGTTACAGCCCGGACGCTGATGAGTATCCTGTTCATCGGGGCAGCTTGTTTTAATGGATATACAGCTATTTTCCACCCTGAGACCTATATGACGTATGCCGATCTGGCTGCAATATCCACTTACGAGACCTTTATCAGAGGGAATTTCAGCCGTCATATCACAACCTTTATTTTAACAATTGCGGTAGCACAGCTGGCGATAGGTATCTGTATCGCAGGTAAAGGAGCGCTTTCAAAAACAGCCCTTGCGGGAGCTATCGTTTTCCTGCTGGCAATAGCGCCGCTAGGCGCCGGATCAGCATTTCCCTGCACGATTGTTCTTGCCGCGGCATGTATTGTATTGCTCATCAAAGGTCAGCCTGAAACGCTGGTAAGGATTTATGGGCGGAAACTATGGCGCCGTCATCCATCAATGTAGGCAGCGGGTGGTCTGTCTATCTTTCAAAAGATGAAAACTATGAAGCAAGTATTATTGTTATGCGGCGTTCTGTCTTCCCTGCTCTATATTGCATTCAAGGGATGAATTCGCAGGCTGGCTCAGTGGCTTATCCGCCCCCATGCTGATCAGCGGATCTTTCGGCCGTTCTCTCTTCTCCCAGGAATTCAAAGAAAGTTTTGCTGAAAAAGTGATCAACTACCGCCTTATTCCGGTTTTCATAGCTCACAAATAGTTCACAGTATAAATCTGAAATATATGAGCACTACATCTTCTATCAGAAATCAGGAAAAGAACCAGCTAAGCTTCAACGTCCGGCTGGACTGGCTGGAAAAGAAAAGAAGCCTGGCAACATCGGATGAGGTAAAAGATACCATCGCACTTTCAAAAGGCAAATATGTATTTACACGAATAGATCTATTTCCAAAGATCTTCATTGCCAATGAGGCATTCAGAGCAAAAGCGCAACAGGCATTAACAAATTCAGTGAGCAATTCGCTGGTGGTAAATTCCAGCAAAGCCGCATTGAATTGCCGGGCTGAGATCTTGCTTGACCTGCACCCTAAATTTGTCTGATGCACTCAGGATCTTCATCATAACCTTATACTGTTTTCAACCAATCATATAATTTCAGGGCATCCGCTTTTTTAAAGAGGCCAGTGCCACGGCTCATCGTTGCGGCGGTACCACATGCCACCCCGAAACGGATCACTTCTGCCAGTGGACGCTGTTGCTCCAACATGTAAGCTATACCGGCCACCATGCTGTCTCCAGCGCCTACAGTGGTAAGCTTTTTTACAATGGGGGCAGGCACCTGCAATTGCTGGTCTTTTGAGATCAGCAAGGCGCCCGCCGGCCCCATGGACGCAACTAATATTTCGCAGTACCCCATGCTGATCACCCTGCGTGCTGCAGTTGCCACTTCATCCAATTGTAAATAATCTCTGTCCACGAGGCTGCATAGCTCAGATAAATTTGGCTTTAACAGGTAAACACCTTCTCTTGCCGCTTTTTGTAAGGGCTCCCCGGAAGTATCCACTATCAGCCTGGAGCCTTTGTCCTTTGCTATTCCAGCCAGGCGGGCAAAAAAGTTCTCCGGTGCACCGGGCGGCAGGCTTCCGCTGGCAACTATTATTTGCGGTGCGGATTGAAATGCCACCACTTCTTCCAGGCAGGCATCTATCTCTGCGGAGCTCAATGCTCCACCCGGCATTATAAAACGGTATTGGGCGTTTACAGACAGGTCAGTTACCGTCATATTCTCCCTTGTTTCGCCAGCTACCGGAACAGCCTTATAGGGAACTTCACCACAGGATAGCAGCTGCTGCAATAACGCACCATTTGCACCTCCTGCCGGAAAAACGGCCATCGACTCCCCTTCCAGCTCGCGAATGGCCTTACTGACATTAATCCCACCGCCGCCGGCCTCTACCACAGGCGCCTCGCAACGGAGTTTTTTTTCAGGTATCATCTTTTCTACGGTGGTGCTTTTGTCTACCGCCGGATTAATGGTCATTGTAAGGATCATGGCTTAACTAACTTTATGTAAATAATTATCCCTTTTATGCTTGCAGCTTGATGGATATGTTTACAACGTTATGCTGCAATCCTCATCCACCGGCTTGTGTATAGTCACCTCAGGGCCGTACCTGAACCGCTGGCCCATAGAAAATGTTGGCAACATCAAGAGTATGATCATTAACTTTTTCATGTTTTGCCTATCAATAGTGAGCAATAAAGACCGGCTGCCCTGTTAATCTTACCACCGGTGTCGCATGGCTTGGAGCAAGAAAATTGGACAGCAGCCCTCTTCCAAAGGCGCCCATTACAATGAATGCATTTTTCTGCGCCAGCAGGTATTCGAGCAAACCGGCTCTTTTATTATTGTCTTCGAGCACGATCAGGTCTATATCCTGGTAGTGCGCCCTTAACCATTCTTTCAGCTTGTATTTATCTTCCATAGCAGTATTGCCAGGCGCAGCAATACTAAGGATCACCGCTTTGCGGTCATGCAGCTCGGGAAACAGGTGAGAGAACTCTTTGATAGCAAATACGGCAGAGCGGCTATGATCGAAGGTAAATACGATCCGGTCTATCCCTTCAAAGGCGTCCGGGGCAGTTACCACCGGGCATTCTGCTCCTTTCAGGACTTCTTCAACGAAACTGGTGGGAATGTTCTCCCGATGATCATTAAAGGAAATACCGGCATCTATTACCATCAGGTCAGCAAACCTGCTTTCACTGATCACTTCAGCAGCCGGTATCCCGCGGTTACGGTGAATATGACAATTAACCCCTCTCTGCTCACAGCCTTCTTTGAATGCCTTTATCTGCTGCCCGCAATAGGTTTCTTTGATCTCCCGTATGGATGCCCCTGGCAGGGAAGATGCTACAGCCAGCTGCTGCAATGTTTCTTTTGAACGTACTTCCCGCTCCAGGTTTTCAAGAAAAATACCTGTGAGCTTAGATCCGGTTAGATTGGCCAGAAAACACGCAAAGTTCAGATGCTGCATATTGAGCTTCACAGCATCTGTGACAAATAATATCTTTTCCATAAAATTTGTTTTGAAAGTTAATGCTTAAGATGCCTTAAAGACCTCCTTTTTTGTGGCTTGAGAATTTTATTTACGGCTAAATTAGCTGCTGTTCAAGTAGGGCCGAATGACAATGCTCAAGTCAAAAAATGATTATTATCAACCTGGTAAAAAGCGGGCTAAGTCATGCTTAAAACTGACAGCTGTCATTGAGCGTAAGAGGTGCTCAACACTATATTTGAGAAAAACCCGCTATTATGGAAAAGATATTATTAGTTGTGATCGGGTCTGCCCAATGCCCTGTAGTTATTGCTCCATCTGCTAATACTGTTGTTGATGAAATAGTATTTTGCTACGATGGCAGCCCTTCTTCCTTATTTGCCATGAAGCAATTCACCTATCTTTTACCGGAGCTGACGGATACCAAGGGCACCATTGTCCAGGTAAAAAAAGAAAGATGAGCTTCCTGCCGAAGAGTAGCAGCAGGAATGACTAACATCAGTTCGCGGAATAACAGCTGTCATTCGGATGCTATCGGGGCGACAATACCTTTGTTCAAAACATACTTTTCCTACCATTTTTAAATCAGTAGTTATATGAAAACAGATACCGATATACAAAAAGACGTGATGGATGAGCTAAAATGGGACCCCATCATGCAATCTGCCGAAATTGGCGCAATTGTCCAAGACGGGATCGTTACCCTGGTGGGCTATGTAGACAATTACAGCCAGCGGCTGGCCGCTGAAAATGCCGTCAAACGGGTCAAAGATGTAAGGGCGGTGGCAATTGACCTGGCGATCAGTCTCCCTGATGAGCAGCGGCGTTCAGACACGGATCTTGCAGCCGCCGCATTGAATGCGCTAAAATGGAGCAGTTTTGTACCCGAAGATAAGATCAGACTGAAAGTAGATGGCGGATGGATCACCATGGAGGGAGAAGTAGAATGGCAGTTCCAGAAAGAATCTGCTTACAGCGCTGTGAGTGACCTTATCGGCGTTCACGGCGTCATTAACCGTATCAACGTCCGGCCAAATATCACGCCCGTTATCGTAAAAGATGTGATCAAAAAAGCGCTGGAGCGCAGTGCAGATATTGAAGCCGACAGTATCAACATTTTAACAGATGGCGGAAGGATCGTGCTGAAAGGCAAAGTGCGCTCCTGGGCTGAACGGAAGGAAGTAGAACGCGCTGTCTGGGCCACTCCCGGTGTAATAGAGGTAAAAGACGAACTAATCATTGCTCCTTAAGTACCTGATCCACTAACAGATATTCCTCTCTAAAACTAAAAAACATGCTAGGTAAACTAGGTATAGACGAGATTGATGCAATATTGACCGCTAATGTAACAGGCCGCATAGGCTGCACTGATGGAGAAAAGGTATACGTAGTGCCTGTCAGCTATGTATTTAACGGCACCCACGTGATCGCACACTCAAAAGAAGGTATGAAGATCAGCATGATGCGGCAGCATCCGCATATATGCTTCCAGGTAGATGAAATAGACGACTATGCCAACTGGCGCAGTGTCGTTACCTGGGGAGAATACGAAGAAATAACGGACCCGCGGGAAAGATACTACGCCATGAAATACCTGGTGAGCCATCTAATGCACAGGCAAGTAAGCGAAACCGCCGGCCTGGACGAAATGAAGAAAGCGGTAGAAGATGCGCATGAACCGGATCATCATCCCAGGCCTGTTGTATACCGGATCAGGATAGACGAAAAGACCGGGCGTTACGAGAAGCATTAAAATTTTACTGCTTTATATATTTCAAACCACCCAACGCTCACCAGCGCCGCGGCGGTACAGATCAGGAGATCAGGCAACTCAAGAAGAACCAGGCCAAAAATATTCCGTACCGGCGCCGCCAGCTGGATGACGAAAAGAAACAACAAAGAAACCAGCAACACCACGGGCGCCAGGTTATTTCTGTAACGAATGGTCTGTACAATATTCGCAGTGAAAGATCGGTTCACGAATGTGAGCAGTATATTACTAATAATCAGTGTAATAAATACTACCGTTCGGGTCAATTCCAATGTATGCTGCTGCATATAACTACGATAAAGCCAAAGCAGGCTTACTGTTATCGCCGATCCTTGTATAATTGTTATCAATAATTCGCCTGATCTGAAAAGGTTTCTTTCCTGGCCGCCTGTAGCCGGCGCTATCAGCTGTGCCTCCACCGGTTCCCGTTCAAAGAATATCGAACAGGTGGGGCCCATGATCAATTCAAGGAAAATGACATGTACTGGTGTAAATATGACGGGATATTTCCAGCCCAGTATCAGCGGAAGGCCTGCAGTAAGTATGATCGGTATATGAATGGAAATGATATAGCGGATCGCCTTTTTGAGATTGCTGTAGATCTTCCGTCCCTGCATAATAGCCTCGGGGATCATTCCCAGGTCATCATCAGTGATCACCAGGTCTGCCGCCAGGCGGGCAATATCTGTTCCCCTTTTGCCCATAGCGATGCCAATATGGGCGGCTTTCAGTGCGGGGCCGTCATTTACCCCATCGCCTGTCATCGCTACCGTTTCACCATCTGTCTTGAGCGCTTCTATCACCTTTCGTTTAGCGTCGGGGAACATACGCGCAAATACATTTACCATTCTTACTGTATTCAGCAGTGCTTTATCTGAAAGTTCCATGACCTCTGCGCCGGTAAGGATATGCCGGTAGTTACGGATGCCCGTTTTTTCGGCAATGTGGGCGGCTGTTCCGGGATAGTCGCCGGTGAGCAGCTTAATGTTTATTCCTGCAGCATATAAGCGGTCCATTACAGCGGGGGCATTATGCCTGGGCGGATCATAGAGACTTATGAACCCTTCGAACTGCCAGTTGAACAGGTCTTGTTCGGCCGGTAATGCACCTGTTGTATGCAAGGCAGTCGCCACACCCAACACCCGGTACCCCCTGGAAGCCATATCATGTACATATCCGTTTAGTCGTTCCCTGAGAGGACCGTCCAGACGGCATACTGCCAGGATCCTTTCCGGGGCGCCCTTGGCCGTTGCTATCAGGCCGCTGCCGTCAGGATATACATGCGTCATCATCGGAAGACGGCCCTGTAAGGGATATTCATGCAACATTTCAGGTAGTGGAAGTTGATGTGCATCCTGTTCAGCGTATGCCTGTAAAATGGCCTTCTCCATATTATCAAATGGCTGGGGCTCGCTGGCAAGAGCAGCATAGCGCAGCAGGGAAGAACCAGCGGACAATTGCCCATGTTCCATGTCAGTAAGCAGACCGGAACGGTGATCGTACACCATCACCACTTTCATCCTGTTTTCAGTAATGGTGCCGGTTTTATCCAAACATACAACACTGACAGCGCCAAGGTATTCAATCACCTGGGGTTGGCGGGATATAATCCCTTTGCGGGACATATAGTAAGCACCGAGGGCCATAAATGAGGAAAAGGCTACGGGTATTTCTTCCGGGATAGCGGCCATGGCCAGTGTAAGTCCTAAAAGAATACTACCCGCAAGATCGTGGCCTTTCAGAAAATTAAAGACACAGATCAGTACAAAGCCAATTGCACCAAACAAGGCGAGCCTTCGCACCGTGCGGTCAACCTGCCGCTGCAACAAGGTTTTAGGCGTATCAGGCGCACCGATGGCTGTGCCCAATTTCCCTAAGCTGGTGTTGTCACCCGTCGCTTGCACCTGCATCATGCAGCTGCCTGTATTAATAGTAGTTCCCTGGAAAAGCAGGTTAGCTGAAGACGTGGAGTCTTTTTCAACCGGGAGCGATTCACCGGTCATCACTGATTCATTGACAGTGAGATCATTCGCGGTCAGAATAACGCCATCCGCCGGTATCAGCGCTCCCTCGCTAAGCAATACAATATCTCCTGGAACCAGGTCTTCCGTATTGATCACGCTTTCCCTGCCGTTACGTATCACGGTTGTTCCCGGGGCTGTATACTGTTGTAGAGCCTCCAGCGCCCGCGAACTTTTTACTTCCTGGTAAAGCGATATTGCAGTGACAAACAGGATAGCTGTCAACATCATATATCCTTCGCTACTATCACCCAACAGGAAATAGAAAAGACAGGAAGCCAGCAGTAAAATGAACATAGGCTCCTTTACGACGGCCATCAATACTGCAGGCAGGCCCCCCGAAGGCGTTGCATGGAAAACATTTTTTCCATGCAGCTGTTGCAGGTGCGGTATGTCTTCCTCGTTCAGGCCAGTGTAACCAGCTACTGGCGGAATATTGACTACTTTATTCATCCGGGGTTCTTATATTAACACTGGTACCGGCTGGTTATCCGCCATATTGTTCTTTTCCTCGGCGAGGCGAATATTAGAGATTCCCCTGAGCAGTGCATCCGGGTTAAATGATATGCTGTTGATCCCCTGTTCTACCAGGAAAGCTGCAAAATCAGGAAGGTCGCTGGGAGCCTGTCCACAGAGCCCTATCTGGACGCCAGCCTTTTTGGCGGCGGCGATCATCATCGTTATCATTTGGCGGGCTGCTGGGTCTTCTTCGTTAAAAAGATCCGCCACCAGTGCAGAATCCCTGTCTATTCCAAGCGTAAGCTGGGTAAGATCGTTGGAACCGATCGAGAAGCCGTCAAAGATACCGGCAAACTCGGCGGCCTGTAATACGTTAGAAGGCAGTTCTGCCATCACATAAACCTCCAGCCCGTTCTTTCCCTGTTCAAGGCCAAATCCGGACATTACCTCCAGCACTTTCCTCCCTTCTTCCACCGTACGGCAGAAGGGTATCATTACCTTTACATTGTCCAGGCCCATATCTGTTCTTACTCTTTTTATCGCTGCGCATTCCAGGCCGAAACCTTCTTTATACAAAGGATTGTAATAGCGGGAAGCTCCGCGGAAACCCAACATAGGGTTCTCTTCCTCCGGCTCAAAATCTTTACCGCCGATCAGCTGCGCATATTCATTGGTTTTGAAATCGCTCATCCTGACAATCACCTCTTTCGGGTAAAAGGCTGCGGCAATAGTTGCAATCCCCTGTGAAAGCTTGTCAATAAAGAACTCTTTTTTATCGGTATACTTACTGGTGAGGCTGTCGATCTGCTCATGTACGCTTGCATCCTGTAAGTGAGCAAAACGTACTAACGCCATCGGATGTATACGGATGGCATGTGTAATAATGAATTCCATTCGAAGCAGCCCCACCCCATCATTGGGATATGCAGCAAGCCGGAAGGCTTTATCGGGATCGCTGATGATAAACTTAACTTCTGTTCCCTGCGGTTTAAGCAGGCTGCCGGCATCGATCACCTCTTCCTCGTATTTAAGCCTGCCGTCATATACATAACCTGTTTTGCCTTCGCAGCAGGATACGGTGATGGGCTCACCATTTTTAATTTTGGTTGTTGCATGTTGTGTACCCACAATAGCCGGTACTCCCAGCTCCCTGGCCACAATAGAAGCATGACTGGTACGCCCGCCGGTATTGGTAACAATAGCCCCTGCCCTTTTTAACACCGGATCCCAATCAGGACTGGTGGTATTGGTCACAATGATCTCGCCATCCTGCAGCTGGTCTGCTTCAGCGGGAGACTGCAATACCCTCGCTATACCGGTGGCTACTTTATTGCCGATGGCCTCCCCTTTTACCAGGCAGGTCCCTTTCTGCAGCAAACGGTATTCCTTGCTGTCATCAATATTTTTACGGGAATGCACGGTTTCGGGGCGGGCCTGGAGGATAAACAGCTCTCCCGTAAGCCCGTCTTTGGCCCATTCAATATCCATCGGGCGTTGGTAGTGTTGTTCAATGGCCATTGCCCAGCGGGCCAGTTCCATGATCTCCGGATCACTGAGCACGAAATGTTCCCTCTTTTTAGGAGGAGTAGCCAGGCTTACTGTGTTCCCGCCTCCGTTACTATCGCTTGAATACACCAGCATACTGGCCTTATCGCCAAGTTTCTTTTGAATAATGGCCTGCTTTCCCTGGAGCAGGGTGGGTTTGAAGATGTAAAATTCATCGGGGACTACTGTACCCTGTACAATTGTTTCCCCGAGCCCGTATACGCCGGAAAGGAGGATCACATCCCTGAAGCCGGATTCCGGTTCCAGTGTAAAGCCTACCCCTGAGCTGCCGAAGTCTGAACGGATCATTTTCTGTATACCGACAGCCAGCGCCACATTGCTATGCTCAAAGCCATTATCTTCACGGTACTTAATAGCCCTGTCAGTATACATGGAGGCGAAACAACGGCGTACTGCATCGAGCAGGGCTTCTTCTCCCGTAATATTCAGGTAGGACTCATGCTGACCGGCAAAACTGGCCTGGGGCATGTCTTCTGCTGTGGCGCTACTACGGACGGCCACTGTTGCGGGACTTCCACCTCTCATGGCTTTGTAGGCCTTTACAATGCTTTCTGCCAGCGGGGCAGGCATGGTTCCCCCGAGGATCAGTTTACGGGCGGCTGCGCCGGTTTGCTGCAGGTTGGCGAAATGCTCACGATCCAGCTGCTCCATCAGCCGGTCCAGCTGCTTCTCTAATTTATTATGGTGAAGATAAGTGCGGAATGCAAAAGCTGTCGTGGAAAAACCATCAGGCACCCTGATACCCTGGCCGGATAGTGTAGCGATCATCTCGCCCAGGGAGGCATTTTTTCCACCTACTACTGCAAGGTCAGTTAGCCGTATAGCTGAGAATTGTTTTACAAAGGATTCCATATACTCGGTTTTGGGGAGCTTAACCGCTTATTCGGCAGGTTCTTCCGGGTAAAAAAAAACATGTTTTTCCGCCATTTTCCCTTCCTCGTTGAGCTGTTTAAGGGACCAGTTATCGGTCTTGGTGGTTTCCAGCCAGAGATCACCGGATTTGCGCATTACCTGCACATTCAACCCAAACTCGTGGCGAAAATCATGCTCCAGGTCGTCGGCTGTGCGGTTTGGACCGACATCGATCCAGCCGAAGTTGTGCATCATCCGGATATCCTCGATCGGTGTTGCAGGCGGGATCTTCTCCCAGGCCGGGGAGGCCTCGCCTGCTGCATGTGGCTGCCAGTAAAACTCCAGCTTCAGGTAGGGGTATGCCTCCTTAAAATCATTCTGAATGTTGTTGATGGTAGCGTCTTCGCTTATATAGATCTGCATGGTAATAGATTTTATGGTACAATTGCAAGTTTAAGCCCATGGCATTGCGCCGGGAATGAGGGAAATCAGTCATCCGGATGACTATAATCATATCAGATCGCCGCTGATTATCAGAAATTAGTGGAGTAAATACGGGCAGTATGCCCTGACATATATGTTATTTACAGATTCGACTGAGGAGGCATTAAAACATATTAGTAAATTTGCGGTCGAAAAGTACCAGGCCAAACGCAAGGTTATTTTCAAAAAATACTTGCTGTTAGGAGAGTAAGCGTACAAAAGAACTGTTCACCAAAAAGTACTGAATGGATCCCGCAAACAAAGACCGGGCAGCTGACGGCTATTATCAAAAAGAAATGGAAAAGGAGCTACAGCGTTTCGGGGCATTATTCGATTACGCCAGTATTGGCATATTGGTAACAAATAAACAAGGGGAGATCATTATGATCAACGATTTTGCCCTTGAGCAATTTGGATACCAGCGTCAGGAGCTACTCGGTTCTACCGTAGAGAAACTGCTCCCGGCACAATTGCGTAATAAACATACAGCACATCGTGAACGTTATGCGGCACACCCTCAAAGCAGACCTATGGGCATCGGACTTGACCTGTTTGCCATCCGCAAAGACGGTACGGAGTTCCCTGTGGAGATCAGCCTTAGTCATTACGCAAATGAGGAAGGCAGCTTTGTCATCGCCTATATTAATAATATCACGGCCAGGAAGCAGGCCGAAGCCAAGATAGAACGGCTCAACAATGAGCTGGAACAAATGGTGGAGGAACGGACGCAGCAACTCAGGGAGGCCATGGAAATGCTGGAAAGATCCAAGGAAGATCTTACCATCGCCCTTGGCAAAGAAAAAGAGCTGAGCGAGTTAAAATCCCGTTTTGTTTCACTGGCGTCTCATGAATTCCGTACACCGCTCAGCACTATTTTATCTTCTGCATACCTGGTTAAACAATATGCGCAGGAAGCGGACCAGGACAAACGAAATAAGCATCTGCAGCGGATTGTCATATGCGCGAAGCTGCTTACAGACATTCTTGATGAATTCCTTTCAGTAGGTAAAATAGAAGAAGGCAAGATCCAGGTCAGGTTCGTCGACATCAGGGTTGACGATTTCTTCCACAACATTATACAGGAAATACAGGGAATCACCAAGGAAGGACAACTGGTTGACTACCGGCATGAAGGTTCACCCAATGTAACGTTGGATCCTTCCCTGCTGAAACATATTGCTATGAACCTCCTGAGCAATGCCATTAAATTCTCGGATACCACCATCCAGGTGCGTACTTACCAGTATGAACACGAATTCAAACTGAAGGTATCTGATCAGGGCATTGGGATGTCTCGGGAAGATCAGCAGCATTTGTTCGAGCGATTCTACCGCGGGGCCAATACCAGTAATATCCAGGGAACAGGCCTGGGCTTACATATTGTCAGTAAATACTGCGAACTGATGAACGGCAGTATTTCCTGCGATAGTGAGCTGGACAAGGGCACTACTTTCACCATCATTCTTCCATTGAACGATTATCCAACAAACAATAACACATGAAAACGATCCTGCTAATAGAAGACAATGCATTTATCCGCGAAAACACATCCGAAATCCTCGACTTAGCCGGATATAAGGTCTTATCGGCGCCGAATGGGAAAGCTGGTGTAGAACTAGCATTAGAACACGCTCCCGACCTGGTGATCTGTGATATTATGATGCCTGTACTGGATGGCTACGGCGTATTGCACATGCTGCAGCGCAATAAAGATATGAAGGATATCCCATTTATATTTCTCACTGCCAAAACGGAACGAAGCGATTACCGGAGAGGAATGGAAATGGGCGCAGACGACTACATTATGAAACCGTTTGAAGCCACAGAGCTGCTGCACGCTATAGAAAGCCGCCTGAAAAAAGCTGCCCTTAGAAAGGAAGAGTTCACGCCCAACCTCCAGGGCCTGAGCAAATTAATGGAAGCAGCTACCGGTAAAGCATCGATCAAAGCGTTAGCAGAAGGACGGGATATCGAGAAGTACAAAAAAAGGCAAACCATCTATACAGAGGGAAACCATCCCATCAACCTCTTTTATATACAAAAAGGAAGAGTCAGGATCTTCAAAAGAAATGATGACGGCAAAGAATTTGCCGTTGACCTTTATAATACGGGAGACTTCTTCGGTTATGTTCCCATGCTGGAAGGAACCGTATATAAAGACACTGCTGAAGCCATGGAAGAGAGCGAAATTGCACTTATACCCCGGGAGGATTTTGAAGAACTGATGGGCAGCCAGATAGATGCCGCGGCACAATTCATCCGTATGCTGGCCCGGAACGTGACCAGCAAGGAACAGCAGCTGCTTGGCCTGGCCTATAACTCTCTACGCAAAAAGGTCGCAGAAGCATTATTGTCTCTCTGCAGGAAATATAACGAACAGAAAGTAGAGCCCTTTGCCATAGATATCAGCCGTGACAACCTGGCCACTATTGCAGGTACGGCTACCGAGTCGCTGATCCGGACCCTCGGCGACTTCAGGGAGGAAAAGCTGATCGAGATCAGGGAAGGATCGATCATTGTTTTAAATGAAAAGAAATTAGCCAATATGCTGTATTAGGCAGCATTATTTATTATGTGCGATGAACAAAGGCATTGCTAATTTCTCCATCAGCTCATCTGCCATACTTGGACGGAACCAGCGGGAAACCATCCCTCTTCTGTAGGCTCCCAGTACGGCCAGGGTACCGGCAGGTTGTTGCTGCAGAAAATTTGTGATCTCATATTCAGGCCTTCCCTGAAAAACTTTATAGGTGGCCTGGGGGAAATGCCGCTTCATAAACTCCTTCATTAAACGGTTGTCCGGTAAATGCATGCCGTCGCCCGGGTCATTAACGGATATCACGTCTGTCTGAAGGTGCTGCAAGCCGGGCATCAGGTAGCTAAACATTTTTATAGCGTACACGGATGATGGCTCACCGTCATAGAGCAGCACCAATTTCTTAATTTCCTGGTATTTCGGCGGCACTAATATTACGGGGCATTGCACATCGGTCAGCAGGTCACGGATGAATCTTGTAGGAGGCACATCCTCATCTGTTGCCAGGGTTTCATCCATATCAATGATCAGCAGATCTGCATAAATGCTTTCACGCAATATTTCCTGGATAGCAATGTTACGGTCATGGTGTACACTGTAATTGAGCCCTGCTTCCTGACAGGCCTGTTCAAAATGCCTGGCGGATATCTCTCTTATTCTTTCATCCTTCGCTTCCAGTTCCCTGATCTCAGCGTTTGTGGCGCCGGCCTTCAATATTTTGTACATGCTAAAGCTGTTATAGGTAAAGTCGTCCAGGAACAGTCCTACCAGGTGGGACGGCTGTTGCCTTGCCACGGATATCGCATATCGCAAAGTGCTGTCAGAGAACCTCAGACCATCAAAAACGACTACTATTTTCTTCATAGCGCTTATTTTTGGTCAAAGGTATTTGCAGGGAAAGATGTAAAACAGAATAATGGTTAGGGGAAAAACTGATTAAGATCAGTGGTTAATCGGGCAACGCTATCTCTTTTGAAACAGGCCTTTTACTTTTTCGCCGGCCTTCCTGAGCTTCTTCTTCCAATCAGGCCCTTTCTTTTTTTCTTGTCCCATGAGGTAAGCATAAGGCTGCAGGACTGGCACATGATCACAAATGATCCTGGCAATGCCCATCAGCGGAATGGCCAGGATCATGCCGGGAATGCCCCACAACAGCTCGCCGGCAGCCAGTCCAACAATTGTTGCCAGGGGGTTTATTCTAACCTCAGCTCCCACGACCAGCGGCTCCAGCAGGTAGGTTTGAATAAACTGCACCAGGCCGTAAGTGACCACCACACCGATTACCTGGTTCGTAGTCCCTCCCTGTATCAATGTCATGGCTACGGTCAGCGCTGTGCCGGTAAGATTACCAACGAAAGGAACGATTTCCAGCAGCCCGCAGATAATGGCGAAGAGGATCGCATTCTTCACTCCTGCTATTGAAAAACCAATGCTATACATTACCCATAGGGAAGCGATCATCAGCGATAAGCCGGTAAGATATTGCTGTGCTACTTTCTGGGCCTGGTGAATAGTAGCTAAAGCATTGTTCCTTTGCTCCAGGGGTACCAATCGCACAATGAAACCTTTTATCCGGCTCCGGAAGTACATGAACAGGAAAATATATACGAAAACAAGTAACAGATTGGCCACAAAAGGCCCGACCCCACTGAATAAAGCAATCGCAGTGCTGAAGGAAGAAGACTGTTGCTCTTCTATTATCTCCTGCTGCCGCTCAGCGGAGACGTGGAACTTGCGGGCCATAAACTGACGCGCCTGGTGATATTGCTGCGTGACCCGCTGTTCCAGCTTCGAAGCATCATCGACTATACTGGACAGCTCCCAGTTCACGAAAAAGATCAGCAAGGCTAAGAAAGCCACCAGTGTGAGCATGGAAAGCAGGATAGCCAGCGTCCTGTGAATACCCTTTGACTGTAACCATTTTGCCATCGGCAGCAGTAACATGGATAATAGTCCGGCAAAGGCAAGTGGTACAAAAAACGGCTTGCCGAATACCACGATCACGATAAGCAGCACGAGGATGGACAGGATAGCCGCGACCTTTATTACTTTTGTGGAATTCATGTCAAAAGCTGAACAATAAATATACCACTTAAAAGCCAGGTAACCGTTTGATTATTTCCGGGCGGCAACTTCGTTCAGAAATTGCTCGATATTGGTGTAACCGTCTTTGTCTTTATCCAGGCTGGCATCTGCTGCGTCATTGGCATTCAGGCCGTGCTGCTTCTCCCAGGTATCCGGCAGCCCATCGTTGTCTGTGTCTTTATAAGCGGTTCCTTTGTATTCCGGGTATCCGCCTACCTGGCTTACGTCTGTAATGATGCCCATTTTATAGGAATCAATAGGCAAGCGGCGATGCTCAAACTGTGTTGCCGGGAGTTTTACATTTTCCGGATAAGTGATCTTGCCCGTCCTTACCTGTTCAACAACGCGGGCATCTACGGGGTCTCTCTGAGGGAGCGTAGCGCCGGCATTTTTCAATACATCATCAAAAGCTTCTTTTGCAGAGATAACAGTTACCGGCGCCATGGGAAATGGTTTGGTAAAACGCATATAGTCGGTATACTTTCCGGCATCCGGCTGATCCTGGTCATGTTCATCTTCTACCTGTACGCCGCCTGCCCAGTTGTCTTTCGTTATTGCAGGATATCCGTCCATAATGTTGCCTTCTACATAGGCCCGGCCGAACACCTTATATTTCAGCTTACTGCGGCCGGATTCGGGATTCAATATACGGTGGCCGACCAGCGATGTTTTAGAGGTGGCGGGACCTGGTTTGAAATAATTATTGATGATATTGAAAGTAGCGGTGTAATCGCCGCCATCCACAGAGCGATGCACCCAGTTGAACACCACGTTGTTCACAAAATTGAAAGTACCGTTCCAGCCGATGGAGGGATTGCGGCCGGTGTTATCTGCCCAGAGGTTGCGTGTGAAGGTGGCATTCTCGCCACCCAGCGTACTGCCGAAAGCGTGGTTCCAGGTGTCCAGTCCTTCGGCGAAGATGGAGTGCTGGATCGTCAGGTTCACCGTAGGCATCTTCTGTTCCTGGGTACCGGTGCTGTCGTTATACATGTGGCGGTACATGCTCATGTTCTCGTCCAGGCCCCAGCTGGCGGAAACGTGATCGATGATGATATTGCCGATGGGGTTACCGCCAATAGCGTCGTCACGGCGTCCTACATTGGTTTCGCCACGACGGAAACGCATGTAACGGATGATCACATCATGCGTATTGATCCATACGGATTCCCCGGCTATGCACACGCCATTGCCCGGCGCTGATTGTCCTGCAATGGTAATATAGGGAGCGCGGATGATCAGCGGACTTTTCAGCCGAACAATACCGGCTACATTGAACACTACGGTGCGGGCCCCGCCCTGTTCGCAGGCCCAGCGGAAACTGCCGGGGCCATCATCGTTCAGGTTAGTTACCACCAATACTTTTCCGCCGCGGCCGCCGAAGCTGAATTTGCCACCGCCTTCTGCACCCGGGAAAGCTGCGATACCGGCCTGTGGCAGATCAGAAGGACGGTGCGCCCAGGGAATAAAAGGTTTGCCTTTCCTGGCTTCTGCCTGGATAATGGGCCATGCCTGCTGCCAGGCGGAATCTGAATGACGTGCTGCAGCTTCCATTAATGCAGCACTGGCGTGGGCTATATCCTGCGGTATTTTCGGATATTGAGCGGATGCGGGTTGCAGCCCCCCTAGTGTTACCAGCGCCAGCACCAAACTGTATCGCTGGCATACGGCTGTTTTTAAATACGTGAAATTCATCAGCTACTCTTTCTTTTATGATTAGTTTTTAGAATAAACTTTTAGCTACTTTAAAAAAAGCAGATTTATCTGCAGAAAGAAAGCTGTTTCGGATGTAAGTGGATATTATACGGATGAGATGGGATTATAGCACCCTGAACAAACGCCGGGGTTATTGGTCCAGCCAGGCCTTAAAAAGCGGGGTTTTCTGGCTGCTGATGACGGTTTCCTCATCGTATTCCGGTACGAGCACCAGCTTGAGCCGCCCCTTGAAATAAGGATGCACTTCCTTTACGGAATCGATGTGTATGATGAGATTGCGGTTAACATGAAAGAACTGAACGGGGTCCAGCATGGCCATTAATTCATCCAGCGTATAATCCAGGGGGAAGCGCTGTCCTTCTTTCGTGACCAGCAGGGTAATTTTATTACGGGAATTGAAATAGGCAATCTCGCTGCTCTTAATGGCTTTGATCCTGTTGCCTGCTTTCACCATGAAGCGTGATTTGTAGCTCTGCTGACTGGTCTTGATGATCTGGATGATCTCATTAAAATGAGCATCATTACCGGCGGGTCTCATCTGGGAGCGGATCGCCTCCATTTTCTGTAAGCTTTTCTCCAGTTTGGGATATTGCACCGGCTTTAACAGATAATCGATGCTATGCACCTGGAAAGCGTCCAGCACGTATTGATCGTAGGCGGTACAGAAAATGATGGGGCAGCGCACCTCTACTTGCTTAAAGATATCAAAGCAAAGACCATCAGACAGATGAATATCCAGCAGTACAAGGTCGGGCTGGCGGTGATCGGCAAACCAACTGACCGCCGCTTTCACAGAGGACAGGATCGCTAAAGGACTGATACCGGCATCATACTGCTTTAACAGGCCTACCAATCGCTCTGCAGCAGGTTCTTCATCTTCGATGATCAATACTTCCATTGGCGGTCATTTTATTCATCTATTTCGAGGAGCGGTAAATCTACTTTAAAAAAATGGTGATCGCAACTGACATTAATTTCCAGCGCAGACAAATGCTGGTAACGTTTCCGGATATTCTCCAGGCCCGTTTCCGATTTAATGGTTTGCTCCTTTGGCAGGGGTTGATAAGTATTTTCAACGCTGATCCATTGTGTTCCCTGCAGATACACCCGGATGCGCAGGGGCTGATCCCTGGAAATAATGTTATGCTTCACGGCGTTCTCCATCAGCATCTGCAGGGACAATGGCGGGATGCACAGCATAGCGGCTGTAGCAGGAACATCCGGCATCTCTATCTTCAGTGCTTCCCCGAAGCGTTTCTTTAAGAGGTGGCAATAGGCTTTAATGAAGTCCAGCTCTGTATGCAGCGGCACCAGCTCTTCTTTTTTGTATTGCAATACATAGCGGTATACATCGGCAAACTTGTCCAGGAAATCCTGCGCCTCATTCCGGTCTTTATCGATCAGGCTGGCCAGCACATTGAGGTTATTGAACAAAAAGTGCGGGTCCAGCTGCATGCGTAATGAGTTGAGCTGCGCCTGCAGATTATCTTCCTTCAGCTGGTTGGCCTGTACCTGTGCTTTTTTCCATTGCATCATGAAATAGATGCCGAAATTGATAGATAGCACAGGAATGGTGAACAAGAGGCCGTAGACGTTCAGCACCATTATCTGTGTAAGATCAGGCGGCGTGCTGTTGGTGGTGATCTTAAACAGATAGTACGTGAGGTTGATACAGCAGAGTGAATACAGCGTGCTCACTACCAGCTGGATAAAAAACCGCCGGGTGGTATGCGCCATCCAGGAGATGTTCCTATCAAGCAGGAGGTAAATATATTTATTGCCAAACCACAACAGAAGGAGCACCGTGATGATCCATGCTATGGCTACTACATAGAAGCTACTCATGATCTATCTGAAGGAAATTTCTTTTACCTGGCCCCATGGAATATACTGATATTTCTTATTGGGCAGCCATATGATCAGCCCCCAGTTCTTCTCGCTTACATCGTTGGCCGAGCCTAACAGCAAGGTGCTGTTGTCCTTTAACCTGACCTTGGAATAGTGTTGCCGGTAGGGCGTGATCGTGCTAATATAGTAAAAGGGGATCTGATAATATAGCCCGTCTTTATTGCCATCCAGCAATTCCACGTTCCAATCCTCATCCAGGTCAAACACGCAGGCGCCTTCATAGCGCCTGTTATCAGTAGTTTGCACGGTGGCATATAAGCGATCCGGTTTGGGATAATCGTCATACGACAGACCGGTGGAAGGCGGCGCCTGGGGCGTGAAAGAGCGGAAAGCTTTCCATTCTATCAGTACCCTGCCATAGGTAGGGTGCGTGACTACAATGCCTTTATTAGCGTTGCCAAGGTCTTCAGATTCGCCTAACTGGATGTTTTCCCCGGAACGAAGCTGCAGCAACACTTGCTTGTCCTGTTTCTCAATGCGGGCAATGTATGCGAAGGTATAGCTTACAGGTTCATTGCTGATGGTCTTTCCGTTCAGCTTGTGCGCATTCAGGTATTTGTAGCGGTTCCACTGAACAAAGCCGGTAACCGGGCCATTGGAGGTATTTACAGTTCCGTAAAGCGGCGCCCATCGACGGAGCTCAGGATCGGCAGGTGTGGTTTTGAAATTCACCCTGCTTATCTCGTCCCATTTGATGGTTTTTGAATCACCCGCCACGTAAACAACGATGTTTTTGCCCAGCTGGGCGGCTTCGTCCTTATAGGGTATTGCCCTTACCTTGCTGCCGTTCCTGAAATAGATCTGCGCCTGGTCTGCGCCGGTGACATGAATAAAATCGATGTCCCCAAAGCGGCAGAGGATCTCATTCCTGCGTTGCGGGAATTTGTCTTCAAATAAGCTCATGAATTTCCAGTCCACCTCCTTCCCTCCTTCTTCGTTGGGGAGGCGTTTGATCTGGGACTCGTCCAGGTATTTAAATATGTTCTTATTGGTGCTTTTTGTAACAGAGAGCACGTCGCTCCAGAGGCGTTGTCCGCCGCTCCATTTTATGGGGCCGGTGTAGGTTTGCTTGTTCTTCAGCACCACTTCTGCATAGATATATCCCTGGTATTGGGCGCTGGCAGGCTTGCATACCATGAAAGTAAAGCAGGTAAAGAGAAATAGCAGCTGAGAAGAAAACCCCGTCATAAATAGTAAACCATGGATCAGTATGTTTTAAAGATAAAATAATTCATGGCATGGAGCAAGGTTAAAGGGGATGAAGTGGGATTTGGAGCGCTTGAAACGGGATAAAAAAAGACCGGTTGGCATTAATAGTGTTTTTTCTATCTTTACACCATGAGGATGTCTCCAACACTTTAATACTTCATTTCATCATCTTAACAAACGCCCTTTACAAGGGCTGCGTAAACGCTTGCCTGTACCCGGGCATATGCTATCCTCATTATCAACTTTATTATCATGAAAGAAGTATTAAACAAAGCACAAATCGATCATTTCATTTATAAAGGCTTTATCCGGATTGACCATGCATTTGACGCAGCAGTAGCAGCGGAAGCACGCAGCATATTGTGGAAAGATATGGATTGTGATCCTGAGGACCCTGCTACCTGGACAAAGCCGGTCATCTGGTTAGGCATGTACAGTCAGCCGCCTTTTGTAGCAGCGGCCAATACACCGGTGCTGCACGCCGCATTTGATCAGCTGGCAGGGCCAGGCAACTGGTGGCCCTGTGGCAGCATGGGCGCTTTTCCGGTGCGTTTTCCTACAACAGCAGATTCCGGTGATACGGGCTGGCATGTAGACGCCAGTTTTCCCGGAGCTGATGCCAGCAGCGAATGGCGTATTAACTGGCGGTCGAAAGGCAGGGCTTTGCTGATGCTGTTTCTGTTTTCGGATGTGGCTGAGCAGGATGCTCCCACTATTATCAGCACAGGATCGCACATTGATGTAGCCCGCCTATTAAGAGACGAGGGTGAGCAAGGGCTTTCATTTATGGAACTTGCCATGAAACTATCCACCTTGCCTGTAAGAGAAGAGGCATTGGCAACAGGTAAAGCAGGCACGGTGTATTTGTGTCATCCGTTCCTGGTACACCGGGCACAATTGAACAGCGGTAAGGAGCCAAGGTTTCTGGCGCAGCCACCATTGTTACTGAAGCATGAGCTGCAGCCGGATGGGCCTGTGGAGGGCTTGCACCCAGTAGAAGCGGCTATCAGGCTGGGGATGAACGAAGCGATTTAGCAGGGATAAAATAGAAAGGGTTGTAAGTCTTCAGGCTTACAACCCTTTTATGGCCTTTACAATATTCCGGCAAGATTCAGCAGTATCCCATTCTTTTCCGGATGCAGGCGAAAGACCGCGCCGTTTGATGGTTTAGAGAAGCTGCCTTTTGCAGCGGAAACCTTATAATTCAATGACTCAAAGCTGCAGTCGAGTTGCTTTGATACAATCTTTGTGAACGGCAGTTTAGCTCCGGCTGCTACTTCCAGGTCAAGATACCAGTTAAGGGAGGGATTACCGCTTGATGTGATGGCAACTGTTTTCTCTTTCAGCTCCATTTGTATAGTTCCGCCCTGGCTAAGCGGCCATACTACGCGCACAGTTTCCTTATCCACGTTGCTGAATACCGGGTCTCCGCCTTTTATTGCCGACTCCTGCCCACCGGCGATGGCCTTTAAGCGTAAACCTGCCAGGTGGCCTGGTTTGCTCCAGATATAACCGTCTACAAGCGGCAATGTAAAGAACGTGCATTCATTAGCCGTAGCTACCTGCGTGGTGTAAATATCCGGCAGGTTTTCATTGAAGAGATGTATGTCGCGGATACGGAGGCTGCCATCTTCCCAGAGTATATTCATCCTGTAAAAACGGCTGTTGTACCATAAAGTCTTGCGGTTGCTGCCATCCACATCTTTAGTAACGGAAAAAGATGTAGGCGGCGTTACTTTATAGTTTGCCTTGAACCAGTTACCGGATTGCTCCATGGTTTCCAGCCTGATCTTTCCCTTGTCTCTCAGATCAGCGATCAGGGGCATCTGTATCTCAAAACCTTTGGCCATCGCATCCCAGGTGAAGGAGTTTTCCTGGCCTGCCTGGGTGTAGTTAAAGTTCAGGGAAGGATCTTCCGTGAATGTTTTGAAGAACCAGCTCACCCAGCTTTCACTACCGCCTGCTTCCGGGTATACCGGCTCCAGTGTGATCACTCCCTGTCTTTGCGCACTGATACCCTGGTCATACTGACGTATAGGATCGCTTCCCAGCATACGGAAAACCGGCACGGGTATCTGGCTGGCCGCATGCTGAGCGGGCATATAGGAGTTGATCTTACTGGGGTAATAGGCCTGGTTCCAGTAACCTCCCCACAACGTATAGCCGTCGGTGCCATACTGATCTTTACAGTTTGCAGAAGCCACTATCCTGTACTTATTGTACAGATATTGCAGCGTATGCGCATCAATAAACCAGGATGCAACAGAGCGGGGATAATAGCCGAATATGCTTTTAAAGCTTTCCATATAAGCGTCTGCTATCTTTTCCCGTTCGGCGGGCGTATAACCGGTGGAAAAGCCTACATCTGCATGCCAGTCCCAGGGATAGCGGCCCCGCCACTTCAATCCGGCTTTTTCTATCAGCGGCTGGGGAAGCTCCCACCATGCACCAATTTCAAAGGAGTCCCTGGGCAGGCTGCGGAGCAGGTCCTGGTAACGGGGATCCATCAGCGCATCATATTGCAGCAGAAAGGTGCCTGTGAGACGATATTTCCTCATGATGTTCACTTGCTGTACCACGGTCTGGTACAACACATCCTTTGTGATCTGCTGATCTCTTGGCTCCAGCAAACGGATGAAATTGACGATATTGACAATCTTCGGCTCCTGGGCGGCCACTGTTTGGCACAGCCCCACTATCAATAGAACCAGTATTATTTTTGTTCTGATCATATGCGATATAAGTAGTTGTGTTTTTCAGCACACTCACCAGCCGGGATTCTGTCCGAGTGATTTACCATTAGCAGTATAAAACGCTACCTCCTTTGTGGGCAAGGGTTGCAGATAATCCCTGCCAGGATTGAATTTCCTGTCCTTCTCCGCGATGAGGAAACCATCTGCATCCACTTTGGATAGGTAGGCAGGATCACTGTAAGGCGCCCGTGCGGCCCAATCAGTACCGGTGATCTTAATTCCTTTTACATCCTGCGGCAGTTCTGTCTCTGCTGTTTTCCAGCGGCGGATATCATCATACCTGAATCCTTCCAGGGCCAGTTCTACGGTGCGTTCCCGCCTGATCTCCGTACGCATGTCCAGGCTATGAACAGTTATAAATGTATTGCTCAGATGCGGCATACTCACCCTATCTCTCAGCTTGTTCACAGAAAGATCAAGATCATTGTCGCTGATAACGCCATTCTTTTCAAATACTGCTTCTGCATAGATCAGCAGCACTTCCGCATAGCGGATCAGGTGACGGTCAAAATCAAACAGGCTGGCATCTCCCAGGCGGCCGGAATTATTGGCCAAGGGGTCTTCCGACATATACTTATACAGTATATAGCCTGTATTGAAATTACGCTGCGGCTTATCCGGCCAGTTGGCTACCTTATCAATGGGATGGAACACCCGGTTAGTTAATGTGCCGGGAATGATCATGGTCATGGTCATACGCGGGTCTCTCTCCTGGTATTCGGAGGTAAAAGTGCTGTAGCCATGAAACACAGTACCGGCGGCAGTGATAGGTAACCCGTTCTTGTCCAGGTACATGTCCACCAGCTTCCGCGTTGGGTTATAACCATCCTGGTCGTACATATAGGGCGCGTCCTGTCCCAGTATATTGCGGGCATATCTTCTGTCCAGTATGGACTCTTTGGAATCATCACCAGGTTCCAGGAAAAGATAGCGGTAGCTCTGTGCGCCACTACCGGTATAAAGTGCATAGGTTCCGCTGTTGATCAGCGCTCCCGAGCTGGCGATAGCGATATCCAGGTATCTGGCGGCAGCGGATCCGCCATGGAATTTTTCCCAGCTGCCTTCAAAGAGCGCCACCCTTGCAGCCAGGGCCTGCGTTGCGCCTTTGCTGATCCTGCCGACATCGGAAGATGAAAGGTCTGATTGCAGGGGCAGATCGTTCTTCGCTTCCTCCAGGTCTTTCAGGATCAGATCGGCTGTCTCCGTGCGGGTAGCGCGCGGCGTAAACAATTCAGGATCTCCAATAGACAACACTTTGGTAATGAGCGGCACGCCGCCGTAGATCCGCAACAGCTTCCAGTAGTACCAGGCCCTGAAAAATTTTGCTTCTGCTACATATCTTTTTATCTCTGTATCAGTAGCACCTGCTCCTTTTTCGATAATATTGTTTGCAGACCGGATGTAACCGTAGCTGGTGTTCCACTGACCGGATGTTTCTGAAGGCTGCAGATTGCCATTGCTCACGGAATTAGGAACGTTAAAAGCGATATCTGATTCTGTATCTTCTTCACCAAAACCGTCCAGGCCATTGTACAGGTTGTTTGCAGCCAGCTTAAAATCATTGCCTGTTTTCCAGAAAGTGGCGTCCGTAATACTGTCCTGCGATACCAGGTCAAGGTCTTTTTTACAGCTGCAAAAAGTGACAGCGCAGAGGAGCAGGCATACTATGCTATATTGTGACAATTCAAATTTCATAAAGCGCTTCGATTAAAATTTTACATTTAAACCCAGTGAATACACCTTGTTGAAAGGATAGGTGCCTTCATTGCGATAACCGTCTTCCGGATCGAAATTTCCGCCCAGGGTGCCTTTGGAAAAGGTAAACAGATCCTGTCCGCTGAAGTAGATACGGGCCGATTTGATCCTGATCCTTTTTACAAGGCCTTCGGGAATGGTATAACCGAATGTGATCACCTTAAACCGCAGGTAGGCCACGTTTTGCAGCGTGAGCGCAGAAGCGCGGTAGTTGTAATTCTTCACATCATCATAGCCCAGGTTGCCGGGCAGGTACCTGGGATATTTTGCATCCGGCCTTTCAGGCGACCAGGTTTTACCATAATAGTATTGCAGCGTTGGCCAGAAGAAGGTATTAGGCTGGCTGATAGCGCCTTCATAGATCACATCCCGCTTGCCAACGCCCTGGAGGAAAACCTGCAGGTCAAAATTCCCGTAGCCGGCAGTGAAATTGGCGGAATAAGTATACCTGGGAGTGAGGTTCCCTAAATAGTTCATATCGCCTGACAATCCCTTGGTTTTATCGCCGAAGGCAGTGAGCTTGCCATCGCCGTCCACGTCTTTATACATTACATCACCAATGGCTATACGGGACGGAACGCCCTGGAGTTTTTTATAATTGTCCAGCTGTTCCTGGGTTTTGATAATGCCCTCGTACACATAACCGAAATAGGAATAAATGGGATAACCCTGCCTGAACTTGTTCAGTCCTTCTCCATAGCTATCGGTATTCTTCAGCTCCACCAGCTTATTTCTGCTATCGCTCAGCTGCAGGCTTACACTATACCTGAAATCCTTCACCTGGTCTTTCCAGGTCAGCATCATTTCGAAGCCTTTAGTGTCCAGCTTACCCTGGTTGGTAGAAGGCGGCGTAGCGCCAAATACTGCAGGCACGGCCACATTTACGAGCATGTCGTTGTTGATCTTGTTATAATAGTCAAAGGAGAAAGAGAGCCTGGATTGCAATGCAGCAAGGTCAACACCAATATTTCGGGTTTCGATGGTTTCCCAGGTCCTGGTAGAAGATGCGGGGTTGGCGTTTGCGCCCGGCAAACCTGCATTGGGAGATCCTATCGGGTAATTGCCGCTAACGTTGATGAGCGGGATATAATCATACAGTCCCAAGGCTCCTATTTCCTGGTTCCCCATCTTACCATAAGATAACCTCAGCTTCAGCAGGTCAAATACATGCATTCTTTTAATGAAGCTTTCCTCTGAAACATTATAGGCCAGCGCTGCGGAGGGAAATACTGCGCTCCACCGTTTTTCCGGTGAGAATTTGGAGCTTCCGTCTGCACGTGCTGTAAAGTCTACGATCAATTTATCTTTGAAAGAGTAGCTCAGGCGGCCGAAATAAGAGCCCAGGGCCTGGTTATTCAGGTATCCTGTAAAATTTGCATAGGCAGCCTTGGTCCTGTCTGCCAGGTTTAAAGTAAAAATGTCGTTGCTGATAAAATTGTACCCGTTTGTAGACTGGCCTTCTTTCCGGGTCTGCTCCAGGGAGGCGCCGCCGGTAAAGTTAATACTGTGATCCTGCCCGAATTTTCTGTTATAATCCAGGTAAGCCTGGTATAGCTTGTTCAATACTTTGTCGTTGCTGTAGTTAGCAGAGTTGGGCATATTGCGTATGTCCTGCACCCCTCCTTCCCAGTTATGGCGGGTAATGGTACGGTTAGTAGTGCTGCCATTCTGATAATCCAGTCTTACTGCTGCCTGCCCGATGAGCTTAAGGCCCGGGATGATGGTGTAATCTATTTTAATGTTGGCGCCGAACCTGGACAGGTTGCTCAATTGCGTGCCGCCTTCTTCCAGGTACTGGGCGGGGCCTTCATATCCCTGATACCCATAGAACTGCCCTACCTTATTGTAAACCGGCTGATAGGGAAACTGTCTTGTAACGTTTGTGAGGGCGCTTCCAAGCAAAGTGGGCGTCACTACGGCCCTGTTGTCGAAGTAGGAACGGGTTTCCACTGTAAAGCGGTCACTGAGCCGGAAATCGTAATTAAGGCGGAGATTATAGCCGTTGGAATTATTTTCCCCGAAGCGCACAATGCCATTATCGCGATTATAACCGGCAGACAGGAGATAGCTGTTATTCTCCCCGCCTCCAGACACGCTGATATTGTGTAGCTGCTGCGTAGCATTTTTATAGATCACCTTATTCCAGTCTGTATACCCGTAAAAGCCGGGATAATTGGTAACACCATAGTTCCAGCCGTTGGGATCCGGCGGTGCATTAGCTGCGATCTTGTCAAACACCTCCTGCGAAAAACCGCTTAAACCTGCATTGCGCAATCCTTCATCCATGAATTTTGCATATTCCATGGTGTTCTGCATTTTCCTCAGGTAGACCGGCTTTTTGTACCCGATATTGGCAGTATATGTTACAGCAGGCGGGCCTTTTTTACCGCGCTTGGTGCTTACGATGATCACACCGTTGGCAGCCCTGGCGCCATATATGGCGGCAGCGGCGTCTTTCAGCACCGTTACTTCTGCAATATCATTGGTATTAATGGTATTGATATCCCCGGGAATACCGTCAATCAGGACCAGCGGGTCTTTGCCATTCTCGCTACCATTCACTGATGAATACCCCCTGACCTGGAAGCCATAGGTAGTGTTGCCCGGCTGGCCGCTGGACTTTGTGATGGTGAGCCCGGGTATGGTTCCCTGCAATGCATCGTAGCTGTTGTTCAATGGCCTGCTTTCAAACACATCTGACTTTACGGTAGAGATGGCGCCGGTGATGGCGCCTTTTGCCCTGGTTCCGTAACCTACCACCACCACGGCATCCAGCCTGGCATCCAGGCGGGCCAGCCTGATGTGCAGGGGGCCCTGTCCGCTTACCTGGATCTTTTGCGACTGATAACCCACATAAGAAATCACCAATACGGTGTTGGGCCCCGGCACATCCAGGGAGAAAGCGCCTTTTTCATCGGCATTGGCGCCGAGGGATGTTCCTTCAATGATAACAGAAGCGCCTATCAGCGGTTCTCCTGTCACTGAATCCTCCACAGTGCCGCTGATCCGCTGCTTTTGTTCTTCGGGGTTGGCGATATTACTCTCCGGCTGAGGGGCAGGCTTTGCCATGATCAGCACCGTCTTGTTGGAAACCGAGTAGCTGACTGGCTGTCCGCTGAAGCACCTGTCCAGCACTTCCCGCAGGTCTGCGTTCTCCATTTTTATGGTGACCGGCCTTACATGTTTGATGATATCATTATTATACAGAAAATCATAGTCTGTCTGCTTCCTGAGCTGGGCGATCACTTCGGTCAGTTTGGCGTTATGCACGTTAATGGAGACCTTCTGCGCAAAGGTCTCCGCCTTTAACTGTATAACGGCTACGACTATTAAAACGGCAGTGAGCTTCATTTTTAAATAGAGATTGGACCAGGCATGCAAATGCCATCTGAACAGTAATTCAGTAAATTTTTTATACATTTGGTTGTCAGGTTTTACGTTAATGTTTTGATACAGCGTTAATAGGGATGCCTGGCTATAACCAGGGACGCTTCCGACGTTCCTGGTTTTTTTTTGGCGATCCAACGTGGAGATCGGTTATTGCTATTTTTTCAATGTTCTTGTTTTTTAAGTGATTATTAATAAATGTTCATTGCTGCAGCTGTGTTGTTACGACCACTTTCCCGGGAAAGAGCTGAAAATGGACGTGGCCTATCCGTTCCAGGTTGGTGAGAATTTCCGGCATATAGGATGTGCGTGAAAAAGTGCCTCCGAATCTTTCATCGCCCAAAGCACCTTTATATTCGATATCTACATCGTACCACCTGCTTATTATCTTCATGATGCTCCTGATGTCCTGGTTATCAAACAGGAAATAACCGTTCTTCCATGATATAGCATCCTCCGCGTGTATAGACCTGATGTCCATCGGCCCGCCCGCATTGATCATCCGGGCCTGCTGTCCTGGTTTCAGCACACCGCTGTTACCTGTTGCGGTATTGGTCACTCTTACAGATCCGGCCAGCAGCGTAGTGCTGATATCGGGATCGTCCGGATAAGCTTTCACATTAAAATGCGTACCCAATACGGCGATCTCCTGCGTGCCGGTATGCACTTTAAATGGCTGTTCCTCCCGGTGGGCTACCTCAAAATAAACTTCACCGCTCACCGTCACGCTCCGCTCCTTCCCCTTGAATGCAACCGGGTAAGTGATGGATGAAGCGGCATTCAGCCAGACCTCTGTACCGTCAGACAAGGTGAGATGGTATTGCCCGCCCCTTGGGGTGGATAAAGTATTCAGCACGGGCTGCACACCGTTCTGCTTTGCGCGATCATATACGAGCTCACCATCCGCCGCTTTATTGATAGCTACCGACGCATCTTCCGCCAGTCTTCCGTTCTGCGCTTCCTTTAATACGATCTGCCGGCCATTAGAGAGGGTAAGCGTAGCACGGTTGCTACCCGGCTTAAATTCAGCCGCCAGATTCTGAGAGGCAGGTATCGCTGTGCTGCCCGGCCCCTTTGCCTGTCTGGTACTGAACAGGTACAGGGCAGTAATCAGGAACAGGAACACCGCGGCTGCGGCAGCCAGTTGTTTCCACCGGCGCCTGGGGCGGGGCCTGGCATCTTCCAGGTGTAAGGAACGCCATACTTCCGCTTTGAGCGATTCCAGCTCTTCGCTGGAAATATCCGCCGGTTCCGGGCGCCATTGCAGGTACCAGGTTTCCAGTATGGCCAGCTCCTCCCCGGTGATGGTGCCGTGCTTATATTTTTCCAGTAGATCCTTTATTTCCGGTGCCTCCATAGAAATCTTCCATCTTGTTATTGTATATAGACAGGGAAGGGAGGGCTTAGGGGGGTAAAAAAAATAAAATTATTTTCGGCGCCTAAATATTATCATTACAGCGGGATAATACCGCCCGGTAGTATAGCTAAAATTTTTTATTTTCCGCGGGATGAACTTAGTCATGGCAGAATACGATTGCATGAATGACCTGGAATTGGTTGATCTGATCAGGTCCGGCAATCAGCATGCTTTCGCCAAAATATATGATCGTTATTTTGGCGTACTCTATTTACATGCCTATCACCGCTTAAGAGACAAAGATGAAGCTAAGGACCTTGTGCAGGAATTGTTCTCTCATCTCTGGAGCCAGCGGGAAAACCTTACACCTGCTTCCAACTTCTCCAGCTACCTCTATACATCGGTAAGAAACAGGGTGCTGAATATTATTGCCCATAGATCTGTTGAAGGAAAGTTCCTCTCGTCACTGCCTGCTGTTGATATTGCGGCAGTAGCGGAGACAGATCATTTAGCACGGGAGCGGCAGCTCGCTATGATCATAGAAAAAGAGATCCAGTCATTGCCGCCTAAAATGCGCCAGGTATTTGAATTGAGCCGGAAGGCCAACCTGTCCTACAAAGAGATCGCAGCCCGTTTAGCGCTGAGTGAACAGTCTGTAAGAAGCCATGTTAAAGGGGCTTTGCGGCTCTTGCGGACGAGGCTGGGCCTGTGGCTGTATATCGGCCTGATCAGCGGCGCAGTGATGATGTAAGGATCATATCCTTCCGGTTATCATCCCCCCGCAGATCCAGCAATTTCCTTCCCGGATCGATCTGCACAAAAGATGGCTGTTGATCTACTTTCAGATCAATCGTATGCTCCCCTGCTGAAAACCGTGCGCTATATAGCCTGAGCAGCTGCGGTGTTCCTTTACCGGATGGCTTGCTGTAAACACCAATATCCACGATGTCGTTCATATCCGTTACATCCCGCTCCTGCCGCTTTTCATCATACTGCGCTTTCCTGACCTTCATCCGCAAGTGAATACGATAGCCGCTACCACCGCTCTCCGGGCTGACCGTTGCATCTATTACTTTGTTGTCATAAAAAATAATCTTCTCCCAGGTATCGGCAAGATAATAACGCAATGAGTCCGGCGTGTGTGCCTTCAATACAGCATAGAGATCGTTGGCGCCCGGATAAGGACCTCCATTCCGGAAAGCCCATTTTCCAAGAAACGCTGACAGCGCTGCATTAAGGGTATCCTCTCCCAATGTTTCGGCTAAGCCATACAATACCAGTGCGCCCTTCAAATTAGAGATATAAGCCTGGTTGCCATACAACAAGGGCGTTTCTCCATTAAAGTCTATTTTCCTTCTCCATCCATAGTCACTACGTATCCGGTCATATATAGGCCGGGTACCGGCTTTCCCGTATCGCTTTTCCATTACACGCAAGGCCGAATAATTGGCAATCGCCTCACCAATGACCTTCGCTCCTTCCGTATTATTACCCGCGATCTCGTAATTCCACCACTGCCGGGCGAGCTGTGATGCTGCGTTATAATAAGGATAGTCTGGCGCCGCGTTTGCGCGCAGATCTGCCACCCAGCCCATGTCGGGCTCAGCCAGGCCGATCACCCCGGGAACGGATATACCGGATGGACCATAGGCAGGTGTTTCTGCCAGCGATAAGGATGCAAACGGATAAGGACCAAAAGCCTTTGAGAAATAATGCAGACCATCTTTCAGGGCCATGTTGAAATGAGAAAGGTTCCGGTCATGCATTGGGTTATAACAAAGCCGGATGGGAACAAGCCGTCCTTTCTGCAGCTGTACGGTGTCGGTACGCACCGCATATCTGGCAGACATCATTGCATATGGCATATACACCAGCGGACTATCCTGCACATAATGAAAGTAGTGCCGTCCGGCTTTGATCCATTCCTCCTTCAACACACCCGGCGCCAGGGCCCATTGCCCCTCCGGAACACTCATCAAAATGTCTGTGCTGACCAGGTCTGCACTGAAACCATTATAGGTTTCCATTCTTCCTGCCGGATCATCCTGTGGAATACGGATGTATTTTTTCTGCGGCAGGCCATATGCTTCCCGGTCGTCCACCCTTTCCAGCTCATCGCCCTGATCGTAGCCAGGATCCGGCAGATTACCAGTCGTGAGGATACCGTTATTTAAGAGCTGTGCCGCATACAAGCCGTTCTGGAAACCCTTGTAAGCTATTGTACAGCGAAGCTCCAATGTCATGGTATCGCCGGGATTCAGTCGGTGGGGCAGTTGGTACATGCGATAGTCCGAAGGCTCTTTTGATGAGCGGAAGCTATTGAATTTTCCCGGCCGGAAATAAAGCGGGCAGGTGTAAGACAGCTCCTTACCGTTGGCCAGTATCTTATACTCCGCAATGCCACCATCCAGGAGCAAACTATCGATAGGCACTTTCCCTTTGTTGGCAATGGTACAGAAGGCTCTGGTCTCCTGCTTTTTCTGATCGGGCCAGGCGGATAGCTCCATTTGGATCCGGGTAACTTTTGGAAGCGGCAACGCAGCATATTTCTTCATTTTCATTTCTGCGATAGCCGCTCTCTCCTTCTTCTCCCCGGGCGTAAGGTATTCGTTCAGGCAGCTTACGTTATAATAGATGTAAGCCCCGGTAGTTAGAAAGCCGATGCTCAATGCGATGACCCCGAAACGGGCCATACCAGTAAAGCGTTGTGTGGCCAGCTTCCATTTTTCACGGAAGGCAGAGCGGGTACCCCGGCTATACCACAAAGAGCCAATTACCACCAATACCGCGCCGGCCAAAGTCCAATATATGTTATACCATAACAACGGTTTCACCATATGCCCAATGCCATCCATATCTGATGCCCAGACCACGGGAACATAAGAATACAACAACAGGTAGTAGTCTGCATAACCAAAATTGGTGATACCAAAGAGCAAGGCAAAAACGGCAATCGCAATGCCATGACCCAGGTATTTATTATCAACCGCAATATGAATAGCATAACAAATCAGCACATACTCCAATATACGCGGGATGATCATCACCAGTTCGGAAGAAGCGTACAGCGGCAGGTTATAGAAAGTGTAACCATCTATTACCTGGGTGATCAATCCTATCCACACAAGCGTCAAGGCCAATCCGAGTCCCAGTAAAATGAGGCTGATCAGCTTTGCGCAATTGAACACCCAGGTGGGAGGCGGCAGGGTATCATTGATAAAGCTATAGCGGGTCAGCTTTTCCCGGTGAACCGTTTCCCCGGTATAAAAAGCGATGATCAGGAAAATAAAAAATAAGAATGCTTCTATAAATGCCCCTATGAAGTAGACGGTTCGCGGATAGTCTGGTACAGTATAGATACGCGGACCATGAATAAAGATAAAACCAAGAAATATGTAGCCACCTGTAAGTATGATCCAGAAATAGGTATCTCTTACAATGTTGAGCACTTCTATCTTCGTAAGGTTCAGGATCATGTGGCCGTTATAGGCGCCGCCAAACTGCACTTGCAGGCTGCCTGGCTTCCAGCGTTTAGTACTATCAATAAAATGCTCCGCGGAAATTTTCTTTGCACCTGCCCCCCTGAAAAACCGCTCAAAGCTGAAGCGCCAATAAGTAAACAGGACAATCATCAAACCAAGCGACATCCAAAGGATCCTGTTCTGCAGCAGCAAGCCGTCAAACGTCAGCACGGAGGAGTTGAGCTGCTGCGGCGACCAGTCTTGCAATGCAAGCCGCAATCCGTTCAGCAAAAACGGATCGCTCAGATAAATCACGTTAAGATCATGGATATTTTTCAAAAAGAAATTCCCGATGAGGTAACCGAGAAAAAGGAACATGCCTCCGCTGTAAATCACTTTCACGGTACGAAAGACTGACACCAGGCCAAAGAAGAGCGCAGAAGTGAAGAAGAGGTTAGGCAATATGATCATGCGATAGGGTTGCCAATAATACATGAACCGGTTTGGACCAAAGCGCTCAGCCGGCTGTAAATGCAGCAGCGGTCCCAGTAAGCTCCCCAGCCAGGCGCCAAACAGGACAGCCGCTCCGGTGATCGCTACAAATACAAAAGATCCCAGGAACCTTCCCCAGAAATAACCCGGCCGGGTAATGGGATAGGAAAGATAATATTCACTGACGCCATGCTCAATATCCCTGTATAGCGTAACGCCCATAAAGAAGGCGCTCATCAACATCAGGAAGAAGGACATGATCGAGGAATACTGTATCAGCACAGAGGGAGCGTTGATATGCACGCCATCACCCGTTGGAACATTTCCATAGCAAAAGGTGACAACAGCAAAAACAAGCACGAGGAAGAAATAGCAATAAAAGGCGGGGCGGCTAAGCCGGTATTTTATTTCGAATAAAAACAATTCGATAAACATAGGATCATATTTAAAGGGTGTTCACGTCCATTTTTGTGGCGATGTAGGTGAAATACACATCCTCCAGGCTGGGTTCAGCAGGAATAAAGCCGTTGCCAGGATCCTCATCGCTCCTGATCCGGATATGCAAATGCCCTGCTTTTAGCTGGGTACTGATGATCGGGTATTGCTGCCGGTACCATTCAATCTCATCCTGGCGGATCTTCCGGGAATAAATCCTCCCTTCCAATGCAGCAACAGCGGTTTCCGGCTCCCCGCTATAGAGCACTTCTCCATGGCAAATAATGGCAAAACGCGAACACAGCGTACTCACATCTTCCACGATATGTGTGGAAAGAATGACGATCGTCTGCTCCCCCAGCTGGCTCAGGAGGTTGTAAAAGCGGTTGCGTTCCGCAGGATCAAGCCCCGCTGTGGGTTCATCCACAATGATCAGTTGCGGATTGCCCACCAGCGCCTGTGCAATGCCCCAACGCTGTTTCATTCCGCCTGAATAGGTACCTAGCCTGCGGTGACGTTCTTTATAAAGGTTCACCTTATCCAGCAAACCCATTACAAGGTCTTTACGCTCAGCAGCCACCCCTACCCCTTTGAGCCGGGCCACATGATCCAACATCTGCAAGGCGGATATACGCGGATAAACACCGAATTCCTGGGGCAGATAGCCCAGCCGTTTTCTGAGCCCGGATTTATCGGTAAGCACATTGATATCGTCCAGGCTTATACTTCCGGAGTCTGGCTCCTGTAGGGTAGCGATGGTCCGCATCAGCGAGGACTTACCTGCGCCATTAGGCCCCAGCAGGCCAAACATTCCATTCTCCAACGTAAGGGAAACGTTGTGAATAGCGCGCACGCCATTAGAATAGGTTTTGGATAACCTATCAATAGTAAGCTTCATGAAATAAAATTTGATTAGTGGATCTCTATTGTTGTTTTTATGAGGTTCTGTCCTGTTAAAGATACACGGCTGTCAGCACTGGCATTGACGTGTGGCTGACCGATCCTTGCTTTCCTGTCAATCAATTCTGAGGCACTATCCAGGCGGGCAGACAGCTTGCGCATCACTGCAGTGCTGTTCAGCAACATCACGGTGTTTGCGCAACGGATATCTACCGAATCAAAAAATTCATCAGGCAGTTCATATCGTTTGACATTCCCAATGTCCTGAGCATCCTGTTCTGCAAACCATACAGTTGCGTTCACAGCCTCCAGTGAAAAAGATTTTCCGGAAACAGGCGCCGGTCCGCCTTTTATAAGCATTTGTCCGTTGACTATTTTGATACTGCGGAGCGACGACGAATAAAGGTTGATCTGTCCGACGCTTTGCCGGTAAAACCAATCTGCATAAGGGCGGTGCAATGGCTGCCTGAACGATCCCTGTACATATAGCGTATCACTCTCCTGCCGGAGCACCGGCTTTATTCCGCCCCGTACCTCCAAAGCATTGGTCAATGTGCTCCCTTCGTCCATCCGCGCCCCGAACTCTTCCTTTGGTATTTCTATATAATCTGAATCCGCCGGGATGATATTTACCCAAACAGTTCCGTTCAGCACTACATTTTTAATGCCTGGTAAATTGAAGCGCTGCAGCCCGCTGGCCTGCACCTGTTTGAGCGTAAGTACATTTCCAAGCAGCAGCTGACGATACAGGAACAAATTGGCCGCCACCGTTATCAGCACTACCGAACATACGAAGATCCATATCAGCCTGGTACTCTTTTTCATATGGTCTTATTTCTGTAGTTCCTTTTTGAACTGCTTTTTGAACTGCTCATACCTGGGCTTCAGCTCCGCCAGATCAATCTGCAATAAATAAAGGCTACGGAAAAGCTGGGGCAGGTCCATTTCCATAAACCGTGTTTTGCGGTATCGGGTAGCCTGCTCTATTGCATCATCCGCAGCAAAAATGCCTACGCCCCTTTTGTTGACGATCACGCCCTCCTGCTGCAGCACATCATATGTACGCAATACTGTATTGGGGTTAACACCCAGCTGCACTGCCAGCTCCCTGATCGCAGGCACACGCTCTCCGGCCGGCCAGGCGCCCAGCAGGATCTTCTCGCACACAAATTCGGCGATCTGCAAATAGATAGGTTGAGATTCTTTAAACTGCATACTATTAAATTTCTTTTTCCGTGAGACGATAATAAGCGATCGTCCAGACCAGGACGGGGATCCCATACTGCGCGAGGGCTGTCAAAGCGCTTGTCAGCGATCGGCATAGATAGACAAAATGCGCCGGGTGATCTGCTTCGTCATACTGCACCCAGGAAAAATGCAGCAGACGCCAGTGTTGCGGAAGAAACAGGTTGATGATCCGTTCATGAGCAATCACCATGGCAAACATACACAACAGCACAACCAGGATCGACTTAATGACAACAAAACGGGAAAAATACAAGGGGCCCAGGATAAACACTCCCTGAACGGAGAAAAAACCCAGTAAAAATAAATGATTGGATCTTTCAAAATAGGGCCCCCCGTCCCCGGTAAAGACGTTATAAACAATGGTAGGCGCCACCCTGACCATAGCATTTGGCATATTACGGGGATGCTGCTCAAGGATCCGGTTGCTCAACTGCACCATAGGAATATCGATCAGGTAAAACACCACTGTGTAGGTAACAAAGAAAACCAGCACTCCATAAAAGAGCACACAAAGCAACTTTTCCAGCTGAGAGGCAGGCAGGGCGAGGAATGAAATACCTTCCCGCTTTAAGCACAGATCGGAAAAAAGTGATCCTGCATACAGGCAACCCGCCACATACAATCCAAAAAAGTAGGTGGAGAATTGCGTTGTGATGTCTATCAGCGACCAGCTGTCCACCGTCAGCAGGAATGAAAACCAGGCCAGTAAGATGCCAGCGAGGGCCAGGACAAACAGTATATAACGTTTGCCATTCTCCGCCCAATGCTTTCCCAGCAGCATCAGCCAGCGTTCAAAATGAAAAACTTCTGATGAATAGGCGTTCATTTGAAATAAGCATTTATGACTTTCTCGTCTGTATTCACTGCTTTATAGAGCATTTCCAGGTTGGTCCGGCTTTCTTCCTGTAAATAGTTGGGAAGAATTAAGGCATTCCCGCTCAAAGCATATTCACGATAAATGGCCATGGCTTCCTCGTTCTCATCCCGTGATAATTTGAACAGCAGCTTTTCGGCAATGGTATCAATGCCCTGGTCAAAGATGATCTTGCCTTTATCCATGACCATTACACGGTCTATCAGCTGCTCGAGATCGTTCACCTGGTGGGTGGAGATAAGGAAACATTTACGTTCGTTAATAGCGCCTGCTATCACTTTCCTGAACTGATTCTTGCTGACAATGTCCAGGCCATTGGTCGGCTCGTCCATTAGCAGCAGTTCCGCATTCGTTGCGACCGCAAAGCTGATGAGGACTTTCTTCTGTTGTCCGTAGCTCATATCTGTGAGGCGGGAAACGATCGGCACTTCCAGTTCACGGCAATAATGTTCGAAGGCGTTGCGGTCAAAACCGCCATAGAATGGGGCTGTATATTTCAGCCATTGATCCAGTCCGATGGCAGGTAACTGTATATCTTCCGGCACCAGGAATACCTTCTGAAGAAAAGAAGGTTGCCGCTTACGCGGTTCATAGCCCAGTACATTGATCTCCCCGCTGTGTGGGAAAAGAAACCCGGCGATATTACGGAGCAGTGTGGATTTCCCGGTTCCGTTCCGACCCAGTAAACCATATATAGACCCCGGCGACAATGTCATATCGAGACCGGATAAGACGGACTGCCGGCGATAGGCGAAATGTAGGTTTTGGATGGTGACCATGTAGTGTACTAGTGAAATAGGACACTAAGGTTATAAATATTTCTGAGATGGGCAAATATTTTTGGAAAAGAATTGTCTTTCCTACTTCCTGCTCCCGGAAAGGGTTGCTTTAAATGCAGTAGTACCTATAGACTAGTTATAAACCGTATAATCCCCCCAAAGAAGAGAATTAGTCCGCCAAGGAAGCAAATAGTGCTTATAGGATGGCCTAATTTAGTCGCATAGCCAAAGCAAAGAAGGGTCCATCCAAAAAGAATAAGAAGAATGTTGACTATTATGAATGTTCTTTTTTTCATAAGTTAATCGCACAATTATTGTATTTCATAAATGTAGCTTGCCATCTTCACCCGGCACAGGCTAAATAAACAACATTACTGCCCTTCATACCAGTACATCCTCCCCTTTTCTTCCCTGGTACCGAGAAATCCACTCTCTGTTAGCCAGGCCTGGTAAAATTCCAGTTGAATGGAACCTTTGTTGTAGAAAAACCACATCCTGCTACCATCTTCTCTATAACAATACACCCGCATCGGGCGGATACTGCCGGAACTAAACTGTTTCAGGAAGTCTTCCTTGGGGATGGTAAATTTTTTCATTCCAAAACATGAGAGGGAGATCAATAAGAAAATAACAAAAAGCGCTTTTTGTTTCATAACAATTGGATTTCTTAGGTCAGGGGATGTTTCAACTAAAGTTAACGTATTTCTGCGTTTCTAAATTCACAGAGCCGGTATGGGTTGTTAACCTCGCCATTTATACACAGCAGCCAGTCCTGCGTGGCTACCTGGCTTGTACATGGGCCGTAAGTGAAAATTTTGATTGCCCTTTTTTGTGATTCCTGTCTTAGTATATTCAGCACATCCTCCATCATGTTACCTAAAAAGGGAGTATACATAAAGAATATAGTCCCGGTAGAAAAGTCGGCCTTCCGGGCATCTGTATTTATAAACGTTACATTAGTTAAATTGAGCGTTGCAGCGCAAACGCCGGCATAGTCGCAGTAAGCAGGTTCCCATTCAATGCCGGTGGAAAGGGCTCCGCTGATTAAATGTACCAGCATATTTACCTGCCCCAGGCCTGCGCCTACATCCACAAAAACATCTGTAGGTCTTATCAACGCGGCAGCTGCCAATTGAAAGACAATCCTGGCAGGTGTTTTCTGGTAGAATACCATTTCAGGTTCGGGCTCCATAAGAGGCTCGGGAATATTTCCTGTTGACAAGAGCCCGTTAATAAAAATATCGAGGTTGTCATAACCAATCTCATTGGCATTTTCATCAGCAGTAATATCATATCCCAAATATCCTACCACCATTCTTATGAAGGATGGGCCGATGTAGTCCCCTGCCCTGATCTTTTCTCTTAACTGATCAAATAAATGGACATCTATTTCCTCAAGCTTTTGCTTTAGATCTTCCGCATCCTGTTTCAGTTGTTGCAGGTCTTCATCTACGCCAGTTTGGAGCAATAATTCTTCAATCCTTCCAATGATGTGGAAATCTATAAAGTCTATTGTGTCTGCCCGGCGATTAAAATTATTCTCTCTGTACAGTTCGATATTTTCTTCAATTGTACGGATGCTGGATTGTATCTCTTGAATGAGCGTTGTTGGCTTAATGATCATTAAAATAATAAGCGTGTAAGCTAAAGATAAAAATCTTTAGCCTAAAAGCGGCTATCAGGCAGGAGGTAAAAGGGGATTTTCCCCTTTTAGCTAAACCGCTGCCTTGGATGCAGCATACAGATCATACCAGTCCTGGTAATCAAGATCGATCGAGAAAGTATTGACAATGTTTCGTATTCTTTTTTCATTGGTGGTGCCTATCAACGGCAAGGCGCCTAATTTCACAAGCCAGGCTACGGCAATAGACTCGATATCTGCATCGTACTTCCGGCCGATCTCTTCCAGTTTGGCCCGTACTTTAACAGCCTGTTCATCAGTGCCATGGGCAATCCTGCCTGCCGCCAGCGGAGCAGTTACAAGCGGACGCATATACCGCTGCTTGATATAATCTATCTGCCCGTTATCAAATGCAGAGGTATTCAGCAGGTTTAGCTCAATATGATTCGTAACAATAGGTATTCCTAAATATGAGGCCAGGAGCTGATGCTGAAATACAGAGAAATTCACCACTCCCACATGCTTTATCTTTCCCCGCTCCTTCAATTTCCTCAATGTATACGCGGTTACTTCTATATCTGCCAAGGGATCAAAATGGTTAAGGAGAAATATGTCTATATAGTCCGTCCTTAAGCGCTGCAGGGAATTGTCCACGCTCTTTACAATATGATCTGCTGAAGTGTTGCAATGTTTCACACGAACATCCGGAGTAGAAGGATGGGGAACCAGCAAACCGCATTTTGTGAAAAGCACTACATCTTCCCGTTTGAAGGATCGCTTGCTCAGCACTCTTCCGAAAAGCTCTTCACATTGATAGCCTCCGTATATATCTGCATGATCAAATGTGTTGATACCCAATTCCAGGCACAAATTGACCGTAGACTCCATTATCTTTTCTCCGTTGGTAGTTTCATCATTCCACCTGTAAAAACCATAAATGGCCGGGGACACTTTAGGACCGCCGTCGCCGATGTAAATCTTCTGCATATTTGATTTTAGTTAAACGCTGCTTTTTTATGCCGTTCCAGTCGATCACATGACCAATTTATTCAAAGTAAAACATTTTTATTAGTCTACAAAATGAGCAGACTTATATTTTTTTGGTGATGTGGTAATAATCTACCCCGGCTCCTTATTTTTCAGGCCTCGCGGACAAAACACCCCAAATTGTGGTTTAAGATCAACCTTCAACAAGAGAAATGTAAAAGTTACCTTTGAAGGGTATCAGGTAAACAGCGCTATATGGCAAGGATTTTTATAACCGGATCGGCAGACGGCCTTGGATTGCTGGCGGCAAGATCTTTAGTTGATCTTGGCCACCTGGTAGTGCTGCATGGACGCGATGAGGCCAGGGGAAGACAGGCCCTGGAGAAGGTACCGGGTGCAGAAAGCGTTTTGACAGCGGACCTTTCCAGCATAGATGACACCAGGGCATTGGCTGAAAAAGTAAACGCCTCAGGACCTTTCGACGCGGTCATCCACAATGCGGGTGTTTACCGGGTACCCAGGAATAGTATGACGATAGATGGATTGCCGGTATTATTTGCGGTGAATAGCCTGGCGCCCTATATCCTGACCTGTTTGATCCACCCACCAAAACGGCTGGTTTACCTCAGTTCCGGTATGCATCTCCAGGGGGATCCGGAATCAGACAATAAACATGTGTCCTATGCTGATACCAAGCTGCATGACGTGATCCTCACCATGGCAGTTGCCCGATTGTGGCCCGATGTATATGCCAATGCGGTTAATCCCGGCTGGGTGCCAACCAAAATGGGCGGTGCGGGTGCGCCTGACAGCCTGGAAAAGGGCTTTGAAACGCAGGTATGGCTGGCAGTGAGCGATGACCCCGAAGCAAGGGTAAGCGGGGAGTATTTCCATCATAAAAGGAAGGCCCGTTATCTGCCCGCAGCGAAGCATGCTGATGTACAGCAAAAATTTCTTGACTTGTGCGGGAAGATCACCGGGATCACTTTCGGGTCTTAGGTAAAAGCGGGCACAGCGTTTTCCCGGCATACGCTTTGGCGCGGGCTTTGTGTTACCTGTAGCATTATTCACCCAAAAAAAGATGCATTATGGTAACAACGGATAATACGGTCGAGGTATTGAACGACCTGATTGAAATCAACAATGACAGGATCGCAGGCTATGAGAAATCACTGGAAGAACTGAAGGAAAACGATGCACATCTGAAAAGCTACTTCTTAAAGTATATAGATCAGAGCCGGCAGTTGAAGCTCGCATTGGGAACTGAGGTGCAGGTACTTGGCGGTAAAATGGAGTCAGGCACAACTGCAAGCGGTAAGATCTATCGCGCCTGGATGGACGTTAAATCTGCATTTACCGGCCGTAGCGAAAAAACAGTATTAAGCAGCGCTGAGTATGGCGAAGATGCGGCGCAGAAAGCCTATACAGCTGCACTGGAAGAAGATCTGCCTCATCATATCAACGCCCTTATAGCAAAGCAGCAACAGGAACTTAAACAGGCACATGATGAAGTAAAAGCATTAAGGGACCAGCGAACGGCATAATGCTGTAGGGGACAATTTGGGGCTTATCTGCGCAGAATCTTCTCCATCTTCCTGCCCTTCGCGAGTTCGTCCACCAGCTTATCCAGGTAGCGGGCCTTCTGCGTCAGGGGATTTTCGATCTCCTCCACGCGATAACCGCAGATCATCCCGGTGATGAGGTGTGCGTTGGGGTTCAGTGAAGCTTGCTGAAAGAACGTCTCAAAAGTTACTTTTTCATTGATCAGTTGCTGCAGCTTCTTGTTGTCGAAACCTGTTAACCAGGCTATCACCTGGTCTAATTCCTCTTTTGTTCTGCCTTTCTTCTCCACTTTTGCGACATACAGCGGGTAGACCGAGGCAAAAATCATTTTTGCGATCCGCTGATTATGTGTATCGGAGGTTTGCATGATTCTTAGATCCTTAGTTACTTTCTAAAGATAAAACAAAAACCCGGAGATGGTATCTCCGGGTTTCACTATGCCATTTTAAAGACTTCACGCCGTACCGTATAGCCTTCGTCAACTTTCTGAATGCTAAACTCACCGATATAACCAGACGGTTCTCCACGGTAAATAAAATCAACCCAAACATAAGAGTCGTTGATCCATTCCATTTCCGGCTGGATAGTCAGGTCTTTTAACCAGGCCAGATCATTCAGCCATTCTTTTCCTTCAAAAGATGAATCTTTAGGGATTTCATGAATCAGGTAGTGATCCTCCCAGACCACAAACAAGGTATCCAACCAATCATCATATGCACTGCCCATCAATTCATTGACTTCATCCAGCTTTCCGTGCTGCAGGAGTTGGAAATACTCCGTGATCACTGTTTCTACTTCCTGTTTACTGGGTTCGTTTTTCCAGGTTTTCATTTCCTTTTTTTATGGTAATATTAACAAAAGGTTGGCTATCTTCATAGTATGAAACGTGCAATTCTTTTTGCAGCATTTGTAATGTCGGCTTTGGCAACAAAGGCACAGGCCCATCCCGACCAGGGAGCCGATACCAACTACCTTCAGAAAAAATGGTTTGTCACGAAATATGCCGGTATTTCGACTGGTTTTGTTGCATTTAAAGGCGGAAGCGCTAACTACCTGTCTGCTCCTTTGGAACTGATGATCAACCGGCAGCTAAGCAATAACCTGGTTGCTTTCGGAGGCGTTTCAGCTACACCGTATCTCTTACAATACAATGGTGCATTTTATCAGCCTGCGGCTGGCAAGAACTATAGTTCAATGCGGGTTAACAATTCCGGTATTTACCCTGCAGCTAAAGTAGGCCTGATGTATATCAGCAATGACAGATCATTTTCTATTTCCGGTAGTGTTAGTGTAAGCAGAAGCAGCTACTATGGCTACTCCCCTATTTATGCGCCGGTTAATCCTCATCTGCAGTAAAACAATTGATTTATAAGCGCTATAGCTGATCTTGTCATCAATGGCAAATGAGATTTTAGCGCACCACCACTACCGTTCCCTTGATGAAAAAAGCCAGTGCCTCTTTACGAAGCACTGGCTTTTCTGTATCAGTTGCTATATTTGCCGCTATTGTTTAACGATCTTCGTTGTGCTTACTTCATTTTCTCCGTTCCTGATCTTGATTATATAAACGCCTGCAGGCAATGTTGAAATATCCAGCTGAGAGTTATCCATACTTACCTGACGATGCAATACCACCTTGCCATTTACATCAAACATCCGGATATCTGATTTACCGGTGAAACCAGCAAGGTTGACGTTCACGATGTTAGTAGCAGGGTTCGGGAATACACCCACTTTTTGTGATTTGTAAGTAACAGGATCAACAGGATCCGTTCCGCGGGTAGCGGTGCCTAACTGTACGCGCAATGTGTAACAGGTAGTAGCGCTGTTAGCTCCATTGTAACCATACACCTGTGCATAGTAGGTACCCGGGTTAACAGTTCTGCTGATGCTCTCATTGCTGGTGCCGCCGGCCTGTGAAATAGCCACCTGTCCGCCGGAGCTGTTCAGCAGTTTCAGGTCATAATCACCAGGCAGGGTGCGCAATGTAATCGTAATGGTACCCCTGGTGGTGATCACGAACTTATAATGATCCACATCACCACTTGGACTGATCAGACCAGTAACATCGGTATTGAACGGAATGGTTGCAGCGCCGCTGGTGGTTCCGTTGGTCGCGTTATCCAATGTATTCTGACAACCAGATACGGTCAATGTGGTGAATTGTGCAGCCGTATATGTGCTGCTGCCACCAGAACAATTTGTTCTTACTCTCCAGTCGTATAATGTGGCTGATGTTAATCCGCTCAGGTTAACAGTGGTGGCAGTGGTGGCGGTGGCGGCATTGATCCAGGTAGAAGAGGTAGCCGCTTTATAATCTACATCATATGATACAGCGCCGCTTACAGCTGTCCAGCTAACAGTAGCCCCGGTAGTGGTTACACCCGAACTTGTTAAGCCAGCGGGCGCAGTACAAGTACCTCCGGTGGTCGTAAACTGTGCGGCAGAATAAGAGCTGCTGCCGCTGGCGCAATTCGTTCTTACCCTGTAATCATAGGTAGTTCCTGCCGTAAGGCCTGTTAAGCCTGTGGAAGTAGCTGTTGTTGCGGTGGCGGCGTTGATCCAGGTAGCAGATGAAGCAGCTTTATAATCCACATCATATGATACGGCGCCGCTTACGGCGGTCCAGCCTACTGTAGCGGAGGTATTGGTAAGGGCAGAAGCAATTAAGCCGGCCGGAGCAGCACAGCCTGAACCGGATGTGATCGTGAAATTGGTATTGGAAATATCAAAGAAAATATTGCCTACTGCTTCCACTTTTATCCTGGCTGTTGTAGTGGGTGTATTGGGTACAGTTACCACTTCGCTGCCATCATTAGCCGTGCTGGCCACTAATGTGCTGAACGTAGTGCCTCCGTCTGTAGAGATGGATATTTTCACGTTGGCGCAACTAACCGGAGATGCCGTTGTACTGGCTACATTCCATGTTACCGTTTGAGATGAGTTGCCGGCCCATGATACATTCGTATTAGGAGCGGTCACTGAAAAAGGCCCTGATGTATTGGAGACGGTTACCGTCATATCGGCAAAATTGGTCTGCCCGATAGATTCTGGTGCGGTAGAACTATAAGGCGCATTATCCCTTACGGTTAAACGGAAATGCAAAGTTCTTGAAACAGAGCTCAATGCTTCTGTATTAGCCCCGGCATCACCACCTGTCAGAGGACCGGACACTAAGCCGCCTGCAAGAATAGTCGACAATTTAGGAAAGTATCTTGTCGGCGAAGTGGTAGGCGGAAATGAGATCCAGTTGGGACCAGACGCTTTGGTGGCGCTGGCCACACTGGCAGATCCTGTTTGTGAGGAGGAAGCATTGTCATTTTGTTCCCAGCAATAGGTCAGCACATCACCGGCATTGGCGTCGGTAGCAGAACCAGTCAATGCAAAGGGGGTGCTGATCGGAATCGTATAATTATTGCCCGCGTTGACAACCGGAGTTGCATTATTAGCAGAGATACTGGTTGTTATCGGACAAGTCTTGCTGCTCAGATTAGCCTGGATCTGTGCGATAGAAGCGGCATGATAAATATCAATAGAATGCGGGGCCAGGTCCTGGCTGGTAATACCAGCATAGCCCATAATAGTGATTCCTGAACCGGGTTCCACGTTCACGCCTGTACCTTCATTGCTCATGGAGAAAGTGTGGTTAGCACCCAGCTGGTGCCCTACTTCATGTACCACATAATCGATATCGAAATTGTCTCCCTGCGGAATATTATCGGCAGGAGAAGTAAAGCCACTTCCTTTTGAGGTGTTGACACAGATACAACCTATACAACCGGCATTACCGCCGCCGCCGGATGCACCGAAGAGGTGACCGATATCATAATTCGCTGCGCCGATCACAGAGGTCAATGTATTCTGCAATTCGCTGTTCCAGGCTCCGCCTGCACCTGAGCTGGCGGGAGAATATGGATCTGTGGAAGCATTATAATAGAATACATTGGTAGTGGCGGAGATCAGGTTGAGATGGAGCGCCAGGTCCTTCTCATAAACACCATTGCAACGGGTAAGGGTGGCATTAACAGCCGCCAGCACCAGTCCAACCTGTGAAGCGCTGGTGGCGCCAAAATAGTTGGAGTATTCGGCGGTAACTGACTGCGCCAAACGCATTGTTTTCATATCCCCGGTTGATCTGGCATTAACGTCAGACACCTGCCTGGCGATACCGCTTGCCATTTTTTGCTCCGGGGTAGAGCATTTCCATGGTAAGGTCTTTGGTTGCTTTTTGAATACCGTATAAACGGTGTGGTCGGCAGAATAGGGTTCAATAAATTCGGTTTGCTTTCCTGTACGGAGAACCATTGTTTGTATTCCCTGCGGAGAAATACTCAGCTTTAATGTGGCATATTTATCGGTAATACCTTTTCCGGAGAATGCCCGTATTTCCGGGAACCGGGCCTGCAGGGCGGGCTCGAAATTGGACGCTTCTGTGATCTGGAACTGTTCTATCTCTCCGTCGGCATTGGGCAAAGAGATAATTGTGGCATGGGCGGAGGCATTATTAACAGTTCTAAATATTTCATTCCGCAAGGGAGTAAAATTCAGATCAAACAATTGAAACTCAGTTGGGAATGCTAGTCGCGATACGGCTTTGTCGGGAGTAATCCTGGCATTATCAGTGTGGGGCCGCCAGTAATTCTGTGCAAACGATAGGGTGCTGCATAGCAAAGCTGCTGCGAAAAGTAAAACTTTTTTCATGTGTGGTTTGGGTTTTCATGGTGAAGAAATGCTCTCTGAGATAAATGTAATTTAACCCACTGCGGTGGTAATTGCAGTGGGTTTTATTATAATATTGCTCTCCGTATACAACAGTTAACAAACATTAATTGTTCGGAAGTGCCTTAAAATGCCGTTATAAAACACGCTATTCTCTCCCCGCCTTTACCGGTTGCCTGTTCCTGCCTGAACGCAGCCGGTCCTCTTTACCCTCTTCGGCTGCCGGTTGCTCTTCCTTTGGTGCGGCCGGCTTTCTACCGAAACGGAAATTAAGCATTAGTTTGATCACCCTGGAGTCTGTACGGGAATCCAGGTAGGAAGGAGCCATCCCTTTATTAAGCATGGAAGCGCGGAACATGCCGGAATAAAAAACATCATTCACTGAAATACCCATGTTCAACCTGTCCTGCATAAACTTTTTGCTAACGCCAATGCTGACTTCCGCCATTGGTTTGTAGCGGAAATTGCCAAACAGGCCTCCGCTTTCATACCAGCCGTTCAGCTCCAGCGTAAGCCCGTATGGCAGCTTCACTGAATTGTAGGTGGATGCGCCGAAGCTCACTGCTCTCTCCCGGTATTCCTGTCCCGCTATTACAGCGTTGAAGCTGGAAGAATACATATACACAGATTGATAATTTTCCCAGCGGCCAATACCCGGAACAGGAAATGACAGCGCCCCAAACCACTGATGCTGCCGGCCGGCATTGATGGTAGTATATTTCGCCTCAGGGCTCTTATTATCCTCCAGGAAGCTCTCGTACAAGGGATTACGGATAATGCTGTAGCCCGCGCTCAGATCAATGAATGAGAAGAATTGCTGTCCGATTTCTATATTATCCGAATACTGGGGTTTCAGGTAAGGATTGCCTGTTTCCACCGTATAAATATCGAGGTAACGCCTGGCAGGGTTGAGCTTATCATATTCGGGGCGGTCTATACGCCGGTTGTACGACAGGGAGAGCTTATAATTTTCATGGAAATTATAAGCTACCTGCAGGTTGGGGAAGAGGGAAAAATATTGCTGTTTTACCAGCAGCGCCCCGCTGAGAGAATCCCCGCGGACATTGGTGAATTCACCCCGCAAGCCGCCGCGTAATTCCAATTTTTGTACATTCAGCTCAACACCCGCATAGGCGGCCTGTATCGCTTCCCGGTACCGGAAACGGTTGTTGCGGGTATGATCGGGTTGCCACCTGCCGCTGAAAAGATGTTCGGACTCCTGCCGGTTGTGGATCCGCGCCCAGCTGCTTTTGATGCCCAGCTCCACTTTGCCGATCTTTTCCCCTAAGAGGTGAATGTTCTCCGTATAATCGGTACGGAAACTATACCGATCCACGGTTCCCGGGTAAGTGTTGCGGTATTGCAGAAAAGGCCGCATAAATGCTCCGGCGCCTGAAATGGCCTGTATATTAAAGTGCTCTATACTTTTGTTCTCCTGCCTGCTGGCCTGCAGCGAAGCGCTGAAGGTCCGGCGTTCATCTATCTTCCGCCGGAACCTGAGCGTGCTTTCGAGGTATGTAAAATTGCTGCGGATGTTATTATGCTGGTGCAGCAGGGAGTCTGGCGCCAGGGTACTATAGAACTTCGTATATGTGTTGCCTGTATAAGGATTGTTAAGACCGTTGTATGATAGCGTTAATCCCAGTGTATTCTTTTCTCCCAGGTAATGGTCAGCAACCAGCTTTGCCAGGTGTGAGACGGTCCGCTGGGGATTGAGCTGCAGCTGCTGTATACTGGCGGATGGGCCGGCGTGTTCCAATGGACGCCACAGGCTGTCGCGTTGCCAGGTTTTATCTACATCCAGCGCATAGGTTGCATGAAGGTTCCATTTCCCGGCGCCATAGCTTAAGGTAATGCTGTGATCTGTTTTTACATAACGGCCGGCTCCCACGCCGGATGCAATGGAGCCGTTAAATCCCTTTTGCACCTTCTTTTTAAACACAAAGTTGATCGCACCACCGCCGCCGCTTGCATCCATGCTGGCAGGAGGCGCCTTCATGATCTCAATGGAGGCGAGGGCGGCGCCCGGCGTAGATTGCAACAGCTGTTTGAGCTGGGTATTGCTCATTTCCACTGGTTCTCCATCTATCATGATGGCGACACCCGGCTTGCCCAACGTTTTGATCTCCCCGTCTTTACTGACTGTTACCCCTGGCATGCTTTTTAACAGATCAAAGGCAGACCGGCTTTGAGACAATGCGCTGTTCTCTACATTCATGGTGGTTTTACCGGCGCTCATCGTAATCGCCGGTTTGCGCCCCTCAATGGTCACTGCCTGTAATTGGCGTTCGCCGTGCTTTAACATGATGAGCAGTGGCGCAGGAGCATTGTCTTTTATCAGCAGTTGCTGATAAACGCTGGTATAAGTAACAAAGGATGCCTGCAAAAGGTAATTGCCGTGTTTCACCTGCCGGAACAGGAACCGTCCCGCGCTGTCGGAAACAAGCGCCTGCGCTACCAGGGAATCTGCCGCATGCCGCAGCAGCACAGTGGCGCCGGGTAACACTTCCCCGCGCTCATCAGTTATCTTGCCTTCCAGCTTGGCTTGCGCGCCGGCATTAATAGTCATTGCCATCAAAATGATGATAAAACTGTAACGGATCATAGCTTAAATTTTACAACAGCCGTGAAATTAGCCTGGCCTGCAGCCATCAGATGGCTCAAACTGCGTAAGCCGGATAAATAAGCTACCGAAGTGAATGTTGGGTTTACTGAAGCGTAAACGCTTCAGCCGGCGAATGAGTAACTTCAGGAATAGATTGGTCGGGTTGGGTAAGACTTTTTAATCAGAAATATAAGTAATGATAACTTTGCAACATGGATAAAGACCTGATCGGATCAAAGAAACAACGCAGAAAGTTCAGAATCGTCGTGGTACCGCTGATCACGCTCGCGCTGATCTTTTCCCTGTTTATTATCAACCCGCTGGAGGATTGGGAACTAATTTATGAAGCCCATAATGTATGGCAAGCGCTGGCAAACCTGCTCTGGTTCATGATAATGGGTTGGGTGATCACCGAATGCAGCCTGCTGGTGTCTCGTTTGCTGGAACCTTTACTACCTTGGGAACGACGGCCGGGCCGGCGTTTCCTCGTGCAGCTTTTGTTGCAGATAGCAGGTGTTATGGTGCTGGTCAGTCCCGTGATTTTCATCCCTATCCTACTGGAAACCGATGACCCGAATATGACCAGTGACGATTGGTTAGGCCTGCAGCAGATATTTTTTATCAGTATAGTGCTTTCTCTGATCACTACGGCAATTTTTACCGGTAACTATCTTATTGCAAAATGGAGAGCGTCTGTATTAGAGGCTGCAGGGTTGAAACAGGCCAATTTGCAGGCCCAGCTGCAATCATTGAAGGCCCAGCTGGACCCGCATTTTATGTTCAACAATTTCAGCACGCTTTCCAACCTGATATCAGAGAACCAGCAGGATGCTCTGCTATTCCTCGACCACCTCTCAAACGTATACCGGTACATGGCCAGCAACCTGTCCCTGAATATTATTTCTTTGAAGGAAGAGATGGCCTTTATAGATGCCTATATTTACCTGATCAAGATCCGCTTTGCAGAAAACCTGGAGATAAGGGTAAACATCCCGGAGCAATATCACAACAAGGGCATTCCTCCGGTCACCTTGCAGCTGCTTATTGAAAATGCAGTAAAACACAATGTCGCATCCCGAACAACTCCATTACACATCGATATTACTGTTACTGATGACGGCCGCCTGACGGTAAGCAATGACCTGCAACGCATCCGCTACGTTATTCCATCAGCCGGAATAGGCATACGGAATATTACTAACCGGTACAGGCTGCTTTCAGCTGAAATACCGGAGATCACTGAAACGGAGACCACGTTTATTATAAAAGTCCCTTTGTTACCGCTAAATCATGATTTAAATGAAAGTGCTGATCATAGAAGATGAAATGCCGAATGCCAAAAGATTGCAGAAGATGCTGCTTCAGATAGACGCCGGCATCGAGATTTGCGCCACGCTGGAAAGTATCAGCGATAGCGTGCAGTGGTTCCGCCGGCATCCGCACCCGGATATTGCCTTCATGGATGTAAGACTGGCAGACGGACTTTGCTTTGAAGTGTTTTCCCAAACAACAGTGCATTGCCCTGTTATTTTCACTACTGCATATGATGAATATGCCTTGCGCGCATTTAAAGTGAACAGTGTTGATTATTTATTAAAGCCTGTTAATATCGCAGAATTGAGCAGCAGTCTTGAAAAGTTCCGGCAAACACACCGGCATCCGCCTGGTAACAACATGATGAACGACATGATCACTATGCTGAAGCAGCAGCAAAAAAGTTATCGCACGCGCTTCCTGTTGCCATTCAAGGATACATATAATACATTGTTGGTGCCGGATATTGCCTACTTCTATACAGAACTTAAAGTAACCTGGGCCCTGCAACACAACAGGCAGCGGCATGTAGTGCCCTATACGCTGGAAGAACTGGAAGATCAGCTAGACCCTGATGTGTTCTTCCGTGCCAACCGCCAATACCTGATCAGCAGCAGCAGCATTGGAGCAATTCATAATTACTTCAACGGGAAGCTGAAGGTAGTGGTACAGCCCGGAATAAAGGACGACCTGGTGATAAGCCGCGAAAGGGCCGCTGGGTTTAAGAAGTGGCTGGACCGGTGACGGTTGATACATTGCTCACAGGACTAGTTTTTAAAGATCAAGCCTGCAAATTGCCTTAATGACCTTCTCCAGGTTTGCCATTCATGTGCAGTACCCGGCGATTCGTAATATACATGCCTGATGCCGGCTGTTTCCAACGCTTCGTGGAAACCCTTTACGCCCTGGTACATTCTTTCCGGCTCGGTAGTGCCAATACTCAGGTAAACCAGTTTTACTTGCTGATTGAATGAGGCAGCATCTGCCCAGACGCCGTTGTACATTTGCCCCACACCCGTGCCTTGCTGCAAAAAGGAAGCTCCACTGAAACCACCTACGTACGAAAATTTATCAAGGTTGGTCATTGTTGTCTGAAAGGTCTGAAACCCTCCCATAGAAAGGCCGGCCATCGCCCGGTGCTCTCTGTCTTTAAGTGTCCGGAAGGTGGTATCGATCATAGGAATTATTTCTTTGATCAACACTTCGGGAAAAACGTTGTTAACCATGCTTCTTGGCCCTGGAATTCCCGGATTATTAACTACCGGTCTTTCCGGATCCGTGGCATATCCCCT
>Ga0065165_1000019_pt1 | contig 271815 bp, 211 predicted proteins | sample AraplaMF_Cvi_mMF_FD_63813 | JGI IMG/M metagenome (GOLD analysis project Ga0065165, IMG submission 63813) | Arabidopsis root microbial communities from the University of North Carolina, USA - plate scrape MF_Cvi_mMF (version 2) (version 3) | ecosystem: Host-associated > Plants > Roots >...
TCCGCCGTTGCAATCACTTCCTTGAGAATTATAAGAAAGCACAGGGCATACAGGAAGCCAAGCTGAAACAGTATGCAGGTGAAACCCGCTTCCTGCGCGCCTTCCTGTACAGCTATCTGAGCTTTTTCTATGGGGATGTACCGCTTGTAACCAACACCATTAGTATTGGCGATGATGATATTGTGTACGGTCCGCGTACGCCCCGTGCACAGGTAGTAGATTTTATCCTGCAGCAATTAGATTCAGCCGCGGCAGAGCTGCCTGTCAGCTATGGCGCTGCAGACCTGGGCCGTATCACCAAAGGCGCTGCCCTCGGCTGGAAATCAAGAGTGGCGCTGTTTTACGGCAAGTATGATGTAGCCGAAGCTGCTGCCAAAGCAGTAATGGACCTTGGCGCATACCGCCTCTATTATGCTGCCGACAGTATCAATAGTTACAATGAGCTGTTCACACAAAAAGGTAAACTGGCCGCCGGTGCTAATAAAGAAACCATGCTGGCCCGCCTCTATCTCATCGATGTATCCATGCATAACATGAGCCGTGAAGCACAGGTGCCCGACCAGACCGCGCGCTTCAATCCTACCAAATCACTGCTGGATGCCTATCTCTGCACAGATGGTATGCCCATTGAAAAATCTCCGCTCTACAATGAAGGCGCACAAGCCGCATATGCAGATGTATTCAGGAACAGGGACCCGCGCATGGCACAGACTGTCCTCGCCCCCGGCAGCGTATGGGGTGGTAAGGATGATGGCGACAAGGACGCCAATCCCTCAGATACTTTCAACCTGCCTAAATTCAACTCAGATAAGAAGGGATGTGTAACCGCCACCGGTTTTTATTTCACCAAATATGTGCAGGTATCCGCTGTTGCTACCTACAACAAAGACCCGAACGATATCCATATCATGCGTTATGCCGAAGTGCTGCTTAACTATGCAGAGGCCCGCGAAATGCAAGGCAAGCTAACACAGGCTGATCTTGATATGAGCATCAACCTGCTGCGTAAACGTGTGAAGATGCATCCTATGGTCATCTCTGAGCTCAATGCCTGGGGCATGAACGTGCGTGATGAGATCCGCCGTGAGCGTCGTGTAGAGCTGGCGCTCGAGGGGCAGCGCTATTTCGATATCCTGCGCTGGAAGCAGGGCAACCTGCTGGCAGCCGATGTAAAGGGTATGAAGAAAGCGTTTGTGCCCAGCTACATGCAGCAGTATGTAGCCAGTGTGCCCGTAGATGCCCAGGGATATATGATCGTGAACTCCGGCAGGAGATTCGTTGATCCGAAGAACTATCTCTGGCCGATTCCTTTAACACAGTTCCAACGTAACCCTAACCTGGGCCAGAACCCGGGATGGGAGTAAATAGAACGTTTGAAGTTTGAAGTTTGAGGTTCAGGACAGGTTGGCTGGCACACCTGTTCTGAACCTCTCACCTTCAACCAACCTCAAACCTCAAACTTTTGATGTTTATGAAATATCTACCGCTGCTTATCCTCCTGTTCGCCTGCAGCACCAACAGATCAGCAACAGGAACGGAAACTTCGCACACCGATACGATCAAAGTGCTCACGTATAATATCCATCACGCCAATCCTCCATCCCGCAAGGATTTTATAGATCTCGATGCGATTGCAAAGGTCATCAGCCAGCAACAGCCTCATTTCGTAGCCTTACAGGAAGTAGATGTGCACACCGGCCGTTCAGGCCGCGATGTGCATGAGGCAGAAGCGTTGGCGGCCCGCACCGGTATGCATGCTTATTTTACAAAAGGCATCCCTTATGATGGCGGCGAATATGGTATAGCTGTATTGTCACGCTATCCTATCCGGGAGGGCAGGGGCTATCAGCTACCTTCTGTCCCCGGTTTAAAGGGAGAGCCCAGGGTCTTATGCACGGTTATCACCACCTTACCCGGCGACCGTAAGATCATGATGGCCAGTACTCACCTGGATGTATTGAAAACAGATACCAACCGCCTGCTGCAGATGCGGGAGATCAGCCGTATACTGGGATCAGCCGGGATGCCGGTGATACTGGCCGGCGATTTTAACGCCCGCCCTGGCAGTGCCGCCATACAGGTGCTGGACAGCGCCTTTACGCGTACCTGCAACACTTGTCCATTTACCATCCCGGTAGATCAGCCCAATCGCACCATAGACATGATCGCTTTTGCGCCTGCCAAAGCCTTCCGGGTGCTGCAGCACGAGGTAATACCCGAACGCTATGCCTCAGATCACCTGCCCGTAACGGCCAGGCTGATAATAAAAGAATGAGGAGCGGAAAACGGCCCCTGGCCGCAAAAGAATTATGATTTCCCGCTTTTTAATTTTAAATTACCAGCTTAGACGTTTTATTATCATCACCACGTAACCAGAACTCTAATTCCATAATTTAGAAAAGCATGCCAAAGTCTAATCAGAACTCCCGCAGGGGGTTTATCAGCAAGGTCGCCAAAGGAGTAGTAGGCGCCTCCCTGTTGCCGAATATCATTACGGCTGCCGACAGGCAACGCAGTGTGATCGAATTGCTGTCTTCACGCACGGATCAAAAGTATAGTGCCAATGATCAGATCCAGCTGGCTGTGATTGGCGCCGGTGGTATGGGTACAGCAGACACCAATACTGCTATTACCGTACCGGGCGTTAAGCTGGTAGCCGCCTGTGATCTGTACGACGGCCGCCTTGCAGATGCGAAGAAGAAGTGGGGCAACGACATCTATACTACCCGCGACTACCGCGAGATCCTGGAGCGTAATGACATCGACGCGGTGATCATCGCCACGCCCGATTTCTGGCATAAAGATATCTCTGTGGCCGCTATGAATAAAGGCAAATCTGTTTACTGCGAAAAGCCTATGGTGCACGACATTACCGAAGGTCCCGCAGTAGTAGATGCGCAGAAGAAGAACACCAAAGTGGTGTACCAGGTAGGCAGCCAGGGCATGAGCTCCCTGGGTAATGAAAAGGCCAAACAGCTGCTGAAAGAAGGCGCTATCGGCCAGTTGAACTATGCGGAAGGCTTCTGGGCCCGTATGTCTCCCTTTGGCGCCTGGCAGTATCCGATCCCTGCAGATGCTTCTACAAAAACAGTAGGTTGGGATTCCTACCTTTCCAATACTAAGAAACGCGACTTCGATCCGCTGCGTTTCTTCCGCTGGCGTAACTACCGCGATTATGGTACCGGTGTTTCCGGCGACCTGTTCGTGCACCTGTTCTCCAGCCTGCATTTTGTAACCGGCTCCATTGGTCCTGATAAGGTGATGGCTACCGGTGGCCTCCGCTACTGGAAAGATGGCCGTGAAGTGCCAGATATCATGCTGGGCATGTTCGACTATCCTGCTACAGAAGTACATCCTGCTTTCAACCTCTCCCTGCGTGTGAACTTTGTAGACGGCACCGGCGGTACCAATTACCTGCGCATGGTAGGCAGCGAAGGCTCTATGACTGTAGAGTGGGATAAGGTAACGCTGTATCGCAACAAAGCATACGCAGCTACAGACGATCCTTTACTGCAAACCAAGAACGGACCTGATGGCAGCAAACCTTATGTATATGACAGAAAGCAGATGACGCCTCCTGAAAAGCTGGAATACATTGCAGAAGAGGGTTACAAAGGCGCGCACTTCGATCACTTCTACAACCTGTTCAACGCCATGCGTACCGGTGGTAAAGTATCTGAAGATGCACTGTTCGGCTTCCGTGCAGCGGCTCCGGCCCTGCTGTGTAACGACAGCTATTTCCAGAACAAGATCATTCAATGGGATCCTCAGCAACTGAAACTTAAATAAACCTAAGAAACCATGATGAAGAGAAAATTATTCGTACCTGCATTGTCCGTACTGCTTACTGCTGCTACGGCCTGCGGTTCCGGTACTACTTCAGAAACGGCTACTGATTCTTCAGCAACTGCACCAGACAATACAACGGTGAATGCGCCTGTGGATTCTGCTGCGGCCAATACCCTGACTGCCGAAGAAACAAGCGGTGGCTGGAAACTGTTGTTTAATGGTCACAACCTTGATGGCTGGCGTACTTACAAGAACAAGCCCGCCGATAGCTGGACCGTAGACAGCGCCAGCGGCACCATCCATTGCCTGGGCAGCAAAACAGATAAGACTGATAAACGTGCAGACCTGATCACCAACGACGAGTTCGAGAACTTCGAACTGAATGCAGACTGGAAACTGGCGCCCCAGGGCAACAGCGGTATCCTGTACATGGTGAATGAAGATCAGGAAGCCTCCTATAAAAGTGGTCCCGAGTACCAGCTGATCGATGATAACAACTTCCCTGAAAAATTGGAAGACTGGCAGAAAACAGGCGCCAACTACGCCATGGGCGGTCCGCTGGTAGCAGCTGCCAAACCTATCGGCGAATGGAACCATACCCGCATTGTTGTAAACGGCAATCATGTGGAACACTGGCTCAACGGTCAGAAAACCGCAGAATACGAGATCGGCTCTCCCGAATGGACAAAGCTGAAAGCAAACGGTAAGTGGAAAGACGCTCCTGCTTACGCCGCTAAGAAGAAAGGCCACATCTGCTTCCAGGACCATGGCAGCGAGATATGGTTTAAGAATGTTAAGATCAAGTCGCTGTAATGATCAGCTACTGGCTGTTAGCCTTTAGCGATTAGCAAAAATACAAAGGGGACTGTTTTGAATAACAGTCCCCTTTTTTATTCGCTGCATTAGCTAATTGCCAGCAGCTAAAAGCCAACAGCTTATTTCTTCGCTGCCTCATAATTCTTGCTCACCTCATCCCAGTTCAGCGCATTCCAGAATGCCTTCAGGTACTCAGGACGACGGTTCTGATATTTCAGGTAGTAAGCATGTTCCCAAACGTCAACGCCCAGTACGGGAGTGCCTTTTACTTCAGCAACATCCATCAGGGGATTGTCCTGGTTAGGAGTAGAGGTCACCTCCAGTTTGCCGTCTTTTACGATCAGCCATGCCCAGCCTGAACCAAAGCGGGTAGCGCCTGCAGTGTTCAGTTTTTCCTGGAAAGCTTCGAAAGAACCGAAGGTGCTTTTGATAGCATCAGCCAGGGCGCCTTTAGGTTCGCCGCCTGCGTTGGGGCCTAATATCTTCCAGAAGAAGCTGTGGTTCCAGTGACCGCCGCCGTTGTTCCTTACAGCAGGGCTTATTTTACCAGCGTTGGCAACCAGCTCTTCCAATGATTTATTTTCATGCTCAGTACCTGCGATCGCTTTGTTCAGGTTATCTACATAAGCCTGATGGTGCTTGCCATGGTGGATCTCCATGGTAGTTTTATCAATATGCGGCTCCAGGGCGTCAGTAGCATACGGTAAGCTCGGAAGTGTAAATGCCATAACTCAGTGTTTTATTGTTAATAATAATAGTAAGTAAATCACAACTGTTAATAATAGTATGTGAAGATTACGGGTCTCAAATTTACTGCCTAATAAGGGAAATATCAAACAGTGGGAAAGTGGTACGATGGTATATGCAAGCAAACCCATGCTATGGACAATGGACCCTCAGCCCACTCAACAATTTAACTTGGACATATAGGATTTTATTTTAAATTTACGGAATAAGTGTTGTAACAGGTTTCGAGCACAACCTGTCTGTGTAACCGGTACGTGGCAATATTTCACTATTGTTTGTTTAAAACTGATATGTATGCCGATAGAGAACCCGGGTATGAGCCCAAACCTTTCCCTCGAAACCCTGCAAAAGGAAAACGACTTGCTGACAGAACGCGTGCGGCAGCTGGAGAACATTCTCCACCATGTTCCGGCAATGCTCTATACGGCAGATACAGAATTGAACGCTGTCAGCTGGTGTAACCAGCGGATGGAAGAGATCACCGGCTTCACATTCGGTGAAATGAACAAGCTCGGACTGGAATTCTTCCGGCACATCATGCATCCCGACGACTTTGAGCTGACGGGCATCGCCCGCCAGTCTTTCCGTGATAACAAGAACATCTTTGGCGGCGTAACCCGTGTACGCAGAAAAGGGGGAAATGAGTGGCGCTGGCTGGTGGGCCTGGCCATACCCTTTAGCCGCAACGAACAGGGAGAGGTGAAGGAAGTGATCTGCGCCCTGCTGGACCTCACCGTGGCTATGGACACCCACAACCAGCTGGCAGACGCCATGAGCGATATGCTTCGCCGCCAGAACGAGGCGCTGCTCAGCAAGCTCACTGCCCGCGAAATAGATGTGCTGACCCTGGCAGTACGGGGCCTTAACAATAAGGAGATCGCCAGCCAGTTGAGCCTTAGCCGTTATACCATAGAAACGCACCGTAAGAATATCCGCCTGAAGCTGAAAGTGCGTAATACTACCGAACTCGTCGCTCTGGCCAGGAAGATTGGGTTTAACTAGACTAAACTAATGTGGAGAAAGTCATCAAAAATACCCAAGCTTGGGTATTTTATCGCAGAATAATGTCCACTAAATTAGTGAATTGGTATTTAAATGAGTACCACTGAAACGATGATAACTGTAGAAATAGCATCACTCAAACAAGGGATGTAAAGATATTTAAAAGCTATTGTACAATCCATTCGTTGTTTTTTAGCTCAGTCCTTTCATCCATTGTTTGCCTTCTCCCTCTCTTCTCTGTCTCCATAATGGATTTTGGTTATATTTACCCTCGAAATCCCTAAACAACTGCAACATATGGAGAGTACAGTTTTTACAGTAGCCTTGGTCGTATTGGCCCTATGGATACTGTTTTCTTCTTTCGTTACCGTACAGCAAGGTTCTATAGCGGTGACCACCATCTTCGGAAAGTATAACCGGAGCCTTTACCCTGGGTTGAATTTCAAGATCCCCGTTATCGAAAAGATCTTCAAACGTATTTCTATTCAGAACCGCTCTGTAGAGCTGGAATTTCAGGCCATCACTGTAGACCAGGCCAACGTATATTTCAAGGCCATGCTGCTGTACGCCGTGTGGAACGGGGAAGAAGAGACCGTAAAGAACGTAGCCTTTAAGTTTATGGATGAGCGTAGCTTTATGCAGGCCCTGATCCGTACCATTGAAGGTTCTATCCGCGGTTACGTAGCTACCAAGCGCCAGTCTGAAGTGCTGGGCCTGCGCCGCGAGATCACTGAGAACGTAAAAGAGCAGATAGACAAAACCCTGGAAGGCTGGGGCTATCACCTGCTTGACCTCCAGATGAACGACATTACCTTCGACGACGCCATTATGAAATCCATGGCGCAGGTAGTAGCTTCCAATAACCTGAAAGCAGCCGCTGAGAACGAAGGCCAGGCCCTGCTGATCACCAAAACCAAAGCAGCTGAAGCAGATGGTAACGCTATCAAGATAGCTGCAGAAGCAGAACGCCAGGCGGCCCAATTACGTGGTCAGGGTGTTGCCCTCTTCCGCGAAGAAGTGGCCAAGGGTATGACCATGGCGGCTAAAGAAATGCAGCAGGCCAATCTCGATACCTCTGTGATCCTCTTCTCTATGTGGACAGAAGCCATCAAGCACTTCGCAGAAAACGGCAAAGGCAACGTGATCTTCCTGGACGGTTCTTCAGAAGGAATGGACCATACCATGCAGCAGATGATGGGCATGCATAAATTGATGGAGCCTAAAAAGTAATGAACGATCTCAAATAAAAAAAGCGTCCCGGCATACATGTCGGGACGCTTTTTTTATGGCTGGATCTTAGTTAAAGATATACCTGATACCTAACTGTCCCTGCCATCTTGATCTTGCTGAAGTATCATCCCTCCAGGAAGTCGTTAATGGTATCTGGTTGGCCGGATCCAGGTACGGGAAAGAGAATGCGGGTACATTGGTGGCAGCGCCGCTGGCGTCGCGCACCATACCTTCATACTTCAGGAAAGAAGTGGAGTTCGGCAATTTGAAAGTGCCCCATCTTCTGTTCAGCAGGTTGCCTACGTTCACGATATCGAAGGTGATACGCAGTGTATGCTTGGTTTTCGCTTTACCGGTGTACAGGTAAATGTCCTGCGTGATATTTATGTCTGCACGTTTGTAGAAAGGCAGCGATACGGCATTACGTTCTGCATACTGGCCTCTGTGCTGGCTCAGGTAAGCATCCTGGTTAATGAAGTTATTGAGCTGGTTCCAGAGCTGAGCGGCGGTACGTTTGTCTGCATTGGTAGCAGGGTCATATCCCTTAGTGCCATAACCCACAGGCACCAGCCTGATCTCGTTCTGCGAAGCAGGTATATAGATCAGGTCATTGTTACCGCCGGAACCATCGTTATTCAGGTCACCGTTATAAGTATAGGAAGTAGCGCCGTTGGGGGCCGCTTCAAACACGATCCCGAAAGAGGTAGCAAAATACTTTGCATACGGTATGCGGTAAGATGCGGCGGCGACAATGCGGTGAGGTGTATAGAAGTTAGTATAGCCCAGCACTGCAGCGTTAGGATCACCGCTTACAGGACGGTCGCGCCAGTTACTCTGCGCAATGGAACCACCATCATTCAGGCTGCGTGATTTGCTGTAGGTATATGCGGCGCTGGCATAAAAGTTCTGCGTGGTCTTCTGCACCTGGAAAGTTACGAAGTAAGCATAACCTTTGCTGGAATTACGCATCAGGATAGCGTCGCTGATATTAGGCTGACTGAGCGTGTTAGGCGTGCGCGGGCCATAGATCTGCGAAGCGCTGTAACGGATGCGGTTATCCGGTGTGCTGTCCAGCTTTGTACCGGTAGCAGGCAGGTTGATATTCTGGAAGTACACCGCGTTAATGTCTTTGGTATAGTTACCTTCCAAAGTTGCAATGAAGCCATATGGCAGCTGCTGGTCTACCGCCAGGCTGGCCTTCAGCACCTGCGGATATTTGAAGTCCTTATCGGTAACGGCTATATTATAAGAATTGGACAGCTGTCCGCCTGCAGGACGGTAAGCATTTGGATCAGGATTGAAAGCATAAGGGATGGTAGGCGTAGTAGCGCTGGTTTGGGCCACAAAGGAACCAAACTGTACGCCATTGTTGCTGGCCTGGTTGCTAACCCATACTGCCGGTGGTGCGCCTGCAAATAAACCTACGCCACCGCGCAGCTGCGTGGTTTTGTTACCGGTTACATCCCAGTTGAAGCCAACGCGGGGAGAGATCAGCGGAGCCGTTTTGGGTTTCTGGCCAACGTCTACATGGATACCATCGCGGAAAGTAAGCGTTGTCAGCGAATCATTCCGGGTAAAGGTATTGCCAAACACGGGCAGGTCTATACGTAAGCCGTAGGTCAGTGTGAAATTGTTGGTCATTCTCCATTTATCCTGTGCAAAGAAACCCAGTTCCAGCATATTCACTTTACCATAAGGGAAAGTACCATCTTTGGTACTGGCGTATTGCAGGGCATAACGGGTAGCGGTGTTTGCTCCATTGATAGCGCTGTTATAAAAATCAGTCAGCGAGTTAAAACGGTAGTTGCCGTTATAGTTAGGCGCAAAACCATTCAGGAAACGCTTGTAATAGTTCTGTGTACCGAAGGTCAGCTCATGTGCGCCTTTGTACAGTGTGAAGATATCAGAGAGCTGGTACACATCTGTGTTCAGCTTATTATTGTAGGTAAAAGGCTCATAACCGAAGGCGGTATAGCTGGAGCCTTGTCCGTTCAATATGTCTACCAGCGGGAAGTTGGCGCCGGAAAGACTGTTCCTGAAGTCGCGCAGCGCAGAATAACCTACCTGGAATTTGTTGGCGGCGGTATTGCCAAAGCGTGTGTTCAGCTCTGCGATGAAGATGTTGAAGTTGTTATTGATGGTATAACCGCTGCCGCTGAAGGGAAGTCCCGTATTGCTGGGCTGACGGCCGCTTCCGGGCGCGCCGCTGTTGCTGGCGGCAATATCCTTGAAAGATTTCAGGTAGCTGTATTTGAACGTAAAGGTGTTATTATCATTCACGTTCCAGTCTATCTTGGCAGTGATCTTGTCGCTTTGTGTGCGGTAGCTGTAATCCTGGTATTCACCGGGGTTATAGCCGTATTTGTCTATCAGGAACTGTTTCAGCTTGTCCAATGTATCGGCTACTGCCTGTGATACGTTGCCACCGGCTAAGCCGCCGGGTATGTTGGCGATCAGGCTGGTAGCGGGTGCTTTTATCCGCTCCTGTTCACCGCTTACAAAGAAGAACAGTTTATTTTTGATAATTGGCCCGCCTACTGAAAAACCGCGCAGGTTGTAATCGAAATTAGGCTTGGGTACTTCTGTGTTACCCACTTTCAGGCCCTGCAGGCCCGGTGTTTGGATATAGGTATACACAGAACCTTTGAATTCGTTAGTGCCGCTTTTGGTAACACTGTTGATACCCGCGCCGGAAAAGCCGCCTTGTCTCACGTCGTAGGGAGAGATGTTCACCTGGATCTGCTCGATAGCGTCCAGGCTGATAGGCTGGGAGGAGGTTTGTCCGCCAAGGGTGGATGAGAGGCCGAAGGTGTTGTTGAAATTGGCGCCGTCTACCGTTACATTGTTATACTGGTTGCTGCGGCCGCCAAAGCTCAGGCCGTTGGTGCCGGAGCTGTTACCTGCCGCGGGGGTCAGACGGGTAAAGTCCTGCATGGAACGGCTAATGGTAGGCAAGCGGTCCATCTGGGAACGGGTAATGATCTCCTGGCTGCCGGTACGGCTGTTATTGAACACTTTGTTCTGCCGGGCAGATTTTACTTCTACCTCGCCCAGTGTGCTGGTAGCAGCAGATAACTGGAAATCGGCTTTAAAGTCCTGGCCCAGGGAGAGCTGGACGTGTTCCTGTTTTTCTTCCCGGAAGCCGATGTAGCTTACGGTAATAAGGTAGGGACCACCTACCCTCAGGTTAGGCAGGTTGTAACGGCCGTCTTTACGGGTAACGGTCATATACCGGGTACCGGTTGGCTGGTGTACCGCCAGCACGGAAGCCCCTGGCACAGGGCCATCCTGACTGGTCACGATCCCGGCAATATCGGCCGTTGTCTCTTGTGAAAATGAAAGAATAGGGCTGAGCAGTAATATGCTTAACAGCATATTTACTACAAGGGAGTAGCGTTTTTGCATGTGCTCGACTGAGTTTAATTTAGATTTTGGCAAAATTCTGAACCGCTTTTTACTATTACCAGCGATTACTATTATAAAATTATTAATTATGATTTTGGGTGGGAATGTTATAAAGGCATACCTAAGATAACAGGAAAAACGCAACTTTTTCCCATTTCAAGCGTCTTTATTATGTGAACTGTTCTATTTAACCACCAAGCATTGTCATGAAAAGAGCACTCTACCTGTTCATGCTGCTGCTCATTTGTCGGCCTGCCATCCCCCAAACGCAGCAGCTGGCTGCCATTATCGCTGATGCGGATGTGCCGGGAATTCAGCTGGTGTATACGAAAGACAATACATTCCACATTTACAACATGGGAGTGGAGAAAGACGGTTCTCCCTATAAGATCAGCTCCGGTACTATTTTCGAAGCAGCTTCCCTGAGTAAAACGGTGTTTGCCTATGCGGTGCTTCGACTGTATGACCGTGGTCTTATCAGCCTGGATACGCCCCTCTTAAGTTATCTGGGAGGCGCCTACGAACGTTTTACCCAACCCGATCCGGGTTACGCCAAAATAACAGCCAGGATGGCTTTGCGCCATACTACGGGTCTTCCTAACTGGGGAAATGATAGTGGGGTGGCGCTGCAATTTACTCCGGACAGTTGTTTTTCCTATTCGGGAGAAGGATACTGGTTCCTGCAACGGGCAGTAGAAAAGATCATGGGCAAACCGCTGAACAATGTAATGCAGCAGGAAGTATTTACTCCGCTGGGAATGAAGAACAGCAGCTATGTATGGAACCAATATATGGACGTCGCTGCGGCCAAAGGCCTGACCAGTGTGGACAAAACCAAGCATGGCAATGCCAACACTGCTTACAGCCTGACCACCAATGCGCGTGATTTCAATATCTTCCTGCAGGCCTTGCTGAGTGGCAAAGGGCTGAAACCTGCCACGCACCGCATGATGATCGAAAAGGCCAGCGCAGCCAACCGCTTTGATGAAAAGGAAGTACCCGCAGACGCGTATATTGACTGGGGCCTTGGCATCGGCTTGCAGAAAAATGAAAAAGGAAATGCGATCTGGCATTGGGGTGATAACGGCGACTATAAATGTTTTTACATGGCTTTTCCCGATAGTCGCGAAAGCCTGGTATATTTTACGCACAACCCTAACGGTCTTAATATGACGGCAGACATACTCCGTCTTTTCTTCGGTCCGCAAACAGCCTGGGCAGCGCAATGGCTGGACTATGGCTATAAATATCCCCTGGTGATAAAAGATCTGCGCCGTACGCTTTTGCGGCGTGGCTATGAAAATGCGATGACGGTGGTGACCGAGAAAAAACAGAAAGATCCCGGCTATCAATTAACAGAACATGACCTGAACACCCTGGGTTACGTATTACTGAACAAAGGCAAAAAGAAAGAAGCCGTTGAGATCTTTAAGCTCAACATACAGCTGTTCCCTTTCAGCTGGAACACTTACGATAGCCATTAAAAAACTAAAACAGCCGTAAAGGTATCAATGGCGGAAGCCCGTCATAGTTTTCACGCGCCATCACCTGTTCATCATAGGGATCGGTTTTGTACAGAGATTTCACCGGCCAGTATTCCAGGGCATCAGACGGCATTTCGTAATCAAAGATCCGTTGCATGTCAAGGTCGTTCAATGCAGGGTTCAGCCATTCTTTCTCCAGCTCCTGCGGCAGCATCAGCGGCATGCGGTGCGGGTTCTCGCCCGAGTTGTGAATGTGCCGCATCACTTCATTGCCACTACGGATCAGGATAGCAAAAGTGCCCATTAGTTCACCGTCTGCATTAGGTATATGCGAGTAGTTGAAAAGACCAGGCAGCAGGAACACTTTGCGGTCTTTTAACTTAATATGATAAGGCACTTTCTTTTTCCAGCCCACATCCCTGAACTCATAGAAACCGGTAGCCGGTATCAGGCAACGGTTTTGACGGATACGATGCCAGTAGGAGTTTTTGTCTCCCACCACGCGTTCGCTGCGGATGTTCAGCATCCAGTTGCGGTCCTTTTTCAGGTTTTCTGCTTTCATGTACGGAGCGATAATACCCCATTCAAATTTTTTCAGCTTCAGCTGTCCGCCTTCATTGGTGATCACAGGCCATTTAGGATAGGCTTGCCCAACCATGTGATAGGTAGCGCCGAAATCAATGTCCATGGGGGTATCACCAAGATCCGGGAATAAGGCATAGATAGATGCTATGTCAGAAGAGAAGGAAAGATGATAGCACATAAGGGGTCAGGGATTAGATTTTTTCAAGGTCATTAAGAGAGATTTGTCTTGTGTCTTTTCCATGCTGCAAATTAACAAGCAATTCGCCAAATAGCAATGTGAGCTCAACGTCTATCTGTGTGTTCTTTCCCGGTTTCCAGCCGGTATAGAGGTTGATGTATTTCTTAATGCAGGCTACCAGTTGAGCGTCTGGCTGCCATTCGCGGTCGCGCAGGCGGTTCAGGTATACATGGTATCCCTGCGGTTGAGAAGCGGCCGTGTAAAGCTTTTCTTTGTGCAGGGGATCTTCGATGTTGTATAATTGTTTGCGCTGATCATGTGCGATGGCCTGCATGTGTTCAGTAGCTGCTTCCATATCGCAGTAAGGAGTGAGGAGGAATGCTTCTTTTACCTTGGAGCTCTTTCCCCGTGGGTAAGATTGGCGAACGTAGTATAGGTGACCCTGCAGGGCCAGTTCATCCAGCGCGTCTTTAAAAAGTAATTTCAAGGGGTTGTGCATAGGTGCAAAAACCAATATTATTAGCAATTTACGCTAAATTGTTTAGTTTGTTAATTTTATTTACAATTGGAAAAAGCTAGTTACCTTACAGTAGATAATTATACAGCGTCAGGCCATTATCTATCTAATCTGGAAACGTATTGATCGCCCGGTCATCCCCCAATCAATTATCAGAGAGCATTTACCTAAGAAAACCAATTGAGTATGGAAAAAATCTACTTCTTCAACGCATTTACCCGTTTACTTCGCGGCCGTACCAATCCTTCAAATGCTGGCAATGACATGAGCCGTCTGCAACGCGGCGAGATCCTGAGATCCCTCACTTTCAGGGAAGCATCAGCCGAAGACATTCCCGCCCTGGCAGTATTGCACGCAGCTATATGGGACGAGGCTAATCCCGGTGTAAGGCACAAGCCTACTGTTGAAATGCGGGAATCCCAGTGGGACGAAGCATTCCGTGAGGCAGACAATACCTGGTTCTGTTATGTAATTGAGAACAAACAAAAGGAGCTGGTGGGCTTTGCCCAGGGTAACCTTTATTCCGGCCAGATACCCGGTTTTGATGGTCAGCTGGCCAAGTTCTGCCTGTTGCGTGCTTATCAGCACATGGGCCTGGAACGTAAGCTGATTGGTTACGTATCACGCCGTTTTCTGAGCCGTGGCATCTTCTCTATGATCGTGTTTGCAGAAGCAGCCTCCCGTGAGCTGTACGAGGTGATTGGCGCCGAGAAACTGCCTTCAGGCAAAGGTGAGTTCCGCTGGGCCTATGGCTGGAGCGACCTGGAAGCGCTGGCGGCAGAATGCCCTATAGGATAGCTGAGCTATTTAGAACTTCTCTTTAACCGGCAGGTTCTGCTGGTAGTTCCGTATACTTTATTACTGATTTATTACTAACAGGAATATCGCCCCCGGTTAACGACTATGTCGTTTCCGGGGGCGATCCTATTATTCCCGGATGGTCATTGCATGAAAACTGTCCAGGGATTCATATTGCATTTTTAATTAAGATTGACCCCTCCCATTGATATCTCATTCCTTAAAAGATCTGGAATAATATTGGGTTTAATATGGCTTGAATATGGCTTATATATGGAACATCTGACAATTCGAAGACAATTGTCATGGAATCAGACGGCCTTAGAATCCGATTAAGTATTAGCAATTAGCCACAGGAAGAATAGTAAAATCTGCGCTATTGTTACCCTGGATGGGTTTGTTAAGAAGCTCAGGATTGCAATAAAACCACGCTGTAGAAGATTATTAACCAACTCTCTTTGCTGTTAAATATTTTCCAATACGGATAGACTACCCTTTAACAGTCACTAATTTTGTTGCTTCCTTCATCCCGGAAGGGCGGCAGTCCCTATTTTCGTAACTTGCAGCCGACGGCTTTACTTAAAAGGAAGAAACTGATATGTCTTATACACCTCAACATAAAATACGGATCGTAACAGCAGCATCTTTATTTGACGGGCACGATGCCGCTATTAATATCATGCGGCGCATTATGCAGTCCAAAGGCGCCGAAGTGATACACCTGGGCCACAACCGCTCTGCAGCAGAGATTGTAGATTGCGCCATACAGGAAGATGCCCAGGGCATTGCCGTTACCTCTTACCAGGGCGGTCACGTAGAATTCTTTAAATACATGTATGACCTGCTGCAGGAAAAAGGCTGCGGGCATATCAAAATATTCGGCGGCGGCGGCGGCACCATTCTGCCAACAGAAATAGAAGAGCTGCATGCTTATGGCATTACCCGCCTGTATTCTCCTGATGATGGCCGCCATATGGGCCTGGAGGGTATGATCGAAGATGTGATCAAACAATGCGATTTCCAGACAGTCGCCAAATTGAATGGCCAGCTGCAGGAATTAACGCGTGCACAATACAAGATCATTGCACAGGCTATTACCATTGCGGAAAATGATCTGCTGGAAAACTGGCAGCCTGTAGCACCTAAAACCACAGCAGTACTGGGTATCACCGGTACGGGTGGTGCAGGTAAAAGCAGTGTGACAGATGAACTGGTACGCCGTTTCCTGCACAACTATGAGGACAAGACCATCGCCGTGATCTCTGTGGATCCGTCCAAGAAGAAGACCGGCGGCGCCCTTTTGGGAGACCGTATACGGATGAATGCCATCCATCATCCCCGCGCCTATATGCGCTCACTGGCCACCCGCGAAAGTGATAAGGCCATCAGTGAACATATCCAGGAAGCGGTAGATATCTGCAAGCAGGCGGGTTTTGATCTGATCATACTGGAAACATCAGGAATAGGTCAGAGCGATACTGCCATCACTGATTACTGCGACGTTTCTCTCTATGTGATGACGCCTGAATACGGTGCTGCTTCCCAGCTGGAAAAGATCAACATGCTGGACTATGCAGATGTAATTGCTATCAACAAATTTGATAAAGCCGGCGCCCTCGATGCCTTACACGATGTGCGCAAACAATTTAAACGCAATCATAATCTTTGGACGGCCAAAGATGAAGACCTGCCGGTGGTAGGTTCTATCGCCTCGCAGTTCAATGATCATGGTATTAACCAGCTCTTCGAAAAACTGGTGCATATCATCGAAGAGAAGAAAGGTGTTCATTTTGGGGCTCCGCTGAAACATGAGCGGCCCAATGATACCACTACCAAATCACAGATCATTCCGCCTGCCAGGGTACGCTACCTCTCAGAGATCACAGAAGCCATCCATGATTATGGCCGCTGGGTAAATGAACAATGTGCACTCGCTACACAGTTATATCAGGTAGAAGGTATACTAGCTATGAAAGACCTGAAGGCGGTGGATGAGCTGAATAGTATCAAAACACATCTGCAGCAGCAGTTACATCCGGAATGTTATAAGCTGATCACGGAATGGCCTGCCCTGCAACAGAAATATAAGAACGACCATTACGAATTCCAGGTAAGGGCGAAGGTGATCAAGCTGCCTTTATATTCAGAAAGCCTGTCTCATTCACGAATCCCTAAAATAAGTTTACCCGCTTATAAAGACTGGGGTGATATTCTCCGCTGGCAGCTTACCGAAAATCTGCCGGGAGAGTTTCCTTATGCAGCTGGTGTATTCCCTTTGAAACGGGAAGGAGAAGATCCTACCCGTATGTTTGCGGGTGAAGGCGGTCCGGAAAGGACGAATAAACGCTTTCACTACGTATCATTGGACCAGCCGGCAAAGCGCCTCAGCACTGCTTTTGACAGCGTTACGCTGTATGGTGAAGACCCCGCGTACCGCCCGGATATTTATGGTAAAGTAGGTAACTCTGGTGTAAGCATTGCCACAGTAGATGATGCTAAGAAATTATACAGCGGCTTTGACCTCTGTGATCCCAAGACCTCCGTGTCTATGACGATCAACGGTCCGGCGCCCATTATACTGGCTTTCTTTATGAATGCCGCTATCGATCAGCAATGCGAGAAATACATTGCAGAGAACGGGCTTACGGAACAGGTACAGGCCCGCATCCAGGAGAAATTCAAAGATCATCCGCTGCCGCATTACAACGGCGCGCTGCCCAACGGCAATGATGGCTTAGGTTTACAGCTCCTGGGCATTGCCGGTGATGAAGTATTGGATAAAGACTTGTATGAAAAGATCAAAGCACATGCTTTAAATACAGTAAGGGGTACGGTGCAGGCAGATATCCTGAAAGAGGATCAGGCGCAGAATACCTGTATCTTCTCTACAGAATTTGCTTTGAAACTAATGGGAGACGTACAGTCTTATTTTATTGATCATACTGTACGTAATTTCTATTCTGTTAGTATCTCAGGTTATCATATCGCAGAAGCCGGGGCCAATCCTATTACGCAGCTGGCCTTTACTTTGGCTAACGGATTTACTTATGTGGAATACTACCTGAGCCGCGGTATGAGCATTGATGATTTTGCACCTAACCTTTCTTTCTTCTTCAGTAACGGCATGGATCCCGAGTATGCCGTTATAGGCCGTGTTGCCCGCCGTATATGGGCCAAGGCCATCAAGTACAAATATAAAGGAAACGATCGTTCGCAAAAACTGAAGTACCATATACAGACTTCCGGACGTAGCCTGCACGCACAGGAAATAGACTTTAACGATATTCGCACCACGCTTCAGGCATTGTATGCCATCTATGACAATTGTAACTCGCTTCATACGAACGCTTACGACGAAGCGATCACCACCCCTACAGAAGAAAGTGTGCGACGCGCCATGGCCATTCAGCTGATCATCAACCAGGAGCTCGGTACCGCTAAGAATGAAAATCCCATCCAGGGTTCTTTCTTTATTGAGGAACTGACTGACCTGGTGGAAGAAGCCGTGCTCATGGAGTTTGACCGCATTACAGAACGCGGTGGCGTACTGGGCGCAATGGAAAGAATGTATCAGCGGAACAAGATCCAGGAAGAAAGCTTGTACTACGAATCATTGAAACATGCCGGACAGTATCCTATTGTTGGTGTAAATACCTTCCTGAATAAGAATGGTTCTCCTACTACTATCCCGGCAGAAGTGATCCGTTCGACTACAGAGGAAAAAGAATTCCAGATCAAATCAGTGGAGGCCTTTCAGAAAAGGCATGCGCATAAGAGCAATGATGCATTGAAGAAATTGCAGCAAGTAGCTGTGAAAAATGGGAACTTGTTTGCGGAGCTGATGGAGACGGTGAAACATTGTTCACTGGGGCAGATCACGCATGCTTTGTATGAAGTAGGAGGACAGTATAGGAGGAGTATGTAAGTTAACCTGACCTTTCTTAAAGAATCAGCCGCATAAATTGCTCTAAAGCACGAAGCCAGGCATCACACCTGGCTTCGTACCGATCGGGGACACCCCGGTCCGATATCTTTAATGTACTACGTAAAAAGATCTCTTAGGGTTCCATCTTCAGCCTTCTTATTACCATTTCTCCTACCAATCTTCCCTGCTCAATTCCATTTACCACTGCTGGTGTAAAATGTATTCCTCCGTATAGCCTGCTCTTAGCTGCTTCTTCGCTTGCTGCCAGGAAACTGGCAAAGCTCCTGGGTGGTAAACCAAACTCTATCTCCGTACTATCTTTGAACGTTAATGAATTTCCATACAGCTGTGTAAGCACAGTGGCGCATGCAGTAGAGGCTACACTATGCCCGCTGGTATACTCAGGGAAAGGGGGTGTTTGCAGGTAAGGTTTCCATTCTTCATCCATGTACTTATTGATCACTGTTTCCGGGCGGATCAAATTACTACGGAACTTCTCATCCCAGCAAACAATAAAGGCATCCATTAATGCGATCGCTACTTTAGCGTAGGTGCAAACGGTCTTATTAAAATCTGCTTTTGCATTTTGTGCAGCAATGCCGCATATATTGATCCAGTGACCGCCAGGAGTGATCTTTTTAGTGGCGAATGACACGTGGCCGGAGAGGTTTACCTTGTACGGGTTACAATCCCAGAAATCAGCTATTTCCCGTTGTTCTGCTGTGAGATTATTGCCTATGAGATAAATTTCCTTCGCCATTTTATAGAAACCGCTGCTGCTGTCTTTCATGTTGAAGGCCGGCGGACGGGGAGCCAGGAATTCACTGGCGCTGTCCAGTACCATCAGCCGCATTTCATCCCAGTGAGGTTCTATCGCGCTCATGTAAGCAGGCGGGGTAGGGGCCCAGCGTCCTTCTTCATTGGTAACGGTATATTTCACTGCGGAGCGGGTCTGCGCATAATTATCATTCTTGGCCCAGGCCAGGATGGCTTTTGATACCAGCTGTCCGTAAGCTACGGATTGCTGTATCTTTTCGGCTGTCAGTCCTGATGCCTGTGCGTTAAGCTGGAGCGAATCGATCACCAGCTGCATATCATTTTCAGAAAAGATCAATGCTTTACCAGTGCTGGCCATAGCGATCAGCGAGGCAAGCGGAAAGTCAATAGCAGCGGTATCTGCCGGAGGAGGGCTGGCAGTCAGACCATGTACCTGACCCGCCAGGGAATGGTATCCCTTACCAGAGTGGGCGATCACCTCGTAACCGGCAATAGTAGCGTAAGCATAGATACGGCTGGCTACAGGAGGAGAAAAAATATCGTGCACGATCACATCAGTCAGTTGCTTTACCGTTCTGGAATAAAGCAGGGGATCATGTATGGTATTACCGTTTTTCGCTGTTTGCTGACGGCAGGCGCTCAGGCAGGACAGCACCAGCAGAAGGTATAGACTATACTTTTTAAGCATAACGTGTGGCTAGTTTTTCTTTCGAAACAACAACAAGTTATCATTATTACGGCTTACTACATAATATTGTTGCCCGTTAATGGTGCGCAGCAGCTTTATATCCCTTACCTGGCCATCCACCTGCCAGCCGGATTGCAAGGGGGAAAGCGCTAGCCAGCCTTTCTTTCCGTCTCCCAGGATCACGTTGCCCGCGTTGGCGTCGTAACGGCCTTCGTAAGGCAGTACGCCATAGAAATTGCCTCCGGTAATGAGATCCATGTGCCCGTCCATGTTCACATCATCAACGTATAGCGCCATTAGCGGCGACCATTGCGCTGGTGCGGGTAAGTAAGCGGGAGTGAACACACCTTTGCCGTCATTCCATAATACCAGTGAACGCAGCTCTCTGGCCTGCAGCTGATACGCTGTGTCCAGTGCTGTGCCGAAGATCTGTGCAACAGTTTGGCCGGCAAAGCTGTGATAGCTGGGATACTTTTTGCGGATCAGCGCAGGTAGTTGTTTTTCAAATTCCTCTTTACCAAGGAAGGTGTAATACCTGCCACTGTCTGCATGGGCCAGGATCTGGTCAGCTGCGCCGTTTTGTTCAATATCTGCAATGTAGAGGCGGAGAGGCCATTGCGGACTGACTTTTAATTTGGAGTTGAGTCCCCAGTTGCCTAGTATGATATCAGGCGCGCCGTCTTTATTCAGGTTGCTTACCAGCATGCTTTGCCAAAGGCCCGTGAACCTGGTGAGGCCAGCGCTGGCTGTAGTCTCTGTCAAATGACCTTTGACGTTGCGGAATATCCGGGGGGACATCCACTCGCCGGTGAGTATGAGGTCGGGCCAGGTATCTCCGTCTATATCGGCCCAGGCGGCGGCGGTGATCATGCCTGCTTTCAGCAGGGCGGGCGCTATGGTGGCAGTGCTGTTGGAAAAGTTTCCTTTGCCATCGTTGATAAGCAGGAAAGAAGGAGGCGTAAAGCCATATGCCAGTGCATTGGCCCGGCTGCCAATGAAGAGGTCCATATCTCCGTCCTTATCGATATCTGCAGCGCATATGGCTGATTTATTTTCATAGAGCGCTGGCAGGGTGGCGGATCTGTGAAAGTTCCCGGTCCCGTCATTGATGTAAAGGCGGTCTTTGAGTTTGGGAGACCGGCCATAAAACTCGTTACCGCCGCTTACTACATAGAGGTCCGGGGCGCGGTCGCCATTCAGGTCTGTTAGCAGGGCGGCTACATCTTCGCAGGCAGCATCTGCTTGGAAGAGGGTTTCATTTACAGGGCTAAAGCTGCCGTTAGCCTGCTGTCGGTATAACATCCCTGCCTGCCCCTGGGCTCCGCAGATAAAGATATCGTCCAGCCCGTCGCCGTTAATGTCGCCGACGGCCATTTTAGGCCCGGCGGTAGAGAGTTGATGGGGAATGAATAGTTGCCGGTTGAAATCGAAAAAGCGGTTCTCCTGGTGCCGGAAGTCCAGGCCAAGGCTGTCGTTCACGGGTTCCAGGAAAGGCCGTGGTGCAGGAAAAGGAGGGGCGGGGAGACTATCGGTGGCACGGCTCTCTTCCAGTACCAGGGTTTGTTCGCTCTTTACTTTTGTGAGGATCTGAGATCTGCCGGAGGGCCAGGCAACAATAACGCTGTCGGCCATATTATTGCTGCCGAGGCCAAACTGCAATCCCGGCGCTACACTGCTCTGGAAACCGCGGGTGGTTTGATGAGTGGCGTATTGCAGGCGTCCTCCGCTTTTGACCCATACTTTGGCGCCGATGCCTTGTGTATTTGGTGGATGCCCTTTGAAGCGGAGCTGCAGGTAATGATGGTGATTCAGTTCAGTGGCGCGGTTACGGTACACGACTGCAGGTTCGTTGATACGGTTCACTACAATGTCAAGATCTCCATCGTTGTCCAGATCAGCATAGGCGGCGCCATTCGAGAAGGCAGGTGTCTGCAGTCCCCAGTCCGCAGAGCGGTCTTTAAACACCAGGCTGTCTGTTCCCTGGAAGATATAGTTATGCCATTTACCGGAAGGCATTTTTTCCAGGAGGGTTTTGTTGATGCTGGTGGATTGGCTCATCATACGCTGCACTTCATCGGTCACTACGTATTTGATGTAGTCAAGATCGTTGGGGCGGCGCAGTATGCCGGTGCTGATGAAAATATCGGTACGCCCGTCGTTGTCAAAGTCTGCCATGAGGGGCGACCAGCTCCAGTCGGTGGCGGCTACTCCGCTGTACAGGGCAATATCACTGAAGCGGAGTCCCCCGCCTGTATTCAGCTGCAGACAGTTGCGGGAGTATTGATCGTGATAGCCGAAGCTTTTCTTGTACTCATAGGTATCGGGGGGATCATCGCCTGCGGAGTTCTTCAGTACTGCTTCGTTGGTGGGGAGCATGTCGAGGGTCATGATATCCAGCCAGCCGTCGTTGTTGATGTCGGCTATGTCAGAGCCCATGGAAAAGCGGCTTTCGTGGCCAAAGGCACTGGTATTTATTTCTGAAAAGGCGCCGTTATGGTTGTTGTGATAGTAGTAGTCATTCTCGTGAAAATCGTTGCTGATGTAAAGGTCTTCCCAGCCATCATTATCCAGGTCTGCGACGGCTATGCCCAGGCCATATCCTACGGCGCTGCGATAGATGCCGCTCTGCTGTGTTATGTCAGTAAAATTGCCGCTGTCATTACGGAACAGCTGGTCTCCGCTTTCGGGACTGTGCATTCGGCGAACGGAGGTATCGAGATAAGTGCCGGTGCTGTGCACGGAATGTTTTAGCAGGTACATATCCAGGTCGCCGTCGCGGTCATAATCAAAGAAAGCAGCCTGGGTACAGAAGCCCGGTTGTGCAAGTCCGCGTTGTGCGGCCTGTTCAGAGAAGGTATTGTTGTGGTTATTGATATAGAGCTGGTTCACGGAGTGCAGTCCTTTGTAGCCGCCAACGGTGCAAACGTAGATATCCAGCCAACCGTCGCCATTCACATCTGCCATGCTTACACCGGTGGTCCAGGCGGCATTTCCCACTATACCGGCTTTGGTGCTGATGTCTTCAAAGCGGCAATCGCCTGTGTTCAGGTAGAGCCGGTTTCCTCCCTGGTTGGCGGTGAAGCAGATATCCGGCAGGCCGTCGTTGTTAATGTCTCCGATGGCTACGCCGCCGCCATTATAAAAGTACAGGTAATCCAGTATGCCGAAGGTATCTGTATCGGCAATGTGGTTTACAAAATCGATATGCGTGGAGGGGGGAGTGAGGGATTCAAATAAAGGCGGAGTAGAACGGGAACAGGCTGCCAGTAACACCGGTATTAACAACGTTTCCAACCATTGTGGAAGGGTGGGGCCTGAATGTTTGCTATTTTGGATGCACATCTTACTGGTTTAACTGCGCCACTACATAAGTTACTACTTTCCCCTGTACAAAAACATTGGGTACAGGGGAAAGTAAAGTAACAGGTTCGACGCAATTCGCGTAATAGACGCTAGTCTTCACGACGTGGAATTATAAAATCAGCGGTATGTTGATTTTGGTTTGTCGTTCTTAATAATAAATACGATTGGGTAATCAGGTAACAATGAATGCTTGAATGGCAGAATGAAAAAACTGAATTAATAAGATTTAAGCGATCAGTAGATAATGGTTATAGTTCAAATTGGCGTCCAATCAGCTCAGGACCAGATGTGTAAACTCTACGCAATCTTAACTTAAATTTTTGTTAAAAAAAAGTTTTTTTTAAAAGTACCTTTTCCTTTTCATATCGTACTTCTCAAAATTGAATTTATACAGGCGGGCAGGGCGGTGGGGCACATCATCCTCTTCCTCGTTCAGGTCTATCAGCAGGTCCATGGAGAGGAATTTTTTGCGGAAGTTGCGCCGGTCCAGTTTTACATCCAATATGGCTTCGTAGAGGTTTTGCAGTTCGCGGAGAGAAAATTTTTTGGGCAGCAGGTTGAAGCCTACGGGTTGTTCAATTACTTTATGCTTGAGCCGCTCGTAGCAGCATTGCAGGATCTCTTTATGATCAAAGGCCAGGTCCTGCACATTTTTTAAGGTATGCCAGTGGAGTTCATTGCCGTGTTTTTTCAATACATTTTGCTCGATGTTTACCAGGGAGTAGTAGGCTACTGTGATCACTCTGCCGGCCGGGTGGCGGTGTACACCGCCAAAGGTTTGTACCTGTTCCATGAAAACCTGGTCAAGGCCGGTGCGGGTTTTTAATACGCGGTAAGCTGCCTGGTCCAGCTCTTCATCGGGGTGTACAAGGTCTCCCAGCAGGGACCATCTGTCTTTGAACTCATTGAGGTCAGATTTGATCAGCAGTACTTTCAACTCATCGTTATCAAAACCAAAGATGACACAGTCTACTGAAACAGCCATGTTAAAATAGTCCTGTATCTCCGTAAGATGCGCATTGATGTTCTTTGTTTGCATAACAAATAAACCGTGGAATTTTTCTAAATATAAGCGTGCTCTTTTCTTGTATCAGCTTTCAGGGTATCTCGGTTACTTCATTAAAGAATGGCATTAAAAGTTAAACATTTTTCTGCAAAAACAACGCAGCAGCAGATATTTATTTTATATCCGCTGCTTTATATACTTGTTCTCCGCCGCTGTAAGTAGACAGTACCCGTGTTTTCATCAGCTGTTGCATAGGTACCTGCAGGAGGTCCTGGTCCAGTATCACGAGGTCTGCCAGCTTGCCTGGTTCAAGGCTGCCTCTGCTCTCTTCTTCCAGGCAGGCTTTGGCGGCCCAGATGGTCATGCCCTGCAGGGCTTCTTTACGCGTCAGCGCATTCTCTGGCTGGAAGCCGCCTGCGGGGTATCCGCTGGTATCAGTACGTGCTACGGCTGCAAGGAATGTCTTTAAGGGATTGATATCTTCCACGGGGAAGTCGGTACCCAGCGGCAGCCATCCGTTCTGTTTTAGCAGCTCCTGGTAGGGGTAGGCATGTTTGATCCGTTCGGGGCCTAAACGGGCGCCTGCCCAGTACATATCAGAGGTGGCATGTGTAGGTTGTACAGAGGGGATAATGCTATATTGCCCGAACAGGTGCATGTCTGCAGGGTTTACTACCTGGGCATGCTCTATGCGCCAGCGGCGGTCATTCTTACCTTTCAGCACGGAGGCATATATACGGAGGATCTCCCGGTTGGTAGAATCGCCAATGGCGTGTGTACAGAGCTGAAACTTAGTATTGATCAACTGTGCCGCCCTGGCGGCAAAATAGCTGCTGTCGCGGAGCAGGAAGCCTTTCCAACCCGGCTTGTCTGTATAGTCCTGTAAGAGACAGGCGCCTCGTGATCCCAGCGCGCCGTCTGCATAACATTTAAAACCGCCTACATGCAGGTGATCCGTACGGTAAGGGCCTTTGGGCAGGTAGTAATCATAGTTCACGGAGCTGTCGCTCAGCAAAACATAGATCCGCATTTTCAGTTGCTGCTGCTGTTGCAGGGAGTCTATAAAAAGCACATCATCTTTCATCAGGCCGCAATCAGCCACCATGGTCAGCCCAGCGGCAAAGCAGTTACCCGCGCCACTTTGCAAGGCTTTTTGCAGAAAGGAGGCAGAGGGCTGCGGCACCCTTCCCTGTACCAGGCGCACCGCATTATCGATCAGGATGCCGGTAAGACGGCCGTTCTTTACTTCTATTACTCCGCCGGAAAGTGTTTGTCCGGCCTGTATACCGGCTGCGTTGAGGGCAGCCTGGTTGGCAATGGCGGCGTGCCCGTCTACCCGTCCCAGTAACACAGGCGTATTGGGAAACAGGCTGTCCAGCCTTGCTTTATCCGGGAAGCTTTTGTCTTCCCAGTCGTTCTGGTCCCAGCCGCGGCCGAGCAGCCAGTCCGCAGTTTGCAGTTGGCGGTTGGCAGTCACGAAAGACTGTACTCGTTGTATTACCTCATCCCAGCTTTTGGTGCCTACGAGCTCTACCTGCTGCAGGCCGATGCTGTATCCCAGGAAATGGGTGTGAGCGTCAATAAAGCCGGGGTAGATAAAATGGCCGTCTGCATCCCGGATGTCTGCTGCGGTATATTGATCCAGTATCTCACGGTCAGTGCCCAGGGCAATGATCTTACCATCCTTCACGGCAAGGGCCTGTGCCTGGCTGAACTGTTCGTTTACCGTATAGATCACTGCGTGATGAATGATAAGGTCGGCTTGCCTGCGGGTGTTGCAGCTCCAGCACAGGATAGCTAAGAGGCAAAAGGTTAGACGTTGTTGCATAGAAAAGTAATAGTATGATGTTCGGGCGTATAACTTAAATTTACACACAGTTTTGAATAATATGTATACGAAGGAAATAGAAATCGCACTTTCCAAATTGGCCAAAGACCTGTTGGCCAGGCATGCCAAACAGCAGCTGCTGAACAACCCTGAAGAAACGATGGACGCATTGCAGCGCGTGATCATCTACAACGATTGGCGCTATTATGTACAAAGCGATCCGGTGCTGAGCGATTATGAATATGATCAGCTGTTTGCCTGGCTGAAACAACTGGAAAAAGAGAATCCACACCTGGTAAGCCCTGATTCACCAACCCAGAAGGTGGCACAGGGATTGGCAGCTGCTGCGCCGGGAACCACCAAAGCTACCAAAGGTGCTGCCAAGGCATTTCCCAGTGTACCGCACCTGGTGCCTATGCTAAGCCTCGATAACTCGTATAATGCGGATGACCTGATAGATTGGGACCGCAAAGCGCGTGAGCTCTCAGGTCTTTCTGAGATCGAATACTGTATAGAGCCCAAATTTGACGGAGCGAGTATTTCCCTGCTGTATGAAGATGATAAGCTGGTGCGCGGCCTTACCCGCGGCGATGGGGTAGTAGGGGAAGATATTACACAAAACGTAATGCAGATCAAATTCATTCCGCCTGCTGCCAAATTCAGCAAATACGGTATCCATACCATAGAGATCAGGGGAGAAGTGCTGATCAATAAAGATACTTTCAAAGCCTTCAATGAGCAGCGTGCGGCTGAGAACCTGCCTCCGCTGGCTAACCCGCGCAACGCCGCCTCCGGCTCCCTGCGTATCATAGATCCGAAAGAAGTGGCTAAAAGAGGCCTGGAAGCATTCCTCTATCACATGAGCTATCATGTAATGGAGCGCGGTGTTACAGAACCCGAGGAGATCACTACTCACAGCAATACACTGGACCTGCTTTCTGCACTGGGCTTCCGCAGCCCTTCCAAAGAGAAGCGGGTGGTAAAAGGCATACAGGCGGTGGTTGACTATTGCAATGCTTTTGAACATGAACGTGATAACCTGCCTTACGAAATAGATGGTATGGTGATCAAGGTGAATGATTATGCGCTGCAGGATAAGCTGGGCATGACCACCCACCATCCCCGCTGGGCTATTGCCTATAAGTTCAAAGCCAGGCAGGCTACGAGTAAGCTGCGTAAGGTAGAGTTCCAGGTAGGCCGTACCGGGTCTATTACACCGGTGGCAAAGATAGATCCGGTGCCTATCGGCGGTGTTACGGTCGGTTCCATTTCTCTCTTCAATGAGGATGTGGTGAGGGAAAAAGACCTGAAGATAGGCGATACTGTACTGGTAGAAAGGGCCGGAGATGTGATCCCTTATATCGTTAAATCTGTTGCTGATCTGCGTGACGGATCAGAAGAAGATATTGTATTCCCGAAGAACTGCCCGGTATGTAACAGCAAGCTGGAAAAGCCGGAAGGGGAAAGCGTATGGCGTTGTCCCAATATTAATTGCGAAGCGCAGGTGATAGAGCGCATGATCCATTTCGTGAGTAAAGATGCCATGGACATCCGCAGCCTGGGTGAAAGCAATGTACGCAAGTTCTATACACTGGGACTGATGAAAGACATTCCGGGTATTTATGAACTGGACTTCAGTAAGCTGGAACAGCTGGAAGGCTTTGGTAAAAAATCATTATCCAATTTGCAGGAGGCGATAGAACATTCTAAAACACAGCCGCTGCACCGGCTTGTATTCGGGCTGGGCATCCGGTATGTGGGCGAGACCACTGCCAAGACCCTGGCCAATGCCGTGAGTCACCTGCTTGATTATACGGAGTGGAACGAAGAACAATTGCTGGCGCTGGAAGATATTGGTCCGAAGGTGGCTGGTTCTATCCGCCAGTTCTTTGCCAACAAGGATAATATCCAGGTGCTGAAGAAGCTGGAAGAACTGGGTGTGAATTTGCAGAATAGCAAGTCTACACAGGCAGGTGGCGGGAGTCTCGACGGACAAACATTCCTGTTCACCGGCACCCTGGCAAAACTGAAACGCAGTGAAGCAGAAGAGCTGGTAGAGCAGCAGGGCGGCAAAATACTCAGCGGTGTAAGCAGCAAGCTGAATTACCTGGTAGTGGGAGAAGATGCGGGCAGTAAACTGGAAAAGGCTAAGAAGATCAATACCATCAAGGTGCTGACAGAGGATGAATTTATAAAGATGATTCAATAGCAGTAATGGACGATAATTATTTCATGCAACAGGCGCTGAAGGAAGCGCGCAAAGCTTTTGATGACGGAGAAGTTCCTATTGGCGCCGTTGTGGTGATGAATAACCAGGTAATTGGCCGTGGATACAATCAGGTAGAGCGGCTGAATGATTGTACCGCCCATGCGGAAATGCTGGCGCTCACTGCTGCGTTCAATTACCTGGGCAGCAAATACCTCATGGAGGCTACTTTGTATGTAACACTGGAGCCTTGTTTAATGTGCGCAGGGGCCTTGTACTGGAGTAAAATCGGGCGCATTGTTTATGCTGCGCGGGATGACAAGCACAGTTACCGGCGCTCTACGGGGGAACAATCCCCTTTCCATCCTAAAACGAAGCTGGAGCTTGGATCCGGCGGCGAGGAAAGCCTGCAGCTGGTAAAAACTTTTTTTGAGAAAAGAAGATAAACCCTACTCTTTCAGTTTGTCGAACTTTAAATGCATTACCCTGCCGCTGTTCACTTCAAAGCCGGTGATCTGGCCTTTTGTATCGCGCAAAACCTGCAAGTTTCCGAGCCACCACGCGTCAATAAGCATCTGATCAGGCCCTGCCAGGGTAATAGGCGCATCGTCATACTTGCTGTTGGTAAGCACCAGTTTATTATCCTTTAAGGCGATGCCATATTTACAATCCAGCTCAGGACTGTAATAGGTACCGGTATAGGTTTTCAGCGCCTGGGCTGACATTGGTACGGCATTATATTTTTTAAGCACTTCCCTGGTGTCTGGGTTCAATGCTGCAAATACGGTGGTATCTCCCGCACGTGGGATATTGAAAGCGAACTTGATCTCGGGGTCATCAAAGAGGGAGAAGGTGTCTTTTTCTTCTCTTAACAATACAGATTGGCCATAAGCTTCAGCATAAAGCTTATTATCGTTCAGGCGGAAGCCTATCCGCATGCCCTCGTCAGAAATATAGCTTCCCATGAATTTTCCCAATGCCAGCGTGTTCTTCAGGATAACGCCGCTGCTGTCTTTCTTATCCCTGTCTTTTTTAGGAACAGTTGTTTTAGTGGTGTCGTTGATAAAGAGAGCGGCCATATCTGTTGCCCGCTGGCTGGGGTTAAAATCGCCCCTGTTGGCAAATACAACAAAACCCATTTTCAGATCAGGGAAAACCATCATAACGCTGCGGTAGCCTGCATCGGCGCCAGCGTGAGAAAACCCTCTCCAGCCCCTGTAGCTCATGTTGCTAATGCCCAGTGCATAATCTATCTCTTTGCCATTGTTCAGCAGGCCTTTCCTTGTTAAAGTGTCAATATCCTGCTCATCGCCGACTTTGTGTGTATAGAAGTTCATGATCCATTTGGAAAAGTCGTTGATATTGGTGAAAAGACTGGTAGCGCCTGCGTTGGAGTAACTCAATATGCTGTTGCTGTAGTTGGCGCTGTCTTTCGGGTAATAGGAATAAGAACGGTCTTTTACGATCTCGGTATAATCGTCATGGAAATTCGTGTGCAGCATGCCCAGGGGCTTGAAAATAGCGGAGTCTGTAAACTGACGTAAGGTTTGTCCGGTAATGGCTTTTACTATCTCCGCCATCATCGTATAACCACTGTTGCAATAGTTGAATTTTTCTCCGGGTTTGGAATTAAGGGCTCGCTGGCGGCTCAGGATCTTGATAATCTGATCTTGTGTGATCACATCGTCCAGCCGGGTGCCTGCAGTGGCTAACAGCTGCCATTGGTCCCTGATGCCACTGGTATGATGCAGCAGGTGTCTGATGGTGATCTTTTCCTTCAGATCAGGGAACCAGGGCAGATACTTGCGGACATCGTCGTCCAGTTTCAGCTTGCCCTGCCGGGCCAGCAGCACGATGGAAAAGGCGGTGAACTGTTTGGATACAGAGGCCACATGATAAATGCTGGCCGGCGTATTGGGAATGCTGTATTCGAGATTGGCCATACCATAGCCTTTGCTGAAGATCAGGGAATCGTTCCTGATGATACCTACTGCACAACCCGGACTGTTAGGACGGTTCCATTGCGCAAACAGCTGGTCCAGTTTTTTAAGCGTGGAATCGGGTACAGGCTGGCTGTAAAGGGGATGAATGATAAAGGGGGCAAGCAATAAAGCCAGGAGGGGAATGGATAGACGGTTCATAAGTGGATGAATGATGTAACTAAAGTTAGTGATTAATTCCAAGCTCGAACTTTTTTCTATCTTGTGAACCTGTAAAGCATTAATCTTATGGTAGCAAGAAGAGATTTTATCCGTAACAGTAGCCTGTTGGCAGGCGCTGTAGGCCTGGGCTTCCCCAAAAAGGTGCTCGGCTGGGATGGCTATGTATCACAACGCCCCCCGCTGGCGCAGCGTAAGTTCACCAGCCAGGCGGTAGAAAAGGCCATTGCGGGGATCAAAAAACAGATCGCCGATCCGAAGCTGGCCTGGCTGTTTGAGAATGCCTTCCCGAATACCCTGGATACCACCGTTAGTTTTAAGATGATGGATGGCAAGCCGGACACATTTGTGATCACCGGTGATATTCATGCCATGTGGCTGCGCGACTCCTCTGCACAGGTATGGCCTTACCTGCCGCTGGTAAAAGAGGAAGCTGCCCTGCAGCAGCTGATTGCCGGTGTGATCAACCGTCAAACCAAATGTATCCTGATAGATCCTTATGCCAACGCCTTCAACGAAGGCCCTACGGGCAGCGAATGGGAAAAGGACCTTACCGATATGAAGCCTGAGCTGCACGAGCGTAAATGGGAGATAGACTCCCTCTGCTATACCGTGCGCCTGGCCTATCACTACTGGAAGATCAGCGGCGACAGCAAAGTGCTGGATGATAACTATCGCAAGGCGGCAGCCCTGATCGTTAAGACCTTTAAAGAGCAGCAGCGGAAGCATGGCAAAGGCCCCTACAAGTTTCAGCGTACCACACCGGTGCAATCGGATACCGTTGCCAACGGTGGTTATGGTGCGCCGATCCAGCCTGTAGGCCTGATCGTATCTACCTTCCGCCCTTCAGATGATTCTACTGTATTCCCCTTCCTGATCCCTTCCAACATGTTCGCAGTAGTATCGCTGCGCCAGCTGGCGGAGTTCAGCACTACGGTATGGCAGGATAGCGCATTCGCGAAGGAATGTACTGAGCTGGCCGATGAAGTTGACAGGGCAATTAAGGCTTATGCGGTTGTAGAACATCCGCAGCTGGGCCACATGTATGCATTTGAGGTAGATGGTTTTGGTAACCGGTTGTTCATTGACGATACCAATGTGCCCAGTCTTTTGTCTATCCCTTACCTGGGATATACTACGGCAGATGATCCGCTGTATCAGACCGCCCGCCATTTTGTATGGAGCAGCTTCCATCCCTGGTTCTATAAAGGAAAATACGGGGATGGCGTGGGCAGCCCGCATACCGGTGTGGATTATATATGGCCTATGAGCATTATCATGAAGGCGCTTACCAGCAGCAATAAAGAGGAGATCGCAGAATGTATCCGTACCCTCCGTAATACGGATGGCGATACCGGCTTTATCCATGAGTCTTACCAGAAGGATGATCCCAAGCAGTTTACCCGTAAATGGTTTGCCTGGGCCAATACTTTGTTCGGAGAACTGATCATGAAAGTGAGCCAGGAGTACCCGGATCTGCTGAAACGTCAGTATACTTTATAATATCCCCGCGTGAAGGGCTGCCACGGCCCTTCACGCTTTTATCTTCACTTCCGTTAACCATCTCCCTGTATGCATCCCGGAAAAATATATGCAGCACGTTTAGACCAGCTGAGGCAGCAGATCATCAAGGCCCGCGGGAGGTTGCAGCTCCTCAGTGTCATCCGCCTGGTATGTTTTGTGGGCATGCTGGTATGCGGCTGGCAGTATATTGCAAAGAATTTTTCACCTGTATGGCTGCTGCCTTTTGTGGCGCTGCTGGCGGTGTTTGTGGTTGCCCTGGCTGAATACCAAAAGGTAAAGGATCACCTGCAGCTGCTGCAAACCCTGGAGACGCTGAACGAGAAAGAACAGCACCTGTTGGCTACTAATGAGTCGCGGTTTGAGGGGGGAAATGACCTGGTGGATGAGCAGCATCCCTTTTCTTCCGATCTCGATGTATTTGGTCCGGCTTCCCTCTTTCAGCATATTAACCGTAGCGGCACCCTCATGGGGCGCTGGGAGCTGGCAGATTCCCTCCAGGCTCCCCTGCAGGATGCATCTGCTATAAAAGCCAGGCAGGAAGCCCTGAGAGAGCTGGCGCCCAAAGTGGAGTTCAGGCAGCTGTTCAGCGCCCATGCGATGCTCTCTGGTGAAACCGCGGGCGACCGGGCGGCATTGCAGGCCTGGTTACAATTACCGATTACATTCCTGGAAAAGAAATGGCTGCGCATCATCAGCTGGTTAAGCCCGGCCTGCCTCATTGCATGCGGGGTGATCTTGGCATATACGCACAGATACATGCCCGTTGCCGTTTTCCTGATCATTAACTGGATCATATTAGGCAGGTACGCCAAAGACGTTAAGGAGCAGCATACGCATCTTTCCAATAAAGAGGGGATCCTCCGCAAGTTTGCCCATCTGCTGCATATGGTGAGGAAAGAGCCTTTGGGGACAGCTGCTCTGCTTAAGGCGCAGCAGGAGGAGGCGAAAGTGGCGGATGTGGCCCTGCACCGCCTGGCCCGTATCAGTAATGCCCTTGACCAGAATATCAACCTGATCGTGTCTGTTTTCCTGAACTCTTTTATGCTGTATTCCATTCACTGCCTGTTTAGCCTGGAGAAATGGAAAGCGCAGTACCGCGATAAAGTAGCCGGCTGGCTGCAGGTCATTGCTCGTATGGAAGCCCTGAACAGCCTGGCCACCTTTGCTTTTAACCATCCCACTTACATTTACCCTGAGCTTAATGAGGAGCCGGGACTGGTGGCCACAGCCCTGGGTCATCCCCTGATCCCGGCGGACGAGTGTGTGGTAAATGACATTACAGTAGGCCGTCCGCAGCATTTCCTGATCATTACCGGATCGAACATGAGCGGTAAGAGCACTTTCCTGCGGAGTGTAGGCAGCAACCTGCTGCTGGCTATGTGCGGCGCCCCGGTATGTGCAGGATCTTTTTCATTTACGCCCCTGCATATTATGACCTCTATGCGGATCAAGGATTCCATTGCCCGCCATACTTCCTATTTCCAGGCAGAGCTGTTGCGGCTGCAGCAGATCGTAAAGGCGCTGCAAGGCGGAGAGCAGGTATTCATCCTGCTGGATGAGATATTGAAGGGCACCAACTCGGCCGACAAGCTGACTGGTTCCCGTCAGCTTATTACACATCTGCTGGAATACAGCTGCCTGGGAATGATCGCTACGCACGACCTGGAGCTGGGCCAGATGGAACAAACCTATCCGCAAAGCCTTCAGAATTATTGCTTTGAAAGCACTATCCAGGATAATCACCTCTTTTTCGACTACAGGATCCGCGCAGGCATCGCGCATAATAAAAATGCCACTTTCCTGATGCAGCAAATGGGCATTATCTGATGTGCAGACAGGGGCCTGAGCATGTTAATATTTTTATTTGCAGGATACTAATCTATTTAGTAGTTTTACTAAAATTATTAGTATATGACATTGCCTTTCGTGGAAGGTGGTGCACCTGAAAACCCATATTATAAAGGAAGAGGCGCGCAACTGAATCCTAAGAACAAATTTCTGAATACTGAGTATGCACAGGAGCACCCGGAGGGAATTGATGAATGGTGGCAGGCAGATGTACCTACCCAGGTGATAGAGGAACATGCCAAGACCCTTGTTAACAAGGTAGACAGTCCGGATGTAGGGATGTGGTATTCCATGAATCCTTACCAGGGCTGTGAGCATGGTTGTATCTATTGTTATGCACGTAATGCCCACCAGTACTGGGGCCTGAGTGCCGGTCTTGATTTTGAACGCAAGATCATCGTAAAGCGTAATGCCCCTGAGTTATTACGCAAGTTCCTGGATAATAAGAACTGGGTGCCCAAGCCCATCAGCCTCTCCGGCAATACAGACTGTTATCAGCCCCTGGAGCGAAAGATGTTCATTACGCGCCAGCTGCTGGAGGTGGCGCTGGAATATAAGCAGCCGCTGGGTATCATCACCAAGAATTCCCTGGTGCTCAGGGATAAATATCTTTTACAAAAGCTGGCCCAGGATAAGCTGGTATGCGTATATGTGTCTATTACTACGATGCAGGAAGACCTGCGGCAGAAAATGGAGCCGCGTACCACCACCGCTGCCCAGCGCTTTCGTATAGTCAAGGAATTAAGCGAGGTGGGAATACCTGTGGGAGTGATGACGGCGCCGATGATACCCGGCCTTAACGACCATGAGATGCCCCAGCTGCTGGAAATGGCGGCGCAGAACGGGGCGAAGTTTGCGGGCTACACGGTGGTACGGTTGAATGATGCGGTGAAGATCATCTTTAATGACTGGTTATATAAAAATTTTCCCGACCGGGCGGACAAAGTGTGGCATATGATAGAGGGCATGCATGAAGGGAAGGTGAATGACAGCGAATTCGGGCGCCGTATGCGGGGCGATGGTAATATAGCTGATCTGATCCGCCAGCAGTTCAGGGTACACACCAAGAAGTATGGTCTTAATAATGAACGTTTTGAATTCAATACATCGCTGTTCCAGCGTCCAACGCCACAATTAAGGCTTTTTTGATCAGGTATAAGTTGACAGTGATCAGTTGTCAGTTGAAAGTTATTAAAGCAGCGCGGAGCCGAATGGTTATAATGATATAACAGACATAACCCAATCATAAATGTCTGCAGCTAACAATGAACCGTCTCCGGACCACAGGTCCCAGGCCATACCGCTTATGGTGCAGCGGAAACACTTGAACACCAAGGGTATGGGCTGTGGTCAGTGGACTGCAGACCATTGTTCCTGGAAGCATCAGGGCCTGCGGAGGCCCTGCTGGCAACTGATCACTGTCAACTGACAAGCCGCTCCGGTTATTACTAACAGCTCGCCATTTACAGCCGGCAACGCGCCATTTATAAAAAAATTATTAATTCAGCAAAAAAAACGGTGGTGAATTTTGTGTAATAAAAAAATAAAAATATCTTTGTTACAGCAAAAGAAAATAAATGTCACGCAATCTTCAACATACAAAATCTGCGGTATCCTGTAAGCTAAAGAAGCAGGTCAGGAACGGATTGCGGGCGTGTTGCACCAATTGTTAACAGAATAAGTTATCAAGTGATATAACAAAAGTCCCGCAGAAGAAATGCGGGACTTTTTGCTTTAGAGAGATAGTAAATGATGACTGAGCACAAATCAAAGCAACTAGCAACTGTCGAACGTGTTAAAATATTGCCAAAGGGCATGCGTATAACACGTACAGGAGATTTTGTGTCCCAACAGCCACTCGAACCAGGAATGCGATAGCAAAACGGCCCCTGTTTTGCTATAGGAACCCGGTTCGTTGGTACAGCGAACCGGGTTTTTTGTTTTTTAAATATTCATATAGTTATGTACTAGCCCGTATACGATAGGATCAGGAAGGTGCATAACCCCAAATAGTGAGATCATGAGAAACGTTATTCAAGTTGTTAGAGAGGCTTTGCTTACCAACTTCAGAGAGTTGGACACCTGGTTTGAAAAAGAGCCGGCTTTACTGGATTTTAAGCCTGGCCCGGATCAGTGGAACGCTCACGAAGTGCTGGAGCACATTAGCCTTACCAATTATTTCCTGTTGCTGATCATCAACAAGGCAACACGCAGGGCACTGGAACGTAAGAAAAACGGCCACACAGTGGTGCTGCCCGGCGACTATTTCGACAAGTTCGATCAGATAGATGTGATAGGGAGTAAGTCCTTTGGATGGATCCGCCCCGATCACATGGAACCCACCGGCATGAAAGACATGCAGGAGATCAGGGCATTGTTGAAGCAACAGTTTGCACAATGCTGGTATAATCTCAGCCTGCTGCAGAACGGGGAAGGTTTGCTGGTGTTTACCAATATGTCTGTAAACAACCTTGGTAAGCTGGATATCTACCAGTATATCTACTTCCTGACCAAACATATTGAAAGGCATATCCGCCAGTTGCACCGCTTGCAGAAGCAGTTTGCAACGAGCATGGAATTGATATAAACGGTCGACCAAGCCTCATCTATTGTTGTTAATCCTGCTTTCGGAGTTCATTTATATTTTATTACAGTCCACGATACCCGGTGGATCGTGGACTGTTACCTTGAAGTACACACGAAAATTTTCGGAAAAAAAAGATCTTGAAAATTGTACTATCAATAATATTCACTGTATCTTTGCTGCGTTAATTAATTCATAAAACAAATCATAACATGCGACACATTCATTTTAACATACAGTCAGCGATGCCATCCTGGAAGGTGGATAATCGTAGGCGCCGGGCATGTTATTATCATCGATAGATCAAAGTGATTTACGTATATAACGAAAAGCCCGGCTTATAAAAAAGCCGGGCTTTTTTGTTACCAGGTAGAGTATGATCAGGATACCGGAAAACATATGGAAATGGTTTGGGCCTGGCCTTGACAATGTCAGGGTCAACAGGGCAAGGTATGCAATAACGTAGTATAGGACTTCACGTTATTTGAGCCCTGCCCGTGCATACGAGCAGGGTTTTTTTATAAGATATTTTTTTCGTCTCTGTTTGCATTGATCCCAAAAGAAAGCGCCGTAACGCTTGATGTCTAGTATTCATCTTTACCAGGGGCCGGTAGCAAAATGAGGGCTACGAGAGCACTGGTAAAGAGCTGAATACGGAAAGTGAAACAAGCCTTTTTTCCGTCATGAGTTGTAAACAAACATATCTGCTACTGTTATGACAAGACTGAAACTTACCTGTACAGCCCTTCGCAGCATCGGGTACCCCGAAGGGCCTGTCATAAGCCTGGCCATTAGCGCTATGGAACAGCAATTCAAGCATCATACCGAGGAAGCCGCTCTCCACATTCTTAAGCAGGTACTGATCGATCCTGTATCTTATCTCTCTGACAATGCCCTCAGAAAAGTAGCGGGGCGCCTGATGGAAACTCCGGAGGATAAGGACACTCCTCTTAAAGAGATCCCTGTACCTTATGAAATATATGGTGCAGGCTTTATTGAAACCGGGGCCATCCAGCAAATGAACAATGCCGTGCGCTTGCCTATAGCCGTAGCCGGTGCGCTGATGCCGGATGCGCATCAGGGTTATGGCCTTCCTATCGGCGGTGTGCTGGCGGCCAGCAATGCCGTGATACCTTATGGCGTGGGATTGGATATAGGCTGCCGTATGTGTCTCAGCATACTGGATCTCCCGCCCGGCCAGCTTGAAAAACGGGCTGCGCGCTTTGAGCAGGCGCTCATGAAATACACCAGGTTTGGCTGCAACAGCGAATGGGAAGCGGCGGCAGATGATGCGGTGCTCGAACATCCGCTTTTCCGTGAGCTGGCCCTGCTGCGGCGCTTACACAATACGGCCGCCCTGCAGATGGGTACCTCCGGCGACGGTAACCACTTTGTTGACTGGGGTATTGTGCAGATCAGCGGTACTAATGATTATAACCTTCCACCCGGTTCCTATATAGGGTTGTTATCCCACTCCGGCTCCCGTAACCTCGGCGCACAGATAGCCACTTACTATACACGCCTGGCCCGCGAGCTGCGCCCTTTACCTGCGGCTGCGCAGCACCTGGCCTGGCTGGAGCTGGACACGGAAGCCGGACAGGAATACTGGCAGGCCATGAACCTGGCAGGCAGCTATGCCAGCGCCAGTCATCATCTCATACACAGCCGTCTTATTCAAGCGATGGGTGGACAACTGCTGGCGAGAATAGAAACGCCGCACAACTTTGCATGGAAAGAGATCCATAATGGACAGGAGCTGATCGTGCACCGCAAAGGCGCCACACCTGCAGGCAAAGGGGTAATGGGCATTATTCCCGGCTCTATGACAGATCCCGGCTACATTGTACGGGGCAGGGGAGAAGCACGCTCCCTGCAATCCGCCGCACATGGGGCGGGGCGCCGGATGTCCCGCGCAAAGGCTGCAGCTGCCATTTCTGATGAGGAGCTGAACAGGCAACTGGAAGAGCAGGCTGTAACGCTGATTGGCGGCGGGCCGGATCAGGCGCCGCGGGCGTATAAAAACATCAATGAGGTAATGGCAGCCCAGAGCAGCCTGGTAGATGTGATAGGCAGTTTCCGCCCGAAGATCGTGCGGATGGCGGAGGAATAAAAAAGGAGTGTTAAAAGTCTACAAATACTGTAGGGTAATTGAAATAAATACCTTAATATTGTAGCCGTTTACCACCACCTTTTTTTGATTGCTCAGTTCCTATGCATTTAAATCACATGGCCTGGGCCATTCCGCTGTTCCTGTTGTTTATAGGAATAGAATATTGGGTGGCGCGTAAAAAGGGATGGAAGTATTTTACTTTCAGTAATTCCATCACCAATCTGAATGTCGGCATCGCCGAACGTCTGCTGGACACTTTTACAGTAGGCATCTTTTACTTTGTTTATGATTATCTGCACCGGCATTTCGGGTTTTTCAACATACGCTCCAGCGTACTGTTGTGGATAGCCTTGCTGATCTGCACGGATTTTATCTGGTACTGGTATCACCGCCTGGCCCATGAGGTGAATATTTTGTGGGGCGCCCATGTGGTGCATCATCAGAGCGAGGATTTCAATTACACGGTATCCGCCCGTATCACCGTGTTCCAGGCGTTTGCCCGGATGATGTTCTGGTCCGTCTTGCCGGTGATCGGCTTTCCACCGGCCATGATCATCAGTGTACAGCTGGTGCACGGCCTGTATCCTTTCTTTATCCATACGCGGACTATTGGAAAGCTGGGCATACTGGAATATATACTGGTTACGCCTTCGCACCATCGCGTGCATCATGCCAGCAATGAAAAATATCTTGACAAGAACTATGGTGATGTGCTGATCATCTGGGATAAACTTTTTGGCACCTTTGTGCCAGAGGAAGAAGAGCCGGAGTATGGCCTTACGAAGCCGCTTAACAGCCATAGCTTTTTATGGCAGCATTTTCATTTTCTGCTGGAGATCGGTTATGCATTCCGCCAGGCAAAGAGCTGGAAGCAGAAATGGAATGTGGTATTTGGCAAACCGGATCATATAGACCCGGGCATCAGGCCTGTGCTGGAGGAACGCTTTCTTTTCCGTGATACCACCGGCGCCACTACCCGCCGCCTGCATCATTATGTGCTGTACCAGACGGCGGTGATTATTGCGGTGCTGTTCTTTTTTCTGTTGCTGGAGAAACAGACACCTGTATTCATACAGGTATGTGTCACGGTATTGATATTGCTTACACTTGTTAACAGCGGAGCGATCCTGGAACAGCGAAGATGGGTGTTTTACCTGGAGTATGCCCGTTTGCTGGTGGTCTTTATAGCGGTTTACTATTGCTGGCCATACCCCGCCCTGTTGTGGACGGCTGCTTTGGTACAGCCGCTGATCTTTTATTTTAAAGCAGCTATTGAACAACGCTATCTGCGCCTGCTATACGGGGCGGCGGCTTAATAAGATACTACGCAGGTTACGTGGCCGAGAGACGAGGTAAAGGTCCGCAAAACCTTCACGGCGGTTTGAATCCGTCCGTAACCTGCCCTTTTTACACCCGGATGTATATTTTACGTTTATCCATCCACCGGCCCAACAGCCAGAACAGGCATACATGGAAGAGAGCAAATAGCAATGAGCCCGGATAATTGCCCCCAATGGGCCGGAAGATATGCTCATACAGCCATCCGTACAGGTTTTGATTTGGACCGGTGCGTACCAGGAGGTATAGTTTTACCAGCACCCCGGACATTACGTAGATGAACAGCGGGTTTTTGCCGAATACCTCAAAAAAGCCGGCAGCCCGTTTCCAGCCCCTGAATTCTATCGCATACATCAATACGGACAACAGCAACAGGGCAATGCCTACGGTGTACAGCACATAGGAGCTGGTCCAGATCTTCTTATTGATGGGGAACACCATGTCCCAGCACAGGGCTGCGAATACCAGGAGGCAGCCGCTCACCAGGAGGCCGCAGAGCATGGGGTAGTCTTTTCCTTTCTGCTGAATATAGGAGCCGGCGATGTAGCCAAAGATCACATTGCAAACTGCCGGGAGTGTGCTCATGATCCCTTCCGGGTCAAAGGGCACTCCTTCTCCTTTGTACATATGCTGTTCTCCCAGCAGCCATTTGTCCAGCCGCAGGCCGGCGTATCCCTCCAGGCTGTAAGGATCTCCCTGTCCAAAGGCCAGCACCAGCCACCAGTATACCAGCAGCAGGCATCCCGCTATGAAAAAGGCCCTGCGTTCGCCTGCAAAGTGGATGATAAGGGCGGAGATCCCGTAGCAGAGGGCTATACGGGGTAGTACGCCCAGGATGCGTAATTGAGATAAGGGCTTGAATATCAACTGTTCGTTCTGCCATCTGAAGAAAGGGAACCAGTTCAGGAGCAGGCCGATCAGAAAGATCAGCAGTGTGCGTTTCAATATTTTCCGGAGGGCGACGTTATGACCCTGTCCTTCGTATTTCTTCAGGGCAAAACTCATGGCGTTGCCTACGGCAAAGAGGAAGAACGGAAATACCAGGTCGGTAGGCGTACAGCCGTGCCAGTGCGCATGTTCCAGTGGTGTATACACGTAGGACCAGCTGCCTGGATTATTAACGAGGATCATCCCGGCCACAGTAAGGCCGCGGAATACGTCCAGTGATAGGAAACGTTGTGTAGGTTGGCTCATTAAATTAACGGGAAGTTAATAGGAGGTGATCTGTCTTTTCAGCATTTTCCGTGCAAAATGGATGCGGCTTTTGATGGTTCCCATAGGCTCATGCAGCATATCGGCTATTTCATAATATTTAAAGCCTTCATAATACAACAGAAAAGGACGTTTGAACAGGATAGGAAGACGGTATATGGCGTATTGTATATCTTTTATCCGCAGGCTGCTTTCCGCCTCATTATTGACATAGGAATGCTGCAGCAGGGCGAGATCCCTGGCCACATGGTCCTGGAAAAGCTGTTGTTTGGCCTTGCGGCGGTAGTGATTAATGAAAAGATTCCGCATGATGGTGAAGAGCCAGGCACGAATATTGGTACCCTCCATGTATTTTTCCTGGTGCACAAGGGCGCGGTACATGGTTTCCTGGTAGAGGTCTCGTGCGGTTTCCGAATCTCTGGTAAGCACTATTGCAAATGGCTTCAGGAAGTCAGACTGATGCAGCAACAGGTCAGCAAATTCGGGGGAAGACATCTTTGACTGATTTTACTTATAGCTAATTTAAACAAAAATTGTGGGAAATCCTAAAATAGCCTGCTGATATAATGGGAAACAATTATTTTGCTGATTTTCATTCTGCTAATGCAAATATGTTATTTTTAATAGATTTGCACCTGATTTGCCCATGCCCCGCAGGGTGAAATAAGTTGATGGAGGTTTTGTTAATTAATCGAGAAAGTCATTTTTGAATTCATGCTCAGGAGAATATTACTGTTACAGCTGTGTTTATTAGTTGGGTTCATAGGAGTTACCCATGCTCAGGTGCCGACGGCAACGATGTCCAGGGATCAATTGAAGCAAGTAAAGGTGGATGAGTTGTCTGACGACCAGATACGGCAGCTGGTAAGCGAGATGAAGAAGAACAAGATCACTTTTGACCAGGTGGATGAGTATGCGGCGCAGAATGGGATACCGGATACGGAGGTGACAAAGCTCAAGATACGTATACAATCGATGGGGCTGGATAACGAGCTGACAGATAATGCAGGCAAGGATTCGAGTAAGGAAACCATTGACGAATCATCCCGCCAGGTAAATGATACAACCGACTACTGGGACCAGAAGCTCCGCCGCCTTAGGAGTAAGGAGGATTATGAACGGGAGCTTCGCCGGAGAAAGATCTTTGGTACTGAGTTGTTCAGCAATAAGAACCTGACCTTTGAGCCCAACCTTCGGATGCCTACCCCGCCAAACTATCGCATAGCAACGAATGATGAATTACTTATAGATGTATACGGTTATTCTGAGGTGCAGCACCAGCTCAAGGTTACTCCGGACGGATATGTACGCATTCCTTACCTGGGCCCTGTTTATGTGAATGGTTTGACGATGGAGGAGGCCCGTACCAGGATTACCAAGCAACTTTCTACTATTTACGGCGGTATAAAAACAGGGAATACTTTTGTGCAGGTGTCATTAGGCAGCATTCGAAGCATAAGAGTGTTACTGATCGGTGAAATTGAGCGTCCCGGCACTTATAGTCTTCCCAGTCTCGCCACGGTAGCCAATGCGTTATATGTATCCGGGGGGCCTGGTGAGAATGGCTCTTTCCGTAATATACAGGTAATACGTAATGGGCAAACGGTAGCTACTTTTGACCTGTATGACTTTATAACCCGGGGTGATCTTACCAATAATGTGGTGTTGCAGGATCAGGATATTGTAAAGGTCAATCCCTACAAAACACGTGTTGAGCTGGTAGGTGAAGTGAAACGCCCGGCCATCTTTGAAGCAAAGGAAAATGAAAGTCTGCAGCAAATACTTGACTATGCTGGCGGGTATACAGACAAGGCTTATCGTGAAATGATCCGTGCCAACCGTGTCAACAATCGCCAGCGGGAAGTTGTAAATGTGCCGGCTGCTCAGATAGCCAGTATTCAGCTCAGATCTGGCGATCAGTTTTTTATTGATTCTATTCTGACCCGTTTTATTAACAGGGTCACTATTTCGGGAGCGGTGTTCCATCCCGGTGATTATGCGCTTGAAGAGGGAATGACGGTGGGTGACCTTATCCGAAAGGCAGACGGGATAAAAGAGGAAGCCGCCCTTACCCGTGGTGTGATCCGCCGTTTGCAGGCTGACTATACGCCGTCCATGATCAGCTTTAACGTGGCTGAGGTGGTAGCCGGCCGCCAGAACCTGGCTTTACGGCGGGAGGACAGCGTGGTAGTATACTCCAAGATGGCGCTTCGCGAATTGTACCAGGTAAAGATAAACGGAGAGGTCAATCAACCCGGCCAGTATGTATATGCAGACAGTATGCAGCTGGAAGACCTCATACTGATAGCCGGCGGCCTGAAAGACGCCGCTTCTCTGAAGCATGTGGAGATCTCCAGGCGTATACGCACCGGTGCAGATTCATCGGATACGCGTATGGCTATTATCCAGCAGTTTGATATCAATGCAGACCTGAGTAGTAACCCGGGCGCCGCCGCATTTAGTCTGGATCCTTTTGACGAGGTCATGGTGCGCAAGGCACCTGCTTACATAGAGCAAGCCAACATGCAGGTAGGAGGCGAGGTATTATACCCGGGACAATATGCCATTAATTCCAAACGGGAGCGTATTTCTGATGTAATACGACGTGCTGGCGGCCTCAGGCCCGAAGCCTATTCCGAAGGAGCTGTGCTTTTGCGTAAGACATTCGTAAATGAATCGGACAGCGCTTACCTCACTAATAAACTGGAGGTATTCTATAATAAAATGCAGGACAGCTCGGATATCATCCGGTTAAAGAGTGCTATGGAGCGCAAAGAGCAATTGCTGGGCATTAACCTTGATCAGATATTAAAGAACCCGGGTTCCAAGTACGACCTGCTGGTGGAAGAAGGAGATGTTCTCAAAGTTCCCAAAAAGCTACAGACCGTGCAGGTTTTCGGGGAGATTTACTTTCCGAAGAAAGTGCGCTTCGAAAGGAACATTAGCTTCAGAGACTATATTCGTGGCGCTGGCGGCTTTACCACACAGGCACTGAAAAGAAGGAGCTATGTTGTTTATGCTAATGGCGAGGTAAAGAATACACGGAAAGTGCTCTTTTTTAATAGTTACCCTAAGGTAAGGCCAGGAGCGGAAATATATGTGCCTACGAAGCGCGAACGCAAGGGGCTTAGCGGACAGGAGGCTATAGGAATAGCCAGTGGCCTCGCCTCGGTGGCACTGATCGTTATTACGCTACTCGACAGGATTAAATAATTAGTTAAAAAATGGGCGCCTCATCGTGTAAAATCGCTGTGATTGGTCTGGGGTACGTGGGCTTACCACTGGCTATTGAGTTTGGTAAAAAATATAAAGTAATTGGGTTCGATATAGACGCGGACCGTATTTCGGAATTAAAAGCAGGCAAGGATCATACCCAGGAGGCGGATCTGGATGCCCTGCGTTCCGTGTTACGGGATGGCACCGATGATAATGGAACAGGGCTGAGGTGCTCTGCTGACGTAGCGGCATTATTTGAAAGCACCATTTATATTATTACGGTACCTACTCCGCTTAACCAGTTTAAATCTCCTGATCTCAGGCCTTTATTGCAGGCTTCTGCTATGGTGGGGAGCGCTCTGAAAAAAGGAGACCTGGTCATTTACGAATCTACAGTCTATCCGGGATGTACAGAAGAAGATTGTGTGCCTGTACTAGAAAGAACATCCGGGCTTAGATTCAATGTAGATTTCTTTTGCGGATATTCTCCTGAACGGATTAACCCGGGAGACAGTGTGAATACACTTACAAAAATCAGGAAGGTAACTTCTGGCTCCACACCGGAAATTGCCAACCAGGTAGACGCGCTGTACAGCAGTATTATCACTGCCGGGACTCATAAGGCTCCCAGTATAAAGGTGGCGGAAGCATCTAAAGCAATTGAGAATGCTCAACGCGACATAAACATCAGTTTTGTAAATGAACTGGCGCTTATATTTGACAGGATGGGGATTGACACGATGGATGTAATTGACGCGGCAGCAACCAAATGGAATTTTCTGAGGTATAAGCCAGGATTGGTGGGTGGGCACTGTATCGGAGTTGATCCTTATTACCTGGCTTACAAAGCGGAGGCACTAGGCTATCATCCCCATGTCATCCTCTCTGGCAGACGGGTGAATGATAACATGGGAATGTTTGTTGCCAATAAGGTTATCAAACTAATGATACAAAAAGGGCATAAGATTGGGGGAGCCAGGGCCCTGATCCTCGGGATCACTTTTAAGGAAAATTGTCCGGATATAAGAAATTCCAGGGTGATAGATATTTATAACGAACTGATCCAGTTTGGTTTAAATGTAGATGTCCATGACCCATACGTGGATGTAACAACTGTGAAACGGGAATACGGGATCCTCCTGCAGGAGGTGCTGGATCAACGATATGATGCGATCATACTGGCTGTGGCGCATGAAGAATTCAGGAAACTAGATTATGCCGCATTAAAAAATACGGAAAAAGGTGTCATTTTTGACACAAAGGCGTTCCTGGAGAGGGAGCTGGTTGACGGACGGCTATAAATTTTAATTAAGCGATTATAAACGTACATGCAAGAGACCAATAAAACAGCGGACCAAAGAGACGATCAGGTTTCAATGAAGGAACTGATAATGGGGATTGGAGCATGGTGGCGATATTTGTTAAGCAAATGGCTGACAATTGTAATAATGGGGGTCGTAGGGGCCGGTCTCGGTTTAACCTACGCTTTTTTTGAAAAGGTGGATTATGTGGCGGAACTGACTTTTGTGCTGGAAGATAGCAAATCCGGGTCTCCCCTTGCAGCTTATGCCGGCCTTGCTTCCCAGTTTGGTATTGACCTCGGTGGATTGTCTTCAAGCGGTGTGTTTGAGGGGGATAACCTGCTGGAATTTTTGAAATCCAGGTTGATGATTGAAAAGACGCTTTTATCTCCGGTAACGGTGAATAACCAGAAAAAAAGCCTTGCAGATCTGTATACTGAGATATATGAGCTTGATAAAAAATGGGCAAAGAATCCCGATCTGAAAGATATACATTTTCCATTAGGGCTTCCGCGGTCAAAGTTTAGTCTCAAACAGGACAGTCTGCTGAACGTGCTGCAGGAAAAAATAGTCAAGAAGCATCTGCTTGTAGAGAAGCCTGACAAAAAGCTCAGCTTTGTAGCCGTAACATGTACTTCAAGGGATCAGATCTTCTCAAAATCATTTACTGAGCGGCTGGTTAGGGAGGCAACGGATTTTTATGTAATTACAAAAACAAAGCGTTCCCAGGTAAACGTAGACAAGCTGCAGGTTACAGCAGATTCACTCGAACTGCTGCTGAATCGTAAGACTTACTCTCTTGCGGAACTAAAGGATCTGAACCAGAATCCTGCTAGGCAGGTAGCTAACGTTAGCTCTGAAGTGCAGACGAGAGATAAAATGGTGCTGCAAACCATATATGCTGAAGTGATCAAGAACCTGGAAATCAGTAAAATGTCAATGGCGCAGGAAACGCCTGTTGTTCAGATAGTTGATTCTCCTATCCTGCCTCTGAACGAAGACAAAATAGGGAAGGTGAAGGGGATATTGATCGGAGGTTTTCTGGCAGGCTTTTTCACTGTGATGTGGCTTACGGTGAGAAGGCTTTATCGACAGTTGATGAGCTAGTATAATTATAAACCAAATATCCATAAAAACGTTTACAATATCTATAATTACCTAACAAATGCTGGATTTAAACGAAAAAAGTATATTGATAACAGGCGGAACCGGCTCCTTTGGCAAAGCTTTTACTAAGATTGTTCTGGAAAGGTGGCCGCACATAAAGAGACTTGTTATCTTTTCCCGTGATGAACAGAAACAATTTCAGATGGCTCAGGAATATCCTGTCAGCAAGTACCCCATGATCCGCTTTTTTATTGGAGATGTAAGGGATTATAACCGGGTAAAAAGGGCATTAAAAGGCGTTGACTACGTTATACATGCAGCTGCCATGAAGCATGTGCCGATAGCAGAGTATAACCCGATGGAATGTATAAAGACCAATATCATTGGTGCAGAAAATATCATAGACGCTTGCCTGGAAACCGATGTACAGAAAGTGGTGGCGCTCTCAACAGACAAGGCTGCGGCCCCTATAAATCTATATGGGGCAACTAAACTTGCATCAGACAAACTTTTCATAGCAGCCAATAATATAAGAGGCTTGAATCCTATCACCTTTTCAGTGGTGAGATATGGCAATGTTATGGGATCAAATGGCTCCGTTATACCGTTCTTCCTTAATAAAAGAAAGGAGGGGATACTGCCTATAACAGATCCGAGTATGACCAGGTTCAATATTTCATTGGCGGATGGTGTGGAAATGGTGCTGCATGCACTTGACACTGCATGGGGCGGGGAACTTTTTGTACCCAAGATCCCGTCTTACAAGATCACTGAGGTGGCAACAGCGATAGGTCCTGACTGTGAGCATAGAATAGTGGGGATCCGTCCGGGTGAAAAGATCCACGAAGAGATGATCACTTCTTCGGATTCTTTCAGCACATTCGACCTGGGTAAGTACTATGCCATTATCCCCCAGGTTCCAAGATGGACCGTAGAAGATTTCGCTGCGCACTTTAGCGCAAAGAAAGTTCCGGAAGGATTCCGTTACAATTCAGGGGAAAATACCGAGTGGCTGACAGTTGAGAATATCAGGAAATTAATCAGGGAACATGTGGACCCAACATTTGAAGTATGATCACTATGGAAAATAAAGTAATACCGTATGGCCGACAATGTATTAGCCCGGAAGACATACAGGCCGTTACAGAAACGTTGTTGGGGGACTATCTTACCCAGGGACCTAAGATTCAGCAATTCGAAGAAGCATTTGCAAAGTATGTGGATGCAAAGTACGCGGTAGCGGTATCTAATGGGACTGCCGCGCTGCATCTGGCGGCTATGGCGTTGAAAGTCAGCGAAGGGTCCAGGGTGATTACCTCTCCTATTACTTTTGCTGCATCAGCAAATTGTATAGGCTACTGTGGTGGAGAAGTAGTATTTGCGGATATAGACCCCGAGACTGCCCTGTTGGATGTCGGCAAGGTGAGAACATTATTGCAGGCATCACCTAAGGGTACGTACGGCGGTATCGTAGTGGTAGATTTTGCCGGTAAAGCTGCAGATCTGGAGGCATTTCGCCGTCTGGCCGATGAGTACGGTTTATGGATAATAGAAGATGCCTGCCATTCACCTGGTGGTTACTTCACTGATAGTAGTGTCCGGCAGCAGCGTTGCGGAAATGGAAGCTTCGCAGATGTTGCTGTTTTTTCCTTTCATCCTGTAAAGCATATAGCTTGCGGGGAAGGTGGCATGATCACAACCAACAGTAAGGAGATCTATGACAAACTGATCTTACTCAGAACGCATGGTATCACTAAAGACCCTTCGTTGCTGCATGAAAATCACGGGGGCTGGTATTATGAAATGCAGGAGCTGGGCTTTAATTACCGCCTCACCGATTTTCAGGCTGCGCTGGGCCTTTCCCAACTCGGCAAGGCAGATAAAGGATTAGAACGCAGGAAAGAACTGGTAAAACGGTACGATGCGGCATTTAACGGCAGCAAGGTTGATAATGTTATTGGTAAGTATGACGAAGGACATGCTTATCATTTATACATTATCAAGGTGGATGACAGAAAAGGATTGTATGATTATTTAAAAAAGTACAATATCTATGCTCAGGTACATTACATACCGGTACATCTGCAGCCCTACTACTTAAAGCAGGGTAATAAAAAGGGAGATTTTCCGCTGGCAGAGGCATACTACGAAAAATGTCTGAGCTTGCCCATGTACCCCACTTTAACAAACGAGGAACAGGATTTTGTCATAGAAAAGGTCCTGTCGTATTTTAAATAAGATACAAGCCATATGAAAAATCTGGCCATCATACCCGCTAGGGGAGGCAGCAAGCGAATTCCAAGAAAAAATATAAAACAGTTCCTCGGGAAACCCATCATTGCATATTCTGTTCAGGCTGCTCTGGATTCAGGACTTTTTGATGAAGTGATGGTTTCGACAGATGATGAGGAAATTGCTTCCATTGCACGCGAGGCTGGAGCGCAGGTGCCGTTTTTCCGTTCACAGGAGAACGCAAATGACTACGCAACATTGGCAGACGTAGTGCTGGAAGTTGTGGCGTGGTATGAAAAAAACAGAACGAGGCCGGAGAATATATGTTGCGTACTTGCCACTGCCCCCTTTGTAACTGCCACCAGGTTAAAAGAGGCATATAACAAGCTGGTGAAAGAACAGCGGTATGCCGTTTTCCCGGTGGCGAAATTTTCCTATCCCATTCAGCGTGCCTTACAGGTAAATCCCTTCAGTGGTACTGTCAGTATGTTGCATCCTGAGAATCTGACGGCTCGGTCTCAGGACCTTGAAGATTACTTTCATGATAGCGGCCAGTTCTATTGGGCTAATGTAAACGTCCTGAAGACTGGGAAAAGCTTTCTTACTGCCAATACCGGTATCGTGGAATTGCCGCAAAGTGAGGTGCAGGATATTGATAGTGAAGATGACTGGATAATTGCAGAACAGAAGTATTTGTTGATGAATAAATAGTTTGGAGATAACATGATGCGTAAAGTTTTGCTCCGGGCGGATGGAGGAACAGAAATGGGACTAGGGCATATCGTTCGATGTTGCGCTCTTGCAGGTATGTTGAAGGATTATTTTGAATGCCATTTTTTGGTAAGGGCGCCATCTCCGGCCATGAAGGACCTGATACTTCAGTCCTGTACCGGAATATCCGAGCTTTCCGCCGGTGTGCCCTATAATGAGGAAGCCCGGTTATGGACATCGTCACTTTCCGGTGATGAAATTGTTGTTCTCGATGGCTATTATTTTGATACAGCGTATCAGCAGGAGATCAGAAGCAAGGGATGTAAGCTGGTGTGCATAGATGATATACACAGTTATCATTTTATTGCCGATGTTATTATAAACCATGCGGGGGGAATTAATGCGTCTGATTACTCGGCGGAAACTTACACTAAATACTGTCTGGGCTTGAAGTATGCGCTGATAAGGAAGGAATTCCTGGATGCGGCTCCTTCTAAAACACAGGTTTCCGCCGACCCAAACAGTATCTTCTTATGTCTTGGAGGTGCTGACCCGAACAATGTCACACTGGAAATATTGAAATACCTGTCTGCTATTAATCCACAGTACTATTTTGAAGTAATAGTAGGAGCGGCTTATCGCTTTGGTGATAGCCTGCGTGCATTTGCTATGGAAAGCAGACTCCGGATTAATATTCACTCTTCGCTGAACGCATCGGATATATTGGCGTTAATGCGGCGATGCGGGATCGCCATATGCCCGCCCAGTACGGTGAGTATAGAATACCTGGCAGTAAATAACGGGCTCCTCTTTTTAAAGAAGATTGCCGAAAATCAGGCTACATTTTATAAGTACCTGGTAAATGGCAATTTTGCTTTTGATATAAGTGCTTTTGAGCAGAAGTTGTTGAATGGAAGACAGAAAACTGACCTGACGGACCTCGACGGGCTTCAAAAGGCCCGGCTTTTGGAAATTTTCAATAACTTACAGTATGCAAATTAAGCTCTCAGCCCTCTCTTATGACGAGATAGAAATGGTACGAACATGGCGGAACTCGCCGTTCGTAGCACAATATATGTATAGAGATGATTATATTTCCAAAGAGCAGCAGGAAAAATGGTTTGAGAAAGTGAAAGCAGACCCGTCATGCTCTTATTGGATCATAGAACATAACGAGGAGAAGTTAGGACTTGCCTCCGTTACTAGTATTGATCCTGTTAATAAGAGATGTTTCTGGGCCTTTTATTTGAAAAGTGAAGAGTATGCAGGAAGTGGGATTGGAGCAATGGTTGAGTATTTTGTTATTAATCATGCCTTCGACAAGTTATTAATGAATAAGATTTGTTGTGAGGTTTTTTCCTTTAACGAGAAGGTGGTGCTTTTACATGAGAAATTCGGCTTCCGGAGAGAAGGGCTATACAGGCAACATATATTCAAGAACGGTCAGTTTGAAGATGTTGTTGCTATGGGGCTGTTAAAGGAGGATTGGGGACATTTGAAGGAGCGATTTGACAAAATGTTTAAGAATAAAATATTCGAATATGGAGTTCAAGGATTTTAAAATACAATTTGTTGACCAGCTACTTGATGTAGACAGCGATACGATTTCCGGGACTTCTGTGGTCCGCCAGATACCCTCATGGGATTCTATGACGGCAATGGCGGTTGTGGCAATGGTTGAAGACAATTACCATGTTAAAATAACCGATACAGACTGGAAGGGGATTATCACATTGAACGATTTATATGAATTAGTAAAATCAAGGATGTAATATGGATGCTTATATCACTGCAATCTCCTATTATTTGCCGGAGAAAGAGCTTACAAATGAATTGATCAGTGCTGATTTTCCTGAGTGGGGAGTTGAAAAGATATCTCAGAAAACAGGCATTTATACGCGTCATATTGCAAACAAGGATGAATTTGCGAGTGATCTGGGCGTGAAAGCAGCACTCCGGCTTTTTGACGAACATAATATCGACCGCTCTACTATAGACTTTATCCTGTATTGTACTCAAAGCCCCGATTATTTTTTGCCAACAACAGCCTGTATAATTCAGAACAAGCTTCAGTTGCCAACGGGCATTGGCGCGCTGGACTTTAATCTGGGTTGTTCAGGTTTTGTATACGGGATAGGTTTGGCCAAAGGGCTGATCGCAACAGGATCAGCAAAAAATGTATTACTGATAACCGCCGAAACCTATAGTAAGTTTATACATCCAAAAGACAAAAGTAACCTGACGATATTTGGCGATGCCGCTGCTGCGACCCTGATAACAAAAGAGCCGGGTATGTTTAAGATCGGCAACTTTGTATACGGAACGGATGGCAGCGGAAGCGAGAACCTGATCGTAAGGAATGGGGGTATTAAAAACCGTGATCTGAATGGTGAGGATGAATCAGGCGAAGAGGGTTTTAAGCGGAATGATAATAACCTCTACATGAACGGGCCTGCCATATTCCAGTTTACCACTCAGGCGGTTCCGGAGCTGATTAGTAAAACCCTGGCTGCAAATAACATTGCCAGGGAAGATATAGATATGTTCATTTTTCATCAGGCTAACAAATACATGCTTGATTTTATAAGGAAGAAGATAGGCATTGCTGAAAGCAAATGTTTTTATTTTCTGGAGGATTGTGGCAATACTGTTTCTTCAACAATCCCTATTGCTCTCAATGGTGCACTGGCGGAAAGTAAAGTGAATTCAAACAGTAAAATATTACTTGCTGGTTTTGGCGTTGGTTATTCCTGGGCTGGCTGTGTTTTAAATTAATTTAACTATGAGTATTATCAAAATTAGTGATTCGATAAAAATAGGAACGGATTATAAGCCCTTTATAATCGCCGAAATGAGCGGTAATCATAACCAGTCATTGGAGAAGGCGATGAATATTGTAAAGGCCGCCGCAGACGCCGGTGCTCACGCAATCAAGCTGCAAACATATACTCCGGATACGATAACCATTGATCATAAAGGAGGCTTATTTGATATTAATGATAGTAAATCACTGTGGAAAGGCCGGAATCTGTATGACCTGTATAAAGAGGCGATGACTCCCTATGAATGGCACAAACCTATTTTTGAATATGCACGGGAGCTTGGGATCATATGTTTCAGTACTCCCTTTGATGAGAGTGCAGTGGATATGCTTGATGAGCTGGGGGCTCCCTGCCATAAAATAGCATCATTCGAGAATAACCATCATCCTTTGCTGAAAAAAATAGCATCTACAGGCAAACCCGTTATTATGTCAACAGGGATATCCACTCTTGGGGATACAGAGGAAAGTGTAGAAGTGCTGCGGCAAAACGGTTGTAACGACCTTGTTTTATTAAAATGTACCAGCACTTATCCAGCGACTCCGGAAAATACCAATTTACGTACCATACCTTACCTGAAGGACATCTTTAAGTGTGAGGTAGGCTTGTCTGATCACACTATGGGTATAGGGGCTGCTGTTGCCGCCATTGCACTGGGTGCAAGAGTGATTGAGAAGCATTTTTGCCTGAGCCGCGCAGAGGGAGGGGTAGACAGCGCATTTTCATTGGAGCCTCATGAGTTCAAGCTGTTGGTGGAAGAAACCGAACGGGCTTATCTTTCCCTGGGTGGTGTACAGTACGGCATACAGGAAGCGGAAAGGGCAAGCAAGAATTTCAAACGATCTATTTATGTTGTAAAAGATATAAAAGAAGGAGAGTTGTTTACAGCGGAGAATATACGTATTATAAGGCCTGGAGACGGATTACATCCGAGATACTATGAGCAATTATTAGGTAAGCCCGCATTGAAAGATTTCAAAAGAGGTATGCCTCTGACAACAACAATATGATTTAAGAGCCGTCGTAGCTTGCCCTACAGACGGCGCTATCTTTATAGCTAAATTTCGTAGGATGAGGATTGAGAGCATTCGGAATGTTTTGATGAATAAAAACATACGGTTTATCTTCTCAAGATATTTTATCTATTTGATTCAATTCGGCAATTCAATTTTCATTGCAAAGTATCTGGGCCCATATTTCTTCGGTATCTGGGGCTTTATACTGCTGGTGGTACAGTACCTTACGCAAATTAACTTTGGACTCCCGTATTCACTGAATGTGAAGCTTGCCACCTTTGAAGGAAAGAGTGAAAAAAGGCAGGTGGAGTATTTGGGTAATGCCTTGCTCCTTGTTTTTTTGCATTCATTGTTTATACTGCTGTTGGCAATAGTTGTTGCTTTCCTCGATGTGCCTATCTTCCATAAATTTAATTTTTATCCATATATATATTGGGTAGTAGCTATATCAATTTTGCAGAATCTAAACCTGGTAATGATTTGCGCTTACAGGGTAAAAAGTTCCCTTGGCCTCATCACTTTTTACCAGGCTGCAATGCCATTATTGAGCCTCGCTGTGTGCTTTTTCTGGCACGAGTATCAGCTGCTATATGCGTTGATTTTTTCGCAGTTAGTAAGCTATCTGTTGTCCCTGATCTTTTTCCTGAATAGAACGCCTGTTAAGCTCAATTTCCGGATCAGGTACACTATTCAGAAAGATCTGCTCAAAAAGGGAATGGCCTTGTTATTGTACAATGCAAGCTTTTATTTTATTATGATCGTAACAAGGACATTTGTTGGTTACTATTTTAGTGTAAAAGAGCTTGGGTATTTTTCATTCGCCGTTAATCTCGCACAGGCCGTTTTCCTCGCATTGGACACGATCTCATTCCTGGTTTTCCCGAAACTTATTAACCGGTTCAGAAACAAACAGGGAGAGGCGCTTTATGAAAACGTAGAACATGTACGTGGCACTTACAGCCTGGTGGCCCATTTGCTGATATTTTCCTTTATGCTGGCTTTCCCGGTAATATTAATATTCCTGCCAGAGTATTATGAATCGTATAAGTCCTTTGCACTATTGTCTATTAGTATGGCATTATTGTCGGGTAGTTTTGGCATTTCAACTTTATTCATCTCCTTCGGCAAGGAACTATTGCTGGGGAAGGTTGCCCTTGGGGCATTTTTCCTGAACCTGGTGCTGGTATGGGTTATTTCCAGGAGCTCCTCAGCTTTCTATGCACTTTGTTTTGCGCCTTTGTTTACTTATTTAATCTATTCCTGCCTTTTACGGTATTTTTATGGCGTGCTTTTCCTTAAGAGAAATAGTGTTCGGGATGTGATCCGGAGCCTGGATACCAGGTTGCTGGTACCAACGCTATTACTTACGGTAGCTATAGTTATGGATAGTACTGCCGGACAGGTATTTGCTTATTTGATGGTACTGCTTTTAAATATCAAGAGAATGAAGAGCCTGCTGCCGGTCATTCAGAATCTTGTAAATAATCCATCATTATTTAAGATTTAGTATGGGAAGAGAAACACATGTTTACGTCTGCTCAAAACCACTGCAGTATTTCAACGTTCGTAATTTACCTAAGCGAACGGAGAATACTAATATTCTTATTATAGAGAATAGATTCAAGGATGCGGAGCACTTCTATAAAAATGTGGTTGAGTATGATGACAGCTGGAATGAGATATTGTTTGTAGAGAATCGATGGCGAGTATTTTTGCTTTGCCTGTTTAAATACAGGCCCGCTTCATTTTTTTATTATCTTGACTGGTTCCTGTTCCCTGCATTAATGATCTATTTCCTGCCATGTAAGCACATCTACATATATGAGGAGGGTTTTGGAAGTTATCGCTCAGACAGCTTCAACCGCCTAGGAGATGTTAAAAAGAAAATAAGAAGCTTGCTTCGGATCAGTGAATATCCGGGCTTTCATCCGAGGGTAAAGGGAATGTTTGTTTATTGTACGGCGTATTATTTAAAAAAATTTATTCCGCATAGCGGAGGACGGAACATCCGTGCTTTGTCTTTCAATCTCCCATTCTTTGATATGGTGGAAAAGGATCAGGCCCTGGCTCGGAACGTCTTTCGATTTGACCTCCGGAAATCGTTCCCTTATATTAGTAGTAAACGGGTGGCTTTATACATCACTTCCTGGCCATTTGAGGAGCATCTTTTTGCACAGATCGATCTTGGCCTGTATGACTTTTGTTTAATAAAACCTCATCCGTTTATTGAGGATATGCATGTCTTCGATCCGTGGAAGAGCGACAAAGTGGTAGTGGTCGAATCAGTGATATTGTCTGAATTTTTAATACAACAGTTAACGGATGAGAACAATATGGTTGATATTTACCACTCTAATTCTTCATCGGTGCTATATATTAATGAGCATCCCAATATAGGTAACGTTATAAATCAGACAACGGGATCCACAGAGTTTGACGTAATTTATGCGGGTGTACAGGCTGAATGTAAGGTGTGAGCTTTTTATAGCCAGTATTGACCGGATTATAAGCATTTCAACGGTTTTAATTGGGTAATTCAAAAGTCATATCGGTATCAGGAATGGGGGGAGCATTAGTGGCTTTCCTCCTGACGGCTAATATGTTGCTCCCGCTTCCTTTGGATAAGATATTGATGGCCTTACTGGTAGTGGTGATCTGCTGGATGTCGCCGGAGAACCTTAAGCAGCCCAGCGAAAACTACGTATTGTACCTGTGTGTATGCCTTGTTTGCTTACTAAGTGCAGTAGTGAACCTCGTGATAAAACCTATTCCATTGTTTCCGATAATAGCGCTTGCTTTTGTATTCCTTTCCGTGCGAAACGAAAAGCTGATGGACGCTTTTTATAAAGCACTTACTTTTCATATATTGTTAGGACTGGTGTTTTTGGGGCTGTCTTATATAAACGAAGATATTCCCTTCTACACTTCTCTTAAGGCGAAGGGAATACCTTTTATCCACACACCACTGGGATTTGTTTCCACAGTGCAGGTTTTTGGCACTTTGTGCATCATCTGGCTAATTATTTATTTTGAGAGAAAGAAAGATACAACGTACAAAAAGCCTTCCCGTTTCCTATACGCGGTAATCACCCTGGCGTTGATATTGACGTTTAACCGGTCTACCTATCTTTTTTATTTTATACTCCTGGCTTTTAAAGATAGGAAGCTATTATATCTATATCTTTTGTTGCTGGCACTGATCGTTTTGTTTCTGGTCAGGGCTGGGCTGGATGGAATATTTTTTAACACGCAAACTTTAACATCGCGGTCGGAACTGCTGGAAGGTTTCAATTTATCTTTTTGGAAGGAAGGAAGCCTGATGACCTACATTTTTGGAAAGGGAGATAATTTTCTAACAGCCGATGTACTTAACCGTGTAAAGTGGGATTACCGACAGGATATCGAAAATGGCTATGCGATGTTATTGCATACATATGGTTTTCTGGGCCTGTCAGTATTTATATTATCGGGGATAGTGTTTGTACTTAAATTAGCAATGGAGCAGCGATGGTATCTGGCAGCTGTTGTTGGCTATTATTTCTTCGTTTCAAGTTTCTTTACTCAGGAATTCGTTGTTACCTCTTTTTATATTTTTACATTAGTCGTCTTAATTATAAGAAAAAACACACCTTCCGGAGGTATCAGTACATATGAAACTACTCGTTATAAATCCGTCTGCTGATTTGTATGGAGCGAACAGAATATTAGTAAATACACTCGAATTTTTGCAGCTGGAGTGCGAAATTATACTTCTATTGCCCTCAGACGGTCCTTTGGTACAATTTCTGAAGGAACGACAACTGAAAGTTAAAATAGTGACTTTTGACGATATACCCACCATCGGACGTTCTAAATTGAAGGGAAAGGGAATCTTCTCTTTGTTCGGGAGCACTTACAGATCATTTGTTTTTTTGAAAAGGTTGAAGAAACAATATAATATTGATTACGCATATGTTAATACACAGGCTGAGCTGCTTTCGCTGAAACTTTGTAAATGGATTGGACTGCCTGCGTTGCTGCATGTGCATGAGATCGTTGACCATCCCCGGCTGCCGGCAAAATTGATCAACAAGGCCTCTCTCAAATGGGCAGACAAGATCATAGCTGTTTCTAGTCCGGTGCGGGAGAATTTACTGGCTATGGGTAGTGTGCCCAGGCACAGCAATAAAGTAAGGGTTGTGCTGAATGGAATTGTTGATCCCTTGGAGAAAGTAGAACCAACGGGCATGGTAAAGGAGCCGGATCAGAAGATAGTGATCTCTCTGATCGCAAGGATAAAGCCGGATAAGGGGATCTGGTTTTTTCTGGATGCTATCGCGGGCTTGCCTGCGGAAGTGGCCGACAAATGTATGTTCAATATCGTAGGCGGCGCTCCTCCGTTCGGTGCCCACCTCATCGGGAAGCTTAAAGACGATCTCAGCGTACACAAATACGGCCGGTTGATCCAGTATCGGGAATTTATGCCGGATGTTTCCGCATTGCAGTACAGTTCGGATATCCTGGTGGTGCCCTCTTTGATGAGGGATCCTTTTCCAACTACTATCCTGGAAGCAATGGCGTTGGGAAAACCTGTGATAGCCACTAATGGTGGCGGCGCTGTCCAGTCGGTAGACCATGGGAATACCGGGTACCTTATCAATCCCGGGGACGTATCGGCGTTCGTAAATTATTTAATTTTACTGATACAGGATGGGGAGTTGAGGAAAACAATAGGAATGCAGGCCAGAAGACAGTATTTGGAAAAGTTTACCATGGATGTGTTTAGGAAAAATTTTTTAAGTACATTTAATTTCTTGCAACATGAAAAGAGTTAACCTGACGGTAGTAGGCGCATTATTGATCATTTCAAATTGTTGTACTGCCCAGTCCCCGACTGCAAAGTTTGAAAGTTTTCCAAATGTCAGCCCTTTTCCTAAATCTGATCCGGATAAATGGCAGCAATTAAGACAGGATTTTACGTTATCTGCTGCAGATTTCGACAGCAGGCTTAGCTACAACAAGTATCCGGTTACCAACGGGAGCTCAAATATCAGCGTAAGCGGATGGAAGGGAGAGAGGGTGAACTGTCTGCTTGTGGTGAGCAGTAAGAAAGATATAAATCTTGTAAAAACAACGGTTAGCGATCTAAAGGCAGACAATGGCGCTACAATTGGTGCAAATAGTTGCAATATAGGCTATGTCTACTATGTAGTAGGAGACAATTCAAGAGGTATTTGTCATAAAAAGGATATCAAGTATGATGATATTATCGTGCCCGACGTTATAGATTTCAATGGAGGCAGTTCTTTTGTGAAGCCTTTTACCAACCGGCCCATATGGATCAGTTTTACAATACCTCAGAGTGCAAGCCCGGGCAGCTATAAAGGGAAGATCACTGTATCACTGGATGGCCGGCCATTTACTTCCAATATTTTAGTGAAAGTTTTAAACAGGACGATGCCGCCGCCGGTTGACAGGAAATTTTTCCTTGACCTGTGGCAATACCCATTGACAGAAGCAGAATATTATAAAGTAAAGCCGTGGTCCGACCAGCACTTTAACCTTATGAAGCGCTCAATGATACAGCTTAAGGATGCGGGGCAAAAGGTGATAACAACAAGTTTCTTTTGGGATATGTTCAATTCTACCCCGAGAAAGGCAGAAGATATGATGATCAAGGTTATTAAGAAGAAAGATGGGCAATGGGACTATGATTTTGATAATTTTGACCGGTGGGTGCAGTTCATGATGAGTCTTGGGATAAAAGATCAGATCACCTGTTATGGTCTTGCACCCTTAAATTACAGGTATCATTATTTTGATGAGGGCACAGGACAGTTAGCATATTTTTCCCAGGGAGTGAATGGAGCGGACTATAGAAAGTTCTGGACGCCATATCTCCAGGCATTTGAAAAACATCTTAAAGAAAAGGGGTGGTTTGAGATCACTACTTTGGGTATCGATGAAAAAGAACTGAGTGTACTTACCGTGTTGATCGACTTTATAAAGAGCCAGGACAAAGATTGGAAAATATCCGTAACAGGGAAATATTTTCCGCAGATACAGGATAATGTGTACCATTATGCCGTTATCTCCAACCAGCAGGTTCCCGATGCGGATTTGGCCGGGAGGAAAGCAAAAGGGTATATTACCACATTTTATACCAGCTGCTGGGAGCTCTTTCCTAATACGTTTGTTATGTCAGATCCCATTGATGCAACCTGGTTAAGCTGGAATGCTGCCAACCGCAGCCTCGATGGCTATTCACGGTGGGCATATGATTATTGGTCTATGGGTAAAAATGCTCTTGTGGATGTTCGTTCTACCTTGTCTGCCGGAGATAATTTCATCATCTATCCATCCGGATATAGCTCTATAAGGTTCGAAATGTTGAAAGATGGAATTGAAGACTATGAAAAAATCTACCAGAAATCCGGGAACAGCGGTGCTGCTCCGGCCGGTAGTGTAGCCAGGCAGGTAAGAACGCTTGCAGCCCCGGTAGGGCAAAGCGACCAACTGAAGAAGAGCCTTTCAGACTTTGATTTTAAAAAAGTGAGTGCAAACCGTTCAAGGGGTTTACAAGTCCGGGAAGCCAGGGCCATGTTGGATAACTGATGGCAATAAAATTATAATACCACACATTTAAGGAATGACGAAAAAGAAGCATGTCGCCATAGTCGGAACTGTTGGATTACCGGCGAAATATGGCGGCTTTGAGACCCTGACACAAAATCTGGTGCAGCAGCTCAATGATAAATTTGATTTTACGGTTTATTGCAGCAGCAAGGTGTATAGTGAACAACATAGTGAATGGAATGGAGCTAAACTAAAATATGTCCCTTTACATGCAAACGGTATTCAGAGTATTCCGTATGATATATGCTCTATTATGTCTGCGGCCCGGCAAGCAGATGTTATTTTGATTTTGGGCGTATCAGGTGCGCTGGTGCTACCTTTTCTTGGTAGCTCAGTTAGACGTAAAATGGTAATTAACATAGATGGCCTCGAGTGGAGAAGAGTAAAATGGAACGCCATCATCCGGAGTTTTTTAAAATACTCGGAAAAGATAGCCGTAAAGTACGGAAGCATTATTATTGCAGACAATGAAGAGATCAGGCGATACGTGGAGACGAGCTACGGAAAAAGAAGCGCGCTTATCGAGTATGGTGCAGACCATATTTTTGAAGCAGGGAGAACAGGAGGAGCCTCTTCAGAGCCTCCCTATGCCTTTACAGTTTGCCGGATCGAGCCTGAGAACAATATACACCTGATCCTGGAAGCGTTCGCTGAATCCGGGAGACGTTTAAAGATCGTTGGCAACTGGGAGAAATCGCCCTACGGCCGGAAACTTTTTGAGTCATATTCCCATCATAAGGAAATAGAGCTTATTTCACCAATTTATGATCAGCGGAAACTGGACATGCTGCGTACAAACTGCAGCTTATATGTCCACGGGCATTCTGCAGGCGGCACCAACCCTTCCCTGGTAGAAGCCATGTACATCGGCCTGCCAATTGTTGCATTTGATGTATCCTATAACAGGGCTACCACCGAGAATAAGGCCTATTTTTTTAAAGATAAAGCTGAACTGGTGGAAATATTGAAGACTACAAACGATTTGGCACTCAATGAAGTGGCCCTGAAACTGAAAGAAATAGCACAAAAGAGGTATACCTGGAGGCGGATTGCCGAGAAGTATGCCGAAGTTTTTAATGGGTATATAGCCGATTAGAAATTTAATTAATTATTAATCCGTTTTTTTAAGGAAGTTTATTTGCACATAAACTTTTTTCACTACTTTTATCGTATGCCGGTTCCAGATAGGGACTTTCAGGCAGGCCCGATACCCATTACATTAAGATATCTATGAAATTTAATATTCTGCAGCCGCTTTTATGCGTTGTATTATTTTGCAGCTGTAAAAAGGACAAGGACAAAGCCTTCACAGATCAAATAGTAAATGATATTGACTCTGTTTTTACCTATGAACCAACTAAGTTTGCAGAGGGGATCAAGTTGGGGGTGATTTACAAAACTACAAACTTTGCTGCATTTACTGACATCGCTTACTACCATAATAGCTGGTATGTTGTATTTCGTGCAGGCACGTCCCACGCTAAAGGACAGGCGGGAAAGATCAAGGTGCTCAAAAGTAAGGATGGAGTTAACTGGAAGGTTTCACATATCATTGCACTTCCTGATGTAGACCTGAGAGATCCCAAATTGACAATAGACACCCTGAATGACGAGCTCTATATGAGTTTCTTTGGCCTTTCGAATAAACAGCGCCGAAACTTTCTTACAGAATACAACGCTGGCGGTTCTACCTGGAGCAGCACAGAGACGATCGATATTGAAGGAGACCCCAATAGCCAGCATATTCTCTGGCGACTTACCTATCATAAGAATAGGGTCTATTCTGCAGCCTACAAACCAGCTACTTCATCCAGCGAGATCAATAATAATATCGGTTTATATGAAAGCGAGCCAAGGTTCAGACGGTTCAAGCCTATCGGACGTTTAGATCTTGCAGGAGACCCCAACGAGGCTACTATTCGTTTCGATTCGGCCAATAGAATGTATTTTATTATCAGGACAGAAGCGTCTAACAGCCCGATTGGCATTTCAGAACCACCTTTTTACCATAAAGTAAAATGGGTGCCCGATGCTTTCATTATGAGAGTATCGTCTCCCAACTTCTTATTTTACAAAGGAAAATTATTGATAACCGGAAGAGACGGCAAAACCGGTGTGTTTAAATTATTTTCTTATGATCTGAAAACGATGAAAGTACAGAAGGTATATACGCTTCCCTCTGGCAAAGAGACCGGCTATGCAGGAATGAGCTTTAACCCGGATAACCCTGATGAGCTATTTGTCAGCTATTACGCTATCCTGCCTAACGAAAGCGTTATTTACCTTGCAAAAGTTAATATGAAGATTTTCCTCTAGAAGATGAGGTGATGCATCGGGAGTAGTATGGCACTTAGGGTGGCTCAGCACCTAGTGGTATTCCGGACCTAGTCTAACTAAGCTGATTATCATTTAATAAATAGTTTTGTATATTTGCTGAAATGCTTTATAATACGTTAACAAGCAATCCAGCTTAAAACCTTTATGACTAATAAAACCATAAGACCTTATACTGAAAGTGAAAGAAGTACGCTTTCAAGAGAAGAATTTTTGCTAATTGAGCGTGAGTTTCATGATAAGTACGCTGAAGGCCTTGATTGGAACGAAGATATAACAGATGCACTTAGTTATGAAAGAGATGAGTATGGATTAGCTGTGGAGCAGTACTTTAAGAAATTGCTGGGTGATGTTAAAGATAAAAAGATATTGGATATAGGTTCTGGCCACGGTAACACAGCGCTAAATCTGGCGCGTATGGGAGCCAGGGTAACCAGTATTGATATTGCGCCCAAACTAATAGAAGGCTGCAAGCACAGGGCGACATTGCATAAGCTGGAGATAGATTTCAGGGTAATGGACGCTTGCGAACTAAGCTTCGAAGAAGAAACGTTCGATATTATCCTGGGCTTCAGAACGATTCACCATCTGCCTAATTTAAAACAATTTTACCTGGCGGCTCATCGGTGTTTGAAAAAAGGTGGCTATTTATTAGTGGTGGAGCCACAGAAGTATAATCCTTTTGTTGAATTTGGACGCAGGTTTATAAAGAATAAGGAGGACTCGAGAACACCCACAGAACACCCTATAGTACCGGCAGATATCCGGCTGCTAAAACAGATATTTGGGAATCTTGAGAAAAAGGAGTTTGAGTTTTTTAAAGCTGCGGCCCTGTTTTTCACGATTGTTAAAATAAAAGCCTTATATAAACTATCCATCAAAGCTTTTACCGTTATAGACAATATTTTGTGGTATATTCCTTTTTTGAGGCCGTTGTACTGGCAGGTGGTGATGAAGGCAGTAAAAAAGTAGAACATCTGCTTTTAAACCGGAGCCCCGCATCGTTCCGGTTTCTGCCTAAAGCATAATGTGAGGTTCTTCCCTGGGGGTTCTTTCACTCATAGATAACACCTCGAAAATTCCGTTTTCAACTAACTTCTGAAGGAAATCTTCCGTTTCCCAGGTAGGGATGCCGATTATATTGCAGATATCTATCAGGTCGTTTGTACCGTCTGCATAGGCAATAAAATTCATCATATCCCTTACCATAGCTCCTGAGCTTTTGGTGGACATAGTGGGATATAAACCTCTTTTGCCTAGTTGTGGCTCTCCAAGCACTTTTACTTTAGGAACAAAGTTCATTTCAAAAAGTCGGATACATTTTTTATAGATCTCGAGCGATCCCCTTAATCCTTCCTCTGTTACCACGTCAAAGTTGTCAAGGGAGGTGTGATACTCGGGATAATCGCCGAATTTTGTCCTCAAAATGGAGCAGATCGGGAGATCAACGCCTGGAGCGCAGTATTGACGCTCATCGCTGCCTCTGTCCAGGAAAGTATACTTTCTGTACTTAACCGAATTATCTAAAACATGTAACGCAATTTTATCGGATAGGGTGTTTCCATACCGTGATGGTATGTATGAATAGTTCCGCTCATCTCCGACACATGAAATATTGTACCCGCCAATGACTTTACTTTTGAGATCATCAAGATGCAAGCTTAAATAAGTGATGGAACCGATCGTTTCCGGAATAAATACAAAGCGATAGCTGTATTTACGCTCTTTGTTTTCTAATATCCACTTTGCAAGAAATGTTGCCACTGCCGGACCGCTTAACTCATTATTTACCATTGACGGATGGCAGATATACGTAGAAATGAAGATCTCCTTTTCAGATGCCCCCGGTATGAGGAGTTCTCCAAAAGTAAGGGAGCCGTCTTTCAATTCGCTGTCAATAAGCACTTTGAATTTTGAGGTTCTGTTAATCTTTTTGTAGCTGTTGTAATCTATACAGAAGCCCCAGCGTTCTTTGTAGTAGGAGGTGATGTAAGGAATACCATCCGGCTGGTTTTCAAGCGTAAATAAATGTTCGTTGAGCTCTTCAAAGTCCACGATCTTATCAGTCGGGATGGCATACCCGATCAGATGAAGGTTAGATTTTTTAAAATCTATTATTTTTTCTCCTGTATTCAGATCTATTACATAGGCATCTTTAACATTCCATTCCTTGGGTACCGTCCAGTCAAATACCTGCGTACCTGAAGGCACTTCCCTGATTTGAAGGGGAATTATTTTTTGTATGATCCCTAAAGACTCTCTTACCCCATTGCCTGTTATGCTTCTTAATATTGGAAAAAGCTCTTTACAGAGAGTTATCATTGTGCCCGAAATTTTTTATGTTGTAATATTACTCGAAATCGCTGATCAATAAGTTTCTTCCTATGCGCTCGATCGATGGTATCACCCATTGTTTCGAAACCTCATCCAGCAGACAATAAGGATCTTCCTGCAGTTTTGTATAAAGAAAGTCAACAAGGGGCGCCACGCTACAGCAGCATATATGGGTGTTTCCTTCATTATACATAAATAAAATGCCTTCGTTAACCAGGTCCGCTGTTAAGCGAGACCAGTCGTATTCAAGATGAGTACCCATAGGCCTTACGTGGTATTTAAATTTTATTTGGTACGAGGCCTCCGCATCTGTAACTGTTCCATTAAATAGTTTGTCATACCTGTAAGGAACGGTTCCAAGTTTTCTTTCTATATAATGGAGAATAGTTGAATGTTTAAATTCTGATCCGTAGTGGAATAATAGTGAGTTATTCTCAAAAAGGAATTGAAAAAAGGAATCAGGGCCAAATGGGTCAATAGTGATATTATCTTCAATCGCTTCGTGGAAATTATTTTCCCCCGTTCCGCTAAAAGAAAAAACAGGTGTCCGGGTTCTCCATGCAGCTTGTTTTATGCGGAAATATTCAGATAGCACACCTACTTCTGAAGGACTCTGTTGCACATTAAATAACTTTTCACTCAGAAATTTATAACTGAAAGAGGGCATGTAAATGCTTATGCCTTCAAATATGTCCCTTAACTTTTGATAATGCTCACTGATGTTTTGTGCTCTGTCCCCTTTGTGAAATTTAATGTTAAATCCTCTCATGAGATCGGAATGGATTAGTACGCTTCCCGGGGCCTTTTTTTCGATCTCACTTTTAACATTTTTTTCTATATTTGCCGACATAGGCCAAATATATAGAATATAGTATGATTTCACAACAACAATTCATTGAACAGTTTAGGGAGCAATACATTGGAGATGATGCGGCTCAAATTGAGTTTAGCTCGGAATTCAGGAAGATCAGTTCATGGGATTCATTGACGGGTATGGCGCTGATTGTTATGATAAAGGATACATATAACGTAGACATGACAGCGGATGATCTGAAGAGTTGTGTAACCGTTAAGGACGTTTATGACTTTGTAGAAGCCAAAGCTGTGGCTTAAACCGCTTCTGTCCGGCAGGGAGTATCCTGCCAGACATTTCTTCACCAGCGCGGGGATGTCCCCCGCTGTTGAAGAATCTGGTTAACCCTCAGGTGTTCAGTAATATCTCTTCCTCGATCGTATATATCTTCCTTCTGAGAAAAATTTTCTGATAAAAGGCGTTGGCATATACGAATATCTCTCTCCACCTTCTGGCATAGTTTACCAGTAGCCGTCCGATATAGCCGGGCCTTAGCGGATAAAATCCGAGTTCAATAAGTTCCAGTGCACCCATGAGCCTGGTGAATTGCCGGAAGTCGGCAACACTGCGATAGATATACCGGTTCCTTTTTGATATACCTGAGTGATGGGACATATTTTGGTAGATAGCATCGCGAAAAATAATAACCGGCATGGAAACCTTTACCGGATAGGTTTCGTCGGGGGAAGCAGGATGGACTTCTTTTTTGAACGGGAACACAATGTGTGTTTCTTTCTTGCTATCCCATTTTAATTCTAATAAAAATAAGAATTGCTTATTTTTTGATTTGATCCAGAATGGCAGCTGATCAAAAAAATCAAAGAATTTGGTGAATGTCTTCTGACTTATTTTAATCGAGTTCTCTCTCTCATAGTATTTGTTCAGCTTTTCAGATACATCTGCCGCGTATTGGTGCAGGTAGGGCATTTTATACTCAAAGCATTTGTAGTTTGCCTCGTTTATATTGAAACCATCCTTATGATCCCAGCTGTCGCCGGTTAGCATTATTTTGAGTTCAGTTTGAGATAGCCCTCCCAGACCATTTATTTTTTCCTTGATAATAAATGGATCGTTTATGTAACTGTTCATATCAAAAACGTCTTTATGAAGATGACAGTGATTGCTGGCGAATGGTATTGCATAGGTTGGCTTCAGGATGTCCATAAATATTTTAAAGCTCCGGGCATAATGAACGTTATCATCCATTTCAGTTTCTTCAACGCCTTCAATGGTGTGGCATATCCGGTCATTGGCAGAGCTGTGGCTTCTAAATACAAAATCAAAACGACCATGTTTATCTGCGATATGCCTCAACGGCATTCCAGCTATTTTACAATCATTTGCATTTAACAGTTTGAAATCTTTTGTTTCGACAACAAGTGCGGAGTCGTTTAGGAATAATCCGAATTGGTAAGGAGTAATCGTGAAGCCATCGGCCAGTTTGTATTGCTCGCCATGATTCAGTATGATGATATTTTTAAATCCTATTTTCCTTAGATCGTCAATGCTTCTCGAATTAGGCTCACGGTGCGTAATAATTGGTATATTTCTGTTGAACTTTTTCAAAGTAGGACCGTGCCAGTGATCCCAGTGAATGTGAGTGATAAAGATATAATCTATGTTCAATACGCTGTCTAAAAGACCTGCTTGCACTTTAGGAAAATTCCACCAGGACCGCCAATAACAAAAACCTAATAACCAAGGATCCACCAGTAAGCTTTTACCAGCATATTTTATCATCATTGAGGCATGTCCCAGTACTTGAAAACCTGCATCCATTTTTGTCTAAGTTTTTTGAGATAATAGGGAGACATATAGGGTTTATTATGAAAATATTTCTTTAAAATATGAAAGATATACTACAAATGAATATTTTTATTTGTCCGGCCCAGTATATGTTCCAGCGCACCTTATATTAAAGCCATGTTTGAAGTGTAGAATATCCATATCTTTGTTCCTAGTTCACAAATCCTTACTTATGCAGCAAAAAAGCTATGTATTAAGCTTGTTAATTGTATGTAGCCTGGCTGTGCAACACGCAGCGGCTCAAAGTGCAGGACGTCAGTTCTCACTGGGTTTTTACCAGCCAATGTCTGATAGCAGCAACTATCACTCTTCTCTAAGGGATTATATGGTGCAGCCCGTTTTTGCTCTGCCCGCAGATACAGGGAAAAAAAGCTGGGTACATCGTAAGATCTTCCAGGAGCATCTGCTGGAGTTCAAAGGGGATGATTATGAGTTTTATGCCAGCTTTCTACCGGATTTTCAAGTGGGCCATAGCAACAAGAACGGTACCACCTGGCTGAATACCCGCGGCGCAATTGCCGGCGGCAAAATAGGAAATAACCTTACCTTCTACACGGAGTTTTATGAGAACCAGGGGAAGTTCCCGGAGTATATAGACAAATTTGGCCGTGCTACTCATGTCGTTCCCGGTCAAGGCGAATGGAAAGACTATAGTAATGGAAAAGCTTTTGATTTTGCATATGCTTCCGCCCTTGTCAACTATAAAGCAGGTAAACACTTTAACTTCCAGCTAGGATATGATAAAAATTTCATTGGCGATGGCTACCGTTCGATGCTGATGTCTGATGTAGCTTTCAACTACCCCTTCTTTAAAATAGTGGCTAATGTGGGCCGTATACAATATACCACCATGTGGGCCCAGTTTATAGATATGCGTTATCCCAAGGCTTCTTATGATAATGGGTACAGAAAGAAATGGGGCGTGTTCAACTATCTTGACTGGAATGTAAGTAAAAAGCTCTCCGTGGGTCTCTTTGGCGGTGTGATCTGGCAGGATTCAGATTCTTCGGGAAAACGGGGCTTCGACATGAGTTATATCAATCCCATTATATTCCTGCGCCCTGTAGAGTTTTCAGTAGGCTCTTCAGACAATGCGGTGATGGGGCTGAATGTCAAGTATGCAGTGAGCCGCAACAGCGCCGTCTATGGCCAGTTCCTCCTGGATGAATTTAAACTGAGTGAGATAACAAAAGGCAATGGCTGGTGGGGCAACAAGTTCTCCGGCCAGTTAGGCTTTCGCTCCAATAACCTCTTTAACGTAGACAATCTGAATGGCCTTACAGAAGTGAATGCCGCCAGGCCCTTCACTTATTCTCAACGTACATCGCTTAACAACTACGGACATTATAATCAGCCCCTGGCCCATCCGCTGGGCGCCAATTTTATTGAGTGGGTGAATATTGCAGATTACAGGTACAAACGTTGGTTTCTCCGTGGTGAAGTAATGTATGCTCACTACGGTCTGGATACCGCCAATACCAATTACGGAAAAGATATTTTTAAATCATACAATACCCGTACACAGGATTTTGATAACAAGATTGGCAACGGATTGTCAACCAACCTGCTTTACCTGCAGGGCACCCTGGCTTTCCTGCTAAACCCGAAGTATAACCTTCGGGTGGAAGCATCCGTGGTTGCCCGCCGCGAAAGTAATGACCTGGGCAGGACCAGCGAGCTTATATTCCAGGTTGGTTTACGCAGCACGTTCAGGCAATTGTATTATGACTTTTAACGCACTTAGATGAAAACAGCACTTATAACCGGCATCACAGGTCAGGACGGCGCTTATCTGGCCGACCTATTGCTGCATAAGAATTACCAGGTACACGGTGTAAAACGCCGCAGTTCCCTCTTTAACACAGACCGTATAGACCACCTGTACCAGGACCCGCACGAAAAGAATGTACATTTTAAGCTGCACTACGGCGATTTGACGGATTCTACTAACCTGATCCGGATTATCCAGGAGGTGCAGCCCGATGAGATCTATAACCTGGGCGCCATGAGCCATGTGAAAGTGAGCTTTGAAACACCCGAATATACGGCTAATGCAGACGGTATTGGCACGCTGAGAATACTGGAAGCCGTACGTTTACTTGGTCTGACAGAAAAAACCAGGATATACCAGGCGTCTACTTCAGAGCTCTATGGCCTGGTACAGGAAGTGCCGCAATCAGAAAGAACGCCTTTTTACCCGCGTTCCCCTTATGGTGTAGCCAAGCTGTATGCTTACTGGATCACCGTGAATTACCGCGAAGCATATAACATGTATGCCTGTAACGGTATTCTTTTTAACCATGAAAGCCCGCTGCGCGGAGAAACCTTTGTTACCCGCAAGATCACCCGGGCAGTGGCTAAAATAGCGGTGGGTATGGCCGATAAGCTGTACATGGGCAACCTGGACGCGCAACGCGACTGGGGCCATGCAAAGGATTATGTGGAAGCCATGTATCTTATACTGCAGCAGGAGCAGCCGGAGGATTATGTGATCGCCACCGGTATTACCACCACCGTGCGGGAATTTATCCGTATGGCCTTTGCCGAAGCAGGCATCGGTATCGAGTTCAAAGGCAGCGGTGAAAATGAAAAAGCAGTGGTGAACAGCTTTGACGCCGCTATTCCCAACCTTAGCACCGGGCAGGAAGTGGTAGCTATCGATCCCCGTTACTACCGTCCGACTGAAGTAGATCTGCTGATCGGCGACCCTACCAAAGCGCAAAGCAAATTGGGATGGAAGCCTAAATACGATCTGGCAGCTTTGGTAAAAGAAATGGTGGCAGCAGATATTGAGCTGTTCCGCCGCGAAAAGCTGCTCAGTGATGCAGGTTATAAAGTATTGAACCAATTCGAATAGGAAACAACATGCAGGAGCAGCAGAAAATATATGTGGCAGGCCACCGGGGTATGGTTGGTTCAGCCATTATGAGAAAGCTACAACAGGAAGGCTTCAATAATATTGTTACACGGACTTCTTCAACGCTTGACCTGCGCGACCAGGATGCGGTAGCGGCATTTTTCGCAGCAGAAAAGCCTGATTATGTATTCCTGGCAGCAGCCAAAGTAGGCGGCATTGTAGCCAATAACACTTATCCTGCAGAATTCCTGTACGAGAACCTGATGATCCAGAGCAACGTTATCCATCAGTCGTACGTCAATGGCGTACAAAAGCTGATGTTCCTCGGTTCTTCGTGCATCTATCCCAAGCTGGCCCCCCAGCCGCTAAAAGAGGAATATTTGCTTACCGGCCTGCTGGAGCCTACCAATGAACCTTACGCTATTGCTAAAATAGCCGGCATTAAAATGTGTGATGCCTATCGTGATCAATACGGCTGTAACTTCATTTCCGTCATGCCTACCAACTTGTATGGCCCTAATGATAATTACGACCTGCAGAACTCACATGTGTTGCCAGCTCTCCTGCGTAAGTTCCATGAAGCAAAGGAGAAAAGCGCTCCTGAAGTAGTGATCTGGGGTACCGGCACACCTAAAAGGGAGTTCCTGCATGCAGATGATATGGCGGCAGCCTGTTTCTTCCTGATGCAACATTATAATGAAGCAGGGCTGATCAATATAGGTATCGGTGATGATATCAGTATTGCAGACCTGGCGCGACTGATACAGCAAATTGTTGGCTACCAGGGAAAGCTGGTATTTGACACCACCAAGCCAGATGGTACTCCAAGGAAATTAATGGATGTTTCCAAGTTACACGCCCTTGGCTGGCAGGCACAGATCCCGCTGGAAGCAGGCATCCGTGAAGTATATAGAGGAGTAGTGAAAGAAGGTCTTTTGCAATAGGACATCAGAATAATAGCACGAAATGGTAGTGCAGGCAGGCTAAAATTTACCTTAAATTAGTAGCATACATTGCATCAATTTTAAACTGTACATCTATGCCTGTCATCCTACTGCATTTGCTTGTTATTCTAGGCATTACTGCGTTGTACACCCTTGTAAGCGCAGCTCCGGGTATGTTCCGGAAAAACAAAGCCGCTTAACCCGGTCCTATGTCCCTATTGGCGAAATACCATTAAAAGCATTATCGGCACAAAGCGCTTGGCCCCCCGTAAGTAACGGGGGGTTTTTTTACGCCCTCAGGGTACATGCAGTAGATTGCTAGTAAGAGATAAACAAATGGATTAAGGCCGATTCCGTATAGCAGCTGGCAGGATAATTCATCCCCTATGAGCAGTTACTATACTACAGTCAGAACCTCCGGCTACAGATTTATCTCACGGTATGGGTAGGTGCTAATTCAATGTACAAAAACTTTTTATAATATACAATAAAAACCTACCATTTCATGTTAATCACAATCTATATGCCAATTATAAGCAACTAGAATTACTATCTTCGCCCCATGCATTACGTAACGGTAGAAGGGCTTACAAAATCTTACGGTGAAAAGCCGCTGTTCAGGGATATTTCTTTTCATATTGAGGAAGGGGACAAAATTGCGCTGGTAGCCTTGAACGGTACCGGTAAATCCACCCTGCTGCGCATTCTTTGCGGAAAAGAGATGCCCGACGAAGGAAAGGTATGGGTACATAAAGAGGTGACCGTAGTAATGCTGGAACAGCAGTCTGCATTTAACCTGAACAAGTCCATACTCGCTAATATTTTCGCCCAGGATCATCCTGTGCTGAATGCTATCAAGGAATATGAACGCCTGACCGATGAAGACAGTGAACCGGATACTGCCCAGCTTGCAGCCGCCATCGCCAAAATGGATGAACTGGGCGCCTGGCACTTCGATGCCAAGGTGAAACAGATCCTGGGTAAACTGAATATTCACCACCTGGACCAGGATATGGGCACGCTTTCGGGCGGTCAGCTGAAACGGGTGGCGCTTGCCAAAGTACTGATCGATATCGGGTTTGAGCATAAGCATACCCTGCTGATCATGGACGAACCCACCAACCACCTGGATGTATCCATGATCGAATGGCTGGAAAGCTTCCTGAACCAGGAAAATGTAACCCTGCTCCTGGTAACCCACGACCGCTATTTCCTGGACAGCGTTTGTAACGAGATCATAGAGCTTGACCAGCAGCAGCTCTTCATCTATAAAGGCGATTACGAAAACTACCTGGAGAAAAAGGCTGCCCGTGAAGAGAGCGAGAAAGCCAGCGTGGAAAAAGCCCGCAACCAATACCGTAAAGAGCTGGAGTGGATGCGCAAGCAGCCAAAGGCCCGTACCACCAAAGCCAAGTCGCGTATTGACGCCTTTTATGATGTAAAGGAAAAGGCCAGCGTACGTATAGAAAGGCAACAGCTGGAACTGAATGTGAAAATGACCCGCCTGGGTGGTAAGATCATTGAACTGAAGAAGGTGTATAAGGCTTATGGCAACCTTACCATCCTCAAAGGATTTGATTATACCTTCAAAAAAGGCGAGCGTATAGGAGTCGTAGGTAAGAACGGCGTAGGTAAATCCACCTTCCTGAATATCCTGCTGGGACAGGAACAACCTGATTCCGGTAAGATTAATATAGGCGATACCGTAGTATTCGGTAACTATAATCAAACCGGCCTGGTACTGAAGGAGGATATGCGCATTATCGAATTTGTAAAAAATATTGCGGAATACTTTCCCCTGGCAGATGGCACCAAAGTAAGCGCCGCCCAGTTCCTGCAGCTCTTCCTGTTCCCGCCTGAAAAGCAGTACACCTATGTGTCTAAGCTAAGCGGTGGTGAAAGAAGAAGGCTGCACCTGCTCAGTATTCTGTTCCGTAACCCCAACTTCCTGGTGCTGGATGAACCTACCAATGACCTGGACCTGCCTACCCTGAGTATCCTGGAAGATTTTCTGCAGGAGTACCAGGGCTGCATTATCATCGTGAGCCACGACCGCTACTTCATGGATAAACTGGTAGACCATCTTTTTGTATTTGAAGGTGATGGCGTGGTGCGCGACTTCCCCGGTAACTATACCCAATACCGCGAATGGGAGAAAGAAGAGAAAAGCAACGCCAAAGAACTACCTGCCACTGCCGCCGCTAACAGCGCCAGCGCAGCTTCCGCCCCCACTGAAGCCAATAAGCCGCGTAAACTCTCCTATAAAGAGAAACGCGAGCTGGAACAGCTGGAGCAGGAAATAGCTAAGCTGGAAGCAGAAAAGCAATCCATCGATCAGCAGCTTTCCAGCGGCAGCCTGCCTTACGAGCAACTGGAACCGCTTACCCGCCGGGTAGGGGAGGTCATCCAGCTGCTGGATGAAAAAGGTATGCGCTGGCTCGAACTGAGTGAGCTGGAGGGCTGATTCCACCGCACTCTGCGGTAATTGTTACTATACGAACGTGTTATTGATAGAACCGATAAATAGTTTAACTTAAGAGTAGCTTAGTCATACATCATTATACGGGTTGCATGGGACAATGGAAGAGAACCGGCGGGGGACACTGGCCTACTCTTATTTTAACTGTTATTGCTTTCGTTTTTTTTATCCGCTGTAATACTTCCCCGCCTGATACACATCACCGAAAGGTGTTTATCCAAAAAGATGGTAAACAATATACTATTTACCGTAATGGGCAGCCTTTTACTGTAAAAGGCGCATCCGGCTACACGCAGCTGGCTGAAGTGAGGGAAGCCGGCGGTAATACTATCCGTACCTGGGATACCGTTAACCTGGGCGCTGTGCTGGATGAGGCGCAGCGAAATAACCTGGCCGTCATTGCAGGCCTGCCACTGCCTTCCAGTGATGCGCTGGACTATTTTTATAAAGACACTGTAAAAACAGCCGCTGCCTATCGTGCATTCAGGCAGGTGGTACAACGCTATAAAGGCCATCCTGCATTGCTAATGTGGTGCCTGGGCAATGAGCCGGCCTTCTCCTTTAAACCACGCTACCGGCCCTTCAACAAAACATTCAACCGCCTGCTGGATATGATCCATGATACAGACCCGGATCACCCGGTTACTACCACCATGGTGAATTTCAGTATCTGGCAGGCTATGTTCATCAAGTGGAAGGTGCATCACCTCGATCTTATCTCCTTCAATATATTCGGAGAACTCAACCGCCTCTCGTCTAAGCTGGACAAGTATGCCTGGCTCTGGAAAGGGCCCTTCCTGATCAGTGAATGGGGCACTTATGGCCCCTGGGAGGTTAACAGAACGGCCTGGGGCGCACCCATTGAAAATACCAGCACTAAAAAAGCAGAACAGTACGGACAGCTGTATAATTATCTTCCGGTTAATAATCCACGGTTTTTGGGCGCCCTGGTATTTTACTGGGGGCGGAAGCAGGAGATCACACCCACCTGGTTCAGCCTTTTTGACGAGAAAGGCAAGCCAGCAGAAGCGGTAGACGTGATACGCTCCCTGTGGACAGGCAAACAGTCTACCGGTAAGGCACCCCGGGTGCAGTATATGCTGCTGAATGATAAAGGCGCTGCAGATAACATTATGCTCCGGCCGGATAGCGCAGCCAGCGCCCTGTTGCTGATGCAGGACTCCCTTTCCCAGGGGCTCTCACTGCACTGGGAAGTATGGCAGGAAGACTGGTTTTCCGACCTGCGCCGCCACCCAATGAAAATATTCGATACAGTGATCAATAACGCCGGTAGTAAACTGGCTTTTAAAGCACCGCTGTCAGAAGGTCCCTACAGGATCTACGTAAAAGTATCTGACAGTATAGGGCGCTATGCCACCGCTAATACACCTTTTTATGTGGTCGAACAGGAACGATGATTCAAACGTTTTACTAGAGGAGGATATAGCCTCCTCCCAGGAAAAAAACAACCGAATGGCCGCACCCAGGAAAGCTCCACCTCCATCCCGGAGGGACCTATTTGCCATCAGGCTGATGATCTTCATCGGCTTAGCGTCAATGTTGTTTTTCCTGTATTTTCTGCTGAATCCGCTGCAGATAGGTTATGCGCCTTTTTACTGGCTGCTGATGGCAGGGATCATTTTTGGCTGCCTCCGTGTACTGCATGAATGGTATCATTACTTCTATATAACGGTTCCGCCTGAACCGCCGCTTACCAAACAATTCACAGTAGATATCTTTACCACCTTCTGCGCAGGCGAACCTTATCCCATGATCGTACAAACGCTGGAAGCCATACAGGCCATCAGGTACCCACATACTACCTACCTCTGTGATGAAGCAGATGATCCGTACCTGAAAGAAGTATGCCGCCGCCTGGGCGTGCATCATGTAACGCGTACTGTAAAAGTGGATGCTAAAGCAGGTAACATCAACAATGCGTTAAAGCAGTCAAGTGGTGAGCTTTGCGTGGTGCTGGATCCTGATCATGTGCCTGTACCTGAATTCCTGGATACTATCATTCCCTTCTTTGCAAATGAGCAGATCGGTTTTGTACAGGTGGTACAGGCTTATTCCAACCAGGGTGACAGCCTGATAGCAAGAGGTGCAGCACAGCAAACTTTCCAGTTCTACGGCCCCATGATGATGACCATGAACCACTATGGTACTGTTTTGGCCATTGGGGCTAATTGTACCTTCCGCAGAACAGCGCTGGATTCTATTGGTGGGCATGCCGCCGGTTTATCCGAAGATATGCATACTGCCATGCAGCTGCACGCCAGAGGATGGAAGTCTGTATATGTACCTGCGGTGCTTACTTACGGGCTGGTGCCTTCTACTTTAGGGGCTTATTACAAGCAGCAGCTGAAATGGGCCAGGGGCACCTTCGAATTATTGGTGACTACTTTCCCCAAACTGTTCCGGCATTTTACCTGGCGTCAACGGTTACACTATTTTACTATTCCTTTCCACTATTTTTCAGGAGTGATCTTCCTGATCAATTTCCTGGTGCCTATACTTTCACTGGCGCTGGGCATTATACCGCTAAAGGTAGATATCCTGTCTTTCTCCTTTATGGCGCTTCCTTTCTTAACCGCCACACTCGGTATACGTCATTTTGTGCAGCACTGGGTGATGGGTGAGGATGAACGGGGCAATCATATCATAGGAGGGCTGCTGTTAATAGGCACCTGGTGGGTCTATATACTGGGCTTAGTGTATACAATGATCCGCAAGAAGATCCCGTACATACCTACACCCAAGGATGACAGCGAGCCGGATAACTGGCGGCTGAATATTCCTAATGGGTTTATTGCACTGGCTTCTGTGGGTGCCATTGTATACGGACTTTATACTGACTGGAATCCTTACGCCTGGGTAATGGCCGGTATTGCAGCGGTGAACTGCCTGATCATGCTGTTCAATATCATCATCAGCCGCAGGCATCACCTTGTACGGTTCAAGAATAATTATGAGACAGTAAGCACCGTGGTGGATTACGCGGTAGAGTTGAAGCTGCGATTCTGGCATTTCAGGCATAATCTGTATACTGCTGTCAGGAAGTTTGCACTGTCGCTGATGATCTGCATCTTCACCGTTACCCTGTTATTTATGGCAGCCGCTTCCAAGTTACCAACACGTACGGGTAGGCCTGCTTTCAAACGTGATATTTTTTATTCGGGAATATTCAGTCCTTCAGGCAACAATGGTCTTACTTCTATGCAGCACATACAGGATGACCAGGCCCGGTATAACTGTCATTTCAATATCATCTCCCTTTATATTTCCTGGGGCGATGAGGAACGTTGCCTGATACCCCGCTCACTGATAGATTCCATTTACGGGAACGGCTCTTATCCCATGATCACCTGGGAGCCCTGGGCAGCTCTTTTCAAAGATAAAGCACTGAACACCGACAAGCAGATGTTTGCCCGCATTGCTGCCGGTGAATATGACGCATACCTCGAAAAATTTGCAGCACAGGTAAAAGATCTGAACAGGCCTGTATACCTGCGCTTTGCGCACGAACCGGACAACCCTTCCTATCCCTGGTCTGCCAAAGGTGAAAACACGCCTGAAACATTCAAAAGCGCATGGCAATATGTACACCGTTTCTTCCAGCAGAGGAATGTTTACAATGCCGTATGGGTGTGGAACCCCTGGAAAGCGGAGAATGCAGATGCTTATTTCCCGGGTAAGCAGTATGTAGACTGGCTGGCAGTTACGGGGCTGAATTACGGAGCGCTGAATGATAGTAGTAAGGCGTATTCCTTTAAGGAATTGTATATGCCTTTTCATCAACTGCCGCTTTTCAATGCTGATATACCGGTGATGGTAGCAGAAACAGGTTCACTAAAGGGAGAAGGCGACCAGGATGCATGGTTAGGGAATGCCCTTTCTGCAATAGAAAATCAATTTAAAGAGATAAAGGCCCTGGTGCTGTTTAACACGGCAGAAGATCATAACCTTCCGGCGGGTATGCAGCGGGATGTGCTGAACTGGCAGATAGATACGCCCGGCGCTTTCTTTACCGCTATGGCATGGTACCATGCCCGTAAATGGCATGGGCTTTCCTCTCCCTACCAATCTATGCCTGTGTTACCATCCGGGGCTTTTACAGCCATACCCGGAAAGGCGCTTCCCGATGATATCCGTGGTGTGAATTACGAGAAAGGACAGCATTGGTACAGAAATCTGCACGCGCTTACCAGGAGGACGGTAGTGAAAGATTTCACAGACATGAAAGCATTGGGTATCAATACTATCAAGCGTACCGGCCCCGGTGTGTACGACCGGAATATCCGTATGGTAGCGCGTGAGCTGCATATGAAGATCTATTATAGTTTCGCCGCGCCGGACGTTACAGACTTCCTGAGCGATCAGGCCAAACTGACAAGGGCAGCTGATAAGATCGTTGCTACCGTGAAGAAATTAAGGAGCGACAGCAGCATTATTGCCTGGAATATTTCAGACACGCTCTGGCAGCAGCTGGGTGACCGGTTTTATAAACCTACACTTATATACCAGCAGTCTGCCTATACTGCCTGGCTGAGAGGAGTGCTGACGCGGATACGTGCCCTGGACAGTGTACGGCCAATTACCATGGATGTAAGATTGAATAATAGCCTGGACGATGTGGTGGCACGGCTGCAACGGGAACTGCCTGGTATAAGCGCCTTTGGCCTGATCATCAACGGGGCGGACACCAGCGGTTTGTCTCAAACTACCTCTCTTAAAGCACCCTGGTTTATCAGCCAGATTGAACCGAAAAAATATGTAACGATAAATATCCGCTCAAACCGTGTTTTTCTAAAGAACTGGCAGGATATACATGACAGGGATTATCTTACTTTTGATGGCATAGAGGACCACTGGGGCCGTCATAAGCCCAGCTGGGCGCTGGTGGAAAAGCGCTGGGGCCACCACCGTTCACAGGAGGCGCTTTCCCCGGTAAGGATACTCCGGCCGGCCGCCCTTACTTCGGCAGACAGCCGCCTTACCTACCAGGCGATCATCGATCAGCAGCAGTGGAAACTGGCCAGCTCCGTTTCGATCCCCGATATTAAATTTGAATGGTACCTGGTAAGGACCGATGAATGGGGCAATCCTGTAACAATGGAACGTGTGGGGAGCGGACCTGCATTGCAGCTGACTATCCCTCAAAAGCCCGCCCAGTACCGCTTATACCTAATTGCAGTAAGAGGTACAGCAGTAGCTACCGCTTATTCCCAGCTGAATATTCCCCTTTTATACAAAAATGGTAGGTCCCATTAACAAATCCGGCACGAAAAGTGCTAAAACAAGTACCGTTAAAAAACAGATTGTTTATTAACTTAAGGGAGACAATACAACCATATCGAATTTATTGATGCCATGATACTGCGGAAACACCTTTACTGGGTACTTTCCCTCCTCTTGATGAATTGTAATACTTCCCCCTCAAAATCCATTAAACATGGAACCGTCTATGTCACTAAGGAAGGGGAGGGATATGCACTTTACCGAAACGGCCAGCCTTTTAGCGTAAAAGGCGCCTCCGGCTACACACATCTTGAAAAGCTGCGTGAAATAGGCGGCAATACCATCCGTACCTGGGATACCATTCATCTTGGCGCTATCCTGGACGAGGCGCAGCGTAATAACCTGGCTGTGATAGTTGGTTTATCCATGCCTGTCAGCGCTTACCTGGATTACTTCTATAAAGATACGGCCAAGGTAGCTGCTCAGTATCAGGCGTTTGAAAGAACGGTGCGGCAATACAAAGATCATCCGGCCCTGCTGATGTGGTGCCTGGGCAATGAGCTGAACTTTACGTGGAAACCGGGTTATGGCGCTTTTTACAAGACCTATAACCGCTTGCTGGATATGATCCATCACACGGATCCCAATCACCCGGTTACGGCTACCATGCCCAACCTCAACATTGTACAAACAATGATGATCAAATGGAAGGTGCCTGACCTTGACCTGATTTCCATCAATACTTTCGGGAAGCTGAAATTACTGAATGACCAGTTGAAGAGATATTCCTGGTGCTGGAATGGCCCCTTCCTCATCACCGAATGGGGCGCCTATGGCCCCTGGGAATCGGAGCGTACCAGCTGGGAAGCGCCCATTGAAAATACCAGTACCAAGAAAGCAGAACATTATCAGCAGCTGTACAGGCAGTTGCCTCAAAACAATCCGCGGTTCCTGGGAGCGCTTGTTTTTTACTGGGGACAAAAGCAGGAAACAACGCCTACCTGGTTTAGCATGTTCGATGAAGAGAATGCATCTTCCGAGGCGGTCAGCGCCATACAATACCTGTGGACCGGCAAGCGGCCAGCCCATCAGCCACCGCAGATCAAATATATGCTCCTGAATAACAAAGGCGCGAAGGAGAGTATCATACTAACACCAGGTAAGCTGCAAACGGCTGAATTACTGCTGGATGAGCAACGTGCAGACACGCTCAGAATACGCTGGCAAATACTACAGGAACACTGGTTTGAGGAGCTGAAACAGCCGCCGCTGACCATGCTGGATACCCTGTTGCCCGCGGGTAACAAATTACGTTTAACATTTAAGGCCCCCCTAAAGGAAGGCCCTTACAGGATATACGCAAAGGTGTTTGATGATCATGGAAATTTCTCCACGGCCAACACGCCTTTTTATGTAGTTGAGTAGACATTGTGAATGATTATTTTATGCATGTAACACCCAGGAAAGCTAACCCTCCATCGCGAACAGAACTCTGGTCGCTGCGCCTGATGATCTTCATCGGTGTTTGCAGTATGGCGTATTTTTTATACAGCCTGCTAAACCCGCTGCAGGTGGGATATGCGCCCTTCTATTGGCTTTTGATATTTACAACGGTTTTTAATTGCCTGCGGGTATTACATGAGTGGTACCACTACCTGTATATAACGGTACCACCTACACCGCCGGTGAGGAAGCCATTCACGGTAGATATCTTTACTACTTTTTGTGCGGGAGAACCTTATCCCATGATAGAGCGAACACTCAAGGCTATTCAGGCCATCCGGTATCCGCATCATACTTATCTCTGTGATGAGGCAGATGACCCCTACCTGAAAGAGCTTTGCGCCAGGCTGGGTGTGCGTCATGTTACCCGTACCATAAAAGTGGATGCCAAAGCAGGTAACATCAATAACGCGCTGAGGCAATCAAATGGCGATCTCTGTGTGGTGCTTGATCCTGACCATGTGCCCATGCCTGATTTCCTGGATCATATCATCCCGCATTTTTCAGACGACAAAGTAGGTTTTGTACAGGTGGTACAGGCCTATGATAATATGAAGGACAGCCTTATTGCCAAAGGAGCCGCCCAGCAAACCTTCCAGTTCTATGGCCCGATGATGATGACCATGAACCGTTATGGAACCGTGCTGGCTATAGGCGCCAACTGTACCTTCCGCAGAACAGCGCTGGATTCTATAGGCGGGCATGCCGCCGGCCTCTCTGAAGATATGCATACTTCTATGCAGCTGCACGCCAAAGGGTGGAGATCAGTGTATGTACCTGCCGTGCTTACTTATGGCCTGGTGCCCTCTACTTTATCAGCTTATTACAAGCAACAGCTGAAATGGGCGCGGGGTACCTTTGAGCTGCTGGTGACTACTTACCCGAAACTGTTCAGACACTTTACCTGGCGGCAGCGTATACATTACTTCACTATACCCTTCCACTACTTTTCAGGAGTGATCTTTCTGGTCAATTTCCTGGTGCCTATCCTTTCACTAACGCTGGGCCTGATCCCTTTCAGGATGGACCTCTTGTCGTTTGCGTTGGTGGGAACACCCTTTCTAAGTACTACTATGGCCATCAGGCATTTTGTACAACGCTGGGTAATGGGAGAGAATGAGCGGGGCAACCACGCATTGGGAGGCTTACTGCTGATAGGCACCTGGTGGATCTATATACTGGGCCTGGTATATACCATCATCCGAAAAAAAATACCTTATATACCTACGCCGAAGGATGACAGTGAATCGGATAACTGGAAGCTGAATATTCCCAACGGCATAGTAGCACTGGCTTCGCTGGTGGCTATTATATATGGATTGTATAATGACTGGAACCCGTTTATACTGGTAATGGCAGGTATAGCTGGTATTAACTGCCTGATCATGCTGTTTAATATCACTATCAGCCGCAAGAACGATCTGATACGCCTGAGAGCACGTCTTGGTTTTATGAAGGAGGCATTTACCTGGTGGAAAGTGGTAAAGCAGTTCCTGTGGGATTTTCGCCATGGTATGTACGATGGTATCCGCAGTGCTGCGCTGCCGCTGGTGCTCCTTATTTCGTTATCTGCTTTCTACTTCCTGACAGGGGCCGCCCGTTTTCCCGGCCATATGCCACGCTATCGTTACAAACAGCATGTATTTTATTCCGGTGTTTATAGTCCTGCACAGCCGAACGGCCTTAGCAACATGCAACAGGTTCAGCATTACCAGCAACGTTACAATACCCATTTCAATATTGTCTCGCTCTATATTCCCTGGGGCGACGAGGAGCAGTGCTATGTACCTGCTAAAATGCTGGATTCCATCTATAGGAACGGCTCTTATCCTATGATTACCTGGGAACCCTGGGGGGAGCTTTTCAAGAATGGTACAGCCGCCGGAGGTAAGTATATCCTGTCTTATATTTATACCGGATTCTTTGACCGCTACCTGGAGAAATTCGCTTTACAGGTCAGGGCGCTTAACAGGCCTGTGTACCTGCGTTTTGCGCATGAAGCAGATAACCCCTTTTATCCATGGTCTTCCAGCGGTGGAAATAAGCCTGAAGACTTTAAGAAGGCCTGGAAATACGTACATGATTTCTTTGTACGGCATAAAGCCAATAATGTAATATGGGTATGGAGCCCCTGGCGTGCGGAACACATAGATGATTATTATCCCGGTGAAGGATATGTAGACTGGCTGGGCGTTACCTGCCTGAACTACGGCACCTATAACCCTGACAGTACCGCTTATTCGTTCAAGCAATTGTATATGCCTTTTCACCGTCATCCGCTTTTCCGTTCAGGCCTGCCTGTTATGGTGGCCGAAACCGGATCACTCAGGGAAGAGGGTGGCCAGGAAAAATGGCTTACAGATGCTTTTGTATCGATAGATCAGCATTTTGCAGAAATAAAGGGTTTTGTGCTGTTTAATTCTGATGTGGACAGAAACCTGCCCAACGGTGCAAAGGATACAGAACTGCACTGGAAGCTGCAGGACCCCGGAGGCTTTTTTACAGCTATCAAGAAATATCAGGCGTCCAGGGGGTACCGGTCCACCCACCGTGATGAAATAATGCCCGAGCTGGCAGTATACAGCGCGCCAACAAAAGAAAGACGGCCTTTACCTGCTGACATGCATGGAGTCCTTTACCAGAAGGGACGTCATTGGTACAAAAATTTCCATGCGCTCACCCGCAGAACTATCATCAACGATTTCGAAGGCATGCAGCGTGTAGGTATTAATACCATCATGCGGGAAGGCCCTGGTGTATATGATAGAAATATCCTTTCCCTGGCAGCTGAATACCGCATAGGGGTGCATTACAGCTTTGATGTGCCTGAAACGCCGGATGTGATCAGAGATATGCCACAGCTGTCGGACCTCTCTAATGAGATAGTTGCCACGGTTAAAGAACTGAAAGATCACAAGAGCATTGTGGCCTGGAATATTGCCGATACCCTTTGGCAACAGCTGGGAGAGCGGTATTACAAACCTTCGCTGCTATACCAGCAGCAGGCTTATGTTACCTGGTTAAAGAAGCTGCTGCTGCGAATCAAAGCGATAGATCCGAAAAGGCCCGTTACCATGGAAGTAGCGCTGAATAACAGGCTCGCAGCCACCTTGCAGCAGTTGCAGCTGCAGTTACCGGAGGTGGATGCTTTTGGATTGATAGTTGGCAACGATACCACCGGGCTTGCAGAAATAAACCAGTTGCAGGTTCCCTGCTTCATCAGCCGTATATCAGTACCGGAGTATGCAAACGTATCGGACCCGCATATGAGCGTTTTCATCAATGCCTGGCAGGATACCGGCGAAAAAGATTACCTGTCATTTGACGGGCTGGTAGATCACTGGGGACGTTATAAACCAGCCTGGTACCAGTTAGGTCAACGCTGGGGTAAAGAAAAAGCTGCTGCTGCGCTGCCCGAGATGAAGATACTGCGCCCTGCACAAGTGGTAAAACCGGGCGCCGAGCTAACTTACCGGGCGCTGGTTCGCAATGGGCAGCAATGGGCTACACCAAAGCCAGACAGGCAACATATACATTATGAATGGAGGCTGGTGCGTACTGACCGCTGGGGCAATCCGCTGGTAATGGAGTGGGCGGGAGAAGGGCCGGTGCTTACACTCAACATCCCGGATAATCCTAAAGGGTACAGGCTGTACCTGCTGGCCACGCAGGGAGAGCGTTCTGCCACTGCCTTATCTGAGCTGAATATTCCTATAAGATAATAATGTGTGGGCTTTTACATGAAAAATGCAGCGGATGAGATGTCATCACGCTGCATTTTTTCCTCGTTTATTGTGCTGGATGTATTAATCCTGTTTCTTATCACGGATATCTGATTCGTCCAGGTATACTTTCTTGCCTTTACCATCTACTATATACTTGTGGTCGTTTTTGTCGATGTATACGGTTTCACCGTTCGGGCCTTCTTTTCCTTTGTAGGTTTTGTCTGCGATCCTGGAGGCGCCCTTTACTGCTACTGAGGCAGTTTTCTGTCCTACTTTCTTGCCTGTCTGTCCTACCTTCTTACCGGCTTCTCCTACTTTCCTGATGGCGCTGTCAACGCCCTGTGCATATGAGCTGGTTGCGATCAGCGATCCGGATACCACGATGGCGGTCGCGAATAACATAACCTGCAGTTTTTTCATTGTTTTCATAAAAGCTTTGATTTTTGATGTACACAAATATCCAATAATAATGCCATGGAAGTTGGTTTGAGGTTTGAAGTTTGAGGTTTGATGTTAGTTAAATGTTAAAGGTTAAACGCAGATAGCCCACAATAAGGCTGGTAGCTAAGCAGGAACTTCTAACGTCCAACGAACCTCAAACTTCAAACTTCAAACCTCAAACTTCCATTTTTTTGCTTTCCTCTCATGTAATTTCTGTTGATAAGTCCTCTTTTTTAAGTAAATTATGCACATAGGATTTTTACTAATGTATTAGGCAATGCCAATTTCAAGAAGGGAGTTTCTCACCACAGCAGGTAAGTCGGCCTTGGCTGCATACCCCGCCATGATGGCGCTGGGTTTGCTGAAAACAGCACCAGCGCATGCATTTGAATTGAGCGGAAGTGGCAACAATAAGCGTATCATTATTTTGGGCGCAGGCCTGGCCGGTATGACCGCTGCCTATGAATTAAGCAAGCTGGGATACCAGTGTACCATACTGGAGGCCAGGAACCGTGCCGGAGGCCGGTGCTGGAGCATACGTAAAGGCGCCACCCTGCAGGAACAAGGGCAAGCTTTGCAAACCGCTGCTTTTGATAACGGTTTATACTTTAATGCAGGCCCCTCACGCATTCCTCACCATCATGCATTAACGCTACACTACTGCCGCGAGCTGGGCGTGCCTTTACAGGTATATAATAATGTAAACGAAGCGGCTTATTATTTCAGCGAAGGCAAAGGTCCGCTGTCTAACAAAAAGATCAGGATAAGGGAGATCCATAATGATGTGCGGGGATATATCACCGAGATGCTGGCCAAAGCAATTGACCAGCACCAGGTGGACGCTACGCTGACCAAAGAAGATGCACAGAAGATCATTGAATACCTGCGGGCGGAAGGTGGTCTTAATATAGACAGGCTGTACAAAGCCTCCAGCCGCCGGGGCTACACAGAACCAGCGGGAGCAGGGGAGCAGGCAGGAAAGATAGCAGATCCTTACAGGCTGACCGACATTATCAGCTCCGGTCTCATGGACCCTGATTTCTATAATGTGGCGGAATATACTTATGAGCTGCAGATGACCATGTTCCAGGCTGTAGGAGGAATGGACCGGATAGCCGCTGCACTGGAAAAGAAAGTAGCTGCTCTCATCCGCTTTGGCTGCGAGGTAAGCGCCATCCACAACCAGGCAGAAGGCGTAAAGATCACTTATAAGGACAAGAGCGGGGAAAAACAGCTGAACGGAGACCTCTGCATCTGTACCATTCCGCTGCCGGTGCTGAGTAATATCGATCACAACTTTTCTTCTGATGTAAGCCGGGCCATTGATTATGTACCCTATATGATCACGGGTAAAATGGGCCTGCAATTCAAACGGCGTTTCTGGGAGGAAGATGAAAATATTTACGGAGGGATCACGCATACCAACAATGAATTGACGCAGATCTTCTATCCTTCCAATGATTACCTGGGCAAAAAAGGGATCCTGATAGGATATTATAATTTCAATGAAACAGCGGCGAAAGTAAGCGCATTAACTTATCAGCAAAGACAGCAGCTGGCCCTGGAGAAAGGCGGTATGATACATCCGCAATATGCAAAGGAATTTGAGACAGGCTTTTCTGTCAGCTGGCATAAAACACCTTACAGCATGGGCGGCTGGGCATTATATAATACAGAAAACAGGCAAACACTGTATAAGGCATTACTGGCGCCTGAGAAACAGGTTTATTTTGCGGGGGAGCACATGACCTACCTCAATGCCTGGATGGCGGGGGCTTTTGAATCAGCCAGAAGTGTGGTGGCGGCGGTACATGCAAGGGTAACAGACCAGCGGCTGAGCTATCCGCAAACGCATTAAAGCTATTATAGTATTACCAACCAATAAGCGTTTCAAACAATCAACCGTTTCAAACGTTCAACAATTAAACCTGTAATTCTTATGTCCTCTATGAATCGGCGCGACTGGCTCAGGGCCAGCGCCCTAGTAACAGGGAGCCTGCCTTTTATGGCCGGCGCCTGGAATGGCCTCGCTGCCATGACCGCAAGCACCCTTAAGCGCAATACTTCCAGAAGACTGACAGATGCTGAATTTCAGGCACAGGCCCCTGGCGACCTGAAAGCCCGCCTCTTTGCCAATGAGAATCCCTTCGGGCCTTCTGATAAAGCCAAAAAGGCTATTATGGAGAGTATCGCCAACAGCTACCAGTATCCCTTTATGCGGCTGGGAGAGCTGGAAGAAAAGATAGTAGCTTATGAAGGGATACAAAAAGAGCAATTGCTGCTGTCGGCAGGCTCCTCGCCGCTGTTGATGGCAGCCGCCATCTGCTTCTGTAAAGACGGAGGCAACGTGGTGACCGGCGACCCTACTTACGAAGATCTGCCCAGCTGTGCAGAACGCCTGGGCGCTAAATGGATCAAAGTACCGCTGACAGCCGATTATAAAATGGACCTGGATGCCATGGAAAAGGCGGTGAACGCCGATACCAAACTGGTATATGTGTGCAATCCCAATAATCCCACCGCTACTGCAGTAGATACCGAGCAGCTGAAAGCTTTCTGTGAAAGGGTATCTAAAAAGGTGACCGTTTTTGTAGATGAAGCTTATATCGATTACCTGCCAGATCCGCAGGCCGTTACTCTGGCAGACGGTGTGAAGAAAGGCCAGAACCTCATCGTAGCCAGAACCTTTTCCAAGCTGTACGGCTTTGCAGGTTTAAGGGTAGGATACATTATTTCCCAGCCTTCTACCCTGGAGAATATGGAGAAGTTCACGAAAGATAAATATGCCATCTCTGCCCTGGCCCTGCCCGCTGCCATTGCCAGCTACCAGGATCAGCCCTTCTTGCAGGAGGCCCTGAAAAAGACCATTGCCAGCAAGGAGTATCTCTATAAGGTATTGAAGGAGGAAGGATACGAATACATTCCTTCCGTTGCCAACTTCGTGATGTTCCCTTTGAAGATGGATGGAAAGCGATTTGTGGAAGAAATGATGAAGCGCGGAGTAGGATTGCGTAACTGGCAGTTCAACGACAAGGAATGGTGCCGTATCAGCATCGGGCGTATGGACGAAATGGAGGCCTTTGCCGCCGCATTTAAAGAGTTATCATAAAACAATCAGTAATTAGTTATGCGAAAGATTATCCTATCAATCATATTATTGAGCAGCACTTACATAGCACAGGCACAGGGTGGCGCTGCAACTGCATCTGCAGAGGCTCCGCGCGTGCTGAGCGCAGAAGAGTATGCCAAAGCCAAGACCTTTAAAGTAAAAGACCTGGACAACGACACTTATGCAAAATTCGAAAATACGTATGTACTGGACCGTTATGAGATGCGCAAGCCTTATTTCATCACCGGTGACGATGGTCTGAAGAAACGTATCGACCTTTACAAGCTGATAGCCAAAGAAGGCATGCAGGAGCTGGGTACAATGATCTATTACACCAATGAGAAAGGTACCCTCTATACAGCAGTGCTGCCGGGCTTCCGTGCAGATGCGGCTATCTGGGAAAAATACTTTGAAGACATACATGCTATCGACAAGGAAGAAAAGAATTTTGTGCTGAAGCTTTCTTATGTGCTGTCGAAAGAGTTCGGCTTTCAACAGTATAAATCTGCTAACCAGGGTAAAAATCTGAAGGCCGAATCTGGCACTTACAGTAATAACATCTGCTTCCCTGGTACGCAGCAGGTGACAATGGCAGGTGGGGGCACTAAAGCGCTGAAAGATATCCGTCCCGGCGACATCGTGGTGACCATAGACCCTCTTAGCCGCCAGGCCAATACCGTCAGGGTAAAAGAGCTGGTGGTACATGAGGCGGAGAACTATGCTATTACCAGTTTGCTGGTGGTAGCAACACAGGAACAGGCTACAGCGGTTGGTACAGAAGTAAGGATGAGCAGCCGGGTATTACAGGCTACGCCCAACCACCCGATGATGACGACTACCGGTAAGAAGCCGCTTGGAGAGATCAAAGAAGGGGAGCAGATCATCTGCCAGGATGAGCACACAGCTACTTACCAGACCTTTACCGTATTCAATAAAACAGAAGCTGCGGGCGGTGTGCAGCCGGTGTACAACATAGTGGCGGATGGTGGCAGCACATTCATGATGAATGGTGTGATGGTGCTGCAAAAGTAAGGCAGTAACTGCGATGCTATTTCAGGAGGGATGGTTATCTTAGTATAAATCGTATGGCTATGGATGCCCATCCCTCTCCTCAAAATACCGCTGCCGGAGAGCAATTCCCGGCCTCCTTCAAAGACCTCCTTGCTGCTTTTGAGCAGCAATTCAGTGATCGCCTTTTTCCGGAATCTCCTGCCACCCTTTATGATGCCATAGATTATACACTGAGTAATGGCGGTAAACGCATCCGCCCTGTATTATGCCTGATGGGCAATGCCCTTATTAGTCCCCTGCAGCTGGATAGTTTCCTGGCTGCCAATGCAGTGGAGCTCTACCACAACTTTACCCTTGTACACGACGATATTATGGACCGCGCCCCCCTGCGGCGGGGCAGGCCCACTATCCATATGAAATATAATACCAACACCGCCATACTGGCCGGTGATACCCTGCTGTTATATGCCTATGAATATCTGAACTGTATACAGGGCCGCTATAAGCAAAAAGTAATGGCGGTATTTACAGAAGCGGCCTTAGGGGTATGTGAGGGCCAGCAAATGGACCTGGACCTGGAAAACATGCCCCTGACGGCCGTTTCCTATCCTGATTACCTGAAGATGGTTACCCTGAAAACCTCTGTACTGGTGGCAGCCAGCCTGCAAATGGGAGGTATGATAGGTGGAGCCTGCAGCGAAGACCAGGAGCACCTGTATGCCTTTGGCAAGCATGTAGGCATTGCCTTCCAGATCCAGGATGATTACCTGGATTGCTTTGGCGACCCGGAGAAATTCGGTAAACAGCTGGGCGGGGATATCATCACCAATAAAAAGACCTTCCTGCTGCTGAAAGCCTGTGAATTTGCCAGTCCGGTACAGCGGGCCTACCTCGAAGAGCTCTTGTCTTTTAGCGGGGATGAAAAAGTGCCACGGATGCTGCAGCTGTACAGAGACTGTAAGGTGGATGAATGGGCCCTGCAGGAAAAAGAACGTTTTACCCAGATAGCGTTACAGCACCTGGAGGATATGACGGTAGCGGCGGAGCATAAACGGCCTTTATTGGAGCTGGCGGATCAGTTGCTGAACAGAGGATATTAAAATGAGTCTCCAAAGTGATACTATTTTAACAAAATCGTTCGGAGCAACGATATTGCAAGGAGAACACAAGGAGAAGCCTAGGAGAAGACAAGGAGAAGACAGGTAAAATTGTATTGGAAGTCTATCCACTCCGCGTCATTGCGAGGAGCAGCTGAGCCTTTTGTGCAGGGGCGACGAAGCAATCTTTTAACACAATCTCCGCGAAGATTGCGTCAGGAGATTGCTTCGTCGCGGCCAACCCGCCAGGCCCCTGGGCTCCTCGCAATGACGCGGAGGGGTACCCGGGGGGTATATGGAGGGTATGTGGAGGGTAAGTGGAGGGTATATGGAAGGAATATTTTTATCTTTAAAGCCCAAACCCCCGGGCTATGAGCTTCGCCGAATTTTTTCATATGCTGATGCTGCTGGGCTTCCTCCAGGGGGCTATCATGAGCATGCTGCTTTTATTTTCAAAGAAACGTTCCCGGCCCAACCGCTTTTTGGGCACACTGATTTTGTTGATCGCGCTGGCTTGTTTGAACCTCTACCTCTTTGAATCTGACTGGTTCAATAATAATCCTGTACTGAATCTCTTGGGTAACTTAATCCCCCTGGTTATTGTGATGCCTGTTGGCCCGCTCTTGTATTTTTATGTCAGGAGCAGTATGGAGCCTTCTTTCCGGCTTGGAAGGAGAGAGCGGCTGCATTTTTTGCCGGTGATAATAGACGTTGTACCTGAATTAACCACGGTGATCTATTTCACCGGTCTGCTAACGGGCCTTATTAGTTCCCCGCCCGGGCCCTGGGGCCGATTTATTGACGACTATAATGTGTATGCCGACATTCCCCGCTGGGGCTCTGTCACTTTATATCTTTGGTTATCCGCCAGGTACCTTAGCGCGGCAGGAACGGAAAATAATGCGTACCGTCAGTGGCTGCGGCAGTTTATCCGCTTGTTCCTTGTTTTCCAGGTTATCTGGTTCATTTACCTGGTGCCTTATGTGATACCTTCATTGACAGATAAGGTGCTGAATATGGTTGACTGGTACCCGGTATACATCCCGCTGGTGGTGCTCATTTATTGTCTGGGCCTGAAAGGATACCTGATGGCGCCGCAGGAGGAAGTACCGGCTGTTAAGAAAGCCGTTGCACCTCCGCCTTTGGAGCTGGTAGCCGAGGCGGTGCCTTTACTGCGGAAAGCCATGGAGGAAGATCATCTATACCTTGAACCGGAGCTTAACCTGACCCTGCTCTCCCGCCATACCGGTTTGCCGCAGAAAACCATTTCCCTGGTACTGAATCAGCACCTGAAACAAAGCTTTAATGAATTTGTGAACGGGTACCGGGTAGCCGCTTTTAAAGAAAAGATCAGCCAGGCAGCGCAGGATAATATGACCATCCTGGCACTGGCTCTTGATGCCGGCTTTAATTCCCAGGCAACTTTCCAGCGCGCCTTCCGCAGTAATACGGGGATGTCGCCCCGGGAGTATATGAACCAGCGGCTGAAAGAAGCCTCAAAACAGGAAAATGAGCAGTAAAATAGTGCTCAAGTCCGGATTTGAGTAGACCTAAAAGCCTGAAATAGCTTGCTTTGTCAGAAAAAAAAGATGAGACAGCACCTTCGGCTTTGTTTGTTACTAATGCTCCTGGCAGGCAGCCAGGTAATTGCCCAGGAGAAATTCAAGACCCTTTCCGGCCGCGTTACAGATGCCGGGAGCCATCAACCTGTTATTTATGCCAATATCCAGTTGAAGAAAGGAAGTATTGGTACCCTTACTAATGCCGGGGGGGAGTTTATATTCAATATAGCGGATAAGTACTGGCAGGATACATTGCTGGTATCATGCATTGGTTATAAAACGGTGATGCTGCCTCTGCCTGTCAACAATCAGCCGGATATGGAGATCCGTATGGAGCAGGCAGTATACCTGTTACCCGCTGTGGCGGTGAACGTGCGCAGCGGGCTGGCGATCCTGAAGCAGATGGTCAGTAAAATACCAGACAACTATGACACGGCAGATGTAAAGCTGACTGCTTTCTACCGGGAGAATATCCGCCTGGCAGGGGATACCATCAATTTTAATGAATCCGTGCTGGATATCTATAAAACCTATCATAACAGCCGGGATCATAAAGACCAGATCCGTATTCTGAAAGGCCGTAAGAAAAAGGCGGACTGGAGCAAAGACCCCCAGCTGTATTACTGGATCGGTAATATTGTGAATACCGCCTATTCATCCCTTAACGAAGATCTGCAGAAATACCTTGACGCCAAACGGAACATACTGAATGAACGGAACTTCCGCTACTACAACTGTGACTACCAGGAAACCGTTCGTGAAGGCGATCGTAACCTGCTGGTGCTTTCCCTGCAGCCTAAAGAAGACAGCCGGAAAGCATTGGTGAGGGCCAAACTTTATATTGACGAAAGTTCCCTGGCGCTGGTACGCTGTGAAATGGAAACCACCCCGGCAGGTGTTGACTATATAAACGGGCACCAGAAAGGAGGGATCAGCTACACGATCATGTCTAAGATCAATAAGGCCACACTTGATTTTTCAGGGCTCAGGATGGTGGTTACCTATAAGCAGTACCGTAATAAAACTTATCTCAGCACCGTAACGCGTCATTGGGATTGCGTGGTGAACAGTAAAAAGAGGGGCATGCAAGACGTGCCGTGGAAAGGAGATTTCTACCTGCTGGTGACAGATATTAATACAGACAAAGTGGAACGCTTTACCAGCGATGTAAGTAACAGTAAGTTATCCATGAACAACGAAGTGGGGAATGAATACGATGCCAGTTTCTGGGAAAACTATAACATCCTGTTGCCGGTGCTGCCGGATTCGCTCAAACAAAAGCAGGTAACGCCGCCTCCTCCCGGGGAGAAGCATGTTTCCAATCGTCAGAACGGTTTTACGCGGGGAGATACCCTGCGAGGTATGCTGTCACCCCTCCGTTCCTGTTACGATGTCAGTTTTTACCATCTGGATGCGGAGCTCAACCCGGAGAACCGTTCCATCAAAGGCAGCAGTCAGATCCGTTTTAAGGTAGTGGAGCCGTTCAAGCGGATGCAGCTGGACTTGTATGCTAATATGCATATTGAAAAGATCTTGTACCGGGATCAGTCCCTGATATTTACGCGTGAGTATGACGCTGTCTTCGTAAACTTCCCGGCTACCTTGCCTGCTGGCAGTGAAGAAACAGTAACCGTGTTCTACAATGGTGTGCCGCAGGTACCGGATTTAAGTATTCCCATGAACGGAGGCGTGCTATGGGATAAAGACGAAGAAGGAAACCCCTGGATCCAGATGGTATGCCAGGGCTCCGGCGCCAGTCTCTGGTGGCCGTGTAAAGATCATCTGTCTGATGAGCCGGACAGCATGCGTATCCGGATCACCATCCCCAACGGCTTTACAGAAATATCTAACGGACGCCTGCTGGGAAAGACGCCGATAGGGGCTGATAAAACGCGATATGAATGGGCAGTGAGCTATCCTATTAATAATTACAATGCCACCTTCTGCATTGGTAAATACGCTCATTTTAATGATGTATATGTCAGCGGCAAGGATACGCTTCCGCTCGATTTTTATGCTATGCCTTATCACCTGGAAAAAGCCAAAGCCATGTTCGCACAGGTAAAGCCGATGTTGAGCTGTTTTGAGCGGCATTTTGGAAAATATCCTTTTCCGCGCGATGGCTTTAGATTGCTGGAAAGCCCTTACCCAATGGAACACCAGAGCGGCGTATGTATTGGAAAGATCAAAGAAGGCATGCGTACAGACTATGCACCTTTGATCTGGCACGAGGCCGCGCATGAATGGTGGGGCAACGCCATCACCTGCAAGGATATTGCTGATATGTGGATGCACGAAGCGTTTGCCACTTATGCAGAGGCTTTGATGGTGGAAGGTTCTTTGGGAAAAGATGCTGCTGTTGAATATCTGAATAATCAGAAAGACGGCGTACAGAACCGCGAGCCTATCATTGGCGTTTACAATGTGAACCACATCTTTTATGATATCGGGGATATGTATTCCAAAGGCAGCCTGATGCTGAATACTTTCCGCGCTGTACTGAACAGTGATACTTTGTGGTTTAACCTGTTGAAGGATATACAGCAGCAATTCCGTTATCAAACACTTTCTTCAGATGAGCTGGTAGCTTATATCTGTAAACGTAGTGGAAAAGATTATACCTGGTTCTTTGATCAGTACCTGAAATACACCAGCCTGCCCACATTGGAGATAGCCTTGAAAGAACAGGGCAGCAGCCTGCAGGTGAAATACCGCTGGCAGGCAGATGTACCCGGTTTCCGTATGCCAGTAAAAATAAGCCTGGCGCCGGACCGCTTTGGTTTTATTTATCCGACAGGTGACTGGAAAATGATGACCCTGAAGCAGATGAGTGAAGATGATTTTGAGGTGGATGAAAAACATTTCTATATACAGGTAAAAGAGGTCTGAACAAATAACAGCAAAAGGATGGTCCTTATGAAGGGACCATCCTTTTAGCTTAATTATTTTCTGCGATCTGCCTGATCTGCTCCAGCAGCGGGTCCCAACCACCTTCTTCTATACTGTGCCTGTAGCGTTTTTCACCTTCTGCTACTTTTGAATAATCGCCCTGTGTTACGCTGAGCGTAGTATGCCCGTTAGTGGGTGTAAGGGTATAGGTAATAGTAATGTAGTTCTCCGGGATGTCGGCTACTTTAGGATCGTTCGGATCGATGGCGGTATAGGCCAGGTAGGCCTCCGGCCTGATCTCGGTAACAGTGCCTTTTACCGCTACTATTTCCACACCGTCAAAGGTGCCTCTCCAGAGCAAAGGGCTGCCGGGCTGCCAGTCAGAATCGGGTACACAGCCGAACATGTATTTTACGGTTTCCTGCGGATCTACCAGCACCGCCCACACCCTGGCGGGAGATGCATTGATCAGGATACTGCTTGATAAGGTTAATGGCGCGTTCATATTGTCAGGTTTTTTAGTACACTGCAATATTAGGCCAATTATAAGGGAGGCTGATTGCGTTTTACGGATTATTTCTAACAGAAAAAGGTGTAACGCCGAATTTCTTCTTGAAAGCATTGTTAAAATGCTGTGGTGTAGCATAGCCCAGCTCAAAGGATATTTCGGCAGCGGTTTTCTGTGTATCTCTTAAGTATTGGTGGGCCAGCTGCAGGCGCTGTTCTGTAAGATAACCAAAAACCGTGTTGTTGAAAGTTTCCTTGAAGCCACGCTTCAGCTTGTATTCATTGAGGCCGATGCTCCGGGAGATCTCGCAAAGATTAGGCGGATTGCTCACGCGGTCGTTGATCAGGTCCCTGGCGGCGATGATCTTTTCTTTATCTGCTTTGCTGCGAAGGAAAGCGTCTGATTTGTTATTGGCAGCGATATAAGACTCTGCGCAGAGCACCAGCAGCTCTACTGTTTTGGATAAGAGGAACATGGTTTTAAGATCGCCGTCGTATTTGCAGTACATGATCTGCTGTATAGCCTGTTGTATAGGAGAATCAATAGCGCCCCAGTTCTCGGAAAGCAGGATGCTCTTACCATTCATAATATCTGCTGCGAAACGCTTTAATGTATCGTTGGCATTTTCAGTGATCTGCAGGAACTGCTGCCTGGGGAACTGTATACCGAAGGTTTCCAGCTCAAGGGTCTTATTATATACCTCAATGTCAAAATCAGGGGAGTACATAATATTGTGGTGGCCGCCTATCAGGTCGAATGAGCGGTCCAGCTGCTTATAGTAAAAGCGGTAATCGCCTTTGATCCCGAAGTGGAAACGCACCACATCGGCAGTGCTGCTGCCGTTGAAGGTGGTCAGCTCTTTAAAGGTGGAAACGGCGTGCCCCAGCAGGATATCGCCACATTGCCAGCGTGTGGACCGCCGTATGCCATTATCAAATATCTCTTCCTGTTTCTGTTCCATAGCGGCAATTTACTAAATGCGGGGCAATCATCTGATATGGTCGAAATTTCAAAATCTGCATCTGTATTGCCACTGTTATTTTGCCGAATATTGCATTGACTAAAACAGGAACAAGATGGAAATACCATTTTTCCAGGTGGATGCATTTACGGATGTGCCGTTCAAAGGCAACCCGGCAGCCGTTTGTATCACTGACGAGGCGCTGCCCGAAACCATTATGCAGCAGATAGCTGCCGAGAACAACCTGGCTGAAACCGCTTTTGTATCGCGGGATAAGGATGATTTTAAGCTGCGCTGGTTCACACCCGTCACAGAGGTGCCCTTATGCGGCCATGCCACCCTTGCCACTGCTCATATACTCTGGCAGCAGGGCCTGGTAACTCCACAGCAGGAGATCCGGTTTGATACCCAGAGCGGTTGGCTGACTACGGCCCGCGATGGCGATTGGATCACCTTAGATTTTCCATCCTTCACAGGCTATGCTGTGCAGTTACCGCAGGAGATCAGGGAAATATTGGGCGTAAGTCCTCTGCATACCGAATATGTTTTCAACCGCTTCGTAGTAGAATTGGCTACTGAAGCGGAAGTATATAATGCGAGCCCGGATTTCTCCAGGCTGGCGGCTCATCCCAAAGTGGTCATTACTGCCAGGGCAGACGAGGGCTCTGAGTTTGATTTTATTTCCCGTTTCTTTGCTCCCTGCATTGGTATCAATGAAGACCCGGTTACCGGTTCTGCCCATTGTTGCCTGGCGCCCTACTGGGCTGCGAAGTTGGGCAAACAGGAAATGCTGGCTTACCAGGCCTCTGCACGGGGTGGTATTATGAAGGTGAAAGTGAATGGAGACCGTATTTTAATGTCTGGTCAGGCAGTTACCCTTATAAAAGGGACTTATACTTTAAATCCACAGCTCTATGCAAGTACCGTTTTACATCGTTCACGCGTTCACTGACAAGCTGTTCGGGGGCAATCCAGCATGCGTAGTCGCCCTGCAGGAATGGCTATCAGACCAGCAGCTGCAGCGGATCGCCAAAGAGAACAATCTGCCGGAGACCGCTTTCTTCATACCACAGGGAGAAGGGTTTGGACTGCGTTGGTTCACACCGGAGATTGAAATGGACCTCTGCGGCCATGCTACCCTGGCTACAGCACATGCACTGAAAGCTGCCTTGCAGTACCCCGGGAAGAAGATAGTTTTCAGCTCAAAGAGCGGGCAGCTGGAAGTAAGCGAAGTGAATGGATTGTATACGCTCAATTTTCCTTCCCGCAAACCCGTGCCTTCGGGACTGCCCAAGATCATCTCACAGTCTTTGAGCCGGTTACCCTCCGCCGTATTGAAAGCGCGTGACTATGTGTTGGTTTATGAGTCGGAACAAGATGTGCGGGATATCATTATCAATAGGCAGATCATCGACCAAATCAACATCGATCCGGGTGGTGTGATCATTACTGCCCCAGGCAGAGAGAGTGATTTTGTTTCCCGGTTTTTTACGCCGCAGGCCTCCCACTTTGAAGACCCGGTTACCGGTTCAGCACACTGCTCTTTGATTCCATACTGGGCTTATCAGCTGGGGAAAAAAGAAATGAAAGCCTTACAGCTGTCTGAACGAGGCGGAACACTCTATTGTGTGGATGCAGGTGACCGCGTATTGATATCCGGTCATGCAAGAACCTATGTGTCCGGTATGTTGTCGATTGATAACTAGCTATTTACAGCTTTTTTTTATTTTTTGGTCACGTTTCGGAAATGATCTGTGTCTATATATCAAACAACATTGTTCAAAACAAAAATTAAAGTATATGACACAGCGAATTTCTTATCAGGAAGCGAACAAAGGATTGATGGATGGTCTGATGAAGACTGAATTCTATCTGAAGAAATCTACCCTGGACCCAAAGCTCCGGGAGCTGATGAACTACCGGGTATCACAGATTAACAGCTGCGGCTACTGCCTGGATATGCATCATAAAGAAGCCACCAACATGGGTGAAACAGAACTGCGCTTACATTCATTGGCTGCATGGAGAGAGGTGCCTTATTACAGCGAGGCCGAAAGAGCCGTACTGGCTTTTGCGGAAGTGCTGACCAATGCCAATAGCCAGCATGTGAGCGATGAAGTGTTCAACAACCTGGCGGCGCATTTCTCTAAAGCAGAGATAGCAGACCTTACACTGGCCGTTGCACAGATCAATACATGGAACCGTATTAATAAAGCCTTCGGTACTATTCCGGGTAAATACGAAGTAGGACAACACTAATTGATGTAGTGAATATGCCCTGGTCCTGAGTATCCAACCTCAACACATTGCGTAAAGAATTTAAAACAGTATAAGGTGAAAGATTATCAGCAGATACTATTTCCGTATGCTTATAATATTCTCGGCTCTGCGGAAGACGCCAAGGATGCCATCCAGGATGTGTTGTCTAATTACGTGGCAACACCGCGGGAAGGCGTGGAGAATGAAAAGAACTACCTGATAAAATCAGTGATCAATCATTCCATCAATCTCCGTAGCAGGCGAAAGAAGGTAAGCTACGGTGAAGTATGGCTGCCTGAACCCGTGGCCACTGAACTGGCAGATACTAATATCAACCTGAAGGATATTGTATCGTATTCCTTACTGATCCTGCTGGAGCAGCTGAACCCAAAAGAAAGGGCCGTGTTTATTCTAAAGGAAGGCTTTGGCTATTCACACCAGGAGATATCAGAGGTATTGTCTGGCACGGTGGAGCTCTCCAGGAAATTGCTGAGCCGTGCCAAGACTAAGCTGAGCCAGTCCAAACACCCGGTGAAGCTGCACCGCGAGCCGGTGCCGTCTGAGATCCTTGAAAGATATGTGAATACCATCAGGGGCGGAGATACAGAGCGCCTGGAAGATCTGCTGGCGGAGGATATTACCTTCTATGCAGATGGTGGTGGTAAAGTAAATGTGGTGAAGAAGATCTGTACTGGTATTCACGAAGTGGCCGACCTGCTGGTATATGTATACCACAAATTTGAAGTGAACGCACGCATTATTGCTACTACTGTCAATCATCAGCCTGCGCTGTTGTTTTATGTTGACGGAAAGATATTATCCTGCCAGGTGCTGGGGATCTCGCCTGAAAGCGGCGAGATCTACCAGATCAGCACCGTGGTAGACCCGGATAAGCTGAAGAATATTGAAGAGGAGACCAGGGGGAAAGGGAAACAGATTTAGGTTTGAAGTTTGAAGTTTGAGGTTCGTTGTAGGTTGGATGTTCAAAACAAGTATCAAGTCCTACCTTTGGACCTCTAACTTCTAACGAACTTCAAACCTCAAACTTCAAACCTCAAACTCTTTTGAATTGCGTGGAGGGTTCCCATACCCGATACACCTGCCCGCTCAGGTATCCGAAAGCGCTCTTGTAATATGCATGTACAACTTTATCTATGGGCACCGGGTATTGGCCAATGGTAGGTTGATCCATCCTGCCATCGTAGGCTTCCACGACCCATCCGGGGCTGACAGCATTTACCCGGATACCCCTGGATAGCTCAACGGAGGCGGCAAATACGAAGTTCTCGATAGCGCCGTTGGCCATGGCATAGTTGATGCAGCCTTTGATAGGATCATCAGAAAGAAAGCCTGAGGTGAGTGTAAAAGAGCCTTTGTCATTGATCAGCTCTTTACCTGCCATGACCAGGTTGATCTGTCCCATCATCTTATTACGTATGCCGATGTACATGTCTTCTTCCGTCATCTGATCAAAAGGGCCGATGTAACAATCGCCTGCTGCGCAGATCACTGCATCAAAGGAACCCGCTTCGGCGTACATGCGGCGGATGTCGGAAAGAGATGAAATATCTGCCTGTATATCGGCGCCACCTTTGCGGGATACGGTCACTATTTCAAGATCATCATAGCTGCGAAGGGCGCGCAGTATATTTTTGCCGATGATGCCGGTAGCCCCTATCAGTATCACTTTTCGCATAACAAACTGTTTTTGCGGGCAAAGTAAAAGCAGTAGATTGTGCAAATCAAGTAGTATCAGCCATCATACTTACTATGGAAAAACATACAATTACTGGTAATCAGCCAGAAAAAAATACGCATAGTGATAAAGATTTTTGCCCGGTACAGGTGACGCTGGATGTTTTTTCCGGTAAATGGAAAATGCTGCTCTTGTGGAACCTGCGGCACGGGGCAAAACGGTTTGGTGAATTAGGCCGCGCTATTACTGGCATTACCCCGGCTATGCTGAGCAATCATTTGCGGGAACTGGAAGAGGACAGGATCGTTGCACGCACTACCTGGCCCGAGTTGCCGCCCCGGGTGGAATATATGCTTACACCTACGGGGGAATCGCTGATCCCGCTGATTGCCGCGATGGAGAAATGGGCCATCGATTACCTGAAGGAGCATAAAAGCCAGGAGATCAGCGGCTGTGTGTGGAGCTAGCATTTTTGGATATATTTGCCGCGTTACACGTTATTCAATTTTTTGCACTATGCGGCCCGGTTCCACAAATAACTCCTTATCACGTCTCAGGAAGCACTTCATCTTTTTTATCCCTTTTCTATTGCTGGCGGGCGAAGCTTGTGCCCAAACCGACAGGGGCCTCCAGTTGCAGGCGCTGAACACTGCTATTCAACAGGCAGATCAATATGATGCCCGTAAGCAGGGGCGTATAGACAGCATTAAAAGACTGCTCAGCAGTGCCCGTCCGGATGATCTGTCCGGACAATTCGGGTTGTATAAAAGCCTGTATGAAGAATACCGCCTGTTCCAGTTTGACTCTTCCTACCATTACGCCCGCAAGCTCAGGGAAGCTGCCCTGCAGATGAATGATCCCGCCCGGCTGGCCTATGCCAGGATCAAGCTGGGCTTTTCCCTGCTGTCTTCAGGTATGTATAAGGAAACATTAGACTCCCTTTCTCAGGTCAATGTGCAGCAGCTGCCCGACAGCGGCAAAGCTGAATACTACGCATTGCTGGGCCGCTATTATTATGACCTGGGCGATTTTGATAATGATCAATACCATACGCCTGTCTATAATATCCTTGGGGGCCGGTATATTGATTCGGCATTGGCCCTGCTGCCTGCCAGTACTTATGAGGCGGCGTATTACCGCGGGCTGAAAGAGCTGAAGGCCAATAATAAGGCAGGCGCGCTCCGCATCCTTACGACGATCTTAGCGCGCCCTGAACTTACGCCCCACCAGGTAGCGGTCACCACTTCCACCCTCAGTGATCTGTATATCCGCAACGGACAAACAGACAGCGCCATACAGCTCCTAACCACAGCAGCTATTGCAGATATACAGGCTTCTACCAAGGAAACTTCAGCCGCTTTTAACCTGGCCAGTCTTTTATATAAGGAAGGAGATGTGAAGCACGCCTCCCTTTGTATCAACCGGGCTATTGCAGATGCTTCCTTTTACGGAGCCAGGCAGCGCAAGGTGCAGGTGAGCGCCATTCTGCCATTGATTGAAGCCCAGAAACTGAGCATGGTGGAAAGTGAGAAAAGAAAGCTGCTGTTCTATGCCACTACGGTGACCCTGCTGTTGTTGCTGATTATCGGCCTGGGCCTGATCATCCTGCGGCAGGTGAAGAAGTTGCAGATCGCGCAGAAAACCATCACGCAGGCGCATATCAAGGAGCTGGAGATCAACCGGCAGCTGGCCGAAACCAATGCCCGCCTGGAAGATGCTAATAAGATCAAGGAGAAATACATCGGGTACTTCTTCAACTTTAACGCCGCCTTTTATGACAAGATGGAGAAATTCAAGAAGTCGCTGGAGCAGAAGCTGGCAGACCGTAAACTGGATGAAATAAAGTCCCTGATCACCAAGATCAACCTGCGTAAGGAGAAGGAAGAGCTGGTGCAGCATTTTGACCATGCCTTTTTAAAGCTGTTCCCCAATTTTGTGACGGTATTCAACAGCATGTTCCGGGAAGAGGACCAACAGGTACTGGAAGAAAATGAATTATTGAATACCGACCTCCGGATCTTTGCGTTGATCAGGATGGGCATTCATGATAATGAAAAAATAGCCCATATTCTCCAGTATTCCGTGAACACTATTACCACCTATAAAACCAAAATAAAGAACCGCTCTATTGTGCCCAATGAGGAGTTTGAGAAGCACGTAATGGAAATAAAAGCGGTATAAATAAGACCTTTCTGCTGTAGGATACCGATATATATTACTTAGTATAATATATGTGCAAATATATTATTATCAATTCATTACAAAGTGGATAATACCCTGTTAACCCTTTAATTCTTATACTTTCCCCATATAATTTGCCCGTGGCCACCTGCCGGGTTTTCTTTGATGCGGTAAATCACTGATGCAAAAAAGTTCCGCTAAAGAAGATCAACCAACATCCCGGCTTTTGGAATCTATCCCTAATCACAACCAAACATTTGTTATGAAGAAAACAAGATCGCTGTCCACGTTTCTTTTGGGTTTGCTGATCCTTTTAAACACGTATGACGTCTATGCCCAGGACCGCCGCATCAGCGGTACGGTATCCGACGAAACGGGCACAGGGCTAATAGGGGCAAGCGTTGTAGTAAAAGGAAGTAAGAACGGTATCTCCACCGGTGCAGGGGGCGCCTTCACTATTACGGTGCCCGAATCCACCAGCAGTCTGCTTATTTCCTATGTAGGATTTGAATCGCAGGAAGTGAGTATCGGCGCCGCCAATGAGTTCAACATTCGATTGCAACCACAGAAAACACTGCTCAATGCAGTAGTGGTAGTGGGGTATGGTACACAAAAGCGAACAGACCTTACCGGTGCTGTAGCTTCTGCCAGGGGAGAAGATATTAAAAGCCTGCCCGTTACCAATGTGCAGGAGGCCCTGCAGGGCCGCATGGCAGGCGTAGAAGTAGTAAAGAGCTCCGGCGCGCCGGATGCTACCGCCAGTATTATTATCCGTGGCGTATCCTCCCTGAATAACGCGCCGCCACTGTACATCGTGGATGGTGTGCGTCAGTCGGGAGATAATATCAATATGCAGGATATTGCCTCCGTAGATGTATTGAAAGACGCCAGCGCCGCTGCTATTTACGGTTCTGCTGCCGCCGGAGGGGTGATCATCATCACCACCAGGAAAGGACAGAGCGCCAGGCCGGTGGTGAACTTCTCTGCCAGGTATGGCGTTACCAGACCGCTTACGCTGGAGCTGCTGAACAGGAATGATTTTGTACGGATGAAACGTTTGCTGGACCCTAATTATCTCTCTAACGTGAACGTTGATACCCTGGCGGATACGGATTGGGTGAAAGAGCTGTACAGCAACGGCAGGGAGGAGAATTATAACCTGTCTGTATCAGGCTCTACGCAGAACGTCAATTATTATGTATCTGCTTTTTATAACGGCCAGGATGGCATCTATCTCAATAATACCTCTTATCTCTCCGGCGCCCGTGTGAATACTGATTTCAAACTGGGTAAACGGATCAAAGTGGGAGAGCAGCTGTATATATGGAGCAGGAGCACTAAACCGGAGGTGGTAACGGCGATCAATCCGCCCTTCCGCTCTATTCCTATCATGCCGGTGTATGACAAGACCGATCCTAAAAGTCCCTGGGGAAAATCGCCGGTGGGCTTTGGCGGCCCAAACCTGGTAGGACAGATCATGACGGCAGATATCAGGAACACCAAGTTCAACCTGCAGGCCAATGCCTTCGCAGAGATACAGCTGCCTTTTTACCTGACCTTCCGCACTACTTTCGGGTATACGCACTATACAGAGAACCAAAGCTATTTCCAGGATGCGTACAATTTCGGCAGTGTCTCCACTACTATCAATCAACTGCAGAAGTACAATATTACGCAGCCTACTACCATGTATAACTATACCCTTTCTTTTGATAACACGTTTGGAAAACATGCTATCAGTGCGGTGGCGGGCTATGAACAATTTAAGACCACTTACAATTCGCAATATGCTACACAAACATCTGTAGGCGGTAACTCCTACAGCTTTATTCAAACCTCTGCATCACAGGCTACTGTAGCAGGTAGCTACGATCCTAACGGATTAATAAAATCCACCTTTGGCCGTCTGAATTATAATTACGACAACCGCTATTACCTCTCCGGCAGCATACGCCGCGATGGTAACTTCACTGTTTTCGGCCCGGGTAACCAGTATGGCGTATTCCCCGCTGGTTCTGCGGGATGGCGTATCAGCGAAGAGCCTTTCTTCCGCAAGGCGCTGCCACAAGTAAACCAATTGAAGCTGCGAGGTAGTTACGGCGTACTGGGTAACAGCAATATCGGTGGTTATAAATTCCTGTCCACTTTTGACCTGATCAATGCACAGAACTTTACGCCCGGCGGATCGCCTTTTATCGGCGTCAGCCCTACTTTCATTTCCAATTCCAATGTGAAATGGGAAAGTGTGTATGAAGGCAACGTGGGTGTTGATGCAGAGCTGTTTGATAGTAAAATGTTCTTTACGGTAGAATGGTATAACAAGACTACGAAGAACATGCTGTATGGTTTGCCCATTCCTTTAAGCTCCGGTATTACAGTGCCTTTCTATACCAATATCGGGTCTGTGAGAAACCGCGGTCTGGAAATAGTGCTGGGTTATAAAGACAAGATTGGAGACCTGGGTTACAGCGTTAGCGTAAACGGCGCTTTCAACAAGAATAAGGTGCTTAACCTGGATAATATTAACAGCAATCCTATTCTTGACGGTAACAATAACTATGGTAACGCCACTTTCGGCATCATGGTGAATCAGCCTGTTACTATTACCAAAGCGGGTCTGCCCTTTGGACAATTCTATGGTTATAAAGTGGAAGGCATTTACCGCACAGACGATGAGATCGGCAAGCATGCGCAGCAGGAAGGGTATACTGCCCGTCCCGGTGACCTGATATTTGCCGATACAGATGGCAATGGCGTGATCAATGATAAGGACAGGACTGAGTTAGGTAATCCCAATCCCAAGCTGATATATGGCGCTAACATTCGTCTTGACTGGAAAGGATTTGACCTGGCCATGTTATGGAATGGGGTAGCCGGGGTAGATCTTTTTAATGGTGTAAAAGCATATGCATCCTATCCTTTTGCAGATGGTAACACCACCAGCAAAGTATTTGGTGCATCCTTCCTGGGCAATAACCAGGTAACAGATCAGCCACGAATTGATAACAATGATCCGAACGGGAACTATTCACGGTCCAGCAGCTATTTCGTGGAAAGCGGCGCTTACCTGAAGCTGAAGAACCTGCAGCTGGGATATACTTTCTCTGATGAATGGCTGCGGAAGGTTTCTGTCAAATCTGCCCGCATCTATGTAATGGGTAACAACCTTTTCACCATCACGAAATATTCCGGTATTGATCCGGAGCTGGCAGGGTCTATCACCGCGAGGGGCATAGATGCAGTATGGCAATACCCGCACTCGCGTATTTATTCTGTAGGCCTGGACCTTACATTCTAAACCTGTAAAAGCAAAACAATGACAAAGCGTATCATGTCAATCCGATATATCAGCACCTTATTATTGGTGTTGCTGGCGGCCTGTACTAAATCGCCGGATGAAGTATCCCGCACAGATGTATATAGCAGCCTTAACTATCCTACTACTTTAAATAATCTCTTTGGTGTACTGGTGCCTGCCTATGGTAATATCCGTTCTATGGAGCTGCAGGGTTTTGAATTGCTGTGCAAGGATTTTGCGGGGAGTGAGCATGTGGCAGAGCTGGCCTATGGAGGGGATCAATCCTGGACAGAGCTGACCGTTAACAATCTCAGTACATCCAACAGCTATGCCAATAACCTGTGGCTGGGATTATACCGCGGTATCAAAAGCGCGAATGTGTTCCTGGACCGTGCAGATTTTTATGAGCAGCGTTATGCTTCTTCCAATGAAAAGGAGCAGATCAACCAGATGCGGGGAGAAGCGCATTTCCTGCGGGCATTGTATTATTTCTACCTGGAATGCTTTTACGGCGAAAACTATATCAGCGCCAACGGCGCCGGGGCAGATAAAATGGGAGTGCCTATTATTACAACTACCGCCAGTACACTGGAAGCTACGCAGGTAGAACGTAAAACTACCCGCGAAGTATGGGACCTGATCATTAGCGATCTGCAACAGGCGGCTACCTTGCTGAAAGGCGCGCAGTGGACCGGCCCCAATAAAGGACGCGTAACAGAATGGGCAGCTAAGGCCCTGCTGGGAAAGGCTTATGTATTCACGGAGAACTGGACGTCTGCTAAAGCCGCGCTCCTTGATGTGATCAACAACAGCGGTAAATCACTCATGCCTTTCAGCAAATATCGTGATGCATTTAATGGTAATGACGCTAATGAGTTCAATGAAGAATCCCTGTTTGAGATCAATGTAGACCGTAACTCATTGGGCGGCTATGGGATCTTCAGCTTCAATACCAATCTTACCACCAGCCAGGGCCTGATATGGTCGCCCAGCATCCTGGGAGATAATGGTACGGAAGAGCAGGGAGTGGGCCTGGGCTATTGCAATGAGTTCTTCAACGATAAAAATTTACAACGCTTCGGGTTTAAGCAACCGGTGTACACGGTGGTGAATAACCCTGCTTACGATAACACTAAACCTGCTTCTTATAAGAACCCGCAAAAGGTGATTGATCCTGCTTACCGGACACAGTCAGCAGCAGCGCGTACCAACAAAACGGTGGATCCCCGATTGTATGTATCAGCCCTGCAGCCCTGGCTGGATTCTGCAAGTAACGATGGTATCAACTGGCGGCCGGTATGTAAGTTCATTGCCATCAGCGAAGCTTTAAAACCTACGTACCATGGCTGGAGCCTGCGCAAGTTTGTTACCTATGATAACTCCATTTTTAACAGGCAGGCTGCTGCGGATGCAGCCAATTATTATATGCTGCGCCTGGCCGATGTATACCTGCTGTATGCAGAAGCCTGTGTAAAATCAGGCGAGGGCGCTACTGCGCTGGAGTATATTAACAAGGTAAAACGCCGGGCTTATGATTACCCGGTGAATGCTGCTTCTCCTGTAGATTATGCCAGCCTCAACGCCGCCACTATGGCTACTGATCCTAACCTGGCCAGCAATCCGCTACGCTATGAAAGATGGGCAGAGCTGTTTGGCGAGGGGCATTGGTGGTTTGATGTATGCCGCTGGCGTATAGGCAGCGCAGAAGCCACTTACTATGCTACTTCGCTGGTAGGAGGGCCTATTAAGTGGAACGATGCCAAATCATATAAATGGCCCATCCCTGTGAACGAGATCAACACGAATACCAGGATGAAACAGAACCCAGGCTACTAATCTTTAATTGAGCGTATGTTATTCAGAAAATTGTTTTTGATCATCTTCTTTACCGGGACCGTGCTGCAAGGGTTTACGCAGGACAATACGCCCTTGCAGGCTGAACGTGGTAATATCCGGCTGACTTTTTCTCTTGATGGTGAAGGGAGCCCGCATTATGCGGTATCCTTCAAAGGGAAGCAGCTCATCGCTCCTTCCCGTCAGGGTTTTGTATTGGCAGAAGACAGCCTGTTCTACAAAGGCTTTACTATTAATGGTACGGAGCGTAAGTCTGTGAATGAAACCTGGAAGCCGGTATGGGGAGAGGTAAGCAGCATCCGCAACAGCTATGAACAGCTGACTGTACACCTGAAACAGCAGCATGCACCCGGACGGGTGCTGGATATTGTATTCAGGGTATTTGAGGATGGCGTTGGCTTCCGGTATGAATTTCCGCAGCAGGGCGGCTTAAAGTATTTTATTGTGAGGGACGAGCTCACGGCCTTCCATCTCAGCGGCGACCATACCGCTTTCTGGATCCCCGGTGATTACGATAGTAATGAATATACGTATACTACTTCCAGGCTGAGCCAGGTGAATAACAGCAGCGTGGTAAAAGCCGCTACAGATATCGCGGTGCGGACCGTGCCGGATTCTTTTGCGGTGCAAACGCCGCTGATGCTGAAAACGGAGAACAATATCTATATTAATATCCATGAGGCGGCGCTGATCAACTATCCTGCTATGCAGCTGCATGTGGACGGAGCCTCTTATCAGCTGTCGGCACGGCTGGTGCCCGATGCGGTAGGCAATAAGGCTTACCTGCATACGCCCTGTACCACGCCCTGGCGTACCATTATCATTAGTGATAAGGCAGCTGATATCCTGGCGTCTAAAATGATCCTTAACCTGAATGAACCTCCATCTGTAACAGACTTCTCCTGGCTGCGCCCCATGAAATTTGCAGGCGTATGGTGGGAGATGCAAACCGGTAAAAGTACCTGGAACTATGCAGACGATGCTGCCAGGGGAAAGGATGATGTACTGAAACCCAACGGACGGCACGGCGCTAATACCGCTAATGTAAAGCGGTATATAGATTTTGCTGCAGCCAATAACATACAAGGTGTGCTGGTAGAAGGCTGGAACACCGGCTGGGAAGACTGGTTCGGTAACTGGAAAGAAGATGTGTTTGACTTTATTACACCCTATCCTGATTTTGATGTGAAGGAACTAACGCAATACGCCGCATCCAAAGGCGTGCAGATGGTTATGCATAATGAGACATCCGGCGCCGCTACCAATTATGAAAGGCAGCTGGATACGGCTTTCCGTTTCATGAATGTCTTTGGCTATCATGCGGTGAAAACCGGTTATGTAGGCAGGATCATTCCGCGTGGAGAGCATCACGACGGGCAGTGGATGGTGAATCACTATGAACGTGTGGCACGCAAGGGGCTGCAGTACCACGTCATGATCGATGCGCATGAACCGCCACGGCCTACAGGATTGCAGCGTACATATCCCAACTGGATGGCATCAGAGGCAGGCAGGGGGAATGAGTACAATGCTTTCAGCAATGGCAATGCACCGGATCATGAAACTATATTGCCTTTTACCCGCTTAATGGGCGGTCCTATGGATTATACGCCGGGCATCTTCAAGCTGAGGCACTACGCGCCCCATGCACCTGAAAGAACAGTGCATAGCACACTGGCAAAACAGCTGGCCCTGTATGTAACTATTTATAGTCCCCTGCAAATGGTAGCCGATCTGCCGGAGAACTACGAAGCGCACCCGGATGCTTTCCGCTTTATACGCGAGGTGCCGGTTGACTGGGACGATACGCGTATTATTGAAGCAGAGCCGGGAGATTATATCACTATTGCCCGTAAGGAGAAAGGAAAGGATAACTGGTTCCTGGGCGCCATCACAGATGAAAAGGCGCGAAAGGCGCTTGTGCCCCTGCAGTTCCTGGATAAGGGAAAGAAATACCGGGCGGTTATTTATGGAGATGCTCCCGGTGCTGATTGGAAAACCAACCCTGAAGCCTACCGCATTCATGAAATGGTCGTAGACGGTACCAGCACCCTTACCCTGCAGCTGGCTGCGGGCGGAGGAGCGGCTGTATCGTTCTATCCGTTGTAAGTATAGCCCTTGGTTGATAGCGGCGGACAGCTTTGACTGTCCGCCGTTCTTTATTTTATAAAAGGAATGTCAGTTGTCCTGAATGGTGGGCCTGGTGGATGGTACGCCCTATCAGCACAGATACGGCGCTATGTTTTGTCAGCCACTGATCGGGCGTCAGTGCGGTGAAGTGATCCGCCAATATTTCGTTCAGATGGTTCCAGTAGCCCTTTAATATTTGGGGAGCAGGAAATGCCTTGCCTGACTTGTCGGGGGTATGCACAAACAGCTCATCCAATTCCGGGTATAACCTGTCTTCAAATCCGAACAGCGGCAGCATCGTATCATTCACGGCGATCAGGTGTCCCAGCAGGTAAATACCGCTGTTGCGGCCCGGGGCGGTTTCCTGGTAGAATTCTGCCGCTGATAACTTGTTAATGATATTATTAACCCTGCGGTTCTGCAGCTGCCAGGCGCTTATAACCTCGGTAATAAGCGCGTTGGCAGGTGAGGATGTATTCATAGCAAAGTGTTTATTGTTGACCATATAAGGCAGCGTGGAGACCATAGTTTTTGCTCCAGCGTTCTTTAATCTCAGCCCTTGCATGGATGAATTCCTTGTCGGTACCTTGTGCTATAGCATCCAGCGGGAAGCGCAGCGGGCGTTTGCCTTTGGGCATTGCTACCAGTTCCAGGATGCCATTGGCAATGGCTTGCGGGTCCATATTAAATTCCGCCATCTTACCAAATAAGCCTGCGCCGATGGCATTGAACAGGGTGGAAGCCCCGGGCTCGTAGGCTGCGGTGATCTCCGGTTTATCGGCATTGACGCCTGTTTTGCTGCCGTTGTTCATTTCTGTAGGGTAAACGCCTGGCTGGATGCTCACGTTTTCGATGCCGAACTGTTTCAGCTCATCCTGCGCACCTTCCGTGATGGCTTCTACGGCGAATTTGGAGGCCAGGTAGGGCGCCATAAAAGGCAGGGTATGACCACTGGCGCCGGAGGTAAGGTTGATGATCAGGCCGTTCCTTTTCTCACGCATAGAAGGCAATACTGCCAGGTAGGTGCGTATGGTGCCATAGAGATTCACGTCCATCATCTTTTTCCATTGGTCTACAGAGTAGGCTTCGAAGAGCCCGAAACCTGATACGGCGGCATTATTGATCAGCACATCAATCCTGCCATGTTTGGCGAGTGTTTGCTGTATGGCGGCATTAACGGAGGCATCGCTGGTAATATCGATCTCTGCTATTGATACATTGGGCAGGGCAGCCAGTTCATCAGCTGCAGCTTTATTCCTACCGTTGGTACCGCGCATACCAGCGATAACAGTGTGTCCTGCTTTAGCGAGTGTGATAGTAGCGAGTTTACCGAAACCAGAACTGGTGCCTGTGATAAAGATTATCTTGCTCATTTTGTGTTGGTTTAATAGTGAATGATTTAACAACACAAAATTGCGGCAGGAAGCGCCGGCCGCCCTTGAGGCAGGATAAGAAATTTCTTATCATAGATCAAGTGGCGCTATTTTTTGGCGATCTGTCTTTTGATCCTGCTGAGGCTTTCAGGGGTCATACCCAGGTAGGATGCGATCATTTGCTGGGGTACGCGCAGGGCAAAGCCCGGGTATTTATCCCGGAAATAGATATATTTTTCCTCCGCAGTATAGCTTAGAAAAGCGTTGATCCTGTTTTGCGAGGCAATAAAGCTTTTGTTGATAATGGTGTGCACGAGGTCATTTAAAGCCGGGAGCTTTTTGCAAAGGTTTTCAAAGTTCTCCTTGTTGATGAGCAGCACCACGGAATCTTCCAGTGCATCAATATTGAAGCCGGAAGGGTTACCGGAAGCGAGACTTTCGCGGTCGCCTATCCACCAGTTTTCCATGGCAAAGTTGATGATATGTTCCACTCCTTTATCATCCACGCGGTAAGTGCGCAATAACCCCTGGCATACAAATGCATTGTAGCGCCAGATATCTCCTTCCTGCGCCAGGTATTGCCGCTTACGCAATTTTTTGAAGATGCAGAGAGATTCGATCATCCTGTAATCCTCGTCGCTTAACTGGATCTTAGCGGACAGGTACTCACGGAAAACGCTGAACATGCCGCTAAATTAAAAAATACTGGCAAGAATGGCCCCTTAATTTGGCAGGTTTGCATCCCTTGGATGTCTTTATCCCTCGCTAGTTTTGCCTTTACTAACTAAAACAATATATCTATGAAACGGGTGATGGTAACCTACCGGGTAAAGGCTGATCAGGCGGAAGAAAATGAAAGGCTGATCAAACAGGTATTTAAACAACTCCTCAGGCAACTACCTGAAGGCATACAGTACAGCGTGTATAAACAAAGCGATGGCGTAAGCTTTGTGCACATCGCGGCTTTTGAAGGTAGGGCGGCGAATCTTTTATTTACAGAACTGCCAGCATTTAAAGACTTCAGTGCTGCCATTAAAGACCGTTGCGAAGAGCAGCCGGTAACTATCCATGTTGAAGAGCTGGGCGCTTATTATTAGCGCCTCAGCTTTCGCAAAGTTCTTTTAGTTTTTCCAGTGCAGGGGGCATGCCTTCATCGAACATCTCCTGCCAGTCCGGGTTTGTTTTCATCTGTACCGTTACTGTTGTTTTACCGTTGTTTTCAGTGAAGATGTAGCTTTCGGTAGTGCCTACCCAGCCTTTTGCCATTTCACTATCCCTGTCTAAAGAGTCATCGGCGTTGATAGCAGCGGTATGCTCTAAATGAACGTGTTTATAGGGGCTCAGCTCTCTGACTTCTGCATAGGTGCCGCCTTGTCCGGGTGCACCGAATCGCAGGGCCTGTCCCTGTTTCCATTCACCTTCATAGCTGGAGCCGGGCCAGCCTGCACCGACCCATTGTTTATAAGTATCGAGCTGCAGCATGGTGTTCCATACTTTCTCCTTGCTTGCATTGATGTCGATTTTAAATTCCAGTAGTTTCATCTTTTCTATTTTTTAGTGAAAGGATTACAACACAAAGGTGAGACATCCCTGCTTTACACAAGGGGGGCGAAAGAGACACTTTAGGAGGCCGCTTGCGACAATCTTATTTGTATACTTTTCCTTCCTTATTGAATTCACGGATAAGCCCTTCCTCCAGGTCGGCACCGGAGATAGGCGCAATAGAACCGTCTGGCTGCATGTTCTTGAGAAAGCAGTATTGTGCTACGTTGATAATAGAGGCGCCGGGCAGCTCATAAGTGGCCGACAGGCGTTCCAGTGTACCTTGTTGTTGCAGCATATGTTCCGGCAGGATCATTTTCCACAAGGTCAGGCGCTCAGTCTGGTTAGGCATGGGGAAGTGGATGATCGCCTGGAAGCGCCGTGCAAAGGCGGGGTCTATATTGCTCTTGAAGTTGGTGGCGAGGATGACCAGGCCGTTATAGTTCTCGATACGTTGCAGCAGGTAGGCGATCTCCTGGTTGGCGTATTTATCGTGCGCATCGCGGATGTTGGTACGTTTACCGAAGAGGGCGTCTGCTTCATCGAAGAATAAGATCCAGTCTTTATGCTCTGCTTTGTCAAAAAGCTTGGAGAGATTCTTTTCCGTTTCGCCAATGAATTTGGATACTACTTGTGAAAGGTCTACCCGGTACACGTCCAGTTCTTTGCCTCCGGGTGCGTCGGGCTTGCCCAGTAAACAAGAGGTAAGTGTTTTACCGGTTCCGGGAGGGCCGTAGAACAGCACCCGGTAGCCAGGTTTCATACGTTTATTTGTTTTCAGCAGGGCCTCTTTGTGCAGCAGCCACTTTTTCAGCTCACTCACCTGTTCTGTGGTCTGGGCATTCAATACCAGGTCGCTCCATTCGAGCGGTGTAGTGATCCTTTCAGCAGGAAAGTTGGCGCCGAAGCGGGGCCGTGTATGGCTGCCGGTCAGGAAGAGGTCTATAAACTCATGTGATAATACTATTTTTCCGCTCATCGCCGGTTCTCCTTCTGATACGTTCTCCAGCCATAATACCTGCCGGCGGGCAAAGAGGTGTTCTTCTCCCAACAGCTGTTTCGCCTGCAGGCGTTGCTCCAGGTTGTTGCCGGCCAGCAGGAAGAGGGCGGTTTCGCCGGTGGGTAGAAAGCCCCTGAACTGTGTGCCCCGCACTCCGCCTATCTGCGGGAAATCGCCAGCCTGGGGGATGTGCCGTTGTATGATCTGATCAAAGAGCACCGGGTTTACGTGAGGGGCCAGCGCCAGCAGCAACAGCAGCTGTTCTGTCTCGTTCAGCCCATGTTCCTGTATGAATGCGGGGAGGGGTGCTTTGGGTGAGCGTGCAATGGCGGCCGCCAGGTCAGCTGCGGAATCCTGTTCATTGGTTTCCTGTGCAGCGGTGTTGAAATATTGTTGCAGCCGCTTTATTACCGCTGATTGCAACCAATGCAGATATGCGTTTAATACGAGTGCATTTTCCGAACTTGTAAACATATTTTTCTCTTCGTCAGTTTTACGATCTCTAAATGTTATAATGGCATATTAAGGTTTGTCCGGCTGTCCGCCTTCTACTGTGCTTCCAGGTGCCTGGGGGCTGGCGGGAGCCTTCAGTTTATCTTGCAGGTCCAGCAGGTCCCAATGCAGGTTATTGAGCTTTGCTTCGATGGTTTCCAACCGCTCTTTCTGAGTCATATCTTTAAAGTTGTGCTCAAATTGAACGGGAGGATTAGTTTGCGTGCTCAACGCGCTATTCAGTTCCTGGAGCACACCCTCCCGGTGATAGGCATGCACCTGGTTACCGCGGTCGGTGAGACGGGCAGCATCTTCCGCACTGGCAGAAATATGTGTGCCTCCACGCTCGCTGCGGCCACCCGGACGGAGGCGAACCGCCCTGCTGCCTGTCCAGGCGCCTCTCACTGCGAAACAGTCATCCGGCACAGGCAGGGTATTATCAGTCCGGTTACCGATGCCATGTATTGGGTCTTGCCAGCCTGGTTTAGCAGGATCAGCATCATTGGGAGAGTTCCGGAGGTTACTAAGATCAGTGGCGGCCTGGGCGCGTTGCTGAGGCGTTAATGTTGCGTCGTTGTTTCGCCGGGTCAGTTCATTCTGGCATGCCTGCCATTGATCGCTCCCTATTGAGTTGGCGGTGGTGCCTGTACGGCCCCCGGCTATCCAGGATTGCGATTGGTCGGCGGAGTTTTCCGGGTACTCATCCGGTTGTCCTATCATGTGCGCCCACTCATGCGCGAGTGTTTGCTGGTTGCCATTGGCCACTCCGGCGGCATTGAACCCGTCAGTGGCGGCGCCTGCATAAAATTTTGCCGTGCCGTCGTTTACAGCAGAGCGAAGGTTGGGTTCAGTAGCCGGATCGTTCTTGATGACGGTAATGGTAAAATCCGGGGTACCGGCTGCGGCGGCATCTCTTACCTCGCCTTGCATATGCGCAGTGACATCTGACCATTTTACCGGGCTGTTCTTCAACAGGTAGTCGGATGGCTGCGATACGCGAAACGGCGTATATGCCGAAGCGTTACGCGTATTCCAAACGTTATTCAGCTGTTGCTGGAAGGCAGTTTTAAACTGTGTTTTCTCTGCGTCGGTCCAGTCTGCGATGCCCGCTGTTACCGCGGCGGCCGAGCGGCTCCAGGTGTAGTTTACGCGGGTCACCATCTTTACGGTTCCGGTAGGACCCTTGTGATATTCAAGTAAAGCCTTATTACCGGCTTTGTTAGCGTTTGCGGGATCTTTGGTGATGATGGCGCCAGGAGTGGTGAACATAATAACCCACATTTGTTCTTTGACCCTGAAGAGCTCTACCACAGCTTGCAGTTCTTTCGTCAGGAGCACACCATGTATTGCTTTGAAAGTATCTATTTCTATTTTAAGCGCATTCAGCTCTTCCATAGAACCAGCGCCGATGATACGGCCGCCCAGGGCGGTCAATTGTGAGATATGACCTGTTACCATGCTTTTGAGCGCATTTTCCATCTCTGTTTTATGTATGGGATGCGCATCCTGATCCAACCCTACAAAGCAGTCATTTACCCAGCCTATATCTGCCAGACGTGTGATCAGCGATACTTTTTCCATGGTGAGGTCCATCAGCGACGGCGGCGGCTGAAAACTAGCCAGCGGTTCCTGTTGCTTTGGCGGAAAGCTTGCCAGCGGTTCCTGTTCTTGCGGTGGAAAACTGGCCAGCGGCTCGTTCGGTTTTGCTGTTGGGAAGCTTGCCAGTGGTTGGCTGGCAGGGTCTGCAACCGGCGTAAAGTTCGGTTCTTCTTCTACCGTGGAGGCGTTGGGCAGAGGAGCACGTTGTATAACGGGCGTGCTAAAGAAACCCGGTTGGTGTTCCGGCACGTCGCCAGCGCCCGACTTATTGAAAAAAGGTTTTTGTTCCTGGACGTTATTGTCGGGATTGCGATGTTTGAGGTAACTAGGACTGTTGGTTCTCATAGTAATGACATTTATGGGCGTATACGGTCCAATATCTCTGAAGCAAGGTGCAGATAATCCCTGGCGCCGTTACATGTCCTGTCGAGTCGGAAGATATCTGTGCCCAGCTGTTGCGCTTTTGCCAGTGTGATATTATTCCGGATGCAGGTGTCCAGTACTTTTCCGTCGTACATTTCCTGCAGTGCTGATTTTATCTCGCGGTGCATGTTCTTGTGCTCATCATAGCGGGTAAGCACCAGGCCAAGCAACTCCAGTTTTTTATTCAGCTGTTTCCGGATGAGGTTGAAATGCTTCATAAAGCTCTGTACGCCTTTAAAGGGCAGGAATTCTGCCTGTAACGGCATCAGCACATGGTCACTGGCTACCAGCGCATTGACGGTCAGCATACCAACAGCGGGCGGGCAGTCTATTATCAGGAAGTCATAGTCGTTCTGTAAGGGAGCGATGATCTGGGTTAACAGCTGTTCCCTGCCGTAGATGCTTACCAGTTCCATTTCTGCATCAGCCAGCGATAACGCAGCGGGCAGCAGGGGTACAGGCGTTGTTGTTATGACAGATTCCTGCACCAGCAGCGGCTCTCCCCAGGCGGCCTGTTTCAGCAGCTCATACATGTTCAGTGAAGGGGCTTCCATAATGCCCAGCGACTGGGTCAGGTTGGCCTGTGGATCCATATCTGCCAGCAATACCCGGTGGCCGGTTTCCTGCAAAGCCGCTCCCAGGTTGAGGGCAGTAGTGGTTTTGCCGGAGCCTCCTTTCTGTATGGCAATGGAGATGGTGTGCATGGGGGTTAAAAATTATTGGTGTTATATCTTGTTAATCCTCGTAAAATCTTTTGAGGTCGAAGCCTGCTTCGAGCGCGTTCTCATAGTAGCTTTTACCAGGAAGGACAGTAACATGCTCATTTTTTTAATCGCTGTTTCATCCGTTCAAGCACGCCGCTTATAAAATCTCCGGTCCGCCTGTCTGTAGATGCCGTAACGAGGGTTAAAGGGCATACAGGCGTTGGTTTTTCTTCAAAGCCGGTGATCACGGGCAAGCCGTAATAAACATTCTTTTTATTTTCGAGATCTATATCCCAATGTCCGCCGATCTGCTTTCTAAATGTTTCGCCTACGTATCTTGCCAGCCAATCTAAAACCTGCGCTTCCTCTTTTTTCTCGGTATCTTCAAAAGTGGGGTACCGGTTTAGTATCCACGCTTCCAGCAAGGTCAGTGATTCAACGGAATAGTCAAGCCATTTGGCCAGCTCCACAGGAAGCGTTGCCTTAAATGCGTCCAGTTCATCATCCATATTAAAAACCCACAGTTGGAAATCATCGTTTGTTAGCGTGGTAGTTCTATCGGTCATACATTCATTTTTTGTCACCTAAATATAACTTTTATTTTCGCATCGCTCAATGCCTGCAGTAAAGGCTTACTGGCGTGTCCTTCAAACACCCAGGTAATACTCCAGCCTTGATCAACCAATATCTTATCCCTGGTAACTTCCCACAAAATGTCCTGTGATGCATAAATGTCACCCGTTTTATATTCTATGCCGCGCATGCGCCCGGGCGTAGTATCGGCAATATCCAGCCTTCTTGCAACTCCTTCAACGTCAACTGTAACTTCCCGTTCACCCCATCCCAAAGTGGTATGGTAGTCGGCAACGGCTTTGTTGGCCTTCAAGGCCTGTTTCATGTTGATGTCATATTGCTTATTCCATCTTTCCGGCGACCAGCGATTCTCAGGAGTCGTTCTTGCAACATATTCTGCCCAGCGTGCGTCGCGATGCTGTTTAGAGCCTGGTGCGCCCGGTGCTGGTGTATCGGTTACTTCTGCAGGATCTATTTTTGTAGTGTCTGCTTCTGCTGCTGAAACAGGTTCTCCCTCTACCTTGGGTGGTTCTACTGGTTTTTCAGCCAGGGCATCGTTCACACTGGCATTTACGTCGTCCATTTTGATCCCGCAAACCGGCTCAGAGAAACGGCACCACGCGCCATTATCTTTTCTGCGTCGGAAAGTATGTTCACCGACTTTGACCTCAGCATCATATTGCGCAGCAAATTCGGGTTCTGTTACGCGTTCTACATTTTCAGGATTTTTCACTTTTTCCCTCAATGTGGTCATGTCTTCAGGTAATCCTTCTGTTGCTGCGGATGTATTATTTTCGGCTGCCGGTGCTTCATTTTCTACACGAGGTGGTTCTGGTTCGTTGCCGGTGCGCCCGCCAGGCCTTTCTGCAGGCAGCTCAGCTGCAGGGCTTTCTGCCTCCACCTTGGGCGCCTCGCCTTTTATTCCCGCTGGCGCAATTTCCGGTACTGCACCCCCACGCCGGAACAGGCCTTTTACCTGTTGCAGTATGGTTTTGCCAAATTTCACCGCGAGCTCGCCGAGTACCACCATGGCCCCCATGATCCCCAGGTTCAAGCCGCTGGAAGCGATCTGTTCATAATCTGCTTCATTCTCTTCTTCTTTCTGGTTGCCAAGAGACAGGTCAAAAACTGCTTTTTGGATAGAGAGCCCTTCTGCCGCCAGCATAGATACCATTAAGGCTTCTCCTACCGTTACTGCAAAGCCCACTCCTGCCCAGAAACCCGGGATGGCGCCGGCGCCACCAAAGAATGCGCCGATAATGGTCCCGATCAAAGCAGAGGCGATAAAGAACCATCCGTATAAATGACCAGCCAATGAGTTTAATAAACGGAAGATAGCCAGCCCATCATCGATCCCCTTGCTGAACTGGAATTGGAAGAAGTTGGAGAACATGCTCTTGCCTTTGTTCCATATTTCCGTGCAGTCATGTGCGAAAGCAGGCCACGGCCACAGCATATCCCAGCCGGTTTGTTTGATCACCTCCCACCAGTTGGTGGCCAGGTAAACCAGCTTCGGCTCCAGGTGCCGCATGATGCCTTCCAGGTGATGTGCGTTGCGGGCGCCTAGTACGGCCTGTATCGCAGCCCTGGCCTTCGGCGCTATGCCGGTGATCAGTTTGCCGATAGCTTTGCGCATATCGTCTATAATGGGCTGCGGGTTCTTAATGATCTTATAGATGCCTTTCAGCATTTGCCGGAACTTCTCTACCTGCGCCAGGACCCAGGGAACATGGAGCAGACCTTCCAACTCGCGTACGCAGGGTATTTGCAGGCCGATGTTCACGATCTTGTTGATGGTGCTCCATACACCATCATCGAGGATAGCAAAGGGTCCCAATACGCCTATCAGTACCAGCTGCCGCAGCAGCTCTGCAAACGGTTTGAGAAAATCCCATACACGGCGTGCAACGCTTACCAAACTGTTGGCAAGGCTGGACAGCATACCGCCTACTTTCTGTAAAGCGCTGCGGATGCCCGATACGATCCTGGTGATGATGCCAGACAGGAAACGGAAAAGCGCCAGACCCGCTACCGCATTCAATACGGATGAGATGCCGTTCATGAGACGGTCGAATAATCCTTTCACCCAGTTGATACCGCTGGTAATAGCGCCGCTAAGCCAGGTTACTGCAGATTGTATGGCAGGGATGATAACGGTTCTCAGATAAGTCCTGGCCTTTACGATCACATACTTATTGAAATTGCTGGCCAGCCATTTGATGGCATTCCAGATGTGCGGAGCTCCTTTATAGATCAGGATAATGGGGCCAGCAGGAGAGAGCATCACAAGAATGGCGCCCACCACTTTTAGCGGCCCCATAATAGGCTCAATGGCTGATTTAACCCAGTTCCAGGCCTGTGTAGCTTTGTTCTTCAGCCATTCCAGTACAGACATGGAATTGCCCCATGCAATGCCGAACTGTCTCTTCACCCAGTTCCAGGCTGCGCCGATGGCGTTTCTCACCGGAGCGGTGAGATCCCACAACCAGTTGGCTTTTTCTACTATCCAATCCCAGGCTGCACCAGCGTACTTTTTAATCCCATCCCATGCGGGCAAGGCGAAGTCGTTCCATATAGTAGAAAAGAAATTGCCCACCTTCTGCATCATGCGTTTGAAGGCTTCCAGCGCAGGGCCTGTCAGTTTTTTAACGAAGGCCCATAATTTACCGGCCATATCTGCCAGCGCGCTGCAGGTGGTAGAAACGCCGCTGCCTATACGCTGTATGGCGCCGCCAAAAAGCTCCTGCAGAATGGAGGCCAATCCTTCCGTTTGTACACGTGAGAAGAGGCCGCCGGTGAGACTATCTATAGCCGAGATCAGCTTGTTCTTGATGTTGCCGATGATATCGCCCCGCAGGAAAGTAAGTAGTCCCGGCGCAATGCTCTCCACCAGGCCTTCCAGTTTTTCAGCGCCCCATTCTACTACATCACCCGCTACGTCGGCAATAGCATTGCCAGCAGCAGCAAGACCTCTGCCTACACGTCCTCCGGTGGCATCCCACACATCGCCAAGGGAGGGTAGCCGTTGCACACGCGTGGCGTGTTCTTTAGCAGGCTTTTGTTGTACGGTGCCTGATGGCACGGCGCCCTGTTGTATGGTATGCGTTAGTTCGTGCGCCAGCAGCTTTTTACCATCTGAGCTGCCGGGAGCATATTTCCCTTCGTTGAAGTAGATGTCACTACCATGGGTGAAAGCCTGTGCGTGGAGATCATTATTCAATCCCACTGCTTCACTATTGGTATGGATGCGTACATTACTGAAGTCGGTGCCAAAAGCAGATTCCATCTCCGAACGTACGGGCGTATCCATCTGGCTTCCTTTGCCACTGCTGCCCAGTACGCGCTGTTCTATATGGTCCATTCCGGAAGGCGCTGCCTCAGCCTGTTTTTCCTGCCGCTGCAGTTTCTTTTCCTCCTGTTCACAGTGCGCGCATTTTCTTTGCAGTGGGTCTGCCGTACGTTGTACGTGATGCGCTTCCCGTTTAAACTGAAATAGTGTAACATTGCCACCCACCGGAGAGCTGCCCAGTTCCTGGTTCATGCGCTCATTACGGGTAGGGAAATCGTTCTTTAAAGCGTTATCTACCGCAATGGGGGTTAACATATTCGCAAAGGAGCCGGCTTTTTCCTTGTTGAAACCCAGGTCCTGCATCATGCGGTAGGTTTGCATCCAGCGACCCTGCACCGCATCGGTAGTGCTTGCGCGCAGGTGCTCGGCGCCCCTTTCACCGAAGGGTTTGCTCATTCCCTGCCAGTCAATGCCTGGTTCCTTTAGATTGAAGGTCAGTCCCTGTCCCGGAGTGCCTGCTCCTGCCGCTTCCTGTCCAAGAGATAAGGGAGGGAGTACAAAACCTGTGCTGCCAGTCTGACCTGAGGCGGCATCACCGGCTCCGCCGGCGCTGGTTGCGCCTGTATCTGCCGCACCTGCACCCTGCCCCTGAGAGGAGTCACTTCCCTCTCCTCCGCCTGAAGCTTCCGCAGGAGATCCTGCATCGCCGGTACTTTCTGTTGAAGTGCTTGCAGGCACGGTGTCTGCACCTTCCGCTTCCTGGCGTTGTACTTTCTCTTCGCGTTCACATTCGTCACATTTTCTTTGAAGGGCATCTTCGGGCGCTTCCGCCATGCTTTCAAAGACAGGCTTGCGTTGTATGGGGACGTCTTCGGTCTCCAGTTTTTCCGTCTCTTCTTTCATTTGCAGGGACTCTCCGTTTGCCGGGACGGTTGTATGGCCCGGCGCCAGGTGCGTTGTGGCGGGTAGGGTGGCCTGCCGCTGTACCTGCTGCTCATGGCCAGGTTGCGCCAGCCTTTGCACCACCTGGTCGGCCATGTTATCTGCTTCCCGCTCCAGGGGATCGTTTACCGGGCCTACGCTCAGCTTAGCCTGCACAAAGAATGGCAATGGCGCTTCCTGTGCGGGAGCACTTTCGCTTTGCAAGGCTGTTTCACCTTCTTTTTTAAAGAAGGGCTGTTGCCCTTGCGTTTGCTGGCTTTGCTGCGTGTGATGCGCGCTACTTTTATTATCTGTGGCTTTTACCACTATGATCGATTTGCGTAATTATTTAATCATTTGATTGCTCAGGCCCACTCTGTCTTCAGCGCCCAGGGCATCCAGGGCAAACGTACTACACTGATACCCCAGGGCAGGCGGTTCAGCAAGAGGTCGTAGGAGGCCTGTGTTACCCGCAGTCTCCACTCATCACTCTGCCATTGCAGCTTACCTTCACGCATCAGGAAATTGCCGCGCAAACCGTCTGCAGAGGTGCTGCCCAGGGCATTCCAGTTATTGATCACCGCTTCCAGCAGTTGATTCGCTTCTGTTTTGTCCGGCTCTGTCAGCTCCACAAAACGGTCTACCGGGTCTTCAGGTAATAAGCCGCAAAGCAGCTTGGGAAATACCAGGTCGTACTCGGGTATATCGGTTTCACCGCTGGCCAGGAAACCGAGCAGCTGTACTGCCTTATCCTGCGCAGCCGGCGATTTGAATGCACGTTTTTCCAATAATCCCAATGCGTTGAAGAAGATATTGAGATAAGGATGCAATAATACCAGTCCGGCATTATTGATATAGGTATTCAGTGCAGCCGGTGGTGTACCGGGTTGCTTACGCTGCTCCGCTCTTTTGTCTGCGCCTGCAGGCTTTCTATCTGCAGGGGGTATTTGTCCGGGATCTGCAGCAGTACCCGATTGGGGCGCTGATTGCGCTGCCGGTGAGACTGCGGAAACGGGTTTGTGGGTGTTTTCTGTAAACTGCTCTCCGGTATCAGAAGATGCGGCTGAACGGTTTGCTGTCTGATCCGTGCCAGACGCTAATTTATCTTTTTGCTGATCTGTTGATGTTGGCGGTGTATCTGTTGTTTTTGCGGTAGTGGCAGACTGCTCATCCGGGCGAGGCAATGCTTGTGCCCTTCCCTGTTGATCATCCGTTCTCACTGGCGCTTTGTTGTCAGTAAGCTCTTTTGCGGACGTGCCAGCCGGCTTTACAAGATGACTGATCCTACCTGCAGATACATACCTGTTATGCAAAGCAAGTAATGCTGGTTTTACTATTGTAGCGCCTTCGCCGGGAAGTGATGGCAGTTGCTGCAATCCATGCACATATGCAGGCAGCTGCTCCGCACCAAAGCTTACAGCTATTATCTGTTCCAGCAATGTCGCAGCTTCAGGTACCTGTAATGCAGATAAGATCCGTTGTATGCTCCACTCATCCAGTCTGCGCTGAAAATCTGTTTTATCTGGTAATGATGGCAGCGTAACACCGGCAACGCTGACAGCGCCGCGTAGTTGTGTTAAGAACTCCGGCGTATCGCAACATTGTTCCCACGCCTTTGCCATTTGCATCAGCGGTTGCTGTGCAGGGCCTGCATAAGCCTGTATCCATTGCTTTATGAACGGGCGACTGAACTGCAGCAGCATCCTGTTGATAGCTGCTGGCTGAGTCTCCAGCACCCGTCTGCATCTTTCCAGGGCAGGTGTAGCGGTGGCCAGTATCTCCAGCACGCCGGCTTCCCATGCCGCAGTATCCTTTACGGGCGAGGTATCCGGCAACAGGCCATGTTCAAGAAAATACAGCCAGCTGTCAAAATATCCCTGCGTCATGGGGTGGCGTTCCATACCGGTTTCCAGGGATGGCTGATGCTGTAAGGCAGGGTAACGGCTGCGCAGGTACGATACGATCCTTTCCGGCAGTTCCTTTTCCAGCTGCTGCGCGGTGCATTCACCCAGGTTTATCTCCAGGCGCTCTACACGCAGCAGGGTACTGGCATCTGTCCAGCTATCCAGCAGTTCCTGTAAAGCATATACCAGGCTGTCCTTGCAAACAGCGCCCAGTTCATCCTGTAAGGACAGGGCATTTTGCCTGGCGGGCAGTTCCAGTTCCAGCGACAGCTTTCCTATGGTATGATGCTGGGGCATATTAGCTCAGTAATGATTTATAGGCGTTGATAGCCGCGGTATTCTGTTCATTGGTAACCGCTGCAGCATCCCACACTTCCTGCAGGCGTTTCAGCCCGTCTGTCTGGCCCTTGATAAGGCTGGCCGCTTCGGGTAGCAGAGATTTGGCTTCTTCCGGTTGCGCATCGGGTGTGCTTACCAGTAAGCGGTCAAGGTAAAAGACGGTGCTGTAGATCGCCATGTCTGACACCTGTTGCAGGCGTTTTTCTCCCGCATTGCCCAAACCGGTCTGCAATGATTTCAGCACATCTGCATAGCGGTTATGCAGTTCAGGCTGTTTGCCGCTGAAGCGCAGGAAAGCTTCTGTCTTACCAAACTTCTCTGTCTTGGCGAGGGTTTTATCCTCATCGCCTATAGCGCTTACTGCTTTGCGGTATTGCTGCAGGCGCTTGTTGAAGGTTTTGGCGATATCAACGGTGGCATCGGCAGTGGTATCGGTAGTTACCTCAGCGTTGCGCGTATTGTCGGCAGGCGCTGGTTTACCTTCTTTTATGATGATGCGGAAAGAGGTGGTCACATCATCACACTGAGAGAAGATATAGTCCAGCCGGTAGGTACCTACCGCCAGTTCATCATAGATGACTTCAACACCCGTCTTATTGTCCAGCCATAGAATGGTATAGTTATCACTCACAAATTCCCATTCATTGCCACCGGTATTTTTATACAGTTCAAATTCTCCTCCATAAGGCTTTGCTTTCAGCTGGAGCTCAACTATTTCGCTGTCTTTTTCCCATGTAAATTCTTTATCATTCTCATCTTTATTGTATAGCTGCAGGCTCTTCTTGCTGGGGCAGAAAGCAATGGGTTTTGCTACCTGCTGGAACAGCGGGCCCCTGCTGGCGGTGAGTTGCATCACATATTCAACGCCATCGGTATATTTCATGTCAAACTCAATATCGTCCGTCAGGTTATTGGTTGTTTTTGTTTGTTTCAGCTCACCCCTGAAGTCGAACAGCTCCCATTTGAACAGGGTTGCGTTGCTGGAGAGGTTGTGGAATTTATACCGTTTGCCTGCTTCCTGCGGTAATTCTACCGGGTCGTCTACTATCTCAAAATCAGCAATGGGCTGCACCTGCTGCAATTCTATTTTCACGGTAGGTGTTTTAGAACAGCAGATGTAGGGCAGGCAGAAGTCCGCCACTACGATATAGTCTGATAACGACTCTGCTTCCAGCAGAAGGGTCGCCTTGGCTTCTTCATTCAGCGATTTCAGGTTGCGCAGCATGGAGGCGAATACTTCATGTTTGTCGCTGTTCGGATTTGCAACCGCGCATACCAGTACCAGGGTGCCGCCTTTGGGTACGCCGGCGTTGTGCTCCAGTCCGGGGTGTTTGGCGGCGAATTTGTGGAAGAACAGATCTTCCAGTACTTCAGTCTTTCTCCTGCTGTATTCATTATAGAGATCGAACAGGATCTTCAGGTGCAGCGGACAGCAGCTGAATTCCGTATCATCAGCAGGTGCCGCCGCTTCGGCAAGGCTAGGCACGTTCGGTCTGCATATGGCTCTGCATTTTTCTCTCACCCATTGCGCCCATGTTTCCTGCTTTACGCCCATAAAGAAACGGCCCAGCGCTTCAAACATCTGGCCGAAGTTCATAGTAATAGAAGTGCCGTCGAATATGGCATTTTCGTAATTATCACCACATTCGGCGGTACAACGGATGTCGTTCACCACTTTTTCCAGCAGCAGGCCCAGGTCAGAGAACCAGGCGCTTTCGCCCTCTATCAGGGAAGTGGCTATGTCATCTGTACCCAGGAACACCAGCTTTATATCAAAGGGCAGATGCAGGTCGCCGCGTGATTTGGCGATCGCATCCTGTGCCTGTTGTGCAGTCTTGCCAATATAGCCTTGCGTACGGAAGAAGTTATAGGCATCCATATCGCGCAGCAGCAGTTTTTTATCGGTAGCCTCATCCACACCGGCTATGCTGAACAGGCGTTGCTGTTGTACGGCTTCATAGTTCCAAACGCTTTTGATGCCGCCTGCCAGATTGCGGTCACGGTAGTAGAAAGGAATAGCCTTACGGCTCAAAGCTGCTGAAAGAAAGGCGCTGGGCGTGATGCTGACAGTGCCCGGCAGCTGCCCGTTTGCCGTGAACATCGTATTGCTTACCTGCCCGATATGGATCATGCGTTTCAGCAAGAGCCGCAGTTTTTCCATGGTAGAGCGGTCCGCATCTGCAAAGGGAGGGCGGTACAGGCCCATGCGGAATTCCTCCGGTTGCTCACCTGTGCAGGCGCCGAGTGAAAGATATTTTTCAAAACGCGTTTTCAGCGGTGTGAGGTACAGCGTGTTAAAACCAGTGTATGAAAATTCCTGGTAAGCACTGATCAGGTCTTTCAGGTAATCGTAATAGTAAGGCAGCTGCCATGTAAGATCACTGTTGTCGACATTGATACGCTGTCTTGCCTCCTTCAGCTTCTGCGCCATATCAGTCAGGGGATTGCCGGGCAGCGCTACTTCCAGGATCTCTGCATAATCATTATACACATCATTATACACGGCGGCAATAGTGGCCTCTGCTGCGGCGCATCTTGCGTCAAAATTGTCTTTTACCTTTTTCCAGTCAGTAAAGCTGCTGAAGGAGATGGTAGCGCTTGTTTCCGGATCGCCGGTATAGCCGAAACGATGCACAAAGAGGTCTTCTCCTGACTGAGAGCTGGTATGCTGTACCCGCCATTGTTCGCTGGCTTTCTCCAGGTCCGCCTTCAATACCACCACCACCTCTACACTGATATCTTTGCGTACGCTGTTGTTATCATAGCTGCTGAGACAGTCTGATTTTGTGGTATCCTCTGCCTTCAGGCGCAGCATCACGATGGCCTGCTGCTGAGTGATAAGGTTTTCCAGCTTGTCATTGTCGGTGGAGGCTGTTGTGAGCACAGATACGGGAATGGTGCCGCCGCTGTAGGGAATATTGCTTACACCCTGTATGCCTTTGTACACAAGGCTGGTAAATCCATCCTTGGCCAGGAGGAAGCCATCAGAGCTCACTCCTGCACCGGGCGTTAATTCCAGTTGCTTTTCATTCGCGTTCCAGCTGGGCACCAGTCCGTAGAAGATACCGGTGCCTATGAGAAATACCCGGGTATCCAGCTCTTCTGCTTCCAGGTAGCTGATCAGGTCATTCAGATCATCACTCCTTAAAGGCTGCCCCTTCTTGAAAACAGGATAGTGGGTGGGTGAATTAAGTATCATTAGTAAAGCGTTTTATTATTTATAATCCCAACAATGTTTCGTCTAATAAAATAACCTGGCTGTCTGCATTACCGCCTTCATCAAAGAGTGAGGTAGCAGGGTAGATGGTACGCATGGATTGCAGAATGCTGGTGAGCTCCTGCAGGCGCTGTGTATAATCACAGCCGCCGGTCCATTCAAATGACCTGAGCCATGCCAGGCAGGCCTTTTCATAGTTATACATATCCTGCGGGCTTACCCATAGGATGCGCAGGCGTATGTGCGCTGGCGCTTCCTTGCGGAGGGTTTGCTCAAAGAATTGCCTGAATCTTGACGACTGGAAGCGGCGGGGCCATCCCGGCAATACCACAGTAGCCCAGAAAGAGTAAGGGTCTACCATAAAGGTTTTGTCACAATAGCTGCTGTTAGGGTCGTTGGTATCAGGCGTAGGCAGCTGGCAGATGTCTTCTTCAGGGCACAGGGTCAGCAGGGGGGTGCCAGCCGTTTCTACATTTAATGTGAGCACGTCGCTCGCTTTGGCAGCATCGATCAGCCCTCTCAGTTGTAAGGCCAGTATCCCGCAGAGGTGCTCTTCGGGGTCCTGTTTGTAAACAGTGCCGCTGGCGATCATGATCTGCTGTTTATCCCAGCAGGAGATGATATAGCGGTTATCGTATTCTTCGATGTAGATGGCGTCTTTTTCTCCCTCGTTCTTAGCGAGTGTGGCCTTCAGTGCCTCCACAAAAGCTTCCTGCTCTGTTTTCCCTTTCTGGTCAAAGGTGGTGCGGGCTGTCAGGTCCAGTGTTACGTCAACAGGCTTTTCTCCTTCGGGTCTCAGGGCAAGATTCCACTTGAGATAGAGCGGGCTATAGACGCGGTCCTGTTGTTGCGGGCGTAACAGGATGTGCTCCAGCACATGAAATCCTTCCGCATTGATGGCATTGCGTGTAGCTGCTATGGCAACATCTCTGGCGTTCTGTGTGCTGTAGGTAAGCGGGTGTTCGGCAATTACCTGTGCGGGATCTGTGAGCTCGATGCCAAAAGGCCCGCAGTTGTCGTCATCCACGCGCTGGTAGTTCCGCAGATCAGGCAGCAGCTCTGCTGCGCGCCTGAAAGCGGTAAAGGCTTCAGCAGGCGTGCTGTACACCCTTAAACCCTGCCATACCGTATTGTAATCGTAAGTAGCTTCGCCCGGACCGATCAACTGCTGCCATACGCTGTTGATCTCGAAAGAGTAACCGGCGCCGTTTTCCATTACAGGATAGAGCATCGCATTCAGCATGCGGGCAGCTTTATCTTTTTCCAGGTCTTCTTCGCAGATAATGCCCGGCGCTATTGCTATTACTTCGCCGCTGATATCTTTCAGTGAAAGGGTATATTTATTTTCTTCCTTGGGCACCTTTTCATACCAGTAGGAGGCGGCAGAACGGGCAAGCTCCAATAGGTAAATGTAAAGGAAACCTTCTGCCGTTTCTGCTGCGCAGGCGTCAGGGTATTTGTTGACGCTGCGCCAGATAACGCGGCAGGGCTTCCCATCCATGTTCTTCTCTACCAGCTGATAGTAGTAGAGGAGGCCTGCACCGTAAGGCAGTTCTTCCCTTACCAGTTCCCATTCTGTTTGCAGGGGCATGTCTTTATCAGCGTTCAGCCACAGTCTCTTTATATCTATCAGTTCAGGATGCGGGAAGTAGCAGGGAAGCAAGCTAACGGTGCCCGTTGCTGTTTCCTGCAGCTCCAGCGGCGCTGTTGAAGTAACACCTGCGGTGGCAAGGATCCAGCTGTACAGCTCTCTTTTGCAGGCTACGTCTGCCAGCAGTTCTGTACGGGCTTCTTCTCTTTTGTTTGTACTGTGATACCAGCCGGTATGTGCAGCGATGCGGTAGCGGTTGTTGTTGATCATGCGAAAGCCATAACCGCAGTCGTCCGGATGGTTGGTGTAGCTGTAGAACATTTCACTTTCCTGCGGGATGCTGGAAATAAATTCGTTCAAACGCTCCCAGTCGGTTGTTTCCCTGGGCTCATTTTCATCCGGTGTGCGCTGGGCAGCATAGTAGATGTCCAGCAGCACCTTACCCATGGTAATGGTATACAGGCAGGCCGCAGGTTCATCCTGGCGGCAGTAGTTGCCAATGTAGGCGAACAGCTGTAACAATTCATACACACCGTCTTCTGCTGCTGCCTGAGAGGAATAGGATTGGAGGCTATCCCATTCGTATATGCCTGTTTGAGGGTTATACAAGCGGAAGCCGAAGCTTCCTTTCTCTTCTGTATATACCACGGTATAAGCTGGTTCCTGCTGCTGGTATTGCAGCCAGAGCGCCTGCAATGCTGCATCGCGGTCGGCAGCGCAGCTGAACTGCCGGTAGTAGGCGGCTGTGCGGTAGTTGCGGTCCCAGAGACGAAAGCCGCTGTCTTTTGTAGTAACGGCCTGTCCTGGATGGCTGCTGGCAAATACCCTTGTCAGCTCCATGCCGGTTTGTTTATTCAGATCGTTCTGGGCCCAGCTTACCAGGCGTTCAATCGCCATCAGGGCCTCCTGCTCACAGGGGTAGGTGCCGGGGTGCCTTGCCAGGCGGTTGCCGTCGCCGTTCTCTCCGGCGCGCAGCCAAATGTGCCAGGCGTCTTCTTCTTCTACTATTTCATAATAAGCTGGTTTTGCGGCCAGCTCCATCATTTTGGCGAGGCTGTCTTTTGCTTCCTGCTCATCATGTACTTCATCCAGTCCTTCCAGCGCTGTTTCAGGGAAACCGCCGCCGCAGGACAACCATTGCCAGTTATAGCGCCATGCGCCTGGCAGCTGTACCACTTCCAGCGCCGCGCCATGCTGCTGCAGGAAGCGGATCACTCTTTGAATGGCCAGGTCTCTTTCCTGCTCAGTGAAGTATACGGATGGATGCAGGGCCAGCGGGGCCTGTTGCTCATCCACTATTATAAAGCCGTAGGTACATCCGTCTGTTACCGTAGGCTGATAATATTCGAAACGCTTGCCTAACTGGATCGTTTTATAGAAAGCAGTGCGTACTGCTTCAGGGCTGTTGTATTCTTTTGTTTCCTGTAACAGGATTTCTTCTTTGTCTTTTATCTTAAAGAAGTAATGGCCGTGTTTCGCCACTTCCCATACCAGCTCTGAATTATAGAAGTCCCAATAGGCAGTGTCTACCTGTATAGCAGTATCCCGGATGGTTTGCCAGATCTGGCTGAACAGCGCAACGTATTCCTGTATGGCCTGCTGCTGGGCAGCTTCGGTGGCATATTCCTGCAGGTGTACACCCATTATGGTCTGTATGGTTTGCACAGGCTCTTCTTCGGCCAGCACTTCTTTGCGTACTACCTGGAAGCTGTAATTATCATTTTCGCTTTTTACAGGAATGTAATTGTCTGCTGAAATGGCAAGCTCCAGGAATTGTACGAAGGCCGGGCGCAACTGGTTGCTGTGTTTGAAGGTAGCAAAGCTTTCCCAGGCGGGCTGTCCTTTATAGTGCAGTTTCCAGCTGTAGGAGCGTTCTGATTCTTCTTTATACAACAGGTATTTCTGCTGATAGAACTGTTGCAGCTGCAGCATCACTTTATTTGCGCTGGCTTCATCATTGAAAGCGCGCGGATAGCGTGCCAGTGCTGTTAGCGGGTGTACACGGGGATCAATGATCTCTACCAGGTAGCTGGCGGCTTCCGCACGGTAGCGTACGCGGTAGGAACCAGCCTGCAATAGCAGCTCCAGCACATCGAAGCAGGCGGTATATGCCTGTTGCGGTGTTTCATATCCCTGTACGCTGCGGAATAAGAGCTGACCATTGTCATCGCGCAGCAGAAAGTAATAACCTTCGTTTAAACGAACCAGCTGTGTATACTTTCCCTTCATGGCAAAGTACTGTACGATCCAGTCGAGGATCGCATCCCTTTTCCCGCTGTGGGTATATTCTAACGGGTGCCATACGTCCAGCCACCATTCTTTCCCGTCTTTATCGCGATGCAGGTGCTGCACATAGAAGCCGTAAACATTCTCGCCGGTACAGCCATATTTCTGATAGAAGTTTTTTTCAGCGGCTGCATGCAGGAAGAACTGGTAAGCGGTTTCTGCGTCTTTTTCAGATGCATAGGCGCTGCGGCTGATGAAGAGTGGCGTATCTTCATCACTTTGTCCGGGCAGCTTGGCGCGGAAGATATATCCGTCGCTTACTTCTACGATGTCGAAATTATTGAGAGAGGTGGAGGGATCATGTTCAATCCCTATCAGCCTCGAAACGCGTTCCTGTAAACCACTTACCGGCAATCCTTCCTGTGTTTCCAGGTAGTCGAATGCGCGGGAGCGGTAAGCGCTGATAGCCGGGTATACAGAGAGGAAATTGCTTTTATCGCGGATATTCAGCGCCGGGTCATTCTTTTTACCGTTCAGCGCATACATCATTAGCACATAGTCGGTAAAATCTTCGGAGAAACGGGCCAGTAAATGATCCAGGAATTTTTCCTTCCGGGTATTATAAGCTTCTTCTGTTTCATACAGCGCGGTGATCATCTCTGTATAACCGCTGTCGGTATATACTACGTCAAAACCGTACTGCTCTCCCTCACGGTCGTTAATGCGGCTATAAGAATCAGGCAGGCCGGCAAGGAACAATACATCCCTGGCGGCGCGCAGTGCATCCCTTTCTGTGGGAAAATGCTGGATGCCCCGCAGGATCTCTTCATTATTGCTTTCCAGGTAGAAGTAAAAGTTACCTTCCTCATCCTGCGCTGCAAGGGGTTGTACATTGTTATTGGTGCAGGCATTCAGGATGCGGCGGATGGCTTCTTCCCTGATGTATAAAGAGCTGTAATAGCGGTGTTGTGCGGGATCATCACTGTTGGGCACATAGGCCAGCGGCATGCCCCTGTAGGGTGCGCCGTCTCCGCTGGCGTTCTGGTAGCCGCGCAGCAGTTCGGGCAATTGCGGAATGCCGGTCAGGTCTGCTGTAAAGTAAGTATGTTGAGGGGCATCGCTGCCGGGGGATAACGCAAACAGGTTGCGGATGTTTGCCAGCTGGGCAAAGTAATCTGCCAGCAGGCGATCGTAGAACAGCAGGTAGGCCTGCATTTGCAGTGCCTGGGCCTTTCGTTCGGCAGGTGCGTCCGGGGGAACGGTGTGCTTGCCGATATTATATACACGGGGAAATTCGTATTGTACGGAACGGTATTCAGCCAGGTTCAGCTGCCTGCCTTGCGGGATGATGGTATCCAGCTCTTCGTCTTTCTTTTCCGATTTATTGTAGTCGGAAATATTCTTGATATAGCGGCCTTTCACCTTTTGGGGGTCTACGGTAAAAGGCAGCCTGTTCTTGAAGAAGATCACGCTGGATTGCTCAGGGTCCAGCACGGGGCGGTGATGATCCTGCAGTGTAAGGCTCCATTCCTGGCCCAGTTCAAATGCGGTATTGGGGTTACCTCCATTGGCATCGGTGAACATTACCAGGCGGGTAATACCGGCTACGCCGGGCACGCTCATAATAATGCGGTACAGATCGGAAGCGTAGATAACGCGGTGACGCGCCAGTGCTTCCAGTTCCTGTGTATCGATGAAGCCATTCTTTTGTACAACGGTATCGTTCTCCAGGTCAAAGGGACGGCCTTCGAAGATCTCTTCCATGCTGCGGCCTTTGTTCAGCAATTGCTGCAGCGTATAGAACTGCGGCGCCGGAGAAAAGAAATCCTGTATGCGGCTGAATATTTCTACCAGCAGGTCTTCCGGTACGTAGTCTGGTTTTGATTCTACATGCAGGCACAGGCTGATACGCTCTTCCCGCAGCACAGCTACTTCTGCAAAGTCTTCACAGAGGTTGCGGTAGCGGTGCAGGCGTTGCTTTACGGTATTCAGCATTTCATCCATGGGGAATACGTCGTTACCGCAGGCATCTTTTACATAGGCGGATTTATATACATCATCCGGCTCTATATAGACTTTGTAGAGGCCATTCAACGGAACATTGCGCAGGTTAGCCGCCAGTGGGGTGTTCTGCAGTTTACCGGTATCACAGTTCCAGCTGAGGGTATATTCAGCTTCTGTCGCTTTTTCCAGCCATGCATTGCGTACGCCGTTGATATCGATGAGCAGCTTGCGGTAATCTGTTACAGTGAGCGGGTTATTGCCCAGTATCCGTGCAGATGTGAGGAAGTTGTTTTCCGATGCATTGCCCTGCCTGGCTACCAGGTCCTTGAAATCCAGCTTGGTGCGGTAGTCAAGGTCTGTCAGCACATAACACAATGCTTCCAATGTGGTAATACCGGGATCGTGCAGGTTATGGTCTGTCCACACCTTGCCGGAGAAAGCTGCAATATGATCGATGCCTTCCTGTCGTAGCGTTGCAAAATCAATATACTCCGGGAAGCCGCTGTTTTTTTCTGTCGTTATGATCTTTATATCCTCCATGGGGTGGGTATTACTTGTTACCTGATTCCAGGCGTGCCAGGCGTTTTTCCAGTGCTGCTATCTGCTCCTGCTGTTGCTGTATTGCTTTGGTAAGCACAGCTACCAGGTTGGGATAGGCGAGGGCCTTGCTGTTATCTTCATGTGTTTTTACCACCTCGGGGAAAAATTCTTCCACCTCATGCGGCAGGAAGCCCAGTTGTTCTTCCGTATCGGGGCAGCTGGTGCGTTTGCTGTTCCAGCGGAAGCGTATGGGGTTGAGCTTCATTACCTGGTTCAGTACATTGTCCAGCGGTTTCGGGTCCTGTATCTTTTTGAGATCGGTATCCAGGTAAAGGGTGAACAGGCGCTCGTTACCAAATACATCCAGCTCATATTGCTTGGGTGATATGCCGATGCCTACCTTACCGTCAGGCCTGATGGTTACGAGGTCATCTCCCTGGTTCAGGTTGATCTCGTTATCACTCAGCCCATACTCTCCTCCTTTGCGGAAAACAAAACCGCCGGGAGAATCAGTTACCAGGGCGCCGAAATCATTGTCTGCACCTATGGTCAGGTAGTTGGATTTGCCGCCTTTGGGCCGCAGGTTCACAACAGAGAAAGCAGGGTTGATCTTTTCAAGGCTCACCAGTACGCGGCCCGAAATGCCGTCGGTAACCTCCAGCTGGGTATGTGGGGTTTCTGTACCGATACCTACCTTGCCGATCTTGTTATCGGGTTTGATAGATAGCACGGTCTCTGCTACGGATTCTTCCCCGATAGGATAGTTGTTGCAATCTGTCAGTCCTTTTTTGAAATAGAAACCTTCCGGGGCGTTGGTAATGAATTGGGTGCTGCTGGCATCCAGGCGGTTCACATAGCAGGTGCGCAGGTTGTATTCGCCTTTATTCAGGAAAGCTATTTCGGGTGTATCCTTTTTCAGGGGCGCCAGCAGTACGCGTGCATTAGGACCCTGTTGCGCGTCTACCGCAGCTTCCGGTGTTACCGTACCGATGCCTGTGGCGGCCCTTCCCTGCAGGGAGGTAATGAACACCGGTGTAGAAGCAGTACCCGGCTCCTGTTCTTTTACCAGTTCTTCTTCATGAGCAGGAGGAGGCTGTATAGCCGGCTGGAAGAGGAAGCCATCTGTATCGGTGGTAAACTTCGCTTTGTTGTCTGCCACGCTCTGGGAGAGATGACGGGACACTTCACCGGATTGCTGGATGATGAATTCCGGCGCTGCTGACTGATCCGGGGCAAAGAGGTAATCGCCGTTGTTGCGGTTATCGTGTATATGTACCCGTGCTGCAGGCTGTTCTGTGCCCATGCCTATTTTGCCGAACACCTTGGCATACATGATATCCAGTTCGCCGCTGTCTTTTGCCGCGCGGATAATGGCCCAGTCGTCGTCTTCGATCTGGAGCTCCAGCAGGCGCCAGTGTGTTTTATCCTGGTCGGGAGGCAGTATGGAGCAATAGGCGCCGGAAGGATCTACTGTCTGATCCGGTTTGTCATCGTCATCGCAGCCGCAGGGTTTGGAACCCTCCAGCACCAGGCTGTATAAGGCATTATTATAGATCACTACATCCGACTCATGATAGCTGATACCGGGCTGCCACTTACCAAAGAAAGCATCATCCCTTTTTACCAGAACGGAATCTATCAGGTTGAAATAATCCTGGGCAGTAGGCACGCTTCCCGTTTTGAACTGTGCTTTGAGGGCTGCTCTTGATGTAATAGCCATGAGAATATCTTTTAGTTGTTGAATGAATATTGTTGTTGGGTTTATTGGTTGTTTTTATTGTTTAGGGTAATGGTACATAGTTCTGTGTACCGGCCACCGGTATAGACCAGGGCGTGTCGGCCGTGATACCCTGCTCCGGCGGCCCGCCTGTTCTGAACATCTTGAATTCGGTCACATATTCCACGTAGTTCCGCTGTTCAATGAACTGCAGTACAGAAGACATCATGATGGTGCTGCCAAATACAATGTCCTGTGAGCCGCTCAGTATCCAGGGAGACAGAAAACTTTGCACTTCTGTATCCAGCAGGTTTTTGTAGAACTGTTTATCCTTACCGCTTTTGAATTTGACATTACCGCTGAAGTTTACTTCCTGGTAATCGGGATTGATCACCTGCACCCGCACAAAACCGGATGTGCGCAGCTGCAGATAGTCGCTTACCTGTTTCAAAAGGATGCGGCTTACCTTGGGACGGAAGCGGCTGCCAGCGGGGAAGCCTGCTATCTCCGGTATCACTGCCAGTGTTACCCAGCCAGGTGATTGCAGCGGCGTTCCTTCGCCCGCATCATTGCGGCATATTTTTGTATGCGGTACGCATTTTACTTTATAGATGGCAGGGAAGGCATCCAGCACCAGCCTTTCGTAATCGTATATGTTGATGGCTCTTCCTTTGTGACGCAGGCGTTCGCTTACGCGCACATAGAACTGCGTATCTGTTTCTTCCGTTCTGCCGCCAAAGGAGGGGAAATCCTGTGCAAGGCTTTTGACAGCTGATTGCGGTACCACCAGGGCGCTGATACTTTTTTCAGGCAGTGCTGTGGCCAGGCGGCCCAGATCATTACCCTGGTTGCGGAACACTGCACGGGCGCCCTGTGCCGCTATTATAATGGCTTCGCACACGGCGGTGGTATGACTGCCTGCTGCTACCCTCAGCCAGTGGAAGCCGGATGGCAGTATCGTGTGCTGCAGGTCTGCATCCCATGGCAGTGCGATCGTAACGATACCGGATGCCAGCAGTGACTGCGTGGTATCGCTGATCACGTCCGTATCTTTTGCCAGCGGCTTCCATTCGTTGCCAGAGAGGTATTGCCAGTATACATCGGCCGCCGGTATATCGGGATCAGCGCTGAATTCAGCCAGCTGGAACAATAAGGCCAGGTTAGTGCCAGGAACTGCATCTTTTACGCCCAGGTAAAGGGCGCCTTCATCATCAAACACCGGCATCAGGCTCACAGATGTTGTGGGCACCTGTTTGTAATTACTTTCTTCATAGGGATACTGATGCAGCAGCACGATATCGTTCATGCCCGCATCCGCTGTATAATTTAGCGTAAATGCCTTGATGGAAGGGGTGTACGGCTGGTTCGGGATGGCGATCAGTTCATTATTGGTGCCGATAGGGAACAGGTAACCATGGATGGTGCCTGATCTCGTATTCACCGCGTTGGCGGCGTTCAGCGTGTTCTGCGTATCTGTACGCAGCAGTTCCAGTTCTTCCTCAGAGGGCGTAGTGCTAAGCGCATCTGCTTTGTTATCTGCTTTCAATGCATTCGCCGCGGTAGCGCCGGCCTCTACCACCAATCCTGCGCCACCCACGTTTGCCTGGAGCAGGCTCCAGTTAGCAGCCATTTTAGGATCGCTCAGGCGCAGTGTTTGCACGGCCAGCACGGAGGGATATTCCTGGTGGAAAAAGTGCTGTTTCAGCTGGAACCGTACAAAGCCATATAAAGAGTTGTTGCTGTAAGGAGCCAGCGTAGTATCTTGCTTCAGTACGGGTATAGTAGCCACATCCAGCTGCAGTACTTTCGGCGCCTGTGGTACTCCGTTGCCGTCCTCATCGAACAGCCGCAACGCCTCCGTGCTGTCTGCTAATTTCTCCCATTTGCCATTTACCAGCTTTTCCGCTTTAACGGTAAAGCTGCCCGTGTTAATGGGCGAGCTGGGATTATAGGCCTTGTAATATTCTGTAAAGTTCACCGCCGGCAATCCTTCCCATGTCAGGTCCATCGACATGCTGGTGAGGTGTTTGCGGAAAGCTTCGTCGCTGCCTACTATAAAGCTGCCGCCGGTTTTAGGCACGCTGCTAAAGGGCTGGAAGCTCTTATTCGGGTCTACTGGCCCGTCATCATTGCTTAGTAACACCTGTTTTATGCCTTTGGCATCAACGCTGATATCAGCGCCTGTTACTACTGCATGGCTCAGCAGATCGTACCACTTGTTCGTTTTCAGCTCATACTGCTTCTGCTGGTTAAACAGGATGCGCAGCATCGGGGCTGTTACCGGGTAAGCGATCAGCAGTTTCTTTTCGTCGGGCGGCAGTACCGGCGGCGCATCCGGCAGCAGCTTGATAACGATGGTGAGTTGGCCATTGTTATAGCTGATGTCCGGGTTAACTACCGTGGTCCAGCCTTTATCTGATGTATACTGTACCTGCAGCAGGTCTTTCAGCACGGCGTTGAGCGCTGTAGCGTCTGCGTTCAGGTTTTGTAAGGTAATGTTCGCGGTGATCGTGCGGGTGCCTTCTTTCATCAGCAATACAGCAGATGAAAGCATAAAGCCGCTGAGCGCAAAAGGGTAGTGCTGCGCACCGGCGGCAGGGTTGTTCTTGCTGATCCAGGAAGCGGCTCCCAGCACCGGCCAGCTGTTGTTGGCAGGATTCTGGAAAGAGCCGCCCAGGCCATCGGCACTATTGGCTTTGGGCGCTGCAAAGAGGGTGGAGAAATTGTCTTTTGACAGGGTGCGGATCTCTTCTACGGTAGCTTTGTTCAGCACCACATCCTCTTCTGTGAGGAAGGTGATCTCTTTCCCTGTGGCATCCTTGCCTGCTTTAAGGCCGGTGCCTTTGGCCTGCAGGAAGGTTTCCACCTGTTTGGCCAGCGTAGTTACCACATGCACATGATCGGGCACATGCGGGCGGTGTTTCAGCTGCAGGATCTCCTTGTAGAAGAAATCCAGGTGCAGGCGGGTAATATCGTTCAGGCCATTGCCGCCGTCTTTTATTTGCTTGAATATTTCCAGGAAGGCATATAACAGGCCCTGGTAAGGGGCGTGTTCCTGGTCGTTGCCGGTCAGCGTTTCTTCAAAGTTCGACAATGCGAACTGCTGCACCTGCTGCACAGCTTTGAAGAACAGCTGGAACAGTTCATCCAGCCGCACCAGTGTCTGCTGCCTTTGCCTGCGGGGATAGGGGGCCAGCTTGGCCAGGTAAGTGTCTTTTGCCAGCCGCACTATCGGAGATTTGATTCCCCATATGTCTTCCTCCTGGTTGGCGAGTTGCAACAGTTCAGCAGTGTAAGGCAGTTCATCCACCGTATTGAAAGTGTTGCCCACTGCAATGAGCTGTTGTAATGCCTTGCTGAGATCATTTTGTATCAGTGCTTTCAGCATGCGGCGCAGGGCTGTTTCCTGCTGCAGTTCCTGCAGGGTGGTATACCAGTTATTCACTTGTATAGCCACTGCGAGAATGCTGTTCAGCAGGGGCCAGTGGCCGCTGTCAGCAAACTGTTTATCCTGGCGGGCGCGAGCGGTATTGTAGTCGCTTTCCAGGTCGGCTGCGGCAAACTGCTGTATAAAAGCATATTGGAAAGGTGCATTGTTCCTAAAGAAAGCCTGCCAGTCGCCTTTAGGAAGGAACTGTGTGCTAGCCGGCTGCCCTGCATAATCGCGCTCGTCATAGTAGAGCACAAACCTTGCATAGCGGTACAACAGGCTTAACAGGTCTGCTGTGCTGCGCTCGTCCAGCTTCACATACCCGGCAGACAGTACGGCATTATCTGCTACTACTGCCATGCGTTGCTGCTGGCTGGCTCCATCGCGTATCAGCGTATTTGCTATATTATCAGTATTGCTCATTATAGTCCTGTCGTTGATTGCAGTCCATCAGCGCTGCCTTCCCTTATGTAGAAGTCGTATACATAATTGAAGCGGGAGTTGGTGGCGCTGATGATATAATCTATGTTGATACGTAAATAGCCCTGGATGGCGTCCCATGAATCTGATTGAGACACGGTGATGTTATCTACCGTGATCCTTGCTTCATGGTACAGTATCGCCTTTGTTACCAGGTCCCTGATGAATCCCACCAGGGTACTGCTTATGGACTCAAACTGGTAATCTTCCAGGTTGCAGCCGTACAGTGGCTGCATCACCCGCTCGCCTAAACTGGTGGAGAGCAGAATGTGCAGGCTCTGTTCAATATCTTCCCGGGCTGCTACCATCTGTATGTAGCAGTCCGACTCACCATTATCCTTATGAAAGGTGGGTGGAAATGACCAGCCCTTACCTAAAAAATCTTTTCCTTCTGCCATATGCATTCAGATTGATCTATCCTCCAATCATCACGGTAGGCAGGCCGCCCATAATAGTGCCGCCATGCCCTGTTGAATCGCCCATGCGGGCCGCCGGCTTACCGCCTATCAGTACGGTAGCCGAACCTTTTACGATCACGTCTGGCGGGCCGGTGCATACCAGCATATCGCCTACTACCGCCGCTGGCATATTGCCTATCATCACCGTGGGCACTCCCGGGCCTGTAACAGGTCCGCCTACGTGCGGTACCGGGCCGGTGCTCATCGGGCAAACATGCATATCTGTTAATCTCGCTGCCGGGGGCATAGTGTTTAGTTTTTAATTGATCTTTACCAGGCTGCCTTTAATTTCCAGTATAGCCGAAGAGGTAAGCTTGGCGCCAGCCCCTCCGCTCAGTTCCATATTGGCGCTGGCCTTTTCAGTAATATTTAATCCTTCCACTTTCACATCTGTACCGGCTTTTAAAGAGAATGAGCCGGTGGCTTCCATCATAATATCTTTGGCGCTTTTGATGGTAATGCCTGCAGATTCCATTTTGATCATATTCCCATGCTGATCCTGGATGGTGATGGCCTTGTCTTTCTCGCTCAGCTCTATAAAGTTGCCGGCGGGAGTTTCCATCTTCATCACCTTGTTCTCATCATCAAACATGGTCTTCATCTTGCTGCGGGTCACCAGGCCTTTGATATGATTGGTGTCTTTCGCTTCTACAGGGGCGGGCTTGGCACTGCTGTGCAGCATGCCCAGCACCACGGCGAAGCGTGGGTCGCCGTTCACGAAGCCTACGATCACCTCATCATCGATCTCGGGACGGAAAAAGTACCCGCGCTGATCACCGGCATCGAGGGAAGCTACTCTTGCCCAGGTGCCTTTGGCTTCATTGTCCAGCGTAGGCAGTTTCACCAGTATACGGTGCTCGCCGTCAGGATCGCTTTCCAGCTGCACCACTTTACCTATCTGCAGGCCTTGTACAGCAGGCAGCAAACCGGCGGCAGGTGTTTCTATCACGTCGGGGCTCTGGTGGAACCACTCCGGTGAGATCCCGAACTGCAGGTGCGTTTGCCAGATGTCAGAAATGATCTCATGCCTTACGGCGCTTACATAAACCAATCCGTTAAAGCGTGCACCCAGTCCTTTCAACTCTACGGTGTCGCCTGCTTTTACGGCTGCAGAGCCGGTGACCCTGGCCCTGCCACGGATCTTGGCCATGCGGCTTTTGAGCAGGAAAGCGTCTGTCCAGGCTTTCAGCTCCGGCTGGCTTACCAGCCCGCTGTGCCTCAGCTGCAGGTCTGCAGGAGATACTGCTGTCGCCAGCGTAGCACCTTTCAGGTTACCTGCTTCAGAAAAAGGGCTGCTGGAGCTATCCGCTTTCAGCAGCTGTTGCTGGGCATAGTCCCATGAGCTGGCGCTTACCTGCTGCCATTGTGTACGGGCGTCCATTTCCGCTTCAAACTCTTCGATGGTAGAACCGTAGGAGAGCACTAAAGCGGCTGATCCTACTTTGGGAACTTTTACATCCACTTTTCCGTCCTGTACCACTACTACGCGGCCGTTCATGTCTGCACGGCTCATTACAAAGTCCCAGTCAGTACAGTAGTATTGCACCAGTTCCTTGTGTGTAACGGTGGTAGACTCTATGCTGCCGGCGCGGGAACCCAGTACGGTCTGCATGGCGTCGCTGTCCTTTACATCTTTGAAATAGCGGTTCTTCCTGCCCAGGGTCAGCTGCACCGCTTCATCCTTACATTCCAGCATGAGATAGGATTTGCCGTTCTCTCCGGCACGGATGGAATGTCTTACGATGATCCCTTTGAAAAAGGAGCTTTGTTGCCCATCCCGTCCGCCTTTCAGCTCTATCTTATTGCCGGGTATGAAATCTGCTGCTTCGCTGACGGCAAATTTTTCTGCAGACAGATCCCCATCCAGCAGCGTGATACGGGCGGAAGGGATCTTGTTCACTTCCTTGGTTACCGTTACAGACTGCACGTGGTAGTCAGGGTTATTCACCCTGCTGCCGTTGATGTGGATCTCTACCTGCGTATAGTCATGTACGCCGGGAGTTGGAATGATCCTGTCATTAGGAGATATCTTTGCCATTTATCAGGAAGTTGTCTGGTTCTGCGCATCTGTACGGGCCGGCGGAAACACCAGGTCGTCACCGGTACGGAGTGTGCGTATGCTCATCAGTTTATTGGCATATGCCACCTGCGGATAATACTTCGGTGTGCCGTAGCTTTTATAAGCCAGGTTAGGCAGGGTGTCGCCATCGGCTACCTTTATTACGCGGGTAAGGTCCGGCGATTTTTTATTTTCCTGCCGGGTCCTGATCTGTGGTTCGGTGTACTGCTTGAAACTGGCGCTCACCTTTGCTCTGAGCGGTTCGCCATTAGGCCTGAACAGCACGTAGTTGATGTCAAGGCTTGACAGTACACAGTCGAACGTAAAGAAAGAGCCCCACTGGATCTTCAGTATACTGGGCCGGTGCGCTTCGCCCTGCATCTTGTATACGGTGGCCAGCAGTTTTTCCACCTGTTTGGGCACGGGGGTGCCGTCGTACACATTGCCTTCGATGGTGCCGGTATTATCCAACGTAAAATCCAGCTTCAGCTCTTCGGGAGAAGTGAACTTGTATTCAGGAGCGCTGCCCTGGTTACCGCCCGCAGGCTTTTCTTTCAGCTCTATTTTGTAGGCCTGTGAATAGCTTTCCGGGTTCACCGGGATGGTGAAATCCTCTCCTGCGCGCTGATCCTGTTTCTGGTTCAGGAAGGGCCGTATCACTATTTTCGTTACGTTGGCGTTACCCATTATCTTTCCTTTTGATCTTTTAATATTTCAAGCACCTTCTCTACACAGAGCTTGATCATGGCATCCTGCGAGCCGCCTTCCTGTCCTGACGATGTCGCGGAGGCAGCGCCGTTGTTACCGGTCTCGTTCACTACGGCTTTGATCACGAGTTCTTTTATTTCTACGGGCATGGTAGTGATTTATTGGTGTGCTGATGTATGGAATGAAGTGGTGTTTTACTTGAACGTGAAATAATTGTAATTCAGTTCAAAGGTCTCTATCACCACTTCTCCTTTATCTGCATTCAGGTCTGCTATCTTCCAGTTCTTAGGCCAGGCGCGGTGCACGTTCCAGGTCATGAGCGGGTTATGCTGTTCATTCAGCAGGGTCACCAGCAGGTCAACAGGTTCAAAAATGAAATCGTTGAATGCCTGCTGGCACCACTCGGTGATCCTGGACTGCCCCGGGCTTAACAAGCCGCGGCGCAGCACCAGGTCAGTACATTTGTTCCTTACAGGTATTACATGCTCGAAGCGATTTTCACCGCCTTCGCGCAATGTATCTGTCTGCAACTGGTTGTTAAGGCCGGATACAGACTGGAACAGGATGTCCAGATCTTTCTTGTCACGGAACTGAAATTCCACTTTGAAGTGGAAGCCTACCGGGGGATAGTAGTGTATCCCGGCCGGAGGCGTATGTGATACCGGTGCAGCCATGGGCTTAGTCGTTTTGGATCACCAGACCTTCATGCACCAGCTCCACGCTTTCTACTGCGATTTCGTTGGCGTCTGCCTTCAGATCAGCAGCTTGTACCTTGATAGGCCATGCGTTCTTCACTTTCCATACGATGATGGGATTGTGGGTCTCATCCAGCAGGCTGATGGTAATATCACGACGGTATTGGCCGGCTTGCTCCTGGAAGAATTTGGTTTCCTTCCACCAGTCAAAGTATTCGTTGTCTGATTTGAAGGTGCCGCGTTTCATGGTGATGTTGCTGTATTTCTGCAAGCCGGGTTGCTTGGTCTTATGAAATTCAGGACTTGCACCATGACGGTATTCTATCGCTTCCGTTTCTACGGTAAGACCGGTCACTTCAGTGAACCCGATGTTCTTGCCACCCCATTCAACCTGGAAGTGAAATTTAGGAAGTGGATAAGTTGCCATTGTTATAATGTTTTTAGTTAGATGAATGATGATGATTTACTTAGCAGGCCTTTGCTGCTTTTGCTGCGTCATAAGCTTTCTGCAGGGCATCTTTCCTGGCTTGTGCGGTTTCGCGTTTGCAGGTAGCCTCTTCCAGTTCTTCGCGCAGTTCAGTGATCTGTTTTTCTACTTTCTCGTACTGTTCTTCTGTCTGAGAGTAGAAATCGCAATCCGGATCGTCCATGGGGAACAGCGGTGTTTGTTTGGGTTTGCAGGAAGCGCAGTCTTCGATGTCGGGTTTCTGACCTTTCAGCATGTGTTCTGACAGACCATTCAGCTGGTATACCAGGCCTCTGTCGCCGGAGATGCTTACCCACAGTTCTTCCTGTGCTTTCAAAGCATTCAGCAGGGCGGTCACCGCATCTTTTACGCCGGTGAGGGCTTCGTCTACTGCATCCCTGAGGGCTTTCAGCGTGGCAAAGATGCCATCGTCCTTACCTGTGATGGTGCAGTTGATGCGGTCCAGCAGGGTTTTGATCATGGTTTTCAGCACTTCGGTGCAGTCTGTCAGTTTCTTGATCTGGCAGATCAGTATTTCCATGGCTTCGATACCCAGTTCAGCATTTTCGCCTATTTTCTCGCCCTGCCTGCGTACACGCTGTACAGTGCGGATGTAGGTCATACCCAGCTGGTTGGTTCTTTTCAGGAGGTCAAGCACCTGTTTCAGGAGGACAGACCACTGTGTTTTCTTGGCCAGCTCGCTGCTTTTCTGGTTCTCCTGCGCCTGTGCCAGCAGCAAAGCTGCGGTGGCTACTGCGAGGTCCTGCTTGAGCCGGTCCAGGTATTCTTGTACGGAATCGTTGTCGTGATTATGATTAGGCATTTTATTCAGTTTTTTTTAGGGTGAACGGAATCATGAAAGCGGGGATCAGGCTGGGTTATCTTCGCCTCCCCCTTCTTCTTCATCACTGCCGCAGCAGCGGTTAAAAGATTGTTCTGCTTCCTTGGCTATTTCGTCCAGTGAACGGCAGTCATGATCACAATCGTTATCCTTTACAAATTCGGCGGTAAAAGCAAGGCCGTCTTTAACGATCCATGCCTTGTATTTATCAACAGTAGCAGTGCTGAGCGCTTTCAGTGCGTCTACCTGTGTTTGGCGGGCAGTATCGTACTGTGTTTGCAGCGCTTTCAGGTTGGCGTCCACATCGCTGATGAATGCAGTGCCTTTTTCCTTGATCAGCGTAGCGGCAGGGGTTAAGCTGGCGATGTTGATGAAGGCGTTGATACCGGCTACTTTTACGGCAGATTCAGAGAGATCGTCTACCTGGTTGGTGATGTGATGCGCCTGGTGTACGATCTTGTGCACGCTTTCTTCCAGGCTATCGGGCTGTTGCTGACCTTTGCCAGTGTTGTTGTTCTTGTTCAGGCATTCCTTGATCTGCTTCAGCTCTTCTGAGTTGCAGGAATCAGGTACGGCGTCTTTCAGCTTGCAGGCCAGTGTGTTCACCTTTGCTATTTTCTGCTTGGCCGCTTTGATAGCGTTAACAGCAGCAGTATAGGCAGTGTTCAGCGCATCATAGCGGGTTACGTCTTCTGCCACAACGGTCTGTAACAGTTCGAGGTCTTTGCTGGCGTAAGCGCCTATGCAGATGCTCAGGAAATTGTATTCTTTTATTGCGGCAGACAGCTTGTCACTGATCTTGCGATCGGTACATACCGCTGCGCTCTTGGTGCTTGCATCCGTAGCCTTGGTGATCAGGAGGTCGGAGGCATTCTTCAGGCTTTCCTTCAGCGCATCACCGTATTGCTTCAGTACCAGGTCGTATTGAGAGGGTTTCTCTGGCGAGCAGTGGATGTGATTTGGTGGGTATTGTTGTTGTTTGTTATCTTCTGGCATGTATCACTATTTTAAATGTGAATGTTGGGGGTTAGATCAGATCAGGATTCCTGCATTTTGTGGCTGAAGCGCAGGATGATGAATTCTGCGGGGCGAACTACTGCCAGGCCAATCTCTACGATCATCTTACCTTCCAGGATATCAAAGGCAGTCATGGTTTCGTTGATGCCTACTTTTACATAGAAGGCATGCTCCGGTTTTGCGCCGGCCAGTGCGCCTGCTCTCCACTGGTTAGTGAGGAAGTTCTCTATCATGGCCCTTACCTTCACCCAGGTGTTGGCATCGTTGGGCTCAAATACAAACTGTTCTGTAGCTTTTTTGGTAGATTCTTCCACCATGTTGAAGTAGCGGCGTACAGAAACATAGCGCCATTCGTTGGAGTTGCCGTCCAGTGTACGTGCGCCCCAGATCTTAACACCTTTGCCCGTGAAGAAGCGGATTGCGTTGATGGATTTACCATTGTCCACATCTACGTTCAGGTTTTGCTGTATCTGGTCGTTGATATCGCAGGTTACTTCAAAAACAGATTTCAGTACTTCGTTGGCCGGTGCTTTCCATACACCGCGGGTATTGTCTACACGGGCATATACGCCGGCTACAGATGCGCTGGGTGGCAGATATATGGAGAAGTTGGAGATAGCCAGCCTTACGTTGGCTTTCTGCAGATTGGTCAGCGTGCTGAAATCTTTTTCTGCGCCGCCGATCACCACTTTGATCTTGGTTTCGTCATACGCATAGTTGAAAGAAGAACGGATGTTGGGGAAGTAAACGGCGCCAAAACGCAGTTCTTCAGGCGTAGCGGCCATTTTATCCCGGAATGCTTTTGCTGCATCCAGGATCTCACCTTCTGTTTTAAGGCCTTTACCGGTGTGGGTAAGGTCAATGATGGTGAAGCGGTCTTTCAGCAGCGCGCATTGTGCCAGGGCGGTCTGAATGAGCGACAGATAAGTATCCGCAGCCATGCTCTGGCCTTCAGGTATTACGATCAACGTAGGCTCGTCCTGCTTTTTCAGCTCATCCAGCGCTTTTCTGAACGCAGTGTCATCTGAAATAACGGTGCCCAGTGTGAGGTAAGTGCCAACGGAAATAATGTAGCAGGGGCCGCCGCCGTTGTCGAAGAACTGCTGCATAGCGTAGTACAACAGGTGTTTGGAGGCAGGTTTCGCCTGTGTGTCAGGGAGCGACACATTGTAGCGGGTGGTGCCTGCTTCGTCTTCTATTGTTGTCAGCAGGTGCTCTTCCGGCTGCGCAGTACCGTAGTAGCTTTCAAACTCCAGCAGGGAGCTGATGCGCAGGGGCACATTGATTAAACTCTGGCCGTCTTTTTTGGCTATCTGTGTGTAGCCGATAAAGGCCGGTATAGCTGTTTGTACAGCTGTGATCGATGGGGGAAACTTTGAGATCTCCTCTACATACACTCCAGGTGTATAATACGTATTGTTCGGCATAATCTGGATTTTTATTATTTATAGTTTAATTCTTGTTAGCATCGTATCGGCGCAAACACGGCCATCCTGCCTGCTGATCAGGCTTCCATCCGGGTTGGGCAACTGCACAGTGTCATAGTTGATCTTACGGTAAGCGCGGATTAAGGGAATAGGTTCTTTGCTGATGATCACTTTCTGTATACCTGCGGGAGCAGGTAATTCGTTCCATGCGGGATCTATCACCGGCGGCTCTTTTTGCTGGAAGTAGTATTTGAAGTAAGTGGACCTGTTCAGGAAGCGCAGTTCAAATACCGGATGGCCGGGGGCTACAAGCAGCCCATCATCATCCAGCAGGTTGAAAGCAGTGTCGGAAGTATGCAGCGCGATATCGAGTACGCCCCATACATCCGGCCGGTATAATGTGTTATTGAGATAGATGGCGTAAGTACGCTCATAATTATTGCTGCCGCTTACAGCCAATGTGTAGATACCATTTTGGAGTGGCGCTTCATTTTGTTTGGGACGGAAATCCAGTGTTACTTCCTGCAATCCTTCGGGACGTTGGAATGGCAGTGTTTTGATCACATCAGCGCCTTGTTTCAATTCAAACGTAGCTTCGTCAACGCCTGCTGTTTCAATCTTGTAGCTAAAATTGAAGGGCAGTAAAATGCGATCGTATTCACTGATGTATTGCCTGTCTGTTAATACTTCCCATCCCTGAGCGGCAGTGCTGGTAGGCGTTGAGGCCTGGGAAGGCGTGCCATTCACGACGGCTGTTTCTCCCATCTCATAAAGGCGTCCGTCTGCAAAATCCTGCATGGGGACAGAGAGAGATGGAAAAGTTTTTCCGGCAGTGCTGGCATCGTTCGTGAAATAATAAATAGCAGGAAATATAGGATTGAAGCGAAGGTTGCTGCGGGAAAGCAATAGAGGATTTTTGATCCGTATGTAGAACTGCAGGCGCAGGTTATTGTCCGGAATGATCTGTGGGCGGTAGCCGGTTGCAGTTGTTTCTACTGCAATACCCAGCAGGAGGCCCTGAGGTATCTGGCGGTACACCATTTTATGTCCGCGGAGCAGTGCGGCAGTGCTGGGGCTGGGCTCCAGCACCATGTCTTGCAGTAAAGCGTAACGGCCTGCCTGCAGCTGCGCTGTCAGCACTGCATCCTGATCAGCGGCAGACAGCTCATAGAAGCGCTGTTGCTCGGTATCCAGGTACCAGGGATGCAGGATGTTAACGGCAGCTAACCGTTTATATGTTGTGGCAAATGACATCAGGGTTTATTGTTCTGCGGTGATAATGTTTTCTTTCGTCTGTACTTCCTCGATGAGCGGGCCTTGTGCCGTGATCCTGTTTTCAGTGATCTTCACGAGGCGTACTTTATAGAGCACGGAGGGCCATTGTTTGCCGCCCAGCGATCCCCACAGATGGTTCAGTTGTTCAAAGGAAAGTGAGAACATCTCCAGGTGCAGCTGTATATCTTCATACGTGTCGGGGTTCAGCAGCATGTCGTTAGGAGGGGAGTTCTTCAGCGAAAAGCTGTTCTTTCCCTGGAAGAACTGGATCACATTGGAAAGCCTTGTCAGCGCATCCTCATATTTTTCATAGTGTGCGGTGATCAGTAAGTACAGGTTAAGATAGATGGGCGGATTAACATAATTCAGCGTCTTTACATTCCTGTAGAGCGGGCCTGCATTTTTCAATGCGGCTTCTTCTTCGATATTCACAAGACTGAGAATTACTTTTCGTTCGAGGTCAACATTGCTGTTGGCTGCATCGATCGCGGCAATATTAGCCATGATCACATCCAGCCTGTCTCCTCCCATAGATTCAATATATGCGGCAAGCTGATTGTTCAGCAAAGCAAAAGCAGCATCAATCATTGTCAGATGATTAATCAGGGCAAAATATGTTTAGTGCGTGCTGATAGTTACACAGCATCTGTTATGATGTTGTTTTGACAAGAATGCTGCAAGCATAGGGATTTGCAGATATCTTGGGGATATCGTAACAAACAATTCATTGCAGAATAATCTTGTGGTGTCTGTCAGCGTCGTTGTGGATCCTTTGTAAAGTTGCGGGTCACGTGACTATGCAATGGATCGAGGATAGCATTTTGAGTTCCATGAGGTTAAAGTTTTTTTGTTAGAGGTTTTTATTAGAGGTTAAACTTCATCTTCCTACTTAAGGTTTCTTAAACAGGAATATGGTTAAGTGGAGCCAAAACTAAATAATACTTTTCAATTGTTCAAAAGTTTTTTTAATGTATTGGATGAATGGCAGTGAAGGGAATGTTAAATATTTCTTTTGATCCTTTTGAGTGTTACATCACTCATACCAAGATATGAAGCGATGTGTTTTTGGGTTACTTGCGCTTGCTATACCGAAGCTGGGTTATGCCGGACAGCAAAACCTCTCTTGCATTTTTCATAGAGCTCGAGGTATTCACCGGCCAGCGTCACATCATTGAAGTCGCCTAGTATAATTGTCCGAGCCTCTCTGCTGATCCTTGCGCGTTCTTCATGATTATAATACGCTTCCGTGATCTTTGCCTGTACCTGCTCAACGCGATCAATAGACGTTACCCATCCCAGCTTGTGCTGGTGTACATAATCGGACAGACCTACATGTTTACTGATCAATACCGGTGTACCTGCATGCAGGGATTCAATAACCACAATCGCAAAATTTTCGTTGTGAGAAGTGAGCGCAAACAAATCTGATGCGGCCAGAAAAGAGAACTTTTCTTCATAGCTTTTCCATCCCACCCATTCCACTTTATCGGCAATGTTCAACGTTGAGATGAGCCGTTTTAATTTAGAGATATAAGCTACTTTTCCGGTGCCCGCAATGCGCAGGCGGTAAGGAATACGTAAACCAGCCAGTGCATGCAGCAGGATCTCCAAACCCTTCTTGGGGTCAACTCTTGACAGGAAACTAATGGTAAATACTTCGTTGTCTGCTTTGCTGTATTCACTCCCGGGAAGGTCCATCAGGTAAGAGATCATACCGCCTTTCCAGGCAGGCAGCAGGTCCAGGCAGTCCTTCCATTCCATAAGTGAGGTAACATGCAGGTAAGAATACTTTAACAGGCGCTTGCCAATGAGGCGGTGAAGAAACTGCTTCTTGCCGGGATTCCTTTTGTTGACCACATAATCGCAGAACATGCCATGTGGTGATAGTAACGGTTTTACCTTCTTTAAGCGGCATATTAACGCGGCGCCCAATACCAGGAAGTTCCACCAGGAGTGTATGTGAACGGTATCGAATTTATTGACGGTGGTCCAGGTACGCCACCATAGCGCAGGAGATATATGGGTATGGTCACCAGTGATCCTGTGGAAATACCACACGCTAACACCGTCTACTATCACCGGCCGGTTAACAGGTATCTTCAGTTCGGCTTTACCATTGGCCGTGGTGGTATAAACAGTCACGTCATGGCCCATCTGAGCCAGGCATTCAGCCAGCCTTGCAATGGCGACAATGGGCCCGCCATAGATATAAGCTGGTTTATACGAGGGAACAATAAACAAGACCTTCATGCGCGTGTTTTTAATTGGCCGGCAAAACGCGTGCCTCACCAGGTGTACTGATGCAATTTGGGGTAATGTCAATTCCAGATCCTGCCGGTTGCTACCATCATAATGTTAGTGGCTACAATTCACATGTTGTGGAGGTGTATGGGGTGATAGGCGGATACGAAGGTAATAAAATTAGTCTGTTAATCCAAACCGCAGGTGCTGAACACCAAAATTCGAGATCTCAAATCCAATCACCTGCTGTCGCTCCCTTAGAAATTTGATGGTGAAGGCGAAATCATTTGCACCGGAGAATTCATCTTTCCCTACGGGCTTTAGCTGCATATCTTTTAATCGGGTATGTGCCATCACAAGCTTACCGTCTCTTACTGTAATGCTATAGTCTGTCGATAATTCGTCACTGTGGTATTTTCCGGTAAAGTCAGACAAAGTGTTGTTATAATTTCCGGGTTTGTCGGCTTTCCGGGATTGACTTATTGCAGTTGAGGATGGCGCTGCTTGTTTGAATTCGTTTGAAAGAAACAGATCGGCTACCGGGTTTACCTTCTCAATCATCGTATAATGTTCATTATTACTGAGGGTGATGATGGAAAGCTTGCTTTCCGGAAAGCTGGTCAGCACTGCACGGAAACCGGCATCATGTCCGCCGTGGCTTCTTACTTTCAGTCCCCGGTATTCCCGGAGCAGCTGTCCCTTGGCATGGTACATGGTATCACCCGAATTGGCCCCCCAGATCACAGGTTGGCCGTTATCCAATAAAGAAACCTCGTTGAATGCTGCAATCAGCGCAGCATCGCCCACCACGGGATGGTCGAAATTATTTACCCATTTCGCCAGGTCTTCCACCGTAGTTAATAGGCTGGTTGCACCAACGGTGCAGTAATGTAATGGCCGTTCAATGAATTGGCCATTAACCAGTTCGTAAGAATGTGCCCTGTTTTTTACAACACTATGAAAATCGTCATTGAAGCGGGTGCTTTGCATGCCCAGCGGCTTGAATATATTCGCTCTGGTAAAGTCTGTAAAGCTTTGTCCGCTGATCCTGCTCACAATCTCAGCCAGAAGCGTATACCCGGTATTGGAATAACCAAACCTGGTACCTGTTTCAAAATTGAGGTGCCGCTGTTTTGCTGCCAGCTTTAAGATCTGTTCTGTTGTGATGATATCTTCCATTTGCCAACCTGCCAGGGTAAGCATAGCCCACTGGTCTCTCAAACCGCTGGTGTGTGCAAGCAGGTGTTTTATTTTGATCGTTTTGCCGTATTGCGGAAGCTCAGGTATATATTTTCTTACGTCATCTTCCAGGGAAAGCTTACCCTGCTGTTTCAAAAGATAAATGGAGAACGCGGTAAACTGTTTGGAAACGGAGGCGATGTGAAAAACAGTCTGTGGTGTGATCGGAATATTATATTCCAGGTTGGCGATGCCGTATCCTTTTTTGAATACAACTGCTCCATCTTTTACCACGGCTACAGCAACACCCGGTGTAGTGTTGTATTCTGCGAAGATGCTGTCAATCTGCTGATCGATATAATGATCTCTTGTCTGGGCAATGGCGTTACAAGCAAATGTCATCAACATGCCTGCCAGGCTCAATTTAAGGAATAAGGGCATTATCTTGGGTTTTCGGTATTCGTTAAATATACGAAACAAGGCAATAGGGAGAAAAAATGTTATATTTAATACAGCGTAATAACCCCTAAATCAACCAAAATGGAAAAGGTACCACAATCCATTTACGATCAGATCAACAATGAAGTATACAAAACACAGGGCGATATATGGTGGAGGACTGATCACATTCTACACCTCCTTAAGACCTCCGTCAATCCCTGGAGAGTAAATTATGCCATCAGGGTTTTAAAGAAGCTGAATATAGATCCCAAAGGAAAAACAGCGCTGGAAGTAGGCAGCGGGGGAGGGATCCTGACTGAGGAAATAGCTAAGATGGGATTCACCACCACCGGTATTGAGCCGGCAGAAGAATCGCTGCAGACAGCACAGCTGCATGCAAAGGCCGAGGGACTGAACATTACCTACGAAAGAGGGACCGGTGAACAGCTCCCATATGCGGATCATTCTTTTGACTGCGTATTTTGTTGCGACGTGTTAGAGCATGTACGCGACCTGCCAAAAGTGATCGCTGAAATTTCCAGGGTGCTGAAGCCTGGCGGAGTGTTCATCTACGATACACTCAACCGCACCTTTATCAGCAAGCTGGTAGCTATTAAAATATGGCAGGAGTGGAAACGCTGGGCATTTATGCCGCCCAACTTACACGTGTGGAAGATGTTCATCAAACCGGCCGAAATGAAGGAGCTCTTAGCGAAGAACGGTCTTGATTGGCAGGATCATGTTGGATCAGAACCAAACGTATCTATCCCCAAAATGTTGAACTATCTGAGAAAGCGGGTAAAAGGAGAGTGGACTTTTAAGGAGCTTGGTGAGAAATTCTGGCTGGTAGAAAGCAAGGATATGAACATCCTTTACGGAGGACATGCAGTGAAGAAATAGATCCTCACTGCATATCCCCAGATAAAATCTTAGTACCGGCGTGCTATCCGGAATATAAACCGTTCCGGCTCACTTGCGCCTGATTCAGCCCTCCTTTGTTTAAGCAGATCGGATTTCCAGAAAGCATTGGCTTTTGCCGTATCTATGATAGCAGATACAATCATTACCTTATGATTATCGTCCACATCATGACCGTAAGCCCTTACTTTTAAACCATTGTCCAGCCCTTCCTGTCTGTGTCCTTCGAATACTTTTTGCCAGGTGTCCCAGTCCTTAACTGTGAATGTAGAACTGACCCGGAGATCCGTTTCGAGGTGGACGGTGTCCTGGAAGGTCATCGTAATAAATTTGATAGTAGGGGCGCCTGTTACACCGCCCTTTTGCATGGCCTTTTTCAGATCGGTGGATTTGGCAAATGCTTTTGCTTTGGTCATATCATCCACTTTTACCGCTACAAGGATCATATTTGAATCCTTCACGCCACGGCCAATGACATAACTATGGATCTGATTGGTTAATCGCATAGAGTCATGTTCATTGTAGGAGGCGACCCATTTTGTAAAATTGGCCACCTTGTGTGTTGCAATCATCATATCCTGCGGGGTGGTGATGATGGTGTTTGTTACCGGGGTGGTGGTGACAGCTGCCGTATCTGTGCCCGTAACAGCAGTGTCACTGGTTGTTTTTTCTCCGCCCCCTGTTCCGCAGGCGGTTAAGAAAGCTATTGCGGTTGCATAAACGAACGTACAGGAAAATCTTTGGTGATTCATCGATTTTGGTTTTAACAATTAAGAAATAGAGGATAAGGGAAGGGGATTCTTTTAGGATAAAGACGCCGTAAAGGTAAGGGATATTATTTTGCCCGCCGAATTTCTTGTATGTAGTTTTTAAGATGTATAAATTGCAAATATGTCAATGATTTATATAAATACGCTTTCATGTCCCGGACCTTTGTAATCGGTGATATTCACGGGGCGTTAAAAGCCCTTCAGCAGCTGATAGCTAAGATCAATCCCTCCACCGGTGATACCCTGGTTTTCCTGGGAGATTATGTTGATGGATGGCCGGACTCCGCTCAGGTAGTTAACTTTTTAATTGAGCTAGAACAGCAATGCAAATGCATTTTTATAAAAGGAAATCATGATATTCTATGTGAATCTTGGTTGCAGGGTAAGTTAAGCAAGACTGATTGGGTGTTGAGAAAAGGAAAGTCAACAATAGAAAGTTACGGGCGCCTTGACGATAGCATGAGACAAAAGCATCTTTATTTCTTCTCCAGGCTTTATTTGTTTCACATCGACGAGCAGAATAGACTATATATTCATGCCGGGTTTAAAAATAATGAAGGCCCGCAGTTTGAGTTTCCTGAAACGAATTTAACAGTCGATAGATCCCTATGGGAATTGGCAATGACAATGGATAAAAGAGTGCGGGCCCAGCCAAGCCTGTACCCCAAAAAATTGTTGCTGTTCAATCAGATTTTCATTGGCCATACACCAACGCTGATAAATGACGTGATGGCTCCAATGCACGCTTGCAACGTTTGGAACCTGGATACCGGAGCCGGCTACTTTGGAAAGTTATCTGCATTGGAAGTTGATTCTTTACAAGTAGTGCAAAGTGATGTGGTCACGGAGCTGTACCCGGAACATACCGGAAAGGACCTAAGTACCAAGTAAGTAAAATGTTTTGAAGAATATTACCTTAATACAGCTGGTAATATATAACTGGTAATAATTTTATTTACCTGCGGATGTGCATATGACTGCCCATAAGCTGTAGCCGTTATCACAATAACCAGGGGCAGATCTTTAAGTACTAAAATATAATTTCCACCATTTCCGGCACAATAAAAGGCTTCATACATTCGATCTTTGACGGGAAAGGATTTATTCCAAAACAAGTATCCATAATATTCATTGTTCCTGTTAGCTATCTGTTGATGTCTTGTAAAAGTTTTATTTACCCATTCGGTTGGTAGTATTTGTTTACCATTCCATTTCCCTCCATTTTTATATAGTTGCCCATACTTGGCAAAATCTAAAGCATTCATTTGAATGCCGCCTGCTGTATTCGGTACTTTTTGCGGTGTATATTGCCATTTATAATTAGAAATATCTAATGGCTTAAACAGCTTTTCATCAGCATATTTTTCAAGCCCGCCAGGAACAGCTTTATTTAAAATATCCCCTAAAAGAACAACGCCCGCAGTAAAATAATGCCATTCTTTTTTTATGGTATCTGCCCTGGTAGGCAGGTCCAGCGCAAACTGGACCCAGTCATCAGTCGGGTACATATTTTCCTCATTGCCCGGAGAATTTCCATCCTCATCATTCCCATCAAAAGAGGAGCTCATCGTAAGCAAGTCTTTAAGTGTTACATGCTCTTTTGCTGATGAATAGTTCTTGAAAGCATGTAAGTTATAAAACGCTTTCAATGCCTGGTTTTCAGATGGCAGGTGCTTTTCGGAAATAGCGATGCCCAGCACGGTTGATGCAAATGATTTTCCAACCGACCGTGGGTCGTGCAAGGTATTCCGGTTTTCACCGTTAAAATATTCCTCTATTAGCAGTTTACCATTTTTAATAACAACTACGCTGCTGATCTTTTTGAAAATGCCCTCATCAACGCTGCCTTTCAATTCTTTTATTTTATTGGTGTCAAAATCATCCTTTGAAACCTCAAAGCCATTATAGGGTTTTACAGGGCTTAGCCTGATGGCTGCTGTATTAATTACAGGCTTTCTCTTAACAATCAGATGTAGCGTACCTGCGGCAATCAGGTCGCCCAGCTTTAGGCTATCGGCTTTTAAGTAAGGCCTTATTTCCATCTTTAGTGTATGAGGGCCCTCTGTTAAAGCGCTGTCACCGCCATAATGCATGAACCTGTTCCAGAAAGATTCGCTCCATAATCCATACCCGTTTTTGTTATCAATAAGGGGTTTGTTAATAACCGTCGCAGTGTCCTGTATTTTTGCGTAGGGCGCTCCCGGATATAAATTGCTTTGATAGATCAATTTATCGTCAACAAATAAAGTGAACTGATAATTCCCGATCTTAACGAGAGAGTCGGCCGCCAGGGTAGGAGCTATACGATGCAAGTAGTTAGTGACGGAATTTCCCATAAAAGCGATAAAAAACAGGTCGCTTTTATTTGTCAGATTATACGTGTTTAGAAAGTCGGATTTACTCAGGCTTGAAGTAGCAATGTCTTTTGAGCTAAAGAAAATTTTACCAATATTGTCTTTGTGAAGAGTAGAAGTAATGCCTTCCGTCTTTACCAGGTCTGCCGTCTGGGCATATAAATGCACAGCATGAGTAGTTATCAGGCAGCTCATTATAAGAAAAATCCGCTTCATGTTGGGTAGTGAAGTAAATGAAGTACAAAGCTAATCTACAGCTTGTAACAAAAATAGAACAAAATTAACATCAGCGGTGTCTTAGCTATGTATCAGCTTTTTGAAGGTAAATGGTGTGACGCCCATGATATCTTTGAAACAACGGTTAAAATGACTTTGGTCTGAAAAGCCACATTCAAAAGCAACGTCGGTTAAAGATGTTTTTTTATTTGACAATAAAGCCAGTGACTTTTCAACTCTCAGTTTTCTTACATATTCAGCCAGGCCGCAATGAAAGTATTTCGAGAAATACCTGGAAAGATGAACAGGATGTATCCCCAAGGATGTAGCCAAATCATCCAACCTGTAGCTTTTAGTAAAGTCGTCCCGGAGAATTTCCTCTATCTTGCCTGCCCATAAAGGTTTATTATGCTGTGCAGGCTCAGTATTACCATACATCATGGACAGCACCTGCAATAGCTGGCTTTGAATCGCTAATACCGATACATCATCCCAGATCTTTGTTTCTTTGAAAATTTTGTATAACAGAAATTTGGCATCGGGGTTTGAGATATTAATGCTTCCCTGCAACGCACTACTATTAAAGGAGAAATTTTTAAACCAGGTATCTTTTAATTCGATATGAAATCCCCTGGTGAACCCTTCCGGTTTAATATTATAGTGAGGATCCTGCCAGTTATGATATAGTAAACTGCCTGCAGAACAAGTGTATATTTCCTTTTTATTTCCTTCAATTACATTTCCCTGGAGTATAAAAGTAAAGTAGGCATTCTCGTGATAGTGCCAGTCAACTTTAGCGTGCGTGTATTCGGTGTCTGTTAAGATCACTCCATTTAAGTCAAGCGTCTTACTGGTCTTTCCATGAAATTCTCCGGTTTGTAAATGCTTCATTGATTACATTTTTGAAGGGCATTGGGCAAGAATATTACAAGATATGAAATTTAAAGGCCTTTTGGATACCCGTTTTTAGGGTAAATAAAGAAGGACGGCCTCGTTCAACCCGGCCGTCCTTCTCTGGTTATTTCCAGTTATTTTACCTCAACAGGCGTACATCGTAGATAGATGCCGTTTGGCTTCCCGGCGATGCAAGGAATTTGACTATTACACGCTTGTTTGCCTTTAGTTGCTCAGGAACACTATATTCCCTGCCAACCAGATCATCTGCGCCTGATTGGTCAAGCTTCACATGTTCAATTTTAACGTCATCGATATAAATGTCAAAGTCCCTGTTTTTTTCTTTTCCGTTGTAAGCTACATACAAGGATTTTACGGCCTTTGTCATTCGCATTTTATAGCTAAAGTAATCGGAAGCGCTGCGCCAGTGCCGGCTTTCAAAAGTTCCGGTTGCTGATTGCTCAGCAGCCAGGGCGTGATCGGTTTCCGATTGTTGTTCTCCCGGTGCAACTACATCTACCGTGCGATTTGCATATTTCACGTAACGTTCGTCAAGCATTTCGAGCGCTCTTTCCTTTTGTCCGATACTATCTTTTGAAGTCACCGGCCAGTACATTACATAACGGGTATCGTGGACTTTGTAGAAAGGCACCAGCAACAGATCTTTAAACTCAGGCTGAACGGTCCGTCCGCTAAGAGAATAAGTCAAAGCATCACTATTTACCGGTTGCAGGGCATCGGCCAGGGCGCCTCCTTCTTTCAGCAGTAAAGGAGCCTTTGATAAAGGATAGAAAGAGCCCAAAGCAGTATGTCCCCATCTGCTGCTGTCACTTATCAGTCCAGCAAGATCCGCCGTATCAGTAGGGCTGGCCAGTACAAGAGGACCATGGAGGAACGATACCCACGGCGAATGGTCAGGTAGATATTCAACTGTATTTTTCATGGGTAATATTACTGTTATCCGGTCGCCGGTTTTCCAGCTGCGGTTTAGCTGTATATACTCGGCCGTACTGTGAATATCCTGCTCTGTTTGGTTATTTACGGTTACAGTAAAAGCCCCGTCTTTAATCCATTCAGGCTTCCGGATGTATATGGAGAAGCGACCGGGATGATCCAGGCTTAGCAACAGCTCAGATTTTTCAGACTCCGGGAACTTTGTCTGCTGAATCAATTGGATCCCCTTCTCTTTCCATTTCAATACAGATGGAATAAAAAGATTCACGTAGATATCTGCATCAGTGTGCGTATAGATCAGTTCACCATACTTACCGTGATTTTCCATTCCGGTGCCAACACAACACCAAAAAGCTTCATCTGCAGTAGAGTATACACGGTAGTGATTTGGATGGATGGGTGTGAAGTAAACGAAGCCTCCTCTTATTGGATGCTGGGATGAAAGAATGTGATTGTAAAGAAGCCGTTCGTAAAACTCAATATATTCCGCGCGGGGATCTTGCATGAACAGCATCCTGGTTAACTTCAGCATATTGTAGCTGTTACAGGTTTCCGGTCCCTGATCAGACTCGAGCATAGTGGCGAAATTGTCTGCAGGATTAAAATGCTCCCTTACACTGTTGCCTCCTATGGAGATACTGCGGTTGTTTTTTACCGTGCTCCAGAAGAACCGGGCAGCATTATGATAAGTGCTGTCGCCATTCAGCTCGGCAATCCGTTCAAAACCTATTATCTTGGGTATTTGCGTATTTGCATGCAGGCCACTGAGTTTATCCTGGTGTTGGCTAAGCGGTGATAATATCGCAAGATGGCAAAATTTTTCAGCCAGTAAACGGTATTTATCATCACCGCTAATAACAGCTGCATCCGCGCATACTTCATTCATTCCACCATGCTCCATTGCGAGCATTTGTTGCATCTGTTCCGTACTTAGTCCTTCCAGTTCATTATAAGCCCATGCTGCAAGTTTGATGAATATGTCCTTTGCCTGATTGTTTCCCGCAAACAAATAACAATCTCTCAAACCTGCAAAAAGTTTGTGCAGATTGTACCAGGGTACCCATTTCTTATTGTACTCCGAAAAATTACCTGTTTTTACTTCCAGCCACATTTTATTTCCACCAGGTACCCCGCCAACATAGCCATTATTATTCTTTTGCTGACACCTGGCCAATTCACCTACCATGTAATCGAGCCGTTTTTTACATTCAGCATTACCAGTACTTGCATACATCTGGGAAAGCGCTGATAAGTAGTGACCTGCGGTATGACCATCAAGACCAAGACTTTCCCAATTACCATAGCTCGCTGCCTTTGGCGGAAGCCCTGCCTCACGCAGAAAAGGCGCCAGTAACCTGTCTGGCTCCAGCTGAAGCATGTATTTTAAATCCGTTTGTTCGGCGTCCTTGAAAGAACTTTCGAGCAAACGGACATCACTTAATTTAAACAATTGCATTGCATTCGATTGCGCCCAGCCAGTTTGCACCACATGATGTAAAAATAGAAAGATCAGGAGGGTTTTTATACCGTGGAAATTTTTCATTATCATCGCATTTTTGCTGTTATACTACAAGTTAGTAATAATTGTTTGTTTAACACTAATAAATGTATAACTTGCTATATGAGAGCATTTCCGGGAAATGATTTTTTGCTGTATGAAACAAAAATCCGGGGAGAGCTATGGCGGCGGCGCCGGAGTAGTTGTCCTTTACAACAACATTTATTCAGCATGATTCAGCTCAGGTGCTTATTGTTTTTGTTTTATTTACAATTGGCTGGTTTATACTTAAAAGCACAGATTCCCGGAAAGTGGGGAGACCAGGGTAATGGAAACTATGTTAACCCGGTTCTTCCGGCAGATTACAGCGATCTTGATGCCATCCGTGTGGGTAACGATTATTACGCCATCTCTTCTACTATGCAATTTTCGCCTGGCATGGTGGTACTTCATTCCAAAGATCTTGTAAACTGGGAAATTATCGGCCACGTGGTGGACGACCTTTCCCGCATAAGCCCGGAATTGAATTGGGACCGGATGAATTGCTACGGCAAAGGTATTTGGGCAGGCTCCATCAGGTATTATAAGAATAAGTTTTGGGTGTATTTCGGAACACCGGATGATGGTTTCTTCATGACCTCTGCAGCAGACCCCGCCGGCCCCTGGGAACCACTTCACCAGGTATGGAAGGTAAGCGGCTGGGACGATTGCTGCTCGTTCTGTGATGACGATGGTCAGCTCTATTTTATTGCTACCAATTTTGCACTAGACACGGTTAACAACAAAAAGTACAACATCCATTTATTTAAGATGACGCCTGATGGAAAAAGCCTGATCATGGAATCTGACTCCATCATACATCAATCGCAGGGAAGTGAGGCCAATAAGCTTTACAAGATCAATGGGCTGTATTACCACTATTTCAGCGAAGTGAAGCCGGAGGGACGGGTGATCATGATGGAGCGTTCAAAAAACATTTATGGCCCCTGGGAGATCAGGCAATTAAACCATGTAAGTAAGGAGCTTGATAAAGAACCGAACCAGGGCGGATTAATACAGATTCCCACAGGTGAGTGGTATTTCCTCACTCATCATGGCAGCGGAGATTGGGAAGGACGCGCCGCCAGTCTTTTGCCTGTTCACTGGATTGACGGATGGCCGGTCATTGGCGAACCGGGCGCTGATACAATAGGCCACATGGTTTGGACCGGGCCCAAACCGATATCGTATAAAAGAAAGCTTTACATTCAAAGCAGTGATGAATTCGATACGAGCCGGTTAAAGGCCCAATGGGAGTGGAACTATCAACCAAGGGCCGATAAATGGTCGATAACAGCGCGCAAAGGTTTTCTTCGGCTGTATGCTTTTACACCCATCCATTCAAACGATGAAAGCAGTGTTATACTTCGGGCAGGAAATACACTTACACAACGCAGTATGCGTACAGCATCGAATGTTGCAACCGTAAAAGTAAACATTACTAATATGGCCGATGGCCAGTTTGCCGGATTGACACATTTTTCAACCACCAGCTATAGCTTGTTCGGTATCAAACAGGAGAATGAAATACGAAGCCTGGTATATCTCCGCAATGGAAAAGATACATTGGGTATAAAGGTTAAAGGGACATCTATCTGGCTTAGGTCAACATGGGATGCCAACGGAATCAGCCGTTACGCTTTTAGCACTGATGGTAAGTCGTATCAAGCTTTTGGGAATACTTTTCAATTGACCTGGGGCAGCTACCGTGGAGATCGTATCGGCATTTTTAATTTCAATAGTAAGGAAGATAAGGGATATGTAGATGTTGACTGGTTTCGATATGGCTATGGAAAATAAAAAAGGACAGCTAGTTTAACCCAACTGTCCTTCTCTTGTAGCCTCGACAGGAATCGAACCTGTATCTGGAGCTTCGGAAACTCTTATACTATCCATTGTACTACGAGGCCAAGTCCAGCTCCCGTTTCCCGGGAAAGGATGGCAAAACTAAGCTTTTTACCCCTGAATTGCAAAACCATTTCTACATGTTCAGGTTACTCTTAAAGATCTTCACCGCAATAGCCAGCAGGATCACCCCAAAGAACTTACGCACCACCATCAGCCCTGCCTTGCCCAATATACGTTCTATCCACTTCAGTGACCGCAGTACCAGGAAAATGATCACCAGGTTGATCAGAATACCCGCCATGATATTATATTCTCCAAAGTTCGCCTTCAGCGACATGATCGTCGTCAATGTTCCCGACCCCGCTATCAGCGGAAACGCAATCGGCACTACGCTGCCCGTTTTATTATCCGCCTCCGTGCTCTTAAAGAACTCTATCCCAAGTATCATTTCCAGCCCGATCACAAAGATCACAATAGAACCCGCCACCGCGAAAGAATGCACATCTACGCTCATCAGCTTCAAAAAAGGCTCGCCCACCAGTAAAAAGCCCACCATGAGAACACCGGAGGCCAGGGTGGCCTTACCCGTATCTATATGCCCCAGCTTCTCCTTCAGAGAGATCAGCACGGGGATAGACCCCACAATATCAATAACGGCAAACAGGGTAAACGTAATGGCAAGGATCTGGTCTAGGCTGAACATGCTGGTTAATATATTTTATACAAATATAATTTATTATGTGAATGGCCATAGTATGTTAAAAAAGTTGCTTATTGACCATCTATTCCCTTTCTTTGTTTTGGTTGTTTGAGACCTTCTATGATAATTTACTGATATATGACTGAAGATATCATCATCCAGATCAGCAACAAGATCAAGGAAAAAAGAAAGGCAAAAGGCATCACCATACAGGAACTGGCCGATAAAGCAGAAGTAAGCAAGGGCCTCATCTCCCAGATAGAGAATAACCGTACCGTACCCTCCCTGCTGGTGCTTATTAATATTATCCGCGCCCTGAACCTCGACATGAACGAGTTCTTCAATGAAATCGGTACCGAGCAGCAAAGCAGCAAAGTGATCATTAAACAGGAAGCATCCTACCAGGTATTTGAAAAAGAAACCGCCAAAGGCTTCCTGTACAAACGCGTACTGACCCGCAGCGTAAAGAACTACCCCGTAGACATCGTGATCCTGGAACTGAAGAAAGGCGCCCGCCGCACCCAGATGGTCAAGACAGACGCCTATGAATACAAATACATCATCCAGGGTAAAGTAGAATACCAGATAGAGAACGAAAAGTATATCCTCAACACCGGCGACTCCCTCTTCTTCGACGGCCGCCTGGGCCACAAACCCGCCAACATCGGCGACGAAGACGCACGTATCCTGGTAGTATACTTCTTCCTCGAAGGCGATAACTAACTGGTCGGCCTAACTACCCTTCCCGACCTCCCACCTCCAACGAACCTCAGACCTCAAACTTTATTTTACAAATACTTAATGATAATTTTAGTATTACTTAACAATTAGGTTACATTCTTCTTCAACATTTGCATGATAAAAGGGCGGAATACCAAATCTCCTCTTCCAAACCAAAAATCTTATCCATTATCATGCAACTACATTTACACCACCATTTCAGACGGCTTGGCCTGTGCATATTGATGCTGCTGGCCGGCTACGCCGTAAAGGCGCAACAGTCCGTAAGCGGGCAGGTAAGTTCCGCAGAAGACCGTCAGCCGGTTCCGGGAGCTACTGTGAAGATCAAAGGCAGCTCCAAAGGAGCGCTCACAGACGGCAACGGGCAGTTCGTCATCGCTGCCGCTCCCACAGATACCCTGGTGGTCTCCTACATCGGTTTTACGCCGGCCGAAGTAGCAGTGAAAGACCAGCAGCACATCGTCATCACCCTCCACACCGACAAAAGATCACTGGATGAAGTAGTGGTTACCGCATTGGGTATTAAAAAGGAAGTAAAACGCCTGGGCTATGCCGTTCAGGAAATCAAGGGTGAAGACCTGGTAAAAGCCCGGGAACCGAATCCTATCAACGGCCTCACAGGTAAAGTAGCCGGCCTTACCGTAGGCGCCTCCGCAGAAATGCTGGGCACTCCCCAGGTACTGCTGCGCGGCAGCGCCATCAACCTGTATGTGGTAGACGGGGTACCTATCAATTCAGACACCTGGAATATCTCCCCGGATGATATCGAAAGCTATACCGTGCTGAAAGGCGCTACCGCCTCTGCTCTCTACGGCTCCCGCGGCCTGAACGGCGCTATCATGATCACTACCAAAAGAGGCTCTAAAGATAAACGCGGCTTCTCCGTAGAACTGAACTCCAGCACCATGTTCGATAAGGGCTTCATCGCCATTCCCAAAGTGCAGGATGAATATGGTCCCGGCGACCATGGCCGCTACGCATTCGTAGACGGTAAAGGCGGCGGAACCAACGATGGCGACTACGATATCTGGGGCCCTAAATTTGAAGGCCAGCTGATACCACAGTATGACAGCCCCGTGGATCCGGCCACCGGCCAGCGTAAAGGAACTCCCTGGGTGGCCCGTGGTAAGGATAACCTTAAAAGGTTCATCCAGACAGGTATTCTCAGCACAAACAATATTTCTGTTTCCGCTAAGACCGATAAGGCAGACCTCCGCTTCTCCCTGTCACATTCTTATCAGAAAGGTATCATCCCTAACACCCAACTGAATATTACCAATTTCAATATCTCTGCAGGATATAACTTTTCCGATCGCCTGCGCCTGGAGTCTTACCTAAACTATAACCGCCAGTTCACAGACAATTTCCCGGATGTAAACTATGGTCCCAACAGTTTGATCTATAACATCGAGATCTGGGGCGGCGCCGACTGGAACATTGACGATATGCGTAATTACTGGCAGCCGGGTAAAGAAGGCGTTCAGTCTATTTACGCAGAATACCAGCGCTACCATAACCCCTGGTTCATGGTGAAAGAATGGCTGCGCGGTCATTATAAAACCGACGTGAACGGTTATATGAAACTAACCTACCAGCTGAACAACAACCTGGAACTGCTGGCACGTACACAGGTAACTACCTATGACCTCTTCCGCAACGAGAAAATGCCTTACTCTGCACACCCCTACGGCCGTGAAGAAGGTAAAGGCGATTACCGCGAAGACAAACGTTCACTGTTCGAGAACAATACCGATGTATTACTCACCTACCACAATACTTTCAATAAGATAGACCTGCGTGCTTCCGTTGGTGCAAACGCCCGCAATTTTAAATACAATTCCAGCTACGTAACCACCGGCTACCTGAACGCACCGGGCTGGTACAGCTTCGCCAACACCCGCGACCCGCTGTATGCCAACAATTTCCGTTCAGACATGCTGGTGCTGAGTACCTATGGTTTTGTAGACCTTACCTTCAGCAAGTACGCCACCTTATCGCTCACAGGCCGTTACGACAAACTGTCTACACTGCCTAAAGGCAATAACCTGTACTTCTATCCCTCCGCATCATTGAGCACCGTGATCTCTGATTATGTAAAGCTGCCTGAAGTGATCTCCTTCCTGAAGCTGCGCGGCTCTTATGCCAACGTAAAAGGAGGTCTTACCCAAGCCACTATCGGCGCTACGCCGCTGGCCTCTTATCCGCTGGGCTATGGAACAGAATACCAGTCTTCCTATGACGGTCCTACCTTCCAGAACTCCGCCGGTTACGACGTAAGACCGGTATACCAGAACCAGGCAGGTGCTTTCTACACCCGCACCATCGTAAACCCTGATCTGAAGCCGTTCTCCACCACCGCCTATGAAGCCGGTCTGGATATCCGCTTCCTGCAGAACCGCATCGGCTTTGACGGAACCTGGTTCACTACCAAGAACGGTCCGCGCATTTTCGAACTGCAGACATCCGATGCTACCGGTTTTGAAAAGATGCTGGTAAACGGTGTTACTACCCGCAAAACAGGCTGGGAAGCTTCTGTTACAGGAACGCCCCTGCGCAGCAATACTGGCCTTAACTGGAACGTATTGGTAAACTGGAGCACCTTTAAAGAGAAATATGTAGACTTCTATCCCGGTGTGAATACCCTGAACGTATTCTTTAAACCTGGCGACAGGGTAGATGGATTTTATGGTACCGCCTTCGTGAAAACACCGGATGGACAGATCATCAACGATGCAGGCGACGGTCGTCCTATCAGGAACCCAACCAATCAGTTCCTCGGATATACCAATCCTGACTGGACCTGGGCTATCAACAACGTGTTCCGCTATAAGCAATTCACTTTCAGCTTCCAGTTCGATGGCCGTGTAGGCGGTAAGATGATCGACTACATTCAGCAGCAAACCTTCCGCGGTGGCCGCAACATACAGACCGTACAAGGCGCGATGGGCGATGCCCGCTACCAGGATTACAAAGGCGTGAAATCATGGGTAGGACAAGGTGTAGTGATCAGCAACGGCGCTGCGATCAACTATGATAACAACGGTAATGTGACCAACTACAAAGACATGCAGTTTGCGCCGAACACTACCAAGACCTTCCTGCAAGACTATATCAGCGTTTATTACAACACGAACGAAGCCAACATTATCAGCAAGACCTTTGCCAAGCTCCGCGAAGTAGTGATCGGTTACACATTGCCGCAAAGCCTGCTGGGCCGCAGCTTTATCAGGCAGGCCAATGTTTCTTTCGTAGGTCGGAACCTGCTCTATTTCGCCAGCCATAAAGATGTGGATATTGAACAGTATGCAGCTGACCAGGGATCTTCCTCCCTGCAAACGCCTACTACCCGCCGCTATGGTTTTAATGTAAACGTTACGTTCTAAAAATGCCAGTTTGAATGTTTGAAAATTTAAAGGTTTGAAGGAAGCTTACCTCGTCTGATCACCTTCAAGCTTTCAAACCCTCAAACTCTTAAACGCTTAAACTTTCAGATCATGAAACACATCAAAATATTGGCCATCGCTGCCTTGTTAGGAACCGGCGCAGGCATCAGTAGCTGTAACAAACAGTTCACTGATTATGAAATGAACACTAACAAGCCCGGCCAGGTACCACCCAGCCTGGTATTGGGCGGTGTATTGAATGATATGAACAGCATCAAACCCTGGAGCGATGTAATGCGCTTTAACCAGTTTGATTGCTGTAACTATAACTACTATGGCAACCAGCGTTACGACTGGGGTGGAGCAGACCTTGGCGGTTATTTCACCCTGCAGAATGTGCAGCAGATGGAGAAAGAAGCGCTCCGCCTGGGCGGTAAAGACCTGAACCCTTACGCTGCATTAGGTAAATTCTTCCGCGCTTTCTTCTTTTACCGCATGACCAACCTGGTGGGAGATCTGCCCATGACAGACGCCATGGACGGCAGGGATAACCTGACGCCCAAATATGATGACCAGCGCGCCATCTTTATCCAGATCCTTGCCTGGCTGGAACAGGCCAACACAGAACTGGATCAGCTGATCAAAAATCCTGACCAGAGCAATACTGCTGAAGGACAGACCCTGAAGAATGATTTCTACTACAACAATAAGCTGGACCTCTGGCAACGTGCGGTGAATGCTTTCCACCTGCGTGTACTGATCGCTCTCAGCAAGAAAACAAACGATGCAGAACTGAAGATCCAGCAGCAGTTCAACGACATCGTTTCCAACCCTGCCAGGTATCCGCTGATGCAGGGCATGGATCAAAGCCTGCAGTTCATCTACAACAACATCAACAAGTATCCGGTGAACCCGGATAACCTGGGCTTTGACGCTACCCGTTATAACATGTCGGCTACTTACCTGAACACCCTGTCTTCACTACGCGATCCCCGTGCTTACATCACGGCAGAACCAGCCACTGAACAGCTGAATAAGTTCAAGAAAACGGTAACTGATATTACGGCTTATGTTGGCGCTCCCTCAGGAGAGAACCTGACGGATATGTCTTCTAAAATGTCCAGCGTGGATACAGCGGTTTACTCACTGCGCTGCCGTGCACGTTACTATGCCAACTATGCGGCAGAACCGGGTATCCTGGTAGGTTATCCTGAAATGTGCTTCAACATTGCAGAAGCCATCAACCGCGGCTGGCTCACCGGTAATGCGGAAGACTGGTATAAGAAAGGCATTCAGGCATCTATGAGCTTCTACGGCATCCCTGCTACTGCACCTGGTACTGTTACCAAAATATACAAAGGTGTGCGTCACGATATCGCCTTCAATTTTGAAACAGATTACTATTCACAGGGCACAGTGAAATACCAGGGCAATAACGCCACCGGCCTGCAGCAGATCCTCACACAGAAATACCTTGCCTTCTTCGAGAACTCTGACTGGGAAGGTTATCTCAACTGGCGCAGAACAGGTATCCCTGTATTCAGCACAGGTTCTGGCACTGGTAACAGCAATAAGATACCGCTGCGCTTTAAATACCCGAATAACCACCGCGATGCGAATGCTACCAACTGGGCTGCCGCATTGCAGAAACAATTCAGTACCACCACAGATGATATTAATGCCACCATGTGGCTGATAAAATAAGGGTATGCAACTGGAACAAGCGCAGCAAATAGCAACAGCAGTGTTTGGCCTGTATGAAAAATACGGCGCGGCAGACTATATAGGCGAACCGGTATCACAGCTGGAACATATGTACCAGGCGGCCCTGCTGGCCGAACAGGCAGGCGCCACTGACGAAGTGATCCTGGCGGCTTTCTTTCATGACATTGGCCACTTGTGCGAGATAGATGGAAAGATCTCCATGGATGGCTACGGCGTACAGGACCATGAGCAATGGGGCAGTATCTACCTGCAGCGTTGCGGTTTTTCTGATACGCTGGCACAGTTGGTAGGATCGCATGTAGCGGCTAAACGTTATCTCACCTACAAGCATCCGGCATATTATGAACAGTTGTCGCCGGCCAGCAAACAAACGCTGGCCTTCCAGGGTGGCCCGATGACGGCAACTGAAGCGGCTGCATTTGAAGCCGATCCGCTGTTTGCCGATATGGTGCGCCTGCGCACCTGGGATGATCTGGCGAAAGCAACCGACCAACCCTTGCCTGAATTGTCGCGCTTGAAACAAATGGCCATCAAACACTTAACTGAACGCTGATGCTGCAGGTCCCCTGGATACAACAACGGTTAAAACGTACAGACCAATTCACTTTTGCACTGTATGCCGCGCTGGTATCATTCGGTACTTACTCCTGTATGTATGCCTTCCGCAAACCGTTTGCTGTAGCGCTGTTTGAAGGCATCAGCTTCCTGGGGATCGATTACAAGATCTGGCTGGTGATCTTCCAAACCATGGGATACGCAGCCAGTAAATTCTACGGCATTCGCTTTATTGCAGAGATGCAGGGCGCTAAAAGAGCGCGCAGCATTATTATACTGATCTTATTTTCCTGGCTGGCGCTATTGCTGTTTGCAGTAGTGCCAGCCCCTTTTAATATTGCGTTCCTCTTCCTCAACGGCTTTCCGCTGGGTATGATCTGGGGCCTGGTGTTCAGCTACCTGGAAGGCAGGCAGAGCACAGAGTTCATGGGGTCTGTACTGTCTATCAGCTTTATATTTTCATCCGGTTTTGTAAAGTCGGCCGGGAAGATGGTGATGGTAGACTGCGGCATTACTGAACGCTGGATGCCTTTTATTACAGGCCTGCTCTTCATGATACCCATGCTCATCTTTGTAGTGCTGCTGGAACAGATACCCCCGCCTTCCGCCACCGACGAGGCTTTGCGAACACGGCGCGAACCTATGGATAAACAGCAGCGCTGGCAGTTCCTGCAGCAATTTCTACCAGGGCTGACGCTTTGTATTCTCAGCTATGTATTGTTGACCATGTTGCGTGATCTGCGGGATAATTTTGCGTCTAACATCTGGCAGGAGCTGGGTATGGGAGAACAGGCGGCGATCTTTACACAAACAGAAGTACCGGTATCACTGGTCATACTCGGCATCATGGGATTGCTGGTATTTATCAAAGACAATTACCAGGCATTCATGCTCAACTTCCTGATCGTGATTGCGGGTTTTATAGTGGCAGGAGCCAGTTGCCTGCTATTCATGCAACAGCATATAGGGCCGGTGACCTGGATGACCATGACAGGCCTTGGATTGTATATGGGCTATATTCCGTTTAACTGTGTCTTTTTTGAAAGAATGATCGCTACGTTCCGGTACGTGAGCAATGTAGGCTTTATTATCTATGTGGCAGATTCATTTGGTTACCTGGGCAGCGTAAGCATTCTGCTGGTGAAGAATTTCAGCAACCTGCAGCTCTCCTGGAGCCGCTTTTTTATGGAGATGGTGCTGGGCATGTCTGTATTGGGAATATTCCTGATGTTGGGCGCTTATCGCTATTTCAGAAAGAAATACAGGGAGAGCGCCGTTGCGGCTTCACTCGTTCACCCCTAAGAGCTCCACTTTGCCATTCTCTATCTTTAAGCGTGCAATACGCCCGTACTCTACACGCAATTCAAATGATTTTTCCAGCGGGGTATTGGTTACATGGGCCAGCAGGGAACGAATTACACCACTGTGGGTCACCAATACGGCATCCTTTCCGCGGGCGATCACTTCATTGAAGATCTCTACAGCGCGTTTATACAGGTCCTCATAACTTTCCCCTCCCGGTACGCGTGCGTACACATAGTTATCCATCCAGGCCTGCAAGGCATTCGGACCAATATCATCCCAGCGCTTCATCTCCCATTCGCCAAAGTTCAGTTCTTTGAGACGGCTATCTGTAGTGAAATGATCTTCAAACAGGAAACGGGCCAGCTTGCTGCAGCGTTGCAGCGGACTAGCGTATACGGCAAAGGGTTTGCCTGGTAGTAATAATTTTACGCGGGTAGCTTCTTCAGTGAAGGTGCCTGCTACATCCAGGTCAGCAAATCCATAACAGGTGCCTCGTTCAATGGCCGGCGTGGTATGCCGGATCAGGTATATATCCATGCTGCAATGCAAAGGAACAAATATACAACTGTTTCGCTAACTTGCTGTACAGCGCCCAGGCAGTCTCCTGTGTAGCCACCTATCCAGCGGCGCATTTTACGGCTCATGTAGGCGCGTACCAGCCATAATACAGGCAGCAGGAAGATCAGTATATAATGCTGGAAAACGATGATGATCACTATCAGCGGCAGCAGGCCAAAACATCCTGCCAGTGTCAGTTCCCAGCTACTGATACCTTTGGAGACAGGCTTTGCTTTACTGTCTTCATTCTCTCTTACATAAGGAAGCGTATAGATAATAGTCACCGCCACAAAACGGCTCAGGGGTTGTGCGATGATAATAGCCAGCAGCGCCTGTTGCAGGGCTAAGGATTGTAATGCATAGAACTTCAGGAGCATCAGCAGAACGAGGCCCAACATGCCGAAAGTGCCGATACGGCTGTCTTTCATGATGAGCAGGATCTTTTCTTTGGTCCAGCCTCCGCCAAATCCATCGCACATATCTGCAAAACCATCTTCATGAAAAGCGCCGGTGATCCAGATAGCGGCAACCAGGGAAAAGAGAATACTGATGGTCCAGGGTGCGATCTGGCTGGCGCCCCACAGTACGAGCGCCATGGCGCCGCCGGTGATCCAGCCGATAAAGGGCAGGTAGCGGGTGGCATTATTCAGCAGATCCAGCCCATGGCCCATGTTCCCGCCTACAGGGATCCGTGTATAGAACATGATGGCGGTACGTAATAATAGCCATTGGTGTCGCATCCCTTCAGATCAGTTTGTTTTGTTTGAAACCTGTGCATCGTCAAAGCTGGCCATCTGTTCCATAAAGGCCGCAGCACATTGTATGATGGGCATGGCCAGCGCTGCGCCGGTGCCTTCGCCCAGGCGCATATCCAGTTGTAAAAGGGAACTCGCCTGCAGGTGTTCCAGCATAGCGCGATGGCCTTTTTCGTGAGAGCTGTGTGAAAAGATGCAGTAATCTGTTACAGCAGGCTGCAAACGTTGTGCCGCCAGCAGGGCTGCGGTAACGATGAATCCGTCTATCACGATGATCATGCCCAGGGCCGCCGCCTGTAGCATAGCGCCGCAGAGCATAGCTATTTCAAAGCCGCCGTAGGTAGCTAATATGGCGATGGGATCTTCGGGCACGCCATGACGGTTCAATGCTTCCTGTAAGATCACAATCTTCCGTGCTATCTGTTTTTGAGTACTGCCGGTTCCCGCGCCGGTGCATTCTTCAATGGGAATACCGGTAAAGCAGCTCATCAGCAGTGAAGCGGCGGCGGTATTACCGATGCCCATTTCTCCAAAGCCGATGGTATTGCAACCTTGCTGTTGTATGCCTTGCACGATCTCTGCGCCCGCCGCCATGGCCTTCTCACACTCGTCTGTCGTCATAGCAGGCTCGTGGAGGTAATTGCGGGTGCCGTAAGCGATCTTGCAGTGGTTCAGCATAGGGTGGGAGGGGAAATTGTGATTCACCCCAGCGTCAACGATCACCAGCTCTATCTGTAACTGCCTGCATAAAGCATTGATGGCGGCGCCTCCGTGCAGGAAGTTATACACCATTTGCGCGGTTACTTCCTGCGGGTAAGGATTCACAAGGCCTTCTGCCGCAACGCCATGGTCGCCCGCAAATACTGCGATAGTAGGTTTGATGATAGCCGGTTCCAATGTTTGCTGGATAAGACCTGCCTGCAGGGCAATGTGTTCCAGCCTGCCAAGTGATCCCGGCGGTTTGGTTTTCTGGTCAATTTTTCCCTGCAGCGCTGCTTCCAGCTCGCGGGAAAGAGGAGAGATGTTCATTATTTAATTGTTACGGGTATGCCCGATACCATTAGTACCACCTTTTGTGCACGCTGGGCAATGTATTGATTGGCCCAGCCTTGCAGGTCGGTGAACTTACGTCCGATATCGGAGTCTGCATGTACGCCCATGCCGATCTCATTGGTCACTATAATAATTGTGGCATTCTTTTTATTAAGGGCGTTGACTTCTTGTTGTATACTATACAGGGCGGTATCCACGTCCTGTTTATGTTGCATAAAGAAGTTGGTCAGCCAGAGGGTCACACAATCAATCACGGCTACCCGTCCTTCCAGCGGTAAGAGGCTAACATATAACTGCTCTTCGATATTGGTCCATTCAGGGCCGCGGTCTTGCTGGTGCCGCTTTACGCGTGTTCCGAAATCATCGTCCCATATTTTGGCGGTGGCCACATATACGGGATCTTCGGTCAGTGACAGCGCCAGTTGTTGTGCATAAGTGCTTTTTCCCGAACGGGCGCCTCCTGTAATCAGTTGGATCATAGTGGGAGCTTATTTCGCCAGCGCGGCAAACCTGCGTTGCATCAGTTCAAATCCTCCGAAGAAGATTGCACCGTACACTAGGTTGCCGATGAACATGAACTTCATATAAGGAACGGCCATGGCATAGCACCGGAGCAGGCCTGCTGCGTCTTTCGTATATAATTTACCGGTAGTAGGGTCTGTACAGCCGCCGAGCCACACGCCGAAGTCTGCTATCAGCCAGTGCGCTACCGCTGCAGCCGCTGCCGCTATGACGATATTTCCAATGTTCACTTTTTTAATGATCAGCTGTCCGGCCAGTACCATGGCGGCAAAGCCAAGGTAAGTCCAGGCCCAGCCCTGGTAAAGCAGTCCTCCGTTAGCAAAATCCGGGTAGAAGAGCTGTTGTACTACCACATCGCTGATGAATAACGTAAGCAGGGGGAACAGGTAGGATTTCCAGCTGTTGTTAAAATAAGCGCCGCCAAATAAGGCCATAGCGCCAATAGGGCTGATGTTGGAATACGGGGTAACGTGACCTTCTCCTAGTATCCTCAATATACCGGCGGCTGCAATGAACAATAGCAGTACGCCCAAACGCGGATTAAGATTCCTGAGAGACATGATTTTAATTTTTGATTTGCTGATATGCCAATTTGCTGATTAAAACTCAATATAACTAATTAGCAGATTAGCATATCAGCAAATTAGCACATTATAGATTAATTGCTATTCCGGCCGTAAAATTAAACTTCCTGGCGGTATATCCTCTCACATCAAAGTATTGTTGATCGGTGATATTGCGGAAATCACCGAATACTTTGAAGAACTGACCCAGTTTATACTCTGCGTATGCGCCCAGGGTGTAGTAATCGCCCAGGGGCAGGTCGCCTTTCCCGAATACGCTTTCCCATCTTTTGCTGATGTATTTGTATTGCGCGCTTACGTACAGGCCCGGCGTTACCTGGTAGCCCAGTTCTGCATTCAAAGCGTGCTTGGGCCTGCGGTACAGGTTGTAGTAGCTGGTATCCTGCTGGGTGAGCTTACCGGTTACGTAGGTATAATTCAGGCTCAGGTTGAGGCCGCCAACGATCTGCCAGCTGGCTTCCAGCTCTCCGCCGTAAGCTTTCTGTTTGTCGGCATTCCTGTAATAGCTGCGGTAGGTAACCGGTTCTGTGTAGAAAATGATCAGGTCGCGGGTTTCGCGCTGGAAACCTACTACACGTACGTTTACCTTGTCCTGGAAGAGTGCGCCCTGGTAACCGGCTTCGTAATTGATGGAAGATTCCGGCTGCAGGTCTTTATTACCGTATTCAGAATACAGCTGGTACAGCGTAGGCACTTTATACGCAGATGAGATATTGATGAACACCTTATGCCGGTTGTTGATCAGGTAAGAAGGGTTGAAAGAGATGGTCTGGTTGTTACCATAGATGTTATGGTAATTGAAACGACCGCCTACTTCCAGGTTGAAACCGCCCAGGTTGTGCAGCAGCAGTGATGCGTAGTGGCTGAACTGCCTTGCATGGGCGCTGTCTGGGGACAGTTTGCTGATAGGATAAGCCATGAACTCGTCAATGAACTGTGTGCTTTGATCCGTATTGGAAGTACGGAATTCCGCGCCTGCCACTAATTGCAGTTCTTTGGTGACATCCCAGTTCACGTAGGTCTCAGCCTGGTGCGTGTTGGATGTAAAGTTGCCTTCGTAGTATTTGCTGGGAAAATCTGATTTGGCGATGTAGCCGGAATCGTTCTGCAGGTGGCGCTTATTACGTTGATAACTGTACGTGATGGTCCAGCTGCCTTTATTAAAATCATAGCGGCTGCTGATGGTATTCAGCAGGTATTTATTCTGCATGTTATAGTCCTGGTCGTCGGTAAATGCAGCTTCGTCCAGGCCGCCTTTATAGTCGCTCCAGTTCACCATGTATTGCAGTCTCCAGCGATTGCTGGCCTGGAAACCTATCTTACCGAATACACTGTGGCGCTTAAAACCATCTTTGTCAAAATTGCCGGTGTTCAGGCTGTCATAGGCAGAAGAGAAGCCATCGGTTTTCATGTACTGGTACCCGCCCAGGTAGGAGAATTTACCAACGCTGCCGTTTACACCAGCACCGCCCTGCTTTGTTTTATAAGTGCCCCAGGCGCCGTTTGCGCTGATGCCTACTTTACTGTCACCTGGCTTTTTGGTGATGATGTTGATCACACCGGCAACAGCGTCAGAACCGTAGAGGGTAGACTGGCTGCCTCGGAGGATCTCGATACGTTCTATTTGTGTAACCGGTATAAAGTTGAGGTCAAAGGCATTGGAGATCTGTGAAGCATCGCTTACCGGAACACCGTCTATCAGTATTAGGGTATTGCCTGTGCTGGCGCCCCGCATGTACAGGTCCTGGTTGGTGCCGGGGGCGTTTTCTGCTCCGTTCACTACCAGCCCTGCCTGGCTGTTAAGGATGGAGCTGAGGGATTTGCCACTGTTCTTTTGCAGGTAATCGGATGAGATCACGGTCACTACTTTGCCGCTTTCGCCTGCTCTTTTTGCAAATTTGGTAGCAGTTACTACCACTTCATTTAAATGGTTGGCACGGGATGAATCTTGGGCATTGGCATGTGTGCAAACCGTCAACATGACAACAGCCGGGATAAAGGAGTAAAGTTTCCTGCGCATAAAACTGTTAAAACGTTAAAAAATGATGAATATGCGCTGCCGGAGATGTTAAAAAGAAAGAATACAGGCACCCTTGCAGGTGCATACATCCTTAGCCTTTCACCCGAAAGCGTTTAATGATGTTAAGACACCTGGCAGGTCTTCTGACTTTCCTGCTTTTCCGGGAAACCTTCCCACCCCGACTTCTGTCGGGACAGTGGCTTGTAGTAAGCCCGGAAAATCGCACCCCGGTTTTAGCCGGGAGGCAGGATTACAGCTACGGGGATAGTTCCGGATTTACACCGGATTCCCATTTTAATCCCGATGATCACCCATCGGAAACCAAATGCGGCAGCAAACCTAAGGCAAAATAGGCAATTCTCAAACCTGATGTTATTTTAACGAAATGCCCCGGGAGTAAGGATAGAGCAAGGATACTGCAAGGATAAAGCAAGGATAGAGCAAGGATAAGGCAGGTAAAATACTATTACATCATAGGCGAGAACCGCGTCCGGAAGCTGTGGCTTTCGTCTTTTATTGCATTGATACCTATATCAGATTGCATAAAGATTGGTCTGATTTACGGTATAGATCCGGTACTGAGCCGGTGTTCACCCGTCTCTTTTAAGATACCGGTGAACACCGGCTCAATTACGGAAGATATACGGAACAACTACGGAACATATAGGAGTTCGATATGGATCCGATATGAATGTTAGCCGGGTTTTCTGCCTTAACCCGGGTGCAGTATGGGTAACCGAGACTATTCAATAAAAAAGGGTGCATCTGTTACGATACACCCTTTTCCAGTCATAAATAACTATTTGCATCAACCCGGCATACGGGAGATATACTTATCCATTTCCTTGATCTGGCTTACGATCTGCGCGGTAGTAGGCTTTTGCGCCTTTGCCCGGCGGAACAGGTCTTTAGCAGATTTAAAGTCGCGGCGGCTCATAGCAATAGAAGCCAGTGTCAGCAGCGCAGCGGCTGTATTTTCTTTATCGGGAAGGCCCATTCTTACCGCCTTCTTCAGGTTCTGATCAGCAGTTTTCAGGTCGTTTTTCTGGTAAGCGATGGTTCCCAGCTGGAAATACTGCATACCCTCGTACTCTTTCATGGGGCTGCCGCTTTTGATGCTCTGGCGAACGGCAGCTTCTGCCTTGTCCAGATCCTGGTTGTGCATAGCCAGGTTGCTCTGCATAAAATAGTAAACGGAACGGATGGGTTTATACAGCAGCTTGGGAAATTTCACCTTGTCCATGAGGACCATTGCCTTTTCCACATCCCCGGCCTCTACAGCTTCCTGCACCAGGCGCATGGGGCCGAACATAAAATGGGTTACCAGGCAGATAACGGCCAGCAGCAGGGGGATGGTAGCTTCCCACCAGCCTACAGTAGCGCCCAGCGCTATACCGCCTAACAACAGAATGATACCAATCGGTAACCTGTATTGAATAAAAATGTTAAATGCTTTCATCCGATAATCTTCAATGAGGCTGCAAAGGTAGGGAAAATTAGTCCATAGTCCATAGCCGATGGTCCATAGCTTAACCCTTATTTGCAAGTTGCCGGACCTCCCTGGTACTAGTAAAAAAGGGACATCTCATGGACCATCGACTATGGACTTTCCAATTTTTCTTCCTACCTTTGAAACATCAGATGATATGATGAGTCAATTACCTCCCATAAAAAGACTAAGCCTGGCCGACGAAGTTGCCCAGCGCCTGCAGCAACAGATCTCCCTGGGGCAATATAAACCAGGAGATAAGCTGCCACCGGAGCCTGCTCTTATGCAGGAGTTCGGTGTAGGCCGCTCCACCATCCGCGAAGCGGTACGCATTCTGGCCAATGCAGGGGTACTGCGCGTACAACAGGGATTGGGCACCTTTGTAGAGGCGGTATCAGACCATGCAGAGCCCTGGTCGCAACGCCTGAAACGCGCCGAATTCAACGACCTGAATGAAGTGCGCCAGCTGCTGGAGCTGAAGATCGCCCAGAAGGCGGCCCTGCACCGTACAGAAAAAGACATAGAACAGATGCAGGGCTTCCTGAAAAAACGGAAAGAAGCTGCCCTGGCCAACAATGTAGAGGAGTGCATCCAGGCGGATATTGATTTTCACCGCAGCATCGCTGCCGCCGCCCGCAACAGTATCCTGGCAGACCTGTACAGCACAGTGGCTGAACATCTGAAGAAGCATTTCATTTCGATATTCACTTCTACAACGTCATTTACCGAAACACAGCAGCTGCATCAGCATTTGCTTAAAAGCATCATTGATCAGAACCCGGAGAAAGCCTGGCAATGGGCTTCCCGCATTACTGACAACATGGTGGAGAAAGAGCAGTAATAACCTATATAGTATTAACAGATTACATTATTATGGAAACGGGAACAAAAGACACAGCAACAGCGGCCATACCAGAAGCGGCCAGGGAAGCAGCAGAGAAAACGGTTTTCTCCATACTGCTGGCCCTCAGTTTTTCACATTTGCTGAACGACACTATTCAATCGCTGATACCGGCCATTTACCCGGTTGTAAAGGATTCACTGCATATCAGCTTCACACAGATCGGGCTGATCACGCTTACCTTCCAGATGACGGCGTCTATTCTGCAGCCGCTTGTAGGGCTCTTCACCGACCGCCGTCCGCAACCTTATTCGCTGGCTATAGGGATGGGTTTTACACTCACGGGCCTTATTTGCCTGTCATTAGCCCATCACTTTTATATTGTACTGATAGCGGTGGCCCTGGTAGGTATGGGCTCTGCGGTGTTCCATCCGGAAGCATCGCGCCTGGCCTATATGGCTTCCGGCGGACGGCATGGTATGGCGCAATCCCTGTTCCAGCTGGGCGGTAATGCAGGCAGCTCACTGGGTCCTTTGCTGGCGGCTATGATCATTGTGCCCTTCGGACAGTTCAATGTGATCTGGTTCTCACTGGCCGCACTGCTGGCCATTGTAGTGATGTTGAATATCGCCGGCTGGTATAAAAACAACCGGCACCGGGTGAAGCCGAAGCGTAAAGCAGGAGCCGCCGCTCAGGTGGCCTTGCCGAAAGGTAAAGTAGCCTTTGCCCTGGTCATATTGCTGGTGCTGATCTTCTCCAAGTATTTCTACATGGCGAGCATGACCAATTACTACACTTTCTACCTGATAGATAAGTTCCATCTCTCCGTGCAAAGCGCGCAGCTGTACCTGTTCATCTTCCTGTTTGCTATTGCAGCAGGTACTTTCATCGGCGGACCTGTAGGTGACCGTATCGGGCGTAAATACGTGATCTGGATCTCCATTCTGGGGGTAGCGCCTTTCACGATCCTGTTACCGCACGTAAGCCTTTTCTGGACAGCGGTAATGAGTGTGTTCATCGGCGTTATACTGTCCTCTGCATTTTCTGCTATCCTGGTATATGCGCAGGAGCTGGTGCCCGGTAAAGTAGGGATGATAGCAGGCCTGTTCTTCGGCCTTGCCTTCGGTATGGCCGGTATCGGCTCTGCCGTGCTGGGACGCCTGGCAGACCATACCAGCATTAATTATGTGTTTCATGTTTGCGCCTGGCTGCCGCTGATAGGGCTGCTCACCGGCTTATTGCCGAATGTAGAGCGTAAACAGGCTTAATATTTAGTTATTCACTTTCGCTGCAGTGCGGCGGCCGGGTCCCGGCTGACCGGTAAGATCATCGCCCAGGTCCTGCCTGTATTTGGCCGCCAGCGCTTCCAGCTCTTTTACTACTTCGGGAAAATGTGCCTGTACGTCCAGTGTCTCTCCCGGATCATGGCGCAGATCGTATAAGGCCAGCGGTGTGTTCACATTGGGCTGCTCGCCAGGCCAGCCATCATACCCCGGCAGATTTTGTTTGTAAGTGCGGGATGTATGCGGGAACACCAGTTTCCATGGCCCTTTGCGGATAGCTTGCAGGCTGTTCACTTCATAATATACGGCCAGTTCATTACGCGGACTGGCGCCTGCCTGGTTAAATAATAGGGTATGCAGATCTACTCCATCTATCTTTTTTTCGGGCAGGGGCGCACCGCAAAAATGCGCAATGGTGGGCAGCAGGTCTATGGTAGACGCCATCTTGTTGCAAACAGTACCAGCGGGGATCTGTCCCGGCCAGCGCATGATGCAGGGTACCCGGATACCGCCTTCCCAGGAAGTGCCTTTGCCCTCGCGCAGGCCACCGGTACCGCCGGCGTGATTGCCGTAAGAAAGCCAGGGGCCGTTATCACTGGTAAAGATCACCAGGGTGTTTTTGCTCAATCCTGTTTCGTCTAGTGTTTTCATGATCTGTCCAACAGACCAGTCAATTTCCATCATCAGGTCGCCGAACAATCCGTCGCCACTCTTACCTGCATACTTGCCGGAAACTGCAATGGGCACATGCGGCATGCTATGCGCCATATAAAGAAAGAAGGGCTTGTGCTTATTCTTTTTGATGAAGCTGCAGGCGCTCTCGGTATACGTGGTAGTAAGCGCTGACTGGTCTTCCAGTGTTTTGATGATCTTCACAGGTTTATTTCCCTCTATCAAAGGCAATGGCGGAAATTTAGCGCGCCAGCTGCCGGAAGTATCTGCATAAGGTTTCCCGTCAAAATTCACCGGCCACATATCGTTAGAGTAGGGAAGTCCGAGATATTCATCAAAACCTTGCTGTAAAGGCAGATAGGGTGCTTTCTGTCCAAGATGCCATTTACCCACCATACCGGTGGCATAACCGCGTTTTTTCAATACTTCTGCGATGGTTTGTTCGCTGGTGTCCAGTGCAATAGGGCTGTTGGGCATGAGCGCCCCGTGTATGCCTACCCGGTTGGAGTAACAGCCGGTCAGCAGCGCAGCTCTGGAAGCGGAGCAAACGGCCTGTGCAACATAGAAATAGGTAAAGCGCATGCCCTGGGCAGCCAGCTGGTTGATATGTGGTGTGCGCCACGGAGTACCGGCATAACATTCAAGATCGCCATAGCCCATGTCGTCCATAAAGATGATGATGACATTTGGCTTTTCAGCAGGAGGTAATGGCTTCTTAAAGCTGAAGCAGGCCGCTATAATAGCAATGGCCGGTAATGACGTGAGTATGTTTTTCATCTGCCGGATTTTATAAAGGAATGTCAAAATAGGAAAGATTGCGGGGAAATGAAAATGGGCAGATGTTTGGGGCTGCTTTTTAAATCAAAGGAGCCCTGCAGGCCTCAGGCATTATAGCACCTGCAGGGCGTTTCTTTTATTGATTATCTACCTGCGCTTCTATCACCTGTTGTACAGATGCCGGAACATTTGACAACAGATCATAGCCTGTTGCGCTTTCTATCGCATCTACAGAAGTTCTGTATTGTTTCCAGTCGCTGCTGATGCTGTTGATATTAGGCGTATTCACCGCTATTACCCTTGTGCTGGTGCTAACGCGGCTCAGGTCATTGGAGCCGTTCGGTAATACCACCAGTACTTTCCATACGCGGGCTGGTACAGTGATATGTCCGTTGTCAATCGTATTAACAGTGCCATTGCTGCCGGTGCCGCCCTGGCCATAGTTACCCATGATGATGTATACTTCATTACCTGCGCTTACCAGTGAACGGCCGTAGCTTTCCAGGTTGTTCCAGGTTTGCTGGTTGTTGTTAGGCGCCTGGGGGATCATGTTGGTCATCAGGAAAGTGGCGGAGTTAGCGCTAACGGATGAGGTTCTGTCTGCAGAAGGACAGTTATGTCCGCGGTCAAAGCCGCTGCCTGAATAGCTGGTAGCGCCTACCTGGTACCAACCGGAAGGAAGAGTGGCATCTGCACGAAAATCGTCCTGCCGGGCAGCGCTGCCGATGTCTGAACTGCTCAGGTGCCAGCTTACCCAGTTGGGGGTACCACGGTCACGGTTATAGGAAAGTGAGTAGTAAGTTTTCACCATCAGGTAATTGGTAGGGAAGGAAACATTGGTAACGGCCCCGCTGGGATTACCCAGCAGCATATTGTCGTTATCACCGGGTGTACCGCCGCCACCGCCGCTGTCGCCGGTGCTTACAGAAACATCGTCAATGTTGATGCGGTTGCTGCCGCCAGACACTTTACGGACAGACAGGCGGAAGCTGCCTGTGATATTTACATTAAAGGTGGCGGTCTGCAGTGAAGTGGAAGAGCTGGTAACAGTGCTGCCTACCTGTGAATAGCTGCTGCCGCTGTTAGTAGATACCCAGAGCTGCCAGGTACTGCTGCCATCGCTGCCGTATACAGCGTGTTGAATGGTAATGGTATTGGCGCCACTACCATTGAAGTTCATGGTAATGCTACCGAGGTTGCGGATACGTACGGATTTAGTACCATTCCTGGAATCTGCAGCCAGGTTGCCGATCAGGGCATCGTCAAAATACCATGATCCGCTGCTTAATGATACGTCCGCAGCGGCGTAGGCGCCTTTGGTACCTGACTCAAAGTTTTCGGATAATGTTACTATTGCTTCGGTGCCCGCTGTTCTTTGAACAGGCGCCGGTTGGATGGGCTCAATGGCTTCTTTTTTACATGCGGCAAATAGGATAGCCAATACGAAGGCATAACGTACCTGGATTTTCATGAGGGTTTGTTTTAATGATGGTGAACGAAACAGATTGCTCGGATAGAATCGGGTTTTCGATTGATGTTGTAAAATACATAGAGCCGGAGGGATTACCAGTAAGTGGGTATTAATAAAATTTTAAGTTTGGAGAGGACAGCATGGCTCAAAAATGCCTATTTATTAAAATATTGATAATTAGTTGATTGTGTTTTTGTGAGCCGATTTCAATTACTAATCGGCTCATATTTTGCCTATATTTGAGCCGATTTGAGCCGATTTGAGCCGATTTGAGCCAATAATCGGCTCATGGTCTTCAAAAAACAGGGCACATGTTATATAATTGGCAACAGCCGGACTGGCCGGATTTTAAGTTTGATCCCGGAACGATCGGGGATGTGCTTTTAGCTTTTGCGGAAGAAACAGGGCATGTGAGTGGTATGCTGAACATGCTGCCGGAAGACCTGCGGTTGGAAGCAATTACTAATACGCTGATTGCAGAAGCAATTAAAACTTCCGCGATTGAAGGAGAATATTTAAGTCGTCAGGACGTAGTATCTTCTATTCGTAACCAACTTGGACTAAACGTAACCCCTGATCCTATTAAAGATAAAAGAGCACAAGGCGTCAGCGAATTGGTGGTTGATGTAAGAAACACCTATAAGGAAGAGCTGACAAGAGAAAAACTCTTCGAATGGCATAGGGTATTGTTAAAACATAGTAAAGGGATAAACCTCGGGGCATGGCGTAAAGATGAAGCTCCCATGCAGGTGGTATCAGGTAGCATAGGCAATGAAAAAGTGCATTTTGAAGCGCCCCCTTCATTGAAGGTGCCTTATGAAATGGACAAATTTCTTCATTGGTTCAATGAAACTGCTCCCGGAGGAAAGAAGGAGATCGGAAAGGCATCTGTTCGTGCTGCTATTGCTCATTTATATTTTGAATCTATTCACCCGTTTGAAGATGGCAATGGACGTATAGGAAGAGCTATCGCAGAGAAAGCATTATCACAAACAATAGGCCGGCCGGTTTTATTAAGCTTATCCGCCACCATTGAAAGCAATAAAAGCGCGTACTATAGTGCATTGGAAACAGCGCAACGCAGTAATGATATTACCGGGTGGATGAGCTACTTTGTTAATACTGTATTAGAGGCACAGCGGCAGGCAAAGCAACTGATAGATCTAACCCTCCTGAAAACGAAATTCTTTGATCGCTTTAAAAATGAGCTGAACGACCGTCAGCTGAAAGCAATCAGGAAAATGTTAGAGGCCGGTCCTGAAGGATTTGAAGGCGGAATGACGGCACGGAAATATATTTCCATCACCAGGGCTTCAAAAGCTACTGCAACAAGGGACTTACAGGAACTTGTTGAACTGGGGGCCCTGATAGCTGAAGGGAAAACGCGTAGTATTCACTATTCAATAAACTTGTAATAAAAAACCGGCCAAATATCTTTCATATTTGAGCCGGTTGTGCTACTGGGTATTTAAACGAGCATTATAATATATAGAACTGCTTCGCCGGCGCGACTTCCATCGTTTGCGGTACCTGCCAATCTTTCAGCATCTGCTTCAGATCTTTCTCGATATTCCTTGATATAGCGGTTACCGGCGTGTCGGTTGGCTTGTTCTCGAAGGGATCCTGCAGGTGGATGGCCATCTTTTCAATTAACAGGAAAGATGCAGCGATGGCCACCACCAGAGGAATTTCCACCACTCCGAAGAACTCTATCAACCCGAAAGGCAGTAAGATGATGAACAGGTTCAATGTAAGGTGTATGTACAGGCTATACGTAGCCGGGAAGATAGTGTTCTTGATACGTTCACATTTTCCCATGGAGTCGCACAGCTTGGTGAGGGTGCTGTCCAGCTGCACCTGCTGGTAACGATTGATCCAGCCTTGTTTCAGGGCATAGTCAATGTCCATGGCGTGCAGTTCCTGCAATCCTACTGGTTTGTTATCGTAACGGGAGATATGCTCCAGCTCCCGCTTGGAGAGCAGGCGGTCCAGTCCGCCCATCGGGTTCAGTTTGCGAAGCGACTGGCCGAGTGAGTAACACCAGGCGATCTGTCGCCTGACAAACTGTTCGCGGAAGCGGATGACTTCCGGCGGTGTTTCCTCCGAATAATTTGTAAAGGTGAGCAGCTGCCGCGTGAGGTTGCGTGAATCGTTCACGATGGCGCCCCATATGATACGCGCTTCCCACCAGCGTTCATAGGCCTGGTTGGAACGGAAGCCCAGCAATAATGAGATCACAGTGCCCAGTATAGCGGGAATAGCGATAGGAATGGAGATGCGTGTGATATGAAAATTATGGTAGATGGCAATGCCAACGGCATACATCGTTATCCATATCAGCTCATACTTTATTTTACCAAACACGTAACCAAAAGGAATATTCTCTTTTAGCAGCATACAACACGATTTTAATGAGTGAGTAATAGTACTGTTAAACAGCCTGGGAGGGCTGGTATATTTTTACCCGTATGTTCTCTTCACGTCCGGGTGTAAGTGGCAGCAGGGCGCAGCCTGACTTCCTGATGATGTTCAGCGGGTCAATACTGCTCTTGTTTACCTTGGTGAAACGGAAGTGCTCATCATAGATGATCAGGGAAATTTTATTGGCGTACAGGTAGTTCTTGAAAACAGCGATGGTACTACCATAAAAGCATTCTACGCGGATATCATTGATACGGGCGGGATAACGCTCCTGCAACTCTGCACAAACGGCTCTGAACTCATCGCTGATGTGCTCGTAATCTTTCCTGCGACGTGAAAGGGCCATCAGCTCCTGGATATCGTCTGACATCTTAAAACAATTTACCAGCAGGATGTTCATCGGCTCATTAATGCCTGCATATACAGCCGCTTTAACCAGGTCGAGGGAGCGGACACTGAAATCGGTGGGAATTAAAATATTCTTCATACACTTTTTTTTGTGATTGTTTGATAGTGCAAAGGAACAACCATGGGGTTAGCACGGCCTAAGAGGAGAATTAGAATGTGATGAGGAAAAGATTAAAATAGGATTAGAAACCTCAAACCTTCACGGGTAAATGGATCTTCACAGTGGTGCCCTGCATTTCTTTGGCATCAATCTCAATAGAGCCTTTATGCAGGCGGATAATGTTCAGCGTCAGTGGTAAACCAATGCCATAGCCTTCATAATCGCCGGTATTGGAGGCGCGGAAAAAGGGTACAAACACCTGCGACAGCTCCCCCTGGGGAATACCAATGCCCTGGTCGGTAATAGTGACAGTAAGTACTTTTCGGGTGCCGCTGAGCTGTACAATCACTTTTTGGTTGTTGGAATATTTACAGGCATTCAGCACTACATTGCTGATGGCTAATTTCAGTAAGGTAAGACTGCCTTCTGTGCTCAGGTTGTCAACTTCATCGGGCAGGCTGTTAAAGTCCAGGCATACTTTATTGCCGGGATAGATCTGGTCTGCCGTGTTTTTCACAGTCCACAGCAGCTCATCCAGCCGGATGATCTCCCATTGCATTTTCTTGCCGTCAAACCCGGTCTGGGCAAGACTTAGCAAGCTGCTTACCAGGTGGTTCAGGCGTTCTGTTTCTCCCAGTATCAGCTGAAAGGAGGCGGCCAGCTCCGGTGAGGCGCCGGCTTTCTGCATACCCAGCTCTGCTTCTCCGCTGATGATGGTCAGCGGTGTTCTGAACTCATGAGAGGCATTGCTGATAAAGTTATTCTGCGATTCAAAAGTGGTTTCCAGCCGGCTGAGCATATCATTAAAAGTGAGGGCCAGCTCAGATACCTCATCTTTACCGTTGCCGGCGTCCAGGCGAAGGTGCAGGTTGTTGGCACTGATCTTCTGTACATTCTGCACAATGGCGCGTATGGGCTGGAAGATCTGCCGGCTGAACAGTTTACCCGCTGTGAACATCAGTACGGTAAATACGAGAAAGCCGGTTACCAGCACACGCTTCAGGCCTTGCAGCTCTTCCATGCCGTATACATCCTGTGCGGAAGTGATCACCATAAAATCATGATCTTTGCCAGGATAGTATCCTACATAGAAAGTGCCCCCCAGGTTGTAGCGGGCCCCGCCTTCTTCCAGTACCCTTTCATAGAAATAGGCAGGCAGGGGCAGGGAAGACTTCTCTGCCAGCTGGTTGGTACCAGGCTTCAGGCGCAGAAAATAATCTTTCTCAAAAGGCAGGTTCTCCAGCTGTTCTTCTTTTACCCTGAAGTAAATGTGAGTATGGCCCGTATCTTTTTCCAAGGTTGCCTGGGCCACTATTTTAGCCCGTACTTCCATGCGGTGATAAAAGTTCTGAAAGTTATTGCGGGAGGCAAAATAATAGATGAACAGGCTTAACAGCAGCATGATAGCGGCAGTTAAGGTAGTAAAGAGTATAGCGATCTTATTCTGTATCTTCATTTTGCTCCCTCATTACATAGCCCATCCCTACAACGGTATGGATCAGTTTGGGCGAAAAGTGCTTGTCGATCTTTTTGCGCAGGTAGTTCACATATACGTCCACCACGTTGGTGCCGAGGTTGAAATCAATATCCCATACATGCTCCAGGATCTCTATGCGGGATAATACCCGGCGCTGATGCTTCAGGAGGAATTCCAGCAGGCGGTATTCTGTGGCTGTAAGGCTCAGCTGTTTGTTATTGCGCCTAGCGGATTTGGAAACAGTATCCAGCTCCAGGTCGGCTATCCGCAGGAGGGTGTTCTCCGGCGACTGGCTTTTTATGCGTTTGGTAAGTGCGCGTACCCGGGCGTTCAGCTCTGCAAGCTTGAAAGGTTTTACGAGGTAATCGTCCGCCCCGCTATCCAGGCCGTTCACAATATTCTCTGTAGTGCCCAATGCAGTAAGCATCATAATAGGCACCTGCTCATTCTGTTTACGGATATTACGGCATATTTCCACGCCGTTAATGCCGGGCAGCATAATATCGAGTATGATCAGATCAAAATCATTTGTAGTGGTCATTTGAAGGCCGGAAAGGCCGTCCAGCGCCACACTGATCTCATACCCGTTCTCTGCCAGGCCCCTTTTTATTAGGGATACCACATTAGGTTCATCTTCCACCAATAATATCTTCATGCCATTCCGGTTTGGGTGAAAATAATAAATTCTATGGCAGCCGCGTTTCTTAATACTATTGCCATGCGATGTGATGTACATGTGAAAGTGCCTGCCACAGCTGTTTTCAGTTAGTTTTTATAAAGAAATGTTAAAATGTGCGGACCAGGAAAAAAGTCCACGCTTTCCGGCAATTTGTGCACTACGGATGAATGTTACAACAAGTATTTTTACGATTAGTTCAAATAACAAGACACAAAACCTTAATTATATGGCTACCTGGAAAATTGATGCTTCACACAGCGAAATCGGATTTAAAGTAAAGCACCTCATGATCACTAACGTAAGCGGCGGCTTTACCAGTTTCGAAGGAGCTGTGCATGCCGACAGCGAGGACTTTCACGATGCCCGTATCATTTTTGAAGCGGATGTGAACAGTGTTACTACCCACAATCAGCAACGGGATGAACATTTAAAGACAGCAGATTTTTTTGACAGCGAACGCTTCCCGCGCATCCGCTTTGTTTCCAAACAGGTGAAAAAAGTAAATGATCAACATTTCAGGTTGATAGGAGATCTCACCATTCGCGATCATACACACAGCATTGAACTGACCGTTACCTATAACGGTACCACCCGGGACCCATGGGGCCAGACAAAGGCCGGTTTTGAACTGGACGGCCGCCTGCACCGCTCTGACTATGGCCTGCGCTGGAGCGCTACTACCGAAGCTGGCGGCCTTATACTGGGCGACGAAGTAAAGCTGCACATGAACATACAGCTGGTACAGGAAGTTCCGGTAGCTGCAAATGTGTAGACTTTGTCCTCAGGTTCGGGAGTACGTCCTCAGCAGGAACGTGTGCAGTATACGCATTGATTTGCACAAACCCGCTAATAATCAGTGCGCTTACGTTTTAGCACATTGATGGCATGTTTTTCATAGTATATATAGGTGTTAAACTTTTTGCTTACCTAAATACTTTGAGCAATGAAAAAGCTGATGCTTTCAATGGCGTTCCTCGCTGTGGCAGGAACCGTTACAGTCTATGCCAACAATAAACAAGATGTTGCTATCGTAAAATTTCAGGACGAAAAGAAACCCGTTAAGGTAGAAGAACTGCCCGATGCTGTAAAAGCTACCCTGGCAGGAGACGACTACAAAGAATGGATGGCTCAGAAAGCCTTCATGGTAAAACCAGCTTCCGGAGCTGAATACTATGAGATCGAGCTGAAGAAAGGTGAGGAAACTAAAACCGTAAAGCTCGACAAAGACGGTAAGGTAGTCGCCTAATTACTGAGAGCCCTGGACATGCAGTAGAATAAAATGAGAAGTCCTCCCGGACGGGGGGACTTCTCTATTTTTGTTTTATCCGTAGATGTTGACTAATATTACAGTTAAACGGACTACCAGAACCCATAGATGCTATGCCCAATATATTATTAGTCGAGGATGACACTACATTTTCACAGATCCTGGAGGGCTTTCTAAAGAAGCACGGCCATGAAGTGGATGCTGTCTATAACGTAAAGAGCGGCATTAAGGCCCTGGAAAAAAAAGAATACGACCTGCTGCTGCTGGACTATCGTCTTACAGACGGTAATGGCCTTGAGGTGCTGGCCGCCACCAAGGAGCGGGGCATGCATATACCGGCCATCATCATGACCAGCTTCAATGATGTACGTACCGCCGTACAGGCCATGCGTTCAGGCGCTTTTGATTATATCACCAAGCCGGTGAATGCAGATGAGCTGCTGCTGGTGCTCAATGAGGCCCTGAACCGTAAGGTAGACGAGCCGGTGGCGCCGCAGAAAGTATTGTCCGGCTTTATTGAAGGTAACAGCGAAGTTTCCCACAAATTATTAGAATATATCAAGCTGGTGGCGCCTACAGACATGTCTGTCATGATCCTGGGTGAAAGCGGCACCGGTAAGGAGTATGTAGCCCGTTCCATTCACAGCCTCAGCAAACGGGCCGATAAGCCCTTTATCGCGGTGGATTGCGGCGCGCTCTCCAAAGAACTGGCCGCCAGTGAGCTGTTTGGCCATGTGAAAGGCGCTTTCACCGGCGCCCTGCAGAATAAGAAAGGGCTTTTTGAAGCCGCCAACGGAGGCACCCTTTTCATGGATGAGGTGGGCAACCTCAGCTACGAGGTGCAGATAAAGCTGCTGCGCGCCCTGCAGGAAAGGGTGATACAGCCCATTGGCAGCACCCAGCAGATCAGGGTGGATGTGCGTATCATTACCGCCACCAACGAGATGCTGCAGCCCGGCAAAGGCAATTTCAGGGAAGACCTCTACCACCGCCTCAACGAGTTTAAAATGGAGGTGCCGCCCCTGCGCGAAAGGGACGAGGACCTGGAGATCTTTACCCAGCACTTTATTAAAATGGCCAACCAGGAGTTGGGCAAGCATATTAAACGCCTTTCCTCAGGCGCGCTGACCACCTTCCGTCAGTATGACTGGCCGGGCAACCTGCGGGAGCTTAAGAACGTGATCCGCCGCATGGTGCTGCTTACCGAAGGAGAAACTGCGGGCATGGAATCCCTGCCGGATGAAATGACGCTCTCTGTTAACCAGATGCCCAGAGTGCAGGGTACCGACCTCAAAGCGCTCAATGAGGTCAATGAAAAAGAATTGATCCAGGAAATACTCCGGCAGGTAAAGAATAATAAAAGCAAGGCCGCCAGGCTGCTTAATATTGATCGTAAGACGCTTTATAAAAAGATGGAGAAGTATCAGATTGAGGGATAGCAAGGTGCTCTACCTTGTCAAGCAAGGCCTTTATACCGTCTGTTAACGTATTCACTTCGGCAATGGCATCCCCCGGTTGCACGGTATCACGCTGCAAAGCGATCTCCAGCATCCGCATCCGGGCCGCCAGTTCTCCGGCTCCTATCTGGGCAGTTCTGCCAGCCATACGGTGCAGCAGCAGGCTGATTTGTTCCATATCCACTTCTTTGGCCGCAGTGCATAGTAATTCCAGGTCGTTCCGGTTATCGGTCACAAAGCGGTCCAGTACTTTCCGCAGCAGCTCCTTATCGCCAAAGGTCAGCTTTTCCAGTGCGGCCAGGTCAATGTCATCATCCTCCTGCTCATTATCGTAATCGTAAAAGTCTTCATCCTGTACCAGGGTATGATCGTCCAGCAGGGCCAGGATCTCGCTTTCCCGGAAAGGTTTCATCACCAGGCCGTCAAAGCCTTCCTGCAGCACGGCCTCCCTTTCTTCAGGCAGGGCCTGCGCGGTAAGCGCAAAGATCTTCACATGCCCGGGTATCTGTTTCCGCAGGCGCTTGCAAAGCTCCGCCCCGTTGAGGCCCGGCATACGCATATCCGCCAGGATGATGGTTACGGCATCGTCCCAGGGCGTATTCAGCAGAGTTTCAGGCAGCTGGAAACAAGTATGGGAAATACCATGTTTTTCGAAAATAGCGGCACATAAATGCAGAATAAAGGGATCGTCATCCACCACCCATACCTTGCCGGTAAAGCGGCTGGATGCAGGGGTGCTTTCTGTATACTGCTGGGCGGGAGCGCTGAGGGCCTTTACAAAGGGCAGCTGTACCGCAAAGCGGGAGCCTGCGCCCGGTTCACTGGTCACCTCTATGGTGCCGTTCTGGGCTTCGGTCAATGCCTTTACGATACTCAGCCCAAGGCCGGTACCGTTCTGGTGGGAGCTGTCCCCCGCCTGTTCAAACTGGTTAAAGATGCGCCGCACGTCTTTCGGCGTGATGCCCATACCGGTATCGCTGATGGTGAAGGTGAGCAGGGCGGTCCCGGCTTCTTCGCCCGGGGTTTCATCTACGGTCAGCCCCACATGTCCTTCTTCCGTGAATTTGATGGCATTGCCGATCAGGTTATAAAGCATTTGCTTCAGGCGGAAAGGATCTCCGTTGATAAAGCCGTTACCGCTGATGTTATTATGCAGCTCCAGCGCCAGCAGCTTCTTTTCTGCCTGCGGGCGCATTACGGTGATTACTTCTTCCAGTAACTGATGCAGGTCAAAATCCCGGCGCTCGAAGGTGAACTTGCCGGAGATGATGCGGCTGTAGTCCAGCACTTCATTCACGATATGCAGCAGGTGCTCTGAAGAATGGAAAATGGCTTCTATATGTCGTTTGGAAGGCTTGTCCTGTTGCCGCAGCAGGTCGGCATAGCCGATGATGGACTGCAGCGGTGTACGGATCTCATGGCTCATGTTGGCCAGGAAGCGCTGTTTGGCCATGCCGTGGTATTCGGCTTCCTCTTTGGCGATCTCCAGCTGCTGGCGGTAGGCATTGCTCTTGGCGATGTCTGTCAGGATCAGGTACACCAGGATGGCCATCAGCAGCAGGAACACGCCCATAATGACGCTGATCCTCATGATGCTGGTGCTTACCACATTGCGGGCCTGCACATTATTCTGCGCTTCCTGTTTCACTACTTCCTTCTCTACCTCCTGCAGGATAGACAGCATCTGGCTGGTAAGCACATTACTGGCGTTGGCCAGTTCTATTTCCCGGTTCACAAAGCGGCTGCTTTGCAGGCGGCGTTCCTTCTCATAGTCCTGCATAGCCTTTTCCACTTCCCACATGATGCTATCCTGTTTGGCCAGGGCAAGGGTGTCTATCTTCACATTCACTTCCTCCGTTACCATCTTGGTAGGAGCCTGTTTAGGTTGTTCCGCCTGTTCTGATGGTTGCGGTTCCGGTTTCTTTTTACCGAACAAGCGGGCAAAGAAGCCGCTCTTTACAGTAGGCGCTTCTGCCTTTTCCGCACTCGCGGCAGCGGCAGCAGCGGAGTCCGAAGGATATACAAAAGTGGTGGATACTTTCTTCTCAGTGGTGATAACCGTACTATCTATCTGGGGGGCATAGTTCAGGATCAGTTCAGACAAGGTCTGTATCTGCTTGGTAAGGTCATTGTTGTTCACCAGTCCCTGCCTTACCTGCAGGTAGTTCAGGAATAGCTTATCGCGTTCCAGCAGCAGCCTTTTCATAGAGTCCAGCCGGACCATCTGTGCAGGGTTGTCGGTATACAGCTCCTGCAGGCTGTCCATGCTCTGGCGCAGGCTTTTGGATTCGTCCAGGAAAGTCTTGTAGGAATTGGCTTTGAGTAAGGCCTGTCTTTTCTGTAGTTGGTCCAGTTGGGTAATGTCGCGGAAGAGGGCATTTACGATCCGCAATTTTTCATTAGGCTCTGATAACTGTTTAACGGTATGCAGCATCTCGCGGAAAGCGGTCTGGCTTACGATCCAGGCCAGGCCCAGGGCAATACAACCCACGAAGAAGGCAATAACCACCTTCCCTTTGACAGATCGCGTAAAAGAGCTGTTACCGGGATAGTTCATCAATCACATACCATTTACGCGTTCAATAATAAGCCTTTTTACCCTATTATCGAAGCTTTTTGAAGGTTTTTAACGTTTGATTGGGAATTAGCCAGAGGCCAGATGGCTGATCTATGGCTTGTTTCAGTAACATATAACAATAATCGTGCAAGCTCATTTCACCAGGCCTGCAAAACGCTGGTAAAACAGGGTAGGACTGCTTTCATCCTTAGGTTCATACTTGCCTGCAATGATCGGTATGTAGATCACCCTGCGGCGGCTTTCTTCCCCGCTACGTTGTGATTGCGCTACACGGTGCCACAGGCGGCCATCATGCACGGTGAGGTCGCCGGCTTCGGGCAGGATAGCCACTTCTTCGGGGTCTGATGTATGATCAAGAAAATATAGTTTACGGAACAGGAAGTTGAAAAGGTTCTGCCGCTGTGTGCCCGGTATGATGCGCAGGCCGCCGTTCTCCGCTTTTTGCGTGCTCAGGTGAAGGCCTACGTTCAGCATAGGGTTTAAACGGGTGCCATAGAACAGATCCCGCAGGCCGTCTGTATGCCAGCCCATTTTAGTGAACTTGCTCAGCGGACCGTTCACATAATGGTTGAACACCATTCCGTCTTTTTCATGAGAGCCTATACGGGCGCCCGGGCCTACCAGATCCAGCAGGGCGTTCAACCGCTGATCGCGCAGCAGGTCGGCCAGCAGGGGCGCATGCTGGTTAATGAATGCAAAACGTTGTACGATAGTATTGCCGTTCAGGTCTTTACCATATTTAATGGGTACGCCGTTCACTTTGGTAACATTACCTGCGATCCATCTGTGCTGTACTTCTTCCGATGCTTCAATAATGGCCTGTACGGTGGCAGGGTCAATAAAGTTTTTAAAATGAATGAAGCCATGTTCTTCAAAGAAATCATGTTGTTCGGAGCTGAGAGTGCCTGACAAGGTAAACCTTGGATACTGTGTGTTCATAATAATGATTGGTTTTTAATTTTTAATGAGATGAGTAGTCCGCGGCTGGCGGATGCTGGAGCAAAAGGGAATTAACAACAACAACAACAACCAGTGCTGCAATGCTGTCTGGCTGTTAATGTAAGTAAGCGTATCGTAGTAGTAGGGTACATTTATTAGTCTACCATATTTGTAGGGTAAAGGTAGCCAATTATTTTAAAAAACAATCAGTGTGGTAAATTTTTTTTCAGGATGCTATTTTGTTTTGTAGAGCCCTGCAGCAATCCGCTCGATCATTGCTTTGGGTAAAAGCCTGGCGCCCAGCGCGCTGACCGCATTCAGCGTACCGGGGATGATCTCTGCTTTCCCGCTAAATAATCCTTTCAATGCTTTTTCTGCCACCGCTTCAGGCGTCATGCCGAATTTCTCTGCAGTGGCCTGTACGGCCTGCATCTTAGCCCTTTCAATAAAATTGGTGTTCACCGGGCCGGGACAAAGGCAGCTTACTGCGATCTGTGTGCGCTTGAGCTCATAGCGCAGGCCCCGGCTAAAGCTCAGCATGAATGACTTGGAAGCTGCATAAAGGGTCATAGTGGGTACGGCCTGGTAGGCAGCTGTACTACTGACATTTAATATATATGCCTTTGGGTGTTCCTTTAATAAAGGGATCATATGATAGCTAAGCTCCACAGGCAGCTGCATGTTCAGCTGCAGCATGTTGGACTGGTCGCTCAGCGGCAGTTCGTCAAAGTAGCCCCATACGCCATATCCCGCATTGTTCACCAGCAGGCTTACCTTGAACTGCTGTTCTATGCACCAGTTGCGTACCTGCTGCGCCGCATCGGGCAGGCTAAGGTCCAGCGCCAGGTAATGTGCCTGAATGCCATATTCTGCTGCCAGTGTTGTTGTTAGTGTTGCTAAATCTGCGGAGGAGCGGGCTACCAGCAAAAGATCGTATTTACGGCGGGCCAGCGATGCTGCCAGCGCACGGCCGATTCCCTTGCTGGCTCCTGTAATAAGGGCATATGAAGACATGCTGTTAATTTAGAAATTTTTTGTATTATTATCCATCCTCCTTTTTTTACACTTAATTATTTAGGCCGGTGCATGCAGCTGATAGCCATATAATATGGTGGAATGCGTTTAAACAAGGCGATTGGGAAGCTTACACGGCTTTGTATGAGGAATTTTATGCCCCATTGAATAACTATGGCGCGAAATTCACAGAAGATACGGACCTGGTACAAGACGCTATCCACGATCTCTTTGTACTGCTATGGACCTCCCGCAATAATCTTGGCGCACCGGCATCTGTAAAGAATTACCTGTTTAAGTCCCTCCGCACCATGCTGTTTCGCAAAATGCAGTCGCAGTCAAAACTGGTGAACCTGGATGGCGCTGTGTCCAGCGGCAGCTTCAACGTAACCTTTAAACAGGAGCTGCCTTTGAAGGTGGAGGAACAGGAACTGCGGATGCAGGTGGCCGCCCTGGTAGGCCAGCTGCCAGACCGTCAGCAGGAGATTGTCTTTTTGCGCTTTTATGAAGGCGCTTCTTATGATGAAATAGCAGATATTATGGGTATCAGCACCAATTCTGCTTATAAACTATTATATAAGGCCCTGGAAAGCCTGCAGCGTATTTTAAATAAGCGCTCTTTTGCCCTGCTGTGTTGCATTTTGCTCCAAAGTGAAATTATTTTTAAATTTTTTCCGGATTCGGAGGGATAATTTTTCCTCCTTTTGTCTATTAGTATTAAACAGCTCATTCGTGCATGCAAAACGACAGATACATCTCATATACAATACAGGATTTTCTGGACGATGATGCTTTTGTCAAATGGGCTGGTGGCGCAGCGGCAAATGATACGGAAACGGCCCGCTTCTGGGAAGCGTTCCCCGTGGCCTACCCCGCTGTCGCAGAAAATTTCAGACAGGCGCTGCAGTTTATACAGGCTTACCGCACACAGGATATAGCACCAGCAGACCGTAAAGCGGCGCTCTTGTCAAGGATCACCGCAACGATACAGGAACAGCCTGTTATCGCCACAACGGGAAAAGTGAAATGGCTACGGCCCTGGATGAAGATCGCAGCTTCCCTGCTGCTGGTAGCAGCCACCGGCCTCCTGGCCCTGCAGCTGCTGAACCGTAAGCAGATGATAGCTACAGATTATGGTGAGAAGCGGACCATTACACTGCCCGATCATTCTGTTGTAATATTAAATGCGAACTCAAGCCTGCATTATGCAGACAAATGGGATACCACTACTCCCCGTGAAGTATGGCTGGAAGGCGAGGCTTTCTTTGATGTGGCCCATATTAATAAAGATACACAGCACGTAAAACCCTATCAGCGTTTCATCGTGCACAGCGAGGGCATCAACATAGAGGTATTGGGTACCTCCTTCAACGTGAAGAGCCGCCGCGGAAAAACCAACATAGGACTTATAACTGGGAAGATAAAAGTAGAAAACTCCGGTAATTCCGATAGGCCGGCTATCGTGATGCTGCCAGGGGATTATGTAGAATACGGCGGCAAATCGCTGCTAAGCAACCAAAAGCTAGAACGGCCAGAAAAGCTAAAGGACTGGACCAGAAAGGAAATTATCTTTACCGATGCCGCGTTAGGAGAAATTATAGAAACACTGCAAGACAACTATGGCTACACCGTTGAGACGAACAATGACCAAATCCGGCAACTGAAGATCGAAGGTGAGATCAATGTTGCCAATGTAGACGAATTATTGACTGTTATCTCAACTACTCTAAACGTAAAAGTGAACAAATCTTCCGAAAAGCATCTGGTGTTTTATTTAAGTAGGTAGCGGGAATTATCTGCTAAAAAAAAAGACATGAGACGAACAGACCAAAATCTTCTTTTGGGGCTACTTTGCTGTGCCCTCACGTTTGGTATGGGAAAACCTGTAATTGCGCAAAATGAAAAAGTGTATGCCTCCCGTCCATCCTCTCCGTTTCACGTTGTGACCTCCCAGGGTGGAGGATCCAATAGGGCATCCATTTCTTTAAAGGAAGCATTGGACCGTATACGCAGATTCCATAACATCAGGATCGCTTACCGCGAAGGCCTGCTGGATGGGAAAACCGTTCCGGCCGATGTGCTGGACAAAGCAGAGAAAATGCAGCCGGAAGCGGCGCTTAAACAGCTGCTGATGGATCAGCGCCTGGAATTCAAACGTATTAACGACAAACAATTTTCCATATTTAATCCGAATGTCAATGCAGACAGCCTTTCCAGCCTGTTCAGCATCCTGCTGTTTGCAGACAAGGTAAAAGGGCGCGTATTGTCATCAAAAGACAATGGCCCTATACCGGGTGCTACCGTATATGTGAAAGGTGATCCCAACACGGCCACCATGGCGGATGGGGACGGTAACTTCGAGCTTACCCTGAAAGACAGGAACAAGACGGGCCCCCTGGTGCTGGTGATCTCTTCTATCGGGTTCAAGCAGCAGGAGTTTACGGTTACCGACCCGGATGCAATGGTGACGATCCAGATGGAAGACGCTAATAAATCACTGACAGAAGTGGTGGTAACGGCACTGGGCATACGAAAGGAAAAGAAAGCAGTGCCATTTGCAGTAACAGAGGTAAGCGGCAGTGAGTTTACCCGCGCAAGAGAGATCAACGTGGCCAATGCCCTGAGCGGAAAGATCGCCGGTGTGAATGCTACCAGCCTGGCAAGCGGTCCCGGTAGCTCCAGCCGTGTGATCATCCGCGGTAACACCTCGCTGAACGGCGATAACCAGCCATTATATGTGGTAAACGGTATGCCTATCGATAACACCAATCCCGGCGGCAGCCCTACCACCAACGGTGGCGGCCTGAACGTAGACCGCGGCGATGGGATCGCTGGCATCAACCCGGACGATATAGAATCCATGAGCGTATTAAAGGGGGGAGCTGCAGCGGCGCTGTACGGTTCCCGTGCGGCAAATGGTGTGATCCTCATAACGACTAAAAAAGGTAAAGCAAGAAAAGGCATAGGGGTTGACTACAACACAACCTTGACACTGGAAAACCCCGCGGTTATTCCTGACTGGCAGTATGAGTACGGACAAGGTGATGGAGGAGTAAAACCGGCCACAAAGCAGCAGGCCATTGACTGGGGGCGCCGTTCATTCGGCACCCCTATGGATGGCCAGCTGTACACACAGTTTGATGGTAAACAACATCCGTATTCACCACAAAAGGATAATATCAAAAACTTCTACAATACCGGCACCACCTGGATCAATACCCTTGCCTTTACCGGCGGTACAGAGACCATTAACTATCGCTTCTCATTATCCAATACAGACAGTAAAGGTATTCTGCCCAATTCTACGCTTAAAAAGAAGATCGCTAACCTGAACGTGAACGCTTACCTGGGCAAACGCGTCAGCATTGAAGCCGTAGCACAGTACAATGTAGAAGAGGCCAGGAACAGGCCCAGCTCAGGCGATGCGCCCGGCAACCCTAACTGGGCAGTATACATGATCGGCAATACAGTAGATATCCGCTCTATGAACCCCGGTTATGACAGCAGCGGCCGTGAGATACAATGGAATGAAACACCCTACGCCTCCAACTCTTATTTTGTTGTAAACCGTTTTCAGAATAACGACAACAAGAACCGTTTCATCGGCCAGGCCAGTATTAAATACGATCTGCTGAGCAACCTGTCTGTAAAAGGTACCGTGGCCCGCGATTTCTTTAACTATGACTTCGTAGGTATCATCCCTACCGGTACGGTATACACGCTGGGCGCTGCAGGCCAGTACAGCGGTAAAAAGATCTCCGTGGCAGAAACTAATGCCATGCTGACCCTGAACTACAATCAGAAGTTCTGGAACACCGTAGGCCTGAACTTCCTGGCAGGCGCCAATCGCCGCAGGTATTCCAGCGATCTGACGGAGATAGATGGTTCGCAATTTGTAATACCATTCTTTTATAGCTATACCAACCTGGCTACGGTTACTACCAAGCCTACCAGGAACCGCACCGGCACCAATTCATGGTTTGCCTCTGCCGACCTGGATTATAAATCCATCATCTTCCTGACCCTGACCGGCAGGCAGGACTGGTTCTCTACCCTGAGCCCGAAGAACAACAGCATCTTTTATCCGGCCGTAGGTACCAGCTTTATACTGTCTGATGCCGTGAAGCTGCCTGCTTTTGTGAACTTCGCAAAACTGCGCGCTTCCTGGGCGCAGGTGGGGGGCGCTACACCTGATCCCTACATCCTGAACCAGACTTACACCAGCGTACAGGGCGGACACCTGGGACAACCGGTACAGCAGGTTACCACGTCTAACAACGTGAACCTGGTAACCAACTCCAGCCTGAAACCGCTGACTGCCACCACCTACGAGGCCGGCCTCGAAGCGCAGTTCCTGGATAACCGCCTGGGTATGGACCTTACCTTCTACAATCGTAAGACCACTAACGATATTGTACGTACGGCCATCTCCCGCGCCTCGGGTTATAATGATGCCCTGCTGAACGTGGGCGAGCTGACTAACAAAGGAGTGGAATTGCTGCTCACCGGCACACCGGTAAAGCGTAAAGATTTCTCATGGGATGTAAGCTATAACGTGGCCTATAATAAAAGCGAAGTGGTGAAGCTGGCCGAAGGGCTGAACACCATAGAAATGGCGGCCAGTGTGGGTGGATGGGCTTTTGTGCACAATGCAGTAGGCCGTCCTTATGGCATCATCAAAGGCTATAAGATGCAGCGCAATGAAAAAGGCCAGATCATCTATGGCTCTAACGGCTACCCGCTGAAGAGCGAGCTGACAGAACTGGGCAGCGGCGTACCACCGTGGACCATGGGCCTTACCAATACCTTCAACTACAAACGTCTTTCCTTTGAATTCCTGATAGATGGTAAGTTCGGCAACAAAGTATTCTCTACCATGGATGTATATGCTACCCGCTTTGGCCTGCATAAACAAACACTGCCGGGCAGGGAATCAGGGCTGGCGCTGGATGGCGTGGATGCTTCCGGTAATCCTAATCCACATACCATCCCGGTATCTGCATTGCGCCTGTACTACGATAACCTGAAGAACTACACCGAACTGTTTGTACAGGATGGCAGCTTTGTAAAGCTGCGCCAGGTGATCCTGAGCTACCAGCTGCCTATCTCCCATATCTATAAACTGAAAATGGAATCGGCAGCGGTGTCCTTTGTGGCGCGTAACCTGTTCATCTTATACAAACAGACAGACAATTTTGATCCTGAATCAAGCTATACCAACGGTAACGCACAAGGCTTTGAAGCCTTCGGTGTACCGCGTACCAGGAGCTATGGTTTTAACCTGATGGTGAAATTCTGATTTCTTCACGCTTACATCAAAGAGACTATGTTAAGAAGTATTAACAAACTGATATATGTTGCTGTAATGGGGGTGTTAGCATTACAGGCCTGTGATAAAGGTTTTGAGGAAATGAACACCAATCCCGACGCTTCTCCCAAAGTGCAACCTGAATTCCTGTTCAGTAAAGCGCTGATGGATGGAGTAAGCGGAGGCTACGGCACTACCATCACCACCTGGTATTCTACCAGCATGGTGTGTGCAGGCGGCGCCATACAACACTATGCCACTTATAAGGACGTGCCCGGGCTGGGTGATAAGTATTACTTTCAGCAGGGCAGCTATCCCTATGCTTACTTCGAGAATACTTATCCCGGGGCAGTCAATGAGGTGAACTCCGTGATCAATGCCCTGCAGCAGGATGCGGCCGTGAATGTGAACAAGCTTTCCATCGCCCGCATCTGGCGCGTGTATATCATGCACCGCATCACCGATCTTTTTGGGGATGTACCTTATTCCGATGCAGTAAAAGGCTATACGGAGAATAATTTCACCCCCTCTTATGACCAGCAGTCTGCTATCTATCCCAACATGCTGAAAGAGCTGGACGAAGCGGCAGCCGCTTTTAATGCTGCACAGCCCAGTTTTGGCGCCGGCGACTTTATTTACAACGGCAATATTACCCAGTGGAAAAAGCTGGCTTATTCCCTGATGCTGCGCCTGGGTATGCGCCTGACCAAAGTTGATGCGGCAGCCGCGCAGACATGGGTGCAAAAAGCTATTGCAGGCGGTGTGATCACCACCGATGGCGACAGAGCAACCATGAAATATGCAGACGGTCCGCAGACCTACAACCAGAACCCGGCATCCTATGATATGCTGAGCAACAATTTTGCAGCAGCTAATGGGGACGGTAATACGGAGGGCGGCAAGTTTGCCAAAACACTGATCGACTACCTGAAAACCAATAACGATCCGCGTCTCAATGTCATTGCAGTAGTATGGTTGGGTGGCAAACCGGATACCAGTACTGCCTTGCAGAAGGGTATGCCTAACGGCCTGCTGGGCAAACCGGCTGATTTTGTGACCTATTCAGAGCCCAATCCTAATACGGTACTGCTGAAATCTGCACCTTTCATCATCATGAGCGCTGCTGAAATGAACCTGTTGCTGGCCGAGGCTTCTGTCCGCGGATGGTACGCAGGCGATGCAACGGCTGCCTATGAGAATGGTATCAGCGCCGCGATGCGTAACTGGTCTATATTCGGCGCCGGTGGCGTGATCAGCAGCGAACGTATCAGCGCCTACCTGGCCAGCCACACCTTTAACAGCGGCGGCACCCTGAACGAGAAACTGAACCAGATCCACACCCAGATGTGGGTAGCCCTCCTGATAGACGAGCAGGAGGCCTGGTCTAACTGGCGCCGCACCAACTTCCCGGTACTGACGCCGGTGAATATCCCGGGCAACATTACTAACGGGACCATCCCCCGGCGCCTGATCTATCCCCCTTCGGAAGAAAGTGTGAACAACGCCAACTTCCAGCAGGCAGTTCAGCGCCAGGGTCCGAATGAATTCACCACCCGTATATGGTGGGATAAATAAACAATCTGAGCATTTAGCGGTTAATTAATAACTAACCGCTAAATGCCAATAGCAGATCGCTAATCCTCAACCCTCAGATTATGATAAACGAAAGAAGAAACGTCATTAAAAAACTGTTCACGTCTATCGCAGGTATCGCCGGTTTCGGCGCAGTAGCCAAAGCAGCCTCCGGCTCCACATTCAACAAACAGGCCCAGGGCGTAGTGTATGACCAGGAAAAACCCTTGTTTTCCAGCATTACCAAGCACAATGGTTTTGTTTTTATCGCCGGTATCGGTGCGCATTTCGAAGGCGACATCAAGTCTCACACAGATCATGTACTGAAGGAAATGGAAACGCAGCTGAAAAAAGCCGGTACCTCCATGGAGAAAGTGCTGAAAGTAAGCGTTTTCCTGCACGACCTGAATGATTACAAAGGCATGAACGAGGTATTTCGCGGACGCTTTGGCAACAATCCGCCGGTACGCACTACGGTAGCGGTATATGGTGGAGTGCCAGGTGACTCATTGGTAGAAATGGACTGCATCGCAGCAGAATAAACTGATCTCAAACAGCAGTATATGATCTCTCGCAGGAATTTAATAAAGAATCTTTCTGCCGTTCCCCTATTGGGTGGACTGGCAGGCACCACCAAAGTGCTTCCCTTCCTGGAAGAAGCGCCGGCAGCCGGCAAAGATTACTTCAAGGAGCTGGGCGTACGCACCTTTATCAACGCCGCCGGTACCTATACCGCGATGACCGGCTCCCTGATGCTGCCGGAAGTGCTGCAGGCCATTCAGTATGCATCCAAAGAGTATGTCATGCTGGATGAGATCCAGGATAAGGCAGGTCAGCGCATTGCATCCCTGGTACGCAGCGAGTATGCCGTGGTCACCTCCGGCGCCTTTTCAGCAATTACACTTGGCCTCACCGGTGTGCTGGCGGGTGCGGATGAAAAGAAGGTAGCGATGGTGCCCCACCTGGAAGGCAGCGGTATGAAAACGGAAGTGATCATGCAGAAAGCGCATGACATTCCTTACGCACATGCCCTGAAGAACACCGGTGTAAAGGTGATCATGATAGAAACCAAAGAAGAGCTGGAGAAAGCCATCAACGACCAGACAGCCATGCTCTTTTTTGTGAACGCCAATAATTTTGACGGCAAGATCCTGGTGGAAGACTGGATAAAGATCGCCAAAGATCATAACCTGCCCGCCATGATCGATTGCGCGGCAGATGTGCCGCCGGTAGAAAACCTCTGGCGATATACCGAAATGGGATACGACATGGTTTGTTTTTCCGGCGGTAAGGGCATCCGTGGCCCGCAAAGTGCCGGTCTTCTTTTAGGTAAGGAAAAGTATCTGAAGCCGGCGAGGTTAAGTATGCCTCCCAGGGGCAATACCATTGGGCGCGGCATGAAAGTAAATAAGGAAGAGATCCTGGGCATGATGGTAGCGCTGGAGCTGTATGTGGCCCGCGACCATGCCAAAGAATGGAAACAATGGGAAGCGCAGATCGCCCTGATCGGTGATGCGGCCAAATCTGTACCCGGCGTAATGGTGGAAGTAAAAGTTCCGGCTGTAGCCAATCACATTCCCACCCTCCACGTTTCATGGGATGCGCAAAAGCTGCCCCTGACCGCCGCGCAATTAAGGGAGAAGCTGCGCAACGGAAACCCATCTATTGAAGTAGCAGACGGACATTATAAGGATAAACAAAGCATCAGCATCACCACCTGGATGCTGGTACCCGGACAGGAAAAGATCGTAGCGGCAAAATTGAAGGAAGCGCTGTCTGCAGTGTCCTAACGTTTAAAATATATCGGATGAAAAGATTCATGAAGAACGGGTGCCTGCTCTTCGCAGGCATACTGTTTTTCAGCGGAGCAAGTATTGCCCAGCAATACAGCCTGCTTATTAAAGGCGGCCACGTCATCGACCCGAAGAACAACATTGACCGTGTAATGGATATTGCCATTGACGGTGATTCCATTGCCGCAGTAGAGACCAGCATCAACCCGTCAAAGGCCAGGAAGGTGATCAACGCCGAAGGCCTGTATGTTACACCCGGATTGATAGACATGCACACACATAATTTTGCGGGAACAGAAGACGGCCGTTACCTGAATAACAGCTACATTGCCGTAGCGCCGGACGGATTCACCTTCCGCTGCGGAGTAACCACGGTAGTAGACGCAGGCAGCTCCGGCTGGAAAAATTTCGAGCTTTTTAAAAGACAAACCATCATGCATTCGCAAACGCGGGTGCTGGCTTTTCTGAACATAGTAGGAGAGGGCATGCGCGGTGGCGTGTATGAACAGAATGCGGAAGACATGGACGCCAAGATGACCGCCCTCACCATCCTGCATAATAAAGCCTACCTGGTGGGCATCAAGCTGGCACACTATGTGGGGGCAGAATGGACGCCGGTGGACCGCGCCGTAGCAGCAGGCAAGATTGCCAATGTACCGGTGATGGTGGACTTTGGCTCACAGCAGCCACCCTTGTCACTGGAAGCATTGTTCATGGAGCACCTGCGCCCCGGCGATATATTCACCCACGCCTATGCACAATTGAAAAGCCGCCAGGCGATCGTAAATGCAAAAGGTGTGCTGGAGCCTTTTGCGGAAACAGCCAGAAAGAAAGGGATCATTTTTGATGTAGGACATGGCGGCGCCAGCTTTGCTTTCTCACAGGCAGTGCCTGCCATGAAAGCCGGCTTCTTTCCTTCAACGATCAGCACGGATATTCATACCACCAGTATGAATGCCGGTATGAAAGATATGCTGAACGTGATGTCCAAGTGCCTGAACCTGGGCATGGATGTGGCAGCCGTTATAAAGGCCTCCACCTGGGAGCCGGCCAAAGCCATCAAACATGAAGAGCTGGGCCACCTGTCAAAAGGAGCCGTGGCAGATATCGCCATCCTGCAGGTGATGAAAGGCAAATTTGGTTTCATTGATGCGATCAATTGCCGCCTGGATGGTAACCAGAAACTGGAATGTGAGCTGACCTTACGCGCCGGTAAAGTGGTGTACGACCTGAACGGCCTGGCCAGCGCGCCTTATAACCCTGCTGCGATGATATCAACAGAAGAACCGGGAGATCATTGATTCCATCAAACTGATACATAACTGAGATCATGAGGATAACACACCTGTTAGCATTACTGCTGCTTGTTTGCCTGCCGGGCCTTTTACCTGCACAAACCATATCAAAAGAAGAGCTGATCTTTCTTACATCTGCGTGGAAAGGAGAACGTTTCGCCGATGGCCGTCCTAAGATACCTGACAGCCTGCTGGAAAAAGCAAAGCATATTGGTATTGAAGAAGCATGGACCATCCTGGATAATGATGGCTACCACTGCCAGTTTGAAGGCAGCTGGAAAGTACTGCACCCGGAAACGCCCATGATAGGCAGGGCGGTTACCGCCATGTATATGCCTTCCCGTCCGGATATAGAAAAGAACATCCTGGAAAGAGGGCATAGCAAAGGATTCAAAGGTAATACCAATTCCTGGCCCATTCAGCAGCTCACCAGGGGCGATATCTATGTGGCCGATGGTTTTGGCAAGATAGCAGAAGGCACACTGATTGGCGATAACCTGGGGAATGCCATCTTTAGCCGTACAGGCAATGGGGTGGTATTCGATGCATCCGCCCGCGACATTGAAGGGCTGGCGGATATCGCAGGGTTCAACGCCTTTGTACGCGACTGGGACCCTTCTTACCTGAAGAACTCCGTGCTCATGGGGCTGAACACGCCTATCCGTATAGGCCGTGCCGTAGTGCTGCCTGGTGATCTGGTACTGGCCCAACGGGAGGGCATTCTTTTCATACCGGCCCACATGGCCGAAAAGGTGATCAACACGGCCATCTTCATCGGTATGAAAGATGAATTTGGCCATGCCATGCTGAAGTCAGGCAAATACACGCCTGGTGAGATCGATAACCAGTGGACGGAAAAGATCAAAGAAGAGTTCCTGCAATGGCTGCAGCAGCATCCTGGCCCTATACAGCTGAATAAAGAAAAGCTCGATCAATATTTACAGGGAAGAACCTGGTAAGCATTTAAATCGTCTGATATGTCATTTTCCTCCAATAGACCAAGTCTGTTCCTGGCTATTGCAGCAGGCATTTTGCTGCTGTTCAATATCACCCTGTTCTGCACGGGCAGTGCAGCGCAGGCAGGCCCATTTATGATCGCATTCTGGGCGGTGCTGGCTATGCTGTTCAACAGGCATACCGCCACCAAAGGATTTGTGTATACGCTAATGATATTTGCCGCCGTAACAACGGCTATGTTCTATCCGAAGCCTTTTACAAAGCCTAATGGCTGGGACCTTTCCCTGCTGATCACACCATTGATCCAGGTTATTATGTTCGGCATGGGCACCTCCATGAGTTTACGTGATTTTTACGGCGTGGTAAAAATGCCTGCAGGCGTGTTTATTGGGATTACCTGCCATTTCACCATCATGCCGTTGGTAGGCTTGTTGTTAGCTACTACCTTACGTTTCCCGCCGGAGATCGCTGCCGGTGTGATCCTGATAGGCTCTGCGCCCTGCGGCATGGCCTCCAATGTAATCTCTTACCTGGCAAAGGCCAACCTGGCGCTTTCTGTTACGCTGACAGCCGTATCCACTTTGCTGGCGCCCTTTTTAACGCCCTTATTGATGCAATGGCTGGCGGGTAATTACATTGAGATCAGCGTTCAGAAGATGATGTGGGATATTGCCAAAATGGTGATCATTCCCGTTGCCGGTGGATTGGTGTTCAACCATTTCCTGAGCGGCCGCATCGGCTGGCTGGACAAGCTGATGCCGAAGCTCTCCATGGCCGCCATTGCATTTATTATTGTGATCATCACCGCCCATGGCCGTGAAAGCCTGCTGAATGTAGGGCTCTTGCTGGTGCTGGCAGGGCTTACGCATAACCTGGCCGGGTATACGCTGGGCTACTGGTTTTGCCGCCTGATACGGATGAAGGAGCAGGACTGCCGTACCATTGCCATCGAAGTAGGCATGCAGAACGGCGGCCTGGCGTCTGCTATTGCAAAGGAAATGGGAAAGATCGCTACCGTGGGATTGGCGCCTGCGATCTTTGGCCCGGTGATGAACATTACGGGTTCGCTGCTGGCCTCCTGGTGGCATCGCAGGCCGCCTGAAGGGAAAGAGGAAGAGATAGGGGAAGAAAAACTCTCCAAGGGTTTTAAACCCCTGGAGAGTTAAGTACTCACAGCTCCTTTATATCTATCTTTCTATAGTAGATCTCCGCGCCCTCCGATTGTATGACGATCTTTCCCGAACGCAGGCTTGCATCCGTTCCTTCATTTACCACCACGCCATTTACAATATGGGTACATTTACCATCTTTGGCGATCACCTCTATGCGGTTCCATTCGCCGGTTGGTTTTTCATTGTCTTTCTTCTTAATTACCCTGGTATTGTTGGTAGATTGTGTACGGGCGCCGTCTATGACCAAGGTTACACTATCTATCAGCCAGAAATCACCGCAATCCCCTTCCTGCACCTGGCATTCAACAGCCCGCGGCCACACCTTGTCTTCGCCCACGGTATAGTATAAAATGCCATTATCCCTGACAGCCTTCTCCCGGGGAGGATACTTTTTCTCTCCCCATTTAAATTCAGCCACCAGGTGGAAATTGGTGTAGGAGCGTTCTGTGGCGATATAACCGAATACTGCGCCGGTAATATGGAGCAGCCCATCCTGCACGGAGAATACCTTTGCGGTGTCATTATTCTTTCCGCTTCCTTTCTGAAAGGTATACCAGCCGTCCAGGTCTTTTCCATTGAACAGCGGCGTAAAGTCCTGCGCATAGGAGTTGGTGTGTACCAGCAAACCAATGAGCATCGTCAAAAGAAGGCATGAATGTTTTTGCATATGCTGCGGTTTTGATATAATAAAGATACTTACCATCCTGCATTTTGCGGATACTCAGGCCCCGTGGTAACAGCGTCTATCTGCGTTTGCGGAATGGGCCGTAATACATGTTTAGCCTGTATATTACTACGGCCGTCGTTATTATGCAGGCGCACCCTTTCCAGGAGCTTGCCCGTTCTTACCAGGTCCAGCCAGCGGGTCAGCTCGCCGCACAATTCGCGGGAACGCTCATCCAGTATGAAGTTCTGTGACAGGTCTGACGCTTGTACTTCCATTGCCTGCGGATTGCCGCTGGGGTAAGCAGCCCTTCTGCGGATAGCATTTATATAAGTTAGGGCATCTCCCGCGCGCCCGTCCATGAACAGGGCTTCGGCGGCTATCAGGTAAGTTTCTGCCAGGCGGTATACGATCACGGGTCTGATAGAGGGATAGTTCATATCTAAACGTTTGGTATCAAAATACTTGAACATGGCCGGAGACAGCGCAGTAGTATAGCTGCGTGGCGGCATCAGTTTGTAAGGCGCTGCCGCGATCTGTGCATCCGTAACATCATAGCCGGGCATGAATATGGCGGTGTCGCCTACTTTGAATTTGGCCGCTCCGGGCTTAGCGCCCAGGGGAGCGCCTGCAGGCAGCGGGCTGGGCCAGCTGGGAATAGAAGGCGCGAAATTGGCGATCCATGCTGTCTGGAAAGTTTTGTTGTAGCGGGTATCATTCACCCTTTCATTGAAAACAGTGTCAAGCAACCAGCGGGTGGGGATACAACGGATGTAGGGACGGCCATATAAAGTGCTGCGCTGCATGCCTCCCTGTTCTTCATAGCGGGGCACCCACATATGGTTCAGCACATTATCCGTACCACTGCTGTTATTGGGGCCGTTATAGGCCAGGTTGGAAGTATGTTGTACCGTCCACAGCACCTCACTGTTGCTTTCATTTCCTTCTTTGTATACATCTTTGAAGTCGTCCAGCAGCCGCAGGCCATTGGCTGGCGCAACGTTGTTGATCAGGTCCATCGCTACCGTATAGGCGTTGCGGTAGTCATCCGCCTTTTTAGCGGTGGAGCCGGCCCTGGTGAGATATACTTTTGCCAACAGGTGCATGGCAGCCGCTTTGGTAGCTTTACCCGGCAGCACGCCTGCGCTGGAGGGACCGGCAGGCAACACGGCAATGGCATCCTGGAGGTCCTTCAGAATAAAGTCATATACGCTTGCCATAGGCGCACGGGAGGCGGAAGTGATAATGTCGCTCTGGAAATGCTCATTCAGCGTAACATCTCCCCAGAACTGCACCAGGATGAAGTAAAGATTTGCCCGGAGGAATTTTGCTTCTGCTACCATCCTGTTCTTTACAGCGGTATCCATGGTGCTGACGTTAGGCGCATAGTCTATAATGCCGTTACAGTTATTGATGAAGGTATAGCAGGTCTTCCAGATATTGCCCACCGTACCGGTTGAGGGCGTGTAATTGCTGTTGTATTTATTGATGTCATTATTGCCGTCAATACCGCTGATAAATTCATCCGTGCCTATCACGGTCATAGTAAAATAATCCTGTGTGCCCCATACATTGCGGGTGCCTCCATAAGCAGCATCTATGGCCAGCTGCAGGCCTTGTGCGGTAGAAAGGAAATCAGGCGTGAGCAGGCCCCTGGGCTGTTCGTCCAGTTTTTTCTGACAGCCAGTACCAATAAGAACGGCCAGCAGGCAGCTGTATATAACGATGTGTATCTTTTTCATATTGGTAAGTTTATAAGGTTACGTTAATGCCAAATACCATAGACCAGGTGGGCGGTGTATCTACTGCCAGGGTGCCCGCAGATTCAGGATCGAGCCCTTTGTATTTGTTGCGGTAAGGAGAGAATAAGATAAAAGGCTCTTCTGCGGTAGCATAGAACCTGATGGCGCTGGCATTTAATTTCTTCAGCGCGGAAGCTGGCAGGTTGTAACCCAGGCTCAGGCTGCGGATCTTAACATAAGTGGCATCGTAATAGCTCAGCAGGGAAACGTAAGGTGTGTTGGTGGACCCTGCATTGGGTTTGGGATAGTAGTTCTCATTGTTTAATGGAGTCCAGTAATGTACATCCACATTATTGTAGTTCCCCTGGAAAGTATTGATAAAGCTGCCGCTCTGGTACAATCTGCTGGTAAGCAGTCCGCCTACCCTGGCAAAGGCTACCACGGTAAAGTCGAAATTTTTGAAAGCAAAGCGATTGGTGATACCGCCCTGCCAGGAGGCTTGGCTGGAGCCCAGCACCATACGGTCTTTAGCATCTATCTTCTTATCGCCGTTGAGATCTTCCACGCGTATAGTACCTATTACGGAGCCTGATCCGGTGGTGTTCAGTCCCAGGCCTTTGGCCGTAGCAGAATCCTGTGCAGTGTTCTGCCAGATGCCTACTCGTTTATAATCGTAGATGGAGCCGATAGGCTGACCAACAAACCAGCTGTTGGCAATATCCTGCTGTACGCCATTGGCCAGCTGGGTGATCTTGCCCCGGTTCATAAAGAAATTCAGGTCAGTGGTCCAGCTGAAATCTCCATTGTTTTTGCCTTGTATGTTAACCGTGCTGATATGGACCTCCAATCCCTTGTTCTCTGTTTTACCAATGTTGGTGAGAATAGCATTGGGAATACCGGAGGTAGGCGGCAGTGTTTGTGGCAGCAATAGTGAATGCGTGAATTGTTTATAGACTTCCACGGTGCCGGAAATACGATTATCCAGTATGCCGAAGTCCAGTCCTATGTTGGCGGTAGAAGTGTATTCCCAGGTAAGCGCCGGGTTGGGCACATTGGTTTGATAAGCACCGGTAATATTGTTAGACCCGTAGTTGTAATTGAGCGCCGTCAGCAGGCCCAGTGTCTGATAGGGATCTATTGCGGTATTGCCCACGGTGCCATAGCTGGCCCTTAATTTCAGGTTGCTGATCTGCCGGAAGTCTTTCATGAAAGGTTCCTGGCTGATGTTCCAGGCTGCGGCGGCAGAGGGGAATACGTGGTACTTATTGCCGGGCGCCAGCCTGGATGATCCGTCAGAACGCATGGTCAGCGTTAGCATATAACGGTTATCAAAGCCGTAATTGATACGCGCCATGTAAGAAATGATATCCCATTTCTGATAAGTGCCGGTGCCTGTTAAGTTGGCGGCAAACTGTGGCGCATAGAATTGCAGGTAGTCGGCGGCGATATTGCTGTTCTTATAATCAGCGTCCTGGAACTGTGATTGCTGCAGGCTGTACAGGCCAGTGAAATTCAGTTTGTGTTTGCCGAAGCTCTTATCGTAGGTTAAGAGGTTCTCCAGCGTATAGTTGGTAGTAAGCCTGTTTTGTTGTTCAGAGGAGGAAGGGCCGCCCAGGTTATTGGTGGTGTTGCTGGCATAGAAATTACCGTATACATCAGAGCGTATTTCGGCGCCTGCATTAAAACGGTATTTCAATCCTTCTGCCAGGTTAATGTCTACATACAAGGTAGTGAAGGTGCCAAACCTTTTCCTGTTCTCTTCAACAGCGCCGGGTACAAAATTGGCCAGCGGGTTCCATACCTGGTTGGCGTTGCCGGGAACAAAACCTACCAGTTTGCCGGTGCTGTCGTATGGGCCGGAGAGCGGATTGGCGCGGAGCGCCTGTCCCATGGGGTTGGCGTTCTCACCGCGGGTAGTAGAGTAGGTGTTCAGTGAGTTCAGGCCTACCTTGAAACGTTTGCCCAGCTGCTGATCTACGCTGGCCTTTACGGTGTAGCGTTCAAAAGACTGACCAGGGTAGATGCCTGTTTCCCGGAAGTAGCCGCCGGATATGGCATACTGTGTAATTTCTGTTCCACCGGTTACGCCTAATTGATGATTGGTCATGATACCGGTTTTATAGATCAGGTCCTGCCAGTTGTAGCTATTGCCAGCTTTCATGGAAGCGATCTCTGTTGGCGTAAAGGAACCGTCATCCGGAGAAAGGAATTTGGGGTCATCTATGCCGGTGTATTTACCGGGGCTGTTGATGTACTTGGCCCATTTCTTAAAAGTAGCGAAGGTAGGTCCGTCCATAATGGGATAACTTCCCCTCGTCTTTACAACGCCGCCGTAACCACTGTAGGATACTACCGGTTTACCGGTTCTTCCGCGGCGGGTAGTCACCAGTATTACGCCGTTAGCGCCTCTTGAACCATAGATAGCAGTGGCGGAGGCGTCTTTGAGTACTTCCATCGATACAACATCATCTGTATTCAGATCATTGATGTTGCCATTATACGGTATACCGTCCACTACAAATAAAGGATCGTTGGAGGCATTTACTGAGCGGGTGCCCCGTATCAGGATTTTAGGCGCTGTGCCGGGTTTATTATTGCCTCCGTTCTTCTGAACATCAATACCGGCTCCCTGTCCCTGTAATGCCTGGCTGATATTGGTCACCGGCACATCTTTGATAGACTTTTCACTGATGGAGGTAATGGCGCCGGTGATGTCGGATTTCTTTTGCTTACCGTAGCCTACTACGATCACTTCATTAAGATCGCTGTTGTTCGGTAAGAGCTGCACGCTGAGATCGGGAGGAACAGTAGCGCCGATCTTTATTTCCTGTGCAAGATAGCCTACAAAAGATACCCGGAGAGTGCTGTTGGCAGGTACTGCCAATTGGAAAGTTCCATCTGCCTGTGTGAGGCTTCCCTTGCTGGTGCCTTTGATGGCAACGGCTGCTCCCGGTAAAGGCCCTCCGTTTTGATCAGTGACCCGCCCCTTTATTAGCGGGCTTTCACGCTGCGATTGCGCGCGTAGCGGGATCATGAAAAGCAGCGTGCAGCAACACAGGAGTGCTGTGCACAGTTTTGTAGCGATCAGATTTTTCATAACGCAGATTTTATGTTATAAATAGAAATGCCGGTACTGATTATATATCAGAGGGACGCTGGTTTCCTAACATAACGTGGTGAAGTTGGTCGCGTATGGGCAAAGAACGGCCAATGCCGTTCAGTCATTGGTTTTGACCGAACGGCATAAAACAGTGTTGCCGGTGATTTGAATTATTGCCTTGCTATAGTTCCCTGTACTTCCAGTTTGATTACGCTGGCTATGTTGTCTGGTGCTTGTGCTGGTACATTGATAATAAGCCCGTCCTTATCAGCGCTGGTTTTTAATGTGGCGCCGTTGGACAGTAGCCTGGTGCTGCTAACGGTGTTCTTTAATCCGGGCACCAGCAATTTGCCATCGCCGGGCCACTTGAATACGGACAGGTAAAGAATGGTGCCGTTCTTGCTGTCCTTGCTGGTGCATCTGCCCCATGACAGTGTATCCAGGGGACTGCCCTTGGTGCCGTAAATAGCTTCGCCGTTTACTTTCATCCATGCGCCTATTTGCTTTAATGCATCGATGCTGCCCTGGGGAAATTCACCTTCAGCAGTAGGGCCTACATTTAACAGGTAGTTGCCATTCTTGGAGGCGATGTCTATTAAGTTACGTACCAGGGTTTCTGTGCTTTTCCATTTGCTGTCTGTGCTTTTGTAACCCCAGCTGCCGTTCATGGTCATGCAGGTTTCCCAGTCGCGACCATCCAGTTCATGCAGCGTGGGTATTTTCTGTTCAGGTGTTTTATAGTCTCCGGGAAAGTTGGGCCGTTTTAAGCGGTCGTTGGTAATGATTTCCGGCTGCAGGCTCAGTAAGGCATTCAGCTTTTCTGCATAGGCATCTGTCATATTGGTGGGCGTATCCCACCATAATACTGCTACATCGCCATAATTGCTGAGCAGCTCTTTCACCTGTGGTACGGCTACTTTATCAATATAGCTGTCCATGGATGCAGAGGTCTGCGCAGGATCCCAATGGCCGCTGTGCTCCTTCGTATAGGCATCAATCTTTGCGGAGTCCGGGTTGGCCCATCCTTCAGACATGACCTTGCGGGCGGCAGCGCCACCAGGATTATTCCAGTCCTGCGCCTGTGAGTAATAAAAGCCCAGCCTGATCCCGTATTTGCGGCAGGCTTCCGCCAGCGGTTTAAGCAGGTCTTTTCCATAAGGGGTGGCATCTACTACGTTCCATGTGCTGGCGCTGGTTTTGAACAGTGCAAAGCCGTCATGATGTTTGGCCGTGATCACGATGTATTTCATACCCGCGTCCTTTGCCATTTTCACCCATGCTTCCGCATTATACTTTACGGGGTTGAATGATTTGGCATATTGCTGGTAAGTGGCCACCGGTATTTTTCCGCGGTTCATGATCCATTCTGATGCACGGCCCACCTGGTGTCCGTCATAAATGCCAGCGGGCACCGCGTAAACGCCCCAGTGTATAAACATACCGAAACGGGCTTCCCGCCACCATGCCATGCGTTGGTCCTTTGTAAGGGAAGTTTGTGCGGTAGCCGTAGTTGCAATGCCGCCTAATACGAACAATAGGAGAAACAGTTTCTTCATAACGGGTATTAATAGAAAATGATGACAAATGTGGAACAGGAAGATGACCGGTCTCTTATTTTGCAATCGTTTGCACAACCAGGGAAAAAAATAAGAGCAAAGCTCTTCCTGACAATTATGCTATTTAAAGGTCGTTAATAAACCAAGTACTTTTTAGAATGATTTTCGCATATAGTTATAGTTTTTTACCCATTTCCCCCCGGGAAAAATTTTTTTGCCCCCAAAGCAACCTTAGCAGAATAACCCCGTATTAGTATTCCGGAGTGCACATCCTGATCAATTTTTTTAAATCATTCAATCAGTCAACAAAAAGTTATGAGATCCAGCGCAATTAAAACGTTTCTTTCAATGGCAACTGTCGTGAGTATGATGGTAGCTTGCAGCAAAGATGATGATAATAGCACTCCCCCGAAGGCCGATATCCAGATAGCCAGCAATGCTACGCTTGGTGCGTACCTGACAGATAGTGAAGGTAAAACCCTTTATTTCTTTTCCAATGATGCCAGTGGCGCTTCCGCCTGTACAGGCGGCTGTCTGGCTGCATGGCCCATTTACTATAAAGCCAGTCCAACACTGGGAGATACCAGCCTGCATGCTGCAGACTTTGGCGTAATTACCCGTGCAGACGGTTCCAAGCAAACAACCTACAAAGGATGGCCTTTATATTACTACGCACCGGATGCAGCTGCAGGCGATGTAAAAGGTGAAGCAGTAGGCAACGTATGGTTTGTAGCTAAAACCAACTATACCGTTATGCTGGCCAATACACAGCTGGTAGGCAATGATTCCGTTGAATATAACAGCCAGTACCAGCCCGGTAAAGAAGTAACACAGTACATGACCGATGCCTTCGGCAGAACCCTGTATGCCTTTAAGCCGGATAAGTTCAAGAAGAATACTTACACCAAGGCAGACTTCTCTAATAATCCAATATGGCCCATATACGAAGTAAGCGATATCAGGAGCATTGCTTCCATCCTGGCCAAAACAGATTTTGATACCCTGCACGTATTTGGTAAAGTACAGCTCTCTTATAAAGGCCACCCGCTTTACTATTTTGGTAAGGATGCCGTGCAAAGAGGCAGCACCAAAGGTGTAAGCGTACCTACGCCGGGAGTATGGCCTATCGTGAATAAGAATACTACTGTTGCCGCGCAATAATAATTTCTTTTAGAAGCAATGGTTTTCACCCGCTGCCGGACCCTGTTGCCAACAACAGGCCTCCGGCAGCTCTTTTTTATGGGATACCGAAAAAATATTTTTAAATGAGCGAACGCTCACTTATCTTTGTGCAAGCATGAGGGCAAGAGATGAAAATAAAGAACGCATGATCCGCCAGAAGGCTATCGAGATGGTAGTGAAAGAAGGGCTGGACGGTTTCGGCGTGAACAGGCTGGCTAAAGCAGCCGGCGTTTCTCCTGCCACCATTTATATTTATTATAAAGACAAGGAAGATCTCATTTTACAGCTGGGAACGGATGTGTCTAAAAGAATGCTGGCAGACAGCCTGGAAGATTTTGATCCCGACGCATCTTTTGCAGAAGGCTTAAAGAAGCAATGGCTGAACCGCATGAAATTTTATCTGAAATATCCGCTGGAGGTGCAGTTCATTGAACAGATCCGGTATTCTAACTATTATGAAGAGATCCAGGCGGAACTGAGCAGAGGATTTAAGGATGTAATGGGGCAGTTTGTTCACAATGCTATTGAGCGGAAAGAGCTGATGCCGCTCTCCTTTGAAGTGTACTGGAGCGTTGCCTATGCTCCCATGTATCAGCTGATAAAATTTCACCAGCAGGGTAAAACCTTCACCGGCAGGAAGTTTGTCCTGAACGATAAAACGATCATGCAAACATTGGAGCTTGTACTGAAAGCATTAAAACCATAACCTTTTTTTACCATTATAACTAAATGAGCGCTCACTTAAATAGTGCTTACTTGTGCATCATCTTAAAATAACAACGTTATGTCTCTATCCGCCAAACCAAAGACCTTCACATCTTACCAGGCGTTTATAATAGCCGTCCTGGCCATACTGCAGTTCACCATCGTGCTGGATTTCATGGTACTGTCGCCACTGGGTGTATTGCTGTTGGAAAAGCTAAAGATCAATACTTCACAATTCGGCCTGGTAGTATCGGCCTATGCATTCAGCGCGGGGATATCAGGCCTGCTGGCAGCCGGCTTTGCCGACAGGTTTGACCGCAAAAAACTGTTAATGTTCTTTTACACCGGTTTTATTATCGGCACTTTTCTCTGTGGTATAGCGCCTGATTACCATTTCCTGCTTATTGCAAGGATCGTTACGGGCCTGTTTGGAGGAGTAGTAGGCTCTGTAAGCTTTGCTATCATTACAGACCTCTTTAAGCTGGAAGTCCGGGGCCGTGTGATGGGCTTTGTACAAATGGCCTTTGCCGCCAGCCAGGTACTGGGTATACCTATCGGGCTGCTGCTGGCTAACCATTTCGGCTGGCATGCGCCTTTCCTGATGATCACCGGTTTCGGCGTTTTGCTGGGCATTGTGATCATGGTATATATGAAACCTGTTACCGCACATCTGCAGATGAGATCAGAAAGGAACCCGGTTGTTCACCTGTTTGAAACATTGGTCAAACCCCGCCACCTGCTCGCTTTTTCAGCCACCACACTGCTGGCCACAGGAGGCTTCATGCTGATGCCCTTTGCCAGTGCCTTCACTACCCATAACCTGGGTATCACAGTAGATCAGTTGCCGCTGCTGTACGGCATCACCGGTGTATTCTCTATCATATTCGGCCCCCTGGCCGGCAGGTTGAGCGATAAGGTAGGGAAGTACGCTGTTTTCGTGGCAGGCTCGCTGATCACTATGACCACAGTGGCTATTTACACTAATATGGGCGCCAGCTCCTTTGCATTGGTAGCACTGATCAATGTACTGATGTTCCTGGGCGTGTCTTCCCGCATGATCGCTGCTTCTGCATTGACAACGGCCGTTCCGGCCCCGCAGGACAGAGGTGCGTTCATGAGCATCAACTCTTCCGTGCAGCAGATCTCCGGAGGTATAGGTTCTGCAGTGGCAGGCCTTATAGTTGTACAAACCAGCAGCGGTGCCTTGCAGCATTATAACTACCTGGGAGATGTAGTGATCTGCGCCATGATCATTACCATCGTCATGATGCGGTTTGTGAACAAAATGGTGAATCCTTCAGCGGCTAAAAAACAAGCGGAAAAAACGGTAGATTTGCCAGCTGAAGTATAACCCTTAAACCGCTACCCCATATGATCACCGATCAACAGAAAAAGAAGATCATCCAGGTTGTAAATGTAATGGAAACCGGGACGCCGGAAGGCCGTTATGACCAGGTTACCATACTGGCCGATGGTAAGAACGGCACCAAACAGATCACCTACGGCAGAAGTCAGGCTACAGAGCAGGGTAACCTGAAAAATATTATCCAGCGGTATGTGAATTCCGGTGGCAAATTTGCAGGAGAGTTTAGTCCATTCCTGCCCTTGATTGGTAAAAAGCCGCTCGTGAATGACGCCACATTCAAGCAGCTGTTAAAGACCAGCGCGAAAGAAGATCCCTTGATGAGAGAAGCGCAGGATGAGACCTTTGAGGTGCTCTACTATGCGCCGGCTACGCACTTTTTTGACCAGGAGAAATTTACCCTGCCGCTCAGTATGCTGGTGATCTACGACAGCTATATCCATTCCGGTAGTATCCCTGCTTTTCTGCGCAGCCGTTTCCCGGAAGCCACGCCCCTGCGCGGCGGCGATGAAAAAGAATGGATAGCCGAATACCTGAGGGTGCGGCAGCATTGGCTGGCCAATCATCCTAAAAAGGTCCTGCATCCTACGGTATATCGTACCAAAGCCTACCTGGAAGCCATCAGACAGGATAACTGGCAGCTGGATAAACCGCTACGCGCCAACGGTGTAACAATCCCTTAACAGATTCGCTGAAAAACAGCATCATATTTGTACTGAAATGAGTTATGGCAGCTTGGTAATAGCTGCCGTAACTTCAGGTATGAATAAAATGTTCCTGGTGCTGGCGCTGGCCTTCTCTCTGGCAGCGCATGGCGAAAAGCAGTACGATAAGACAGATGAACAGCCGGCATTACATGCCCGGCGCGGCTTGCCCAATGTGCTCACTAAGCTGAAGAACGGCGGCCCGGTGGTAATAGCTTACCTGGGAGGCAGTATTACAGCAGCCCCCGGATACCGGGTGCAAACGGAGCAGTGGTTCCGCCAGCAGTATCCAAAGGCGCGTATCAAGGCGATCAATGCCGGAGTAGGCGGCACGGGCTCAGACCTGGGCGTTTTCCGCCTCCAGGATGATGTGCTGCAGTATAACCCGGACCTTGTATTTATAGAATATGCTGTAAACGACGGTTCAGATTCAGCGACCATTCACAGATCAATGGAAGGCATTGTACGGCAGATCAAAAAACACGACCCGCATACGGACATATGTTTCCTTTATACCGTATCGGAGCCTATGCTGAAAGACCTGCAGCAGGGACAAGAGATCCGTTCCGTAAAATATACCGAGCAGATTGCCCAGTACTACGGACTGCCATCTATTAATCTGAGCTGGGACGTGCTTGGACAGCTGCAAAAGAATGCACTTGTATTCCGCGGACAAAAAGGCAATGACTACGGCGCCCAGACTGTTTTCACCTTTGATGGCGTACACCCTACCGTAGCCGGGCATCAAATATACACCGCCACTATTACCAACGCTTTTACAGACATGGAAAAGAGTGGAGGTGCATCCGCACTGGCTAAGACTACTGATCGCCTGCCCGCGGCATTAACCCCCGGCTGTTATGAACAAACCGCCCAGTATTCACCGGCTACGTTTAAGAAAACCAAAGGCTGGAAGAGTGGGAAGGATAATCCGGATCTCAAAAGTTTTGCCACTGCCTTTCCTGACCTGATCTATTCAGATAATCCGCAGGATAGTCTTGTAGTGCGTTTTAAAGGATCAGCGATCGGCGTACAGGATATTATCGGGCCCAGTTCGGGCGCAGCCCTGATCTCTGTTGACGGAAAGCCGCCCATCCGCAAAATCCGCTTCGACAAATACGGCGGCACCTATCGCAGGCATTACTTTGTACTGGATTCATTGGGAGAGGGGACACATACTATTGTATTCAAGCCCGATCCAGCACCTATCGACAAATTCAAACTGGTAAGACCGGCCACACCGCAGGATACGGTAAAGTATAAGGAGAATGATTTCTACATCGGCAAGATCATGATGGTGGGCGGGTTACAACAGTAACCACGCCCTGCATATCATCTTAAGCACAGTCGCCGTCTATGGAACAGGCATTGCCATTACTATCTGTAGCGGCTTGCTCATTAAAAGACTGCTGTAACGCCTTCAGGAAGATATCTTCCGGCTGCGCGCCCGACACTGCATATTTACGATCTATCACAAAGAAGGGCACGCCTCTTGCACCCAATGCGGCTGCTTCAGCTATATCCTGTTGCACTTCCCGGGCATAGGTATTGCCGGAAAGCGTGCTTCTTACTTCTTCCGCATCCAGGCCTATTCCGGCGCCCAGTTGGGCCAGTACCTCGCGGTCTGAAATATCTTTTCCTTCTGTAAAGTAAGCTTTGAACAGGCTTTCTTCAGCCGCGTCTCCCAGTCCGTATCTGGCGGCCAGGTGCGCAAAGCGGTGCGCATCAAAAGAGTTAGCCACTACCGCCTTGTCAAAATTGTATTCCAGGCCTACTTCTGCTGCCATGCCGGTTACCTGCTTATTTAGTTGTTTGGCATAGTCCAGTGTCCAGCCCTTACGCTCAGCCAGGTATTCATGGATACTTTGTCCGCTGCTACCAACCAGCTCCGGGTTCAGCTGAAAGCTTTTCCATTCGATCTCTATGTTGTCCTTTTGCGGGAACTGTGCCAGCGCGTTCTCAAACTTCCGCTTGCCGATATAACAGAACGGGCACATTACATCCGACCATATTTCTACTTTCATAATTCAATATGTGTTGTAACATCAAAAGTACGTATATTTGCTTACAAAAAGTAAGTACTTACCTAAAGGTTAGTGCTGTATTCAGATAACTTAAACCCGCTGTTATGTTAGGACACAAAGACAAACCCAATGCAGAAGAGTGCCTTGGTGCACTAGGCGCTGTGCAGGACGCTCTCTATGTGCTGAACGGGAAATGGAAAATACCCATTATCATCGCCCTTGGGGAAGGCCATAAGCGCTTCGGAGAATTGCAGAAAGCTGTAAAGGGTATTTCTGCTAAAGTGCTTTCGCATGAATTGAAGCACCTCGAAATGAATGATTTTATCGAGCGTAAGGTATACGACACTATACCGGTTATGGTAGAATATGAATTAACCCCATATAGTGATACCTTAGGAGATGTGATTGGCGCATTAAGAGAATGGGGCGAGGCACACCGCAATAAAATACGCAATAGCGCCAAAGAGAAAAAAGCGGTAGCGGTTTGATCTATTTTGCTTATATTCGGTTATCATCAACAATCAAAATCTAATAATCCTTGCTGTAATTTATCGGGAGTAGTCTATAGGAAGCGTGCGTAATCTCAAAATAGGTTCCGGTATCATCAACTATATCGAACGGAAACCTGTACCATCGTGTATCAACCATTCGCATATCAACCGAAAATAAATCGCTATGCTACGTAAAATGAATTACAAATTTTTAGTGGGCCTTCCATTGCTGTTACTAAGCGTTTTCCAGGTATATGGACAGGTTACCACTGCTACGCTGAGTGGCATCGTAAAGGACCCCAAAGGACAACCTCTTGCTGCAGCTACTGTTTCCGTCGAATACGCCAACGCCGGTATTAAACAGGGACAGCTTACAAGAGGAGATGGCCGCTTCACTGTTCCTAACCTCAGGGTAGGGGGCCCGTATAAAGTAACCGTGAGCTTCCTGGGCTACCAGGAAAATGTAACAGATAATATCTTCCTTGAACTGGGTTTGAATAATGCCTTGGAGATACAGATGCAGGAACGTGCGGTAGAACTGAAGAACGTTACCGTTACCGGCCGTTCTGCCATTTTCGATAATAAGAAAACAGGTGCGTCTACCAACATTACCAACCGCACCATCCGGGCGCTTCCTACCATCTCCCGTTCAGCCGATGATTACCTGCGCTTAACCCCTTCTGCATCTTTCACCTACAACGGGCTTTCCTTTGCAGGTCGCAACGGGCAGTATAATAACTTCTCTCTGGACGGCGCTGTGTTCAACAACCCATTCGGGCTGGATGCGCCTACGCCGGGCGGACAAACCAGTGCACAGCCTATTTCTCTGGATGCAATAGACCAGATACAGGTGAACATCGCCCCTTATGATGTTACACAGGCAGGCTTCACCGGCGCTGGTGTGAACACAGTGACCAAATCAGGCGACAATAATTTTTCCGGTACCGTATATGGATTTTACCGTAACGAGTCTATGACCGGTAAAAAAGTGGATAAGAACAAGCAGGTGGTGCCTGATCTCAGTCAGCTGCAAACAGGTTTTTCACTGGGTGGCCCTATCATGAAAGATAAGCTGTTCTTCTTCGTCAACTTTGAAACGGAGCAGCGTAAGGACCAGGCCAGCAGCTATGTAGCGCGCAACAGCTCCAACGCAGGCAACAGCAACACTTCCCGTGTGCTGGAATCAGACCTGGAACAGGTAAGCAGCATACTCAAAAGCCGCTTCGGTTACAATACCGGTCCTTACCAGGGATTTACCCTGGACCAGAAAAGCTACAAATGGCTGTTGAAACTGGACTGGAACATCACCAGTAATCATCGCCTTTCCTTTACATATAATGGTTTGGATGCCACCAAAGGCAAACCCGCCCACCCCAGTGCCATTGGCCGCCGTGGTCCGGATTATACCACCCTGCAGTTCGAGAATTCAGGCTACGAGATCGTGAACAAGCTGCATTCTTTTGGTGCTGAACTGAAATCCAGCTTCGGCAGCAATGCTGCCAATAAGCTCAGGATAGTATACACTACCTTCAGGGATAAACGTAATCCATTCTCTGATCCTTTCCCGGTAATAAACATTACCAAATACGGTGTACGCTATATCATAGCCGGCCACGAGCCCTTCTCTATCAATAACCGCCTGAACCAGGACGCCTTCCAGGTGACCAATAACTTCAACCTGTTCTTTAATAAACATACGGTCACCCTGGGTGCTTCCTTTGAATCATTCAAGTTTGGTAACTCCTTTAACCTTACCGGTTACGGGCCCAGCATATTCGCAGATATCGACATCAACACCTTCATCACGGAAGTGCCCAGGGGCGGCGGCGTAGTGTTTGGCGCACCGCTGGATGGCTTTGTAAATTATGCCAGGAACAGGGGCGCTGCTGATAAATGGCTCTGGTATTATCTTACGGTAGGTCAGGCATCTCTTTACGCACAGGATGAATGGCAACTGTCTGAACGCTTCAGGTTAACATATGGCCTGCGGGTAGACAAACCCTTCTACTTTAATGCCAGCTTTAGCCAGCCCGATTTCAATGATGATGGTACTTTTAAAGGCTCTTATACCGAAGGAGAACCTACGGTACCTAATAATGATAACCTTACCATGTTTGATGAACATGGCAACCGGCTTACCAATGGCGTAGGAAAAGATATTGACAATACGCGTTTCCCTTCCAAGGGCCTGCTCTTCTCTCCCCGTGCCGGATTTAACTGGGATGTGAAAGGTGATAAAACCCTGCAGGTACGCGGCGGTTCCGGCCTGTTTACCGGCCGTTTTCCCTTTGTATGGATCGGTAACCAGATCGGCAACCCCTTCAGCGGTTTCTATAATGTAACGGCAAAGAACTTTAAATGGCCCCAGGTATGGCGGTCTAACCTGGGCCTGGATGTAAGGATCCCTTTCGGAACTATCTTCAGTACCGATGTGGCCTACACCAAAGACGTGAAAGGTATGATGGTGCGTAACTACAAACTGGGTACGCCTACCGGTACTTTTAACTCAGGCATCGGCGACAACCGCAAGGTTTACCTGGCTGGAGACCAGGGCGCCAATAACGTCTATGCATTTACCAATACCAGTGTAGGTTACCAGTTTAACATCAGCTTCCAGGCACAGCAGAATTTTCAGAATGGCCTCTTCCTCATGGCAGGTTATAACTTCCTGATCGCAAAAGACGCCAGCTCTATCTCTGCTGAAATATCCAGTGATGCATTTGACCGTAACCCTATTCTTAACAATGCGAATGAAGCGATACTGTCTACTTCATTGTATGGCAACAGGCACCGTATTATAGCTGCCGCTTCTAAAAAATGGAGCTACGCTAAGGACAAGAAACTGGCTACCACCGTTTCCCTGTTCGGTTCTCTGAACTCCGGTAACCGCTTTGCATATGTGTACGGCGGCGACATCAACAATGATGGTACCAATACGAACGACCTTCTATACGTACCTACAGACGCAGAGATCGATAGAATGCAGTTCTCCCCCCTGGTAGATGTGAACGGTGTTACACAAGATGCCGCTGCACAGCGTTCTGCATATAAGCAGTTCATCAGCCAGGATAAATACCTGAGCGGCCGCAGAGGTCAATACACAGAAAAGTATGCAGGAGAGAACCCCTGGCTGAACCAGCTGGATCTGCGCATTCTGCAGGACTTCATCATTAAGGGAACCAAAAGGAACCAGACGATCCAGCTGAGTATCGACTTTGTAAACATCGGTAACCTGATCAGCAGTAAATGGGGCGTGGTAAAATATGCTACTACCTCCGGCTATTTTCAGCCCATACGGTTCTTCTATGACAACAATGTACCTACTTACCAGTTTGATCCTTCTTTACGGTCTACTTTCACTCCCAGCCCGGATCTGCCATCCCGTTGGCAGATGCAGGTGGGCCTGAGATACTCGTTCTGATTTCATCCCCTGATCAATAGCGCATGGTCCATAGCATCCCGTATGTTATGGACCATGCTCATTTAGAAAATGTCCCGATATGTCGCACAAAACAAAGGGCCCTATTACTTCCCAGGGCGTGCTGAAGATCCTGCCGGATTATACCCTTGACAATGCCCCTGCTGCAGATATACTGGCCTTTTTTGGCGGCAATGCAGGCAATGCAGGCAATGCCGTCAATGATCCTGATGTTATCAGCTGGATAAACAGGCAAAGCGATGTAATGCACTATTTTTCTGTTTGCACCGGTGCATTTATCCTGGGTAAGGCAGGGATCCTGAATGGCCAGACCGTTGCCACTTTTCATGAAAGCATAGAAAACCTCCGCCAGGCTGTACCGCAGGCAAAAGTGCTGTCCAATGTGCGCTTTGTAGACAATGGGAAAGTCATTACCACGGCCGGTATATCAGCCGGTATCGACGGCGCGCTGCACCTGGTGGCAAAGCTGCGCGGGGATGAAACAGCCAGGCGGGTAGCAGCTTATATGGAATACGGTAAGTGGGTGCCATCAGCCGGATTGATTGTAACAAAGTAAAGTAAAACATGGATTTTTTTATTGTTGGGTTGCATAATCAAGGAATCGAGTATTTTTGAGTACTAAATGAATTGAAATGGCACAGTTACCTAAGTTTATGATCGCCGACGATCCTATTACCGATCCTGACAATGAATACATTTTTCACACGGAAAAACCCCGCTTTTTTGCCAAACGTGTGGAAGAAGATGAAGAGACCGCATACATAGATATTGTGGAAGAGCTGGACAACGTAGATGAGTTCTTCCATAATGACCCTGATAAAAAGCAGGAATTACTCGAACAACTGGAGGATTGGTACTACTCCTACATGGAGTGGCTGGATGAAGACGGCGATGAAGATGAGGATGATGAGGAAGAAGAGTAGTGTCCTGTCCCGCCCGGATATTTGTAACAAATTGATTTTCATCTTGTGATTGGTGGCCCCGGTCAATGGGGCCATCAATTGCTTACTTTGTATTACCCCATCTCACCATCAGCAGCCCCAACAGCTTCCTCAATCCCCCTTCTCTTCCCTAAGGCCTTATTTTTGATAGAACAACAACGGAACAATACCACAGGTATGCCCTCTTCCGTGGTGGCCCATATAAGATATGATCCTGGTACCGCTACACTCAGGATAGTATACGTATCCGGCATGGTATACGACTACAAGAACGTGCCCGGGAAAGTATATGAAGCCATGAAAAATGCCTTCTCAAAAGGTAAATATCTCAACCGTTACATCAAGGGGAAATATGACTTCGAAAAGGTAGAAGAATAAAATATTTTGGTAAATAATACCAAACGGTATATTTTTGTGTTGCCAAAGTACAGGGATCATGTCTAAAGCAGAAAAGACAAAAGCTTTTATAGTTGAGAAAACAGCGCCCCTCTTCAACAAGAAGGGATACGCCGGTACTTCCCTGAACGATATAACAGCCGCAACCGGCCTGACCAAAGGCAGTATCTATGGCAACTTCGCCGATAAGGATGAGGTAGCCCTGGCGGCATTTGACCATAATACGCAGCAGGTGCAGCAGATCATAAGAGGGGAGATGAGTAAATATGATACTGTCAGGGACAAATTGCTGGTATATGTAAAAGTATATAACGACTTTCTGAAAGGCCCCTTTCCCGATGGAGGCTGCCCCATCCTGAACACTGCCATAGAAGCGGATGACACGCATGAGGCCTTAAAAGAGAAAGCCGCCGCCGCGCTGACTTTCTGGAAGAACAATCTCACTGCCCTGGTCCGTAAGGGTATTGATAACGGAGAGTTCAAAGCGGATATTGATCCGGAGCAAACAGCGCTCACCATGATTGCCATGATAGAAGGCGCTATCATGATCACCAAGCTCACAGGAAAATTAAATTATCGTAAAACAATTATGCAGTCAGTCGAGAAACTGATCAATGATCTGACATAAATTTTTTTTGCACTAGATTATACCGATCGGTATAATTAAATATTAACCAACATGAAGAGAACGTTACTGTTGGTGACCGTTATTGTAGCGGCCATCATGGAGCTTATTGACACTTCTATAGTGAATGTGGCGCTATCGCACATGAGCGGTAACCTGGGAGCTACCGTGGAAGATGCATCCTGGGTGATCACCTCCTATGCCATTGCCAATGTGATCATCATTCCCATCACCAGTTTCTTAACAAACAAGCTGGGACGGCGTAACTATTACATCGGCTCTATCATAGCCTTTACGTTCTTTTCTTTTATGTGCGGACAGGCTACCAGTATCTGGATGCTGGTAGCTTTCCGTTTCCTGCAAGGCATCGGCGGTGGCGCATTGTTGTCTGTATCGCAGGCCGTTGTATTTGAACTGTTCCCCAAAGAGAAACAGAATGTGGCCAGCGCCATATTCGGCATCGGCGTTTTCATTGGTCCTACTATTGGTCCTACCCTGGGTGGATATATCACCGAATATTATTCCTGGCCCTGGATCTTTTATATCAACGTGCCTTTGGGCATTGCCGTTGCATCTTTATGTTTTGTGTTGTTGGGTGAACCGCTGATCAAACAGGCAGCCGCAAAGATAGACTGGCTTGGCATCTTCCTCCTGGCAATATCCATCAGTGCGCTGCAAACTGTATTGGAAAGAGGACAGACAGAAGATTGGTTCGAAACCAGCTACATTACCTGGCTCACGGTGATCGCTATTTTAGGTCTTATCGTGTTTGTATGGTGGGAGTTGAAGACTGCATACCCGGTGGTGAACCTCCGTGTGCTGAAAAGCCGTAACCTGAGTATTGCCGCGGTGCTCACTTTTATTTCAGGCATTGCTTTGTTCAGCTCTGTTTTTCTTACGCCTGTCTTTGCACAGCGCTTATTGGGTTTTACGCCTACACAAACGGGCTTATTATTATTACCCGGCGCATGTTTGGCCATTGGTGGCCTGATCGTGTCCGCCAGGTTATTGCAAAGGGGCGTATCTCCTTTGTACATGATCGCTGGAGGTATCTGTCTCTTTGCCCTGTTCAGCTGGCAGATGTCTGCGCTCAGCCTGGATGCCGGAGCAGGAAACATTACGGTCACCCTGCTCTGGCGCGCACTCGGACTGGCGGTTGTAACCGTTCCATTAACTACATTGGCGGTTTCTTCCCTGGAGCCTAAAGACATACCGCAGGGGGCCGCGCTTAATAACATGATGCGCCAGCTGGGCGGCTCTTTCGGCATCGCCCTGGTCAACACTTATCTCACGCACCGCAATGCGGTGCACCGTTCAGACCTGGTGTCGAATCTCACGCCGGATAATCCAGTGGCCGTACAACGTTTGTCTGCATATACGCATTACTTCACCAGCAAAGGCGCCACGGCCGAGCAGGCATACCATCAGGGCCTGCAGCTATTGGACCTCAATGTAACAAAGCAGTCCAATCTCATGAGCTTTAATGACGCTTACCTGGTAGTGGGCCTGATCTTCCTGGTGGCATTGCCCCTGCTGTTGATGGCTACACGTAAAAAAGGTGCAAAACCGGCGGTGGTATTGTCTGATCACTGAGGGCTTTACGTTCATCAAATCTTCTACAAAGAGCAAGCGGATTCCCGTATATTAGTGTAAACCAAAATAGCAGCAGCACTTTTTGATTTACCCTAAAACGCGAAACGCATGTACAGATCCTCCTTTGCCTCTGGAATACGTCGTATTTTGCTCATGTGGTGTATATCAGCTTGTATAGTTACCAGCCTTGTACAGTGTAAAAATAATCTCCCGGCTGCCCTGCCTCCCGGCGATCCTGATAACGGAGGGCTCATACTACCAGGCAATTTCCAGGCAGTGGTAGTGGCAGACAGTATTGGCCGGGCCAGGCATCTGACTGTAAACGATAATGGTGATATCTACGTAAAGCTGGTCTATAACGATGTAATGCAGGGCGCCGGTGGCACCGTTGGCCTGCGCGACAGCGATAACGACGGCAGGGCAGACATCATCGCCTACTTCGGCGGCTATAAGGATGAAGGAGGATTGCCCGTCGGGATGATGATCCACAAAGGTTACCTGTATACTTCCACGCTTCGCCAGGTGCTCAGGAACAAGCTGAAACCGGGCCAGCTCATACCCGATAGTAAAACGGAGATCATCCTGAATGATACCAGTAGTGACATCCGGCGTCACTGGCACACTGCCAAACCCATCGCTTTTGATAACAAGGGACATATGTACGTGCCTTTCGGTGCGCCTACAGATGCCGCACAGGATATTGACAAAGCAGGCCCCGGTGGCATGCCTGGCGGCAAAGGCCTTGACCCGGCTCCTGATCTGAAATGGCATGGCGGCATCTGGCGCTTTGAAGAAGATAAGGAAGGTCAGACGCAGCAGGATGGCTACAAATACTCCACCGGTATCCGCAGCGTGCTGGGCATCGCCTGGAACCAGAATGACGATTGCCTCTACGTAGTTATGAATGGCATGGATAATTTCCACACCCGGCATCCGAAGGTCTTTACTTCCTGGCAGGCGGCTGTACTGCCTTCAGAGCCTTTGCTGAAAGTAACGGAAGGCTCGGACTTTGGATGGCCCTATGCTTATTTCGATCATATGCAGGGGAAGAACGTGCTGCAACCCGGCTATGGCGGCGACGGAAAGATAGTAGGCCGCGCCTCAAAATTTGATGTGCCGGTGATCGGTTTCCCCGGCCATTGGGCGCCTATGGATCTGTTGTTCTACCGGGGTAATCAATTCCCTGAACGCTATAAAAAAGGCGCATTCGTCGCCTTCCACGGTTCTACAGATCGTTCCCCTTACCCCCAGGCGGGCTACATCGTTTGCTTTGTACCTTTCGAGAATGGGAAGTCCAATGGCAAATGGGAAGTCTTTGCAGATGGCTTTACCGGTGTAGATACCGTTGTAAATACCAGTGATGCCCTATACCGGCCCATGGGTCTTGCAGAGGGGCCTGATGGTTCGCTGTATATCTCCGAATCCAACAAAGGAAAGATCTGGCGGGTAATGTATAAAGGAGATAAAACCAAATTCGGAGCAGCACAACTAGCTGCCATGGAAGCGCGTAAATCACGCACTTATATCAAAACACCCGACGAGATACATGACAATCTGGGTAAAGGGGGAGAGATGCACGGCCATATGCTCTATAACGCCTATTGCACCAGCTGTCACCAGCGGGATGGCAAAGGGGATAACAACCGCTACCCGCCATTAGTCGGCTCTGAATGGGTAAATGGGGATAGAGAACGTCTGATCAGTATTGTCCTCAATGGCCTGCAGGGAGAGATCAAAGTGAACGGCAAAACCTACAACGGTGTAATGCCTGCCCATAAAGATGTATTAGATGATCACGCTGTTGCCTCAATCCTCACCTTCCTCACCAACCGTTTCGCGGATGAAAACAAACCTTTTACATTGGAAGAAGTGAGCAAGGTGCGTCAAGTCACGGGCAAAAAGTAATGGGTCTTCCCCAGTTATGTCTTAACAGCATAAAGACCACCTTGGGAGATTGCTTCGTCGCGGCCCACGCTTTGCCTCTGTGGCTCCTCGCAATGACGAGGCGGGAGACCCGGGTCTGGAGTCCCGTCATTGCGAGGAGCCACCCAGCCATGTGCAGAGCGCGACGAAGCAATCTCCTAACGCAATCTCCCCGTCACTCCTTCTTTCCGATCAGCGCCGGTATTAAAAATATATGTTTCATCATTTCAATAACTTTTCCGGTAATATCGGCAGATCCCGCACCCGTATACCCGTAGCATGATACACCGCATTGGCAATCGCTGCCCCCGCAGGTCCCTGCACCGCCTCACCCGCGCCTAATGGCTCTTCCGTCGGACGGTCTATCAACGCTACTTCCACTTCCGGCGCCTCGCTGATCGGCAACACCGGGTAAGAAAACCAATCCAGGCTCCTGATCTGCGCATCATACTTCACCTGCTCCCGCAGCGTCCAGCTGGCCGCCTGTACCATCCCACCTTCCGTCTGGTTCTTAATACCATCCGGATTAATGATCTCTCCTGCATCCACCACCGCCCACATCTTTTGCACCCTTACCATGCCCTGGTCCACCTGCACCTCTGCCGCTACCGCAGCATAAGCAGCCGTATTCTTATACCGCGCAAAAGCAACGCCTATACCATTACCCTTACCATCTCCTTTCACCGGCGTCATCGCCTGTAGCTTCCGCAACACTGCAATAGCCCTTTCATCCTCCAAATGCATCAACCTGAATGTATACGCATCCTTCCCTGCCGCCACTGCCAGTTCTTCCATAAAAGATTCTATCGCAAAGATGTTGGCAAAAGCCCCCAGGCTACGCAGCGCTGATACACGTAATGGCCCCTGAAAAGAATGCGCCTTTATATCCAGGTTGGGGAAATTATAATAAGGCTCCGAGTTGCGCGACGCACCTCCGCTATAAGTAGAGCCACCCGCAGGAAAAGGTTTTTGCAGATACCGCGCCGGTAGTAAGTTTTCGGCCTTTCCACCCGGGCGCGTACTATGCGTATCTGACCATAAGGCATATTGCCAGTGACTGATCTTTCCATTGTCATCCAACACCGCCGCTGCATCCATTAACATGGCGCTGCCATAGGGTTCCCAACCATGTTCTTCCTGCCTGGACCATTGCAGGCGTATATGCTTCCCCGGTACCTGTATGGCCAGCAGCGCAGCTTCCGCCGCTACGTCATCAGCGCCGTTATGCCCAAAACAACCCGCGCCCGGTACTCCCTTGATATGGATACGTTCTGCAGGCAGCTGTAGCAGATCCTTCAGCGATTCCCTTAACGGATATACGCCCTGGCTATGCGTCCAGATATACAGCTGCTCCTTTTCATACAATGCTACCGCACAGGAGGGGCCTGAAGCGCCGTGCATGATATAAGGCTTGAAATAACTGGCGCGCACCGTTGCCGCACCGGTCAACATCTCCCCCTTCTGCTGTACGTTCTGAGATTTTACGGGTAATTGCCTGAGGTAGGCTGCCAGGTCCTTACCGCCTTCCAGCGGTTTTACAAAGGTCCATTTTGTATTTTCAGCCAGTACCTTTTGCGCTTGCATAGCAGCGTATTCTCCTTTAGCAATTACCGCCAGGAAACTGCCGTTCACCACTATTTGCTGCAGCTCCGGCACTTTTGATCTTACATTCTTTTCAGAAAAGTTATCCAGCGTTCCCTCATAAACAGGCGGCCGTACAATACGTGCATGCAACATACCCGGAAAGTGCAGGTCATGCACAAATATCGGTCCGCCGTTCACCATCGCACTAAGGTCCTGACGGGGAACAGACTTGCCGGAAAACCGGTAGGCCTCTTTCGCTTTCAGCGGTACCGGCATCCTGATCTCACCGTCCAGCTTTTTACCATCAAGCACTTCGGCAAAGCTAAGTGTGCGCCTGCCGGTCTTGGAATGGATCAGGCCTTCAGACATGTATAATTCTTCCACGGGCGAACCTAATCGGGGAACAGCCAGCTGCAGCAACCGTTGCCTGGCAGCCGCTGCTGCATATCGTACAGACATAGCGCTGGTTTCGATGGAAGCGCTGCCCGCAGTATAAGATTCATTTGGCGTTACACCAGTCTCAGCCAGTGAAACGCTCACCTTGTCAATATCAAGGTCCAGCTCTTCTGCTGCTACCTGTGCAATGGCAATACGGATGCCCTGTCCCAGCTCTAATTTACCGGTAAACACACGTACGCTGCCATTAGCCAGTACTTCCAGCCAGGCATCTATATTAGGGTATCTTTGAAGGGATCCGGGAAGCTCCTGCAAGGGTAGCGTGGAACCTGCAGGGTAAAGAGCGCTGAGGGAAAATCCTATCGTCAGGCAACCGGCTGTTTTCAGAAAATCTCTTCTGGACTGATCCATGGTGAATGGGTTTTGTTGTAGCCGCTTTCAATGTAATTAAAAGTAAAAAATAATCGGCCAAGGGCAAAGCTTAATCTTATCTTATTGCTATTTCACCGCAGGTATTTTAAATTCGCCTCCCGTAATCTTCGTAGTAGCACAAGACTTCTTAACATTTAAAAACCCGCACAAATGAAATATACTACACTGGGTAATACAGGCCTCATTGTGTCCAGGCTTTCCTTCGGATCCATGACCTTCGGTAACGACCCGTCTCTGACCGCCATCTATAAAGTAACGCAGGAAGATGCACAAACCATGGTTGACAAGGCCCTGGACGCCGGCATTAACTTTTTTGATACAGCCGATGGTTACTCCGGTGGCCAGTCAGAAATAATGCTGGGCAAAACGCTCGCTAAACGCAGACAGGATGTAGTGATCGCCACCAAAGTAGGCTTCCGTACCGGTCAGCCGATAACCCAGGCAGGGCTTTCCCGCCGTCATATCCTCTACTCCTGCGAGCAAAGCCTGAAGCGCCTGAACACAGATTACATCGATCTGTACATTCTGCATAAAGAAGATCCTTACACGCCGCTGGAAGAAACCCTCGAAGCGCTCAATTCCCTGGTAGTAGCTGGCAAGGTAAGGTATGTAGGCTTCTCCAACTGGACCGTTTGGAAAGCAGCATTAGCCTGGCAGATCCAAAAGGAGCGGGGATGGGCGCCTTTCTGCAATGGCCAGCTCTACTACTCACTGGTAGGCCGCGATGTAGAGCATGACATGGTTCCTTTCATGCAGCACGCTGGCATCGGCATGACCATCTGGAGCCCGCTGGCCAGTGGTTTCCTCAGTGGTAAATATACCCGTGAGAACCTGAAAGACCAGGACAACCGTCTCTCCGGCTTCGACATCATTCCTTTCGACAAGGAAAAAGGTTTTGCGGTAGTGGAGGTAATGAAGAAAATTGCAGCTGCCCGCAATGCATCCCCTGCACAGGTGGCACTGGCCTGGCTGCTCAGCAAACCGGTGGTGTCCAGCATTACTGTAGGCGCCAGCAAGATCCATCAGCTGGAAGATAACCTGAAGGCGGTGGATGTTGAATTGAACGAAGAAGATCTCAAACAGCTGAATGAGCTTACTCATCCAGGAACCCTGTACCCGCATTGGTTCCTGCAGAACCTCGTTGATCCGCAGCACAAAGAGATCTTTGGCGCAAAATGATCAGTGTTTCAGCTTTAATTTGCCAGGCGGGTAACCGAAGTATTTCTTAAAAGCCTTTGAGAAATTATAGCTGTCCGTATACCCAAGCACATAACCGGCTTCAGCTACCGTGCAGGCAGATTCTAACAGCATCTGCCTGCCGTAGTTCATCTTCAGCTCATTCAGGTAACCAAATACCGTCGTCCCAAATAAAGCCTTGAATCCCTTCTTCAGCTTAAAATCATTCAGGCCGCAATGCCTTGCCACCTGTATCAGGCTGAGTGGCTCAAACATATGTTGCTTCACATAATCACGGGCAGCATATAAACGTTCTTTATCTGCAGGATGCAGGGTAACTGCAGCTCCTCCCGCCAGGCGTTCGGCCTGTTCTGCCTGCATCAGGAACAGTTCCATGATCTTGGATTCATAATACAGCATCTTCATATGCCCGTTGTAAGGGCAGGCCTGAATGTCGCGGATGACTTGCTTTTGCTGCCAGGTAAGCGCCATAGGCACTTCGGACAGCTCCGCCATCTGCCCGCTTGAGATCCTGTCCCAGAAACGTTTCAAACAATCCAGGTCCGTGATCATCAGGCGGTGCATATAGCTGTTGTCTATCTCTATGCAAAAGCCTTCCGCTTCTTTACCTGAGATGGTATAATACCCGTCAAAACGCGGCGTATATATCACACCGTGGTGATGACTGTTGATCTCTGATAACAGTCCGTTGGCAGTATCTGCCGCGCTGCTGTGACCCTTGAGGGAAAAATACATATCCAGTCTGGGCGAATCTTTTGTTTCAGGAAAATGGGTGCTCCGTTCCTGCATTATCCTGGCAGAAATGATCTTTACACCCGCAAAAGAAGCCATTGTTATATCGGCCAGTGATGTGTCATATTGATGCTGTATGGTTTGTTCAGTTAATGGATAGGCAGGGGAGTAGACAGTACAGTTATTATAGGTCATAATAAAAGTATTCAGCAAACATACACAAAAAAAAGCTTCCCGAAATGCCTGATCCGTTCAGGAGGATAATGAATCCGCCTGCACAGTTTTTGTAGACAAGGTTTTGCGGAACTTGTGCAGGATTCAAAAATATTTTCACGTATGCAGCAGGAATATATCAGGATCAAAGGCGCCCGGGAAAACAATCTGAAGAATGTTTCCCTGGAAATTCCAAAACGGAAGATCACTATTTTTACCGGCGTATCAGGCTCTGGTAAATCATCCATGGTGTTTGATACAATAGGGGCTGAAGCGCAGCGCCAGCTCAATGAAACCTTCAGTATGTTCATCCGTAACCGCCTGCCAAGGATCAGTCAGCCGGAAGCAGATGCGATTGAAAACCTCTCTACCGCCATTGTCATTGATCAGAAACGCCTGGGAGGCAATTCCCGTTCAACCATGGGCACCATTACGGATATCTATGCCGTGCTCCGCTTGTTGTTTTCCAGGATAGGCAAGCCCTTTATCGGCTATTCCAATGCCTTTTCGTTTAACGACCCGGGTGGCATGTGCCCTGAATGTAAAGGTCTGGGTTATAAAGTGGAAGTAGATCTGGATAAGTTCCTTGATAAAACGAAATCCCTCAATGATGGCGCCATCCTGTTCCCTACTTTTTCCGTTGGCTCCTGGTATTGGAAAAGCTACGTATACTCCGGCCTGTTAGACAATGATAAAAAGCTGGAGGATTATACACAGGATGAATGGCAGACCCTGCTTTACGGCAAAGGCTCTTTCGAAGCAAGACTGGATAATAATATTCCAATAACTGCAAAATTTGAAGGATTAGTAGATAAGTTCAACCGCCTCTATATCCAAAAAGACAGCACCGAAATGGCGGAAAGCACCCGTCAGAATGCAGAACGCTATATGAAATTTGGTCCCTGTCCTTTATGTAAAGGGGCCCGGCTCAGCCAGGCAACACTGAGCTGCCGGATCAATGGCATGAACATCGCTGAGATGGCTGCCATGGAGGTGTCTGATCTGGTAGAAGTAGTACGGCAGCTTAACGATCCTGTCGCCGGGCCCATGATCGCCTCTCTCGTCATGCGCCTGGAACACCTGGTGGATATCGGCTTAGGCTACCTCAGCCTGGACCGCGAAACCGCCACCCTCTCCGGTGGCGAATCCCAACGCATCAAGATGGTAAAACACCTGAACAGCAGCCTGGCAGACATGCTCTATATCTTCGATGAGCCCAGCATCGGCTTACACCCCCGTGATGTGCACCGCCTGAATGAACTGCTGCAGAAGCTCCGTGATAAAGGCAACACCATCCTGGTAGTAGAACATGATCCGGATGTCATTAAGATAGCAGACCATATTGTAGACATGGGACCCAAGGCCGGCAGCAATGGAGGAGAGATCGTTTACCAGGGCGATTACAAAGGCCTGCTGCAATCAGACACCCTCACCGGCCGCTTCATGAACAGAGCAGTCCGCATCAAGGAAACTTTTCGCCAACCCACGGATTTCATGCATATTAAAAATGCTGATCTGCATAACCTGAAGAACATATCCGTGGCCATACCTACAGGCGTATTTACTGTAGTCACCGGCGTTGCAGGTTCTGGTAAGAGTTCTCTCATCAACGAAGTCTTCCTGTCGCAACATCCCGAAGCTATCGTGATCGATCAATCAGCTGTAGGCACTTCCATCCGTTCTAATCCTGCCACTTACACCGGCATTATGGATGATGTACGCCAGCTCTTCGGCAAGGCCAATAAAGTAAGCCCTTCCCTCTTCAGTTTCAATTCCAAAGGCGCCTGCGAAGGTTGCCAGGGACTTGGCTTCAACTATATAGACCTGGCCTTCCTGGAACCGGTACGCACCGTTTGCGAAATATGTAACGGCCGCCGTTTTAAAGAGGAAGTACTGCAATATACCCTTCACGGCAAAAACATCTCCGATGTATTGAACATGACCGTACTACAGGCAGAAACTTTCTTTACCAAAAAAGACCTTGTGAGCAAGCTTTCTGCCATGAACGATGTAGGCCTGGATTACCTTACATTGGGTCAGCCCCTGAGCACACTCTCGGGCGGCGAATGTCAGCGTATCAAACTCGCCGGCGAGCTGCATAAAAAAGGCAGCATCTATGTAATGGATGAGCCCACTACCGGACTGCATATGTCAGACACCGGGCATCTCCTGGAGATCATTGACCGTTTAGTGGATACCGGTAACACGGTGATCGTCATCGAACATAACACCGATGTAATCTGTAATGCCGACTGGATCATTGACCTCGGGCCTGAAGGTGGCTCTAAAGGCGGTACCATATTGTATGAAGGAACGCCCGCAGGCCTGCTGCGGTCCCCCGCCTCGCTCACCGGGAAACACCTGCGCGAAATGCAGCAACAATCCGTAGTTTTGTAAATACACATGAAAGCGCTCACCGTCATAAAGGACCGTTTTACACCTTCACAGCCTGCTGTTAAAGCGGGGATGAACGGTGTGCGCTATCATGAATACACACCCGATCTTCGCTTAAGCCATTACATATTCTGTTACTGGCAGCTTGCCACTACTGCACCCTTACAGGAAGATTTTCTTTACCGGGTAGTGGCAGATGGTTGCATGGATATTTTTTTTGAAGCAGATGCGCCATGCGATAATTACGTAATGGGATTTTCTACTGCCTTTACAGAATTTCCGCTGGGCCGCCATTTTAATTACATAGGCATCCGCTTCCTGCCCACTGCCTTGCCCTTGCTGTTTAACATCGATGCCGGGGAGCTCACAGATAAAGTGGAAGCATTATCCACCTTTCTGCCCAATGTAGCGCAGCAGCTGGGGAACATTGCCAGTGAAAAACATTTCCTGCAATCTGTAAAACCTTCGCTGGATAATCTTCTGCTGCGCCTGTTAGCAGGTATCAACCCTCATCCAGACAAGCGTTTATATGAGGCGATAGATGTCATTCTCCGTTCGCAAGGGGTGCTATCTATCGAAAAAGAATTACAAACAGGCTTAAGCCCACGGCAATTAAGACGTCTCTTTGAATTATATATTGGTGATACGCCCAAGATGTTCAGTAAAGTGGTACGCTTTCAGCAGATCCTGCATGCTAAACCATCCAGGCAGGCCCTGCGCAGGAACAAGCTTTTCTTTGACTATGGTTATCACGATCAGGCCCATTTTATTAAAGAATTTAAACGCATGTATGGCCTAACGCCTACCATCGCGCTGGATTAAGTTTGTCCGTTTTTTACAATGTCTGCCTTGCAGACCGGTGTAGTTTTGTAAGCATCAATAAAACAAAACACCATGAAACTGAACGCTGGTATTATCACAGACAATTTACAGGCTACGAAAGATTTCTACGCAGGACAGCTGGGCTTTGGCGTAACTTTTGAAAATGAATGGTATCTGCTGCTGCATACGCCGGGCCATAGTTCTGAGATCGCTTTCCTGAAGCCCGGACTGCCCACACAGGCGCCCATCTTCCAGCAGCCCTTTAATGGCCGTGGCGTTTATCTCACGGTTGAAATGGATGAGGTAGATGCCTGGTATGAAACCATCAAAAGCAAAGGTATTCCCATCACTGTAGCGATCAAAGACGAGCCCTGGGGCGACCGTCACTTCGCGATCATAGACCCTAACGGCATCGGTATAGACTTTGTGCGTTACCAGGCGCCGGAATAATAAAACTGAAACATATGACCAGGACTTTCTATGCTGTTTTAGTGAACTCGCTCACTGCCTCACTCACCAATACCATCGTATGGTTTGCGGTCACCTTTTGGGCATACCTGGAAACAAGATCGGTATTTGCCACCTCCATTATGGCAGGCATCTACCTGGCCACCGTAGCGCTCTCCGGTTTTGCCCTCGGCTCGCTGGTAGATCATCACCGCAAGAAGAAAGCGATGATGATCTCCAGCATTTGTTCGCTGCTGCTGTATGTGCTGGCCTTCCTGGTATATGTAAGCACGCCTGAAACGGTCTTTAAGAACCCTTCCAGCGTGATGCTCTGGATATTTATTATCCTGAATCTCCTGGGCGCCATCGCAGGCAACATACGAACGATATCGCTTGCTACCCTGGTCACCATCCTGGTTCCTGAGGATAAAAGGGACCGGGCTAACGGGATGGTAGGCACTACCAACGGTATCTCTTTCCTGGTAGCCTCCATCTTCAGCGGACTGCTCATCGGTTTCCTGGGCGTATTCTGGATGCTGATCTTTGCCATCGGCTTTACCATACTGGCGATTATTCATCTGTGGACGGTATCCATTCCCGAAAAAGAGATCGTCCATACCCATGCGGAAGAAGGCGTCAAACACATAGACATCCGCGGCACTATTAAGGTGATCCGCCTGATTCCCGGGCTGTTTGCGCTCATATTCTTCAATACCTTCAATAATTTCCTGGGTGGTGTATTTATGGCGCTGATGGACGCTTATGGCCTTTCCCTGGTATCTGTACAGGTCTGGGGCATATTATGGGGAGTGCTCACACTGGGCTTTATTGTTGGCGGATTGGTGGTATCAAAGAAAGGCCTGGGAGAACGGCCTTTGCGTACCCTCTTTCTGGCCAATATCGTGATGTGGACGATCTGCATCTTCTTCACCATGCGCAGCTCCATTGCATTACTGGCTTGCGGCATGTTTGTGTACCTCTGCCTGATCCCGGTGGTGGAAGCTGCAGAGCAGACCATCATACAGAAAATGATCCCGCAGGAAAGACTGGGCAGGGTGTTTGGCTTTGCGCAGAGTATAGAGCAGGCGGCATCCCCTTTAACAGCTTTCATGATAGGTCCCATCGCGCAATTCATCTTCATTCCTTTCATGACAACAGGCGCCGGTGTTGAATGGATCGGCAGCTGGTTCGGTACGGGCACAGACCGCGGCATAGCTTTGCTGTTCACGGTTACAGGCATTATCGGACTGATAGTTACTTTATTCGCTATGCAGTCTTATGCCTACAGGAACCTGGCTATGAACTATCAGAAGGCGGAATAGCTCACTGCATTAACCATTGATGGCCTTCGTAATGAAATAAATGTTCAACCCGATGTATGATACCAGCATGATCTGTGCGATGATCAGGTCATATTTGTTGGCCGCTTTCAGGTTTTTGCCCTTTGTCAATAACAGGGAAATAGCCGAAGAGGTGATCACTGCAAAAATGTAGAAAAGCGTAATGCCATGCAGGGTATCTACCAGCGTAAACGAAGAAGAATCCGGTAGCGAGGAATCAATGACGTACTTGTTACCAATGGCGGCAAACAAGGCGCCTACGCTTAAGCCGAAGCGGGAATCTATATGGTCGGCATGAATGTAGAAGCACATGTAAGAGATCAGGAAAGAAACATACATGCCCAGGAACATTTTCCAGAACAGTTCCGTAGCGCTGCGGTCAATCGCTATTCTTACCCTGAAAGTGCTGTACTCCGAATGGGGTTTTTCCAGGCTTTCATCACCAAAACCCGTCTCATATGCCTTTACACCGGTAGACACTACAAAGCTGTCTATATTCCATCCCCTTAAAGTAAAACGGGGATCAAAATGTTGTCCCAGGGTATCCGCAGCAAAAACGAGCGAGCTGGCGTCAAATTGTGAGTTCTCAATACCCAGCCTTAAGCGCTGCCGGTCAAAAGGGAAATTGTTGATGCGCCAGGAATCTTTCATGATACACTGCAGCTTCATCAGCATATATACCTTCCCATCGCTGCTGTCAACCGTATAATACGATTTGGTGAAGGATTTGGCCTGTGGTATTTCCAGGTTCTGCCAGAAGTCGAATTTCTTGTTCTTATAGGTTAACCACAACCACATGTTGATGGTATACTCATTCTCTTTAAAATCAATATCATGTATGCTGATCACGTAAATACCCGTTTTAACGGTATCCGGTGGTGCGTCTGGTTCCTCCTTTTTCGCAAAGGCGCTCTCAATAAAGATGGTGCAGTGTAAAAGGCAGCAGATGGAAAGCAATATTGCTTTTCTCATTTTGATATTCTTTATAATATGTAAGGTATGTAATTATATCGAAAGTCAGAATACCCCTCCTAAATTGGCGCATATACCCACCCGGCTTTCCGGCTAATTCAGGTAGCTTTAAGAACAAGCTTAAAACTCCACATATGTTATTACAGCACAAGAACGCCATTATCTACGGGGCAGGGGGCTCCCTGGGAGGAGCAGTAGCCCGTGCCCTGGCCGCCGCAGGTGCCAAAGTATATCTTACCGGCCGTAAGCTGGGCTCCGTTCAGAAAGTAGCAGAGGAGATCATCGCCGCCGGCGGTCAGGCAGAAACCGCCGAACTGGATGCGCTGGACGAGCAGGCTGTTAATGGCTATGTTGGTTCCATTGAGCAGGCAGGCACCCTGGATATTTCTTTCAACGCCATTGACTGGCAGGTGGTGCAGAACATACCTTTGACAGATATGACCCTGGATGATTTTATCCGCCCGATCAACATCGGCCTGGAAGTACAGTTCATTACCGCTACGGCTGCCGCCAGGGTGATGATGAAACAAGGCTCCGGCGTGATCCTCTCGCTTACCGCCACACCCGGTGGAATAGGCTATGCTAACACCGGGGGCTTTGGCCCTGCCTGTTGTGGTGTAGAAGGTTTTTCCCGCAACCTGGCGGCGGAGTTGGGCGCTTACGGTGTACGGGTGGTCAATATCCGTTCCGGCGGCTCTCCCGATTCCAGGATCTTCAAAGAAGCCATAGATGCCGGTGGCGATGATGTAAAGGAGTTTATTGAGAAGATGGCCAACGATACGATGCTGAAGCGGATGCCTCCCATGCAGGATATTGCCAATACGGCCGTATTCCTTTCCTCACACATGGCCGCCTCCATTACTGGTGTTACGATAGATGTAACCGCTGGTACTACCAGTGCATTGAATTATAAAATCACCAACATCGCCTTTTTAAAAGCTGACGAGGCCTGATCCCGTCTTACCGGAGCATGCCCTATATCTCGCGGTATTGCTTTAATATTGCAGGATAGGAAAATTACAGGCTCATGGAATTTGGTATCAGTACATTTGGAGAAGTTCACCCGGAAGGCGTTCCCGGAAATGCAAAAGAATCCTACCTGCGCATGCAGGAGTTAATAGCCGAAGCCAAACTGGCAGAAGCAGTGGGCCTGGATGTATATGCCGTAGGCGAACATCACCGGCCTGATTTTGTGGTCTCATCCCCCGAAGTAGTATTAGGGGCGATAGCCGCCGTTACACAAAAGATCCGTTTATCCAGCTCCGTTACCGTGCTCAGTTCATCAGACCCGGTGCGTGTCTTTGAACAGTTTGCAACGGTAGACCTGCTTTCCGGCGGCCGTGCAGAGATCCTGGCTGGCAGGGGCTCATTTACAGAATCCTTCCCGCTCTATGGATATAGCCTGGCGGATTACGATGCGCTGTTCGAAGAAAAACTGGAGATGCTGCTCTACATCAACCAGCATGAAATTGTTTCCTGGAAAGGCAAATTCAGGCCGCCGCTGAATGAGCGTGGTGTATATCCCCGTCCTCTACAACCCTCTTTACCTGTCTGGATCGGATCCGGCGGCACGCCTGCTTCCTCCAGGAGAGCCGGGAGACTGAACCTTCCGCTCGCACTGGCCATCCTGGGTGGTAAGCCCAGCCAGTTTGTTCCCCTGGTTGAACTGTATCGCAAATCAGCCCGCGAAGCAGGGCATGATCCTGCGCAGCTGAAGGTGGCGATCAACTCTCAGTTCTATGTAGCAGAAGATGCTGACCAGGCGGCAGAAGAGTTTTTCCCTTCTTATGAGATATTAATGAACCGTGTAGGGAAGGATAGGGGCTGGCCTCCGTTGACCCGGGAGCATTTTGAATATATGCGGATGCCCGAAGGGCCCTTGTTTGTTGGTAGTGTACAGGAAGTGATTGATAAGATACTGTACCAGCATAAACTGTTTGGTCATAACCGTTTCCTGGGGCAGTTGGTAAAAGGCTATATAGAACACGATAAGGTGCTTCGCGCAATAGAGCTGTTTGGTACGAAGGTGGCGTCGGCGGTGAAGCAGGCTTTGGGAGTGAAATGATAGCTATTTATAAAGGCCGCGCACAAACGAATGCAGCACCTTTACGCGATCTGTCTCACTAAAAAGTAAAGGACATATCTCCCGGATAAAGCGGGTAATGGGCATGGCGTACATAGACGTAATGGGGTCCTCTATGCGTACCGTCCAGGGAAGATATAATGCATTTGCCGGTGAGCTGTCATTTCTAAAGACGATGGTGATGTGCTGCTGGTTTTCAATACTAAATCCTACTCTGCTGAGATGGGCGTTGGGCCCTTCATCTACATCGTTCAGTAAACGGGTCAATGCCGATTATCGAGTTGTTTGATAGTATCCACTATTGACAGCAGCCGGTCAAAATCGATGTTATTTTTGGATAGATAGAAGTCGCCTTCTTTTGGTTTTTCAGACTTTTCAAAATTGTTTTTGAATTTGAGTATATCCTTTTTACATGTTGTATAGTCAGCTTCAGTAAATCCAAGATCCGTTATATTGGCAGGTTTATTATAGAAGTCAGGAAGCTTCCTTACAAAGTTTTCTACCGCAACCCCGTCTTAAGGTATATCGCTTAGTTTGAATGGGGTATATTTGTTATAATTTTCATAAACTATATGCTTATTATAGACTTTGACCAGCTCAGGCGTAATTTATTGTTAACCCAGGCTTACTGTGAACAGCAGCTGGAAAAAACGAATGAAAATCCTGCCTCCATATTAAGGAGCATTAATCCAGTATACGGCGGGAAAAACATTTTCGAATTTAAACAGTATTATCGTGGTGGTGCTGATCCATATATCTACAACACAGAGTGGACGATAGCGCCGTATTGGGATAACACGGATCTTATCGAAGAGCTGTACTATACACAGATTGCCCAAAAACAACAGCTCATCTCTCCCAAGAGCATAAAACCAACTGTAAAAGGCGATATCTTTGTATTCAGTATGGATGAAACCTTGGTTGATGGCGCAGCTGCTGTTGATTCTTTAGGTTTCTTGGATGAAAATAATTGCCCTGCGATAGATACCTGGTTTTATCTAATTGAACAGGAAAGGCCTAGTGTGCTGAATCTGATTGGACAGGAGAGACGTAGACTGCTGCTGTCATGGGTGCCAGAGCAGTTTATGGCAGGCGTTGATATCGGAATTCAGGTAAATCCGGAGAACTGTATCGACTGGTTTCGAAACTGGTATCCGGGAGAATATGATCAGATCATCCAATCCCTGACTAAATCGGAGTAACATGCGCCAGGACTATATTTTAGAGATCGTTGAAGAATTAGGCCGGATCCTCCGGACTATCATCAACATGAAGAAATCCAATCCCTCCAAGGCATTGGAAGAGATCCGTGTTGCATTTCGGGGCACCAAGTTCAAGGATAAAAATAGCTTTGACGATATGACCGTAGACGAATTGGCTGCCTTCGTTGAAGAGAACAATATGGATTACCGCGCGCTTGATGTGATCACGGACCTTTTGTTAGAAGAGATTGACATCCGCCTGGATACCGCCAACGCCGCCAATCTCCCCATGCTCATAGCAAAAGCAGACTGGCTCATCACCTGCACAGACAACAAAGAAAAAGCATTGAAAGTATTCTCCTTTAACCGCGATGCACAAAGGCAGCGGTTAAAGGAGTTGAAAGAAAGGTTATAGCAATACTTACTTCAGATAGGTACCCAGGAAAGCAAACAGCTGCTGCCTTATATCCTGCGCATCAAACATCACCCCAAAATGCGGCGCTCCGGGAACAACTATCAGCTGGTTCTTTACCCCGCTCAGCGTCAGCCAGGAGCTTAACAATACAGACTGTGTAAAATGCACCCCTTCATCCTTTTCTCCCTGCACAATAAAAAAAGGAGGATCGTCCTTATCAACATACGTATTCGGGCTCGCCTTCTTTGCCAGGTCAGGACGTTGCAAGGGGGATGCCCCTAACAGTATAGACAGGGGATCATGCCCCTTACCGCCCGCCACCGCAGGATGATCCACTAGCGCAATAAGATCAGAAGGGCCATAAAAATCAAGCACACATTTGATCTTAAAATGAGGGCTCTCACCAGAGGGATAGAATTCCTGCATATGATTATTAGCAGCTAATGCCAGTAATGACGCCAGATGCCCGCCTGCCGAGAACCCGATCAGCGCTATCCTGTTCTTATCAATTTTATATTCGCCCGCATGCTGGTAGAGGTATTCCAGTGCCTGATTACAATCCTGTACCTGTGCAGGGAAAATGGCCGCAGTGCTCCAACGGTAGTCAATAGAAGCCAGTGCATACCCGTTATTGATAAATCCTTTAATAGTTTCCTGCATATAGCTCATATCCGCGTACTTATCGTTCTCCTTCCATCCGCCGCCATGTATCCACACAACAAGCGGAGTATTACTGCTTGCATTAGGAGGAAGATAAATATCCAGCAGGTGCTTCTGCAGCGTATCATTAGCATACGGTATATTAGGATGTACGATCGTTCCTTCAGGAAATATCTTTTGTACCGGTGAGGTTTGTGCGTGTCCGTGGAATGTTAACGCAACAACAGGCGCCAGGAGGAGAAAGGGTCGCAGATAGTGTCTTAAATTCATATCGGGAATATTTCCCTGAATTTAGCTGAAAAAGGATGAAAAAGATAATACTTACTACGAGAAAAATTGATTTAAATCATCAAATGCTCCCCTTGATCTTCCATTGCCCCTTTTCCCGTATTTTTATATAAAATCATTTTCCATGGCCCTTCAAGTCGGCATACACAAGTTCACCGGCAGACTTGATAACGTCATAGGCTACCGCAGGAATGGCAGATATTTCTTCCGTAGCATGCCGGACAAAGTAAGACAGACAGCCGCCACCAAGCGCGCTGCCCGCAGCTTCGGCATTGCCAGCCGGAAAGGAAAACTCATTCGTTCCGCCTTCCGCCCTCACCTGGATGTACGTTACGACTGCAGCCTTGTCAACCGCCTGAACAAGCTGTTCATCCAAGCCGGCCGTAACAACTTCCCTGACTTGCAAGGCTTCCATTTTAACCGCCACACGGGCCTGGAAAAGTTGTTTACCATACCACTCACTGAAGGAGAAGGCATACCGATGAACACCCTGCAATGCCGCGCCTTGTCACAACGCCATTCCCCCTATAAAACAGCAAAGGCCGACAGTCTCCTGCCAGCCTGCTATTCATCCCAATGATCTTACTACTCCTTCACCTCCGTATACACTCCTCTATCCAAAGTAATATTCAGCCTTTTTAACATCGCTCCTATATCAAATCCTTCTTTCGCATACTCCGCCTGTACCGCCTCTCTGGCCTTACTAAACGCTTCCCGGCTTTCCCATTGCGCTACCGTTACACAAACCAGGTTCCCCTTATCATCCGTATACTCATAAGCATCATCCCTTATAAACCCCGGCAGCTTTTTGATGAAGCTCCGGTTAATCCCCATCCGCTCATAAAACTCCTGTTTTGCCGCCGCCGGAACAAAGAATTTATCTATAAAATTGATCTGACCCTTATCCGCTTTTTTATTATTCAGCTGAGTAAGATCCACCGGTAACACACCCAGCTCCTGTAAGAATCCCAGGCGGTCTGTTTGCACTTGAGTGCCCACTACCTTGCCATCTCTGAGCTTATAAACACCCATCCCGGTACCGGTAATTTTTTTTCCGGTAGGAGCAATGTGTTGGAACGCATTGGTATGCGTGCCCTCTATTTCCCATTTCACCATTACTTTATCACCCTCAGCGATCAGTTCCAGTATTTTCCACTGTACATCCGGGAAAGCCGCTATCAGCTGTGTGATCGGCGGCTCGAATCCGGCAAGGCCTTTGATGCCCTGTACCCCTGTGTAATCTTCGGAGATAACCTCTTTTAATGATCCCAGGTTCCTTTTGTTGAGCGATTCTTCATAGATCTTTCTAACTACTTCTTTGTTGTTTTGTGCGTTATTCATATCCACCTCCTTTTGTTTTACGTTTTTGTATTGAGCATTAGCCACCCCGGGTATCAGCAGTATAGCCAACAGTAGGTACCTGCCAACCTGTAACGTTTTCATTTTGTTTAATTTTTAGCAAAAATAGCCCGGCCTGCAGGCCCGGAATTGTAAAAAATCATTGATCTTGCATCCCACAGTCTACGTAATGAAACATCTGTTATTATCAACCACCTGCTGCATCGTCTTTGTTCTCAATACGTTCAGCCAGCAAAGAGTGAACGACACCACTGTCCTTACATCAGACAGCGTACAGCTTTACCTGAAAGTCTCCGGTAACGGAGCTCCCTGCATATTTGTTCACGGCGGCCCCGGCGCCTGGAGCCGCTCTTTCGAAGCCATGGGAGGCAATCGCCTGGAAGAAAAGCTCACCATGTATTATTTTGACCAACGTGGCAGCGGGCGCTCAAAAGCCGCCGCCAATAATAACTATAGCCTCGGCAGGCTCGTAGAAGATATTGAGAACATCCGCTCCCAGACAGGGTCTGAGCAGGTATACCTGGTAGCACACTCCTTCGGCGGCATTCCCGCCTTTAAGTATGCAGAAAAATACCCGCAACATGTAAAAGGCCTGATCCTGCTGAATGCTACACTTTATATCTACAATTCCCTGATCTCCCAGGTGAATTTCATCAACAACCTGTATGGCAGCCATATATCCGTGGCAAACAAAGATTCGCTGATGACATCCTTCTTTGCCGCCAAAAAGATTATGCGTGAACACAAAGAGGACTATAAAATGTTATCCGATAACAAAGCCACGGTAGAAAAGCTGGATAGCATAGACAACGCTCCGCGCGACTGGACGTTCGCCCAGCGCGCATTCGGCATCCCCGAATATCTCAGGGATTTTACAGGCGAAACCGTTAAAGTGAAAGTCCCTGTCTTAGTGATCACAGGAACCGCAGACCATAATATCGGCCCCGATCATTACAAACTGTTCCATTTCCCACATCAGCAGGTAAAGGTCATCAAAGGTGGCCATGTGCTTTACTACGAGCAGAATGATGACTTTGCAAGCGCAGTTTTCAGCTTCATAAAATAACGCCCCTTGAAGTGGCTGGATATTTGTTGTGCTCATTCATGAAACATCCTGGATCATGTTTGACGCTTTTACTCATACAAGCCTGGAGATCGATAAATGTAATATCGATCTGATGATGGCCGGCGGCGGACCACCCGTCTTACTCTTGCATGGTTTTCCCGAAACCAAAGCCGCCTGGCACAAGGTAGCTCCTCAGCTGGCCACAGAATATACCGTGATACTGCCTGATCTTCCTGGTTATGGAGATTCTACCGGGCCAGAGCCCGATGCCGGAGACGAATGCCACACTAAACGAGCTTATGCGGATATACTGGTGAAGGCGATGACTGAACTGGGCTTCGATACCTTCGTAGTTGCAGGGCACGACAGAGGAGCACGGGTAGCCTACCGCATGGCGCTGGATCATCCGGATAAGGTCTCCCGCCTCGCCGTACTGAACATTATTCCCACACTGGAAGTGATCGAACGCCTCACTTTCGAAACCGCCCTCAAAATGGGGAACTGGATACTGCTTGGTCAGCCCGCGCCGCTTCCTGAAACGCTGATAGGTAACAACCCTGCATTCTACCTGGAGCATATCCTGGATAGCTGGGCGGAAGATCCTGAGCAGATCGCACGGGAAGCGCGTGCAGAATACCTGCGCTGTTTTGAGAAAGAATCAGTGGTGGCCGCTATGTGCGCCGAGTACCGCAGCAACATCCTGGATGCTGCCTATGACCATGAAGACCGGGATAGCGGCCGTCGTATTCAATGCCCTACCCTGGTGCTATGGTCTGAAAAAGATGACCCTGGCGGCGGTGACAATATGCTGTCGGTTTGGAAGCAATGGGCAGACAACGTCTCCGGTGCAGCCTTGCCCGGCGGGCACTTCCTGATGGAAGAATGTCCTGATGTCACCTGTCGACAGCTGTTTACCTTCTTCAACGGCCGGTCTTGATACGCAGGCCTGCCTGCAGGCGGGGAATTGTAAAAAAATCATTGATCTCCGGAAACCTGGCAACTGTTTCACTTCCACCCACGTATTCTATTACATCCCCAATTATTGGCTTTTACGGAGTCCTGCTTACCCCATACTACCTGCAATTCCAACCAAGACTGGATAACTGAACACCCCGATGGTTTATGGATCAATGCGATTGTTCACCATTTAAATCATTACAATGAAGCCAACATTATTTAGAGCGCCTGCCCAATTAAAATGGGGCATGACAACGCTGTGCCTGCTGCTCGGTACAGGGTGCAAGAAGATTGAACAGCATTTTATCCCCAATGATTACGATCAGGTTAACCTGGTAGCAGATGTGCCGGGTTTTGGGGCCGCTCACCTGGATTCTAATCTTGTGAATGCCTGGGGCCTTGCGGCAGCACCCACTGGCCCTATCTGGATCTCGGCTGCTGAAACCGGGTTTAGTCCTGTCTATGACAAGACAGGCGCTACCCTGAGACTACCGGTGGCCATTCCCACACCCACTGATTCATTCGGCGGAGCCCCAACAGGCATTGTATTCAACAACACTACAGATTTCGCAATCTGGAAAGACAAGCAGTCTACTCCCAGCCGCTTCATCTTCGCCACGGAAGACGGCATACTGGCCGCCTGGGGAGGCGGCAACACAGCTACCCTTGTAGCAGACAGATCTACATGGCATTCCGTGTATAAAGGACTGGCCATGGCAAAAGATGGCGGGAACAATTATCTGTATGCTACAGATTTCAGAGGCGCTAAAGTGGATGTATTCGATAAGGACTTCAAATATGTAAACGGGAAACCTTTTCACGATCCGGGTATTCCACAAGGCTATGCTCCGTTTAATATCAAAAGTATTGGCGGCTACCTGTACGTAACGTATGCCAAACAGAAGCTACCGGAAAAGGAAGATGATGAAGCCGGACCAGGAAATGGTTACGTAGATATCTTCTGGCCCAATGGCACACTGGTAAAACGCTTCGCATCCAGAGACGCTTTGAACTCCCCCTGGGGAATGGCAGTGGCGGCGCCAGGTTTCTGCGCCACAAAGGATGTGATCCTGGTAGGAAATTTCGGAGATGGAAGGATCAACATGTATACGCCTCAAGGTATCTTCCTTGGCCCACTGAAGAGTGGATGGAAGCCTATAGCAATTGAGGGTTTATGGTCCATTGAAAATAATATACCAACGGCCGATCCTAAACAGCTGTTCTTTACAGCTGGGCCGGAGGAAGAAGAGCATGGCTTATTCGGGTATCTGAAAAACAGACATTAAGAGCGAAAAGCAGCCTTGACAGGGGATTCAAGGCTGCTTTATTTTATAAAGTATTTTTTACTACATTTAGATATCTATGAAAAAGAAAGTATCCCTGATAGTAAATATCCCTAACCCCTGTACGCAGTCCTGGAACGACATGAACCCTGTAGAAGGTGGTAGCTTCTGCCTGCATTGCCAGAAAACAGTGGTGGACTTTTCAGCCATGACAGATAAGGAAATCCTTGCTGTGATCAGCAAGCGCTCCGGAAACCTCTGCGGAAATTTCCAGTCAGAACAGCTGAACCGTACATTGGTCGCAGATGCACAACCCCGGCATGCTTTCCTGCCCGCTGCCATGTTAGCCTCTCTGATCGCCACTATCATTCCCGGTAATAGCAAGGCACATGAGCCTGTTGCTGCGATGGAGCAGATGACTACAGACCCTGTTCCAAAAGAAAACGCCCCCAGGCTTTTTAAAGGACAGGTTATTGATTCTCTTACCAACGAGGGGTTACGAGGCGTTACAATAGCGCTGAAAAGAAATGTTACGATAGGAGCCGTTACCGATGCTGCGGGAAAATTCCAGTTTACAATACCTTCCGATGTTGCAGCGCTTACATTCAAAATCAGCTACCTTGGCTATAACACGAAGGAAATATCTTTCAATGTTGAACAGCTGTCAGCGCCCATTACCATCTCCCTTCAGCAATCAGCGGCCGATCTGAAGGAACTTGTCGTATACGGGGTTTATACAACAAAAATAAGAACAACTCAAACGGGTGCAATAGCAGTGATAGGCGAAACATTTATAGAAAAGTTCCCGAAACGCCTCACCGTGTGGCAAAGAATCGCCCGCCTCTTCAAAAAGAAAGAGAAATGTACCCAATAAGCTCCAGGGCTACCAAACCTGGTAGATCTCTCTTGACCCCGTCATATACATATCATGATACCCGGCCATTTTCGTTTTCATCTTCTCCATCAGCGCGGTATCCTTTTGCATTTCTTCCCAGTTCTTCTCATAAGCAGTCAGGTTTTCATATTTAGTAACCACTACTACTTTATTGAACTGCCCGGTTACGTCAGTCATAACCTGAACAAACTCTTTGCTGTCACTCATTACTTCCTTAAACAGCTTAGCCAGCTTTGAACCATTGCCCGGTTTTGCAATGAAGATGTCGTGAACGATGATCATGGTGGAATTGTTTTATTGTGTTTACAAAGTTATTGCCGCTGTATGACTTTCAGGGGCGGTGATCTGGACTTCCTGGGGGGCTTATTACGCCAGCCATCAAGATAAAATCCTGCCAATGCTTGTTAAGATAAATGAAGCAGGGTCTGCGCTATTGATCTAGTTTCGCCGTGGAGAAAACATTCAGAATAACCTATGTACGATAGAAGCCCTTACCCATGTTTCTGATATATGTAGTCTCTCCTTAAAGTATAGCCATTAGCCTATTATCTAAAAATGAAAACCCATCTGTTATGAACGGATTAAGACCCTCACTTTTAACCTTATTCCTTACCATTTGCTGTTCCTGGGCACTAGCACAAACTAATATCGCTCCGCAGGCCACAGCCACTACATCCTATGTATCATCCTGGGAAACGATTGCCGCGCTGAACGATGGTTACGCGCCGGCCAATTCTAATGACAAATCCCACGGCGCATATGGAAACTGGAATAACCCAAACTCCACCCAATGGGTGCAGTACGACTGGTCGCAGACCTATAAAGTAACATCTATCGAAGTATATTGGTTCGATGACGCGGGAGGTGTGCTCGCACCTACCACCGCTTATGCCGACTACTGGAACGGTTCTGCCTGGGTACGCATCGGTAATATTCCCTTACAGAAAAATGCCTTTAACGTACTGGCCGTGTCTTCAATTGACATGACCAGGCTGCGTGTATCCATGCTCAACACTTCACAGTCAACAGGCATACTGGAGTGGAGAGTGATCGGTACCAGCAACACGCCTCCTCCTACAGGCGGAGCGCCTTATACCTGGCCGGCTTACTCGCCTACCATCAAGTATAATTTCAAGGATGAATTCCCCAGCCTGCCGGTTCCCTCACAGATCCTGAACGACTGTCCGCAGGTAGTAGGCACTACCTCTTCACAGTGGTGGGCTTTCCGTTGGGGACCTAACAAGAATTCGCTGGTGACGGACAACGCCGTTAATCCGCTGTTGGCAAGAATGAATACCGACTTTGCCTATTTCCGTGATCAGATGGGATGGCCGCCAGACCTGCGCGCCAAAAGAGGATACCGCAGCTGCGTATACCTCTACGGTTCAGGCCTTTGTACAGATAACGCATCCAATACTGAACTAGGCGGCTGGCAAAGCGCCATCAATTACAATGGCACCAGCTGGCCCATGGTACTGGCTTCTTATTACCCGATCTACAGCTACGATCCTGCATGCCCATACTCTGATCGTGAGTTCCAGAAAGGCGCCATGGTGCATGAAGGCATTCACTCATTATTGGCCGATCTGCCTGGTGTAAAACAATCCGCCTGGTTCCATGAAGGTGGTAACGTATGGCTGCAGCAAACTGCAGACGCACGCCGTTCTAACAACTTCAGCTCTATGGGAGATCTGAACGGTACAGATTTCATTGCACCATTTATGCCGATAGAATGCTACTCCGGCTGGCTGCAGGATGATAGCTTTGGCGGTCCTTCTGCCGAAGGCGTGAACATGTTCAACGGCAACCAGCAGATCTGTACCTGGCGTACCTACCTCGGAGGCCATCAGTACAGTAGCTCATTCCCCACTTTCCTGGGTAATACCCTGGGCGATGGCGCTGTACCCTGGATCTGGAGGAACGCTCCTAACCGTGTGCTGGAAGGCATCGCTTCCGGCGTTGGTGCTGCACAGATGCGCAGGCTCATTACAGAGTACAGGGCCAAACAGGCGCTGGTAGATTTCGGTCCCTGGAAGAATGCCGTCCTCGCACTGCTGAATGCCCACTTCGGACAATCCATTGGTGCAGAATGGCAGCCTTCCTGGCTGAATCCTCCGGCCTGGATCGCTACGCCTTATGCCAAGACCACCAATAATAACGGACTGCTCACACCGGAAGCACGTACGCTCCCCGGATGGTCTGGCGCCAACCAGATACCGCTGAAAGTAACAGGCAATATGGTGACGGTTAACTTCGAACCCATCGGCGCAAACATGACCTGTCAGCTGGTATACCGCACCACCAGCGGTACCCCGGTATACAGCCAGTTCGTTTCCAGCGGCGCCTGCAGCTTACGTTTGGATCAGGCCCCTGCAAACGGTGTAGTCATTGCCGTTATCGCCAACACGGATTATATCTACAATGGTGAAGCCACCCGCAAGGCGCACTTTGATTACCGCTTGCGATTAGTAACCGGCGTTACCGGTACTGCAGACGTTAACACCAAGTGGTACAATTCAGCTACGCTCTCTACCGCCAGAACTTCCGGCGTAGAAGCAGAGGCGGTACCAGGCATAGACTGGTCCAAATACTGTATCCACGCTTATCACAATACCAAAGAAGTAGCAGAAGTAAAGAAGATGATCAATCCTGTTGCGTTTTTAATGTATCCCAACCCTGTAATTATGAGCAATAGCCTGAAGCTGGAATTTACGAATGTGAAATCAGAGAAAACATTTATCACCATTACAGACCTGAAAGGGGAAAGGGTATTTGAAACCGTAACTACCGGTAATAATTACATCTTCAATACTAAAGGACTTACCGGCGGTATTTATGTTGTAAGAATTAAGAACACTAATACAGATACTACTCAAAAACTGGTTGTACAGTAGTACTAGATTAGTTTATAGGGAAGGGCTTCTGATAAAAGGCTTTAAGCATCATGCTTAAAGCCTTTTATATTAAGGTGCTGGCTGGAAATCCCCTTTTGACGGGATATGAAGTAGGACGGATTTCCGTTATTTTTAATAAACGTTCATCTCTTCACTCGCTTATAAAAACACACAATTATGAAAACTAAAACCTCCAAAAAACTGATCCTCGATAAGATCAAAGTAGCAAAGCTGAGCGCTCATATTCAGGAAACAGCTAACGCACGTCCTACTACTGTAGCCATGAAATGCAGCGCAATGGGATGCCCGAGCGTATTGGCATGTTAAGGTCTTCCTCCCCGTCATTGCGAGGAGCTGTAGAGCCAGCGCGTGGGGCGACGAAGCAATCTCCTAGCACAATCTTCGCGTCATTGCAAGTAAGGGTCTTCCTCCCCGTCATTGCGAGGAGCACAGAGCGCAGTGGGTTGGCCGCGACGAAGCAATCTCCTAACGTAATCTTCTGGATAATCTTCGCGGAGATTGTGTCAGGAGATTGCTTCGTCGCCCCACACACCTTGCCCTGCTGCTCCTCGCAATGACGCGAAGAGCTAACTCACTTCATCTTATTAGGAGACACCCCAAACTTCTTCTTAAACGCCATACTAAAATGCTGCAGTGAAGAATAGCCCAACCCAAAAGCAATCTCCGTCACCGTCTTCTTATTCTCCAGCAGATCATTCTTCGCCGTCTCTAACCTCACATCAGAAAGGTATTCAAAAACTGTCTTATCAAACGTCTCCTTGAATGCCCTTTTTAATTTGTACTCATTCAGCCCGGCCTTTCGTGATAACTCTGTCAGGGTAGGAGGGGCGTCAATATTCTCCAGCAAATAATCCCGTACATACAAGATCCGCTCCCTGTCATAATCACTCTTTATATAATACGGTTTGTTATTGAAAGCTCTGTCAAACGCTTCTGCCTGCAATACCAGCATTTCCATCGTTTTAGAAAAGAAGAACATCCGCTTCAGCGGATCCGCATACTGACAATTCAATATCGCCTGTATACATTGTTCCAGGCGTGCGTCGATCTCCAGGTTCTTATCAGAAAAAGCAGCTGCATTGCTGGCTGCAACATGATCCGCAAAGCGCTTAATAGCATCATTCCCATCTTTGGCAATATTAAAGAACGATGCCCGGGAGAACTGTATCAGGAATGATCTCATACTCGTTCCTTCCAGCTTCATCTTGCCCTGCGCCTGTTTACCATAGAATATATTATGCTGGTTGTCCGACAGCTCAAACGCCTGCGGCAGATCTTTATCAACCAGGGTGATCTTCCCCTGCAGGTTGAAATGCATCGTTACCAGCTCGGTATCTCCCACCCAATCTAATTCCGCTGTTTGCGTCAGCTCAGATGCAGCATAGCTTATTTTAATACCATCAAAAAGCCAGGTACTGGCATTCATGATGCCATACGGCGTGTTTACATTAAACACCTCCGTCCTGAGCTCATTGGCATCAAAGCTCTGCTCATTAAAGTTTTGTTTGAAAACGCTGTCTTCAGCATCATTTTTTAATTCGAACCCCATACTCCCTTAAATATAAGTTTTGCTCCTTTAAATATAACATGGAAGGAGTGGCTTCCGGTAGTTTTGCATTACACCAACAAAATATACAGAAAAGTGATCAACACTGCCTCCAGCTACTTAACTACCGCCGAAACCTGGCTGATCATCACCATACTAAGCTATTGCATGATGAATGGCGCCCAGCTCTTCGAAACATTCGTGATCGTTCCCAAATGGACAGCCGCACCGCCGCAATCATTCCAGCTCTTCAAAGGACAATACGGACTGGATATGAAGACCTTTTGGATCATCGCCCATTCTATTCACGAAATTACATTCATCATCGCCATCATCTGCTGCTGGAAATTAAGCCTGGTCCGCAACGGCCTGCTGATCCTATTTCTGCTGCACTTTGCTGTCAGGGCCTGGACCCTGATGTACTTTGCCCCCAACATCATTGCCTTCCAGAAAATAGCCAACGGCATAGGCGAAGGGGCAGACCTGCTTGCTAAAGCCGCCTTCTGGAGAAATATGAACTACCTCAGAGTCGCCTTATTTATAGCCATTTCGCTCGCGCAAGTGATCTTGTGGCTAAAGGTCTTCCGCCTGAAATAGAAAAATAGTATTTGCATTATAAAAGTACTTTCCTAAATTTGTGAAAGTGCTTTTATAATTTCAGACAATGAGCGACATATTAGTGCAATTAGGCCACCTGGCAAGCGGTTCCAGGCTCAAAAGGATCACAGACAAGCTGTATATAGACGGAGACAAGATCTACAAAGACAATAACATAGACTTCAAAGCCAGCTGGTTTTCCGTTTACTATGTGCTTGCCAGAGCAGACGCACCCATGACCATTCTTGAAATAACCAGCCAGATCTACTTCTCCCATATTACCGTAAAGAACATCCTGCGCGAGCTGGAAGAAGAAGGCCTGGTGGTGATCAAGCCGAACCCTGACGACAAACGCTCTAAACTGGCCTCGCTCTCCGAAAAAGGAAAGCGCCTGCGCCGTAAACTGGAACCCGTATGGCTCTCCATTGCCGCCGCCCTGAAAGAGGTCTTTACCCTGGGGCATCCCGATTTTTCTAATATCTTAAACCGTATAGACCGGGAAATAAATCGAAACCCCATCAACGAAAGAGCCAAATCACCGGATGACAGTGCCCTGGTTACCATAACAGACTACCATCCTGCCCTCAAAAAGCACTTTGCTAACCTGGTCAGCCCCTGGCTGACAGAGGTCACCGGCGGTAAACTGGAAGAAGAAGATAAATTCACCATTAATAATCCTGATAAGGCCTATCTCGCCACCGGCGGTTTTCTATTCTTTGCCAGATACAAAGGTGAGATCGCCGGATGCGTAGCGCTGAAAAGACTCAGTGAGCACGAATTCGAATTTGCCAAGCTATACATCCGGAATGAATACCGCGGCCTCGGCATCGCCACTAAACTGATCGAAAGGTGCATCAGCCGCTGTAAAGAGAATGAAGCCACCATGCTCTGGCTCCAAACCACCAACCGCATGCCGCAGGCGCATAAATTATACTACAAGCTCGGATTTGCCGACAGTCCCGCACCCGGCAGCATGGAGGTGCTCGCCAGAACAGAAAAGATCATGTTCCTCGGATTGTAATAAACAAACAGCAATGATGGACCCACTACAAACCCGCATCGTAAACACTACTGATGCTGATAAACCATTGATATACTGGCTCTTCGACCAGGCGATCAGCTACCAGCAAAAGAACGGCTTCCCCGCCTGGAAAGGCTACGATAAAGATGCCTTACAGGCAGAGATCGCGAATCATCTGCAATACAAAATTGTAAACGGCCCGGACATCCTCGGCGTGTTCAGCATCTCCTACACCGACCCTGGTACCTGGGGAGAAAGGGATACCGGCAATGCCCTCTTCCTGCACAGAACCATCACCAATCCCAATTTTAAAGGACAGAAAGTATTTGAGCAGATCAGGGACTGGGCCGTCCGCTTTGCCCGCAAAAAGCGCCTGGGCTACATCAGGATGGATACCTGGACGGACAACCCGCAATTGATCGCCTATTACCAAGGCTATGGCTTCCGGGTGGTAGCCCAACGCACCACCTCCGATGCTCCGGATCTGCCCGAACAAAACCGGAATCTGAACGTCACCCTGCTGGAAATGCCGCTCTAAACGCCCAGACTTAACCTTTTTTTCACAAATTGGCTGACAGCAGGGCTTTTTTCCGGTTCAAACTTTTATTACTTTTGGTCCCCAAATGAGGGTATTTGTTTTTTTAACGTATCTGTATTTTCTGCTGTTAGCTGGCTACCACTATTTTCATACAGGGTACCATGACGACAGGAGCTGCTATTCCTACTCTCATTCCCAACCCCACAATTTTGAAAAAGACGATCGTTTAAAATTTACAAATACATCCCAGGATTATACTTTAATTGAGGATGAGACCCCCGATGATGCAGAAGAAAGCCTGATCAGCGATAACGTAGAAGACGAGGAGACCAACCTGGCCGCCCGGAAATACAAAGTGTTGATCCGGCGCTATTTAACGTACTCTGACACTTTTACCTTAAACAGCCATCGCGGCTTTTATTTTAAAGACCAACCACCCCTTTTTAGTCACTTACCCAGTAAATACATTACCCAGAGGGCTTTAAGGATCTGATCTGAAAGGTCAGTCATTAGTTATTAGTCGTTAGTCATTAGTGGCTACGGGTATACCACTCGTGTCAATTACTAACGACCAATGACTAGCGACTAACGACTCTCAACCGCCAACTACCAACCTATCCGTTCAATATTTATTTAATATCATGAAACCAGTCATGTTCACTGGCTTATTGGCCATGCTGTGCCAGATAAGCTGTACCTCACACAAAGAAGAAAAAGAAGAAGCCAGCAAGTATACCGTAACCAGCCCCATGCGGGTGGATACGTCCTTTACCCGGGAGTATGTTTCGCAGATCAGATCCGTCAGGAACATCGAGCTCCGCGCACAGGAAAAAGGTTACCTGCAGGACATTTACGTGGATGAAGGCCAGTACGTGAAAGCCGGCCAGCTGCTGTTCAGGATCATGCCCAAAGTGTATGAAGCAGAACTGCAGGAAGCTCAGGCAGAAGCTGAAGCTGCAGAAATTGAGCTGCAGAATACCAAAACCCTGGCCGACAAAAACGTAGTGTCCAAAAATGAGCTGGCCATGGCCACCGCCAAATTTAACCAGGCCAAAGCCGCTGTAGCATTAGCAAAGCTGCACCTCTCATTCACAGAGATCAGGGCCCCCTTTAATGGCAGCATCGACCGCATTCCCAAAAAACTGGGAAGCCTGATCGATGAAGGCGAACTGCTCACCAGCCTTTCAGACAACAGCCAGATGTTCGCCTACTTCAACGTATCCGAACCGGAATACCTGGACTATGCCACTAACAAAAAAGGCCGCGCAGACACCAAAGTAGGCCTGCTGCTGGCTAACAACGTTCCGCTGCAAGCCAAAGGACAGGTGGAAACCATCGAAAGTGAGTTCGATAACGAAACGGGAAATATTGCCTTCAGGGCAAGATTCCCCAACCCGGACGGGATCCTGAAACATGGTGAAACCGGTAAGGTGCTGATGACCATGCCGATGAAAAATGCCTTGATCATCCCGCAGAAAGCTACTTACGAGATCCAGGATAAATCCTATGTCTTTGTAATAGACAAGAACAATGTGGTGAAATCCAGGTACATCACCATCGCTGGCAGAATGCCCGATCTCTATGTAGTGGAGAACGGCATTGCAGAAACCGATAAAATACTGCTGGAAGGCGTGCAGAAGGTAAAAGATGACGACAAGATCCAATTCGAATACCAGCAGCCTGCGGAAGTGATTGCTCACCTCCGGTTAAAAGCGGAATAGTTCAATTCAAAAGAGTACTGTAATGTTTAATAAATTTATACAGCGGCCTATCCTCTCGATAGTGATCTCGCTTATTATCGTTTTCCTGGGCGCACTGGCGGTAAGCCAGTTACCGGTAACGCAATTCCCTTCTATATCGCCGCCGAAGGTGAATGTTGTGGCAGAATATCCCGGAGCCAACGGGGAGCTGATGATCAAATCAGTGGTCATTCCCCTGGAAAGAGCCATCAACGGCGTTCCGGGCATGAAATACATCGCCTCTGACGCCGGTAACGACGGCGAGGCCGAAATACAGGTAGTATTTAACCTGGGTACAGATCCTAACCAGGCATCCCTGAACGTACAAAACCGTGTGGCCTCCGTAGTGAACAAGCTGCCGCCGCTGGTAGTGCGCGAAGGCGTAAAGATCTCCCGCCAGGAATCCAACATGCTCATGTATGTGAACCTGTACAGCACCGATCCGAATGCCGATCAGAAATTCCTGTTCAACTTTGCCGATATCAACATCCTGTCAGAACTGAAAAGGGTAGACGGTGTTGGATTTGCAGACATCCTGGGTAACCGTGAATACGCCATGCGTATCTGGCTGAAACCAGACCGTATGCTGGCCTACAAGATCTCTGCAGATGAAGTGATGGAGGCCCTGAGCAAACAAAGTCTGGAAGCTTCTCCGGGTAAGACGGGCGAAAGCTCCGGTAAAAGGTCCCAGTCCTTCGAGTACGTATTGAAATATTCAGGAAGGTTCAATTCCAAAGATCAATACCAGAATGTGATCCTGCGCTCCAGCCCCGATGGTGAGATCCTCCGCCTGAAAGACGTGGCAGATGTGGAGTTCGGCAGCTCGATGTATGATATCTACTCTAACCTGAATGGTAAACCTTCCGCAGCGATCGTGTTAAAACAATCCTACGGTAGTAACGCCACCCAGGTAATCAAGGATGTGAAAGCCAAGCTGGCAGAGATCAAGGCCAGCTCCTTCCCAAAAGGAATGGATTATGAGATCAGCTACGACGTGTCCAAGTTCCTCGACGCTTCTATTGAGAAAGTGATCCATACCCTGGTAGAAGCCTTCATCCTGGTGGGCATAGTGGTATTCCTCTTCCTGGGCGACTGGCGCTCTACATTGATCCCTGCCATGGCGGTACCGGTATCACTGATCGGAACATTTGTGTTCATGCAGTTCCTCGGCATTACGCTGAACCTGATCACACTGTTTGCATTGGTGCTGGCGATAGGTATCGTGGTGGATGACGCCATTGTGGTGATTGAAGCCGTGCATGCCAAGATGGAAGCAGAACATCTTTCGCCCTTCAGGGCTACCAAGAAAGCAATGCATGAAATTGCGGGCGCGATCATTGCCATCACCTTCCTGATGGCGGCGGTGTTTATCCCGGTGGCCTTCATGTCTGGCCCGGTGGGGATCTTCTACCGCCAGTTCTCCATAACTATGGCAACGGCGATCATTTTATCGGGTATTGTGGCCTTAACACTGACGCCTGCACTTTGCGCCATGATGCTGAAGAACACACATGGCAAACCTAAGAAGAAAACGATCGTCGATAAATTCCTGGATGGCTTTAACAGGTCATTCGACCGTACTTCAGGAAAGTATCAGCAGATCCTGGGTGCCATCATTAACAGGAGAGCAGTTACCATGCTCACACTGGTGGCTTTCTGTGTGGGTATATGGTTCCTGAACAGCACAGTGCCTTCAGGCTTTATCCCTAACGAAGACCAGGGAATGTTCTATGCCATTATCCAGACCCCGCCGGGTTCATCACTGGAAAGAACAAACGAAGTAGCGGAAAGGCTGCAGAAGATAGCAGAAGGGATCGATGGTATTTCCTCCGTTTCTTCCCTCGCAGGTTATGAGATCCTGACCGAAGGTACAGGTGCCAACTCAGGTACCTGCCTGGTGAACCTGAAAAGCTGGGAGGAAAGAAAACATTCTGTGCAGGAGATCATCCAGGAACTGGAAGAGAAATCCAAAGACATCGCAGGCGCTAACATCGAATTCTTCCAGCCGCCGGCCGTACCGGGTTATGGCGCCGCCGGTGGTTTTGAGCTGCGCTTGTTGGATAAAGCAGGATCTGGCGACTACAAGAAAATGGAAAGTGTGAGCAATGACTTCGTGAAAGAGCTTACCAAACGCAAGGAGCTGTCTTCTGTATTCAGCTTCTTCAGCGCCAGCTTCCCGCAGTATATGCTGAGTGTTGACAATGACATTGCCCAGCAGAAAGGCGTGAGCATTGAGAATGCCATGAACACGCTGTCTACCCTGGTGGGAAGTAACTACGAGATCAGCTTCATTAAGTTCGATCGCCAGTACAAAGTGATCGTGCAGGCATCGCCGCAATACAGGGCGCAGCCGGAGGACATCCTGAAGCTCTATGTAAAGAACGATCGCGAAGAGATGGTGCCTTACTCTGCCTTCATGAAGATGGATAAGGTATATGGTCTCTCAGAGATCACACGGCATAACATGTACCTGGCGTCTGAGATCAGCGGTTCTGCTGCAGCGGGCTACAGTAGTGGTGAAGCGATCAGGATCATCAACGAAGTAGCGCAGAAAACTTTGCCCAGGGGCTACGGCATAGACTGGGCGGGTATCTCCAAGGATGAAGTGGCGCAGGGTAACCAGGCCGTGTATATCTTCCTGATCTGTTTGGGCTTCGTTTACCTGATCCTGTCTGCACAGTATGAAAGCTTTATTCTGCCGCTGGCGGTGGTGCTTTCACTGCCGGCCGGTATTTTCGGCGCATTCCTCTTGCTGAAGCTAATGGGATTGGAGAATAACATTTATGCGCAGGTAGCCATGGTAATGTTGATCGGTCTCCTGGGTAAGAACGCCGTATTGATCGTGGAATTTGCCGTGCAGAAACACCGCTCGGGTGCACAGGTACTGGCCGCTGCCATGGAAGGTTCCAAGGTAAGGTTCCGCCCCATCCTCATGACCTCCTTCGCATTCATCGCTGGTTTGATTCCGCTGGTGTTTGCTTCTGGTCCTGGTAAGATCGGCAACAGAACTATCGGTACAGCTGCTGCAGGCGGTATGCTTTTCGGAACCATTTTCGGGGTGCTCGTCATCCCTGGCTTATACTACATATTCGGCAAGATTGCTGAAAGACATGCGCTTGTTAGAGATGAAGAAGAAAATCCTTTGACCGAAGAAATTGATCACAATGTATAAATGCAGGATATATCAATATTTTGGCGTGCTGGGCATCTGCCTGGCAGTAGCCGCATGTAAGGTACCGGCGATCACACCGGCCAACGAGAACCGATCGGTTCCCGGCTCTTACGGCAATAACAACGCGGATACCACCAATACCGCTGCCATCCAGTGGCGGAGCTTCTTTACAGATAAAGACCTGGTGAACCTGATCGATACGGCCCTGAAGAACAACCAGGAGCTGATGATCACTTTCCAGGAAATAGAGATCGCAAAGAATGATATCCGCTTCAAACAGGCGCCCTTACTGCCAACCGTGGGTGCAAGGGCTGGCGCCGGATTGGAGAAAGTAGGAAGGTACACCAGCCAGGGCGCAGGCGACGCCACTACTGAGATCGAGCCCGGTAAGGAAATGCCGGATCCGCTGGCGGATTATACCGTGGCCATCTTTGCCAACTGGGAAGCAGACATCTGGAAGAAGCTGCACAACGCCAAAAAGGCTGCAGTAGCCAGGTATCTTTCCACTGTAGAAGGCCGGAATTTCGTAGTGACCAACCTCGTAGCCGAAGTAGCCAGCTCTTATTATGAACTGCTGGCGCTCGATAATCAGCTGGCCATTGTAAGGCAGAATATAGAGCTGCAGAAGAACGCGCTGGAGATTGTAAAAATACAGAAGGAAGCCGCCAGGGTAACAGAGCTGGCCGTGCAGAAATTCGAAGCAGAAGTGCTGGGCTCCCGGAGCCTGGAATTTGAGATCCTGCAAAAGATCAAGGAGACAGAGAACAGGGTCAATTTTCTCTTAGGCCGTTATCCGCAGGAAATACCCAGGGATAAAAGCAGTTTGCTGGGCTTATTGCCGCAGGCAGTTTATACGGGCATTCCTTCCCAGCTGCTGGGTAACCGTCCGGATATTAAACAGGCGGAGCTGGAATTATCTGCAGCAAAGCTGGATGTAAAAGTGGCGCGGGCAGAGTTCTATCCTTCTTTCGGCATCTCCGCTGCAATAGGCTTCCAGGCTTTTAAGCCCTCTTACCTGTTCAAAACACCGGAATCCCTGCTTTATTCACTGGCAGGCGATATAGCCGGGCCGCTCATTAACAGGAATGCCATCAGGGCAGAGTTTAACAGCGCCAATGCAAGACAGTTGCAGGCCATGTATAACTACGAGCGTACTATCTTAAATGCATACCTGGAAGTAGCTACACAGCTCTCCAATATCAGTAACCTGGAAAAGAGCTATGACCTGAAATCTAAACAGGTGGATGCGCTGGCCCGGTCTATTGATATCTCCAATGACCTGTTCAAATCTGCCAGGGCAGATTACCTGGAAGTGCTGATGACACAGCGCGATGCGCTGGAGTCCAGGTTGGAGTTGATCTCCACCAAAAAGGAACAGCTGATTGCAGTGATCAATATTTATAAAGAATTAGGAGGCGGTTGGAAATAGTGTAAAGATCTAAAATAAAAGAGCCCCCCGACAGCATGTCGGGGGGCTCTTTTATTAATAGGGTTTATTATCTTACATGGAGTATGCTATCACATGTCTTTACTGAACCTTATTAAAAAAGTCGTCCGCCGTATCGTTCCGCCAAAGCAACCGCTGGGCGCCGCCAAAGCCTACGATCTGTTGGCCGCTGCCTATGACAGCCAATCGGATAATCTGCTGATCTACCTCGACGACCAGGTCTTTGCAACCATGAGCGAAAGCATCTCCTGCGAAGGAAAGGTCCTGGCCGATATTGGGTGCGGAACGGGCAGGCATTGGCAGAAGCTCCTTTCAGAAAAACCTTCCCGGCTCATTGGGTACGACGTATCTGAGAAAATGCTGCAAAAACTTCGTCAGAAATTCCCGCAGGCAGAAACACAGGTGTTGAAAAATAATTCCCTCCGAGGACTACAGGATGGATCCTGTGATATTATTATTTCCAACCTGGTGATCGGGTATATCGAAGACCTGGAGGCAGCATTTGCCGAATGGAACAGGGTGCTGAAACCAGGCGGAATAGTAATGATCACTGAGCTGCATCCGGATGCCCTGCAAAGAGGGAACGGAGTACGCGCTTTCTCTCATGATAAAAGAACAGTACAAATAAAGAACTATAGTCACCCGCTGCAAAAGATCAACATGCTGGCAACGGCGCTGCAATGGGAAGCGCTGTCTTTTATTGAAAGACGAATAGACGAAAGCATCCGGCCTTTCTACCAGGCACAGGATGCACTGGATATCTATGAACGCCTCTATAAAGATGCAGGTAATGTGGCAATCTTATATGGATGGCAATTTAGAAAACATTAAAGGTGCTTCTTTACCCATTTTTCTGTTTCACTCACCAGTAGCGACATCGTATCTTTTTTACCCGCCTTGAAAGAATGGTCTGCTCCTTCGAGCTTCACCAAAGTAGCTTTTTTCAAAGCGCCGCATACGGATTCAATCAGGTCCCAGGTGGCCAGTGTATCTTTTGTGCCCTGCAGGAACAGCATCGGTATCTTCAGTTCTTTCAGATGCTCTGCCCGTTCGATGGAAGGCTTCCCTGAAGGATGCAGCGGAAAGCCGTAGAAAACAATGCCCTTCACATCTTTCTCCGGGTTGGCCGCCAGGTATTGTGAGCTCATCCTTCCGCCGAAAGATTTGCCTGAAGCAAACAAGGGCAGTTTGGAATTTATTTCACGCGCCTTTTTGATAGCAGCAGCAATCGTTGCATGCGCAACAGCAGGCGTATCAGGTCTTCCCTTTTTGCCTTCGGCAAAGGGAAAATTAAACCGCAAGGTGGCAATGCCCACATTAGAAAGCGCCTCCGCCAGCGTTTCCATAAACGAATGGTCCATACCAGCACCGGCTCCATGGGCCAGTGTGAAGATACAAACGGGCTTGTCGGGCGCAGTGTATTTGGCGGATACAGTGCCGATGGCAGGCGAGATCTCTATTTTGAAAGATTTCGTACTCATGATGAGATCAAAAATACGGGATATTCATCTACCTGCCGGCTTTGAACAAGCCAGCGCCCATATTTTCTGCCTCCGGAATGGATGGCAATCCCGCTCTGTTGCCAGACTCTTCTGCCGGTGCGGCTTTTAACACCTGCTCCTTTTTTGAGTGTTGAACATGCTCAAAGACAAAACTGGCATCGCTGGCCGGGATCACACCGTCTTTCCAGTTACCGGCGTTATGATTCACGTTAAGAAAAAGTGAGTTTTCGAAACGCGTCTTCGGATTGGCAGCCGGCGGGATAGTCCAGAAGTATTCACAATCTGCCACAATGTTATTGCGGAATGTGAACTGTCCGTCCAGCAGCCATACCCACATGGCCGCTTCATACGATCCATAAATAATAGTATTGGTAACGGAAAAGTTCTCCACCTTCTTGAAGAACAGCAAGGCATTCTTGCAATTGTAAAAAACGCAATGATCAATGGATGAGTTCGGGCCGTGCGCCCATACTCCGGCCTGGATAGGAGCCATGTACCGGTCTCCCGCAAAGAAGCATTGAGATACTTCCAGTCCTTTCAGCAGCGAGTCTTCCTTTACGATCGGGTAATAATAATTTACCCCCGGATTGGCATTACCAGTAAACTTGATCCCACGGAATTTCACATTTTCCGCTGCAACCAGGATCCCTACCGAATGAGGGAACTGTACACCTGAATTATTCCCGGAAACAGATTGTATCACCGGCATTTTCGCAGGTAGCCAGTCCGCATTATCCGGAAGGGTAACTGCCTCAATACTGGCGGGCAACTGGACCGTCAGCTTCCCCCACAGGGTATATAGTCCCGGGAACAGTTTGATCGTAACGGGTTCTTTCCCGGTAAAACCAGCCGCCATTGCTGCCGCCTTATCTAGTGTCGCCAATGGCGCCATCTCGGTTCCTGCCTGAGTATCCTTTCCTTTAAGCGGATCAACAAAAATGGTTTGAGCGCTTAATTGCCAGCCGGTGGCCAATAACAAAATGATGGTTTGAAAAATTGATTTGCGCATATGCGGGTGCTTTTGTTCAGTGGTGAATGTATGCGCGAACCTTTTGCTAAGCTTGTTCAAAGGGTTTTCAAGTTTGTTCAAGTTGTATCAAACTTATAAATAGATGATTATCACCACGAACCATTTTGAACGAATCGTGTTATATTCTAGGAGTAAACCCCAGGGGAATGGCAAATCTTGTTCAATCGGAGGGCATTGACTATTCGCTGGTGATCTGTGCATACAATCCTGATGAAGGGATCTTTAAGCGCTGCCTGCAGGCGGTGGCGCTGCTGGACAGAACAGGCATTACAACGGAGACCATTATAGTAGATAACAACAGCCGGCCTCCACTGGATGGACCGGCACTCATGGCAGAATATGGCAATACAATTCCCGGTCTTAAGATCATTACGGAACAGGAGCAGGGCGTGCAGTATGCGCGCATCGCCGCCATCAAAGCGGCGCGCGGATGGCGGGTTGTTTATTTTGATTATGACAATGAGCCGGATCCGGATTACCTGCAGGAGCTGAAAAAGCTCAATGATCAATACCCGGAAACAGGGGCCTGGGGCCCGGGAGACCTTACCGTAGAATTTACCGGCGACGTGGATCCCATGTTGAGAGAATATGCCAGAAACGCTTTCCAGGAACGCCATGAACAGCAGCTGCAAACCGCTGCGGAAAAAGAATGGCAATCCTGCTACCCTTTTGGTACCGGTTTATGTTCCTACCGTTCGGTGTTGGAAAAATATGTACGCCTGGCTGAATCCGGCGCTTTGACTTTAGAGGGACGGCATGGCAAACGCCTGAGCAGCGGAGAGGACACACAGATGGTATTGCTCGCCATCAGATCCGGTTATGCCGCCGGAGTAGCCCCGCAACTCAGGCTCAGGCACCTGATACCGTCTGCCAGGGCCAGTGTTCCGTATTTAAAACGTCTGGCCTATGGCACCAGTGTTTGTTATGCCACCTGCCTGCTGCAGATCTTCCCGGACAGGAAGCCGCTGTTGCAAAGCAGATTGCTGACACCCGGGCGCTTTGTCAGACGTTCGCTGAAAAAATGGATAGCAGCCGCATGGGGCAGGTCCGTCTTCAAAACCTTTGAGCTGGCTTATTATATAGGATTAAACGAAGGCGTTTACAGGGCACTTGGAAAAGAGGCTCCCCGGCCGGTCAAATGGCTGTGTAATTACATGAAACTGGAATGAGCGAACAGCACACACAAATCGGGCTAACTGTCGTTATCTGCTGCTATAACAGTGCGGAGAGGCTGGCAACTACCCTGAAACATCTGGCAGCGCAGCGCCACCCGCCGGAATTCAGGTATGAAGTGTTGCTGGTTGACAATGCATCTACAGACAATACCGCAGCCATCGCCCTGCAGATATGGGAATTGTGCGCCGCTCCCGGTGGCTGCATGAAAATAGTGACCGAGCCTAAAGCGGGGCAATACTATGCCAGGGAAAAGGGGGTGAACGAAGCGGCCTACGAGTACCTGGTATTTTGTGATGATGATAACTGGCTGCAACCGGATTACGTATTTGCAGCCTGGCAGGCCCTGAGAAATGATGACAGCATAGGCGCGGTAGGAGGGGATAACCTGCCTGTCACCGATGCAGGTGCCTATCCTGATTGGTTCGGAGCATATGCAGACAAGTATGCTTTAGGCATTCCTGCCCAGGCATCCGGCTATATTACCGGGCGCGGATTTGTGTTAGGGGCAGGCATGGCCACCCGGCGTTCTTTATTTCTTTCCATGTATGCACAGGGCTTCCCTTCACTGCTGGCAGGGAGGAATGGCAGCAGCCTGAGCACCGGCGATGATTTCGAATACTGTAAGCGCCTGCTGCTGGCAGGTTTCAAATTGTACTACGAACAGCGCATGCAGCTGCATCACTTCATCCCCCATCAAAGGCTCACGGTTGCTTACCGGGAGAAGCTGATGGCAGGCATCCTGGAAGCAGGGAAGGTGATCTCAGAATACGATCTGGCCATCCGGGTACACAACCGCAACCGGACCAAGAACCGTTGGCGTTTGTTATTACTAACGCCCTTCCGCATTCAGCTCGTCAAAATGAAATTATCAAACCGCCTGCTCATTGACGAGCAGCTCACCTTGTTCTATTTATCTCCCTTTGACAGTAACGCTCATCCTACCAGGACATTCATCAAGCGCTTTATGCACTATTTAAAAACACTGCCAAAGCATTATTCATGATATTGAACCGGCGAAAAAAACAGGACTCCATTTTCAAGATCTTCTCATTTTACAACAGCAAGGTAAATAAGAAGGTGCCGCGCTACCAGCGTAAGGTGTTCAGGAAATTCGGCTTTCGCGTTTATCAGTGGAAGGATGAAAATTTCAGCCACGGCGATTTTCTCAACCACGTATGCCGTAACATAAAAGATACCCGCTACCTCATTTTCTTCGACATTGATTGTGTACCGGTCAGCAGACGATGGTTCGCACCCTTAATGGAAAGCCTGCAGCAGCCCAATACCATCGTAGGCGCAGCACAAACCGCCAATCACCTGCGTGACGGCAAGAACCTTTACATAGGCCCTTTCTTCCTTGCCATCTCTACCGAGTACCTGGCCCGGCTCAACTACCCCGACATGAATATGACCGAGGATATGGACGCTGCACAGAACCTCACAGAAACCATCCGCGCCGACGGAGGGAATATCTGCTACTGGTGGCCCACGCATGTGGAGGAAGAACAATGGGACCTCTATCATCCTCCCGAGCACAGAAGATTCGGCTTAGGCACTACCTACAACGGTCTGGTGTATCACGCCTTTCTATCACGGTTCGACATGGCAGACAGGTTCCTGATCAAATGCCGCTCGCTGATGAACTACCGTTATTTTCTGGGTATCCGTTTTTCATGGCCATTTGAAAAAGAAGCATGAACACATACTTTACCATATGCTCCAACAACTACCTGGGATACGCGAAGGTGCTGGCCCGCTCCATAAAAGCAGTGGAGCCATCATCCACCTTTTTGCTGTTCTTATGTGATGAACAGCGCGCGGGGATAGATTATTCCTGTACAGGCGATGAAATTATTGAAGCAGCTTCCATCGAGCCGGACTGGCATTCACTGACGCTTAAATACAATATTGTTGAGCTGAACACCTGTATAAAGCCCCGCGTGTTTGAATACCTGTTCCTTGAGCGCAGCCTGCCACATGCCATTTACCTGGATCCGGACATCCGCGTATACCAGCCCATGGATTTCCTGGCAGAAGAATTGCAGCAGCATACCATATTACTCACTCCGCATGTCTGCAGCCCTATTGACCACGATGGACAGGGGCCAACAGAGAACACTTTTCTCAATTTCGGCATTTACAACCTGGGCTTCATTGCAGTAGCTAACAACAGCGAAGCGTATAAATTCCTCTCCTGGTGGAAAGCGCACACTTACCGCCAGTGTTATATTGATGTGTACAAAGGCATCTTTACAGACCAGCTGCCCATCAACCTGGCGCCCATCTTCTTCAACGGCGTGGAAGTATTGCTGGATAAGGGCCTTAACATGGCGCCCTGGAACCTGCATGAGCGGCGGCTTAGCTTTAACGCAGGCCACTACCAGGTAAATGAGGAAACGCCGCTGCTGTTCTATCATTTCAGCTGTTTCAAGCCGGGCTCTCCGGACTTACCCTATCATTTTTACAACCGCTACCGCTTATCTGACCGCCCGGACCTTGTTCCCTTGTACCAGGAGTACAATACCGCCTTGCTGGAAGCAGGGCAGGCGAAATATGCCCTTATACCATACGCATATGAAGCAGCCAGAAAGCGTTATCTCCGTGACAGGAAAAGACAAAAGTGGATGAAGAAACTAGGCCTTTGAAAACAAATACACCATGAACAATTACCAGGTACAATCACCCATCCTGTTCCTTGTATTTAACCGTCCGCAATTAACGGAGCAGGTATTTTCGCGGATCAGGGCCGTACAACCTGCCCGCCTGTACATTGCTGCCGACGGCCCGCGAAAGGACCGTCCGGACGATGCTGCATCCTGTGAGCAGGTACGGCAGGTGGTAAGCAGGGTAGACTGGCCCTGTCAGGTACAAACCTTGTTCAGCGATCATAACAAGGGCTGCCGCCGGGCAGTCTCAGATGCCATTCAATGGTTCTTTGACCAGGAAGAGGAGGGCATCATCCTGGAAGATGACTGCTACCCCGCAGGTAGCTTTTTCTCTTTCTGTGATACGCTGCTGGAACGATTCAGAAATGATACACGGGTATTTTGCATCACCGGAACTAACCTGCAGCAGGGACATCGGTGGGGAACAGCCAGCTATTATTTTTCCCGCTATGTAAACATATGGGGCTGGGCCAGCTGGCGCCGCGTATGGAAAAAGTATGACCGGGATCTTTCACGATACACCCCAGCAGATGCTGAAGATGCATTGCAGAAGACATTTCATGATAGATTCCTGGTATCAGACTGGGTAAATATTTTTAAAAGGCTGCAATCAGGCGAGATCAATACCTGGGATTACCAGTTTAATTTCCTGGCCTTTTTCGAGAATGGGCTTTGTGCAACGCCTAATATAAATCTTATCAGCAACATCGGCTTTGGTCCGGATGCTACGCATACGCTGAATACCAATAGCCCTCATGCAGCGATAACTATAAAAGAATTTGATGGAGAGATCATACACCCCCGGGTGTTTTTACCGGAACCGGGAGCGGATTACTTTTTCCTGAAGAAAGAGCATGACCTGGAAGCAAGATGGAGGATTTATATGAAACCGAAGAAGCGGTTCAAAAGGTGGATGGCGAAGTGGTTAAAGCCATCGCTGTCAGGTACCAGGTGACGGAGCTAAGCTGCTATTCCCTTCTCAAACTCTTTACGGGATTAGTCATGGCCGCTTTAACAGATTGAAGGCTGATGGTAGCCAGGGAAACCAGGATCACAGCGCTGCCTGCCGCCAAAAATATCCACCAGCTGATATTGATCCTGTACACAAAGTTTTGCAGCCATTGATCCATTGCCCACCACGCAATGGGCGATCCAATGATAATGGCAGCTATTACCAGCTTTACAAAATCTTTTGAAAGCATTGTCGTGATCTGCACAACAGTAGCCCCCATCACTTTTCTTATTCCTATTTCCTTTCTTCTTTGTTCCGCCACAAATGCAGATAAACCGAAGAGTCCCAACGCTGATATGATGATGGAGAGGCAACTGAAAAGCAATACCAGCTTTGAGATCTTCAGATCGTTCTTATACAGGTTATCAAAGGCCTCATCCATAAACTGGTAATCAAGCGGCGCATCAGGAATAAATGTCTTCCATGTTGCGTTGATGGCATCCATTGCCCTGGTAATATTACCGGGACTGATCTTCACAAAAAGTATCGATGCCAGTTCATCAGCATCATTATTACTGATCACCATGGGGCCCACCTTATTATACAGGGAGCTGAAATTGTAATCTTTCATCACACCAATAATCTGCCCGGTATCCCCGCCGCTTCTTCCAAACAGTTGCCCCGTGTAAGGCGCTCCTAAGCCAAATGCTTTTGCTGCCGTTTCATTGAGGACATAATTTTTCCTGTCCGAATGATCTTTGCTGAACCACCTGCCTTCTTTCATCTGGAAATTAAATATGGATCTGGCCTCATCTGATAAGAATAAATGCACTACCCGGGCCTTCAGGCTGGTATCCATGTTCTGCCAGTACCAGTTTTGTATCCCGCTTGAGTTCAGCGTGTTCCCTTCAATTGCGGTACTTGCAAATGTAACCCCCTCAATAAAACTATTGCGCTGCAGATCGTTCCTGAGGGCTTCGCAAAGCCGGTAGATCCTTTCGTTGTCATAGTCCAATCGCTTTAGTGCCTGGGCAGGAATATCAAGTGATACTACCTGCGTGCGCTCATATTGTGCAGCAGCGCTTTGTGCCAAACGCATCTGGAGGTAAATAGTGATCGTACCGATAATGAAGACCACGCCGATCACAAACTGGAATACCACCAATCCTTTACGCAGCGATACATTTTTGAACTTCAGAAAGGAATAGCCATGCAGATAATGCAAAGGCTTAAAAAGCGACATGGTCAATGCAGGAAATACGCCGTTCACCAATGTAGTAAACAGTAAAGTGGCCAACAGTACCGCCCATAAAATGGTAGAAGCAACAGATAGCTGGAACCTGGTTTCAGTGAGCTTATTGAACGCAGGGAGGCTGAACCACATAATGATCAGTGAAACTGACAAGGCGATAAAACACAATAAAAATGACTCCGTTAAGAATTGCCAGAACAGTTGCCCCCAATTACCGCCGATGATCTTCCGGATGCTGATCTCTTTGGAACGCACATTGGCCTTTGCAATGCTGAGATTTACATAGTTGATGCTGGCGGTGATTAAAAGCAGGATCCCGAGCACGCTGAAAACAAAGACAGCTGTCCTGCTGCCCCGCCGGAATGCAGGATCAAATGAGTTAGTATCGAAATGCAATTCGCGCAGCGGTTGTAGTGCAATGGAAAAGCTTGCCTCTTTGGAGGCTTCCTGCAGATGTTTGCTTGCTGTTTTGATAAAGGAAGCGATATCTGTATTGGGATAAACTTTTACAAAAGTACGGTAGCTCAGGTTGCCCCAATTGTTGTGATCTCCATGCCGATAGGCGAGACGGGCCCCCATTGGCACCAGCATGTCGAATTGTATGCTTGAATTGACAGGATTGTCTTGTATGATCGCCTTTACCTGGTACAGGCTGGTGTCCAGCTTCACCGTTTGCCCGATGGGATCTCTATCGCCAAACAGTTGCCGGGCTCGCGATTCCGTAAAGATGATAGAGAAGGGATGTTGATTGAATGATTGGATGTCGCCGCTTATCACCTTGTAATCAAAAATTTTAAACCAGTCGCTATCAACGGCAATACCTGTTTTTTGATTAGACAATTGGCCGTCTACGTTCAAAGTGCCTGCCCACCATCCCATTCTGGCCACGTTCATTACTTTGCTTTCTTTGCCAAGCGCTGTGGCAACAGGGAGGGCGGTCAGGGGATTGGCCTCTTCACTTCCGCCGGATGTTGATTGCACCAGGTAGATATTCCTGGCCCCCTTGTGATAATCATCAAAGCTTAATTCATTCTGTACCCAAAGCGCAATAAAAATAAATGCCACCAGTGCCACAGAGAGCCCGAACAGGTTGATCAGGGTGGTGGTTTTGTTACGGAGAATATTACGCCAGGCGGTCTTCAGGTAGTTTTTGAACATAACGTAAGTTCTGATGGTTTAGGACAACAAGCGTTTTAAGGCAACAAGATCAGTGCCATGAGGTTAAGCAATTGTTTTTCATTTATTTAAAACAGGATTGTCAGTAGGAATGTCCACTATCGGACACCGTTTGTACGAAGCCGGACAGGGTCGAAGGCATTATCAAATTTGATAA